>Ga0268266_10000161_pt1 | contig 125387 bp, 97 predicted proteins | sample KBSS13metaG_FD_190356 | JGI IMG/M metagenome (GOLD analysis project Ga0268266, IMG submission 190356) | Switchgrass rhizosphere microbial communities from Kellogg Biological Station, Michigan, USA - KBS S1-3 metaG (SPAdes) (version 2) | ecosystem: Host-associated > Plants > Roots > Rhizosphere...
CTGGATCAGGTCCCCCGAGGCTTCGAGCGCAGGCTCCGCCAGTTCCTCGAAGCCTCGGGGGACCTGATCCAGAGCATCGACGGCGAGGGGAAGGTGGAGTACGTCAACCGGCGGTGGCGGGAGACCCTCGGCTACTCGGAGCAGGAGGCGCGCGAGCTGAGCATGGCCGACATCGTCGCGCCCCGCGAGCTCGAGCACTGCTGGGCGCTGCTGGAGCGGCTGCGGGGGGGCGAGAAGTCCTGCCCGGTGGAGACCGTGTTCCTGGCCCGGGACGGCCGCGAGGTGCACGTCCAGGGCACGGTGAGCCTGAGCCCGGAGGAGGACCGCCTCGCCTCCTGCCAGGGGTTCTTCCGCGACGTCACCCGCAGCAAGACGCTGGAGGAGCAGCGGCGCTCCTTCCTGGATCAGATCCAGCGGCAGAACCTCGAGCTCGAGATGAACCGCCAGGAGGCCGTCCGCGCCAACCGCCTGAAGAGCGAGTTCCTGGCGACGATGAGCCACGAGCTGCGGACCCCTCTGAACGCGATCGTCGGCTTCTCCGAGCTGCTGGCCACCGATCCCGCCCTCCCTCTCACCGACAAGCAGGGCTTTCACCTGACGTTCGTCCGCCAGGCCGCCGAGCATCTGCTCCGCCTGATCAACGACGTCCTCGACCTCTCGAAGATCGAGGCCGGCCGCTTCAAGCTGTCGCCCGAGCGGCTCCGCGTCGGCGGCCTCCTCCTCGAGGTCCTGGCCACCCTGAGCCCGCTGGCGGCCCAGAAGCGGATCCGGTTCGACCAGCGCCTGCCGGAGGGGCTCTCGGTCTTCGCCGACCGCCTCCATTGCAAGCAGATCCTCTTCAACCTGCTGAGCAACGCGGTCAAGTTCACCCCCGCCGGCGGCACCATCACGGTCGCGGGACAGAGCGAGGGGCGCTTCACCCTGCTGGTGGTCAGCAACCCGGGCTCGTCGATCGAGGCGGCGGAGCAGGAGACGATCTTCGACGAGTTCCAGCAGGGGCGCGGCCGCGCCGAGGCCCCGGAGGGCACCGGCCTCGGGCTCGCCATCGTGCGCCGCCTCGCCGAGCAGCACGGGGGCAAGGTCTGGGCGGAGAGCGCTCCCGGCGCCGACACCGCGTTCGCCGTCCTGCTGCCGGACGATCCGGAGCTCCTCGCCACGCCGGCCAACCCGCCGAGCCTGCCGCACGCCCAGCGGGCCTCCGGCGAGCCGGCCATCCTGCTCCTGGGCGACGACGGGGCCGCGCTCGACCGCTGGGGCGCGGCCCTCCGGCGGCACCGGTTCAGCGTCCGCGCCGCCGGCTGCGGGAGCGAGGCGCTGGCGCTGATCGAGAGCAGCGCGCCGCAGCTCACGGTCCTCGACCTCGCGAGCTCGGGCGACAGCGGCTGGCAGCTCCTGCGCGAGCTGCGAAGCCGGGAGGACCTCTCCACTCTCCTGGTCCTGGCGCTCGTGCCCGATCCGGCGAGCCGGCGGCCGGCCCTGCTCTCCGGGGCCCATGGCTGCCTCCTGCTGCCGATGGACGACGCGCTGCTCGTCAAGGCCTGCCGGCGCCGCATCGAGCCCCTCGACACGCCGCGGATCGTGCTGGTCGTCGAATCCGACCCCGAGCGGCAGCGGCTCCTCACCGAGGCGACGATCGCCGCCGGCTTCCGGCCGGTGGCCGTGCCCGGCGGCAAGGACGCCCTGCACACCGCCGACCAGATCCGCCCGCAGGCCGTGATCCTGAACCTCCAGCTCCCGGACCTCGACGGCTATCAGACGATCGTGCGGCTGCGGTCCAATCCCGCCACGGCGCTGATCCCCATCCTCGTGCTGGCCCGCAAAGGGGACGGCGCCGTCGAGACCCAGGTCTTCACCGGCCCGACCCGTCTCCTCTGGCTGCCGGAGGACGACTGGAAGGACTTCGTGACCCATGAGATCCAGCGCACGATGGACGCCGAGCGCTGGCTGCCGGCGAGCGCCGGCTGACCCCGAGAAGAGGAAGCCGATGAGCAAGCACATTCTGGTCGCCGAAGACGATCTCGCCAGCTCCGTCCTGCTGACCGAGCTCCTCACCCGCTGGGGTTACGAGGTGACGGTGGCGCCCAACGGCCGGGAGGCGCTCGACCTGCTGGCCTCCCGGCCCGCCGACCTGCTGCTGCTCGACCTGCAGATGCCGGTCCTGGACGGCTTCGCCACCCTCGCCGAGGTGCGCGGGAACAGCGCTCTCGCGCATCTGCCGGCGATCGCGCTGACCGCCTTCGCCATGCGCGAGGACCGCGACCGCATCCTCGCCGCCGGCTTCGACGGCTATCTCACCAAGCCTCTCCGCTTCAAGGAGCTGGAGCAGGCTCTCACGGAGGCCCTGGCGAAACCCCGCGGCGGCGCGGCCGGCTGAAATCCCGTCCACTCCGCGCCCTGTCTTCGGCTACAGTGAGCGCCGATGAGCGCCTCTTCACAAGCTCCGGCTCCCGCCTCCTGGTGGTCCTCCACGCGCTTCGCCTGGGTGGCGTTCGCGCTGACCGTCCTCGGCCTGCTCGCCGGGGGCGTTGCCTGGCTGGCGGGGTTCCAGCGCGCCGCCGATCATCTCTGGCAGGCGACGATCGTCCTGGTCCTGCTGCCGCTGGCGCTCGACATCGTCGCCAGCCTGCGCCGGCGCGAGCTGGGGGTGGACGCCATCGCGCTGCTGGCGATGGCCGGCGCCCTCGCCTTCGGCCAGAACCTGGCCGGAGCCGTGGTGGCGCTGATGCTCTCGGGCGGCGAGATGCTGGAGATCTACGCCGGCGCCCGCGCCCGCAAGGAGCTGTCGAGCCTGGTCGAGCGCGCGCCGCGGGTGGTCCACCGCTATGAGGGCGACCGCCTCGCCGATCCGCCGATCGAGGAGGTGCGGCCGGGCGACCGCCTGCTGGTCAAGCCGGGGGAGATCGTGCCGGTGGACGGCGTGCTCCTCGGTCCGGACGCGGTGCTGGACGAATCCGCCCTCACCGGCGAGTCGACGCCGGTGGACCGGCGCCCCGGCGACCGGGTGCCCAGCGGCAGCCTCAACGACGGCGGCCCGTTCGATCTGCGGGCGGTGGCGACAGCCGAGCGCAGCACCTACGCGGCCATCGTGCGGCTGGTGCAGGAGGCGGAGGCCTCCCGCCCACCCTTCGTGCGCCTAGCCGACCGCTATTCGCTGGTCTTCCTCCCCCTCACCCTGATCATCGCCGGGCTGGCCTGGAAGCTCTCGGGCCATCCGGTCCGCGCCCTTGCCGTGCTGGTGGTGGCGACCCCGTGCCCGCTGATCCTGGCGGCGCCGGTGGCCTTCATCGCCGGCATCTCCAGGGCGGCCCACCGGGGGATTATCATCAAGGGGGGCGCGGCGATCGAGGGGCTCGCCCGCGCCCGCACGCTGCTGCTCGACAAGACGGGCACCCTGACCACCGGCATCCCCACGATCGCCCGCGTCGAAACGTTCGACAATCCGCCCGACAGCCTGCCGCCGGAGGAGCTGGTGCGCCTGGCGGCCTCTCTCGACCAGGTCTCCCCCCACGTGCTCGCCGCCGCCATCGTGGCCGCCGCCCGCGACCGCGGCCTGCCGCTCACCTTTCCCACCGGCGTCGCGGAACGGCTCGGCTCCGGAATCGAGGGACTGGTGGACGGCCGTCCGGTGGCGCTCGGCAAGGCGAGCTGGGTCAAGGAGCGGACGGGGGGCGGCGGCGCGCTGGCCTCGCGCCTGGAGGAGCTGCGCCGCGCCGTTTCCACCGAGGGTCAGGTCAATGTTTTCGTGGCCGTGGACGGCCACCCCGCCGGAGCGATCATCCTGGCCGATCCGATCCGCGAGGACTCCGCCGCCACTCTCGGCAAGCTCCGCGGGCTGGGCATCGAACGGGTGGTGATGGTGACCGGCGATCACCACACGGTGGCCGAGCGGGTGGGCAAGGAGCTGGGGGTGGACGCGGTGCTGGCGGAGTGCTCGCCGGCGCAGAAAGTGGAGGCGGTGAAGGCCGAGAGCGCCAAGGGCCCCACGGTGATGGTGGGGGACGGCGTCAACGACGCGCCGGCGCTGGCCGCGGCCACGGTCGGCGTCGCGATGGGAGCGCGGGGCGCCACGGCCTCCTCGGAAGCCGCCGACGCCGTGCTGATGCTCGACCGTCTCGACCGCCTGGTGGACGCCCTGGCGATCTCCCGCCGCTCGCGGGCCATCGCGCTGCAGAGCGTGGTCGCCGGCATGGGCCTGTCGCTCGCCGCCATGATCGTGGCCGCCTTCGGATATCTCCCACCCCTGGGCGGCGCCCTGTTCCAGGAGGCGATCGACGTCGCCGTGATCCTCAACGCCCTGCGGGCGCTCGGGCCGGGGAGAGCCCACTGAACTGAAGGGATCGATGAAGGGGTAGGATCGCGGCATGATGTCGCGCAAGTTTCCTCTGACCCTCCTTGGCTTTCTTCTCGCGGCCGCGCCGCTCGCCGGCGCGGAGCTGGTCAGCGTCAATGCCACCGGCACCGCGGCCGGCAATGCCGCCTCGTACAATTATTCGCTCAGCGCCAACGGCCGCTTCGTGGCCTTCCAGAGCAGCGCCACCGACCTGGTCCCGGGCGGGACCTTGGGGGTGAACATCTTCGTCCGCGACCTGCTGGCGGGGACGACGGTGCTGGCCAGCGTCAACGAGCCCCTCTACATCGGAGCCCCGGAGCTCCCGCACCTCAGCGCCGACGGCCGCTATGTCGCCTACCAGCGCTCGACCTGCGCCTTTGTCTTCTGCCCGACGATCGACATCTTCGTCCGCGATCTCCAGGCGGAAACCACCACCCTGGTCAGCGTGGGGGTGAACGGGCAGCCGGCCGGCGGCTTCTGGCCGGTGATCAGCGCCGACGGACGCCACGTCGCGTTCCAGAGCGCCCGCGCCAACCTCGTTCCCAACGATGCCAACGGCACGGTCGACGTCTTCGTCCGCGACCTGGACGCGGGTGTCACCTACCTCGCCAGCATCAATGCCGCGGGCACCGGCAGTGGCAACGGCGCATCCCGCTCTCCGGCCCTGAGCGCCGATGGCCGGTTCGTCGCCTTTCAGAGCGACGCCAGCGATCTCGTCGCCGGCGACGGCAATGGCATGATCGATGCGTTCTACCGCGACCTGGGGTCCGGGCTGACCCGCCTCGTCAGCGTCGACGCCGCGGGGACCGGCAGCGGCAATGGTGGGGCCGGGACCCCGACGATCAGCGCCGACGGCTCCCGGGTAGCCTTCAGCAGCAACGCGACCAACCTCCTGCCGTTCGCAAACCCCACCGATACGAATAATAATATCTATGTCCGCGACCTCCCCGCGGGGCCGACACGGCTGGTCTCGATCAATCTGGCCGGCACGGCCGGCGGCAACTTCTCCTCAGGGCGCGCCTACCTGACCCCCAGCGGGCGCTTCGTCGCCTTCGATAGCAGCGCGACCGACCTGGTCGCCGACGAGACTTCCAACTCGCCCCAGGACGTCTTTCTTCGCGACGTGGACGCCGGCGTGACGCGGCTGGTCAGCGTCCATGATCCCAGCATCACCTTTGCCCGTGGCGAATCGGAGCTCTTCCTGCCGCTCGACTCCCAGCCAGGCTTTCAGGTGGCGAGCGACGACGGACGTTTCGTGGTCTTCGGGAGCTCCGCGCAGGACCTGGTGAGCGGGGTGAGCTACCCCTGCGACGTCTCCCCCTGCTATCAGGTCTATCTGCGCGATCTCCAGGCCGGAACCACCCGGATCCCGAGCGCCACGCCCGCCGGCGACGCCGCCGGCAACCAGGGCTTCGCCGGTTTTTACCTCGGCGGACTGATCAGCGCGGACGGCCGCGTCGTCGCCTTCCAATCGGGGGCGTCCAATCTGGCGAGCCTGCCCGATACCAACAATGCGACCGACATCTTCTCCGTCGGCGCGCCCCAGGCACCCCCTCCTCCCCCGGCCCCGGTGCCGACGCTGAGCGAGGCCGGCCTCGCTCTCCTCGCGCTTCTGATAGCCGGGCTGGGGCTGCGGGCGATCCGGAAGTGAAGATCCGTCCCGCCACGCCCGCCGACTCCGCCGCTGTCGCCGATCTGGCGACCCAGCTCGGCTACCCCACCTCTCCCGAGGAGGCCGAGACGCGGCTCCGCGATCTCGCGACGCGGCCGGAGAACGCCGTCCTCGCCGCCGAAGCGGACGGCGTGGTGATCGGCTGGATCCAGGTGGTCGGCGCCCACCGGGTCGACAGCGAGCCGTATGCGGAGATCGCGGCGCTGGTGGTGGACGCGGCGCACCGGAGCGGCGGCATCGGCGCGGAGCTGGTGGCGGCCGCGGAGGATTGGGCCGTCCGGCACGGATTCCGCACGCTCCGGGTGCGGAGCAACGTCGTCCGCGAGCGGACCCACGCCTTCTACGAGCGGCTCGGATTCGCGCGGACGAAATCCCAGGTCGTCTTCGCTCGCCCGATCGGCCGTTGAACGAGAAGCCTTTCTTCCTCGACCGCCTCTTCGCCCCCAGCTTCACCGCGGGCCGGAGCGTCCTCTGGCCGCGCTGGATCTTCCTGCGCTGCCTCGGACTGATCTTCTTCTCGGCCTTTTACTCGCTCGCCTTCCAGATCCGGGGGCTGATCGGATCGCGCGGCATCCTGCCGGCGGGGCCTTATCTCGAGGAGGTCGCGCGGGTGCTCCCCGGGCTCTCCCGCTTCTGGCGGGTGCCGACGCTGCTCTGGCTCGGCTCGGGCGACGCGGCGCTGACCGCCCTGGTCTGGGGCGGGCTGATCGCCTCGGCGCTGCTCGTCCTCAACGTCTGGCCGCGCCTGACGATCGCGGTCTGCCTCGTCTGCTTCCTCTCTTTCATCAGCGCGGCGCAGGACTTCTCCTCCTATCAATCGGACGGCATGCTGCTGGAGGCGGGGTTCCTGTCACTTTTCTTCGCGCCGCGCGGCGTGCGGCCGGGGCTGGGAATCGATCATCCGCCGTCGCCGGCGAGCCTCTTCCTGCTGCGCTGGGAGTGGTTCCGGATCTATTTCGAATCGGGGATCGTGAAGCTGCTGAGCGGCGACATCCAGTGGCGGAACCTCACCGCCATGGATCACTATTACGAGAACGGTCCGCTCCCCTCCTGGCCCGGCTGGTACGTGCAGCAGTACCTCCCGCACGGCTATCACGCCGCGACGGCGGCGGCGACGCTGCTGCTGGAGCTCGCCGTGGTCTGGCTGGCGTGGCTGCCGCGCCGCTTCCGGCTCGCCTGCTTCCTGATCGTGACCCCGTTCCAGATCGGGATCATCGCGACCGCCAACTACGCGTTCCTGAATTATCTCGTGCTGGTGCTCGGCTTCCTGCTGCTCGACGACCGGGCGCTGGCCCGGGTGGGATTGCGGATGCCGGAAGCCGTGGAACCTCGCCCGGCGCCGCGCTGGAAGACGGCCGCCGCGGCGGCCGTGCTGGCCTGGATCTTCTACGCGACGCTGGTGCCCTTTTTCTACGCGCGCGGCCCCGCCTTCCTCGCCGCTCCGGCCCGCTGGCTCGATCCGTTCCGCATCGCCAACCAGTACGGCCTCTTCGCGGTGATGACCCGGGCTCGCTACGAGATCGAGCTCCAGGGGAGCCGCGACGGCACGGCCTGGACCGCCTACCCCTTCCGCTACAAGCCGCAGGACCCCGCCGAGCGGCCAGGGATCTACGCGCCCTATCAGCCGCGCTTCGAATGGAATCTCTGGTTCGCCTCGCTCGGCTCCTGGCAGGAGTACCCCTGGGTGTTGAACACCGAGGCCCGGCTCCGCGAAGGGAGCCCGGACGTGCTGGCCCTCTTCCGCCGGGATCCGTTCAAAGGCTCGCCCCCTTCACAGGTGCGGGCGGTGCTCTGGCAGTACGAGTTCACCACGCCCGCCGAGAAGAGGAGAACGGGGAACTGGTGGAAGCGGCGGTTGGTGGGGGTTTATGCGCCGGAGGTGCCGTGAGGGGAGGGCACGGACACACGGACGAACAGGGACCAGCACGGACGAGCACAGACAAGGGGACTTTCTGTCCGTGTTGGTCCTTGCCGGTCCGTGTTCGTCCGTGTGTCCGTGTTCTTCCTAACTCCCTTGCTGCGGCCCCCAGATCTCGGTCAGCACCCGCTGGAAGTTACCCCCCAGAATCAGCTCGATCGCGCGGTCGTTGTAGCCGCGGCGGATCAGCCCTTCGGTGAGGTCGAAGACCCGGCGGGCGGGGGGGAGGCCGCGGACGTTGTAGCGGGCGAGCACGCGGCCGGTCTGCGGGTCGAGGGCGTCGAGATCGACGTCGCTCCCGAGACCCACGTGCTCGACGCCGACCAAGCGGGCGATGTGGTCGAAATGGTCGAGCACGTTGTCGAGCGTCGCCGGGCCGCGGCCGCTGACGAAGGCGGCGACGGCGGTGACACCCATGACACCGCCGCGCCCGGCCATCGCGCGGATCACCGTGTCGGATTTACAACGGGGATTGGCCGCCAGCGTCCGGCAGTTCGAGTGGGTGATCAGCACCGGCTGCCGGGAGACGGCGAAGGCGTCCAGGCAGGTGCGCTCGGAGCAGTGGGAGACGTCGATCACCATGCCCGCCCGGTTCATCGCCGCGACGATCTCGGCGCCGAAGGGAGCGAGCCCGGTGTCCTGGGACTCGAAGCAGCCGCTGCCGATGCGGTTGCGCGCGTTGTAGGTGAGCTGCGAGACGCGCTGCCCGAGGGCGTGGAAGCTCGCGACGTCGGCCGCCGAGCGGAAGTGGTCGGAGTTCTGGAAGCCGACCAGGATGCCGATCTTCCCCTCGTCGCGGACCCGCTGGAAGTCGCGGCCGGACTCGATGCGGACCAGATAGTCCGGACGCTTCTGGAGCAGCCGGTTCCAGCCGGACAGCCAGTCGAGGGAGGCCTCGTAGGGGCGGGGATCGTTCGGCTCGACCGCGGGGTGGAAGACCTTGACCCCGGAGTCGCGCAGCTTCCGGAACTCGGCCGGGCCGAACTCCCCCGGCTGGCGCTGCCAGGCGTAGAGCTTCGGCCAGTCGAGCGTGAGCAGGCCGAGCATGTCGATCACCATCGACCGCCCGACCAGATCGATGGCGCGCGCGGAGTACTCGACCGGAACCCGGCCGTCGGCGAAGAGGCTGAAGCGCCCCCGGTTGACCATGGGGCCGGCGAACAGGCCTGCCCCGGCGAGGGCTCCCGCCCTCAGGAAGTCTCGACGATTCAACTGCCCAACACCTCTTATTGTTGGGCAGCATTGTACACCTTGCCCGGGCTCGCCGGGAAGGTGTACAAATTTTCAGAACCGGGCTTTTACCGGATCAACTAGCGCATGCGCTCGAAGCGGAGCCCCGGATCGGAGCGGAGCTTCTCGAGGAAGGCGCCGATCTCGCGGGTGAGCTGGGCGGTGGCCCGCTCCCGCTCCGCCGCCTTCTGGAAGAAGAGCAGCGCGGCCAGGGCCTCGCGCGGGACGTCCTGGGCCTGGAAGATCTGCGCGACCTCGAGCGACAGCGCCTTGACCTCGGCGACCGCGCCGGCCTGGGCGTAGAGCGCGGCCAGATCGAGGGTGATCAGCGCCGCGTCGTAGCCGAGGCCGCGCACGGCGAACTCCTGCCGCATCTCCTGGAAGAGCTCGCGGGCCTCCTCCAAGCGTCCGACGCCGGCGGCGATCCGCCCTTCGACCCAGCGCAGACGGAGCAGATCGAGCGGGTTGCCGAGCTCCCGGCAGAGCCCCTCGACCTCGGGAAGCATGAGCAGGGCCTCGCCGTACTGCTCGACGGTGGCCAGGTTGCACAGGAGGTTGTGGCGCAGGCAGAGGAACAGACGGGGATCGCGCTGCGCGTCCACCAGGTGCTCGGCCTCGTGGAGCGAGTGGATCGCCCGCTCGGGCTCCCCCATCTCGGCCTGCCCGATCGCCTTCTTGATCAGCGCCCGGCCCGCCAGATGGCAGTCCTTGAGCTCCGCCCGGCAGGCGCCCATGTGGATCTCGAACATCCTGTCGAGCATCGTGAACGCTTCCGGGAAGCGCCGCTGGGCGATCCGCAGAGAGGCCTTGTAGTCCAGGATCAGCGGCTCGTAGCCGCGCAGGTCGCCGACGCCGGCCACCCCCGCGTCCCACCAGGATTCGGCGATCGTGAACGACTCGTCCGCGTTGCGCAGGTCGCCCATCACGCGCCGGGCGTTGCCGTCATGGGCCCAGGCGTACCCCCGGAGCTGATAGAGCTGCCGGCATTCGACGGGGGCGCATTCCTTGAGCAGATCGGCGATCACCACGGCCAGCTCCGCCGATTCGACGGCGCGGTCCGGATCGATCGCGGTCAGCCGCGCGCTCTCCTTGCACAGCAGCTCGCACAGCCCCCAGTCCACGAAGCGCCGGTAGGCGCGGACCAGATGGAGCTGATCCTCGAAGCGATAGGGCCTCAATTCGGCCAACAGCTCCGGCGCTTCGACCCAGGAGGGGTTCGCCGGAGCCTTTTCGAGAGTCGCCATAAAGTTTGTTCCTTCTACAGACTGCTCATTTCCACAAATTCCAATTCTACTCTCTGAATTCTACTTACTTCGGCACGCCGGCCGGATCCAACTGGGGGCCGGTATCGCCGCTTCCGTCCGAAGTCGCCGAATTGCCCGTAGGTGGCGGCGGCGTGCCGGCGGGGTCGAGCCCCGGCCCAGTCTTTAGCCAAGTGGTAAGCAAATTCCATACCGAGCTGAAGGATCCCACCGCGGAGATCGGCCTGCTCACGCTCGCCCGCGAAATCCGCGCGTCGTGCCGGACCGGAGCCGTTCGGGCCTGCAGAAGGCCCGGAGCCAGAAGTAGGGCCAGGAGAGCGATCATCGAGGTCTGTCGAGCGAAGGTGCGCATGGCTGCTTCTCCTTTGTTCTGTTGCGGCCGGCCCCCTCTCGTTACCCCCTCACCCGCCAGCCGCCCGCAGCGAAAACCAGTAAGAGCAAGATGCGGGCCAACTATCCGAAACTCCTTCTGTAACTGGTTTTTGGCAGATTCGTGACGAAAATTGGCACCCCTGATGCAGTCATTGAAGGAACCCTCGAAATCCAGGAGATCTGCTTGAAGCGGGGCCTTTTACCCGTGAATCGGCCGGCCGGGAGAAGCCTGGCGCGCCAGGGCGCGGCGGTCCGGGTTGCAAAGTCCATCCTTCCGGGGCGGGGTATGCAGAATTTTCTACATGCGATTGTCCAGGCCGGGCGTCCTCTATAGAGAGCGCCCGCGAGGGCCCCCGGCCTCCGCCTGCCGCGGGAATATTTTGAGTCTTGCACCGCGCCGGAGGTTGCAGTAGAGTCCCGGGCTTGTGACGACTTTCACAATGTCCCTTGAAGCACGGGCGGCGGTCGGATATTGTCGCCGACTGGGATTCTAGGGAGGGTGGCTCCCCATGCAGATCTTCCATCGCAGCAGTAACACGATTGCCCGGGTCAGTATCGTCGGAGGGGTGGTCCTCCTCGGCGCTCTCGGCTGGGTGCTCTACACCCTGATGGGCACGTCCGGATACGTGACCGGCCAGTACGTGGTGAAGCATCAGCCGGTGCCGTTCAGCCACGAGCACCACGTGCGTGGCCTGGGCATCGACTGCCGCTATTGCCACACCTCGGTCGAGCGCTCCGCGTTCGCCGGTCTCCCCCCCACGGAGACCTGCATGAACTGCCACCGGCAGATCTGGACCAACGCCGAGCTGCTGGAGCCGATCCGGGCCAGCTACCGCGACAACGTGCCGGTGCAGTGGACGCGGGTCAACAACGTGCCCGACTTCGTCTACTTCAACCACTCGGTCCACGTCGCCAAGGGGATCGGCTGCCAGTCCTGCCACGGCAACGTGGACCGGATGCCGCTAATGTTCCAGAACGCCTCCCTGCAGATGCAGTGGTGCCTCGACTGCCACCGCAACCCCACGAAGAACGTGCGGCCGCGGGAAGAGGTGTTCAACATGAACTGGAACCCGAGCGACCGTGCGAGCTTCCTGAAGTACATGCCCTCGCCGCGCGAGGCCGCGAACCCGCACTGGGAGCCCTCGGGGCAGGACGTGGCCCGGCTGCAGGCGAAACTGGCGAAGGACTACGAACTCAAATCCTTGACGAGTTGCTCGACGTGCCACCGCTAGGCACGCGGGCTCGGGCAGGAGATCCGCGGCCAGAGCCGACGGACAACAACGAGAGCGAGCGAACCTGATGGACAGCGTCAACGCCAAAGGCAAGTGCGGAGCCCAGGGGGCCCCCCAGCCGGGAACGGCCCGGCTCGACGTGGAAGAGGTGCGGGAGCGGCTGCGGACCAAGCAGGGGCCGGAGTACTGGCGCAGTCTCGAGGAGCTCGCCAGCACCCCCGAGTTCGAGGACCTCCTCCACCGCGAGTTCCCCCGCTTCGCGTCGGAGTGGCCGTCCGGCGTGTCGCGCCGCGGCTTTCTGCAGCTCGCGAGCGCCTCGCTGGCCCTGGCCGGCCTGACCGGCTGCACCAAGCAGCCGCTCGAGAAGATCATCCCCTACGTGCGGCAGCCGGAGCAGCTCATCCCCGGCAAGCCGCTCTACTTCGCGACCGCCATCACCCACGCCGGCTACGCCATGGGCGTGCTCGCCGAGAGCCACCAGGGGCGGCCGACCAAGATCGAGGGGAATCCGGACCATCCGGCCAGCCTCGGCGCCGCCGACTCCTTCGCGCAGGCCTCGGTGCTGACGCTCTACGATCCGGAGCGCTCGCAGTCGATCCTCCACAACGGCCGCGCCGGCACCTGGAGCGGGCTCATCTCCCAGCTGGGGGAGACCGCGCGCTCGCTGGCCGGCGGCCAGGGGCTGCGCATCCTCACCGGCACGGTGACCTCGCCGACGCTGGCGGCCCAGATCGCCGACCTCCTGCGCGCCAACCCGCAAGCCCGCTGGCACCGCTGGGAGCCCGCCGGCTCCCATCAGGGGCGCGCCGCCGCGATCCGCGCGTTCGGCCGGCCGGTCGACACCCGCTATGACTTCACCAAGGCCCAGGTGGTGCTGTCGCTCGGCGCCGACGTTCTCTGCGAGGGGTCGGCCGGCGTGCGCTACGCCCGCGACTTCGCCGAGGGGCGGCGGGTGCGCGCCCACCACGGCACGATGACCCGCGTCTACACGGTGGAGAGCTCGCCGGTCGGGCTCTCGGCGCTCGCCGATCACCGGCTGCAGCTGCCGCCGGCGCAGGTCGAGGGGTTCGTCCTCGCGCTCGCCCAGACGCTCGGCGCCGCTCCCGCGGGCGCGGCGCCGCCGCTGGCCGACGCCAAGGCGCAGAAGTGGGTCGCCGAGGTCGCCAAGGATCTGCAGGCCCACCGCGGCGCCTCGCTGGTGGTCGGCGACGAGTACCTCTCGCCGGCGGCGCAGGTGCTGGTCCACGGCATCAACCAGGCGCTCGGCAACGCCGGCAACACCGTCTTCTACCAGGAGCCGGTCGAGGCCGATCCGGTCGATCACGTGCAGTCGCTCGCCGAGCTGGTGCGCGACATGGCGGCCGGCCAGGTCTCGGCGCTGCTGATCCTCGACGGCGTCAACCCGGTCTACACCGCGCCGGCCGACCTGCCGTTCAAGGCGGCGATGGAGAAGGTCCAGCTGCGCGTGCACCACGGCCTGTTCCAGGACGAGACCTCGCAGTTCTGCCACTGGCACATCCCGGCCGCCCACGAGCTCGAGAGCTGGGGGGACGCCCGCGCCTTCGACGGCACGGTGACCATCCAGCAGCCGCTGATCGAGCCGCTCTACGGCGGCAAGACGGCCGGCGAGCTGCTCGCCGCCACGCTCGGCAACCAGGCGGACGCCACCAGCTACGACCTGATCCGCCAGTACTGGACCTCGCGCCTGCCCGGCCTGACCGCCGGCCTCGCCGCGGCGGCCCAGGACACCGCCGGCGGCGGCAGCAACACCACGCTGCTCGGCTTCAGCGGCGCCTTCCCCGGCGCCCCGGGCATCGGCGGCAAGCCGCCGGTGACCACCGGCAATCCGGCCGGCGGCGCGATGGCTGGGGGCGCGATGGCCGGCGGCGCGGCGGCTGCCGCCGCTCCGGGCAGCCCGGCCAACAACCTCGGCGCCGGTTCTGGAAACAACGGCAACGGCACGGCGGCGCAGCCGGCCGGCACGGCTCCAGCGACCGCCGGCACCGCCGCCGCCCCGGCCGCCGCCGGTACGGCCACCAATTCCGCGTTCGAGAAGGCTTGGCGCGAGGCTCTCCACGCCGGCCTGATCCCGGCGACGGCGGCGCCCCGCGCCACGGCGGCGTTCAACGGCGGCGCGGCGCAGCAGGCGGCGGCCGAGATCCAGGCCGCGCTCGGCCGCGCCAAGCCCGGCGAGATCACGCTGCAGCTGCGCCCCGATCCGACGATCTGGGACGGCCGCTACGCCGCCAACGTCTGGCTCCAGGAGCTGCCGAAGCCGGTCAGCAAGCTGGTCTGGGACAACGCCCTGGTGATCGGCCCGAAGACGGCCGAGCGGCTGAAGCTCACCTGGCACGACACGGTGGAGGTCGCGGTGGGCGGCCGCAAGCTCGCGAAGGCCGCCATCTGGGTGCTGCCGGGCGTCGCGGAGGACACCGCCCTCCTCACCCTCGGCTACGGCCGGGAGCACGCCGGCAAGGCGAGCGGCCAGGGCTTCAACGCCTATCCGCTGCGCACCACGGCCGCTCTCTGGGAGGCTCCGGGGGTCACTCTCCGCGCCCTCGGCGGGCAGTACATCGTCGCCTGCACCCAGAACCACCACGCCATGCGCGGCACCATCGAGCACGAGGACGACGTGGCCACCGAGCAGGCGAAGGCGCGCCACGTCATCCGCGGCGGCACCCTGGCGGAGTTCCAGCAGAACCCGGACTTCATCAAGGAAGAGCGCGAGGCGCCGGCGGCCGACGAGACCCTCTACCCGAACTACAAGTACGACGGGCACGCCTGGGGGATGTCGATCGACCTCAACGTCTGCACCGGCTGCAGCTCCTGCATCGTCGCCTGCCAGGCGGAGAACAACATCCCGTCGGTCGGCAAGGACCAGGTGCTGGCCCGCCGCGAGATGCACTGGCTGCGGGTCGACCGCTACTTCGAGGGGGACCTCGACGAGCCGACCTTCACCTTCCAGCCCCTCCCCTGCATGCACTGCGAGAACGCGCCGTGCGAGGTGGTCTGCCCGGTGGCGGCGACGGTGCACAGCGACGAGGGGCTCAACGACATGGTCTACAACCGTTGCGTGGGCACCCGCTACTGCTCGAACAACTGCCCCTACAAGGTGCGCCGGTTCAACTTCCTGCGCTACAGCGACAAGGACACACCGGTGCTCGAGCTGCTCAACAATCCGGACGTGACGGTGCGCATGCGCGGCGTCATGGAGAAGTGCACCTACTGCGTGCAGCGCATCGAGCAGGCGAAGATACAGTCGAAGGTCGACCGCCAGCCGATCCCCGTCAACTGGCTCCAGACCGCCTGCCAGCAGACCTGCCCGACCGGGGCGATCGCCTTCGGCGACCAGAACAACCCCGAGTGGGAGGTCTCCAAGTGGAAGGCCGATCCGCTCAGCTACGGGCTGCTCGAGGACCTCAACACGCGCCCGCGCACCACCTATCTCGCCAAGCTGCGCAACCCGAACCCCGCGCTGGCTACCGCCCCCGACAACACGGCCGAAGGAGCTGAGCATGGCCACGCTTGAGAAAACCGGCATCCCGGCGAAGCCGTACGTGCCGCCGATCGTGGGTCCCGGCCATACGGCGGGGACGGTCACGGACAAGATCGCCGACGTCATCCTGACGAAGACCACGCCGAAGTGGTGGCTGCTCGGCTTCACCATCGCCTTCGGGCTGCTGATGGTGTTCCTGACGGCCGTCACCTGGCTGTTCGTCAAGGGCGTCGGCGTCTGGGGCGTCAACTGGCCGGTCGGCTGGGGCTTCGCGATCATCAACTTCGTCTGGTGGATCGGCATCGGCCACGCCGGCACGCTGATCTCGGCCATCCTGCTGCTCTTCCGGCAGGAGTGGCGCACCTCGATCAACCGCTTCGCCGAGGCGATGACGCTGTTCGCGGTGGCCTGCGCCGGCATGTTCCCGGTCCTCCACCTCGGGCGGCCGTGGCTCTTCTACTGGCTGCTCCCCTACCCGAACACGATGACGCTCTGGCCGCAGTTCCGCAGCCCGCTGATCTGGGACGTCTTCGCGGTGACCACCTACGCCACGGTGTCGGCGATGTTCTGGTTCGTCGGCCTGGTCCCCGACCTCGCGACGATGCGCGACCGGGCGAAGAACAAGGCGGCGCGGCTGCTCTACGGCATGGGCTCGCTCGGCTGGCGCGGCTCGGCGCGGCACTGGCACAACTACGAGACGGCCTACCTGCTGCTCGCGGGCCTGTCGACGCCGCTGGTGCTCTCGGTGCACACGGTGGTCTCCTTCGACTTCTCGATCGGCATCGTCCCCGGCTGGCACGCCACGATCTTCCCCCCCTACTTCGTGGCCGGCGCCATCTACGCCGGCTTCGCGATGGTGCTGCTGCTGGCGATCCCGCTGCGGGTGGCGTTCGGCTGGAAGGACTTCATCACCGACCGCCATCTGGAGAACATGGGCAAGGTGATGCTGGCGACCGGCCTGATCGTCTTCTACGGCTACGTCATGGAGCTGTTCTTCGCCTGGTACAGCGCCAACACCTACGAGATCTTCATGGCCCGCAACCGCGTCTTCGGACCGTACTGGGCCTTCTGGTGGGCGCTGATCTTCTGCAACGGCTTCACGCCGCAGCTGCTCTGGTTCCGGCGCATCCGCACCTCGCCGCTCTGGCTGTTCCTGATCTCTCTGGTGGTCAGCGTCGGCATGTGGCTCGAGCGCTTCGTGATCGTCGTCACCAGCCTGACTCGCGACTTCCTCCCCTCGTCCTGGGGCCTGTACAAGGGGACGATCTGGGACTGGGCGACGTTCATCGGCACGCTCGGCCTGTTCTCGACGCTGTTCTTCCTGTTCATCCGGATCCTGCCGGCGATCTCGATCTTCGAGATGCGGACGATCGTGCCCGGCGGCGAAGCCGGCGATAAAATCACGGAGGTGGTGTGATGAGCTCGCTCCGCGACCCCCGGCCGCCGATCTACGGCCTGATGGCGGAGTTCCCCTCGGCCGACGCGCTGGTCGCCGCCGCCCATCAGGTGCACGAGGCGGGATTCCAGAAGGTGGACGCCTATACGCCCTACCCGATCGAGGCGGTCTCCGAGGCGCTCGACCTGCCGCGCTCGAAGGTGCCGCTGCTGGTGCTCGTCGGCGGCCTGCTCGGCGGCCTCGGCGGCTACATGCTCCAGTACTGGTCGCAGGTGATCCGCTACCCGATGAACATCGGCGGCCGGCCCGTCCACAGCTGGCCCTCGTTCATCGTGCCGACCTTCGAGTGCACGATCCTGGGCGCGGCGCTGACGGCGGTGATCGGCATGATCCTGCTCAACGGTCTGCCGCTCCCCTATCACCCGGTGTTCAACGTGCCGCGCTTCGCCCTGGCGTCGCGCGACCGCTACTTTCTGGTGATCGAGGCGGTCGATCCGAAGTTCGATCCCGACGCCACCCGGAGCTTCCTGGCCGGCCTGAACGCGAGCGAGGTGTCCGAAGTTGAACACTAAGACCATCACTCCGCTCCTTGCGGCCGCGGCGTGCCTGCTGGCCGCCGGCTGCCGGCAGAACATGCACAACCAGCACAAGGTCAAGCCGCTCGGCGAGAGCACCTTCTTCGCCGGCGGCCAGGGCGCGCGCCCGATTCCGGCCCACACGGTGGCGCGCGGCGACCTGCGCGAGGGCGCCGCCTTCACCGGCCTCGGCGCCGACAACAAGCCGGTCGCCCAGATACCGCCCGAGATCGAGCTCACCGGCAAGGAGCTGCTGGTGCGCGGCCAGGAGCGCTACAACATCTATTGCTCCCCCTGCCACGGCCGGCTGGGGGACGCCAACGGCATGATCGTGCAGCGCGGCTACAAGCGGCCGACCTCGTACCACATCGAACGGCTGCGCACGGCGCCGATCGGCTACTTCTTCAACGTGATGACGGAAGGGTACGGCGTGATGCCGACCTACGCGCCGCAGATCCCGGTGGCGGACCGCTGGGCGATCGCCGCCTACATCCGCGTGCTCCAGTACAGCCAGAACGCCAAGCTGGCGGAGCTGTCGCCCGCCGCCCAGCAGCAGGTGCAGGAGCAGCTGGCCAACCCGGCCGCCGCCGGCGAGCCGCACACGCCGTCGGCGGGAGGCAGCCAGGGAGTGCAGCGCCCCGCGTCGATCCCGCGCGAGAACAACGGCCGGACCGAGAGCCCGGGGGACCACAAGCCATGACGACCGACTCCATCCGCCGGCCTGCTACCCTGGCCTCCCCGGCGTTCGCCGCTCCGGCCAACGTCGACCGCCTGCAGACGTTCGGCCTCATCGCCGGCGTCGTCGGGCTGGTGCTCAGCGGGATCGGCTTTTTCGTCTCGCCCGACTACTTCTTCCGCGGCTACCTGGTCGGCTGGGTGTTCTGGCTGGGCCTCTCTCTCGGCAGCCTGGCGCTCTGCATGCTCGGCCACCTGACCGGGGGGGACTGGGCCGTCGTCAGCCGGCGGATCCTGGAGGCGGCCTCCCGCGTCCTGCCGCTGATGGCTCTCCTCGCCATCCCGCTCTTCCTGCTCGGGATGCAGAATCTCTATCCGTGGGCGCGCCCGGAGGCGGCGAACGATCCGATCCTGCATCTGAAGAGCGCGTACCTCAATCCCGCGGGCTTCTGGATCCGCCAGGTGATCTACTTCGCGATCTGGATGGGCCTCGCCTTCTCGCTGAGCCGCCTGTCGCGGCGCCAGGACCTGGAGAGCGATCCCCGGCTGCCGGGGCGCATGCGGGTGATCTCGGCCCCCGGGCTGATCATCTACGTGCTGTCGCTCACCTTCGCCTCGGTCGACTGGCTGATGTCGCTGCAGCCGCACTGGTTCTCGACCATCTACGGCTTCTACCTGGTGGCCAGCCAGGCGCTGGCGGCCTTCGCGTTCCTCTCCGTCATCGCCGTCCGCCTGTCGCGCGGCGAGGAGATGGCCGGGGTCATCCAGCCGCGCCACTTCCACGACTGGGGCAAGTTCCTGTTCGCCTTCGTGATGATCTGGACCTACTTCTCCTGGTCGCAGTTCCTGATCACCTGGGCGGGCAACCTGCCGGAGGAGATCTCGTTCTTCCTGCCGCGCATCCGCGGCAGCTTCGGCTGGGTGGCGCTGCTGATCGTGGTCTTCCACTTCACGGTGCCGTTCGCCCTGCTGCTGTCGCGCGACCTCAAGCGCAACGGCAGGCTGCTGGCGATGGTGGCGATGCTGCTGCTGTTCATGCGCTGGGTCGAGCTGTTCTGGCAGGTCGAGCCGGCGTTCCACGGCCCCCACGGGGAGGGCGCGGCGCACCACGCGGTGAACAACCCGGCCTTCTTCTGGCTCTACCCCGCGGCCGCGCTCGGCATCGGCGGCCTCTGGCTCTTCTTCTTCGCCCGCACGCTCAAGTCCCGGCCGCTGATGCCGGTTCAAGACCCCTATCTGCCGGAGGCGATCGCTCATGGCCACCACCACTGATCCCCACGGCCGCAAGCCCGGCACCGGCCTCCACGGCGAGGGCCAGCTCGACGCCTTGACCGACAGCGCTCCGGGGGACGGCCTCGCCGTCCAGCACGGGGCGGTGACCGGCGAATTCGATCAGGAGATCAGCGTCCGCCGCATCCTCTGGCTCGGGGTCTGGCTGGCCGCCGGCACGCTGGTGTTCGCCCTGATGATGTGGGGGTTGCTGCGCGGGTTCCAGGTCTGGGACGAGAAGCACGAGGTCCAGATGGCGCCGATGATGGCGCGCAACCCGCAGCAGCCGCCGCCCGAGCCGCGGCTGCAGAACGATCCCGGCAAGGACATGGCCAAGATGCGGGCCGACGAGGACGTCGTGCTCGAACGCGCCGGCTGGGTCGACCAGCAGGGCGGCACGCTGCGCGTGCCGGTGAACATGGCGATCGACGCCATCGCCCAGCGCGGCGTCGCGCCATTTCCCGCTACCGGCGCCGCGAGCGCGCCGGCCGTCTCGATGGGCCAGACGCCGATCGAGGTCCGCACCCAGCAGGAACGGCAGAACCCGACGGACAACCGCAAGCCGGGCGCGACGGTGCAGAACACGGTCCCGCCCGCGGCACCCGCGGCTCCGGCCCCGAAGCCGCCGGTCCGGTGAGCAGAACGGAACAATGAAAAAAGGTAGCAAAACGTTGCACGCGATTCCTGGACTCACCCTCTCGGCCCTGCTGCTGGCCGCCGGCGGCTCGGCCGCCGCGCCCCTGCGCGCCGAGTCGAGCATCGTGCCCGGCAACACCATGCCGGGCCCGCTCAAGGCGGTGCACTACGACCAGCGGCTCGGCGAGCAGGTGCCGCTCGACCTGCCGTTCCGCGACGACGCGGGGCGGCCGGTGAAGCTGGGGGATTACTTCGGGACCCGGCCCGCCGTGCTGATCCTCGCCTACTATCGCTGCCCGATGCTGTGCGACATGGTGATGCAGGCGGCCGAGAGCGGCCTGAAGCCGGTCTCCCTGACGCCGGGCAAGGATTTCGACGTGATCGTGGCGAGCATCGATCCGACCGACACGCCGGAGCGGGCGGCGATGAAGAAGCGCGACATCCTGAAGCGCTACGGGCGCCCGGGCACCGAGGCGGGCTGGCACTTCCTGAGCGGCCCCAAGGGCTCGATCGACCCGCTCGCCCGCGCCGTCGGCTTCCAGTACGTCTACGACCCGAAGCTCGACCAGTTCGCCCACGCCGCCGGCATCGTGCTGCTGACGCCCGAGGGGAGGGTCTCCCGCTATTTCTTCGGCATCGAGTACCCGCCGCGCGACCTGCGGCTCGGTCTGATCGAAGCCTCCGGCAACAAGATCGGCAGCCTCGTCGACCAGGTCCTGCTCTACTGCTTTCACTACGACCCGGTGATCGGCCGCTACAGCGTCATCACCCTGAGGCTCGTGCGCGTGGCCGGCCTCGCGACCGTGATCGGCCTCGCCCTCCTCGTCGTGCTCCTGCGCCGGCGGGAGACCGCTCAGCCCCGGCCCTTGGGAGCCGCCTGATATGAAATCGACGTTCCCGCTCTTCCCTGATTCGGCCTCGACGCTCTCCGGACACGTCGACGCCCTGTTCATCGTCTGGTCGCTGGTCAGCCTCTTCTTCACCATCCTGATCGCGGGGCTCATCGTCGTCCTGATGAGCCGCTACCGCCGCCGCCATCCCGAGGAGGTGGGCGCCGACGAGCGCGCCGCCCTCTGGCTGGAGGTCCTCTGGTCGGCGGTGCCGCTGGCGATCATGCTCGCGATGTTCGCCTGGGGCACCAAGGTCTTCTTCGAGCTCTACCGGCCGCCGGCCGACGCCGTCGAGTACACGGCGATCGGCAAGCAGTGGATGTGGAAGGTTCAGCATCCGGAGGGGCAGAGCGAGATCAACGCCCTGCACATCCCGGTCGGCCAGCCGGTCAAGATCAAGCTGGCCTCGGAGGACGTGATCCACAGCTTCTACATCCCGGCTTTCCGGGTCAAGCAGGACGCCGTCCCGGGACGCTACACCTCGCTCTGGTTCAATCCCACCAAGCCGGGGGTCTATCATCTGTTCTGTGCCGAGTACTGCGGCACCGAGCACTCGCGGATGATCGGCAGCGTCATCGTCATGGAACCGCGCGACTACGAGACCTGGATGGCCGGCGGCACCCCCGGCAAGTCGATGGTCGCCTCGGGCTCCGACCTCTTCACCTCGCTCGCCTGCGCGACCTGCCACCGGCCGTCCCCGGGAGTGACCCAGCGCGGCCCGAGCCTCGAAGGGGTGTTCGGCAGCCAGGTCAAGCTCGCCGACGGCCGCGCGGTGACGGCGGACGACAACTACGTCCGCGAGTCGATCCTCAACCCCCTCGCCAAGGTCGTGGCCGGCTACGACCCGGTGATGCCGACCTTCCAGGGGCAGGTCAGCGAGGAGCAGCTCACGCAGCTCATCGCCTATGTCCGCTCGCTCGGCCCCACTGGCGCCGCGCCGGCCGGAGGAACGGGCGGCACGCCTGCCGCGGGCACGCCCGCCGCATCCGGCGTCACCAATCCCTCGAGCGCCGAGAAGGACGCAACCTCGCCCTTGAACACAGCGGGGCAGACCCAGGGCGCGGCGCAGAAGCCGCCGCAGAAGTGAGATAGCCATGGATACGACAGTCGCACGCTCACCCATCCTCCCGACGCCGGAGACCTCCTTCGAGCGGCCGAACTACCTCAACGCGGAGTACGGCTGGAAGTCCTGGCTGTTCACGCTCGACCACAAGCGGATCGCCCTGCTCTACCTGCTCTCGGTGACGGTCTTCTTCGGCCTCGGGGGGACCTTCGCCGGGCTCATCCGCCTCGAGCTGCTGACCCCCGAGGGGGACCTGATGGGGCCGGACACCTACAACCGGGTGTTCACCATGCACGGCATCATCATGGTGTTCTTCTTCCTCATCCCGGCGATCCCGGCGGTGCTCGGCAACTTCCTGGTGCCGCTGATGATCGGGGCCAAGGACCTGGCGATGCCGCGGCTCAACCTGGCGAGCTGGTACGTCTACAACCTCGGCGGCCTGTTCACCCTGTGGGCGATCGTCAACGGCGGCGTCGATACCGGCTGGACCTTCTACACGCCGTTCTCGACCACCTACTCGAACACCTACGTGGTGCCGACGGCGCTCGGCATCTTCATCACCGGCTTCTCGACCATCTTCACGGCGCTGAACTTCATCGTCACCATCCACCGGATGCGCGCCCCGGGCCTCAACTGGTTCCGGCTGCCGCTGTTCATCTGGTCGACCTACGCGACCAGCCTGATCATCATGCTGGGCACGCCGGTGATCGCCATCACCATCCTGCTGGTGGGCGCCGAGCGGCTGCTCGGCCTCGGCATCTTCAACCCGAAGCTGGGCGGCGATCCGGTGCTGTTCGAGCACCTGTTCTGGTTCTACTCCCATCCGGCGGTCTACATCATGATCCTGCCGGCGATGGGGGTGATCTCCGAGCTGATCGGCCACTTCGCCCGCAAGAAGGTGTTCGGCTACCGCGTCGTCGCCTTCGCCAGCGTGGCGATCGCCGTGCTCGGCTTCCTGGTCTGGGGGCACCACCTGTTCGTCGCCGGCGAGTCGATCTACTCGGCGACCGTCTTCTCGGTGCTCTCGATGCTGGTGGCGGTCCCCTCGGCGGTCAAGGTGTTCAACTGGACGGCGACCCTCTACGAGGGGTCGATCTCCTTCCAGACGCCGATGCTCTACGCCCTCGGCTTCATCGGCCTGTTCACCATCGGCGGCCTGACCGGCGTCATGGTGGCGACGCTCGGCATCGACCCGCACGTCCATGACACCTACTTCATCGTCGCCCACTTCCACTACGTGATGGTCGGCGGCACGATCATGGCCTACCTGGGGGGCATCCATTACTGGTGGCCCAAGATGACCGGCCGGCTCTACCCGGGATTCCTCTCCAAGCTCTCGGCGCTGCTGGTGTTCGTCGGCTTCAACCTGACCTTCTTCCCGCAGTTCATCCTCGGCTACATGGGCATGCCGCGGCGCTACTGGTCCTACCCGCCGGAGTTCCAGGTGCTCAACGTGCTGTCCACCGCCGGCGCGACCGTCCTCGCCGTCGGCTACACGCTGCCGCTGTGCTACTTCGCCTGGTCGATCAAATACGGCAAGCGGAGCGGCGACAACCCGTGGGGCGCCAACTCGCTCGAGTGGGACACCCCCTCGCCGCCGCCGACCGAGAACTTCTACACGACCCCGGTGGTCACCCACGGACCCTACGAGTACACCCGTGAGGACGTCCACAACCGCACCACGCAGGAGGCGAACTTTGGCTAGCAGCCCGTTGGTGGATCGGCACGGGCACGACGTGCACGGCGGCCACTCCGGCCGCCGTCACCCGGCCCATCAGTTCGACACGATGGAGCAGCAGAAGGAGTCCTCCACGCTGGGGATGTGGCTGTTCCTGGTCACCGAGATCATGTTCTTCGGCGGCCTGTTCGTCGCCTACCTGGTCTACCGGACCATGTACCCGGCGGCCTTCGCGGCGGCGAGCTCGACGCTCAACGTCCCCCTGGGGGCGCTCAACACGGCCGTCCTGATCTGCAGCAGCTTGACCATGGCGCTGGCCATCCGGTCGGCGCAGGTCAACTCGCGCAAGGGCGCCGTGCTCTTCCTGCTGCTGACCATGCTCCTGGGCTCGACCTTCCTGGTGGTCAAGGGGTTCGAGTACGCCGACAAGTTCCGCGAGCACCACGTGCCGGGCGCGACCTTCAACTTCGCCCTCGAGAACGCGCACGCGACCGCCGTGACGCAGGCCGCGGACCCGGACTTCCAGCGGCATGCGCAGATCTTCTTCTCCCTCTACTTCATCATGACGGGGATCCACGCCACCCACATGATCATCGGCCTCGGCATCCTGGCGGTGCTGGTGTTCTACACCCGGCGGGGGAAGTTCGACTCCGAGTACTACAACCCGCTCGAGATGACCGGCCTTTACTGGCACTTCGTCGACATCGTCTGGATCTTCCTGTTTCCCCTGCTCTACCTGCTGGGCGCCCACCTGCACGGCTGAGCCCGGGATGGCAATCGCGGAGAATGACCCATGTCTGAGCACGTAATCACCCCCGTCAAGACCTACGTCTTCGTCTTCGTCGGGCTGCTCGTCGGCACTCTGGCGACCGTCCTGGTCTCCGGATTGGACCTCGGGTGGGCCAACAACATCGTCGCGATGACGATCGCGATCCTCAAGGCCCTGGCGGTGCTCTACTTCTTCATGGAGCTGCGCCACAGCACGCGGATGACCGCTCTCACCGCCATCGCGGGGTTCTTCTGGCTGGTGCTGATGCTCCTGATGATCATGATGGACTACTGGAGCCGCCACGCCATCGTGCTGCCGGTGCCGGGGAAGTAAGAGCCCGAACCTCACCCCCGGCCCAGGGCGTTGCCCTGGGCTGAGGGAGCCCGGGCCTTTGGCCCTTCCACCCAACCGGAATTTGTTTGAGGCCCAACGGGCCGCCCTCCCTCAGCCCAGGGCAACGCCCTGGGTCCGAGGGTTGGAATCGGCCACCCTCACCGCAGCCTGAACACGATCCCCACCTTCTCCCCATCCGCCGGCAGCGGCGCGCCCTTCTTGACCCGGAAGCGGGTCGTCCCCTTCACCCAGTCGCGCACCGTGTATCTCGCGTTCCCCACCTTGCTGCCGGGGCAGGAGTAGAGGCAGACCACGCACCCGGACTTCCATTTGGGGATGTTCGCCCGGTGGCCGCCGAACCGCATGTCGAAGCCGCGGCCGCCGGGATCCTCCAGGATCTGGTCGAGCGTGAGCGGCTCCGGCCGCCCCGGAACGCGGATCAGGATCTCCACCGGCGGCCCCGCGATCACCTGATCGGGCGCCTTCGACTTCGCATCCTTGCGCTCGTCCCAGGACGCCATCCCCAGCGCGTTGCCCGGCCGCGCGCCCAGCTTCTCCAGCGCGTCGAGCACCTGGGTATCGGTCACCTCGGCCTGGAACAGGGCCGCCATGGCGGCCTTGCCGTCCTTCCAGACGATCAGGTGATAGCCGGGCATACCGACGCCCAGCAGCTCGCGCTCGAATGCCCTGCGCGACACCGTGGCGGGGAACTCCACCTCCCGGCCCCCGGCGCGGACCGCCGCCGGAGAGGAGCCCGCCCGCGTGGCGAGCGCCCAGGCGACGCCGGCGCCGAGGAGGAGGAGGGCGGCGAGGAGGAGAGAGCGTGGTTTCATGGGTGGTTTCCTTCCGCCGAATAGCGTAGCCTCCCCCAGCCATGAAAGTGAACCATTCCCTGCTCGACCTCCTGCTCGAGGTCCAGTCGCTCGACCGCGTCGCGCGCAGCGGCTACGTGCTGCGCGGCGTCGCCGATCCCGAGAGCGTCACCGAGCACACCCTGCACGTGCTCCTGCTGGTCTGGATGCTGGGACCGCGGATCGAGGGAATCGACGTCCACCGGGCGGTGGAGATCGCCCTGGTGCACGACCTCGCCGAGCTGCGGATCGGCGACCTGCCGCGCACCTCCTCGCACTACTTTCCCAAGGGGTCGAAGAACGCGGCCGAGACCGCGGCCATGGCGGACATTCTGGCGCCCGTCGCCGAGCGGGCGCTCCCCCTCTACGAGGAATACCAGCAGGGAACCTCCCCCGAGGCCCGCCTGGTGAAGGCCTGCGACAAGCTCCAGCTCATGCTCAAGGTGGCGGTCTACGAGCGCTGGGGGACCGGCGCGCTCGCCGAGTTCTGGGACAACCCGGACAACTTCCCGGACGGCGGCTTTCCCGCCGTCAAGGAGCTGTTCGAGGCGTTGCGGGAGCGGCGGAACGCGGGCGCCCGCCTGTAGGGCTATTCGGCGTCGTCCAGTTCGATCCCGCGCCGCGACATCAGCCGGCGCAGGCGGTCGTAGAGATTCTTGCCGAGCAGCGACTGGGCGGTTGTGGTGACGTCCTGGATGACCACCCGCAGATCCTCCGAGCCGCTCCAGTGCTTGCGGGCGTAGGGCTCGAGATCGCCGCCGAAAGCCTGCGCCAGCACGGCGGTGCCGAGCACCAGATCGTCCAGATAGCCGGCGGCTCCCAGGAACGCCTCCGGCAGGAGGTCGATCGGCAGGATGAAATAGGCGAGGGCGCCGCCGATCATGGCGCGGGCCGAGCCCGGCACCTCCTTGTCGAGCGCCAGCCGCGCCAGGAGGATGAAGACGTCCGGCACCAGCAGCAGCCCGCGGACCGCGTCCTCGGTGAGCTTGGCGCCGCGCTTGCCGCTGCGCTTCTCCACCGTCTCCAGGATCCGGTCGCGCAGCCGGTCGTAGAAACTCAACAGGCCGCTGCTCGGCAGATTGGCGCCGCTGCCCAGCGCCTCCTCGGCATCCCGCTCCGCCTGCTCGGAATCGAAATTCTCGAAGTCCTCCGCGACAGCGGCATACATCGGGTCCGCGGCAGGGCGGGGCTTCGGGTCGTCGGGCGTCGAGTCTTTGGCCATGATGGTCTCCGGGGACAGTCTATCCTTTCTACGAAGCTGTTCAATCCCCATGCCATGGCTATGACTGCGAGGCGGGTTGCCGAGCTCCAAACCTCCGGACACCGCGCCGTTGAGGGCGACCGCAGGTCGCCCCTACAACCTACGCCCTGAGTATCCCTTGCGCCGGAGGTTGTTGGGGGCGACCTGCGGTCGCCCTCAACGGCGCCGCTACCGAAGCCCCCCTACTCCGCCGCCCCCTCCCCCTCCTCCCCGTCCTCAGCCTCCGGCTCTCCGGCCTCTCCTGTCCAATCCATCCCCAGGTAGTACCGGATGCGCTGATAGACCAGCTTCTGGAAGAAGAAGTTGGCGGTGAGGAGGAGCACCGAGCTGTGCCCCGAGACCGTCCCCACCAGATCAGGCCATTCACCATCCGCGATGGCCTGCTCCACCAGCGGTCCCGCGCCGGGATCGGTCACCACCAGGAGCTGATGCGGCCCGGCGGCTTTCATCTTGCGGATGAACGGAACGACCTTGCGGAACGGGGAATCCTCGCTCTGGGTCCAGGACGGGATCATGTACTGCCCCTGGGCCCGCACCGCCCCGATGTCGCGCAGGTCGCGGCTCACGTTCGACTGGGTCGCGGAGAACCCCCGAGCCCGCAGCCGGTCCACCAGGTCCTGCTGCTGCTCCACCGGCTCTTCGTGCAACAGGATCTCCCGGATCGCCTGGCGGCGACGTTCCCGGATCTCACGGTCTGACGGCATGCTATCCCTCCTGATCGATGCGGATAGCATTGCATGTATTCGGTAGGACGAAAAGCCCGGCGGGAACGGAGTGTCACGGAAGCCCGCCCTCCTGTACCTTCTTATATAGATGTATTGAAATTTTAGAGAAGTTGCGATACAGGGCGGAGGGAACCGGAGAAGGCGGCGTAAGTTCAACCAGGGGTGCCACCCCTCAAACCCTAAGATGAGGAGGAGCTATGAAAGACAAGAATGACGAGACTCTTTCGAACCAGCCTGAGGAGAAAAAGACCGAGATCGATCGTCGTCGCTTTCTCGGCACCGCGGGTGCGGTTGCGGTCGGCACGCTGGCCGGGTTGTCCGGAGGAGGGGCGCAGTTGTTGGCAGCCGGCTTCCAAGGGGGGCCACGCGGAAATCTGGGTGCCGACCCAAGCAACAACTCCCTACGCCAGAAGCGCACCATAGTACGAGTCACGATCGACATTTTCTCCGGGCGCCCCAATCCCGTCTGGATTCTCGACGAGCCCTTGGCGAAAGAAGTTCTGCGTCAGATCTATGCCGAGCCAGGAGTCATCTCCCCGGCGGACCAGGATCGTGGCGTCCTGGGCTTCCGCGGATTGCTGCTCGAGATCGAGGGAGAAGACAAACTTCCCTGGAAGATTCGCTTGGCCGGTGGGTTCAGCAAGAAGGAATCCCGCGGCCTCGAGATCGCCGAGCAGCTGATCGCGAGCCTGGGAAGGGCGACGGTCCTGCCCGCCCATGGCGAGGCCGACCGCAAGGCGTTCGAGGGGCTGGATCTGGTGACGCTGGTGCGGCAGGAGCTCAATAACGTCCCGCTGGACGGAGCCGCCGCGCCGGTCGACCTGTCAAGCCCTTCGTCGACCGTGCCGGTCCAGAAAGCCGCCAATCAGGTCGGCGGGAACAACGACGTCATCTACGGCTGGACCACCTACAACCAAGGCGCATGCCTGTACGAGGCTTCGGGCTTTAATCCCTCCTACTGGAATGCGAGCTATGTCCAACCGTACAACAACTGCTACAACTACGCCACCAATCGGCGCACCGACACCTTCGCCCAGCCCGGCCGGGCGACCGGGGCGGGTACGACGACCATGCAATGCTCCACGGTGGCCAACGGTGCGGTCAGCGACCAAAATCTGGCTGATCCCACCTGCGGCGCCTCCTATCTGGCACCGCGGGATCGCATGGCCCTGGTGATCTGGCCGGGTGTCGACTACCACTGGTACCGCCGCCACAACGGTACGGGAAATGACGAGTTCTGGGGGCACAAGCCGGGCTCGACGGCGGCCCGCAACACCGACAACAGCGGTCGGGTGATCTACAACCCGGAGACCGCGAACCGCGGGGGCTACACGGTTTTCTGCGGCTATTACTATTCACCGTCGAACGTGGTGATTCAGTAATCCGGGATGGGCCGGCCCTGCGATGGGTCCTCGAGGTGATGGGATGCGCGTCGAGGTCGACATCTTCAGCGGCCGGCTCCGGTGAGTCGTCCGCCGGCTCCGGCGAGTCGTCCGCCGGCTCCGGCGAGCCGTCCGCCGGCTCCGGCGAGTCATCCGCCGGCTCCGGCGAGTCATCCGCCGGCTCCGGCGAGCCATCCGCCGGCTCCGGCGAGTCGTCCGCCGGCTCCGGCGAGTCATCCGCCGGCTCCGGCGAGTCGTCCGCCGGCTCCGGCGAGTCATCCGCCGGCTCCGGCGAGTCATCCGCCGGCTCCGGCGAGTCATCCGCCGGCTCCGGCGAGTCGTCCGCCGGCTCCGGCGAGTCGGGCGCCTTCTGCCCCAGCTCCTCCGCGAGATCGGGCTTCATGTCTCAGAGGGTGTTTGGAAAGGAGGCCCCCCACTGTAGAGACGCCCCGTGGGGCGTCTCCAAGGCGGCAGACATCGGCCCTGCTCCACTGGACGCCCCCACGAGTGCACCGTGGTAAAGGGATCTTCCTCTCCGCCTCGGAGACGCCCCACGGGGCGTCTCTACAGTGGGGGCCAACGGAACCGCCACTTTCCGGACACCCTCTCAGGAGCGCTTCCCCCTCGGGGCCCCGGGCAGGGCCATAGGACTCGGGCCCAGTTCGTCCACGGTCTCCAGCTTGTGGATCGCCGGATCGAGATCGTCGGCAACGAGACACTCGATCATGCCGAGGAGCTCCCCCTCCAGGGTCTCTTCGGCTTCGAGCTCGTCATCGGAAACGGCCGGCAGCTTCGTCGCGAGGCTCTTCATCCGCTCTCTGAAGGCTTTCAGATCCCCGGCCGCCAGCTTCAGCTTGCCCCGGATCTCCTCGGGCGTATCGCGAGGCAGGATCTCCAGCCGTTCATGCCCGAAGCGGACCGTGATCTCCTGATCCGGATGAAACCCGGCCCGCTTCAGAGCCGTCCCGAGGGACTTCCCCAGCGGCACACACAGCATCGTGCCCTGCTTCTTCAATCGAGCCGCGAATTCGAACAACTCGGCATCCATTTCAACCCCCCTCCGGCGCTTCAGACCGGAACAAATTCTGTCCCGGGGCTACCGGATGGACCAACTTCTATAACGGATTCACGGATTCTGTCAACTTGTGACGGAATAATTTTTCAACCTTGCTCCGCCCTTGCCCGTTCTTGTACACTCCTTCTCATGAAGCCTCAGACGCAGCACATGATCGACGTACTGCGCACCACGATCCGGGCTCTCGGTCTGACCCTCAGCGAGGTGGAGAAACGGCTCGGAGTCTCCCGCGGGTACCTGACCCGCCTCTTCTCCGGCACGATGGATCTGCGGTTCGATCAGGTCGCCGAGATCGCGGAGGCGGTGGGAGTCGAGCCGGAGGAGGTCTTGCGGCTGGCCTTTCCGCCGTCGCAGAAGCCCGCGACTCCGGAGGCCTTGCGTCTGCGGGAAGCTTTGGGGGTGCCTCCTCCCGATGCGCCGCCGCCGGCCCAGGGGGAGTCCGCGCTCGAAAGGGAGCTCGAGCGGATCGTGGCGAAGACGCTGCGGAAGATGGTAGCGGAGTCCGAGAGGTAAGAGAGGGCCGGCAGAATTGACAGTTGAGGAGAATTCCCTGGGAGCGCCGGCGTCCCGCCGGCCTGCTAACTTGAGTTAGTTGCCGGCGGGACGCCGGCGCTCCCAGGGACTGCCCCCTCAAAACTGTGCTGACAGACGACTACTCCTCCCAGGCGCGCCCCTCGAACCGCAGGGCCGGGTCGATCTCCATCCGCCGCAGGAACCTCGCCACCTCTTCGACCATCTCCAGCGTCGCCGTCTGCATCTCGACGGCGTCCCGCAGCAGCACGACGGCCATCAAGGCCTCGCGCTGGATCTCCAGGCGCGCGAAGATCTCCGCAGCTTCAAGGATGAGGGCGAATGCCTCTCCAGCCTTTCCCTGCGCCAGGAGAGCGGCCGCGAGGTCGAGGCGTTCGATACTGGCAATGATGGGAAGCCCAACCTCCTCAAAACCCGCGATCACCTCGGCGAAGATAGTTTCCGCCCGGGGGTAGTTCCCGAGGCCGGCATCGATCCGGCCCTCCAGGGCTCTGAACTTGATTTCGTTGATCCGCCCCCCAGGGTTCACGAGATGCCGCGAATGGGCGAGCCGGAGCTTTTTCGCGTCGCGAAAACGGCCGCCGTCGATGAGAAAGACAAGGAGATTGTGGGCCGCCGCGCAGGCCAGGCTCGGCTCCCTCTTCGAGTCGATCAGATCGAGACTCTTCTCGAGCAGCTCGACCGCCCTTTCGAGGTCGCCTTTGTTGCCGGCATAGAGGCCCATCATGACCAGCGTCCGGCCGACGAGGTGAGGATCGTTCTGGCGGCTGTAGAAGTCCGCCACTTTCACCAGGCTCGCCGAGGCTCGGCCAAACTCGCGCCGGTCCGCGGCCAGGGAGGCTTCGAGCTCCAGGAGCCGGACTTCGAGGAACTCGTCGCGGGTGCCCCGCTCGAAGAGCCGGCGAGCCCGGTTGAGTATCAGGCTCGCCTGATAGGGCTGGTTTGCAACTCGATAGGCATTACCTAACTCAGCATAAGCGCGGGCCTGAAAGTCAGTAACCCTGGCGGGGCTATCGAGCTCCCGGGCGTCGAGCCGCTGCGAGACCTCCGTCGCGAGGACGGCGAAGTGGACCATCAGTTGAGGATCGTCATGGCGGAGCTGCCAACTCCGGGCAAGGAACGCCTCCATCCGCGCGAAGTGGCCCAGTCGCGGAGGGAGCTTGTCCAGGGCCTCCATGCCTCCGGTCTCGAGCACCCGAAGGGCCTTGAGCGCCTGGGCTCGCTGATGGCGAAGGTAGCGCTCGTACCGGAGGACCTTCCGCAGAGCCCGGTTGATCGCGGCATCAAAGGAGGTCCTCTTCTCCGGCTTCTCCGCCAGAGGCTCCCGCCATGGCGGCTCTGGGGCCAGGTTCAACCCCATAGCCGGCGCCGCCTCCTCCAGGCAGCTCGCGCAAGGGGCGAGCAAGTGGCGCGACACCTCCTCCGCCCGCTCGGGAGACAGGCCCCCCCGGTAGAGCGCAACCACTTCCTCACGACTCGGGTGATCGTTCAATCCTGCCTCCCTGATAGGAGCCGTATTGTCGCACGAACGACGGCACCATGGCCCGAAACCCTATCCTCTCGGGATGAGGCCGCGGGCCACGTGTGAGCAACCTTAACCGTTGGGGTCGATGCCGGCTCCCTTATCCGCGTTCGTGGCAGGAGGCTGAGTCGTGGTACGCCCGCCGTTGGGATCGATGCCGATGCCATAGTCCGATTTCGTGTTGGGCGTGGCGCTCGCGCCGTCCGGGTCGATGCCATAACCTGTCTTCAAACCCGGGGCCTGGAGCCCATTCCCCGCCGGGGTTCCAAGCCATATCTGAGTCCACCATTGCAGAGCGATGTCCACCCATCCGGGTCCGGCGGTGCGGCCGTGCCGGGAGGCGGCGTGGGCGGGGGCGGCTAGCGCGAGGACCATGGCGAGGGCGGCTGCGGCGGCGGTGCGCTGAAGGGTGCGCTGAGTCATCTCTCTCTCCTCCTGGCCACGGACTCGACCGGACGCCGCCATGGCGCCATCGCCCGCGGCCGCAACGTGATGCCGTTGCAAAGGGCTTGAGTGTGGCACGCCGGTACGCTTTTCTTCCACGAGTGTGCGAATTCTTTCCACCCCCGGCGTCTTTCTTTCCGCGAGTATCGGAAAACGAAGATCGAGGGCCGCCGGTGTAGCTGGCTTTCGCAACATCGCCTTGGTTAACCGAAACCGTTAACAATGAGTTCTACTGTAGGCTGAAAAGGTCTGGACGACTTCTGTAAATCTACCGTACACTCCCCGGCGTTGCGAAATAGTTAACACCGGAGGTCATAATGGCGCTACAGCCAGAAGCCGCAGAGCTTGATGATGCCGAATTAGACGAAGAAGGGAAAGTGCTGCTCTGGGAGCTCGGCCGAAGGATCGTCCGCTTGCGGAGGGTCTTGAACTGGACCCGAGCCGACCTGGCCAGGAGAGTGCGCGTTTCGAGAGAGCGCCTGGGGCATTGGGAGAGGGGTAGCCATACGCCCCCCTTGCGGGAGCTGGTGGGCCTCAGCCGGGAGTTGGGGACCTCGATCGACGAGCTGGTGACGGGAAAGGCCGCACCGGTCAGGGCGTTCAGCCCGCGCGAGAAAGACGAGGCGGCTCGATCCCTGCGCGATCTGAGCCGGTGTCTGAAAAAGTTGCTGGACGACGAGGGGGACGAGGCCGCTGATTCGAACGCCGGCCTTTGCAAGCTTGATCTTCCGGAGTCATGAAGGCTCCGGATGTACGTAAGGAGAGTCGCATGAACACGATGAACACGATGGAGATGGCGGTGACCAGCAAGATCGAAGTGATCGCGAAGTTGCGCCGCGTGCCGCGGCCGGTGGGCCTGGAAGCGGTGGAGGCGCTGGTGCCGGCCGGGGATTTCGACGAGCTCAAGCCCGAGCGGGTGCAGGAGTGGCTGAGCGCCCGGCCCGAGTGGCGTCTGGCCCCGGCCGGCACGGTGCTCTACCGCGCCCGGACCCTCCCCACCTGCGAGGCCGCGATGCACTATGCCGCCTACGTCACCAGCCTGGCGACGGCGCTGGCGATGCCGGTGAAGGTGAAGGTCACCGACCGGCAGGTCCAGTTGTCGCTCTTCTCGCCGCGCCAGGGCCGCCGTTTCAACCCGCTCACCGGGGCCGTGCTCGCCCTCGCCGCGCGGATCGGCTGACCGGACCTCAACCTGATCACGACGTCAAACCAAAGAAAGGAAAAGGAAAATGCCTGAGATCACCGCACAGAGCAAAGTCTTCCGCGACTGGGAGAGCCTGCTCGGAGCCTGCGCGCAGAACGCGCCTCTCCTGCAGGGAATGGAATCCCTCAAGGCCGAGCTGGAGCTGCGGCTCGCCGAGGCGAAGGACCTGAAGATCCAGCAGGAGAACTTCGCCGGCAACAAGCTGGCCACCACACAACGCCTGGGGGCCACGATCGAGCTGGGGCGGGAGGCGGCGCGCAAGCTCCGCGCTTTCGTGCTGATCCATCTCGGTACGGACAGCAGGCACCTGACGCAGGTCGGGGTCTCTCCCCGCCAGAAGAACTCGCGCAAGGGGAAGCGGTCGGCAGCAGCGGCCACCACCGCCACCCCCGAGGACATCAAGCCGCCGAGCCCGGGCGGAGAGTAGACGATCCAACCCAACGAAAGGAGACAGAAACATGCCCAAGAAATCACTTCCCAAGATCCTGGGGGACTGGGAGCAGCTCCTGGCCGGCGTCGCGGCCAATCAGGGGGAGCTCCCGCACGTGGACGTCTATCGCGCGCAGCTCGACGCGGAGATCACGGACGTGAGGGCCGTGCAGTCGCGGAGGTCGGCGTTGGAGGCGGAATCGCTGCAGTCGACGCGGGACCTCAGGAGCTTCGCCGCGAGAGGCAAGGATCTGGCGACGCGGATCCGTGCCGGGATCGTGCTCCAGTACGGCCCGCGCAGCGAGAAGCTGGTGGAGTTCGGGATGAAGCCGAGCCGCAAGCGGAGAGGCGCGAGGGAGAAACCCGTTCCCAAGGCGCAGAAAGGAGCCCCCCGAAAACCCGCCGAAACCGTGAAGTAGTCAACAGGCCGTAAGGACCGGGGGCGTGCTGGCGGCACGCCCCCGGTTTTCCAGGGAGCCTCCATATCGTACCGCAAGGAGACTAACCAGACGCGCTGAACCGGACATCGTGCGACCGCGCGCCGTCGGCCGGGCCGCAGCCGCTCGACGGCCGCGCGCAATCCGGTCAACGGCGGCGGCGAGATCCGTAGCGGAGTGGACATCGTGCTCGCGTCCGCCCCAACAAGCGGCACCTGAAAGGAGGATCATCAGCCGTTCGCAGACTACGGCTCCCCTTACGAGCCGGAAAAGCTTGCCGCGCCCTTGACTTCAGGATTTTCTAGCTATAAATTATATCAAATTTCGAATTCTTACGACTGTTGCCAACGGCCGATTATAGACGAACGACTTTAGAAGGAGCTCGCATGATTGACAGGAAGTACTGGACCGCCGCCATATGCCTCGGTTTCGTGATTCTCCTGAGCGGTGACCGTATTTCGGCAGCCGCCCCAGCGAAGAATCAGTCGGACGTCAAGGCCAAGATGGTGACAGAGGGCTGGAAGCCGATCTCTGAGGAGGTTTTCGAGCGCCAACTGGGGCCGAACAAAGTCGAGCACATGGGGTTCGGCCCGGAAGGCGCACGCTGGACAATCGGCGAAATGAGCCGGAGGCTCGAGTTCCTTCGCCAGGAGCAGGAGAGCTACCCTTCGGAAAAGCTGGCCAAGATCATCGACGGGCTGACCATCGACATTGCCAAGATGAGGCACGAGCTCTTGAACATGGAGCTGAAAGCCTCCAAAGGCCTGTCGAGCATCACCGCAAAAGTTACTGGTGGAAGCTGTAGCAGCATCTGCTACAGCGCAACGGCAGATGCATATCCCCTGACCAGCGCTCAAGGAGTGGCTGCGCTCGCTGAAGCCAAATTCAACAGCGCCTGCGGCTACTCCGGGACCACGAGCGCTTACGCCTATGCCCGCGCCACCTCGGGCAGCACGACGACGACCGTCTCCCAGTCAGATCCAGAGTCAGGAACCAATATCACCAGCAACGCCACGGCGAGCGTGAACGGAGGCAGCGTTTCAGGGATTCCCTGCTACTCCGAGGCCAGCTCGTCTGCGGCCAGCTCAGCCCTGGGTATCTCCTACTCCACCAGCGTCACCAACTCCTCCTGCCCGCCCCCTCCGTGCAGTGTCACGATCACCGGCACCACATACGAATACTTCACCAACTACGGCTGTAGGAGCAGGACCTGGACCGCGAACGTCACCAGCTGCACCCCTTCCACCTATCAGTGGAAGTATAACGGCACCGTCGTGGGCAGCTCCAGCACCTACACTCGTTCGATCTGTGGCTACGACTCGTCCTTCACGCTGGACGTCACCGTCAACGGCTCGGCCACAGACAGCCACTTCGTCACGGTCGACACCTATGTCTGCGAGTGTGGCCCCTGCAACGGCCAAATCTGCCAGTGATTCCTGAAGCTTGACCCAATACGGCTGCGCCGAGCGCAGGAAGCGCCCGGCGCAGCCGCCCCCGTGCGCCTCCGCCCCCAGTGCCAGGCGCTCCGCTCGCCGTACTGTTACGACGAACCGTCGTACGTGGAGGCAGACCGTTGTAACGATACGGCGCTCTGCCTCCGGCTACGACGAACCGTCGTACCGTTACGATGGACCGTCGTACGCGGAGGCAGACCGCTTCGCGGCGAAGGCGGTAGAGACGTTCCCAGGTCCTTAACGACACCCTCGGAAGGCCACGGGGACCGCGGGACGTCTCCGCCGGAGGGCATACCGCCGCCCAGGGCAATGCCGGACCGGGGCAGTCTGACGCCATCCTGACCGCTCAGGCGCCTACCCAGGCGCGGTGAACCGCACCTCGAGCGCCCGCGCATCACCGCCGGCGGCCGCGAGCAACCGGGCGCCTTCATCGGCCAGAGCGGTGCGGTCCCGCTTGGAAAGCGGCGCGAAGGGCTCGACGATCAGGCTCGCCGCGCCCTTCTGGCGATCGATCTTCCAGGTTCCGCGAACGAAGCCGCCGACGAGCACGGCCCCCTTCATGAACACCAGCGGGCGGTGGGGATCGGCGATGACGCGGGTGCGGTCGTCGTGAGAGAGCAGAAGGTTGTCGTACTCGGGCAGAAAGCGCGGCGGAGCCGGCGTGTCGGGATCGGGCCGGGGCGCGTCGGGAAGGTCGAACAGCTCGGCGCCGCGCTCGTCGCGGAAGGCGAGCAGACCGGGCCGCAGCCGCTCGACGGCCGCGCGCAGCCCGGTCAACCCGGACCAGACCTGCACATCCTTGACGGTGGCGGGGCCGAACGCGCCGAGGTAGCGCAGGATCATCGCATCCGGCCGGCTGTCGGTGCCCGCGGGACGGCCGAGCCAAGCCTCGGCCGAGGTGTGGGTGGCCTGACCACTCTCGCCCCAAAGGCCGCGCGGTGGCACCTGCACCAGCGGCACCCCCGTGCGCACGGCCATGGCGAGGGCCTCGGGATCGTAATCGGGCCACCGCTCGCGCAGCAACGGGCCGAGCTCCGCGAAAGTGCGCGGCCGCTCCTCGACCAGCACCCGGCCGGCGACGGCGACCTGATCGAGATCCACGCCTTGCAGACGGCGGCCAAAGGTACCCTTGAGGCTCCGCTCCAGCACCGTCTGCACCACGGGGCGCAGAGCCATGCAATCGTCACCGGTGACCAGATGGATCGTCGACCGCATCAGAACGACGCGCACCACCTCCCGGCGGCTGATCAGCCCAGCGAGATCCTCGAACTGGAAGCCCTCCAGCCGCGACCACAGCCCGACGTACGGAGCGCCCGGCGACTGCGCCTGCAGTCCCACCAGCCGTTCGACCGCCTCGAGGGCCTGCAGCTTCGCGCGTCGCAGCAGAAACTGCCGCTCGAGCAGAGCGCGGTTGAGCGCGCGGGGGCCCAGTACGCGGCTTGGTTCGCTGTCGGTTTGCTTCGGCATAAGATCCCTCGCCGTCAGGCTGTCGAGGATAGCTGATGAGAGCTGGGTAGGCAGTTTCGCCGTGCGGCCGCCACCAGCATCGCCTTTTCGTGTCGCGGCGTTGACGTCGCCTACAAAGAGCCGTACGATAATAAGAACCTACAGAATCATAGACATGCAGCGGCCGAAGGGGATGCCCAATCGGCTACCCGCACCGGACGGCTGTCCCGGCCGGTGAGGAGTAGAACCGTTTCGCGGCAAGAAAGGCAACGAGAGTAATGGGCACTACTAATCTTTTCGTAGAACTCGTGGTCATAGGAGTCGGCGCCCTCACCTGGGTGGCTCTCATGGCTTCAGCTGCGCTTGGCTACGATCCCGAGATATTCAAGCGGCTGGCGGACAGCAAATCCCTTATAATTCCAACGCTTGCCATCACCTATCTTCTCGGCATACTTATTGACCGCTTTGCGGACGCTCTCTTCGAGAGTCTCTGGGCTAAGCGACTTTGTGAGGTCGAGTTTCCCAACAAAGATATATACCATAAGGCGCGCATCCATGTAATATCCAAGTCCGAGCGCTTGGCGGAACGTCTGGAGTACGGCCGGAGCCGCATGCGAATCTGTCGCGGCTGGACCCTCAATGGCTTCCTCATTGGCATTAGCTTAAATCTGTTTGTATGGGTTCAAATACCCCGGGGTCCTTTCGCATCGCGCCTAGCTTGGACAGGCACTTTCTTCGCGGCAGCAGTCGCGGTCGGCTCCTGGCTTTCTTGGCGCCGCTTGGCAGCGACAGAGTACAAGAAGACACGTGAACAGGATGCCTACTTCTCAGCCCAGGCCGGAGCATCGCACAACCCCACCCCAGCAGAGGATGTCTGACGACGCCGCTGCAACCATCTGCCGCTCATGTGCGCTACGAAAGGAAAAACGATGTCCAAGCTGTCGTCCATCATGCTACTGATTGTCGCACTCGCCTCTATTGGGTGCGCTTCGACCGGAAAGGCTGTCGCTAAGCTGGAACCTGGGATGACGAAGCAACAAATTCTTGACGTTCTTGGATCTCCGGCTGACCGCTCCTTCCGAGGGAGCGACGAAGCCTGGCAGTACCAGGAAATAGCTGGGTTCGGCCAGTGCAAGTACACGACAGTCTGGATATCAGACGGCAAGCTTGCTGGCCTTTCAACTCGCCGGGGCGGAAGCGTGGCCGGCTGCGGCCTTGGTTCCCAGGAGGTCGATTGGAGCCAGATGCCAGTGGTTGACAAGAGCCATAGCTGAGTGCCGCCCAATCACTAGGTTAGGAAAGCTCTTCGATACTCAGACGGGATAAATTAACTGACATGAACAGAGTTGTCGTTGCTAGCCTAGCCGTACTCCTTTCCTGTTGCAGTGCCTTCGGCCAGTCGCTTGACAAGGCAAGATTGCTCTACTCCAATAAGCTCTATGAAGATGCTAAAAGGGAGCTCGTTGCAGTAGCAGTAGGAACTGGCTCCGACGAGGAAAAGGCGGAGGCCCTGGATCTCCTTGGCGAGATTGCTCTCCCAAATAGGTTCCAGCCGAATGTTCTCCAAATAGGTTCCAGCCGAATGTTCCCGAGAGACAGAGGGCCGGGCCACCTTGAGCTAGAATAGTTGACTGGCAGTTCTTTTGAGGGCCTACCCTACATGGCAACGCCACAGAGGATCATGAATCGCACGCTTCTTAGGCTCGGCTTCGTGTTGATGCTGCTCGCGCTGCTGACGGGGCTCGTCGTCCCACAGTTCAGGAACCCGCGGCTGGGCCTCGTGGCGCACACGGTCGGACTGCTCGGCGGGCTGCTGCTCGTGGTGCTCGGCGCCGTCTGGTCGGCTTTCGCCCTCCGCCCACGTGCCGCCGCGACACTTCGCTGGTGCTGGGTCTACGCCGCCTACGCGAATTGGCTCGCCTCCGTGCTCGGCGCGGTGACCGGCGCGAGCCGGCTGACGCCGCAGGCCGGAGCGGCGACGAGCGGCGGACCGGCGGCGGAAATGGTGGTAGCGTCCCTGCTCCTGTCCCTCGCGCTCGCCGCCATTGTCGGCACGGGCCTTGCGGTATGGGGGCTGCGGGAAACAGGTTCCAGCTAGGACAATCGGCCCCCAATAGGTCCCAGCCGAATAATCCGAGCTTGAGGCGTCGTCTAAGATCTAGAGTGACCTGTTTAGCGGATGGACCAAGCCGAATTGAGTTCGGCTCGCGGGATGGCTGTACCTTTACCTTCAGATCTACGGGTTACCCTGGCGCGAGGAGCGCTGCAGGGAGATCCCTGACGAACGGAAGATGAGGCGGAAAGCTGCCGATCGGAAATCGCGCGTGCCGATCCCCCGATTTCAGCCGATCGGCCGCCTCCCGGAAGGCGGCGACGAATTCGAAGTAGAGCCTGTGGAGCTCCTGGCGTGCTGCTTTGCGGAAAGCATGGAAACGCGGGGCTGGAGACTTCTTCGTCTGCTTCGGCACTGTCCTCGGATCCTGCCGCCGGATCGCCTCCGGTCCGAGGGGTTGTTGACCACTCCGCTGCCGCTGAGCGCTGGCCGTGTCCTCGATTTCCTGGACCATGCACTCGATCCGATGGCGGCACTGCTCGGAGGAGAGATGCTCCCAGCAGGGCAGCCGCTCCAGGGTGAGCGTTTCAGGCTCCTCGAAGCTCTGCGGCCCTGCCGTCTCGCCGCGCTGCTTCGCCAGGTATTCTGCCGTCCGGTTAACCCATACGCCCTCCAGCGCCGTGCCGGCGAGGAGGGCTGGCGCGGCATGAACACCGGGCCACTCGCGCACGCGGGCCACAAGGTTTTCCTTGACTCCATTGGAGAGTACATAGAAGAGTCTGGCGGCCTGGGCGCCCTCTTCGCTGCTGACGACAATGGCCTGATAGCGCCGGGACCAGACCTTGTCCTTCCAGGCAGTGAGGCGGGCGACCTCGCGGGCGAGCTTGGAATTGAAAAAGCCCATGAAGCTCGCGAGCCGTTCGACGTCCTTGACGCGGACCAGCAAGTGATAGTGATTGGCGAGAAATGAAAACGCCACGACACCGACTTCGTAGCGGCGGGCGGCGCGCGCCAGGGCGCCGACGATGATGCGGTTAAGTTGGGGGGTAGGCGTCAGGAGGAACCGGCTCTGGATGGTGCGGGTGGTGACCTCGACCAGAGAGTCGTCGTCGGGAAGGAATCGGAGGAGTCCGGTCATGGCGTGACCCGGAGAGGGCAAGGGTCAGGCCAAGGCGGTCCGCTCCGGCAAAGCATGGCAATTGCAGGGGTTAACACTGATCGACGTTTGTGCCGCATTGCGGCGCCTGTCAAAGGATCTGGCGGGGTTGAGGCGAGAAAAGGTCCAAAATGCCCGTGAAATCTCACTTTGCAGACATGTCAAAGGATCTGGACACGCGCGTGATCTTTTGCGGAGCCCTGAGCCTCCAGGGCCTTCAGGAGGGCAATCTTGGGCTAAAATGTTCAGCTGACACTTCTTTTAGGCACTTCTTGGGGGGCAGAGAACTCTATGCGGAGACATATCGCGACAAGAATCATCTTCGCTGTGATAACCACCTTGGTCCTTGGCTGTGGAGGCGGAGGAGGAGGATCATCCTCTCCGACGGAGCCAGCTCGGCGGGATACAATCGTCCTGCTCAGTGTGGATCCTCCAGAAGGCACGCGGGTGCGGCTTGGCAGCAAGGTCCAGGTGCTTGCCCGGTTCCGTTATACGTTCGCACAGGCTGCTGGCGGCAAGATTGCCGTGTTGGTGTACCCACTGCCTTTCGGTTTACCACTCTTTACAGATCCACTTCTTGCCCAAACTGACGTCGAGGGTCAGCAAGGTGAGGCGACACTCCGCTTCTCCATCCTGCTGAATGATCCTGACCAGCAGTTGCGCCCTGGCCCCATCACGGCAGACTTTTCGTTATTCGCTCAAGGCCAGAGAGAGTCAACGACCCATGTTCAAGCTCGCTACGAAGTCGTGCCCTAGGCCCCCGAAATAGTTCCACCCGAATAATTTCCAATAGCCACCCTGGCTCCCAGAATATTCGGCTGGCACTTCTTTAGCCTTGCTCCATTCTCCCGACCCGTTGGGCCGGACGAGAGCCGAACGCTTTTTAGGGCTGGCGCAGTTATTCTGTGACGAGTCCTTATCGACTGGCACATCTTTGGCAATACCTCTTTGGCGGTTGTCGATCCGGCGCCCTTCGTTCGTCTTCTTGACAAGGAGCATTCGATGAGAAAGCTGATCCTGCGTATGGAGCTCACCCTTGACGGCGTGGCCGCTGGCGAAAATGGGCCGATCGACATGGTCGATTACGGCGACGAAGGCTCGTGGAGCGACATCTTCGCGACGCTCGAGACCGTGGACGCCATGCTGATCGGGGCCGGCACGCATCGGGAGTACCTCAGCTACTGGCAGTCCGCGCTGACGAGCTCCACCGCCACGCCCAGCGAGCGAAAGTTCGCCGCGATCGCGGCCCGAACGCCTCACTTCGTCCTCTCGCGTACGCTGCGCACCGTGGAGTGGCCGAACGCCAGTGTGCTCGCAGGCGGCGTCGAGGCCATCGCGAGCCTGAAGCGTCAGAGCGGCCGCGACATCCTCATGTGGGGCGGACCGACGGTCGCCGCGGCGGCCATCGAGGCCGGGCTCATCGACGAGTACCACCTCGTCACGCATCCGGTCATCGCGGGACACGGCAAGAAGCTCTTTACCAACGTCACCGCCGCGCACCGCGTGCGACATCTGAGCACCCAGACCTTTCCTTCCGGCGTGGTCCTGGTCAAGCATGCGGATGAACGCGGTCGAGCCATGGAGTCAGGAGCTCAACCAGCGGAGGGGTGACGCCACGCGTGCTCATCCACCGCGGGGCGCCGTGTCGTAGAGAGACCATGAACATGATGCGCGGATCTTTCGTGGCTCTCCTTTTGGCATCGATGGGTTGCAGCGCCGGGCAGCGAGAGGCTCGCCTCCCTTTGCGCGCTCCTTCGGCGCCGAGAATGTTCGGCGCCGGAGGGGAGACGCTGCACTACCTGGTCCTCGGCGACAGCACGGCCGTCGCCGAGGGGGGCGACTATGAGCAGGGGATCGCCGTCGAGACCGCCGGGCATCTCGCGCGGGGCGGCCATGGTGTCGAGCTGACGAACGTGGCGGTTTCCGGCGCCAGAGTCCATGACGTCCTGACCGAGCAGCTTCCGCGTGCCGATCTCGCCCATGCCGATCTCGTGCTCGTGGATGCCGGAGCCAACGACGTCGTCCATCTCACCCGCTCCGGCGCGGTCGCGCGGGACCTCGAACGGATCGTGACGACGCTCCTGCGGGCGAACTGCAAGATGAAGATCGTGGTCACCGGTTCTCCCGACATGAGCACGCCTCCCCGAATCCCTCGCCTGCTCCGGGGCTTGGCAGGACTGCGCTCGCGCACTGTGAACCGGATCGCGAAGGAGGTCGTGCAACGGCACGAGCTGACGTTCGCGCCGATCGCGGAGAGGACAGGGCCCATTTTCGCGCGCGACCGGACACTCTTCAGCGCCGACCGTTTCCATCCCAACAATCGTGGTTACGCGGTCTGGATTCCGGTCCTGAACGAGGCCCTCGATCAGGCTCTGGCAAGCCAGCCCGGCCATTGCTCTCCTTGACCCCGCTTTGAAGGGAGAGCCTGCGACGGACTAGAATATTCGCCTAGCACTTTTTCAGGACGGAGTATCGAGCTTCATGGAGAATGTCTTCTGGCTCATTGACGGAAAGCTCGCGGGCAGACCAGGTCCCGATCGTATTCCGTGGAACCTGGTGGCGATGCGCGACGCAGGCATCGGCGCGATCTTGTCGGTCAACGACGGCCTGTTGTGCCATCCTGAAGACTTCGCGGCATGCGGCATCGTCTACGCCTGCATTCCACTGTCCGAGAACGCGCCACCACAACCCGGGGACGACGAGATCTGCCTGCGAGCCCTGCCTTTGGCCTACGCCTTCCTCCAGCAGCAGATGAGGGAGGGCCGCGCGACCGTCGTGCACTGTTCGTCGGGCAAGGATCGGACGGGACTCCTGCTCGCCTACTACCTCGTGCGGGAGGAGGGACTGTCGGTCGCGGCGGCGATGGAGGAATTGCGGCGTGTGCGGCCGATCGCGTTGACGGCCCTGGGTTGGCATCAGTTCGCGATCGATATTCTCCGCCGCTCCACGTTTACTACCTTGTAGCGCCAACGCGCGCATTATGTCTAGCGGGCAATAGCGTCTAGCGGGTAAATAGGAAGAGGAACGAGGCGCCAAATATCCGGCTGGCACTTCCCTTACTTTTTTCAGGAGGCTACACATGAGAAGAGAGCAGTCGTTACGGTGCGCGGTGCTTGCACTCGTGGTTTTGTTACCGTGGACTTCCGCGCGAGCGCAGACCGCGAAGAGTGCGGGAGATGCCGTGAGCGCGGCCGTCAAGATCGACAAGCCCTTGCCGAACTTCCCGCTGCGCTACCGCGGAGCCGGCCGGTTCCTGCACACCGAAATTCCGTCGTTCCAGCTCGTCGCCCGCTACAGCTTCGACATGGAGGCAGGCGTCAACCGCGAGACGGCGACGTTCATCGATCGAGAGATCGAGATCTTCAACGTCTACGACATGGATCCGAGCGACGGCGTCGATCCCGATCGCGAGTACTTCATCGAGCGCGATCCGCAGACCGGCCAGTTGCGCTGCACGCTGAACGTGCCCCCTCTTCCCAACGTGTTCAGCCGCGACTGGTGGCTGAGCAACAACATGGTCTACGCCGGCACCGAGACGGTGAGCGGCTTCGAGGCCGACTGCTGGACCGGCGCGGTCCCGGTCATCGGTCTCCCGGTCAAGCTGTGCAGCCGCGCCGACAAGTATCCAGAGCTGGCTCTGCTCCTGAAGAAGCTCGGTCCCTTCGAGTTCTACGACTATTTCGGCGTATCGCTCGAAGCAGAGAACGCGCCGCCGCCGGCGTATTTCAAGCTGCCTCAGATCTGCAAACACCTCTGACGCGACTCGCCGCACCGCCGTGGAACCTGGCGGCGGTGCGCGACGCAGGCATCGGCGCCCCCCTGGCCCTCGCCCCATGCTAGATTCGGTCCCCTATGACCCGAAACCCCGCCGCACGGTTCCTGGCGCGCGCCCTTTTCTTCGCGGCCGTCGTGCTGGCCGTCGAGCTCCTGGCGCGCGGGGGCTTGTTGGTTCTCGAGCGCCGCGGGGTGCGGTATCAACCGATCCTCGGCGACCGGTTGAGCGCTCAGAATCGCCAGGCGATCGAGGATTTCCTGGGGGGGCGCGAGTCCCCCTTCCAGCTCGACAGCGTCCTGGGGTGGACTCTCCGGCCCGGTTTCCATTCGCCGAAAGTCGCGGTGGATGCCGGGGGCCGGCGCCGTGCCCCCGACCGGCCGCCGCCTGCGAGCAACGCCGTACGGCTCGCGGCCTTTGGAGACTCCTTTACCTTCGGCGGCGACGTGGTGGATCGTGACGCGTACCCCGAGGCGCTCGCGCGCCTCGATCCGGGAATCGACGTCGCCAATTACGGTGTGCCGGCCTACGGGCTCGACCAGACGTTCCTGCGGTATCTGAAAGAGCGCGGAGCGGCACGTCCCCAGGTGGTGGTCATCGGTTACCTGTCCGAGAACATCTGCCGCGACGTCAGCGTCTTTCGGCCGTTCTACAACCCGAACACAGTCTTCCCCCTCGCCAAGCCGCGCTACCTGCTGGACGGCCGCGGCCTGAGGCTCCTCCCCAACCCGCTGCCAGCCCCGGAGAGCTACCGGCGCCTCCTCGCGAACCCCGCCGAGTCCCTCGCCGAGCTGGGCCGGCACGACGCTTTTTACCGCGCGCGCCCCCACGCCAGCCCGTGGGACCGCAGCGCGGCCGTGCGGCTCGTGAAGCTTGCCGCCGCGCAACTGCCCGCCGCGAGCCGCGACGGGTGTTACGGTGCCGGCGAGGCCCTTTCGATAACCACTCGCCTGTTCAGCCTGTTCTACGAGACCGCGCTTCGGGACGGCGCGCAACCCGTCATCCTGATCTTCCCCACTCGCGAGGAGGTGACCGGTTGGCGTGGCGGCCGCCGGAAGCGTTACGCGCCGCTGCTGAGCTTCCTCGGCGGCAAGGGCTACCGGGTCGTCGACGTGATGGAGGTGTTCGATGGAGCCGGCCGCGACCTCTCGACCGACGAGCTCATCCCGACGCATCTGAGCCCGCTCGCCAACACGCTGGTGGCCGAACATCTGCGACGGCGCTTGCAGAGCTTCGGCCTGATCCGCGCGGCCATGGAAATCAAGGATGGGAGGTGAAAGTATGGTTTTCGCGATCAAAGCCGAGGTCAGCGATCCGCGCGCTGAGACGTTCGCGTTTCGCGCGCAGAAGACGATGTACGGCGGCAAGCAGATCGCCGCAGGCGATACGATCTTCGTCTTCGCCAGCGAGAACGAAGGCGGGTCAGGTCTCATCGCGAGCGGCGTCGTCACCTCGGCCGAAGCGATCGCGAAAAAGCCCGGGATCGACCGGCAAACGCCGCGCGTGAGCGTCACCATCCGGCGCACCGCGCTCGCGAGGCGGCGCCTGGGGCGGAGCGAGCTCAAACCTTTTTCCGACTGGAACGACGGCCGGCCCGAGACCGAGCTCAATTTCAAATTCTACCGGCAGGCCACGAACAAGATCGCCGGCATCTCGGAGGAAGCGGCGGCGTTCCTCCGCGGGTTCTTTTGACGCGGCCGATCGAGCTTCCGGGGCCCTTCGGGAGGACCGTCCTGGGCTAGAATATTTGGCGGGCACTTCTGGGGCCGGCTGCCACTAAACGATGTTCTGGAGGATTGATTCAATGACTGAGAGATCCGTAACGAAACTGTCCATCATCCTCTGGTTTGTGGCTGGCTCGCTTGCCATGCTCGCGCAGGCGCAGGGCACTCCGCCTTCCCAGCCCAAAGCGGAAGGCAACCCTCCGGCGGCCAAGCCGGCCGCCCAGCCCTTCGAATTAGAGTCCTACCAGTTCGTCATCCTGCAACGGCCTGAGCACCCGCGCGACTACCCTGAAGACAAGCTGGAAGAGATTCAGCAGGCTCACCTCGCCCATCTTCGCCACCTGGCCGAAACCGGCAAGCTCCTGGTCGCCGGCCCCCTCGGCGACCAGCCGGACCCCCGCATGCGCGGCCTCGAAATCTTTCGCGCCGGGAGCCTCGAGGAGGCGAAGCGGCTGGCCGGGGAAGATCCCGCGGTGAAAGCCGGACGCCTCGAAGCCGTGGCGATGACGTGGTACACCGAGAAGGGGGCAATGACCTTTCCGATCGCCGAGAAACTCAGCAAGCCGTGAGTTGACCATGCGCAGACTCATGATCGCGTTGCTGATGGCCCTGTCGGGCGTTTCGTGCCAGTACGATCCCTTCGCGCACGAGTTCACCGAGGTGAAGCCCAAGGCCTCGGATCTGGTGGGGACCTACGTCCTCGACGCCCAGAGCATCGACATGCTGAACCGCCACTATCAGGTGCCTCCGCCAGGATCGCGCTTCATCCTGCGAGACGACGGCACGTTCACGATCCAGAACGTTCCGTCCTGCTGGCGAGCGGCGGCGAAGTGCACTCGGCAGACGGAGACCGCGGAGGGCCGGTGGGAGATCAGGAAAGATCAGCAACAGTGGTGGGCGGTTCAGTTGGGGTGCACCAGCATCTCCGGAAACAAGATCGATTATGCCCTCCCCGCGATGATTCGCGGCGATCATCCGCCGTTGCTCCTTCATTTCACGGTTGGAGATCCCGACACCGGCGAGGGTCTCGCTTTTCGAAAGCTGTAGCAGCGCTATCCCATGTCAGCCATCATCACCCGCGAACGCCCGGACACACCGGATGCGATCGGCCTGATCACTGAGCTGGAAGCCCATCTGGCCGCTCGGTATCCCTCCGAGAGCCGCCATGGGTTCAGTGTCGAGAAGTTGCTGGCCCAGGACGTGGCGTTTTTCCTGCTCCGCGCGGAGGGAACTCCCGCGGGCTGTGGCGGCATCCACTTGGTGGACAGCGAATATGGCGAGCTCAAGCGGATGTACGTGCGCCCACAATTTCGTGGATCGGGGTTCGCGAAGTTGATACTCGATCATCTGGAAGCCCATGCCCGGGCTCATCGAATATCCCTGCTGCGCCTGGAAACAGGGATTCACCAGCGGGAAGCCATCGGGCTTTACGAACGGTTTGGCTTTTACCGTATTCCGCCGTTTGGCCCCTACACCGACGATCCCCTCAGCCGGTGCTACGAGAAGCGGCTCGCGGAACGAGCCACACAGGAGTCCGTATGAACAATCTTCAGCTCACGGAAGTGCCGGTCGTCAAGACCGGGATGCTCATCCGCAAACCGGTGGCGGACGTGTTTGAAGCCTTCGTCGATCCCGACATCACCACCCAGTTCTGGTTCACGAAGGGCAGCGGCAGGCTCGAGGCCGGCAAGCAGGTTCAATGGGAGTGGGAGATGTACGGCATCTCGATTCCGGTGACCGTGAAAGCCGTCGAGCCACACAAGCGCATTCTCATCGAGTGGCCGGGATATAGCGGCCCCACCCTGGTGGAATGGATCTTCAGATCCCTCGCGGATGGCTCGACGTTCGTGAGCATCACGAACAGCGGCTTTACCGGCGATGGGGACGATCTCGTGAAACAGGCCACCGACTCGACGCAGGGGTTTACGCTGGTGCTCGCGGGCCTCAAGGCGTTGCTCGAGCACGGCGTCCGGCTGAATCTCGTGGCGGATCGTTATCCGAAAGGGATCGAAGAGCACTGACCCAGGGATCATGGCTGAAAAGGAGTATCTTGCGGGCATGGAGAAACCGCTCATGGAGGATTGGCGAGACGCCCCCATCTTCGGGGTGCGCATCGAAACCCAGCGCTATACGGTCCGGCCGAGCGTGTACGGCGTCGTCGAGGATGGTCACGGCCAGATCGCCGTGGTGCGCACGCCTCAGGGCTTCACTCTTCCGGGGGGCGGCATCGAGGAGGGCGAAACGACGGAACAGGCGGCGGTGCGCGAAGCGCTCGAGGAGTGCGGGCTTGCCGTGCGCGTGGGTTCCTGGGAGATACGCGCCGTGCAGTTCATCTACTCGGAGTCGGAGCGGACTCACTTCGAGAAATGGAGCATTTTCGTCGACGCCACGGTCGAAGCGGTCGCGGGGCCGGGAACAGAGGCCGACCACGAGCTGGTCTGGATGCCACCCGAGGCCGCGTCCGAGGTCCTGCTCGCGGAGAGTCACCGCTGGGCGGTCAGGAGCCGGCCCGCCGCAGCCGCCGGGCGCCGACGGTGAAGAGCAACCCGGCCAGGACGAGGAGCCCAGTCCACGAAAGGGCCGGCACCTCGATGAGCTCCGACAGAGCCTCGACCGAGCCGAGGTCGACCGCCGCGCCGAAGATCCGCGCGAAGCCCCGCTGATCGGTCGCCGGCGGGCCTGGAATCGCGGGGTTGCCGGCATCGATCACCGGACTGCCGGCGAGCGGCCGGTGGGTCAGGGTCGGACCGCCATTGCCAGCGAGCGGACCGAGGAGGGGATCCACTCCGACAAGATTGTTGGCGCCCACCAGGATCGAATCCCCAGGTGCTTCGATCAGGCTGTAGTTGGCCGTGAACGTCGCCGGCGGGCCCGAAAAAATGGCGGACAGATCCTGGGGGGCTCCGTTCGCGGCGATCGCGTGATCGAGCTGGATCGCGGCCGAGAGATTGCCGATCGCAAGGCCGCCGCCTCTCCTGCCCGCCGTATTGTTCGAAACCGTCGACAGGCGCAGAAGCAGGGAGTCGCTCCCGATTCCGCTAAAGGAGATCCCGCCACCGTATCCGGTCGCCTGGTTGCCCGAGATCGTGCTGTTGACGATCCGCAGGCTGCCCTGATTGGCATAGACTCCGCCGCCAAACCCGGCCTGCTCGAAGCCTGGCCTGCCGGCGATGTTGCCGGAGATCGTGCTCGACTCGATCGTCAGGGTCACCCCTGGGGAATCGAAGGAGATTCCTCCCGCCAACTGGAAGCCCTGATTGCCGGCGAGGGTCGAGGAGAGGATCGTGCTGTCCCCCGTCAGGGAGTCGAGGTGGAGACCGCCGCCGGTGTAGGCATTGCCCCCGGAAAGGACGCTCCGCTCCAGAAGGAGGCGCCCCTCGAAGACACAGAGATTGCCGCCGAATGACGTGCCGATGCCCACGGCGGTGCCGCCGGTCAGCGCGCTGTCCGCGATCCGCAGAGTCCCCACGCCGCGGCCGAAGAAGCCGACATTGCCGCCACATCCGGCCACCGGGGGATCCTGCGGGAGCCCGGACGAGCTGTTGGAAATCACGCTGTTGAGAATCGTGAGGTTCTCGCCGTCCGCGAAGACCGCTCCGCCGCCCAGCTCGGCCGCCGAGTCGCCATGGGTCAGCTCCAGTCCGGACAGGGTGACGTCGATGGCCGCGGCGACCGGGAGGTTTTCGACATGGAAGATCCGGGAATGGTCGTTGCCGCTCACCGTGAGCACGGGAGCGCCGGGACCGGCGACGGCCAGGGAGTCCGTGATCCGGATCTCGCCGGAGGTGAGCGTGATCGTGCCGGTGAGGCCGGGCGCGAAAGAGATCGCGTCCGCCCCCGGAGCCGCGTTGGCGTCGAGGACGGCCTGCCGGAGGCTGTTCGGCCCGGAATCAGCCAGGTTCGCGACCGTGAACGTGGCCGCCGTGGCTCCGCCGGTCAGGCTCAGAAAAAACGCCAGACCCAACCGGAGCGCGGAAGGGAGGGGACGCCTGGAGTCTTTTTTCACTATGACATTTTAACAACTTAAAGCTCCGGCGCTACTCCTTCAAGTCTCTCCAGGATTTTCTCCCTTTCCGATCACCAGCACCTTGTCCACCCGGCGGCCGTCCATGTCGACCACCTCGAAGCGGCGGCCGGCCCAGTCGAAGTGGTCGCCGGCCTGGGGCACGCTCCCCATCCGCGCCATGACGAAGCCGCCCAGCGTCTGGAACTCTTCCAGCTCTTCGGCACCGGCCGCATCGAGCCCCAGGATCTCCGGCAGCTCGGAGACGGAGAGCATGCCGTCCAGGAGCCAGGAGCCGTCCTCCCGCCGGACCGCCATGGGCTCGTCCTGCTCCGGCGTGGGCAGCTCGCCGACGATGGCCCGCAGCACGTCGTGCAGGGTCACCAGCCCCTCGATGCCGCCGTACTCGTCCATCACCAGGGCGAGATGGCTGCCGGTCTCCCGCAGCCGCTCGAGGGCGCGCAGCGCCGACACCCCCTCCGGCAGGTAGAGGGGCTGCATGAGCAGGGAGCGCAGGTCGGGCGTCTCGCCCGCGGCGGCCCGGCGCCAGAGGTCCTTGACGGAGACCAGGCCGAGAACCCGGTCCGGCACGTCCTCGAAGACCGGGAAGTAGAAGTAGGGGCTGTCGGCGACCTTGGCCCAGCTCACCTCCGGCGGATCGTTGACGTCCAGAGCCACCATGGCGGACCGGGGCGTGACCAGCTCGCCGATCCGGCGCTCCCCCAGCCGGAGGACGCGGGCCACGATCTCCTGCTCCCCGGCTTCGAACACTCCCGCCTGGGTCCCCTGCCGCATCAGCGACTTGAGCTCCTCTTCGGTCACCGGCGGCTCGTCGGAGGGGCGGATGCCCAGGAGACGCACGATGAGCCGGGTGGAGCCGTCGAGCAGGGAGACGGCGGGGGACGAGACCCTCGACAGGATCTTGAGGGGGCGCGCGAGCACCGCCGCGATGGTCTCGGGAGCGTTCAGGCCGAGCTGCTTGGGGACCAGCTCGCCGAGGATCAGGGAGAGGTAGGTGATGGCGATCACCACGACGCCGATGCCGATCGCCCCGCTGTAGGGCGCGAGAAGGGGGAACCGCGCGATCCAGGCTCCCAGCTCCTCCGCCAGCGTCGCGCCGCCGAACGCGCCGGCCAGGATGCCGACCAGGGTGATGCCGATCTGGACGGTCGAGAGGAAGCGGCCGGGAGCGCTCGCCAGCTCCAGGGCCGCCTGCGCGCCGCGGTCCCCCGCCTCGGCGCGCTGCCGGAGGCGGACCTTGCGGGCCGCGACGAGGGCGATCTCGGACATCGCGAGCACCCCGTTCAACAGGGTCAGAAGGACGATGAGAACGATCTGGGTGCCGATCCCCACTGCCGAGCCTCCTCGCAAGACCGCGCCGGCCGCATTCTAACGGTCTCGGCCCGGTAGAGGCCCCTGCCGCGGGATTCTCGCCGGAGGATGGGCCGCGCCGCGGGCCCATCCTCCGCCTTCCGTGCCACACGCGCTAGCAGGACTTGAGAGCGAAGGAGATCTTGTACTCGGCGCCGTTGGGGTTGCTCACGGTGACGGGGGACGAATACGCCTGGCCGGCGGTAAAGGTGAAGCTGCCGAGCGGGTCGTCGCCGCTGGTACCGTCGTCGTCCCAAAGAGAGATGGTCAGGAATTCGGTATAGGCGTAGGTGACGTCGAAAGTCCAGGTACCCTCGGAGCCCAGCGAATGATAGGAGCCGTCGGTCGGAAACTGCCCCGCGACCAGATTGTCGATTATGATTTTGAAGTAAACCTCATCCTTCCCGGACTCGGACGTGCTCACACAATAGATCTGGGTGAAGTTGATCTGGGTGAGGGTGGCCATGACGACATCTCCTTGTCTGCCTCTTCAGGCGGTGGTTGAAGGAGGTTGCCGAAGGATCACGCGTCCCTTGCTCCCCCCGCTCCCGTAGTGGGACGAGGTGGCGGGTTATCGCAGCCCTGTTTCTTTATTCGCCAGGAAGCGCGCCAGATACGGCGCGGTGCGGCTCTCGGGCGACCGGGCCACCTCGGAAGGCGTTCCGAAGGCCACCGCGCGCCCCCCCTCCTCGCCCGCGCCGGGCCCCATGTCGAGAACCCAGTCGCTCCCCGCCACGACGCGCATCTCGTGCTCCACCACGATCACCGTGTTGCCCGCCTCGACCAGCCCGTCGAGCTGCGCGATCAGCTTCTCGACGTCGAAGGGGTGCAAGCCCGTCGTCGGCTCGTCGAGCACATAGAGGGTGTTGCCGCGCCCCATCCGCTGCAGCTCGGTCGCGAGCTTGATCCGCTGCGCCTCGCCGCCGGAGAGCTCGGTGGCCGGCTGGCCGAGCCGCAGGTAGCCGAGGCCGACTTCCCGCAGGACCTCGAGGGAACGGCAGACCCGCGGCTCGTCCGGGAAGAACTCCCAGGCGCCGTCGACGGTCATCGCCAGCACCTCGGCGATGTTCTTCCCCTCGTATTTCACTTCCAGGGTCTTCGCGTTGTAGCGCGCCCCGTGACAGGTGGGGCAGGGGGCGTAGACGCTGGGCAGGAAGAGCAGCTCGACCATCACGAAACCCTCCCCCTCGCAGGTCTCGCAGCGCCCTTTGGGGACGTTGAAGGAGAAGCGTCCGGCGTCGTAATGGCGGGCGCGCGCCGCCCGGGTCGCGGCGAACAATCGGCGGACGTGATCGAACAGCCCCGTGTAGGTCGCGAGATTGGAGCGCGGCGTGCGTCCGATCGGTTTCTGATCGACCCGCACCAGGCGCTTGATCGTTTCCATTCCCTCCGCGATCCGGCCGCCCGCGGGGACCACGGCCGCGCGCTCCAGCTCTTCGCCCTCCTCCTCTTCGGAAGCGATCTGATCGCCGAGGTGCTCCGCGACCAGCTCCACCAGCGCCTGGCTCACCAGGCTCGACTTGCCCGAGCCGGAAACGCCGGTCACGGTGGTGAGCACGCCCAAGGGAAAGGCGACGTCGAGATCGTTCAGATTGTTGCGCGTGACTCCGGCGAGACGCAGCCAGCCCTTGGGTTGGCGCGCGGCGCGGCTGGGGAGTGAATGGTTTCCGAAAAGATATTTCCGCGTTTCGGACGCCTCTACCCGTTCGAGCCCCGCGGGCGCGCCGCTGTAGAGCACATGGCCGCCCCGCTCCCCCGCCGCCGGCCCGACGTCGACGATCCAGTCCGCGTGACGGATCACGTCGAGATCGTGCTCGACGACGAAGAGCGAATTGCCGGAGGCTTTCAAACGATCGAGCGCCGTCAGGAGCGCCTCGGTGTCCGCCGGATGCAGACCCGCGGAGGGCTCGTCGAGCACGTAGACCACGCCGAACAGATTGGAGCGCACCTGGGTGGCGAGCCGGAGACGCTGGAGCTCGCCCGGCGACAGCGTGGGCGTGCTCCGCTCCAGGGACAGGTAGCCCAGCCCGAGGTCGAGCAGAACCCGGATCCGCTCGTTCATGTCCTGGGCGATGCGCTGCGCGACCAATGATTTTTCCGGATGCTCCACGGCGATCTTCGCCAGGGCCGCCGCCGTTCCCTCCGCGTAAGGTTTCAAGGTGGTGGCCAGCCGGGCCAGCGGCAGCTCCGAAATCCCGGCGATATCGAGACCTGCGAACTTCACGGACAGCGATTCGCGGCGCAACCGCTTGCCGTGGCAGAGCGGGCATTCGGTGCTCACCATGTAGCGCAGGACGCGCTTCTTGATCGACGGGCTCTGCGTGTTGGCGAAGGTGTGCAGCACGTGACGCCGGGCGCTCGAGAAATTGCCGTGATAATCCGGGGGCTCCCGGCGCTTGCGGGCGGCCCGCACCTCGGCCACGTTCAACCCGCCATAGACCGGGACGACCGGCTGCTCGTCGGTGAAGAGGATCCAGTCGCGATCCTTTTTCGGCAGCTCCCGCCAGGGGCGATCGACGTCATAGCCGAGCGTGATCAGCATGTCGCGCAGGTTCTGGCCGTGCCAGGCGGGCGGCCACGCGGCGATCGCCCGCTCGCGAATCGTCAGCGAGTCGTCCGGCACCATCGAGCGCTCGGTCACCGCGTAGATCCGGCCCAGGCCGTGGCACTCGGGGCAGGCTCCCGCGGGGGTATTGGGGGAGAACGCCTCGGCGTCGAGATGCGGCTGCCGGGGTGGATAGTCGCCGGCGCGCGAATAGAGCATCCGCAGCAGGTTGGAAAGCGTCGTGACGCTGCCGACCGAGGAGCGTGTGGTCGGCGAGCCGCGCTGCTGCTGCAACGCCACCGCCGGGGGGAGGCCGTCGATCTCGTCGACTTCCGGCACGGCCATCTGATGGAACAGGCGCCGAGCATACGGGGAGACGGATTCGAGATACCGCCGTTGCGCCTCGGCGTAGAGGGTGCCGAAGGCCAGCGACGATTTGCCCGAGCCGGACACGCCGGTGAACACCACCAGGGCGTCCCGCGGGATCTCGAGATCCACATTTTTGAGATTGTGCTCGCGGGCTCCGCGCACGCGCACGAATCCCGCGGATCTTTCGTCCCCGGCGGTTTGAGGACGAAGATTCGGTGTGCTTTTCATGGGGTGCCCGAGCTGACTTTACTATACGCCTCCTGGGCTTGTAGTACGCTGACGGCATGGATCACCACCGGGCCACGCGAGGCTTGGCGTTCGTGGGCCTGCTCCTCGCCCTCGGCTGCGCGGGGAAGAGCGGCGAGACGGCCGGCCCCGCCACCCTGGGCGCCGACTTCCGGGAGCCCGCCTCTGAGGACGCGCCCCGGGGAGCGGTCCTCGGGGATCTCGCGGAGCCCGGCCCGGCCGCCCGCGCCGGGCTTGAATCCGGCGATCTCGTCCAGGCGATCGACGGCAGGCCGGTGGCCGACCCCTGCGGTCTGGAACGCGCGCTCCTGCGGCGGCGCCCCGGGCAGGAGGTGACGCTCGCCGTCCGGCGCCGCAACGAACGGCTGGAGAAGACGGTCGCGCTCGCCGGCGCCCTCGATCTCTATGGACCGGCCTGCGACGGCGGCCAGGCCGCGGCCTGCCATCGCCTGGGGGTTCTCTACGCCGCCGGCGCGGGCGTGCCGCCCGATCCGGAGCGGGCGGCCAGTCTCTTCCGGGAGGCTTGCGACAGGGGGAACGCCGCCGGCTGCGCCGAGTTGGGAATCCTCCGTCTCCATGTGGACGGCGAGGCCGTGGCACGGGACCTCTTCCGCAAGGCCTGCGACGGCGGCAGCGCCGCCGGCTGCGCGCATCTCGCCTTCCTCTACGCCACCAGCGTTTCCAGGGACGACGCCCGCGCGTTCGACCTCTACCAGAAGGCCTGCGACGGAGGGGATGGACCCGGCTGCTACAACACCGGCCTCCACCTTGAGACCGGTCGCGGCACGGTCCGGAACCCGAGCCGCGCCCTGATCGCCTACACGAAAGCCTGCGATCTGGGGAGCTTCCGCGGCTGCACCAACCAGGCGTTCTTCTACGAGAGGGGGCTGGGCATCCCGGCCAGCCCGGTGCGGGCAGCCGCCCTCTACCGCCGCGCCTGCGCGGGGAGCCCCTGCGAGCCGGGGGATTCCCAGGGGTGCTTCAATCTCGGGGTGCTCTACCGGGACGGCCAGGGAGTCGCGCTCGACAAGGCCGAGGCCGCCAAGTACTTCCAGCGGGGCTGCGACTACGGCAGCACGCTCGGCTGCGCCAACCTCGCCGACCTGCTCTTCGCCGGCGACGGAGTCGCCAAGGACGAGAAGCGGGCCACCGAACTGTTCCGCCGGGCGTGCTACGGCGGGCACACCGTCTCCTGCCGGAACGTCACCGTCCTGGAGACCGGCGAGGCGGGCGCGAAGGAGACCGCCCGCGCGGCGGCCCGCCTGGAGGACTCCTGCCGCGGCGGCGAGGCGGCGGCCTGCCACGAGTTGGGCGTGCTCTATGACGAGGGGCGCGGCGTGGCCGCGGACCCCGCCATGGCCGCCGGGCTCTACGAGAAGGCTTGCAAGGGGGGAGAGCCCCAGGGGTGCGTCAATCTCGGAGTGCTGGCCGCCACCGGCACGGGCGTCCCCCAGGACGACGCCCGCGCACTCGATCTCTACCAGCAGGCCTGCGACGCCGGGCTGCCGCGGGGGTGCTACAACGTGGCGGCGCGCTACGCGGGGGGCCTGGGCGTGGCGAAAGACCCCTACCGCGCCCGCGATCTCTACGACAAGGCGTGCGACGGCGGGGACGCGCTGGCCTGCCTGAGCCTCGGCGCCATGTACGAAGCGGGGGACGGCGTGCTCCAGGACTCCTACCGCGCCCGCCAACTCTTCCGCCGCGCCTGCGACGGCGGAAAAAAGGAGGCCTGCGAGCGGCTGGAAGCGCCGCCGCCAGGATCGACGTCCGACAGCAACTCACCATCTCAAGGAGGGTCAAGCCGATGAAAATCCGTCTCCTGTCCGCCGTTCTCCTCAGCACCGCGGCGCTCCTGGCGCCGCTCGGCCGCGCCGGGGCCGCGCCGACCGAGATCAAGGGCGCGGCGATCCTCGATCACCCCTGCGGCAAGGTCGCCGTCAAGCACATGGGGCTCGCCCATGCCGGGAAGATGGACGAGGCCACCAGGCTCGGCACCCAGGAGATGCAGGACAAGTGGAAGGGCATGCCGGCCGACGACCGCAAGATGATGTCCGAGATGATGAAGGAGATGTCGAGGACCGAGGCGCAGCTCTCGGCGGACATCAAGGCCGGCGGGGTCCTGACCATCGACGGCAACAGCGGCACGCTGACCGTCCAGCGGAAGCACAAAGACGCCAACGGCAGCAGCACGGAGACGTGGAAGCAGCGCTACGTGATCGACGGCGCCAAATGCCTGATCGCGCCGTAGACGTCAGCTTGCGGGAGCGACGCCGTCAGGGAGCCCCATCCTCTTCAGGATCTCCATAAAGCGGGGCTCTCGGCCCAGGACATCGAAGCGGGGGTCGGCCTTGAGCCAGATCAGAGCGCCCTCGTGGTGGGCCTGGGCCCGCTCCAGCCAGGCCAGCGCGGCGGTCTTGTTGCCCAGGGCCGCGTGAATGCCCGCGATCTGCGAGGCCATGGGGAGACCGCGGTCCGCGAGGCGCTCCATTTCCGCGAGCACCTTCTCGGCCTGCCTCCGCTGTCCGGCCAGAGCCTCGAGGTAGGCTCCGGCGGACTTGAGGTTGGCATCCTGGGGGGAGAGCTCGTGGGCGCGGGCGAAGGCGGCCCGGGCCTCCTTGAACCGCCCCTGCTGTCCGCGGGCGCGGCCGATGAAATACCAGGCCGTCTGCAGATTGGGATCGAGCCGCGCGGCTTCCATCAACTCGCCCACCGCCTCGTCATAATGGCGCGCCCAGTAGAGGCGGTAGCCGAGCCCGGCGCGCACGTGGGCTTCCCGGGGCTGCAGTTCGACGGCCCGGCGCGCCTCCCGCACCGCTTCGTCGGAACGGCCGGTCGCCTCGAGCACGATCGCGTACCAGAGATGCGTCGTCGCACCCTGGGGATCGAGCTCCAGTGCGCGCCGGAGCTCCGCTTCGGCACCGGCCCAGTCCCAGTCGCCATGCAGGCGGGCAAAGCCCAGGACGGCGTGCGCGGATGCCAGACGATCGTCGAGAGCGATCGCGTGGAGCGCCGCTTCCCGGGCACCGAGATAGTCGTAGAGCAGGGCGCGCGCTTCGGCCAAGCCAGCGAAGGCGGGCGCGAACGCGGCATCGGCGGTGATGGCCCGCTGGAAGTCCTCCATCGCCGCGCGCAGGTCGGCGGCGGTCCGACGGGCGAGGTGCTCCTGGCCCTGCGCGAAGGCCGCCGCCGCCGGAGTGGGCGGCGCCGCCCCGGCAGCCGCCGCGGCCGCCGAGGCGATCGCCGTCATGCTGGCGATCAGCAGTGCACATCTCAACCGGATGGCAAGATTTCGCATTTGTCCACCAGTATAGTGCGAAATGAACGGATGATGGTTCTTCATCAGGAGGGAACGGCGGTGTCAGAAAACCCGAGACAGATCATCGCGCTGGGCGGCGGCGGATTCTCCATGGAGCCGGAGAATCTGGCGCTCGACGAGTACGTGCTGAGGCAGGCGCGCGCTCCACGGCCCGCCGTCGCCTTCGTCCCCACCGCGAGCGGGGACGCCGAGTCCTACATCGCGAGCTTCTACCAGGCGTTCTCGGGGCTCCACTGCCGGCCGTCCTACCTGTCGCTCTTTTCCAGGACTCCGGATCTCCGGGAGTACCTGCTGGCCCAGGACGTGATCTATGTCGGCGGCGGCAACACCAAGAGCCTGCTGGGCGTCTGGCGCGAGTGGGGGTTGCCGGAAGTGCTGCGGGAGGCCTGGGCCGCGGGCGTCGTCCTCGCCGGCGTCAGCGCCGGGGCCGTCTGCTGGTTCGAGCAGGGGCTGTCGGACGCCTATGCCGAGGCGCTCCGTCCGCTGCGGAGTCTCGGTTTTCTCGCCGGTAGCTGCTGCCCCCATTACGACGGCGAGGCGGAGCGCCGCCCCACCTATCACGAGCTCCTGGGGACCGGCGAGGTCCTTCCCGGGCTGGCCATCGACGACGGCGCCGCCGTCCACTTCGTGGGCGGCGAGATCCATCGCGTCGTGGCCTCGCGCCCGGGGGCCACCGCGTATCGCGTGCGGACGCGGGACCGGGCGGTGGAGGAAGAAGCGCTGCCGGTTGAATTTCTCGAGCCGGTGCCGGGTCATCCGTCAGGGGATGGCGAGGCGTAGAGAGGAAGCAAACGATACGAATCCCAAGGAGGTTGGAAATGGTCAAGCTCGCATTGCTCGTTCGTCTCGAAGCCAAACCGGGGAAAGAGGCGGAGGTCGCCGATTTTCTCCGTTCGGGCCTGCCGCTGGTTGAAGAGGAGCCGGCGACGATCGCCTGGTTCGGCATCCAGTTGGGTCCCACGACCTTCGGGATCTTCGACGCGTTCCCCGACGAGGCGGGCCGCCAGGCCCATCTCTCGGGCAAGGTCGCCGCCGCCTTGATGGCGAAGGCCCCCGATCTGTTCGCGCAGCCGCCGTCGATCGAGAAGGTCGAAGTCCTGGCCGCCAAGCTCCCCGGTTAGCCCGCCGTCCTCTCCTTCAACCCAAAAGCAACAGGCGCCAAGGGCTTACAGCCCCTGGCGCCTGAGCGCGTTTCAGCGGACGGTGCCTAGCCGGCCTGGCCGGTCCGGCGCCGCCTCATCACCGCGAGGGCCATCATCGCCAGCGCCGCCGCCAGCGCCAGCAGGCCGAAGTCCGACAGGGTCGGGATCGGCGGCACCGGCTGGCCACCGCCCACCACGAAGGTCGTCGGATTGGCCGCGCCCGCGCTTGCCGGATCGTCGGTTTGGGCCGTCCCGTCATTGGTGCCGTTGCCGTCGGAGTCGTAGGAGATGGTGCCCTGGTTCGAGATCGTTCCAGAGGCACCGGCGTTGATGGTGGCGGTGATGGTGATGGTCACCGTACCGGCCGCCGGGATGGCGCCGTTCCAGGTGACGGTGTTGGTGCCCACGGTCGCCACCGCGGAGCCGCTCGTCGCCGAAGCGGAGACCAGCGTGAGCTGCGGGGGCAGGACGTCGATGAGCTCGTTGCCCGGATTGTCGGCCTGCGCGCCGGAGCCGCTGTTGGTGAGCGTGATGGTGTAGGTCACCGTGCTGCCCGCGGTGAACGTTCCGGCTGCCGTCTTGGTGCCGGAGACCGCGGCGCCGGGGGCGGCGGTCACGGTGTCGGTATCCGTGGCGCTGTTGTTGCCGGGGGTGGTATCGGTGACGCCGGCCGGCGCCGTCACCGTGGCGGTGTTGGCGAGCGTGCCGGTGGCTGCCGCCGAAACCGTGCAGCTCGCCGTGTAGGTGACGCTGCCACCCGAGGGCAGGTTGACGGTGTCGTTGATGTTGCCCGAGCCGGCCGCCGCGCAGGTGCCGCCACCCGCTCCGGCGCAGGTCCAGTTGCAGGTCAGCGACGCCGGGAAGGTGTCGGCCACCGTGGCGCCGGTCGCCGCGCTCGGGCCGGCGTTGGAGGCCACGATCGTGTAGGTCGCCGAGCCGCCCGCCGTCACCGAGGTGACGCCGTCCGTCTTGGTGATGGAAAGATCGGCGCTCGCCCCCAGCGCATCGGTGTCGGAGGCGCTGTCGTTGCCGGGGGTGGGATCGGTGACGCCGGCCGGAGCCGCCACCTTGGCGGTGTTGACGAGCGCGCCGGTGGCCGCCGCCGAGATCGCGCAGCTCGCCGTGTAGGTGACGCTGCCGCCCGACGGCAGGTTGACGGTGTCGCCGATGTTGCCCGAGCCCGCCGCCGTGCAGGTGCCGCCGCCGGCACCCGTGCAGGTCCAGGTGCAGGTCAGAGACGCCGGGAAGATGTCGGTCACCGTGGCGCCGGTCGCGTTGCTCGGACCGGAGGCGTTGGAGGCCACGATCGTGTAGGTCGTCGAGCCGCCCGCCGTGGCCGTGGTCACGCCGTCCGTCTTGGTGATGCTCAAGTCGGCGCTCGCCCCCAGCGTGTCGCTGTCGGTGGCCGAGTTGTTGCCGGGAGTCGGATCGGTGACGCCGGCCGGAGCCGTCACCGTCGCCGTGTTGCTCAACGTGCCGGTCGCGGCGCCGGAGATCGCGCAGCTCGCCGTGTAGGTGACGCTGCCGCCCGAAGGCAGGTTGACCGTGCCGTTGATGTTGCCCGAGCCCGAGGCCGTGCAGGTGCCGCCGCCGGCGCCCACGCAGGTCCAGGTGCAGGTCAGCGAGGCCGGGAAGGTGTCCGCCACCGTCGCGCCTGTCGCGTTGCTGGGGCCGGCGTTGGAGGCCGTGATCGTGTAGGTCGTCGAGCCGCCGGCCGTGGCCGTGGTCACGCCGTCCGTCTTGGTGATGGAAAGATCCGCGCTCGCCCCCAGCGTGTCGCTGTCGGTGGCCGAGTTGTTGCCGGGGGTCGGATCGGCGACGCCGGCCGGAACCGCCACTGTCGCCGTGTTGCTCAGCGTACCGGTCGCCGCCGCCGAGATCGCGCAGCTCGCCGTGTAGGTCACGCTGCCGCCCACGGGGAGGTTGACGGTGCCGTTGATGTTGCCCGAGCCCGCCGCCGTGCAGGTGCCGCCGCCGGCTCCCACGCAGGTCCAGGTGCAGGTGAGAGACGCCGGGAAGGTGTCCGCCACCGTCGCGCCCGTCGCCGCGCTCGGGCCGGCGTTCGAGGCCGTGATCGTATAGGTCACCGAGCCGCCCGCCGTGGCCGTGGTCACGCCGTTCGTCTTGGTGATGGCAAGGTCGGCGCTCACGCCCAGCGTGTCGCTGTCCGTGGCGCTGTTGTTGCCAGGGGTCGGATCGGTTACGCCGGCCGGGGCCGCCACCGTCGCCGTGTTGCTCAGCGTACCGGTCGCGGCTCCGGAGATCGTGCAGCTCGCCGTATAGGTCACGCTGCCGCCCGCGGGGAGGTTGACGGTGCCGTTGATGTTGCCCGAGCCCGAGGCCGTGCAGGTGCCGCCGCCGGCTCCCGCACAGGTCCAGGTGCAGGTCAGCGACGCCGGGAAGGTGTCCGCCACCGTGGCGCCCGTCGCGTTGCTGGGGCCGGCGTTGGAGGCCGTGATCGTGTAGGTCGTCGAGCCGCCGGCCGTTACCGTGGTCACGCCGTCCGTCTTGGTGATCGAAAGATCCGAGCTGGCCGCCAGCGTGTCGCTATCGGTCGCCGAGTTGTTGCCCGGGGTCGGATCGGTGACGCCGGCCGGAGCCGTCACCGTGGCGGTGTTGGTCAGCGTACCGGTCGCCGCCGCCGAGATCGTGCAGCTCGCCGTATAGGTGACGCTGCCGCCCGCGGGGAGGTTGACGGTGCCGTTGATGTTGCCCGAGCCCGCCGCCGTGCAGGTGCCGCCACCGGCTCCGGCGCAGGTCCAGGTGCAGGTCAGCGAGGCCGGGAAGGTGTCCGCCACCGTCGCGCCCGTCGCGTTGCTCGGACCGGCGTTGGAGGCCGTGATGGCGTAGGTCACCGAGCCGCCGGCCGTGGCCGTGGTCACGCCGTCCGTCTTGGTGATGGAAAGATCCGAGCTCGCCGCCAGCGTGTCGCTATCGGTGGCCGAGTTGTTGCCGGGGGTCGGATCGGTGACGCCGGCCGGGGCCGCCACCGTGGCCGTGTTGGAGAGCGTGCCGGTGGCCGCCGCCGAGACCGCGCAGCTCGCCGTATAGGTCACGCTGCCGCCGGCGGGCAGGTTGACGGTGCCGTTGATGTTGCCGGAGCCCGCCGCCGTGCAGGTGCCGCCGCCGGCGCCCACACAGGTCCAGGTGCAGGTCAGAGACGCCGGGAAGGTGTCCGCCACCGTCGCGCCCGTCGCGTTGCTCGGACCCGCATTGCTGGCGGTGATCGTGTAGGTCACCGAGCCGCCGGCGGTCGCCGTCGTCACGCCGTCGGTCTTGGTGATCGCGAGGTCGGCGCTCGCGGCCACCGCGTCGCTGTCCGTGGCACTGTTGTTGCCCGGGGTCGGATCGGTCACACCGGCCGGAGCCGTCACCGTCGCCGTGTTGCTCAGAGTACCGGTCGCCGTGGCCGAAACCGCGCAGCTCGCCGTGTAGGTCACGCTGCCGCCACTCGGCAGGTTGACGGTGTTGTTGATGTTGCCCGAGCCCGAGGCCGTGCAGGTGCCGCCACCCGCGCCGGCGCAGGTCCAGGTGCAAGTCAGTGACGCCGGGAAGGTGTCCGCCACCGTCGCGCCTGTGGCGTTGCTCGGACCCGTGTTGCTGGCGGTGATCGTGTAGGTCACCGAACCGCCGGCGGTCGCCGTCGTCACGCCGTCCGTCTTGGTGATGCCGAGGTCGGCGCTCGCCGCGAGCGTGTCGCTATCGGTCGCCGAGTTGTTGCCCGGCGCCGGATCGGTCACACCGCCCGGCGCCGTCACCGTCGCCGTGTTGGCGAGCGTGCCGGTCGCGGCTGCCGAGACCGCGCAGCTCGCCGTGTAGGTCACGCTACCGCCCGAAGGCAGATTGACGCTGCCGCTGATGTTGCCTGAGCCCGATGCCGTGCACGTGCCGCCGCCCGCTCCAACGCACGTCCACGTGCAGGTCAGGGACGCCGGGAACGTGTCCGCCACGGTCGCGCCTGTGGCGTTGCTCGGACCCGCGTTGCTCGCCGTGATCGTGTAGGTCACCAAACCGCCAGCGGTCGCCGTCGTCACGCCGTCCGTCTTCGTGATGGACAGGTCGGCGCTCGCGGCCAGCGTGTCGGTATCCGTTGCGGTGTTGTTGACCGCGTTCGGGTCGCCGGCGACACCGGCGACTGTCGCCGTGTTGGCCAGGGTGCCGGTCGCGGAAGCCGAGATCGAGCACGAGGCCGTATAGGTGACCGAGCCGCCGGCCGGCAGGGTAACCGGGTCGTTGATGTTGCCGGAACCGGAGGCCGTGCAGGTGCCGCCACCCGCGCCGACGCAGGTCCAGTTGCAGGTCAGCGAGGCGGGGAAGGTGTCGGCCACCGTCGCGGCCGTGCCGGCCGGACCCGCGTTCGAAGCCGTGATGGTGTAGGTCACGCTGCCGCCGGGGGTGGCGGTGGTGACGCCGTCGGTCTTGGTGATCGACAGGTCGGCCACCAGCTCATCCGCACCGATCGTCGGCAGGGTGGCGGAGCGCGTCTCGTTGTCGATGTCGGTGGTGATCCCGGCGATCGGAACCGCGGCGCCGACCGGCAGGGTGCCCGGCGTGATGTGCAGGTCGTTGCTGGTCAGGAATGGCACGGCGCCGGAGGAGGCGAGCGACGCGTTGTCGTTCGTCCCGGCCGGCGACAGCGTGCTCGTATAGGCGGCCAGCGCCGGGAGAGTGGTGAAGAAGTTGGTGCCCGCCGTGGTGCCCGCCTGGCCGACGCCCTGGCGTGCCGCGTCGGTCCCGAAGTAATAGACGTTGTTGTTCCAGGTCAGGTTCATCGCCGACGTCCCGCCGGACGGCAGGAAGACGGAGACGTGGGCGATCGACGTCGTGCCGCCGGTGATGTTGTTGGCGAAGATGTTGTCGCGCACGTCCATGCCGGTGGAGGTCGTCGCGACGATGCCGAAGGCCGCCGACAGCAGGCTGGAGGTCGCCGTGCCGGGAAGCGCGCCGTAGAGGTTCACCGAGTTGTAATAGATCTTGTGGCCGGTGCCCGCTCCGACGCGGATGCCGAACACCCCGAAGGTGGTCGAGAACGCCGCTCCGCCCGTCATGTTGAGGCTGACGTTGCTGACGAAGTTGTTCCTGACCGTGATGTTGTTGCCGCCGCTGATGTCCATGCCATAGGCGCCGAAGGTGCCGGTGTTCGTGTTGATGATGCCCTGGACGTTGTTCTTCTCGATCGTCAGGTCGGACGTGGCGCCGGCCACGACGATGCCGCGCACCTGCGCGCCGCCGTTGCTCGAGATGTCGCTCACGCTGTTCCCCGTCACCACGTTGTTCGTGCTGGCGACGCCGCTCGTCACGTTGATGCCGATCGGAGCGAAATTGTTGACGCCGGTGTAGCCGATCCCGGACACCGTGTTGCCGCTGACGGTAGCGTTGATGGTGCCGGTCGCGAGCCAGATGCCGACATCGTTCTCATCGCTGGCCTTATCGATGTTGCCGACCGTGTTCTGGCTCACGGTGGCGCCGTTGACGCCCTGCATGTAGAGGCCGACGTCGCGGATGGCGTTGGCGCCGGCCGTATTCAACTTGTTCTGGGTGTAGACGAGGTTCGAGCCGCCCTGGGGCGTCGTGCCGCCGGTCGCGAAGACGCCGACGAAGGCCTTCTGCACGTCGTTGTTCTGGATCGTGATGTTGGAGAAGAGGCCCGCGTTGCCGAGGGTCGTCGCATCCGAGATGACGACCGCGGAGCTGGTGTTCGCGCCGTTGATCACGACGCAGTTCTTGAGCGTGTCATTGGTCACCGGCGTCGTGCCGACCGAGCCGAACAGGATCACGCTCGGGGACGTGACGCTGGTGTTGGTGATCGTCAGGCTGCGGTCCGTGCCGGTGCCGCCGATCGAGCCGTCGATCGTTACCCGGCTGGCGCCGTTCATGCGGATCAGGGCGCCGTTGAACGCGCCGGTGATCGCCCGCGCCGCGCCGATCGGGTACATCCTGACCGTGAAGTTACTCCCCGCCGGCTGCTCGGAGAGCGCGTTCAGGCCGTTCGTGCCGTCCTCGCCCACCACCAGGTCGCCCGAGATCTGGATGTCGATGTTGCCGGTCGCGACGCCGTCGTTGATCGCCTTGAAGATGCCCGTGGCGCCGGTGAGCGTCGTGAAGTCGCAACCCGAGGCACAGACGGTCTTGGGACCGGTGAGCGGCGCGGAGATCAGATAGCTGTTCGGCGCCGTCGGCGGTGTCGCCGCCGCCGGCGGGTTGGGCGTGAAGCCGCTGGCGCCCACCACCGGATTCGTGACGACGTTCGGCGTCGCCGCGCCGTCCTGGGCCGCGACGTAGTATTGGATCGCGTCGCCGATCGCGACGCTGCCGCCAGCCACCAGCGAATAGTCGATCGTAAAGTTGTAGACCCCGCCACCGGCGGACGTCGCCTGGGTCGCGGCGAAGGCGCCGGCGTTGCCCTTGCGGTAATAGATCACCGGCAGCCCGATGCCGGCGGTCGGCACGCCGCTGCCCGCGTCGGTGATCGTCGCCGACAGCGTGCGGTTGGAGGTGCTGATGGTGTTGCCGAGCGGCGTGTACGTGATGATCGGCGGGGCGAGGTCGACGCCGTTGAAGTTGCCCGCGTCCGCGCCGATGTCCACCGGCGTCAGGCCGCTGCGGGTCTGGCCGTCGAAATCGTCCGTCACGCCGACGTCCGCGCCGTTGCTCTCGATCACCGTCGGGTTGGTCGGATGGATGTGGAGATCGGGGACCGCGTTGGTCGGATCGTTGTACTGCGGGTTGCCCTCGATGCTCGCCGAGTCCTGGCCGACCGCCGTTCGCCAAGCGACGAGGTTGGGCACGTCCGCCGAGTTGAAGAAGCCGAAGACCGCGCCGGTGCCGTTGGCGAAGTAGACGTTGTTGTTCATCGTCAGGCCGGTCGGGTTCGGAGCCGTGCCGGCCACCCGCACGGCGTAGTTCTTCCCCGTCGCTCCGGCGTTGCTGCGCGCGTTGAAGAAGATGTTGTCGCGGTAGCTGCGCGCGACGGTCACCTGGGTGCTGGCGAACGCGTAGGAAGGCCCGACTCCCGCGGTCGGCGCGCCGCCGACGTACACGCTGTTGTGGAAGATGCTGTTCGTGCCGGCCGCCTCGAAGATGCCGTTGATGCCGCCGGTCGTCGAGCCGGTGCCGATGGCGTTCGCGATCCCGGCTCCGACCGCGATCATGTTGTTGCGGTAGAGGGTCGTTCCGCCGGCCACCCGGATGCCGTTGACCTCGGCGGCCGTGCTGTTCGTGGCCACGGTCAGCCCGTAGATCAGGTTCCGCTCGACCAGGTTCGCGGTGGCGCCGTTGAACTGAAGGCCGGTCACCACGGACGCCGCGGCCGCGTTGGTATTGGTCAGGCCTGAGATGGTGTTGCGCGACAGGGTGGAGTTCGGGGTCGCGGACGTGATGCTGATGCCGATCACCGATGCCGTGGTCGTGGTGCCGGTTCCGATGTTGGTGGTCAGATTGCGGACCACGTTCGACGTGAGGACGGCCGGCGCGTTGCTGGTGAACATCCCCAGGACCTGGGACGCCGTCCCGGTGGCGGTCAGTTGGATCGAATTGGCGACCGTGCCGCCGATCGAATTGGTGGACGCGTTCCAGGTGACGGTCGTGCCCGTGAAACACCGCATTCCGATCAGCAGGAAGGTGCCGGACGCCCCGAGGTTGGTGGCCGAGATGCCGCCGACGGTGTTGTTGTTCGAGGTCCAGGCATTCGAGGTGAAGTTGTGAATGCCGTAGATGTCGGTCGCCGAGGTGGTCGTCGTCGAGAAGACCAGGGAGCCGGTGGCGGTCTGGCTGCCCACGGTGTTGCCGTTCGAGATGAGGTTGCCTTCCTGGAGCAGGATGGCGGTGAAGGGGCTGGCGGTCGTCGTTCCGGCTCCCGTGACGCCGGTCATGCTGACCGCCGCCACCGTGTTGTTGTTCACGTTCGTCGTGGTTCCGGCCACGATCCCGTTGAACAGGATGCCGATGAACTTGGCTCCGGTCCCCGCCCCGGTCAGGGTATAGGTGCCGGTCTGCGTGTTGGAAGCGAAGCCGACGATGTTGCCGGTGATGGTGAAGCCTTGGGCGCCGCTGGTGGCGGTCGCGTTGCCGATGTTGATCGGGGCGTGCAGCGACCCGGTCGTCCAGGTGCGGGTGCCGGTCTGGTAGAACCGGTTGTTGGTGATCGACCAGGTGTTGCAGCCGCCGTTGGTCGCGATGCCGGCGCTGGTCACCGCCGCGCCGAAGTAGTCGAAGATGTTGTTGTTTGTGATGACGATGCCGCTGTTGCCGATGGCGGTGGTGGTCGTCGAGCCGTTGCCCAGGATCGCCTTGGAGGGCAGGTTCGCGCCGACCGGGCCGATGTTGTTGTTCGAGATCGTATTGTTGTCGTTGCCGTTGGCCGTCACGGCGTCGGTGCTGAAGAAGATCGTCCCGCCGTTGGTCGCGACCGACGAGGTGCTCGCGCCCTGGAGGTTCGCATTGGTGACGACGTTGCCGGTGGCGCCGCCGATGAAGCGGATCGTCGACGTGCCCGCCGTCGCCGAAACGGTGGTGTTGGCGATCGTCAGCGAATTGCCGCCGGTGTTCAGGCCGTCGATCGTGACGTTATCGGCGCCGTTGAGGTCGATCAGCGGCGACCCCGCGGCGATCGCGCCCGAGATGGTGCGGGCGGCGCCTCCGGAGGGGCTGATGCCGATCGAGGTGTAGCTGGCCGCTCCGGCGCCGCTCGCGTTCAGAACCGCGGGCGCCGTCTCGGTGGTGTCGCCGACCAGGGCGATGCCGATCGTACCGGTGTGGGTGCCGGTGTTGATCGCATCGAAGGCGCCCTTGACCGTGGTGTAGCTCGCGGCGAGGGTGCCGCCCGTGGCGGTGACGTTGACCTGCGCCGACGCGCTGGAGGCGCCGACCAGAGCCAGAACCAGCAGGCTCGCGAGCACCGCCGAGCGTGGGTTGAGGGAGACGGCGAGCTTCGTTCTCATGCTGATCCTCTTTCTGGAGTCCGCAGAAACTTCCGCACAGACGCCCGACCGGTCTGAATCTTCAGCGGGGTCGGAGAACCAAATTTTCAGCTAAGGCTTGAGCGTCGACTTTAGCCGAAGACGCGGAACGCCGCAACTGGAATTTTCCGCGCAACGAAAAGCGCCAGGGATCCGTGGAATCCCTGGCGCCGGTCCTCAATCTCTACATCTCAGGTCGGGCAGCCGTCGTCCTGACCGGCTGCCTCTGGAGGCAACCCGCTCAGCCGGCCTGGCCGGTCCGGCGGCGTCTCATCACCGCGAGGGCCATCATCGCCAGCGCCGCCGCCAGCGCCAGCAGGCCGAAGTCCGACAGGGTCGGGATCGGCGGCGGGGCCGGACCGCCGACCACCACGATGGGCGTCGGGTTGCCCGTGCCCGGAATGGCCGGATCGTCGGTCTGGGCCGTCGCGTCATTGGTGCCGTTGCCGTCGGAGTCGTAGGAGATGGTCCCCTGGTTCGAGATCGTGCCCGAGGCGCCGGCGTTGATGGTGGCGGTGATGGTGATCGTCACCGTGCCGGCCGCCGGGATGGCGCCGTTCCAGGTGACGGTGTTGGTGCCCACGGTCGGCACCGCGGTGCCGCTGGTGGCGGTGGCGGAGACAAGCGTGAGCTGCGCGGGCAGCACGTCGATGAATTCGTTGCCCGGATTGTCGGCCTGCGCGCCCGTGCCGCTGTTGGTGAGCGTGATGGTGTAGGTCACGGTGCTGCCCGGAGTGAACGTTCCGGCCGCCGTCTTGGTACCGGTGACATTGGCACCCGGGGCGGCGCCGATGGTGTCGCTGTCCGTGGCGCTGTTGTTGCCGGGGGTGGGATCGGTGACGCCGGCCGGCGCCGCCACCGTGGCGGTGTTGGCGAGCGTACCGGTGGCCGCTGCCGAGATCGTGCAGCTCGCCGTGTAGGTGGTGCTGCCGCCCGCGGGCAGGTTGACGGTGTCGTTGATGTTGCCCGAGCCCGCCGCCGTGCAGGTGCCGCCGCCGGCTCCCACGCAGGTCCAGGAGCAGGTGAGAGACGCCGGGAAGGTGTCCGCCACCGTCGCGCCCGTCGCATTGCTGGGGCCGGCGTTGGAGGCCGTGATCGTGTAGGTCGTCGAGCCGCCGGCCGTCACCGTGGTCACGCCGTCCGTCTTGGTGATCGAAAGATCCGAGCTGGCCGCCAGCGTGTCGCTGTCGGTCGCCGAGTTGTTGCCGGGGGTCGGATCGGTGACGCCGGCGGGAGCCGCGACCGTCGCCGTGTTGCTCAGCGTACCGGCCGCCGCCGCCGAGACCGCGCAGCTCGCCGTATAGGTGACGCTGCCGCCCGACGGCAGGTTGACGGTGTCGTTGATGTTGCCGGATCCCGCCGCCGTGCAGGTGCCGCCGCCGGCGCCCACGCAGGTCCAGGTGCAGGTGAGGGACGCCGGGAAGGTGTCCGCCACCGTGGCGCCCGTCGCGTTGCTGGGACCGGCGTTGGAGGCCGTGATGGTGTAGGTCACCGAGCCGCCGGCCGTGGCCGTGGTCACGCCGTCCGTCTTGGTGATCGCAAGGTCGGCATTCGCGCCCAGCGTGTCGCTGTCCGTGGCGCTGTTGTTGCCGGGCGTCGGATCGCTGACGCCGGCCGGAGCCGTTACCGTCGCCGTGTTGGAGAGCGTGCCGGTGGCCGCCGCCGAGACCGCGCAGCTCGCCGTGTAGGTCACGCTGCCGCCGGCGGGCAGGTTGACGGTGCCGTTGATGTTGCCGGAGCCCGCCGCCGCGCAGGTGCCGCCGCCGGCGCCCACGCAGGTCCAGGTGCAGGTGAGAAACGCCGGGAAGGTGTCCGCCACCGTGGCGCCGGTCGCCGTGCTCGGGCCGGCGTTCGAGGCGGTGATGGTGTAGGTCACCGAGCCGCCCGCCGTGGCCGTGGTCACCCCGTCGGTCTTGGTGATCGAAAGGTCGGCGCTCAACCCCAGGGTGTCGGTGTCCGTCGCCGAGTTGTTGGCCGCGACGGCGTCGGTGACGGCGCCGCCGGAGACCGTCGCGGTGTTGGTGAGCGAGCCCGTGGCGCTGGGGCTGATCGCGCAGACCGCGGTATAGGTCACCGAGCCGCCGGAGGGGATGTTGGCGGTGTCGTTGATGTTGCCGGCGATGGGTCCGGCGGCGCAGGTGCCGCCGAGCGATCCGGCGCAGGTCGTCGAGCAGGTGAGCCCGGCCGGGAAGGTGTCGGCGACGACGGCCGCGGGGTTGCCCACCGTGCCGCCGTTCGAGGCGGTGATGGTGTAGGTCACCGAGCCGCCCGCGAGCGCCGTGGTGACGCCGTCGGTCTTGGTGATCGACAGATCGGCTCCGGCCTCGCCCAGCGTCCAGTCGGAGAACGAGGAAACCCCCGTCACCGTGGCCGTGTTGGCCGCCGTGTTGATCGTGCCCCCCTGATCGCTGAAGTCGGCGGGATTTCCCGACTCGTGCTTCAGGACGTGGAGGTTGGCCTCGGTCACCGTGCCCGGGATGTCCGCCGGGTCGAGATAGTTGAAGGTGACGTCGGCCGTGATGCCCGTCGCCGTCAGCTTCCAGTAGCGGTTGATCACCGCGCTCAGCGGCTGGATGCCCGGAGCGGGCGTCTGGACGGCGGCCACCGTCACGTCGGCCGGGAACGTTCCCGCCGTGGCGTTGAAGACGACCGGCGTGTAGCCGTTGGCCGTGCCCAGCTCGAACGTCTTGATGGCGGCCGCCGCGAAGGACTTCCTGAAGCTGCCGTCGACGTAGCCGGTGGTCCGCGTCACGGTGCCGGCCGCGGAGTTGAAGTAGAGCGTGTTCGGCCCGGTGATCAGGCGCGCCGAGCCCAGGGCGAGGGCTCCGGCGGCCGCGCCGTTCACCGTCACGTCGCCGCCGGCGAGGGTGATGTTGTTGGTGTTGGTGATGCTGAGCAGGTTCAGGGTGCGCGACGGGGGCATCTCGGGCCCGGTCGTGCGGCCGGTCAGCTCCGGCGCGTACAGCAGGTTCACGCCGCCCGTCCCAGGGTTGAAGACCGGGGGCACGTCGAAGCCGTTCACGGGCTGGGTGACACCCGCCACGCCGAGCTGGACCACCGCGGTGGTCGCGCCGCCGTTGCCGACGGTGAGCTTGCCGGAACCGGTGAGGCCGCCGCTGAAGTTGTTGAAGCGCAGGGTGGCGATCTGGTTGACCGTCGCCGGATCGATCGTGACGCCGGCGACGTTGTCGACCTCGAAGGCGGTCAGCGGCGCGGTGACGACGCCGGTGCCGTTATAGGTCGTGGGCCCGCTGCCGCCGAGGAAGTAGAAGCGGGTGCTGACGGCGGTGCCGGTCAGCGTGCCGTTGTTGGTGAAGGTGGGGCCGACCACCAGGCAGACCTGGCCGTTGATCGTGAGGGTCGTGCCGGTGTTGATCGTCGTGCTGCCGAGCAGGTTCACCTGCGCCGTCGCCGTCGCCGTCTTGTTGTTGGTCGTGTTGTCGATGACCAGGTTGGGGACGTTGCCGCGGATATTGAAGGTGAACTTGGTGACGGTGGCGCCCGTGCCGATCCGCAGAGTGCCGGCCGCGGCCGTCACGATCGCCAGGTTCTGATAGTCGATCTGCGTGGCGCCCGTGCTCGCCTGCACGATGTTGATCGTGCCCCCCGTCATGTTGAACGTGGCGGACGCCGAGAAGAGCTCGAACGTGCCGAAGTTGCTCTGGCTGTTGCCGACCGTCCCGACGTTGAGCGTGCCGCCGCTCTGGTTGTAGGTCACGGCGTTCTGCGGGCTGAACTGGCCGGCGCAGTTGACCGTGCCGCCCTCGATCGTGAACACGGCGCCCACGCCGCTGCGGAACGAGTGAGAGGCCAGCGTGCCCTGGTTGAAGGTGCCCTGGCTCACCCGGAACTGGCCGTTGTTGACCGCGTTGCCGGCCTGCGCCGCGACGACGTAGTTCGGATTGTTCAGCCAGAAGCCGAAGCTGACGGGAATGGTGTAGGCCGCCGCCGCGAAGACCCGGCTGGTGCCCGCGAACGTCCCCGAGATCTTGAGCGTGCCGTTGGTCATCACCAGCCAGCCGCCGGCGACGGTGTCGGTGGTCACGCCGCGGACCGTGAAGACGGCGGGCATCAGCTCGACGATCGCCGCCGGCGTGGTCCCCTTGTTGACCGTGATCTGGCGGATGTCGGTCGTCGCGCCGGAGCCGGCGAGCGCAGTGTTCGCGGTGCCCGTGAAGGTGATGATGGCGCCGGCCGTGTCCGCGTTGGTCGAGAAGTCGAGCGTGCCGTCGTTCGTCAGGCTGCCGGCGAGGCTGAGATTGTGCGTGGTGACCGTCCCGGCCGGATTGGACCGCAACGTGCCGCCCGCCTGCACGTTGACGTTCGAGCCGACGGTGAGGGTGCGAGCCGTCGTCTGCTCGTACTGGAGGATGCCGGTGCCGGCGACGGTCACCGAGAAGGCGGAGGCGGCGGTGTCGATCGTCACGGTATGCCCGGCGGCGATCGTCACCGCGTCCCCCGACCCGGGCACGCCCACCGGAGTCCAGGTGGCCGGGGCGCTCCAGAGGCCGGTGCCGGCCGAGGTCTTGACCGTCGGCGCGGTGGTGGCCTGGGTGCCGGTGAGCGCGGCGGCGACGGCGCCCTCGGAAGTGGCCACGACCTTCCAGTCGTAGGTCGTCGAGGGCGCGAGGCCCGAGGCCACGAAGGACGTCGCGTTCTGGGCCGCCGCGCCGGCGAAGGTGTAGGTGGCGCCGCCGTCGGTCGACGAGTAGACCGCGTAGCCCACCTCGTTGGCGGAGTCCGTCCAGTTGAGAGTCATGCCGGTCTGCGTGACGGCGGTGAAGCTGAGCGGCCCGCCCGCCGGCGCCGGGGCGGCCGGGCAGAACGAGAAGGTCCGGCGCGAGCCGTCGGCGGCCGAGGTCAGCACGGAGATCGCTCCCGCGGTGTACAGATTGGCCACCGGGGTGGCCGAGGCGCCGTTGAAGGTGGGCGCCGGCGTGCCGCTCTGGGCCGCCGTGACCGAGCCGACGGTGCCCGCCGCGTTGCTGCTCGAGAAACCGATGTTGGGGTTCTGCGAGTTGGTGTCTGCGGCTCCCGCCGCGCTCATCGTCATCGAGCCGTAGGCGTACTCGATGCAGCCCGTGGTCTCGAAGAGGCGGACCTGATAGGTGAGACCCGCGGTCCCACCGGCGTTGAAGTCCGCCTGGTTGTTGAGCCATTCGATGGTGGCCACCCGGTTGGGGGCCGCGCCGGTGACCTTGAAGTGGACCTTGCCGTCGCCCGCGTGGGTGCGCTGGTCGGCGCCGTAGGCGGTGACGATCGGCACCGCCGCCTGGGCCAGCGGCTTGTAGGGGCTCCCGGCCTGGGCCCCGGCGGCGAAGCGCAGGACGCCGTTCTCATTGATGCTGAAGCGATCCTGGCGGACGCCCATGAAGAAGAAATCGAAGCCCAGCAGCGTCACCGGCGAGGCGGTGTCGTCGATGTTCGCGGCCAGCAACTGCGTCGTCCCGCTGCTCATGCTGGTGAGCGAGCCGGTCGTCGTCGTGCTGAAGGAGTAGTTGGCGGCATTGGCCTGCGCGCCGGCGCTGGCCGCGCTCAGGAGGGCGATCATCAGCGATGCCGCGATCACGAGCTTCGATTTCATGCTGGTCCTCTTTCTGGAGGAAAACGTGGTAAACACCCGGAGATCTTTCGATCCGCGGCAACTCCGCGCCAGGGCGCCCGACCTTCCTGAATCTACGTCAGCGTCGGAAAACAATTTTCGCTAAAGCTAGGAGCGATACTCTAGCCGAAGAGGGTGCCAGCCGCAACCGAACGAACCCGCCATCGCTCTCCTCCCGGGCGGGAGGAGCCGCCTACTCCACCTCGATCCACTTCCCTTCCGGGATGAATCGCTTCTCCCGCGGATCGAGGCGGACGATGTAGGCGCCGCGGGCGCCCAGGCGGCGGGCGGCGCCGTAGGTGAGGGGCGGGATGGAGCCGGTGGCGAAACCGCGGAGGGATTCGAGCTCGTCCACCAGCTTCTCCCGGCTGAGGTCGCGGCTGGCGCGCCGCAACCCCTCGATCAGCACGTCGGCGGCGGCGCGGGCCGACCCCTGGGCGGAGCCGGCTTCCGCGCCGGCCGGCGCGGTGGGGAGGGCGAGGAAGATCCTGCCCGCGAAAGCGGCGGGCGCGGCGAACAGGGATTCGTCCGCGGCCGCGCCGGTGGCCAGGAAGCGCGGATGCCAGCCGAGGCGGTCGGCGGCCTGCAGGAAGGCCAGGGCCTCAGCGCCCGAACCGAGGAAGAGGACAGGATCGGCTCTGGTCGCCGCCAGGCTCTTGAGGTCGAAAGGACCCGCCCCCGGGCCGGTGCGCACCGTTTGCGGCGCCGGCCATCCCGACGCGGCGGCGAAACGGGCCAGGGCCTTCCCCTGCGTCTCGACCCCCGGCAGCAGATAGAAGACGTAGCGGTTCAACGGGAGCTCCTCGCGGGGGTGGACGGTGAACGGGCCCACCATCGGCACCCGCTTCTCCGCGAAGAGGGCGGCCAGCTCGGCGTCCGCGCCCGCGAAGAAGCCGGCGAGCCCGGCGAAGATCTCCTCGCGGTCGAGGAAGTCGGCGGTCCAGCTCCGCCGCTGGTCGGCCGGCTGCGGCGCCGCGAAAAAGCGCGCCTCCAGGCGGCGGCCGTAGATCCCGCCGTCCCGGTTCACCGCCTCGAACCGCGCCGTGACGGCGGCGCGGACGGCCTCGCCCATCCCGCTCAGGCGTCCGGCCGGCGGCAGCACGACGCCCACCCGCACGGCGGTGTCGCTCACCCCGGGGTCGGTGCCGGTGCCGAGCTGCTGGAGGTAGGCGACCAGATCCTCCATGTCCTGGAGGCTCATGCGGAAGCGCGGCATGGCCACGTGCAGCGGGTGGCCGGCCGGATCGACGCCCAGCGAGATCGCCCGCTTGAGGAGCTTCACGTCGTAGGGCGGATGCTTGCGCCCGCCGGGATGGGTGACGCCATAGGGGCGGGTGAGAGCCGTCCAGGTGAGGTCCGATGGCGCGACGCCCCCCTCCGGCCGCCCCTTGCCGTCGCGGCCGTGGCAGCCGGCGCAGGGCACGGCCGAGGCGGGCACCTCGACCCCGCCCTCGCTCATCACGGCGACGATCGGGCTGCCCGCGGGGCTGACCCCCTCCTGGTAGATCCGCCGTCCGCGCTCGAGGCGCTGCCGGTCCGGCGGCGGCGACGGCGATGGCGGCGCCGCCGCCGTGAGGACCGGCAGGAAGAGGAGGAGGGCGGCGAGCGCGCGGGCTCCCCTCACTCTCCCCTCATCCTTCACCCTTGTCGTCGACCACGCTGTCGACGACCGGCAGGATCTGCTCGACCGGGGAGAGGGCGAAAGCCTTCTTCCAGAGGCCGGTCCGGTCGTTGCCGATGAGCAGCAGGGACTGGTGGTTGGAGGGCTCGTCCACCCACTGGCCGAGCTTGCGCAGGGCGGCCTCGACGTTCTCCTTCGAGCCGGTGAGGAAGTACCAGCCGGGCTTGGCGTGGAAGCGCGTCGCGTACTCCCGCATCTTCGCCGGCGTGTCGTGGACGGGATCGACGGAGATCGAGATCAGCCGCACGTCCTTGCCGACGCGGTCGCCGAGGTGCTCCTGGATCTTCGCCAGGGTGCCGCTCATCACCGGGCAGGCGCCGGTGCAGGCCGTGAACATGGGATTGATGATCACCGTCTTGCCCTCGAGCAGGTCGGTGTAGAGGCGCATCTCCCGGCCGTCCTGATTCACCAGCTTGATGTCGCCGAAATACTTGCGGGCGGGGGTCTCGGCGGCCGGCGGTGCGGCCGGCGGCGCGGCGAGCACCGGCAGGGACGCGGCCAGGACCAGGGACAGGATCAGCAGCTTTCTCATCGGCGGGACTCCTTCTCCGCGCCAGGCGCGGCGATCTGATCGATCAGCTCGGCGATCCGGGCCGGCGCGGCCAAGCCGTAGGCCCGGGTCCAGCGGTGGCGGGCGTCGTTGCCGAGCAGGACGAGGGGAGAGTGGTCGGCGATGCTCGCCGTATAGACGCCGAGCGCCTTGAGCAGGCGGGTGATCTCGTCGCGGTCGCCGGTCACCAGGGTCCAGCCGGGACCGGCGCCGAACTTCTGGCTCCAGGCCTTCATGCGCTCGGGCGTGTCGGTCGCCGGATCGACCGAGACGGAGATCAGGTGCACGTCATGGCCCGAGCGGGCGCCGAGGATCTTCTGGAGCTTCGCGAAATTGGCCCCCATCGGCGGGCAGATCGTGGTGCAGGTCGTGAAGACGAAATTGACCGCCACCACCCGCCCCTTGACCAGATCGGAATAGAAATGGAGCGGCCTGCCGTCCTGGTCCACCACCGGGACGTCGGGAACGTTCAGGCCGTCGACCGCCTGGACCTCGGGCTTCGCCGGAGCGGGCGCCGCGGCCATCGCATGGTGGTGCTCGTGGCCGTCCTGGGCTCCGGCGGGAAGCGAGAGCAGCAGGGAGAGCGCGGCCAGCGCCGGGAGAGCGGTCCTCGTCGTCTTCATGGTCTTCATCATAGCGATCATCGCGAGCCTCCTTGGGCCGCCGGGGTCTTCGCGGCCTCGGCCGTCAGCACGAGATAGGGGGATTTCTGGAACGGAATCCCGGCGGACTCCACCTCGAGGAAGACGAAGTAGACCCCCGCCTCGGGTGGTTTGAAATGGATTTCGTAGAGGCCGCCGCCGATCTCGGAGGCCCACTGCCGCTGCTGCCAGATGCCGGGCGAGAGGAAGGTCAGGACGCGCACGTCCTTGAGCCCGGTCCGCGCGGCGCCGCCGTCGGGGCTGGAGATCTTGAAGCGGACCGCCACGTCCTCGCCGACGGCGATCGTGGACTTCTCGACGACCGGCTCGATGGTGAGCGCCGGCTTGCGGGCCGCGGCGAGCTGCGGGTTCTCGGCCAGCCTTATCGGAAAGCAGTGCGTGAGGCTCGGCGAGTCGAGGAACAGGGCGAGCTCGTACTCGCCGGCGGTGGTCATCTTGGCCGTGGTCTCGTAGACCCCGGGGCGGACCTCGCGCAGGCTGCGGTCCACCACCAGCACGGCCCGCGGCTGCTTGCCGTAGTTCTGGAAGTGGCCCATGGGGGCCGCCATCCCCTCCTTGTAGAAGTAGATGGCCTTGTCCTCGGGGTTTGCCACCAGCACGGCGGCGTCGCCGGGGGACTGCACGATGCCGGCCGCGGGCGTGCCCCGGACCATCCGCCCCGGCGGGTGCTGGCCGCCGGGGAAGTCGACCACCGACACCGGCCTGCCGGGCTCTCCGACCGTCTTCAGCGGCACCATCAGCACGGTGTCGCTGCCGCGGTGGCGGATGTAGGCGAGCTCGTCGCTGAAGGCCACCTGGTCCGGGTCCTTCTCCACGTCCGCCGTCTGGATCAGGCGGTTGCTCGCGGCGTCCACGATGTGGACGGCCTTGGCGTTCGGGTGGACCACGAAGGCGAGCCGGCCGCCGGGGGCGAAGCGGATCTCCCCCAGGCCCGGCGTCGAGACGATGCGGGCCAGCGGCTTCGGGCTCTTGCCGTCGACGGCGGTGATGACGCCGTCGCCGGCGCTCGAAACGTAGGCCGCCTTGCCCTGCGTCGACCAGGCGATCGAGACCGGCTTGGCGCCCACCGGGATCTTGCGCTCGGCGGCGAGCCGGGCGACGTCGATCACCGAAACGGTGCCCTCCGCCTCGTTGGTGACGAAGGCGAAACGGCTGTCGTCGCTGAAGGCGAGGTCGTGCCCCCCCTGGCCGGTGGGGATGTCGGCCGCCCTGCGCAGGGCGCGGGCGTCGAGCACGGTGACCCCGGAGTCGTGGGCGGCCCAGAGATACTGGCCGTCCGGCTGGAGGCCGACGCGGCGGGGGTGGGCCCCGGTCTCGAGCTCGGCCACCACCTTCCAGGTCGCGGTCTCCACCACCGCGATCCGGTTGGAGTCGGGCATCGAGACGAAGAGCCGCTCGCCGTCCGGCGACAGCGCCCAGTCCTCCCCCGGGCTTTTGAGGAAGACCATGGTCAGCAGCTTGCTGTTGCCGTAGCCGAAGAGGGGATCGACCACGGAGATCGTGGCGTCCTCGTTGAGGGCGAGGACGTAGTAGACGTTGAGGTCGAGGGCGGGCCGGGAGAGCAGCGAGCCGCCGACGAAGGATTCGACCTTCTGCTTGCAGCCGGCGGGCTTCTCCTCCACCAGGGCCGTCTTGGCGGCCATATTGTCCATCCAGGCTCCCGGATAGAGCTTGGTGAGGGGGTTGCCGGTCGCCTGATCGGTGATCTTGAGCGTTACGCGGGCGTCCTGCCCTTCCATCAGCGGACCGGGCTGGCCGCCGGCCGGCTGCACCGACAGCTCGAGGGCGATGCCGTTCTCGACCGCCTTCTGGACGACGGGAGCCGTTTGCGCTCCGCCCGCCCCGGCCGCGGAGGCCAGGGCGAGCGCCGCGAGGGCGGTGAGGAAGATCCGGCTCATGGCGCGACCCGCAGGAGACCCCACAGGCCGCCGTCGAAACCGGGACCGGCGAAGTCGCGGAAGAGGTAATCCCCCTGGATCTTGAAGGCGCCGCCGGCGCCGTTCCTGAGCAGGAGATCGGCGTGGTTGGTGGGACCGTGGCCCATGTGCGCTCCCTCCCAGAAGGAAAAGGTGTTCTGGCCGAGCTGGGTCGAGCCGTTGAGGAACGGCTGGCGGTCCCAGACGTGGCCGTACAGAGTGAAGACCATGTTGCGGCTGTGGCCGCCGGCCTGGAGCAGCCGGAACCGGACCGGCTCGCCGGGCCTCGCGGTGAAGATCGGAGTCTCCGGATCGACCCCACCCACCTTGCCGTTCCAGGCGGCGGAGTCCCATTTGTTGAAGTCGTCGGTGCTCGCGAACGGCGTCTCGGGCGCGTACTGCATGCGCTTCCAGAGCGGCTCGGAGCGGTAGTTGACCGCCTTCTGGCCCGAATCCTCGGCGTCCTCCTCGCCGCCGAGATTGCGGACCGCCTCCCCGGTGGCCGAGAGGATCCCCATTCTCATGTTGACGTCGTTCTGGAACTGCAGGACGTGCTCGCGGAAGGTCGTACCGCCGCTCGTCACCCGGGCCGAGGCGCGCTGGGTCTGGTTGACGGCGACGTTGGTGGGCAGGGTCTCGGCGACCGTGTCCACTGTCCAGGTGGCGTCCGCCGGCTCGACGATCAGCGCCCCGATCGCCCCCTTGCTGGCGTGCAGCAGGCGGTCGGAGGAGATCAGGTTGGTGGCGCCGAACTCGATCGGGGTCGCGGTGACCGTGCCGTCGGCGTTGACCCGGATGTCGCCAGCGTACCACTTGTAGGTGACGGTCTGGCCGGAAGAGGCCATCTGCGAGCTCGGAACCCCGTTGTTGCCCACCGAGATCCCGTCGTAGCGGCTGGGATCGTAATAGAGCATCTGCGGGTGCAGGCCGACGGAGTTGGAGACCTGGAGGTCGTTGGCGTTGAAGCCGTCGATCAGCATGGGCAGGGTGTTGTAGCCGTCGAGGACCGTCCGCGACCCCATCCGGTTGGTCAGGTTGACCACCACGCACTCGCCGGCCCGGGCGCGCAGCACGAGCGGCTCGAGCCGCGCCGTGGTCTTGAGCTGCGGCACCGTCCCGGTGAGGTCGAGGTCGGAATCCAGCACGTAGAGGATGGCCGTGGGATCGGACAGGGCTCCGAAGGCGCCGTCCGTGCGCTCGTTGTAGACGAGCTTCGTGCCGTAGCCGTGATTGGTCAGCGAGCGGGCAGTGATCGCCGAGACGCTGTAGGCCCGCTGGACCGCCGCGTTGGGGCAGGAGAAGTCGAAGTTGCCCACCGCCGACGGGTCGATGCCGGCGCGCCCGTTGGGATTCTCCGGCAGGGCGGCGAGGTCCGGCCGCTTGCCGGTATAGGCCCGGAAGAGACCCCAGAGGCCGTTCCAGAGGTCGTCCGTCGACGATCCGGCCGACCAGAGGCGGTCCACCGCGCTGCCCGACGGCTGCTTGACGAGCTGCGGCACGATGAACTCGAAGTGCTCGGAGATCCCCATCATCTGGCTGTTCCTGTAGCCCGAGTCGGGATTGGAAGGCTCCTGCAGCCACTTGATGCCGTGGACGCTGAAGTTGTGCCCCTCCTCATGGCCGCCGACCAGGACGCGGATCTGCACCCGGTCGTTCTCATAGGCCCGCAGCAGCGGGGTGTAGGGGTCCTTGTCCAGCAGGTCGCCGGTCAGGGGCTGGTAGAAGGTGGGCTGGACGTTGAGCCGCGTGTCGGCGCGGGTCACCCGGGAGTTGAAGACCATCGCCGAGTCCCCGGGGTTGCCGCTGGCCAGCGCCTGGGCGACCGGATCGTAGAGCCGCAGGGCGGCCGGCTCGTTGCGGTAGTTCACGGTCATGGTGCCGACGTCCATCGAAGAGATCGCCTCCGGGCAGGGGGGAGCGCCGCCGCCCGGGCAGATGGTGGCCCGCTGGATCAGATCGTTGCTGCCCGAGGTGAGCAGGATCTCGTCGCGCGCCGGCGGGTTGATCGCCTGCGTCGGGCTGGGGTAGGTGACCCCCTGCGGGTAGGACGGCTGGTAGTCGTTGAAGGCCAGCAGGAACTCGCGGTAGTCGGGCTCGTTCGGCGGATCGATCACCGCCTGCCAGGAGGTCGGGCCGCCGTCGGAACGGCCGGTGCCCAGCGCGGCGCCAGTCTCGTTGTGGACCCAGGTCGAGCCCGTGGGCTCCACCACCAGGCCGGCGTAGAGGCCTGTCTGCTGGTGGGTCGAGGGGCCGAAGTGGTCGTGGGTGAAGACGGTGCGCAGGGTGCGGTCGTTGCCGGCGTTGTCCTGCACCGGATCGGCATACCAGCGCTGGACCACCGTCTGCGCTCCCAGCCAGGCGTTGTTCGGGCCCGCCCCGAAGAACGGGTGGACCTTCGCCACCGGGCAGGAGAGGGTGCCGTTACGGGTGTCGGTCGCGGTGCAGGCGTTGCCGACGCGGATGGCGTCGATCCGCTCCCGCACCTCGTCCGGGCTGAAGGCGCCGTCCTCGTAGTTGAAGCCGTTGCCGGCGCCGTCCGAGGCCAGGACGTCGAACTTCACCAGGTGGATGTGCTGGCCCAGCACATCGGTCGGGGTGCGCACCTGGAAGTCGTCCAGCTTGTACTCGCCCGGCACCAGGTTGGTGAGCTGGTACTCGATGCAGTCGCGGCTGTTGGAACGGATGAACAGCGGCTCGGGCGGCTTGCCGCCGGTGAGGAAGGCGTTGACGTCCTGCCAGAGGGAGAAGAAGCGCTGCTGGGGGGTGTGCCAGCCGGCCTTGTTGGACGTCACGTCGGCCTGGATGGCCGCCGCCTTGTAGAGCCGCGGGTTGCCGACCGGGTTGCCGTTGGCGTCGATGCAGGGATCGGCGAACGGCGCCCCCGCCACCCCCGGCTGGCCGTTGGTGATGAACTTGACGGCCGTCACGCCGTCGCAGGTGCCGTCCGGCTTGCAGGTGGGGTGCTCCCGCTGGGCGTGGAAGGCCATGGCCGCCAGCTCGGTGTCGGTGCCCGTCTCGGCGACCCCGACGACCTGGATCGACTGCAGCACCTTGTGGAAGTCCTTCCGGGTATGGGCCTCGTCCACCACGTAGGTGTCGAAGGCGCGGTCGATCCGGTGGCGCTTCAGGCCGCCGTCGTCGATGGTGTCGAGCGGCGGGTGGGGCGGCCGGTTACCGGCCTTCGCCGGGACGAAGAACGGATAGCCGGGATTGCCGGTGCCCACGACCTTGATCTGCCCGCCGTCCGTCGAGCCGTTGATCGAGACCGCCGCCGGGATCGGCGCCATCGGCTTGCCGGGCAGGGGAACCACGCCCGGAATTGGAGTGCCGGCGGCGATCTCGCCGTCGGGGAGCGCCCGCGAGCCGGCCGCCGGCCTGCCCGTGGTGGCGTCCATCACGGTGCCCTTCTCCAGCACGTCGTGCACGCGCCAGAGCGACCACATCCCCTGCGCGAAGTGGGGGTAGAAGTGGCAGTGGAAGATCGAGTCCCCCACCGTCTGGTTCAGGTTGCCGCTCCCCTCGTGGGCGATCTCGGCGGTGAACGACGCGCCGGGTCCGATCGCCTGGCTGTCGAGATAGCTCGACTTGTCGTTGTCCGGCGAGTAGAGCCACTGGTGGGCGTGCAGGTGGTGGATGTGGTGCTCCTTGGAGCCGGCGTGCAGCACCCGGAACTTCACGTGGTCGCTCAGGTAGCTGTGGTAGACGTTCGACGGGTCGTCCGGATAGAAGGCCTTGGCGGCCTTGCGGCCGGCCGTGGGCGTGCAGGGCTGCTTGTCGCGCAGGGCGTTGGCCTTGGTGTAGATGGAAGAGTTCTGGTTGCCGGCGTTGGGATCGTTCCCGTTCCCGGCCGCGCACGGCGAGTTGGCCGGCACGTCCACCACCATGGCCGGGTCCCCCACCGCCCAGGAGCTGAGGAAGAACTCCTCGAACTTGCACTCCGGGCATTTCCAGACCGGGCCCACCCCGAGGCGGTTGGCGAGCACCTCGGCCCCCGTGCCGGCCGAGCCGTAGTTGATGGCGAAGGCGTCGCGAACGCTGTGCAGGGTGTGCTCCAGGGCCGCGTCGTAGAACTCGGGGAACGCCTGCACGGCGCCGGTCTCGTCGTGGTAGTGGATGACGAACTCGCGGAAGGGCTCCCGCCGGTGCGGGTAGGTGTTGGAGTTCGCCGGGAAGGCGGTCGCCGCGAAGTTGCCGCCGTTGTTGGCGCTGGCGCCGGTGATGATCGCCGTCAGGTCCGAGCGGATGATCTGGGTGCCGTTGAGCATCTTCAGCACCGGCTGCCCCGCCAGGCGGTGGCCCACCGGGTAGACGGCGTCGTAGTTGAGCACCGGAAAGCCGCCGGCATTAGTCGAGGTCGTGGCGTAGCGGAGATCCTCCTCCGTCACCTGGCTGCGGTACCAGAGCGAGCCCGCGGGCTCCACGATGACCGAGCCGAAGAGGCCGGCGTTGATCTGCCCGCCGTCCCCCTCGCCGCCGGCCGCGGCCCCGGCGCTGAACAGCACGTGCTCCCCCTCGCGCTCGGCGTAGAGAGTGTAGGTCGCCGTCAGGCCCGGGTTCACCAGGCCTCCCGGCGGGTTGGCGCCCACCTGGGAGCCGTCGTTGAGCGTCGAGCTGGTGAGCTGCAGGCCGTTGACGTGGATCGAGGCCATGCGCGTGGCGTTCTGGTCGCGGTCGACCCGGAGGGGCTCGAGCAGGTTCTGGAACTGGATCCGCAGGCAGTCCCCGACGTTCATCCGCAGCACCAGCGGACGCGGGCGCTTTTCGGGCCGGAGCTGGACGTTGCCCGGGGTGAGGTTGGTGCTGCCGTCGAAGGCGATGACGTCGCGCCGCAGGGCGAACATCATGCCCTGGGGCTGGACGGCGCCCAGGCGATTCCAGAAGAAGACCTGATCGAGGGCGACGACGTCGGCGGTGAGGGTGCGGGCACAGGTCGCCTGGGCGCCCGCCATGGCGGGCGCCAGCAGGGTCACCGCGACGCACGCCGCGCTCAGGGTAGAGAGGCGGAACAACAAAGATCTCAAGGCTGATTTCTCCTGATGAATGTCCTCTGGGACCAAAGAGCGGCAAACTTTAGAGGAACTATCATTACAGGAACATTACAGAGAACGGGCGGCGGCCTTCACGGCCGCCGCCCCGGTAGATCAGGGTTCGATCAGCTCCTCACGGCGTGACCCGCAGGATCCCCCACAGGCCGTTGTCGAGGCCGATGCCCACCTGATCGCGGAACAGGTAGTCGCCGACGACCCGGAACTTGCCGCCGGCGCCGTCCCGCAGCAGGACGTCGAAATGGTTGGTCGGGCCGTGCCCCATGTGGGCGCCCTCCCAGAAGGAGAAGCCGTTGCGGCCGATCTGGGTGGAGCCCTGGAGCCACGGCTCCCGGTCCCACTGGTGGCCGTTCAGGCCGAAGACGATGTTGCGGCTGTGGCCGCCCGGCATCAGGAGCCGGAAGCGGACCTGCTTGCCCCGGGCCACTTCGTAGACCGGGGTCAGCGGCTGGGTGCCGCCCACCTTGACGTTCGAGAGGGCGTCCCACCAGGTGGTGAAGTTGTCGGTGTCGGCGAACGCCGTGCCGGGCGGGTGCTGCATCCGCTTCCAGAGCGGCTCGGTGCGGTAGTTGATCGCCTTCTGCCCGGAGTCCTCCGCGTCCTCCTCGCAGCCGAGGTTCTCCACCGGCCAGCCCGCCCCGGCCGGCGGCGTCGGCGTCGGCGTGGCGGTGAAGCAGACCCGCGGCAGCTCCTCGGCGGTCCGCATGTTGACGTCGTTCTGGTAGAGCAGGACGTACTCGCGGTAGGTGCCGGTGTCGCCGATGATCTCCGCCTCGGAGCGCCGCAGCGGGTTGATCTCGATGATGTTGGCATTCTGCGGCTCGATGATCAGCGCGCCGATCGCCCCCTTGCTGGCGTGCTCGATGCGGTCGGAGGACATCAGGTTGATGCCCCCGAACTCGATGGGCGTGGCGGTCACCGCGCCGGTGGCGTCGTCGATCAGCACGTCGCCGGCGTACCACTGGTAGGTCTTGAACTGGCCGGGCGACACGGTCTGGGTGCCGTTGCGGCCGATGTTGGCGCCGTCGTAGCGGCTGACGTCGTAGTAGAGGAGCTGCGGGTGCAGGCCCACCTCCCACGACGGGCGGATGTCGTTAGAGTTGAAGTTCTCGACGATCATCGGCAGCGTGTTGAAGCCGTCGACGTCGGCCGGCTGCGTGGCCGGCAGGCGGTTGCGCAGCGTGAGCTGGATGCACTCGCCGGCCTGGGCGCGCAGGATCAGCGGCTCCATGCGGTTGGTCCAGGTCGGCGAGATCTGGCCGCTGGCGTCGAGGTCGCTGCTGCGGACGTACATGATGGCGGTGGGATCGAACAGCGGACCGTACGAGCCGTCCGCGCGGCTGTTGTAGACCAGCTTGCCGCCGCCCAGGGCGCTGGCCGCGGAGACCGCCGACACGTCGAAGGCGTGGACCGGGGCGTTCTTCGGGCAGGAGAAGTCGAAGGCGCCGATGGCGCTGGGGTCGACGTTCGCCTGGCCGTTGGGATTGTCGGGCAGCGGCTTGAGGTCCGGCCGCTGGCCGGTGTAGGCCCGCAGGAGCCCCCACATGCCGTTCCACAGGTCGTCGGTCGAGGAGCCGGCGCTCCACATGCGGTCGACGGAATCGCCGGCCGGCTTCTTGACGAGCTGCGGGATGATGAACTCGAAGTGCTCGGAGATCCCCATCATCTGGCTGCTGCGGTACCCCGAGTTGGGCTCCGACGGCTCGAACAGCCACTTGACGCCGTGGATGTTGAAGTTGTGCCCCTCCTCGTGGGCGCCGACCAGCACGCGGATCTGCACCCGGTCGTTCTCATAGGCGCGCAGCAGGGGCGTGTAGGGGTCCTTGGCGGTCAGATCGTTGGTCAGCGTCGTATAGAAGGTGGGCTGGACGTTGAGCGCGGCGTCGGAGCGGACGACCGTCGAGGAGAAGGCGTAGGAGAGGTCGCCGGCGGTGCCGGCCGCCTGGGTGTTGGTGGCCGGATTGCGCACCCGCAGCGCCACCGGCTCGTTGCGGTAGTTGACCGACATGGTCCCCGGGTCCGCGGCGGAGATCAGCTCCGGGCACGGGGGAGCGACGTTGCCGGGGCAGACCTGGGGCCGGCGCAGCAGCTTGGGCAGGCCGACCTCGTCGTGCACCGGCGGATTGATGACGCGGGCGGGATCGGCGCAGCTGAGGTCGGTGCAGGCGAGGCTGTTGGCCTCATAGGCGAGCTGGTAGTCGCCGAACTCGAGGAGGAACTCGCGGTAGTCCGGCTCGTTCGGCGGATCGATCACCGCCTGCCACGTGGTCGGCCCGCCGTCGGTCCGCCCGATGCCGAGCTGGGCGCCGCTCTCGTTGTGATACCAGGCCGAGCCGGCCGGCTCGATGACCAAGCCGGCGTAGAGGCCCGCCTGCTGATGGGTCGAGGGGCCGAAGTGGTCGTGGGTGAAGACGGTGCGCAGCGTGCGGTCGTTGCCGGCGTTGTCCAGCACCGGGTCCGCCCACCAGCGCGACACCGTGGTCTGGGCGCCCACCCACTTGTTGAACGGTCCGGCGCCGAAGAACGGATGGGCTCGCGCCACCGGGCAGGCGAAGGTGTTGTTGCGGGCGTCGGTCGCCGTGCAGCCGTTCTGCTGACGGATGGCGTTGATGCGCTCGCGCACCTCGTCGGGCGAGAACGAGCCGTCCTCGTAGTTGAAGCCGTTACCGGCGCCGTCGGAGGCGAGGACGTCGAACTTCACCAGGTGGATGTGCTGGCCCAGGATGTCCGTCGGAGTGCGCACCTGGAAGTCGTCCTGCTTGTACTCGCCGGGCACCAGGTTGACGAGCTGGTACTCGATGCACTCGTTGCTGTTGCCGCGGATGAACATCGGCTCGGGCGCCTTCTTGGTGCCGCCGCCGATCCCCAGGAAACTGTTGACGTCTTCCCACAGCGAGGTGAAACGCTGCTGCTGGAAGTGCCAGCCCGCCTTGTTGAGCTTGACGTCGTCCTGGATGTCCGCCGCCTTGTAGACGCGGTCCACGGGCCGGCCGGCGCAGGGGTCGGCGAACGGCGCGCCGCGCACGGGCGAACGGGTGTTGGTCTGGAAGTCGGCGCCGCAGGTGCCGTCCGGCAGGCAGGTCGCGTGGACGAACGTGTGGTAGTTCATCGCCCGGCTCTCGATCGTGGTGCCGTTCTCCGGAATCTGGGTGGCCTGGGCGGTTACCAGCGTCTTGTGGAAGTCGAGCCGGGTGTGAGCCTCGGTCGCGGTGCCGCCGGTGATGATGTGCCGCGGCAGGCCGCCGTCGTCGATGGTGTCCATCGGCGGATGGGGCGGCCGGTGACCGGCCTGAGCGGGGACGAAGAACGGGTAGCCGGGGTTCGAGGTGAACGAGCCGGAGAGCGTCACCTGCGCCTGGCCGCCGACGATCGCCACCGCGGCCGTGGGCAGCGGCGGCATCGGCTTGCCGGGCAGCGGAATGACGCTGGGGATCGGCGTCCCGGCGGCGATCTCGCCGTCCGGCAGGGCCCGGGAGCTCGCGGCCGGCCGGCCGTTCTCATCGAGCGGCGTGCCGATCTCCAGCACGTCGTGGACCCGCCAGAGCGACCACATCCCCTGCGCGAAGTGGGGGTAGAAGTGGCAGTGGAAGATCGAGTCGCCGGGCGTCAGGTTGCGGTTGCCGGCGCCTTTGTAGGCGATCTCGGCGGTGAACGACGCGCCGGGTCCGATCGCCTGGCTGTCCAGGTAGGTCGACTCGTCGCTGTCGGCCGTGAACAGCCACTGATGGGCGTGCAGATGATGGATGTGGTGCTCCTTGCTGCCGGTGTGGAGCACCCGGAAGCGGGTGTGGTCGCTGAGGTAGCCGTGGTAGACGTTCGACGGATCGTCCGGGAAGAACGCCTTGGTGGCCTTGGCGTTGGGCAGCGGCGTGCAGGGCGAGCCGCTGCGCCGCTGGCTGACGAAGAGCGGCAGGTTCGGATCCTGCCCGAGGGTGTTCGGGCTGGCGGTCTCGGGGCCGCACGGCGAGTTCGCCGGCCGGTCGACCACCATGGCGGGATCGCCCACCGTCCACGAGCTCAGGAAGAACTCCTCGTACTTGCACTCGGTGCAGTTGTACATCGGGCCGACCCGGAAGCGGTTGGCCAGCACCTCGGCGCCGATGCCGCCCGTGCCGTAGTTGATGGCGAAGGCGTCGCGGCCGCTGTGCAGGGTGTGCTGGAGCACCGGATCGTAGAACTGGGGGAACGCCTGCACGGCCCCGATCTCGTCGTGGTACATGATGACGAACTCGCGGAACGGCTGGTCGCGCTGGGGGTAGGTGACGTTGACCGGGAAGGTCCCCGCCGGGAACCATCCGGCCTGGCCGCCGCCGACGTTCGGGTTGGAGCCGGCGATGATGGCGGTCAGGTCCGAGTGGATGATCTCGCTGCCGCTCACCATGTTGAGGATCAGCGTCCCGGCCCGCGGGTGGCCCACCGGGTAGACGGCCTCGTAGTTGAGGATGGGGAGACCGTTCTCGCTGGTCCCGGTCTTCACCAGCTCGAAGTCCGCCCGGGTGATCTGGCTCCGGTACCAGCGCGAGCCCGCGGGCTCGACGATGATGGCGCCGAACAGGCCGGAGTTGACCTCGCCGCCATCCCCCTCGCCGCCGGCCGCGGCGCCCAGGCTCTGGATGACGTGCTCCCCCTCCCGCTCGGCGTACAGCGTGTAGGTGATGGACTGCCCCACGTCCACCAGGCCGTTGGCGTTCTGGCCGACATAGGAGCCGTCGTCCTGGATGGTGTTGACGACCTCCATGCCGACGGCGTGCATCGAGGCCCAGCGGGTGGCGTGCTGGTCGCCGTCCCGGCGGGTGGGGCTCAGCAGGTTCCTGAACTGGATCTGCAGGCAGTCCCCCACGTGCATGCGCAGCACGAGTGGGCGCGGCCGCTTGCCGGGGCGGAGCTGGACGTTGCCGGCGCCGATCACGGTGCCGCTGATCGGCACCACGTCGCGCTCCAGGGCGAACATCTGACCCTGGGGCTGGACAGCGCCGAGCCGGTTCCAGAACCAGACCTGGTCGAGCGCGACCACCCTCGCGGTCAGCGTCGTCGTGCAGGTCTGCGCCGTCGCGGCCGCGGGCACCATGGCCAGCGCGGCGAGCAACGGCAGGGTACGCAGGGATAGGAGGCAGGGAAGCCTTCGGACTGGGGTACGCACGTTTCTCCTCCTGTGCGACGAGCGACGTGTCCGGGGCCCAACCTCCCGCCAGCACACCCGGCGGAAAGAACTGCACCGGGCACGGAACGTCGCTAATTCCAACTTGAACAACCAGCGACATCAACAATTTGCAAAATACATTCCAAATTCTATTTCTTTGAAGTCCAGGTTGAACTATTCAAATATTGCGATACGACCTTCTGGAAAGGGGGAAAAGGTGCTTCGAGGCGATACCAGGAGCCCGGTGCCTTCTTACAGGGGAGGTGGAAGAATTTCTTTCCCAGACGGCGCCCTGATTCCCGGGGGCCGCCTCGGAACCGCTATACTGGGGGCATGAGTCCCACGGCCGAAAAGTTGCTGAAACAGGTGCTCACCCTGGACGAGAACGACCGGGCATCCGTCGCCGGAGTCCTGATCGAAAGCCTCCATGGTCCCGCCGACCCGGACGCGGAAGAAGCCTGGGATGTGGAGATCCGCCGGCGCGTCGGGGAATTGGAATCGGGAACCGTCAAGACGGTTCCCTGGCAGGAAGTGAGAGAGCGCCTGTTCCGTGGCCTCGAGTGAGCCCGCCTGGCATCCCGCGGCCATTGCGGATGCTGAAGAGGCCAGAAACTGGTACGCCGAGCGTAGCGCTTTCGCGGCGCGTGGTTTCCTGCTGGCTCTCGATCAGGGGATTGAGGCCATCCTGGAAGCGCCGGAGAGATGGCCGAACCATCGTTACGGCTGCCGCCGCTACGTCCTCCCGAATCAATACCCCTTCACGCTGGTCTATCGGCTGACGACCGGCATCGAGATCGTCGCGGTCGCCCACCAGAAACGCCGGCCGGGCTATTGGAAACGCCGCCTCTAGAACATGTACGCCAGCGCGAACGCCACCTGCGCGCCCATCATCATCAGGTACATGTGCTTCCAGGAGGGGTGGTTCTCCGTCGTGGTGAGCGAGTCGGGATCGCGCAGCAGCAGCCAGACCGTGTAGGCGCCCCAGAGCGTGAAGAGGACTCCGAAGGTGGTGAGGATCACCGGGTTGCCGGTGAGGATGGGGTGCGACGGATTCTGCGGGTCGCGCAGGTAGGCGCCCAGGGGCACGAAGAGCCAGGGGATCACGAAGAACGGCGCCATGATCCACGCCGCCTTCCGGGGGCCGTAGAGGATCGGCAGCGTCTTGCAGCCGCCGGCGCGGTCCCCCTCCATGTCCGCGAAATCCTTGGTGGAGGCGGCGCCGATCAGGAACAGGCCGATCACGCCGCCGATGTACCAGGGCTCGGTAAAGGCGACGTGGGCCACCATCGCCCAGCCCGCCACCTTGAGCAGAACCCCGCGCGGGATCGCGATCGTGAGGTTCGCGAGCATGCCGCGGATCTTTGTCCGCCCCAGCTCGGGCGCCGAATAGATGAAGGTGAAGAGCAGGCCCGCGAGGTAGATGAAGAAGGTCGCATGCTCGCCGATCGGCGCCGAGAGCTTCTCCCCCAAGGTCGTGTAGGGGTAGGGCACCACCAGCCAGGTGGGGATCAGCGCCAGGGCGTAGAGAATCCACGAAAAGATCCAGGCCTCGCGCACCGAGAGCGCGCCGGTGACCAGCGGCCGGTTCGGCTTGTTGAGGCGGTCGATCTCCAGGTCGTAGATCTGGTTGATGGCGTTGGAGGCCGCGTTCATGAAGCTGGCGCACAGAGAGCCGAGGATCACCGTGAGCACCACATTCCAGGTGACGCCGCGGGAGGGGTCGGGGTTGTGGATCGAGCCGAAGGCGCAGATCGCGCCCGAGACGATGCCCAGCAGCGGCGGCAACAGCGTAAACGGCCGCGCGAGCTGCGAGTAGAGCGAGAGCTTGGACATGAAAGGCCTCAAACCACCCAGGCGGCGAAGGCCGCCGCGACCAGCGCCCCCACCAGGGTGTTCAGGAAGTTGAGCGCCTCGTTGTCGAGGAGCTGGCGCTTTTCGAGCGCGGCGCCCACCACGCTTTCGAACGTGGTGCCGACGAAGGCGGCGAAGACGACGACCGGCACGCCCTTCCACGAGAACAGCCCCAGCGCCGCGCCGAGAGCGGCGATCACCAGCGAGGCGAAGATCCCGGCGAGCGTCCCCTCCAGCGAGACCGCCCCCTCCGTGCCGCGCGGCACCGGGCGGAAGGTGGTGACGAGGTAGGTGCGGCGGCCGAGGAGCTGGCCGATCTCGCTCGACGCGGTGTCGGCGGCGGCGGTGGCGAAGGCGCCGGCGAAGGCCAGGGCGAAGAGCACGGGGTAGGGGGTCGCCGCCGCGAACAGGGCGCAGGCGGTGGCGACGCCGGCGTTGGCGAGGGCGTGGCGCGCTCCGCGCCGTCCCTTGTCCTCCTGGGCGAGCTTCTCGGCCGCCTTCTTGCGGTAGCCGAGCTTGGTGGCCGCGCTGCCGAGGACGAAGAAGGCGAGCAGCAGGAGATAGCCCCGCCAGTCGAGGAAGGCGTAGATCAGGAACCCCACCAGGAAGCCGGCGACGACGCCCGAACGGTTCACCGTGCGCGCCGCGTAGGCCAGGCCGGCGAGCGCCGCGTTGGCGGCGGCGGCGATGGCGAGCCGCATCGGCAGGCCGGGGTCGGCCAGGAAGGCGTCCCAGCGCCCCTGGGTGAGCACGAGGCCGAGCAGGAAGAGCCCGGAGACGAGCGGCACGCCGAGGTTGTCGTCCAGACCCTGCGGCAGGGATTCGAGCGCGGCGGCGAGCAGGGCGGTGGCGAGGCAGACCGCCAGGGCGAAGCCCCATTCGTACGCGCGTTCCTGCGCCGGCGCCGTCCAGACCAGCAGCACGGCCGCGGCCAGGGTGCCGAAGAGGACGTAGGCGAGCGATCCCATCCAGCTCTTCCGCGGGTTCCAGGGGAGCTTTTGCCGGCCGATCGACATGCCCACCACCGAGGCCATGCCGTCGCCGAAGGCGAGGATCCCCCAGGCCGCCGCCGCCACCTCCAGCCGCTGGTAGAAGACCAGGATCAGCAGCAGCACGGCGAGCGGATAGAGGATGATGCCGATCGAGGCGCCGGAGTCCACCTCGTGCTGCCGCCAGAGCTTGCGGCCGCCGATGCGCGGAAGCAGGAATAGGTTGAAGCCGAGCGCGCAGGCGGCCAGGATCGCCGCCCAGAACGGGCCCAGATACCGCAGGGAAAAGGCGATCGTCCCCACGCCCATGTGGACGACCTTGCGGGCCAGCTCGCCGCGGGTCAGCGCCATTTCAGTTCCCTTTCCCCATCTGTCCGGTCTCCTTGAGCCAAGCGACCGTCGAGGCGAGCCCCTCGGCGAGCGGCCGCCAGCGGTAGCCGAGCTCCTTCTCCGCTCTCGACGAGTCGTAGGCCCAGTCGTGCTTGTAGACCTCGACGAGATCGGGGGTGAGCTGCGGGGTGGTGCCGCGCAGGCCGGCCCAGGCCTTCTGCGCCGCGCCGGCCGCCTTGGCGACCACGTCCGGGAAGCGCAGCGTGGGGATCTTCGCCCCGGTCGCCTGCCCGATCAGGCGGTAGAACTCGCCGAGGGTGACGTTCTCGCCGCCGAGCATGTAGCGGCCGCCAGGTGTGGGAGCTTCCAGGGCGAGGGCGACGCCGCGGGCGACGTCGTCCACGTAGACGTAGTTCCAGCGCCGGGCGGGGCTGCCGATCAGGCCCGGCAGGCGGCCGTGGACGAGGTCGAGGATGTGGCGCACGACGATGTTCCCCTCGGTCATCTCCCCCGGGCCGTAGATCACCCCGGGGTAGACCACGCTGAGCGGCGCGCCGTCGGCGATCGCCTTGCGGGCCGTGCGGTCGGAGAGGGTCTTGGTGCGCTCGTAGTCGTTGATCCAGGAGCGGTCGCGCGGCTCGGCGGACTCGTCGAGCACCCGGCCGTCGGTCGGCCCGAGCGCCATGAAGCTGGAGACGTAGAGCATGCGCTCGACAGACCCCGCCTCCTCGGCCGCGGCGAGGACCTTCTCCAGGCCGCGGACGTTGATGCGGTCGAACTCATGGCGCGGGGCGAGGATCTTGACCAGGGCCGCCGCGTGGATCACCGCGTCGCACCCCGCCAGCGCCCGGTCGAGGCTCGGACGGTCAGTGACGTCCCCCTCGGCGAATTCGACGCCCGCAGGGAACCGCTCCCGCGAGGAGCCCCGGCGCACCAGCAGACGCAGCGCGTGGCGGCCGGAAAGCTCGGAAACGATGCGGCGGCCGAGGAAGCCGGTGCCGCCGGTGAGAAGAATCTTCATAATGATTTTGGATTTTGGATTTTGGATTTTGGATTGGGGAGAGCCAGGGCTCGCGGAGCGGAGAGCCCGCGCGCCTGGAAATCCAAAATCCAAAATCTAAAATCCAAAATCCCTCCAGAGGTCTCTCAACGCGTCGTCCAGGGTCTGCCTCGGCTCCCAGCCGAGGGCGCGCAGGCGGCCGGCGTCGCCGACCAGCAAGGGGATGTCGGCCTCGCGGAAGCGCTCGGGATCGATCTCGACGCGCGCCGCGACGCCGGTGACGGCCATCAGGCGGTCGAGGGCCTCGCGCATCGAGAACGCCCGGCCACTCGCGATGTTATAGATGCCGCCGGGGCTCCCCCGCTCCGCCAGCAGGCGGTAGGCGGCGACCCCGTCCTCGACGGGGACGAAATCGCGCCGGGCGGAGAGATTGCCGACCTTGAGGACGGGCTCCAGCTCGCCGCGGGCGATCCCGGCGAGCTGCGCCGCGAAGGAGGGGAGGGCAAAATTGCGTGCCTGGCCGGCGCCGATCATGTTGAACGAGCGGGTGACCACGGCGCCGTGGCCGAGGGCCAGCCGCTCGGCGGCGGCCTTGGTCAGGGCGTAGGGGGTCTGGGGATCGACGGGGCGGTCCTCGGCGATCGGCTGCCCGGCTTCCGGCACCGCGCCGTAGACCTCGGCGCTGGAGGCGATCACCACCCGGCGGCCCGCCGCGGCGGCGAGCAGGTTCTCGACCCCCAGGACGTTGGCCCGGAAGTAGTCCCCCATCCGTTTCCAGGAATCTCCGACGTGGGAGAGGCCGGCGAGGTTGACGATGGCGTCCGGCGCGGCCTCCCCCACCGCCCGCTCCAGGGCGGCGCGGTCGAGGAGGTCGGCCTCGGAGAGCTCCACGCCTTCCAGATCGGGGCGGGCGTCGACATAGGTGCCGCTCACCCGGTCCCCTCGCGCGAGGAGATGACGGGCGAGCCGCGAGCCCACGAAGCCGCCGACGCCGGTGATCAGGACGTGCATCAGTCGATCACGGGCACCATCAGGCGTGGCGCTGCTTGCGGTGGTTGAGCGTCTTGCGCCAATACTCGAGCAGGTCGCTGACGGTCTGCTCGAACGGGATCCGCGGCTCCCAGCCGGTGTCGGCCCGGAACTTCGAGCTGTCGCCGATCAGGATCTCGACGTCGGAGGGGCGCAGGCGCTCCGGGTCGACCTCGATCTTGACCTCCACTTTCGAGTTCGAGAGCACGAGATTCAGCATGTCGCGGATCGAGATCCCGTGGCCGGTCGCGATGTTGTAGACCTCGCCGGGCTTGGCCTTGGTGACCGCCAGCCAGTAGGCGCGCACCATGTCGCGCACGTCGGTGAAGTCGCGGATGGCGTCGATGTTGCCCACCCGGATCACCGGCTCCTGGAGCCCCAGCTCGATGGCCGCCACCTGGCTGCAGAAGTTGGAGGTGACGAAGACCTGTCCGCGCCGCGGCCCGGTGTGGTTGAAGCCGCGGGTGCGCACGGCCTTGATGCCGTAGCTCTGGAAATACTGATAGCCGAGGTAGTCCTGGGCGACCTTGGAGACGGCGTAGGGGGAGAGCGGGCGGAGCGGATTGGTCTCCTTGATCGGCGTCTCGTCCGGCAGCACCAGGCCGTACTGCTCGCTGGAGCAGGCGATCTGCACCACCGGATCGAGCTTCAGGGCGCGGATCGCCTCGAACAGGTTGGTCTGCCCGGTGACGTTGGTGACGATGGTGTCGTTGGGCGCGTTCCAGCTCGCCGGCACGAAGCTCTGCGCGGCGAGGTGGAAGATGTAGTCCGGCCGGGTGACCTCGAGCGCGTGGTGCATCGAGGTGTAGTCGCGCAGATCGGCCTCGACGAGCTTGATGTGCTTGTCCAGATGATCCACGTTGTCCATGCGGCTGCGCCAGCGGAAGGTACCGAAGACCTCCACGTCCGGGTGCTCCGCGAGCAGATACTCCGCCAGGTGGGACCCGGCGAAACCGGTGATGCCGGTGATCAGTGCCCTCATCGATTCCTCTCTTTCCGCATTTGCCGCAGCCAGGCCAGCGTTTCTACCAGACCCTCTTCCCAGGGTTCCACGCGCCGGCCGGCAAGATGTTCGAAGCGCCCGACGTCCAGGACCGAGTAGGCCGGACGGGGCGCGGGACGGGGAAATTCCGCGGTGGTGACCGGGACCACCTCGACCGCGCCGGACCACAGGCGGGCGATCTCGACCGCGAAAGCGTACCAGGAGACGGGCTCCCGGTTCTGGAAATGCACGACTCCCGTGGTCTCCCACAGGGCGAGGTCGAGCAGCGCGCGGGCGAGCGACGCCGTCGAGGTGGGCCCCCCCTGCTGGTCGGCGACCACCCGGAGCGGCAGCCGGCCGGCTTCGATCAGCCCCACCATGGCGGCCACGAAATTGGGCCCGCCGGGGCCGAAGAGCCAGCTCGTCCGCACCACCACGGCGCGGCCATAGGCGAGCGCCCGGCGCTCCCCCTCGAGCTTGCTCTGGCCGTAGACGGAGAGCGGCGCCGTCGGCGCGTCCTCGCGGTAGGGCTCGTCCGCCTTGCCGTCGAAGACGTAGTCGGTCGAGACGTGGACCAGCCGCGCTCCCGCCCGTTCGGCCAGGGCGGCGGCGGCCGCCGCTCCCTCGCCGTTGACCGCGAACGCCAGCTCCCGCTCGGTCTCGGCGGCGTCGACCTTGGTGTAGGCCGCGCAGTTGACCACCACGTCGGGGCGGAAGCGCTCCGCCCAGCCGAGGAGCCGGTCGCGGTCGGTGAGGTCCCCCTGCGTCCGCGACAGCCCGAGAGCCGCCCAGCCACGGGCGCGCGCCGCGGCCACCACCGCGGACCCGAGCATGCCGGTGCCACCCAGGATCAGGCACCGCATCTAGCTGATCCCGACCTCCGAGTTGTCGCCGAGCATGAAGCGGTAGGCCTTGGGCTTGAAGTCGGTCTTGACGATGCGCACGTTGCGGCCGATCAGCGAGCCGTCGATGCGCAGCGGGATGTCGCGGATCTCGGAGTCGGCGAGGACGATCGAGTTCTCCATCTCGCAGCGCACCAGCGTGCAGCGCTCGCCGATCGAGGTGTAGGGGCCGACGAAGGCGTGCTCCAGCCGGGCGCCGTCGCCGATCACCACCGGCCCGCGCACCAGGGAGTCGATCAGCACGACCCCCTCGCCGATCTGCACCCGCCCCTCGATCCGGCTGCCGGCGTCCAGGCTGACCGGACTGCCGCCGCGCCGCACCTCCATCCCCTCGAGCACGATGCGGTTGGCCTCCAGCATGTCGTCGAGCTTGCCGGTGTCCTTCCACCAGCCGCGGACGATGTGGGGGTGGACGTCCAAGCCGCGCTCGATCAGGTCCTGGATGGCGTCGGTGATCTCCAGCTCGCCGCGGGCCGACGGCTTGATCCGCCGCACCGACTCGAAGATCGAGGCGTCGAACATGTAGACGCCGACCAGCGCCAGGTTGCTCTTCGGCTCCGCCGGCTTCTCGACCAGGCGGCGGACCTTCCCCTCGGCGGTCAGCTCGGCCACCCCGAACTGCTCCGGGTTGGGCACCTCGGCGAGCAGGATCTCGGAGTTGCAGCCGAGGTGCCGGAACTCCGAGACCAGCTCGGCGATGCCGCCGGCGATCAGGTTGTCCCCCAGGTACATGACGAACGGGGAGTCGCGGAGGAACTCCTCGGCGATCAGCACGGCGTGGGCGAGGCCGAGCGGGGCCTCCTGGGGGATGTAGGTCACCCGCGCGCCGAAGCGCGAGCCGTCGCCCACCGCGGCGCGGATCTCGCTCCCGGTCTCGCCGATGATGATGCCGATCTCCTCGATGCCGGCGGCGACGATCGACTCGATGGCGTAGAAGAGCACCGGCTTGTTGGCCACCGGCACGAGCTGCTTGGCGGAGGTGTAGGTGAGCGGGCGCAGGCGCGTCCCCTTGCCTCCCGAAAGGATCAGGCCCTTCATCGTGTCTCCGGCGTCCCCCCTGGCGGTCTAGGGTTGGATGGTCGAGCTGCGGCTGTTCAGATCGAGGAACGTGCCGACGTTCTTGAGGGAGAGCGAGAAGCGGATCTCGCGGTCGTTCACCAGTCCCAGGGCTCCGAGCTTGGACTCCCGGAACTCGAGCCGCAGCCCGTAGCACTGGGAGTTGTAGTTCATCGCCGCCTGGTAATACTGCAGGAGCTGCTGCTCGAAATCGTAGTTGACCTGCCCCTCGAGCCGCATGCGCCACGCCGGGATGTTGAAGACGCCGCTCAGCCGCGTCTGGTTCTGCTGCGACTTGCCGGTCTCCGGACGCGAGCGGGTGAACCAGGTGGCGGCCACCTGGTTGCCGGCGCCGAAGCCGTAGCTGCCGGTCAGGCCGGTCGCGGAGATCCCCTTGAACAGGGTGTCGTAGCTGGCCGTCACCGTCAGGCTGATCTTCTCCGTCGGATTGAACCGCAGCAGCGTGTCGAGCGGGCCGGCGTTGCTGGTCAGCGTGCCGTCGGCGGACCGCTGCAGCGGCTGGGTGCTGTCGAAGCTGTAGTTGCGGGCGATCTCGAAGAGCAGGACCTCGCGGGCGACGCCGGTCTCGGTGTTGGGCTTGCCGAGCAGGCGGTTGTCGAGCGCGATGCGGCCGGAGTTGTTCGCGAACTGGTTGTCGATCTCGTCGAACCGCGGGGTGGTCGCGACATCCTGGTCGTCGACCTGCCCCTGGTACGTATAGGTGAAGCGCGGCTCGATGATGTGCTTGAACTTGCCGAGGTTGCCCAGTTTGCCGTTGAAGATCCTGGACACCGAGGGGCCGACGATCTGCGCGCTCGCGAACGGGAAGGCGCGGGTCAGGGCGTTGCCGGTGAACGCCGTCTGGGTCTGGTTCAGGGTGTCGCCGTACCAGGTGAGCCGCTCGCCGCCGGTCAGCGCCAGGTTGAGCCAGGGGAACGTCTTCACCGGCAGGGTGACCTGCGGGAAGAGGTCGAAGCGGCCGTACTGCCCCTGGTAGGCGTTGGGCTTGTCGACGTCGAGGTACGACGCCGTGCTGGCGACCTCCAGGTAGAAGGGGGACTTGGCGATCTGGGTCGAGCGCAGGCGGTACTGGAGCTCGGGGAGCCGGCGCTGGATCAGCGTGTCGTCGGTCAACTGGTTGCCCAGGGTCTCGCGGCTGTTGAGCAGCAGGTTGACGAGGTGCGGCCCCCAGTTGCCGGTCACGAAGGCGCGGCTCTCGATGAACCGCTGGGTGTTGCGGTCGAAGTCGCGCTCGAAGTCCTGGAACCAGTTGAAGTCCGAATAGTCCTGGTACTGAACGACGGCGCGCATCCCGCGCGGCAGGTCGTTGGTGGTGTGGTTGAGCTCGAGCTTCCAGCGCCACTCCCGGGACTCGGGATCGTAGATCGAGTAGCCGATGAAATCGCCCTTGGTGCCGGCCGTCGGGGCGTAGCGGAACTCGTTGCCGACGCCGAGATAGCCCGTGGTGTAGGTGTCCAGGTGGAACGTCGTGTCGTAGCTGCGGCCGAGCGTCTGGAAGTAGGCGAAGCCGAGCTCGCCGCCGCGCCGCTCGGAGTAGCCGATGTTGGGGATCAGCAGGCCGGAGCTGCGGTCGCTCTTCACCGGCCAGAGCAGGTAGGGCGTATAGAGGACCGGCAGGCTCTTCGCCCGCATCGTGGCGCCGTGCACGCGGGCATAGCCGTCCACTTGGACCGTCGCCTCGCGGACCCGGAAGCTCCAGTCGGGGACCGGCTGGGTGCAGGAGGTGAAGACGCCGTTCTTGATCACGTAGGTGTCGGCGCCCGTCTTGTCGACCTGGTCGCCGGTGAAGAAGTAGTCCGGGGCGACCTGGCCGGTGGCATGGCGGATGGTGCCGGTCTTGCTGTCGAGGTTGAACGTCAGCGAGTCCCCCGCCAGCCGCCGCGGCCCCTGGTCGAGGATGACGTGGCCCATGGCGATGACGCTCTTGGTCTGGAGATCGATCTCCAGCTCGTCGGCCTTGAGGTCGAGGTCCTGGTACTTGAGCTGGACCTCCCCCGAGAGCACCGCGTAATCCTCGCGCTTGTATTCGAGGTTTGCGGCGCTGCCGGCCGCGGCGCCGCCGCCGCGCTCGGTGGGGAACTTGAGCTGGAAGTCGAGCCGGTCCGGACCCGCCCCGGGCGGCCCTGCCGGCGCGGCCGGCACCGCGGGCTTCGGCGGCGTCGCGCCGGCGGCCGGCGGAGCAGTGGCTCCAGGGGTGGCGGTTCCAGGAGCCACGGTGGCCGGAGCCGCCGGAGCGGACGGCGGCGAATCGGGGGCTCCGGACGGCGGCGGCGTTCCCGGCGTGGGAGCCACCGAGCCGACCGGACCCGTGGGCACCAGCGGTGGCTGGTCCTGGGGGTGCTGGCTCTGGGCCTGCTGCGCCGCGGCGGGCAGACCCATGTAGAAGGCCAGCAGCAGGGCGGCCGATGGAGTGAGTCGATTTCCGTGCATGAGCGCGGCGGTTAGTCTACGCGCTCGACGATCATCGCGGTAGCCTCGCCGCCGCCGATGCAGATGGCGGCACAGCCCAGACGGGCGCCGCGCTCGCGCATCGTGTGCAGCAGCGTGACCAGGATACGGGCGCCGGAGGCGCCGATCGGATGGCCCAGCGCCACCGCTCCGCCCCGCAGGTTGACGCGGTCGGCCGGCAGCTCGAGGTCGCGCTGGAAGGCCAGGGCCACCACCGCGAACGCCTCGTTGATCTCCCAGAGGTCGATGTCGGCCGCCTTCAGCCCCGCCCGCTCGAGCACCTGGCGGACGGCCCCCGCCGGCGCGGTGGTGAACCACTCGGGCTTCTGGGCGATCGTGGAGTGGGCGACGATGCGGCCGAGCGGCTTGACGCCCCGGCGGGCGGCCTCGGCGGCGGTGGTCAGCACCAGGGCGGCGGCGCCGTCGTTGATCTTGCTGGCGTTGCCCGCGGTCACCGTCCCACCTTCCTTCTGGAAGGCGGGGCGCAGGGTTGAGATCTTGGCGAGGTCGACCTTGAACGGCTCCTCGTCGCGGTCGACGACGACCGGGTCCCCCTTCTTCCCCGGGATCTGGACGGGGACGATCTCCTCGGCGAACAGCCCCTTCTCGCTGGCCTCGCGGGCGCGCCGGTAGCTCTCGAGGGCGTAGTTGTCCTGCTCCTCGCGGCCAAACTTGTACTCGGCGGCGCAGGTCTCGGCGCAACTCCCCATGTGGAGGTCGCCGTAGGGGTCCCACAATCCGTCGTGGACCATCGAGTCGATCAGCTTGCCGTGGCCCAGGCGGAGGCCGTCGCGGACGCCGGACGCCAGGTAGGGGGCTTGGCTCATGCTCTCCATGCCGCCGGCCACCACGTATTTGAAGTCGCCGCAGCGCAGGTCGTTGGCGGCGATCATCGCCGCCCGCATGCCGGAGCCGCAGACCTTGTTGAGGGTGATGGCGCCGGTGGCGACCGGGCAGCCGGCGGCGATCGCCGCCTGGCGGGCCGGGGCCTGGCCCTGGCCGGCGGTGAGGACGCATCCCATGTTGACCTGCTGGATCTCTTCAGGCGTCAGGCCCGCGCGCTCGATGGCGGCGGCTATCGCGCGCGCCCCGAGGGCGTGCGCGGGAAGGCTCGAGAGCGCACCCTGGAAGACTCCGATCGGGGTGCGCACCGCGCTCAAGATAACGACGTCGTCCATGACCTCTCCTGTGAAGCGCTTTGGGGGAGTTGCTGGCCGCTGGCGCGGCCTGCGGACCGGGACCACGATCCTAGCATGACTTACCCGGCAGATCGCTCCCGTCACATCGCTCTGGCCGTCGACAACGGTACAATGCGCCCGGGCATGCGTTTCCTGGGCATCGACTTCGGCGAGAAACGGATCGGGCTGGCGATCTCCGACCCGGACGGCCGGCTCGCCGTGCCGCTCAGCACCCTGGAGCGGCGCAACGACCGCTCGGCCCTGCGGCAGATCGCCGAGATCGCGCGCCAGGAAGGGGTCGAGCGGCTGGTCCTCGGTGAGCCGGTGGACCTCTACGGGCGGCGCGGCGCGATCGCCGAGCGGGCGCGCAGCTTCGGCGCCCGGCTGGCCGAGATGACCGGCCTCCCCGTCGAGTGGGTGGACGAGACGCTGACCAGCGTCGAGGCGGCCGGGCGGCTGCGCCAGGCCGGGATCGACGCGCGGCGCGAGCCGGGGCGGGTCGACGCGGTCGCCGCCCAGATCCTGTTGCAGGACGCCCTGGACCGGGACGCCCGGGGCTGAGCGGCCCTGAAAAGCAAGGAGACGCGGTGGCACGAGGGAAAGGGAAAAGCGCGGGGCGCGGCAAGTCCGGGAGTGGGCGCAAGGTCGGGACCGGCCTGGGCATCCTGCTGCTCCTGCTCATGGTGCCCGCCGGCCTGGCCGCCTGGTCCTGGCTGAAGCTGCAGCGCCCCTACAAGGGTTACGCGGGGACCGCGAAGACGGTCTCCATCGCGCCCGGCACCGGGGTGGCCCGGATCCTCCAGAACCTCGAGCGCCAGGGGGTGCTCGCCGACGCCAAGCTCGCCCGCGCCTATCTGATCTTTCAGGGGGAGCCCAAAATCCAGGCCGGCGAGTACCGCTTCAGCGGCGAGCTGACCACCGCGGCTGTGCTGAGCAAGCTGGTGAAGGGGCAGATCGTCAACCGCACGGTGACGATCATCGAGGGGCTCACGCTGGAGGAGACCGCCGAGCAGCTCGCCCGCGAGGGGTACGGGCGGCGCGAGGTCTTCCTCGACCTGATGCGCTCGCCGCGCCTGATCGCCAGCCTCGATCCCGACGCCCCCGACCTCGAGGGCTATCTCTTCCCCGAGACCTACAGCTTCGCCGTCGGCGCCAGCGAGCGGGAGATCGTCGAGACCCTGGTCAAGACCTTCCGCCAGCGCTTCGAGCGCGACGTCCGCCCCCGCCTCGCCACCGGCTCGCCCGGCCGCAGCATCCGGCAGGTGGTGACCCTCGCCAGCATCGTCGAGAAAGAGGCGAAGGCGCCCGCCGAAAGGCCGCTGATCGCCGCCGTCTACCGCAACCGGCTGGACCGCAGGATCGGCCTGGCGGCGGACCCCACCGTCATCTACGCCCTGAAGCGCGTCGGCCGCTGGAACGGCAACATCCACCGCGAGGACCTGCGGATGGACTCCCCCTACAACACCTACCGCTACGCCGGCCTCCCCCCCGGGCCGATCTGCTCGCCGGGGCTCGCCAGCGTCGCCGCCGCCGCGGCGCCGGCCGCCGTCCCCTACCTCTACTTCGTCAGCCGCAACGACGGCACCCACGTCTTCGCCCAGACGCTCGCCGAGCACAACCGCAACGTCGAGATCTGGCAGCGCAAGTACTGGCGCGACCGCTGGGCCGCCGAGCGGCGCCAGCGCGAGGCCGGTGGCCGCTAGAGAGCCTTCCTCCGCATTTCTTTATTGACAGTTCCGTATCTCTGGTGTATCAAAGCGGGTAGGAACAGTCCACAACAGTACTGCTGCGCCGCCTCTTCCGAGTGGAGGGCCGCTTTGAAAATGGCGGCGCGCCGTCCGAGAGGAGGCATCTGATGAATATCCCGGAGGAGTTTGGGAAGTATCTGCTTCTCAAGAAATTGACCGAGGATCCGCTCGGCGAGACCTTTCGCGCCGGCCGGGCCGGCGGCAGCGGCATGGAGCAGGTGGTCCTGCTCCGCGTCTTCAACGGCAAGGGGCTCGACGGCGAGAAGCTCTGGGCCCGGGTCTCGGGGCGGGCCGCCGTCCAGGAGATCCTGAAGAGCCCCAATATCGGCAACGGCGTCGATCTCGGCCGCGTGCGGAGCTTTCCATATACGGCCTACGACTACATCTCGGGCAAGAGCCTCGCGACGGTCTTCGCGCAGTCGGCCCGGCAGCACTCCCCCATCCCCACCGACCATGCCCTGCTGATCGCCGAGCGCCTCGCGCTGGCGCTGGCGGCGGCCAACGAGAGCCGCATCCAGGACGAGCGGCTGCTGCACGGGTTCGTGGTGCCGCACCTGGTGATGATCTCGAACGAGGGGGAGACCCGCCTGCTCGGCTTCGAGGTGGCTCCCGGCCTGCGCGATCTCGCCGCCGGCGGCTGGCAAGACCCGGCGCTGCGCCCCTATCTCGCCCCCGAAGCCCTGAGCGGCAGTCCGACGGCCAAGTCCGACGACGTCTATTCGCTGGGCGCCATCCTCTTCGAGCTGCTGACCGGCGAGCGCCTGCCGGCCGCCCCCGCCGAGGGTTACGCGGGCATCATCGACGCCGCCCAGCTCCCCAACGAGGGGACCGGGCTGCCGGAGCCGGTCGCGGCCCTGCTCAAGAAGAGTCTGGTGCCCCGCGAGCAGCGGATCGCCGACGCGGTCACCTGGCACAAGACGCTGTCGAAGCTGATGATCGACGGCAGCTTCAGCCCGACCACCTTCAACCTCGCCTTCTTCATGCACAGCCTCTTCCGCGACGAGATCGAGCGGGAGAACCAGGAGGTGCAGGCCGAGAAGAAGCTCGAGATGACGCCGCGGCCGGCCGCTCCGGCCCCGGTGCCGGTGGCCGCTCCGGCCCCGGCGGCGCAGGACCTGCGCGAGAAGACCGGCGTGCGCGAGGCCACCTGGCCGGGGACGCACGCGCAAGCCGCCCAGGTGGCGGAGCCCTCGAAGAAGCCGCTCTGGATCGGGATCGCCGCGGCCGCCTTGATCGCCCTGGCCGCCGGCGGCTATTTCCTCTTCGGCCGCGGCGAGGCGCCGGCCGCTTCGGCGCCCGCCATCCCGCCCCCCGCCCAGGTCGCGTCGATGCCGGGAGGCCTGCAGCCCGCGGCCTCGCCGGCGGTCGGCACGGCGGGCGCGCCGGCCGGCCCGACGCCGGAGGAGCTCCAGGCGCAGATCCAGTCGATGTTCGAGGCCCGCAGCAAGGAGATGGAGGACAAGCTGAAGGGTCAGTACGACGACCGCATCAAGCAGCTCCAGCAGCAGCTCCAGGAGAGCAAGAAGGCCGCCGATCCGGCCCGGACGGAGCGGATCGCCGAGAAGATCGATCCGCCGGCCCCGGCGCCGGTGGAGACCCGCGCCGTGCCCAAGCCCGAGACCGCCGCGCCGCAGCAGGTCACCCCGCCGCAGGTCAGCGCGCCGGCGCCGGTGGTCGAGAAGCCGGCGCCTGCTCCGGCCCCGGCCAACCCCGCTCCTTCCCAGCCGGCGGCCTCCAGGCCGCAGGCGCAGGTGCAACTGGGGGACCTGGTGCAGCCCGGCGCCGGAGTGGCGGCGCCCAAGCTGTCCTCCAACCTCGATCCCCGCTACCCGCCCGCGGCGAAGCACCTCAACCGCTCGGCCCAGGTGGACATCAAGGTGCTGGTGGACGAGCGCGGCCAGGTCCTGGACGCCGACCGCATCGGCGCCAAGGCCGGTTTCGGCTTCGACGAGGCGGCCATCGACGCGGCTCGCAAGGCGCGCTTCCAGCCCGCCACCAAGGACGGCATCCGGGTGAAGATGTGGACCACCCTGCGGGTGAACTTCAAGCCGATGTAGGAGAGGACGCGGATCGCGGCCAGCAGAAAGGGCACCCCGCGGGGTGCCCTTTTTCATTCCGGCAGGAGTGGAAAACTAGATGTCGGCGTTCTTGAGGCTGGCGACCAGCTTCTGGATGCAGGGCTTCATGACCTTGTCGAACATCCGGTTGTCGTCGACGCCGCCGCCGACGCCGAACACCGACACCCGGACGCTGCTCTCCTCCTGGCTCGCCTCGTCGGCCCAGGCGATCTCGCCCGTGCTGGTGTCGATGATGCGGGCGTTGAGCGCCGCCACGAACTTGCGCTTGCCGGCGAAGACGCCGCCGCCGCCGCCGCTGACGTCGGTGTTGCCGTACTCGGTCACGGCGCCGGTCAGCAGGTAGTTGACGCCGAGGAGCTTGCCGACGCGGACGGCGGTCTTCGGATCGACGTCGCCCGAGAGGGTGAGCCCCTTCTCCTTCATCAGGGCCTCGAGCTGCTCGCGCTCGACGACGCGGAACTTGCCGCTCTTGACCAGCTCGGTGACGAAGACGTCCTGGGCGGCCTCGGCGCCGCCGTGGTACCACCACTGGTTGTCCGCCTTGTTCTTGAACTCGAGGACGGCGATACGGGGCTTGTCGGCCTTGCCCGCCGCCTGGATCAGGCCCGGAGCCGCGAGGACCGCGAGCAGCAGGGCACCGCAAATTGCGAGAGACGAAACGCGCTTCATGATAGGAGCCTCCTTCAAGGGAAAGACTTGGTTCCCCGATTTTACCCGAGAACGCTCGTCCACCACCAATCCCCTCAGCCGACCTCCTCGGCGGAGAGCTCCTGCGCGTCCACCACGCAGAGCGCCGTCATGTTCACAATGTCGCTCACCTCGAGGCCGCTCTGGAGGACGTGGACCGGCCGCGCCATCCCCAGCAGGACCGGACCGATCGCCTCCGCTCCGGCCAGCCGCCAGATCAGCTTGTAGGCGATGTTGGCCGACTGCAGCTCGGGGAAGATGAGGACGTTGGCCGGCTGCCGCAGCCGGCTCCAGGGGTAGTTCTCCTGGAGCATCCGCTCGAAGACGGCGGTGTCGGCCTGCATCTCGCCGTCGATCTCCAGCTCCGGCTCCAGCCGGGAGACGATCTCGACGGCGCGGCGCACCTTGCGCGCCGACGGGTGGTTGTTCGAGCCGAAGTTCGAGAACGAGAGCATGGCGACCCGGGGCACGACGCCGAAACGGCGGGCGAACGTGCAGGTGAGCAGCGCGATCTCGGCCAGCTCCTCGGGGGTGGGATCGATGTTCACCGTGGTGTCGGCGAGGAAGAACAGGCGGTCCTGGAGGATCAGGACGTAGGCGCCCGAGACCCGCCGCACGCCGGGGCGCGTGCCGACGATCTGGAGCGCCGGGCGGATCGTCTCGGGGTAGGACTGGGTGAGCCCCGAGATCAGGCCGTCGGCGTCCCCCCTCTCGACCATCATGGTGCCGAAGTAGTTGCGCTGGCGCATCCGCTTGCGCGCCTCGACCAGGGTCATCCCCTCGCGCCGCCGCATCTCGTGCAGGTGCTGGACGTAGGGCTCGAAGTTCTCGCAGCTCTCGTTGTGGATGATGGTGATCCGCTCCTCCGGCAGGTCGAGGGCGCGCAGCCGGTCGGCGATCACCTCCCGGCGGGCGAGCAGGATCGGGTGCGCGATCCCCTCGTCGACCAGGATCTTGGCGGCGCGCAGGATCTGCTCGTGCTCCCCCTCGGGGAAGACCACCCGCCGGGGGGAGCGCCGCGCCTGGTCGAGGATGCCGCGCATCAGCTCCAGCCGGCGGGAGATCAGCGTCTCCAGCCGCCGGTGATAGGCCGCGAAGTCGGGGATCGCCACCCGCGCCACGCCGGTCTCCATCGCCGCCCGCGCCACCGCCGGCGGGACGCGCAGCAGCACGCGGTAGTCGAACGGCTTGGGGATCAGGTACTCGCGGCCGAAGCGGAGCGACTCGAGACCGTAGGCGCGCAGCACCGCGTCGGGCACGTCCTCGCGGGCGAGCCCGGCCAGGGCCTTGACCGCGGCGAGCTTCATGGCGTCGTTGATGTCGGTCGCCCGCACGTCGAGCGCGCCGCGGAAGAGGAAGGGGAAGCCGAGGACGTTGTTGACCTGGTTGGGATAATCGCTGCGCCCGGTGGCGATGATGGCGTCCTCGCGGGCCGCCCGCACCTCCTCGTAGCCGATCTCGGGGTCGGGATTGGCGAGCGCGAAGACGATCGGGTCGCGCGCCATCCCGCGGATCATCTCCTGGCTCACCACGCCGCCGACCGAGAGGCCGATGAAGACGTCGGCGCCGATCAGGGCCTCGGCCAGGGTGCGCGCCGGGGTGTCGGCGGCGAGCAGCCCCTTGTAGGGGTCCATGTCCTCGGTCCGCCCCTGGTAGACCACGCCGGTCTTGTCGCACAGGATGATGTTCGACCGCCGCGCTCCGAGCTCCAGGTAGAGGCCGGCGCAGGCGAGGGCGGCGGCCCCCGCGCCGGAGAAGACGATGCAGGCCTCCTCGATCGTCTTGCCGGCCACGGCGAGGGCGTTGAGCAGCGCGGCGCCGGAGATGATCGCCGTCCCGTGCTGGTCGTCGTGGAAGACCGGAATGTTCATCTCCGCCTTCAGGCGGCGCTCGATCTCGAAGCACTCGGGGGAACGGATGTCCTCGAGGTTGATGCCGCCGAAGGTCGGCTCGAGCAGCTTGACCGTGCGGATGAACTCTTCGGGGTCGGTGGTGGCGACCTCGATGTCGAAGACGTCGATGTCGGCGAAGCGCTTGAAGAGCACCCCCTTGCCCTCCATCACCGGCTTGCCGGCGAGGGCGCCGATGTTGCCCAGCCCGAGCACCGCGGTGCCGTTGCTGATCACCCCCACCAGGTTCCCCTTGGCGGTGTACTCGTAGGCCGTCAGGGGGTTCTGCGCGATCTCCAGGCAGGGGTAGGCGACGCCGGGGGTGTAGGCGAGGGAGAGGTCCCGCTGGGTGACGGTGGACTTGGTGGGGACGACCTGGATCTTCCCCTTCCGCCCCTGCGAGTGGTAGGCGAGCGCGTCCTCGCGGCTGATTTTCTTGGAGATCATAGAGGGATGGATCTTACTAGATCGGCCGGACCCAGGGCGTTGCCCTGGGCTAAAGGAGCCCGGGCCTTTGGCCCTTCCCCCAACCAGAATTTGTTTGAGGCCCAACGGGCCGCCCTTCCTCAGCCCAGGGCAACGCCCTGGGTCCGGGGTGGTCCTCCTTCGGAGCCCATACAAATCCCACCGCCTCGGCTAAGCTCCCCCCATGATCGTCGTCCCGGAAGGCCCCACCCTCCTGCTCGTCACCCAGCCCGACCATGCCCATTTCTCGGGCGAGCTGCTGTCGCTCTGGCGCGCCGGCGGCCTGCCGGAGCATCCGCGGCGGGACGACCTGCTGTTCGCCGCCCGCGAGCACGACAACGGCTGGCGCGAGGCCGACGCCGCCCCGCGCTGGAACGCCGAGGGCGGCCGCCCCCATGACTTCATGACCCTCCCCCGGCAGGAGCGGATCGAGATCTGGGAGCGCGGCACCTGCCGGTTCGCGGCGGAACGCCCCTACGCGGCCCTGCTGATCACCCGCCACGCCCTCAACCTCTTCGGCGGCCGCCGCGGCGAGGAGGGGTGGGACCCCTTCCTGGATTTCCTGGACGATTTCGAGGGCAGCCTGCTGGAGGAGACCGGCGCCGGGCGGGACGAGGTGGAGGCGGACTACCCGCTGATCGACCTCGCGGACCTGATCTCGCTCACCGCCTGCACGCAAAGGAGCGAGCCGGTCGAGCGGCACGGGGTGCGGATCGTGCCCGCGCCCGGGGCGGAGCTCGGCCTCGCTCCGCTCCCGCTCGCCGGAGCGACCACCTTCCGCGTCCCCTGCCGCCGCATCCCGCTGCGGGACTACCGGGGGGACGCCGATTTCGGCGGCGAGCTCGCCGCCGCCCGCTGGGAAGAGATGACCGTGCGGATCACGGAGGCCGTCAACCCGGAGCCTTGAGGCGCGACCGTTTCGTCGCAGGCGGCCCGGACGGCAGCACCATCTGCTCGAAGACCCGGCGGTAGAGGAGCAGCAGGTCGGTGAACACCTGGCTGAAAGCCTGATCGGTGGTGTCGGCCAGCAAGGTGTTGCCGTTGTTGTGGAGCGCGGGCATGTAGAGCGGCCCCTCGCGAGGCGCCTCGGCGGCGGCCGGAATCCCGCCCTCCCGCTCTCCCCCCTCTTCAGCGGCGCTCTCCTCTTCCCCGGCTTCGGCCCGCGCCAGGTCGGCCGCCCGGCGGTCGACCAGATAGAGGGTGTAGAAGAACTCGAAGTAGCCGACCTTCAGGGCGTTGAGCACCTTCTCCAGCGAGTCCAGCTTGGGGAGCTCCTTGCCGTTCTCGTACTTGGAGAGCTGACTCTTGCCGATTCCCGCCTCGCGGGCGACGCGGGCCTGACTCTTCCCTCGGAGCTCGCGCAGGAGGCTGAGCGTCCGGCCCAGATTGACGAACATGGCCATGGGCGAAATGTATCGGCTTCCCGACACGCATTGCAAGCACAAGTTACTGAAAGGAATGAGCTTACGGCCACCCCTGGTTACCATTGAAGGATATCTGGAGACCCGTTCCGCTCCGCGGAATCCGAATTCGTAACGGATCTCGGTAACTTATGATGCCTGAAGAGATCCAGGAGCGGACTCAGCGCTTGCGCTTGGGGCCCGGCCGGCGCCTGGTTCCCGGTGCCGGCGCTTTCGGTGGGGCGGCGGCGGGCTCGCCGCCGGAGGGTCCGGGCTCGGGATTCTTCGGCAGGACCCGGAAGAGGACGACCAGGTCGCCGACCTCGAAGGCGCCCTGCGCGACCGGACGCGGCTGGTGGAGCGTCGCGTCGACGAAGGATTCGACCCGGTTCAGGACGTCCTGGATCTCCTGCGGCCAGTTCCCCTCGCCCTCGGCCTCGCCGGGAGCGGCGCCGGGCTGCTGGCGCTCGACCGCCAGCGCCTCGGACTCGACCATGTCGTAGCGGCGGAAGAACTCGCGCCGGCTCACCCCCTGGGCGCCCAGGATCTTGGCCAGCGTCGAGAGCGTCGCCTCCTGGCGGCTGTTCTCGATCCGCGAGAGCTGGCCGCGCCCCAGCTCGGCCGACTTGCCGAGATCCTCGAGGGTCAGGCCCTTGTCTCTGCGGAGCCGGCGCAGGGTCTCCCCGATTAGGGCGAACATTTCCACGTCCGGGAATGTATCCGCACCGGGGCGCGCTCATCAAGGTAAGTCCTTTCATTTGAGGAATTTGCAGATTCGTACGCCGTTGCCTCTGACGGCGACATGTTTTCTCGCTACGTCATCACCCGTTCCCATTACCCTCCTCAGGGGTAAGAAAAGGACGCTCTGCGGAAATGCGACGGGCTCTTCGCGGGCCTGGGAAACGGCGGCGCGAGCGGAGGGCTCCGAACGAGTTCTTGCGTGTTACCCTTTTCGCGCGATGGAAGCTCAGCCCAGCAGCGATCCCGCGCCGGAGGGCGTGGCGCGGCCCATTCGGGTCCTGATGCCCTCTCCGATCGGGCCCCTGGGCGTCGAGCTCCTGGGCACCGCGGTGACCCGCGTGACCTTCGATCCGGCCGACCCGGAGCGCGCGTCGTTCATGCCGCTCCACCAGCTCGACGGCTCGGACTTCCTCGACGAGGTCTTCGGCCGGCTCGCGGAGTACTTCGCGGGCGCCCGCCGCCGTCTCGAGCTGGAGTTCGACCTCTCCGCCTCCGGCGTCGACACCTTCGCCCGCCGCGTGCTCAAGGAGGCGGCCAAGATCCCCTACGGCAGGACCCGCACCTGCCGCAGCCTCGCCGAGACCCTGGGGCGACCGGACTGCGGCCCGGAGATGGTCTCGATCCTACTCGGCAACCCCATGCCGATCGTCATCCCCTGCCACCGCGTGGTCGCCGAGGACGGCGACGCCGGCGAGTACGTGGGCGGCACCAAGCGCAAGCGCTGGCTCCTGGACCTCGAAGCCCAGGGCGCCGAGCCGGTTTAAAAAAACAGACAAGGGACCCCAAGGGACCGCAGGGACTCCAGAGACTCCAGGCTTGCTCCTGGCGTCCCTGCTGTCCTTGTTGTCCCTCAGGTCCCTTGTTTTCGTCCCATAATCTTGACAAAACATGGACAAGGCGATTACTCTGCCTTCCATGAGCAGCAAGACCGCATCCATCAAGGGAGATCGCGTCACCATCGTGGGCGCCGGGCCGGGGGGCCTCGCCGCCGCCATCCTGCTCGCCGGAGCGGGCCTCGAGGTCACCATCCTGGAGCGCCTCGAACGGGTCGGCGGGCGGACCTCGATCCTGGAGGGGGACGGCTTCCGTTTCGATACGGGGCCCACCTTTTTCCTCTATCCCAAAGTCCTCGAGGAGATCTTCGCCACCGCCGGCTACGACCTGCGCCGGGAGGTGGAGATGGTGCGCCTCGATCCGCAGTACCGGCTGACCTTCGGCGGCGGCGGCGAGCTGCTGTCGACGTCGCGGATCGACGAGCTGGACCGCCAGGTCACCGCGCTGTCGCCGAGCGACCGAGGGGCTGTCCAGAAGTTCCTGGACGATAATCGAGACAAGTTCGAGCGTTTCCGCCCCTGCATCGAATCGCCCTTCCTCAGTTGGAAGGATGTCGCGAGCCCGCGCATCCTGCGCCTGCTCCCCAGCATCCGCCCCTGGCGCTCGCTCGACCAGGAGCTCGCCGCCTACTTCACCGACCCGCGCATCCGGCTCGCCTTCTCGTTCCAGTCGAAGTACCTGGGGATGTCCCCCTTCCAGTGCCCGAGCCTGTTCTCCATCCTCTCTTTCCTGGAGTACGAGTACGGGGTCTTCCACCCGATCGGCGGCTGCGGCGCGGTGACCGAGGCGATGGCGCGGGTGGCGCGCGAGATGGGGGTGGAGATCCGGACCGGGGAGCCGGTGCGCGAGATCCTCTTCGAGGGGCGGCGGGCGGTCGGCGCCCGCACCGACCGCGCCGTCTACCGCTCGGACGCCCTGCTGGTCAACGCCGACTTCGCCCGCGCCATGTCCAGCCTGGTGCCCGACCGCCTGCGCCACCGCTGGACGGACGAGAAGATCGCGCGCAAGAAGTTCTCCTGCTCGACCTTCATGCTCTACTTGGGGATCGACGGCACCTGCGACGACGTGCCGCACCACAACATCTACATCTCCGAGGACTACGAGCGGAACCTCGACGACATCGAGAACCGCCACGTGCTCTCGGAGGACCCGTCGTTCTACGTCCAGAACGCCTGCGTCACCGATCCGGCGCTGGCGCCGCGGGGCAAGAGCACGCTCTACGTGCTGGTGCCGGTCACCCACCAGCACCCGAACGTCGACTGGAACCGGGAGAAGGAGCGCTTCCGCGCCCTCGCCCTCTCGCGGCTGTCGAAAATCGGCATCCCGGACGTCGAGCGCCGGATCCGCTTCGAGCGGGTGGTCACCCCGCTCGACTGGGACCAGGGGTTCGAAATCCACCGCGGCGCCACCTTCAACCTCGCCCACAACCTCGGCCAGATGCTCCACCTGCGGCCGCGCAACCGCTTCGAGGACGTCGACGGCGTCTACCTGGTGGGCGGCGGCACCCATCCGGGCAGCGGGCTGCCGGTGATCTTCCAGTCGGCCCTGATCACCGCCCGCCTGATGATGGAGGATCTCGGCGTCCGCTCCCTGCCGCGGGCGGTACGGCACGCGCCTTCCCTCGCCGCAGTTGACGAAGAGCCGGCGCTGGCGGAGGCGAGCTGAGGATGGAGACCGCCCGCCACCTCCACGCCGTTCCTCCCCCCCTCCGGCGGACGGCCGCTTCGCGCGCGGTGCAGGCCGCCTGGGCGGGCTGGTCGCTCGGCGAGCGGCTGCGCACCCTGGCGGCGATCCGGCACGGCATCGCGGCGAACGCCGCCGGGCTGGCGCGGGCGGCCGGCGGGGGGGCTGGACGCCCGGAGGCCGAGGTCCTCTCCTCCGAGGTGGTGCCGCTCGCCGACGCCTGCCGCTTTCTGGAGCGCGAGGCGCCCCGCCTGCTCGCCACCCGCCGGCTGGGGGCCCACGGCCGGCCGGCCTGGCTCAGCCGCGTGGAGGCCGAGGTGCGGCGCGAGCCGCTGGGGCTCGTGCTGGTGATCGCGCCGTCGAACTATCCGCTCTTCCTGCCGGGGGTGCAGACCCTGCAGGCCCTCGCCGCCGGCAACGCCGTGCTCTGGAAGCCGGGGCGGGGCGGGTCCGCCGCCGCCGAGGCCTTCGCCGCGGTCGCCGCCGGGGCCGGGCTGCCGGCGGGGGTGCTCTCGATCCTGCCCGAGGATCCTGAAGCCGCGCGGCGGGCGATCGCCGCCGGGGTCGACAAGGTCCTGCTCACCGGCTCGGCGGCGACCGGCCGCGCGGTCCTCGCCGAGCTCGCCCAGCGGCTGGTGCCGGCGACGATGGAGCTCTCGGGGTGCGACGCCCTGTTCGTCCTCCCCGGCGCCGATCTCGACCGGATCGCCCGCGCCGTCCGTTTCGGCCTGACGCTGAACGGCGGCGCCACCTGCATCGCGCCCCGCCGCGTCTTCGTGCCCCGCGCCCTGGCGCGGGAGCTGGAGGAACGGATCGGCGTTCCGCCCGGCCCCCTGATGATCACCCCGGTCTCCGATCTCGACGAGGCGCTCGACGCGGCGGCCCTCCTGCCCTACGCCCTCGGCGCCTCGATCTTCGGGCCCGAGGAGGCGGCGGTGGCGCTGGCGGCCCGGGTCCGCGCCGGGGTGGTGGTGATCAACGACCTGATCGTGCCCACGGCGGACCCCCGCCTGCCGTTCGGCGGCCGCGGGGAGAGCGGCTTCGGCGTCACCCGCGGCGCCGAGGGGCTGCTCGAGCTGACCGTGACCAAGGTGGTGGCGGTGCGCCGCGGGCGGCGGCTCTTCCATCTCGAAGCCCCCCATCCCGGGGACGCGGAGCTCTTCCGCGCCTATCTGAACCTGACGCACGCGGGGGGCCTCAAGGCCCGCCTGCGCGGCGCCGTCGACCTCGCGCGCGCCCTGACGCGGCGCGGTATTGGGCGCAGTATTGAGCGCAATACTGGGCGCAATACTGGGCGCGATATTGGAAGGAAATCCTGATGTCACAGACCACGGATCGCATCGGCGTCGTCGGCTCCGGGCTCGGCGGCCTCGCCGCCGCCGCCACCCTGGCCGCCCGCGGCTACCGCGTGACCCTGTTCGAGCGCAACCCCTGGCTGGGCGGCAAGGCCGCGACCCTGGAGGCGAAGGGGTTCCGCTTCGACATGGGCCCGACCATCCTCACCCTCCCCTCGGTGCTGGGGCGGATCTTCGCCGAGGCCGGCCGCGACCTCCGGCGCGAGCTCGACCTCGTCCCCCTCGACCCCCAGTGGCGCTGCTTCTACGAGGACGGCTCGACGCTCGACCTGGTCTCCGACCCCGAGCGGATGGCCGCGCGGCTCGACGCCTTCGCGCCGGGCTCGGGCGCGGCGGACGGCTACCAGCGCTTCCTGGGAGTCGCCGAGCGGCTGCACGAGATCTCGGAGCGCTTCTTCTTCTGGCGCTCGGTGGGCTCGGTCCGCGACACCCTGGACGTCGGCAAGACCTTCCAGGCCTCGGTGCTCGGCGATCTGCTCGCCCTGCGCTTCGGCCGCTCGGTGGCCGGCACGGTGCGCCGGCACGTGCCGGAGCCGCGGGTGGCGCAGATGCTCGACCATTTCACCCAGTACGTGGGCTCGGCGCCGGACGCCTCGCCGGCCGTCCTCTGCGGCATCGCCCACATGCAGACCGCGGAGGGGATCTGGTACCCCCGCGGCGGCATCCGCGCCGTGCCCGAGGCGCTGCGCCGGCTGGCCCTCGGCCTCGGCGTCGAGATCCGCGAGGAAACCCCGGTGCGCCGCATCCTGACCAAGGGCGGCGCCGTCACCGGCGTCGAGACCGCCGCCGGCGAACGGGTGCCGCTCGCCGCCGTGGTCTCCAACTGCGACTCGGTGCGCACCCACCGCGAGTTGCTCGTCGGGGAGCCGGCGGCCCGCCGCTTCGAGCGCCGGCGCCGCTACGAGCCGGCCTGCTCCGGGGTGGTCCTCTACCTCGGCCTCGACCGCGCCTACCCCCACCTGCTCCACCACAACTTCGTCTTCTCGCAGAATCCGGAAGCGGAGTTCGAGTCGATCTACCACAAAGGCGAGCCGGCCCAGGACCCGACCTGCTACGTCTGCGCGCCCGCCCGCACCGAGCCGGGGGTGGCCCCGGAAGGCGGCGAGGCGCTCTACGTGCTCGTCCACACCCCCTACCTGCGCCCGCACCACGACTGGCGGCGGATGCTCCCCGCCTATCGTGACGCCATCCTCGACAAATTGGCACGCACCGCCGGGCTGGAAGACATCGAGCGGCGGATCGTCTTCGAGTCCGCGCTGACCCCCCAGGACATCCACGACCGCTACCACGTGCTCGACGGCGCCATCTACGGCCTGGCGAGCCACGGCCGCATGCTCGGCGCCTTCAAGCCGGGCAACCGGAGCCGCGACATCCGCGGCCTCTACCTCGCCGGCGGCGCGGCGCACCCCGGCCCCGGGATGCCGATGGTCCTGATGTCCGGCTGGATCGCCGCCGACGCCCTCGACCAGGACGCGATCGCCGCCCGGACGGCCGAACCTTTGCGGCGGAGCGCGTGATCCCAACGACTTTAAGCTCGGAGCGAAGTTTGCATAAGCCCGTTCCAGATTCAACGGCCCGCGTCATGGAGGATCGTCGGACCATGAAGGGAACGGGAACGCCGCAAACACCGGTTCGCGCGGAGGGCTCCCCCGCGGTCTCGCCGCTGCTGGTCTCGATGTTCGGGCAGTACTGCGAGCGCTATCTCGCGCGGCACTTTCACGCCGTGCGCCTGTCGAAGTCCCAGCGGCCCGATCCGGCCGCGCTCCACGGCAAGCCGCTGATCGTCTACTTCAACCACCCGTCCTGGTGGGACCCGCTGATCTGCCTGCGGCTCGCCGCCAGCCTCTTCCCGGACCGCTCCCACTACGGTCCGATCGATGCCGCCGCACTGGGCAAATACCGGTTCTTCGAGAAGCTGGGGTTCTTCGGCGTCGAGGCCGGTACCGCGCGCGGCGCGCGGCGGTTCCTCAGCGTCTCGCAGGAGATCCTCGCCCGGCCGGACACCGCCCTCTGGATCGCCGCCGAGGGGCGTTTCACCGATCCGCGCGAGCGCCCGGTCCGGCTACGCTCGGGGATCGGCCATCTCGCCTCCAAGGTCCGCGACGCCGTGCTCCTGCCGCTGGCCATCGAGTACCCGTTCTGGGAGGAGCGGTGCGGCGAGGCGCTGGCCCGTTTCGGCGAGGAGATCCCGACCGGAGACGCCGACCTCGACGCCGCCGACTGGACCCCCATCCTGGAGGAGGGGCTGGAATCGGCCCTCGACGCCCTCACCGTGGAAGCGCTGGCCCGCGACACCGCCCGCTTCGAGGTGCTGGTCGGCGGCAGCGCCGGAGTGGGCGGGATCTACGACACCTGGCGCCGCCTGAAGGCTCGCTTCCAGGGGGAGCGGTTCCGGCCCGGGCACGGCGAGGAAGATCTGCCCACCCGAGGGAAGCGGTGATCCTGGCCATCGCCATCGGTTGCGCCCTCTGCGCCCTGGTGCCGGCGCTGGTCTTCCGCCGCAACCTCGGGCTCTACGCGCCGCCACCGGCTGCCGGTGCTTCCCTGCCGGCGATCTCTGTATTGATCCCCGCCCGCGACGAGGAAAATTCGATCCGCGGCGCCGTCGAGGCGGCCCTGGCGAGCCGGGGGGTGGAGATCGAGGTGATCGTGCTCGACGATCATTCGGCGGACCGCACGGCGGAGATCGCGCGGGAGATCGCCGGCCGCGATCCCCGCGTCCGCCTGGAGACGGCGCCCCCCCTGCCCGCGGGGTGGAACGGCAAGATGCACGCCTGCGCCGTGCTCGCCGGCCTCGCCCGCCACCCCCTGCTGCTGTTCGTGGACGCCGACGTCCGCCTGACGCCGGACGGCGCCGCCCGCGCCGCCGCTTTCCTGGGGGCGAGCGGCGCGGCCCTGGCCAGCGGGGTCCCCCGGCAGGAGACGGTCACCTTCCTCGAACGGCTGCTGATCCCGCTGATCCACTTCGTGCTCCTCGGCTTCCTGCCGATGGCGCGGATGCGCCGCAGCCTCCACCCGGCCTACGGCGTCGGCTGCGGCCAGCTCTTCCTGGCCCGCCGGGAGGCCTATGAAAAAGCCGGCGGCCACGCGGCGATCCACGGCTCGATCCACGACGGAGTGGACCTCCCGCGCGCCTTCCGCCGGGCAGGATTCGCGACCGACCTCTTCGACGCCACGGACATCGCCTCCTGCCGCATGTACCGCAACGCCGGCGAGGTCTGGCGGGGGCTCGCCAAGAACGCCACCCAGGGGCTGGCGGCGCCGGGAAAGATCGTCCCCGCCACGATCCTGCTGCTCGCCGGCCAGGCGATGCCGCCGGTCCTGCTCGCGCTCGCCCTGGCCGGGATGGTTCCGGCGGCGGTCCTGCTCCCCGCCGGCCTCGGCACCGCCGCCGCCTGGCTCCCCCGCCTCGCCGCCGTCCGGCGGTTCCGGCAGCCGCTCGACGGCGCCCTGCTCCACCCGCTGGCGATCGTGGTCTTCCTCGTCCTGCAGTGGACCGCCCTCGGCGACAAGCTCCTTGGCCGGCCCGCCCGTTGGAAGGGGCGCGCCTACCATCCCAGTCCGGCCCCATGAAGCCCAGCCCGGCCCCATGAAGAAGGACAGGCTGCGGCGAATCGCCGTGGCCGGGAACGCGGCGGCCCTGGCGCTGCTGGCGATGGTGCTGGCGAATCACGGGGCTCTGCTGGGCGGAACGCCCTCCTCTTCGAGGCCTCACCCCGCCTCTCCCGGAGGGAGAGGGGGAAAGGTGCTGCTGGTCGTCGTCGATGCACTCCGTAACGACAGCTCGCTCGATCCGGCGTTGATGCCGAACCTGACCCGGCTGGCTCGGGATGGAAGGCGGGGGACGGCGCGGGTGGAGTCCTGGATCCCTTCGACCGTGGCGGGGATCCGCTCGATCGCCGAGGGGCGGGTCCCCCCTCCGGCCTCGTTCCTTCAGGACTTCGGAGCGCCGCGGTCCCACGACGGCGGGATCTTCGCGGCGCTTCAGGCCGCCGGCCGCCGCTCCTTCGCCGCCGGTCCGCGGCTCTGGACTGACCTCTATGGGCCGTGGCTCGCCGGTGGTTCCGTCGAGCCGGCGATCGGCGGCGACGACGGCCGGCTCCTCCGCTCGGGGCTGGACGCGCTGGCCGGGGGGTACGATCTCGTCGTCGTCCACCTCAGCGGCCCGGACGACGCCGCCCACCTCCATGGCGGGCGCTCCCGTGAGTACGCCGCGGCGGTCCACCGGGCCGACGCGGCGCTGGGCCGGCTGATCGCCCGCGCCGGCCCCGGGGCCACCGTCCTCGTCACCTCCGACCATGGTGTAACCGCCGAGGGGGGCCATGCCGGCCCGGAGCCGGACGTCGTCACGGTCCCGGTGATCGTCCACGGTCCTGGCGTGCCGCCCGGAAATCTCGAAACGATCCGCCAGCGGGAGTTGGGGTCGCTGATCCTGGCCCCGTTCGGCCTGGCGCCCCTGCCCGCGCCGCCCGGCCACGGCCGTCCAGGGCTCTGGCCCGTCCTCCTCATCCTGCTCGCCCTGGGTTTCGCCGCGGCCGTCTGCCACCGCGTCGCGGAGGGCTCGGAGGGGCGGCATACCGCGACGGTTCTGAACGCCGCGCTCTGGATCGCCCTGGCCTTCGCGCTCGCGGGATTCCCCCGGACCGCTCTCCTCACGGGCCTCACCGCCCTGGCGGTCTCCGCCTGGCCGGCCAGGGGACGGCGCCCGCGCTGGCTCGGTCCCGCGCTGCTCGCGGCCGGCGCGCTGCTCGGCCTCCTCCGCCTGCTCGGCGGCACCGCCAGCCTCTCACGGCTCGATCTCCGCCTCGCCTTCCGCGCCGCCACCGGTCCCGCGGGCCTGCCGGGAGCCGTGGCCGTGGTGCTCCTCCTCCAGGCCCTGCCGATCCTCCTGGTGATTCTCCTGGCCGGCCCCGCCCTCGCCCGCGCTCACCCCCAGCGGATCGGAGGCCTCGCCGCCGGGCTCGCCATGGTCCTCCTGGGCCAGGGGGCGGTCGCCGCGCTCGCCATCGCCTTCTCCGCCTGGGGTGCTCTGGCCGTCGGCCTGCTGGTGCGGCTCGCCGGGGAGACGACGTTTCTGTTTCTGGGAGGAGCGCTGGTGATCTTCGCGGCGAAAAACCAGGGACATCAGGGACTGCAGGGACACCAGGGATCCTGATTACGTCCCTGCCGTCCCTGATGTCCCTTGCGTCCCTGGTTTCCCCCCCGCCCCTCACTCCTCCCGCGGCACCACCTCCGACCCCCGCGGCCACCCCCCTCTGAGGAAGGTATCCGCGGCCGGGAAGAAATCCTTCGGGCGCTCGATATACGGGTGCGAGCCGGACCCCTCGATGGCGAGGAACCGCCCGTTGGCGGCGTGGGAGGCCCACTCCCGCGAGGCCTCGGCCGGCACCAGGTCGTCCGTCCCCTGCATCACCAGGAGGGGTGCGCGCAGCTCGGCGAGCCGCGGCCGGAAGTCCCAGCGCTCCATCTTGGGGACGATCTGGCGGAAATAGACGTCCATCGAGTGCCGCGGCCACTCGTTGGGGAAGGAGGAGACGTCCTCCAGCGGGAAGCGGGCGGCGGCGGCCAGCTCCCCCATCTGGGCCGGCAGCAGGAAGTAGGTGAACCAGGCGCGGCAGTAGGCCACCGGGTCCTCCTGATCGATCCCCTCGCGCCGCATCTCCTCCAGGCGCGGGATGCCGGGCGGAAAGATCATCTCCTCCGCGGTCGGCAGCTCCTGCTCCCATTCGCCCGGCCGGCGCGGCGTGATCGGGCAGACGTGCAGCATGCGGTCGACCCGCTCCGGATTCTCCAGCGCGTAGAGCGTGGTGACCGCCGCGTGGTACGAGGCGCCGAGCAGCGACACCTTCTCCAGGCCGAAATAGCGCCGCACCGCCTCGAGATCCGACGCGTCGTCCTCCAGGCTGAGCTGGCGGCCGTCGGTGACGGCGCTCGAGCGCCCGCGGCTGCGCGGATCGTAGAAGATCAGGCGCCGCCCCTCGGCCAGCGGCTGCAGCAGCTCCGACAGCCAGTTGGCATTTGGGATCAGCACCGTCTCCGCCCCATCCCCCAGGACGTGGTAGTAGAGGTGCAGCCCCCGACGGACGAACACGTACCCTTCGCTGCTCCGCATCGGCCGGATGGTATCGAAAGCGGAGGCGGGTGACTACCGCGCCGCCCTCACAGTAAACGAGAAGACGCTGCCGGACTCCGGCCTGGAGTCCACCCAGAGCCGTCCGCCATGGGCCTCGACGATGCGCTTGGCGATCGCGAGCCCGAGGCCGGTGCCGCCGCGGGGGCGGGGGGCCGCCTGCCAGAAAGGGGTGAAGAGATGCTTCTGGTCCTCCTCGGCGATCCCCGGCCCGGTGTCGCCGACCCAGAAGCGGACCTCCGCCTCCCCCCAGGGCTCGGCGCCGACGGTGATCCGGCCGCCGGCGGGAGTGAACTTGAGGGCGTTCCCCACCAGATTGGCGAGCACCCGCAGCAGGCGGTGGCGGTCCGCCTCCATCGGCGGCGTGCCGGCCGCCACCTGGACGGCGAGCCGGAGCGCCCTCCGCTCGGCGGCCGCGAGATGCGACTCGACGATCTCCCGGACCAACTCCGCCGCGTCCAGCCGCTCGCGGTCGAGCACCAGCCGCCCCTCCTCGCTGCAGGCGACGTCGAGCAGCTCCTCGATCAGCTTCTCCATCTGAGCGGCCGAGCGCCGGATGACCTCGATGGCGCGCTCCCCGGCGACGCCGGAGGCCTGGAGCTGCTCGGCGCTGAACGAGATCGGGTTGAGCAGGTTCCGCAGATCGTGCGAGACCACCGCCAGCACCTGGTCGCGCGCCCGCACCGCCAGCCGCGCGTCGTGGTAGAGGTGGAGATTGTCCATCGCCAGGGCGACCCGCCGCGCCAGCTCCTCGGCGAGCGTCGTCTCCCAGGCACGGTAGCCGCGGCCGCCGGCGCCGAACGCCAGGGCGATCGAGCCCAGGGTCTTGCCGCGGGCGACCAGCGGCACGGCGAGGAACGACCGCATGTCCAGGCTGGCGAGGAGCTCCCGGTGCTCGGGAGTCTTGCCGATGCTCTCCAGGATCTCGGGAGTGACCTCCTGCACCACCTGGACCTCGCCGGTGCGGATCGCCCGGGAGATCGGATGATGCTCCTGGGAGGGATCGGCCGGGAAAGCGAGAGCCCCCTGGATCCGCTCCTCGTGGCTGGGGATGGCGTGGGCGGCCACCCGCCGCGGGACGCCCCCCTCGATCACGTCGATCACACAGTAGTCGGCGAGTTGGGGGATCGCCAGGCGGGCGACCGCGTGGAGGATCGCGTCGGGATCGAGCGAGGCCGCGAGCACCGAGTTCGCCTCGGCGAGCAGGCGCAGCGCCTCCTCGATCCGCTTGCGCTCGGTGCGGTCGGCGCAGATGCCGACCAGCCGCCGGGGCCGCCCCGCGTCGTCCGCCTGCAGCCGCCCCCAGGACTCGATCCAGCGCAGACCGCCATCCGGACGCAGGACGCGGAATTCTAGATGCGGCTCGCGCCCTCCGGCGGCGGCTTCGTCGAGGGCCGCCGTCACCGGCTCCCGATCGTCCGGATGGATCAGCCGGCCGACCGCCTCCATCGTGCCCTCGAAGCTGCCGGGGACCAGTCCGAAGATGCGCTCCAGCCCCGCCGACCAGATCATCAGGCCGGTCTGGAGGTCCCATTCCCAGGTGCCCATGCGGCCGGCATCCAGAGCGAGCTGGAGCCGCTCTTCAGTTGCCGACGTGGCGTCGCGCCCAGTCAAGGGGACACCTCCTCGCGGGAATGGGAAGAATTTATTTTACAACGATATTATATATCATCTCCCGATTTCGGGGATCACACTCTCGCGACCGCCTCCTCCACCGGCACCTCGACCTCGAAGATCCGCACCGGCGGCCGGTCGGGATAGGCGTGGCGCAGCAGCGACAGGCTGACGTTGTAGACCGGTATCCCCTGGGCCGTCTTGCCCTCGGGCTGGCCGCGGTGGGCGTGGCCGTGGAAGACGGCCAGGACGGGATAGCGGGAGAGCGGCTCCTCGAGGCGGCTGGAGCCGAGGAAGGGGAAGATCTCCACCGGCTCCCCCTCCACCGTCGCCTGGATCGGCGAATAGTGGAGCACGGCGATGCGGGGCTTGCCGCGCAGCCGGGCGAGCGCCGCCTCCAGCTTCAGGGCCTCGTCCACCGCCTCGCGGACGAACTCCTTGATGATCGTCTCCCCCCACGGCCCGAGCGCTCCCCGGCCGAAGCCGCCGCAGAACCCCTTCACCCCGGCGAACCCCACCCCCTTGACCTCCACCGCCTCGCCGTCCAGCACCCGGATGCCGCTGTCGCAGAGCACCTTCTTGATCTCCTCCTGCTTCCCGCCCTCGAAATCGTGATTGCCGAGCACGGCGATCACCGGCACGTTGACCGTCGAATGGATCTCGCGGGCGAGATCGCGCGCCTCCTCCACCAGCCCATGGTCCGTCAGGTCGCCGCAGAGCACCAGCACGTCGCACTCCCGCCCCGCCTGGGCCAGCACCTCGCGCACCGAGGACTCCGGAGTCCGCGTGTAATGCAGATCCCCGAGCGCGCCGACGCGCACCGTTCCGTTCTGTTCGCTCATCTCGTCCTCCCTCGCTTCCAACCGGGTTCAAGAGGCATGCCAGAGCCCGCAAACTGGTACGCCTCTTGCTGTTGCGCCAGAGCCTCAGACGGGAGGATTCGATGACGACCCAGACCGCAGCCCCTCATCCGGCCCAGGAAATACTCAGCACCGAGACCAAGGAGTTCTACCGCGAGGCGATGCGGGCCTTCGACGACGCCAAGGTCCCCTTCCTCGTCGGCGGCGCCTACGCATACGCCCGCTATACGGGCATCGAGCGGCACACCAAGGATTTCGACGTCTTCGTCCGCCCCGAGGACTTCGACCGCGCGCTGGAGGTCTTCCTCCAGAAGGGGTGGAAGACCGAGCGCACCTTCTCCCACTGGCTGGGCAAGGGGTACCTGGGGGAGGACTTCGTGGACGTCATCTTCAGCTCCGGCAACGGCGTCGCCCGCGTCGACGAGCAGTGGTTCGAGCACGCGGTCGAGGAGACCGTGCTCGACTACCGCACCAAGCTGATCCCGGCCGAGGAGATGATCTGGTCCAAGTCCTTCATCATGGAGCGCGAGCGCTTCGACGGCGCCGACGTCGCCCACGTCCTCCACGCCCGCGCCGGGGAGCTCGACTGGGACCGCCTGCTGCGCCGCTTCGACCCCAACGGCGGCTGGCGGGTCCTGCTGGCCCACCTGATCCTCTTCGGCTACATCTACCCCGGGGACGCCCACCTCATCCCCAACCGGGTGATCGAGACCCTGAACGAGCGGCTGCGGCGCGAGACCGCCCAGCCCGCCGGCGAGGCCAAGTCGCGCCTCTGCCGGGGAACCATCCTCTCGCGCTCCCAGTACCTGATCGACACCCACCTCTGGGGCTACGAGGACGCCCGCCTGGAGCCGGTGGGCAGAATGACCGGCCCCCAGATCGCCTGCTGGACCGAATCCGCCGCCAAAGACGGCGACGTCAGCCAGTTGGAGATGATCGAGGTGGTGCAGAAAGGGGAGTAGCACGGGCGCGAGGGAGCGAAGGTACGCTGCAACCTTCGAACGGAATGATGTCAAAATAAGATTTTTTGCTGCGAAATCGTCAGTAGCTGATGCGTCCCTCTCTTGGGCCGCCACCGCCCCCGAGAGGGATGATGCGATCCCCGCCTCATTTGCTGCGACTCTCCCATCATTCACCTCCGCCTACCTCGTCTTCCAGATTGCCCCGAGATGATTTGATGCAAAACCCACGTCACTCGCATCATCCCTCGCGATCTTCGCCGCGACTCAACGAGGGGGAGAGCCGCGGCAAGCGTGGGGCGGAACGGCCCAGAGAAGGGACGCATCAATTCTCTCTTATTTCGCATCAAAACCTGACGTCGCGCACACGCCCGATTCGAGCGTAGGACCACCCCAGGCGTATTTCGCAGCATCCCCGAAGAGGGATACGGCAAAATCCTCGAGACTCGCATCATGCGATGACAGGAATCCATCGCCATGGCCTCCCCTTTCAGTTCCCTTCCCGGGCAGGAGATCACCGGCCGACTCTTTCCTCCACCCGGAACGGGGGGAGGCCAGGAGGGGGGCTTTCCGGAGTCCGGGACATCTCCTCGTAGGGGCGCCCCGATTCCTCCGCGGGAATATAGCTGTCACCCGCGCGGGCCGGGCCGGGCTGGATAATTGGCCCTGGCTGTAATAATTGGCTGGCACTTCTTCTTGGCATGGCGGTGCAGGCGGTCCAGATGGTGGCGAAGCAGGAGGCGTCCCAGAAGCTGGCCGATGTCATCGCGGAGGGGACCCGGCTGGCGACCCTGCTGCGTTCGAGCGTCCGGCAGCACTACGGCATCCGGGCCGAGAAGCTCGTGGAGTTCGGCGTCAAGCCCTTCCAGGGTCGGAAGCCGAGAACGAACCTGAAGGGCAAGGGGAGCAGACTCTGGCGGAGCCCACGGCCCAGCCGGCGGCCGATTCCGCCCAGTAGCCCGCTGGAAGCTTTCCTGAAGGGCGAGCCCCCGGGAGCGTGCTCTGCACGCTCCCTTTTTTGTGCCTGTTTTACCCCTGGAAAACCCTGACATCTACCACCGAGACACACCCGCGGAAGCCTTCGCGGGTCCGTCATAAGGTTATGACGGCGCGCCGTAAGGTTCTGGGGCGCGTTGTAACGTTATGGCGAGCGCTGCCAGGTTTATGCGGAGCGTCATAAGCTTACGACGGAGCGTCATAAGGTTCTGCGGAGCGTCGTAACGTTACGGCGAGGAGCCGTAAGGTTGTGGGAAGCGTTGCAAGGTTATACGGCTCGCCGTAAGCTTACGGCGGCGCGTTTGTAACCTTATGGCATTTTCAAAGCTCTATGGCAGTGGGCAAAGAGAAGGCATCCCACAAAGAGGTCCGGCTGGGTGCGACGGAGATACTTCCGCACGGGGCCATCTCAGGAATGGATCTTTTCGGCGCCTTCACGGAACCGGGCCGGTGTCTGGGGACACTTGGACCTGTTTCGAGCGAGTAGCGTGCCGATTCGCAGGCATGTTAAAGTACGAGCTGAAGCCACGGAGTTCGACCCGGCGTACGAAGGTTACTTCCGTGACCGTTGGGTACGGAGGCAGCAACGCCGGAGACAACGAAGGGCCAAAGCGAGAGAGCTCGCAGCCGTGGAACGTGTAAACCCGGACAACCTAACAGCCGGGTCGAGAAATCGGCCTAATGAAAGGCTTGAGCCATATGCGGGGAAACTCGCACGTACGGTTCTTAGAGGGGCTGGGGGCTCGTAAGAGCCCCTGGCCTACTCGGCGCCGTCGTGGAAATGAAGTTACCTACTGAACTAATAAGCGGCGCAACACTCGCCGGAAATGAATACGCTTGGGACTTATCGGACTTCCCCGACGCTATTCGGCGCGCCGCAGGGCTTGGCTATGCGTGCCTTGGTGGCCAGTTTCAGTTCCGAACTCCATGGGGTACATGCGAAATGTACTGGCTAAATGCCGATTCGTCTGAGCGCAAGGCTGGAGAGCCTTGGCCGAGATATGCGGAACGTTCATGTGAAGAAGTTCTTGCCGCGTTCCAGGAAATCATCAAGGCAACCGACTTCAGCATTGAGGCCAAGAAATGGCCAACTGTTCCTGAGCTAAGTGACTCTTGGCCAAAGGCGAGGCAGTATCTGTGTTTCGTTGCCTATTTCGTTTCGGAGTCTGGCGGCTAACAATCTCTTGCTAGGGCTAGGCCCATTAGGTGCCAGCCGAACGGCGAGGCGCGATCTTCGTCGCTGCTTGCACTATGCTATGTAGACTGGCGATTAGCCAACCCAGGAGACCAACTCATGAAGAAGAAGATCCAGAAGCCCCTGAAGCTCAACCGCGAAACCCTCACCTCTCTCAACC
>Ga0268266_10000162_pt1 | contig 123689 bp, 93 predicted proteins | sample KBSS13metaG_FD_190356 | JGI IMG/M metagenome (GOLD analysis project Ga0268266, IMG submission 190356) | Switchgrass rhizosphere microbial communities from Kellogg Biological Station, Michigan, USA - KBS S1-3 metaG (SPAdes) (version 2) | ecosystem: Host-associated > Plants > Roots > Rhizosphere...
TCGGTAACGGCTCTCCCCGCTTGGTCATAGCAGATGCACCTCCTACATCTGCTGCCCGGTTAGCGACCCTATCCAGCCAGCTCCCCAACCGAGCACTCCGGCACCGAAGAGAGCGCCAAAGAGTCCTGGGATTGCATCCTGAAACCGTCCCGACATCATGCGGATTCCGGCGAAAATCAGACCGCCGAAGCAGATAACAGCACCCGCATAAATACAGAAAGTTTTGAAGGTTCCCATCAGAGTCGTTGCACCCGAGAAATCCATCGTTCCCTGGGCGTGGGCAACGCCGCTTCCGACACCCACAAACAAGAATGCCGTGAGCGTCGGTCCCATCACATGAAAGGAGTGGCGGAGGGTTTGCTTTGAGAGAGGGTTTACCCGCCGTTTGGCGGGGAGATTGGACGACCGATTGAGAGGCTTTCCCAACCGGATTGCGCGGCGGATTCTGAGCATCTTTGCACCTCCGCTGACTCGGTGTTGTCAGCTAGGCGCAAAGCTAAGAGCGACGCGTCGAAACGTCCAATGAAAGATCGGGACAGCGTTATTCCAAAATGGAATGACGAGAGGACATGAGCTTCTAGACTTCGTAGTCGTGGAGAACCTGGGGAGTACCGGTGCCACTCTTGTACAAAATGGCTTTGGCAATAGGACGCTGACTGATCGAATAGGAGAAGCTCGTGCCGTCCGTCAGATCGACTTGAATCTCGCTTCCGTCACCCGCGTCCTTGTAGATGCGAACTGTCTGAATAGTCTTGCCGGATAGCTCCGAACATTCCACGAACGATTCGTCTGTCATCGTTGCCGACCTCATCTCGCGTCTGCCCGAGCTCATTATCACACTCATCGTGTGTAGACTCATAGTGGTCACACTCCAAACATGGAAGTGTGACCACTGGCTCCGTCAAGTCTCGGTTTGGAATCTCGTTGCGAAGACTGCGCGAGGAACGAGGCTATTCCCAGGAGGAGCTCGCGGAACGGGCCGGACTGCACCGCAACTACGTGGGCGGCGTTGAGCGAGGAGAACGGAACGTGGCTTTAGAGAACATCGTAAAGCTGGCGAAGGCACTTGCGGTAGGCCCGAAGGACCTCTTTGCCGACTTTTCATAGCTATTTGTGCAACGGCCCGTTGCACAAATACCGAATCATAAGAGCCATCCTGAGGCAGCAACGGTGTTCACAATCGCTGTAGCCTGCTCGAACCGGAAGTACCCCCGCACCCAAACTCCAAAGGCCGGTGAGATCCAATCGCCACACTCCGCAAGCTCCGCCAAGGAGAGCCTTCGTTGGTGCCCGGCGTAGAGCGATCCGCCTGCTGTGAGGATCGGCTCATGATGGGCGACACGGTTTCGGAGCCAGCGGACGGCTTCCAGTCGTCGATGGATCACGGGGCGGGCGAGCCTGACGCCGGGAAATGCCGCATTCAAGCAGGGCTGCCAGAGACTCCAGTGATACCGCTGGGCCGTCAGATCGGTCCAGAAACCAAACATGAGTTCAGCGACCACTTTGCCCGGAGAGGCAGTGGGACCGCCTGCATCGCGGATAGCGGCTTGCACCTTGTCCTGAGAGTAGGCCGATAACGGAGCAAACGCATACCAGCGCGGGGTCCCGAAGTGGGCTGTGAGTTGATCGTGCATGCTGTTGCGGATGGCGACTTCCAGTCCATGGAGCAGACCGAAGGTCATCTCCGAAAGGGCCACATTCTGCTCGTACAGAGAGGCCGCATCTTCAAGATTGTGCGCCGTCGCAGCGAGGTATCGCTTAAGTCGCTCCCGGGAGACGAAGCGCTCGATCTCGGTCAGCAGTTGGGGAGCATGGGGCAATAGAGTCCTCCTGCGGCCCGTGGTATCTTCTGTATGAGGCTTCTGGGAGCATCCCTGCCGCAAGGCATATTCCCAGGGCAAAGAGCGAGAAGGGGCCAGTGATGGCCCCTTCTTGTTTTGCGCCACGTTCTCAATCTTGGCTTATTGGTCTCCACTTGTAAATGCTTGGGAATGAATGAGTTGCAGACCTCTGCCGGAGTTCGGCAGAGGTCGATTCGGCGGAGAACACGTAACGCGCAAATGAATATGGGTCTTAGTGCTGGTCGGAGAAGCGGATGAGGGTGCTGGAGGGTGTCGAATCCGGCCGGTGATATTGAATTACTTCGACAGCCCAAGAGGCATAGCGAAGCCGGCCCCTGGGCGGGTATGGCGTCATTGCGCAGCTATAGCATGGAAACCCACCGAACGAGTCCTATGGTTTCTGCCTCGAAGCGGAAGCCCGTCTGCTTGTATCTCGCAGTGCGGAGGCTTCTCTAGTTCGGTTTCGATCTGATACTTAGAAACAGCAGCGAGGCATCAATACCGTACCGTTATGGGTGAGGCATTGTTTTGCCGAGACGGCGCGCTCCGGTCGAGAGGTTCAGGCGCTCCCCGGTAGTGACGGATCAGCGGATTCTCGGCGCAATACAGGCGGCCTCGGCCAACTGGTTTTCGAGCACCAAGATTGTTCGTGGAAGCGATAGGTTGGCCTCGCTCCGTCGTAGGTTTCTGGAGTGGATCGCCTCTACCGAAAACACCTTGTCAACATCCTCCGGGTCGAGAAACGGAATTACATCAGTCTTAGGAAACGGAATCGGCCGCGGCGGATAGCCGATCAAAGCGATGGCGCGCAAGGAGCATAGATCAAGGAGCTCAATCAGGTGCTTGTCGAAAGTGAGCAGCGCGCTGAAGAAGTATTTAGCGTCGGAACTTCGGCTGATTCCCATCGTCAGTTCGAGGTGACGGAGATGGTAAATATCCCAGGCCATATTCTCGAGGACTTCGAATAAGGATTTCTCGCCGTTGTAGTTCTTGTGTACCCGGCTAAAGAAACCTAATCCCTGCCCCCGCTCGAAGTACTCCTTCGCGATCACAAGCTCGCGAAGATGCATAGTAGCTAGGTCCTGATCACAAAATGAGAGGAAGGCGCCAAGCTTCTGCTTTAGGGAGCGCCTTGGATCGCGGATTTGGATCACTGCCATCTTCAGCAACAACGCATACATCGCTCGCCTAAGGCGAGACATTTCATCTACGAAGCCGGGTGCGGCGTTTCCGTCATACATCGTAGAGATCATGCGCGCCGCGCGCCTGGCAAGCGAATCTGGATCGAGTCTCGTTCGCAACGTCCCTGTCTGCTTGAGATAATCCAGATCGGCGGACGCCAGTGTCTCGTAACCGAGTGCCTTCTCGTACATTCGTTCGGCTGTGGGGATCCCGCGATCGAGATTCGCAAAATTCTCGAATGCGTACGGCAAAGGATCGAAGGAAGCGTGATTGCTCGTGAGGAACTCGATTACCTCGGCGATGTCTTCCGGGACTCCCTTCCGACCATCGAGAAATGGCTTAAGGACGCTGACTGCCGATGTGTCCAGAGAAATGGAGTAGTCGTAGGCGTAGTCATAACCGCCATCCCGCGCGGCGATCGAGTTGTGGTCAACCACCACGACACGCTCACTCTGGAACAGGCTGCGAATGGCCGCCCCCGAGGAGAATGTCTTATTGATCGCGAACCCCGGCTGACCTCCAATATCTGCTGCGAACACAAACCTGCAGCCGGTTAACTCCTTCTCGAACAGCGTGAACGCCATAGCAGCCTCTGCGATCGATTTCGCCTTCCCGATATGGTCAATCACCTGAAGTTTCAGATCGAATCCTGCACTTGCCATATCCTTTTCTATCGCATCCGCGGACCCGAGGCCACAAGGTAAAACAGTCCAATAGATACCAGGTTGAATGAACCGAATACGCAAAATACTGAGACGACGACATAGGATGCGAAGGAATGGAAGCTCCATACCGCTGGTGGGGTTCGGCAGGGCTCTTCTGCAGCCCAACCACGCAACTCCTAGGTATTGATTGTCAAATCAATCCCGCTCAAACCTCCACGGGTGCTGAAAGGCACTGCGTTGTAGATCACTCAACGGCAGCGCGATTTACGGTAGCAAGTCACTAGCGCTGTCTCGCGCCCGTGCGAGGTAGGTTTTGAGATCCACGTCTGTACATCGATAAAAGAAGGTGCTGTCCTTTCACAACATTTGTGATGGACGAGAGGCATCTCCTGAGCGAGTGGGCCTAACTACCACGAATCGCCATGAAGGGAGCCCAATAGATCGGGTGATCCGCTGGTATAGCTCGGCTTGAAGCCATCGTCGAGCGATGTTGCCGTGTTGCCCGCATGGCGCTGCCGAGCGCTTTACTGGGATTTTCGCCAGACGCTAACGCTCCATAGAATTCCGCAGTGAATTCTGTTGCACAGTCTTCGATAACCAGCCAGAGGCTACCGACCACAAAGCGAGCACCTACCCTGAGGAAACTTGACGCCGTGTCGAACAGCTCCGAAGAACCATGTCCTCCCATGGCGGTTTCGCAAGCACTCAGCACAACGATGGGGCGCCCCCGGAGAACGTGCAATGAAAGAATATCGTTCTCTGAAAACATCGTAGGTTCGCTGTTGCTACCGACGACTACCAATCCAGATCCTTCGGCGTGCCGCGCTCCATGGCCAGAATAAAAAAAGTGGTCTGCGCCCGGGATAAACTCGGCAAGGCGTTCGGGTGTTGGAGCACTCTCGATGACATCTATATCGGCGGCGAGGGTGATTCCGCGCGCAGAGAAGGCCGCGCGCCCTATGCTTGGGCCAACCTGAGCAAATACCTTGGTCCCGACTCTGTTGCCTCCGATCGTCTCAATCGCGAGTTGACACTCTCTCGCTGCCGACATGAGGTCTCCCTCGCGGTCAGACACGACGAACAGTGGAGAAGAAGGTGCCTGCCAGGTGAGCGTGTCTGGGGTCAGAACTGAGATGTTGGGGCAAAAAATAACTGAGTCGAAAGCCTCCGCAGCGCACCTTCCGTTTGGGAGCGTAGCTGCATGGAACGGAAGCCCTGCCAAACGCCCTGCGACGATGATGAGCTCTGTGCCCGGAGCGACTTCCCTTGAAAGACAAGGTTGTATCAGATTGTGGCTTAACTCGATAAGCAGTTCATCGGTTTGCTTTGCCCAGCGAATGCGAGCTTCGTATTTTTCCAGCATTGGCGCTTGCAGATAATCGAGATAGGCCGAAGACCATTTAGCAACCCAGACGCTCGCTACGGTTGAAGAAACGGGAAGCACTTGAATTGAATAGCCTGCAAACGAGCCAGTCTCTCTTCCACCGCAAAGAAGGATGACTGTGCCCCACCGGCTAATGGTGAGATCAACGATCAGTGACTTAGGGTGGGATGCGAGGAATGCTTCAACAGAGCTCAATACAGGCTGATCGGCTTCGCCTGACGGTGGAGGAAAAAGCAATCGGCGCCTTAACTCGATGTCCCGCAGCTGTTGTCGGGAGGTTTGTACTGCCTCATTGACATCAACATCCACTCGCGACCTCTTCGCCGCCTCCCAACGAGATCGTTCCGCTTCGCGAGACTCCACCCGTAGTTGATCCATAAACTCGCCCAGTCCACCTTCAATTTGGAGACCGCGACGCGACTCGGCGGAATGGCTTATGAATTCTCGACCTTTTGACCGGGCCAATGCGAAGGCGATCACATCAGGAGCTTGCCCGAGTGTCGCCTGACACCAGGCGATTTCGGCATATACGTTCGAATAGCGGTCCGAAACCTCGAAACGCCACTGGACCGAGTCCACCTGTGCCCACACGATCTCGATCCATCCGATCGCTTGCTGAAGGATTTGCTCCGCCTCAACGACGCTCGACGGGTCACCGTCATTCATGAATCTTTGAATCCAGAGGCCTGCTAGCCGTTGAGACATGGAGATCGCATTGTCGTAACGCTTGGCTTCAAGGAAATATGCCAAGGCGGCCTTATACGAATCGAATGCCGTCTGAAAGTCGCCGGCAAGAGCGCGAAGAGAATGAAGCTCTCCTACGCATAGATATGCGCGTGCCCGAGCTTGCAGGTCTTCGCTATCTTGCAGCAGGGTAAGAGCCTGGGTTGCCTTCGCGATGCTTTCTTCAATGGCTTCGGGCGTCTGCTCCTCCTCGATCTCGGAGGCAAGCATTGCAGTGCCAAGCAAAGCTTGACTGTATTCGCTCGGATAGTATTCGAGAAGTGCTTCGGCCTCTTGGTAGGCGTACATCGCGTTGCGAGCGTTCGTGGCGTCCCCTGTTATCTCGTGAAGTTCAATATTGAGTTGCCCGAGATTGATGCTGATGATGCCTCGAAGTTGATTGTCGGCGGTGTTCTTCGCAAGCCGATCCTGAGCCGTGTGCAGCGAACCAATCGCTGCCCTAAGGGTCTCTACCTCATCTCCGATCCCTCTGCGGCGCAGAATATTGCTTTTCGCCAAATAGGCGCTCGCAAGTGTTCGCCCAACTAGATCATTCTCGCGGTCTGCACGCTCGTCGTTCTCAAGCAGATCAATCGCTTGTTGAACCAACGACAATGCCCGTTCTTGATTGGCCGATCGTTCCCCGTGCAGTCGCTCATTGAGATAGATCGCGAAGGAATTCAGGGCTAGAGCTCTGCCGATGACGCTCTTTTCCATCTCGAAGGTCGTTAGAGCTTCTTGGTACGTGGCCATGATCTTCTTGTCATGATCTTCATCGCTGACAGAGCGAAGTCTGCTCATCGTATTGGCATGGTCCGTGAGTATGAGACCGCGTGACTCTGCCTCATGCTTGACCTTCGCTACCTCCAGCGCTCGTTCATAGGCACCGAGGGAATCGCTGTATGCTTCGGGCTCCCAGAATCCAACGTTTTCCAGCAAACGCGCGCGCGTTACCCATAGATCCCGGAATAGGCGTGGGGTACTTTCGTCCACAGTTCCGAGGGTCTCTCGGATGAGTTCAGCGGAGTCTTTCAGAATGGTGAGGGGTGTCTTTACGTAGCGCCAGTAGTTGAGCACTGCCTTCGTATAGTGCAGCACAAAGATTGCGCGCTTCTCGGCAGTGGGCCAATGCACAGATTCAGAAAGTCCGGCATATGCTTCGAGGGCACCGACAATCACCGGCGGCTTCGAAAGGCGCATTAGATGTTCCAGAAACGCTGAAGCGAGAAAGACCTCTATTGTCTTTTCGTTATCTCCTGCGTCGAGTTGGTGCGGGGAGGGATTCCGAGCCAAGTGTTGTGCGGCTTCATCCATGGAACTCTGAATCGTGCGCGCACCGGAGGCAACGTCGTTCGAAAGCGTTTCTGCGAGTCTTCCGAATTCTCTACTGACAAGGAACCAAAGCTCGGCCTGATCCGGCGACACTGGGATATGAACCTTGATCGGCCGCTCTATCGGGACTCCGTTGTCGCGATCTTTAATCTTCACGATGCTGGGGGCAACTCTGCTACAAGTGCGGATATATGCCGCCAATTTCGCAAACGTCTCAGCATTGGAATCTTTCTGCTTGGCCAAGAAATGGGCGCGCGAATCCAAGAACTCGTGAAACTTGGGGTCGCCGAGGATGTCGCTCGCGACGATTGTTCGCGCCCAGTCCTCCTTACTCAGTCGGCCCGATTTCGCGATCTCTTGAATGGCCGTATAGACCCTGCTAAGCACTTTCGCAGCTCGACGCAGGTCCACGAGCCTCGCGGCCTCACCATTCCGGAGTGCATCAAGCCAAAACGCACCCACGAGACGATTGAAGTTGCTCCCATGGCAAAGAGGACGTGCCCTGTAGGCTTCGAGCAAGTCGCCTACACTCCCAACGCGGGCGAACCGCTCGACATCTTCATGCCAACCCTCGATCGCTTCCGCCATCTCGATCAAACGTTCGACAGAAGAAGATTGGTAAAGGGCGAGCTCTGCTGCCTCTTTGCGCAGTTCTTCGGCGATTCCATCTTCGCGAGCTGCGGGCTCATGCTCAAGGATTTTGAACAGAGCATCCGGGCCTCGAGTCTCCCATATTTGCTTCAAGACTTCTTGTCTCGAAGCGGCCGTTTTCCTTATCTCTTGCAGCCTAGACTCAATGCCAACCATATGGACTGCGACTCTCCCTTGTTGCGGTAGCTCCGTTTCGCAAATCTAAATGTAGTGGGTCGTGAAAACACTGAGCGCGCGCGCGCAGCTCGACGACATGACCAGATTGATGCCGACCGCATCAGCGGGATTGGTGAACCTGCGCAGCAAGTCGTACGTTTGATGGGCAACGGGGCTGACATTCGCTCTGTCTGCAAGAAAATCCCTCACATAGCGCATGCAGAATCCAGCGAGAATATCCGCGACCTGAACTCCGAAGGACTTGGTAGAACTCGCAAAACGAAGAGAGGCAGGCTCGCGGAAATTGAAGTCGGAGTGAGGTGTAAACATCTCGTCCGCCCTCTCCCGAAGAGCTTCAGCCGTTTGCTTGCTGATCTCGAGAATGTCGTCGAACTGAAGCTGTTCATCGTGGATCAGACAAACATTGGCGAGGCGACCCTTCTGTTTGAGGTTGATCCGAGCATAGATGTTCGTGAACGCTGAAAGGTTCGGCAAGATCCACACACGTTTTTGATGCTTGTTATCGTCCGGGATCGGGAGGTAAGCGAAGAAAGCATTGTCATGCCCATCTGCACGCGCTTCCTCATATTCGCTCAGGGCGGTGGAGGCCAGGTCCACAACAATAGCGGCAACATCTCCCGCCCCGGCATCGGCGCGAGCAAAGTCGATCAGCGCAAAAAGCTGAGCGCTGAGGGTTTCGTGAGACGGCGATAGGCAGGCCTCGATGAACTTCGCAAAGACAGCGTTAGGCAATCGTTCGAAGAGGTAATCTGCCACGAGGTTCTGAAAGAGATGAGTCCGCGGGTCTGCCGCCAAGCCTCGGATGGGCGGTAACAACTGACATGATGTGATGTGTGTGGCCAGGAAAAACTTTTTGTCCATGATCTCCAAGAAGAACGGGTACCGTTCCGTGCAGATCAGCTTCACGATGTCATAAGTAAATTCCGGGCGCTCTCGGCGGGCCGACGACTTGAGCTCATCAAGCCGGACACCATGCTTCTCTCTGAGACGGTTGATTTCTTTTTCTAGAGAAAACTCGTTCGCTACGCCGACCGCTGCTAGACAGAAGATGGGCTGATCGTTGTAATCTGACAAAGTATTCAGTTTTGCGACATCGCCTGTTTGGCCGCTCTCATCGATGAAGTAATCCACTCTTCTTCCCCTGCCAGCATTGTCGAGCTTGATCAACTTCCTACATATAGAACCGGTAGGAGGGATTGGGAATCTGGTCCTCTGGAAGCTCGGCCATCAGCATCCCCACCTTCTTCGCAAAGGATAAAGTTATCGGATATCTTCCGATGCCTTCGCTCGAGTTCCAATTCATCTTTGTAAGTGCAAGGATCTCCAAGGCGCGTTGACGGATATCCGTCTCTCCGCACGATCCGATCTGGACAGGGGCGGGGATATAAGGTCCGGGATATTCGTGCCACCAGGATACGTACCCCATCGTAAAGAGGAAGAACTCATCTCCGATCGAGCAGAGAGTTCCGCGCCAAGGTTCTTGCATGCCTTTTCTGACAAGGCGGAGCGCCGTCGGGCGAATCCATACGAGCTCACAGGCAGGGACACGGGAGGTTGCGATTGACCGGAAGCCCATCTCCTCTTCTGGCTGGTACGTACTGGTTTTATGGATCACAATTCTGGATGGCGTTAGGCCCGAGAGCGCCTCATATTTGTCGACCACTTCTCTGATCAGGTCCGCCGCCTGTGTCTCGTTCAAATATGGCTGCCGGTCACGCTTCTGGTGGCGCGGAATCAGCGAGCCCTTCAATGCAAACGGCTCGATCTCGTTGGAGAACGCCTGGGCCACGCTCGCATACACCATATCCCCGTCACGCCGTTTCAAGTGATGAAAGGAAATTCCGATAAAGCATGTGTTTTTGGGTAGGACTGACGGACGCCACGGCTCCCGGCCCGCCTTATAGAAAAGCGAAGTGCTAAGGTTCCACGCGCGCGTGGCGTTGCTGTGCCCCTCCGCCGCCGGACGCAAGAACGTGTCCCGACGCATAACCTGAATAGGAATTGCATTTGGCTGACTGATGACCCGTGCCTTCAGGGCTCGATAGAAGCTGCGGAAGAGCAGATCTTCGGCTTGAGTGCGCAGTTCTTCAGCTGCGGCCAACTCCTCCGGGCTCGGCTGGAAGAGTGTCAGTTGCTCGCCCTCCTCCTCTTCTTGAAGTCGCTCTAGCGCGGCTCGCTCGACATCAGTCAAGCGCGGATTGCTGATGCGGAGGTCCGCCAGTTCATCAGGGAGGCAGACAAGAATGCAGTCGGGTCGCACATCTCCAAAGAGGCTCTGAATGCGGGCGTCGTACAGGTCGAGAAGACCATCAAACCGCCTAATCTGTGCTGGCTCGGCGAGTGCCAAGTCAAGCCGAGCCTGGTCGACTACACGAACGAATCGGTCATCGAGCACGAAGTTGACACCAAACGCGTGCGGACCTCCGGGCCAGTCCCGATATCTCTGTCCATTTTTCTCGAACGCGACCGACATGAAGTTGAGGTTGATCAACCATTTTTTCGCGATTTCTATCTCCGCCGGAGCTCCCACCAATCCCAAACGTAAGTCTTTGCCCGGTGATTTATCCGCTGCCCCGTACCGTGACATCATCGCCCGGGGATCGACGCCTGCCTTGCCGGCGGCGAAACTAATCTCTGGCTCCGGAAGAATTTCGATTTCGACTCTCGTCTTCATCGCGCTTCAGGGACCTCCACGTTGAGGTAGGTTGCGTCCACAAGGATGTCGTATTCATCGGGGATGCCAAGATTTATCGTGGAACCGCCGTCGGCTAGGAAAACCGCCCAAAAGACCAGATCCGTTTCGACGTTTTTATTCTTGTCGAATTTCATCCTTCGGGTGGCCTTCGCCGTCCGCGCAAACGACGGCAGTGGCGTCTTCGCATCAGCTCCTGTGAACATGTAGAACGGCTTGATCCGGATATACCATCGACCGCTCATGTAGACCAACGCGTAACCGAAGCCTTCGTTTTCAAACCAGGGCCTCTCTTCGTTGCGCTGCTTGACGACTTCTCTGCGGTTGCCTCGCTTCTGGGGGCTGTCCCAGACGATCATCCGATTGCCCCCGTCTTTTCCCGTAAAAAATGCCCTATGAATCTTGTCTCCTTCAAGAAGAAGTCCCTCTTCTTCGAAGTCCTCAATATGCGCCTCAAGGTGCTCGCGTAGCAGCCAGGAGAGGACTCGGCGCTTATCCTCGTCTTCCTCTATCTCAAAGCGCGGAATTGAATCACTCGCCTCGACGTCTGCGATCGGAGCCAGCACGCGCAGGAGTATATCCAATGGCGCAAAGCTCCAAAACTCATGAGCGCCTTCGAACGAACGCGCAATGAAAACGCCGCAGTCTGCCAAATCCACGGAGGACGTACAGTCCCAGAATCTGGCAGTCAGACGAACGATCGTAACGTGTGTCGGAAGGGAAACCACAGGAAGCAGATTCAGGACATATACCCCGGTGGGATGGGTCGAATGGGCAACGAGTTTCGATCCTGCGGTCGTTGCAGCCTGTCTGACGATCGCCGAGAAGGTTCCTTCCTGCTGGTTATGGAAGAATGCTGATTCACCACCCGCTTCGATCATGAGCTTATTCACATCGACGAGACCTGTTCCCGCCCGCTCCATGGCCCGCAACCCGAAGAAGATGTCACAGAGGGAGACATTGCGGGGATCTGTTGCTCCAGCTGCGATGCCAATCTTTCCATCGGAGTCGACAGACACTAGCTTGGCCATCTTCGGCGTGAGACCCCCCGGGTTCTTGAAGGCGATCTGGGTACCGGGCTGAATGTCGATGTTTGCCGACCGTTCGACTTCATAATCCCTGTGTACGAGCAGATTCACGAGCAGTTCGACTAAGGCGCGTTGTTGATACGCAGGTTGGTCTTCATGGCTCCTGCGCTTCTTCAGTTTGACAACCGGATTAACGTCGGCAGATTCGATTTTTTCGAGTAAGCGCAGACGTTGCGAAAGAAGATTGCCGTCATAGACCTCACGCTTCTTTCCCAGTTCTGTGAGAGTCACGACCGCTTGGGGAACAAACCGCTGAGTGTTCTTTCCAAACAGCAGTATCGCGCCGTAGGTAATGTCGTCTTCGCCCTGTGTATTTCTCAACAACAATCCCTGCTCCCGCATGAGGGGAAGAAGAGCGTCGCGAGTCAGAGGCGACCGCCGCAACTGTTCGCAGTAGGTGGTCAGACTCACAAGTGCGAGATCCATATCTAGGTCATCGAGCGTAGCTCCTAGGCAGATGCGCTCATCGAAGGACCGTTGACCAACATCGCTTTGAGCGAGGGTTTCTGAAAATCTGTCTCTGCCGATGAGCTGCTTCGCGGCGTTACCGAGGACCTCATCGAACCCTTCGATTTCGACGAAGGTAAAGTTCGACGACAAGCGCTGCGCTAGTTCAAGCACTTTGGGGTGCGGCTCTTCGCCGCTACGGGTGCACCAATAGATTCCGTTGCGAAAATCCAGTCTGCCAGCATCGCTTTGCCCAAAGAGACCTTCCATAATCGAAGGCTCGGAGCCTCGGTATCCGATAACAATGACCGGCGAGGCCTTGAGGAGGGGGCGCAGCAACTGAATGAGCGAGTCATCGAGGGAACCGATTTCGCCCCGGCTATTCTTGTCCGAATACTGCTCTGCCTTGCCGTGTAGCCAAACAATCTGACATTTGTTGAAGACGTCGAACTCGCCAAAGTCTCCAGGCCCACGGTTCACTTCTGCGATGTGTTTGATGTGCGGATGGCGGGCTCGGAGAGCATCTGGCAGACAGGGATCGAAATTCGTGGTCAGAATCGTGCGAACAAGACCACGCATCACGAGATCCGCAAGAGTGCCGTAACCACTCGAAATGCCATTGCGCGGGTTCATGATGTCGAGTAGTACCCGCTTGCGAAGCTCCGCCGGCACTAGTAGATGCTCGACGATTGCCGGAAAGTTTTCGGCTAGGCTCATCGCGGCTCGATTGAACCAAGTTTGCTCTTGCAACCAAGGCTCCCACTCAGTCGGTCGCACACGCTCTGGAGGGCGCTGTCCTTGGAGCTTGCGCTCGGAGTAGACAATTTTCGCGATCTGTTTGACCGCGTCTGTCGCGGTCGGGACGCCCGAACGAAAAGAAGCGCCGGCTCCTAGTAAGAAGATTGGCCAACGGTCGTCGTCTCCCCGCAACAGGGTCGCGACAAGCGCAACAGCATCAGCACCGACGACTCGATGGAAACTCATCTAAGTCTTTCCTGTCTTCCGCTAAATATCAATCGCAGTCTACACCATTATGGTGTAAAATGGTGCATGAAAGAAACAAATGGACGGAACAATGCCATCGTCTACTAGAAGCAAAAGAAGTGGGATCGTCACAACAGATGGTGGGGCCGTGGTTCGTGCTTCTGTGAGTTTTCCGCCAGATTTATATGAGTCTCTGAACGAGATCGCGAGGCGTAAAAAAGTCTCTCTGGCGTGGGTAATCCGCGAGGCGGCCGAACGGTATGCCTCAATTGAGCAGACAACCCCAAATCACGGGGAAAACCATAAACCTGCCGCTGGTAGTTAGAACTCATTCTGACTTTCAGCATTTGACGACGCTTCATGCAGACCTTTGCTCAACATAGGCAGAGGTCAAGCTATTTCTGGAGCCCGGTTATCGAGGGTGCTGGCGAGGGTGCTGAATTCGAATACTGCGTTTTTCCCAGTGTTTTTGAGTGCTCAAGGGTGCTGTAGTTAGCCATCAACGCCCATGAAATCTGTCACGGCAGAGGTCGCGGGTTCGAGCCCCGTCGTCCCCGCCATAGATTCTAAAAGAGTTATTGGGAATCGGCGGAAACTAAGCAGGGTGCAAAAGGACACAAATTTGTGTCCTTTTCGCGCCCCTTTAGTGAGTTGTCCCAAACCAACCTAATCCGTCATCTGATGCCCAATTGATGATGAATTAGAGGTTCCATTTGCGGAAAAAGGAGTGACATCACGGCTGCCTGCGCCGCATGCTTCGATGGAGTAATCGCCTGTGTGTAGACATCCAGGGTTGACCGTAATGAGGAATGTCGAAGCAGTTCTTGCATGACTTTGAATTCGGTTCCGACGCTGCGAAGCAGTGTTGAATAAGTGTGGCGAAACGTATGCCAGCCGAAGCGTTTTTGAATCCCCAACTCCCGCGCCTTTGGAAGAATAAACTTCCGCAAGATGGCCTGGCCCCAATAGGGCTTTCGACCACGGTATCGGCGACTGGCGAAAACCCAATCTTCGGATTTTCGATAAGGCTGCTGCTCTCGCCATTTCAGGAGAGCGTCGACTACAAGCGGATGAACCGGGACCGGCTTCTGTGAGGATTCCGTCTTGCATGGTCCAACGACGCCGCAAACGATAGACCGTATCACGTTGATGGTGTAATCAACAAAGTTGATGTCGCCCCACTTCAAGCCAAATAACTCGCTTTGGCGTAGTCCGGTCGATGCCGCAATCAAGACTAATGTTTTTTCTCGCAGCGCGAGGCCATTCACAAGCGTCGTGATTTCTTCAGGAGTGAGCACATTTGGCGGGCCTTTGCGTTTCGCTCCTTGACGTACCAGACGAATTGGATTGTGGTCGAAGAACTCATATCGACACGCATGATTGAAGAGAACAGACATTAAGCCGCGGATTTTTGCGCAACTGCTCTTAGCAAGCGGTAATCGCCGCAGCCAAGACTCCACATCAATGGTTCGGACCTCGCGAAGCTGATATCTTCCCCAATGAGGGATGATCCATCTGCGCAAATAAACAACATAAGCCTTCTTGGTCGAGTAGCTGCGCCAAGTATTGCTTTTGGTAAGTTCACGTTGCTCGAAATGACTGCACAGTTGAGCGATGGTCATTGCGATTGAATTGGTTCGCAGGTTAGCCCAATTCACTTCGGTGATCAGGCTGTGAACTGCTGAACGAGCTGCTTCAGCGTTTGGGTACTGTTCGATGGTTCCGATAATCCTCTTTCGGTAAACACGTCGACCTTGAGAGCTCTTCTCGGACCACCGAAATTGCCAAACGTCAGGTCCATCCAGACGGCTTCGAGTTGTGAGACTGCCAAGTTGCATTTGCATCCTCCTTGCCTGCCGGTGCAGGGCAAGGAAGATGTTCTCTGATTGAGACAAACACAGTCACCGGTGACCAGAAATGGCTTCCGAAAAAGCTCAGCAATTGGTGGGCGCGGAAGGCCAAGTCAACTACTTTGCGACGGCAGGAACCTTCGAGGCCCCCTAGATGAGTGCATTGCCCCTTCTCAGAGGTTTTGTTTTGCATTAGTTTTGGTCAGGCTGCAAATTGCTGTTTTGCGATAGTCTCTGCTCTGGTTCCAATGGCCCAGATGAATCCCAGCAGCTCACGTGCGACTGCAGTAGCGATTTTCCTTTGGTCCTTGCCGGCTGCTCCCAGTTTCCTGTAACGCTTATGCAGTCGATGTTGCGCCTTCCAGGCGATTTCCTTCACCTCTTCGGGAATGCTCTCCTGTCGTCTGCGCAATCCATACCAGATGCAGGGTGGACGACGATAGCTCCAGGCAGCTTCGACGACGATCCGTCGTAAGTGCGCGTTGCCGGTTTTTGTGATGCCTCCGCGTCTGGTCCGCTTGCCCCTGGAATCCTCGCTAGGGACAGCACCGCAGTAACCCATCAGTTGGTGGGCGCTATTGAAGCGGGAGACCGAACCAAGTTCGGCTGCAATGGTTACGGCAGAGATATCTGCGATACCACGTAGCGCCTGTAGGTCGTTTATGACTTGTTGTAACGCGATGACGGCGGCGAACGATGAGATCGCCTGGAATTGGTTCACTATCAATGAGAATGCGCCGAGCAGTTGGGCGAAGGCTGCGGCCGACTGTGTGATGACACCAAATTCGACTTTCCCGCGAATGAATAGCGGCGCCACGATCAACGCCGAGGTGAGCTGTATCAGATTGTTGTACCCAGTCGTAAAGAAACCCAGGTTGCGATTCACTGAGGTGATGCGCCGAAAGTTGTCGGCAAATCCGTCGATCCGCCGGAGGAGCCGTGTCGTCAAACGGCCTTCGCGCCGCAAGAGAGCGACTGACTCGCTGTTGTCGCGCACGTGGATCAGGTCTGAGCGGAAGGCGGCCTCCTGATCCGATTGGCGGTAATTCAGCCCGATTAGCGGCCGCCCCAGGTAGATCGCCGCCACAGTGCCGATGACGGAATATCCGATCGCGACACCGAACAGCAGCGGGCTGATTGTCCAGAGCACACCCGAGAAGGAGAGAACGGCGAGCGCTCCATTCATGAACACGATTGTGAAAGAAAGAGTGGTGGCCGTGAACACGCGAACATCTTCGGCGATTCGCTGGTCGGGATTTTCACTCTCAGGGGAATGCTTGAGGTAAAGATAGGTCCGATCTGCCAGATATCTATGGATGATTCGTCGCGTCAGCCACACACGCCAGAACAGCCCAAGCCGCTCCTCAGTGAAGCGGTAGAGAACAGCCACCATGGTTAATACAGCGAACATTGCGATGTAGAGGATCGATTGTCGAACGAATCCAGCCATGTCGCGGTGCGAAATCGCTGTCATGAAGTCGCGACCGACATAGCTGATTGACGACGTTCAGGCCGTTGACGGCAAGAGCAAAAGCGATGAGCAACGCGAACATGCCTCGCGCTCGCCAGCCCACCTCGGACGTGAAGAAGTCCTTCACGGCGCGGAGAAATCGTTGTAGGGTTTACCCGGTCGAACGCGACTGGCTGCTCGCTCATACGCTGTCCAGTGGGTGAAAGGGTCACCTCCGCTCGCCTGTGACCACGACCTGCTGCCTGCGATTGTCAGGGCAATTAAAGTCCGGACACCACTTCAGGGCAACTGCAACTTTTAACGGTCGCCAGACATTCCGTGACAGATGTATTATCTGTACGCGTAAAATCGGGCTCTCTCCACATCGCGCTCTCTATCCTTTTCGGATCCCCCGAGCGCTCCTCCTAGCCTCGTGGGTTCGGAAAACTTCGTGCTAAATCATGGGGGTGATTTATGACAGTCAATCGGCTCCTGATCAGATCCCGGTCGACAACCGGAAGCCCTGCAACTTTATGGGTCTTTAGTCTTGAAGTACTCGACAGATGATGACCTAAACAAAAACATCGTGAAGTACAAGATGGGTTACTTCTGATGCATTCATTTGCCTGAATATCAAATCGGCCACCCAGAAGTCCGCGTTCGATCAATCGGTTTTGCAATCGCCTTTTACACAACAACGGAAAATGAGGAGGAGTTCTGTGATCAAAAAATATCTTCTATCAATGAGCATAGCGGCTGCAGTGATATTAATGAACATCTCAGTAGGTTACGGTCAGGCGCAGGGAACTTCGGCTCAGAGCAGCGTGGATCAGGATATCGCCCTGCTACGGACGGATATCCGTTCGGCTAAGAAGCAGATCATCAGCGCCAATCTGCAACTTACAGATGCTGAGTCGCAGAAGTTCTGGCCGGTGTACGATCAGTACACGGCGGAGCTCGCCAAGATCAACGATGCGAAGATTGCGGCTATTAAGGACTATGCGGCCAACTATTCGACTCTTAGCGACGACAAGGCATTAGCGTTGACCCGGCAGATCATCGGGATTGAAGAATCGGTAGGGCAGCTGCGCATGAAGTATGTTCCTATATTCAGCAAAGTGATCTCGGGTAAGAAAACTGCCTTGTACTTCCAGTTGGACCGGCGGCTTACGATGCTGATTGATCTTCAAGTGGCCTCGGAGGTTCCTATAGTTGAACCGTAAAGTTACTGGAGAACACCTCGCAAAACACCAGCCCGGAGAAAGGTGGAATCCATGCACTTCCAGACCCCGTCGGAGACCGAGGCCGCGCCTTGATATCAACCAACCGACAAGGGATAGGCGCTGGAAATTACGGCTAAAGGCACCAAGTACTGAAAGACGATGACCTGAACAAAACATCGTGAAAGGCAAGATGCGACCCGAGTTCCGTCACGAGATCCAATGCATTCCCATCATTTGGTCGCTCATGAACCTATACGATCGATCACTTACACGCTTGCTAACCTGAGTATCAACAGCCTTTCTATCGTGTTGAACTCGCTCACTAACACGGAGCGAATCATGCATCACCGCTCGTAAGGAAGTATTGGCTCAAGGCCCAAGAGTACGAATAGGTGTTTCGGGTAAAACCCGGCGATCTGCGATGCGAAAAAACAGAGAATAATTACCTAACGATCCGGACCCGAGGAAGGCATCATCAGGCTGTTTTCCTGTGGTATTCCCACCTGTGGCAGTACTCAGCACGATATCGTTTATCGGCAGTTCGAAAGTTCAATGAGGTTCTTCCGAAATTTGGAATAGTCCTCTTACGACTTAGTTTCTTCCTTCGATTTCGTATGTAACGTACCAGTTTCGTTCCATCGGCTTAAGCTTCTGCACCACGGGAGAAATCTTTCGTGGATTGCCTCATGCACATCAAACGGAACTGATGTAAATGCGATGGCTGCAGGAAACCCCAATGAGACGGACCGCATCTTATGGTCCCAATCAAGGGTCGCGTTCTAAGGCGCTCTGCGCAACAAAGGGCCTCCTACTGCCTCAGAAGAATCGAGCACCTCTTCGTGGCAGATGTCGTCAACCTATAGCGGTTTCCATGCTTACGGGGACAAGGAGACGTTCTATGCGTGGTCATGTTCTGCAAGTACTCTCGACTCTGTGCGTATCCACCGTCCTGACGGGACCAGTTCAGGCTCAACAGAATCTTCCCGTCGCGCCTTCGGCACAAACGGCGCAAAACAACGACCACACGGTCGAAGGGGTTGTGGTGTCTGTGACACCCGATACCCTCGTCATCCGGTCGGGCGATAACCAGTATCATCTGTTCACCTCTCACGGCTCCGGCGACGCCAAGGTAAATGACCGGGTTCGCGTCCACGGTGGTGAGGCGGACGTGGATGGCACGCGAGCAGCCGATAACGTCAATGTGCTCCACATCATTGAGGGCACGGTGGTTTCCACGACGCCGGAGACGCTGGTCGTTCGATCGGATGAAAACCGATATCATCTGTTTACCTACAGCCCCAATGTTGTTCACAACGAGTCGGTCACGTCAGGTGCCCGGGTTCGCGTCGAGGGTAGCGTTCCGGGTCCGAATGGCACGCGGGTAGCCGACCACGTCACTCTCGTCCAACCCGGCGAGGCTAGTGTCGCAGGCACCACCCAGACCACCGCCGCACCCGCCTCTAGCACGCCCCCACCCAGCTCCGCCACCGAGGCTCACGTTTCCGCTACCCAGGCTCACGGAGGATCGGGAGCTCAAGATACGCCCGCTGGCCCGGTGAATCCAACATCATTGAAGATTGAGGCGGAAGCCCGCAAATTGCACGTTGGCGGACGCGTCGGTTTTGGCCTTGATCCCGAACTGGTTTTGTTCGGCCCCGAAGCGCGGTTTGGTCCCTTCTTCAGTTCGCGCCTGATGTTCCAGCCAAACCTGGAATTTGGCTTCGGAGAGTTGACGGACATGTATGCGGTGAACGGGGATGTGGCCTTCCACTTAAGCAAGACATACAACGCTTGGATTCCATACGTCGGCATGGGGCCATCGTTCAACTTCGTCAATCGAGCGGCAAGTAACGGTGAAACCAGTTTCAGCGATTTCCAATTTAAGACCGGTCTTAACATCTTTGCTGGCGCACAAAGACGCAAAATGTTCGTTGAAATGAAGACAAACCTGTGGGCTAGCGAAACTCCCACGTTTCGAGTTTACGTTGGCTACACGTTCTAGGCTTGTCGACATCATCGGAGCCGATTCGACATAGGTAAATATGACAGCAGCGGCCGAATTGAGACTGAATAATCTTAGATTCTGTGCGGGCCTGCGTCGCAACCGGTAAGTGTTTTGTCCCAATTCGCCCAGAGGGTTAAAACCTGCTTCACGTTCAGTGAGAAAGTGGGGAATAATCTGGCATTCTCATCCATATCGAAAAGTGAAGATGTAGCAAAATCGCTGGCTATCCCAGTTCTATCGAAGCTTCCACGATTGGCCGCCTTGCTGATCCTCAGCCTAGTGCTGCCCGCCTTCTCTCAAGAGACTGCCGACATACCTCGCGAGACCCGCAGAGCGGAGAACGAGATTCGCCTCGCACCTGTCGTTGTTGATGGCGAGTCGCTGTTCTCTGTTCGTGGGGTCACGGCGCATCCAGCAGAGTTGCGCGCCTCGCAGATTGCGGACAGGATTCAGGTCATAGCCGAAGATCCGAACATTGCCCCCAATGCGCTTACTCTCGAAGAGCATCCTGGAGCGACCTGGGTCATGTCTGGGACACAGCGCATCATGGCTGTCACCGATGACGATGCAGCAGTAGAAGAGGTCGGTCGCGAGCCGTTAGCCGAAGTTTACAAAGTTCGTATCAGCCGAGCGATCGAAGAATATCGGCAATACCGTCGCGTGGGATCCCTGTGGCTGGACGCACTTTACGCCCTCGGAGCCACCGCTCTGCTGTTTTTCGTTGGGTGGGCGGGCTTCCGTATCGTCCCTCGCCTCCGGAGAACTTTTGAGCGCCGGTACCACGAGCGGATCGAAGGTTTGGCAGGCAAGACGCACCAGCTTGTCAGGGTGGAACAAGTCTGGGTCTTGTTAACCGGCCTGTTGAATGCCGCCTGGATTGTGGGAGTTATCGTAATCCTCTACAGCTATCTCAACTACGTTCTCGCCTTGTTTCCTTGGACGCGAGGTTTTGCCAAACGCCTGCTCTCAATTGTGATGGACCCCCTTCAAACCATTGGCTCGGGGTTTGTCGGCATTATCCCCAATCTTGTATTTCTTGCGATCTTTGCACTCTTCATACGGTATGCCCTGAAAATCATCCATCTCTTCTTCGATGGTGTCGCTGCTGGAAGAATCACTCTGAAAGGGTTCGAGCCGGAGTGGGCGCTACCCACCTACCGGCTCGTGCGCATTATCGTTATCGCGTTCGCCGCTGTGGTCGCTTACCCGCACATCCCCGGCTCGCAGTCCGGAGCATTCAAAGGTATCTCGCTTTTCGCCGGCGTTCTCTTCTCGCTTGGTTCGTCTTCTCTCATCGGAAACATCATAGCCGGGTACAGCATGACGTATCGGCGTGCGTTCAAAATAGGAGACCGCGTGAAAATCGGGGAACAAATGGGTGACGTTGAACATGTGCGGCTGCTTGTCACTCATCTCCGCACGGTTAAGAATGAGGAGATCATCGTGCCGAATTCCAACATACTAGCGAGCGAAATCATCAATTACAGTTCGCTGGCCCACGAACGGGGTCTTATCCTGCACACCACGGTTGACATCAGATACGACGTGCCTTGGAGGCAGGTGGATGCCATGTTGCTCGAAGCCGCGGCCCGTACTTCAGGAGTGCTTCGGGAACCCCCGCCATATGTGCTGAAAAAGGAGTTCAAGGAAGCCGCCGTCACCTACGAGATCAACGTGTATTGCGATGCTCCCCAGAGAATGGGATTGATCTACACGGACCTCCACGGAAATATTTTGGACCTATTCAATGAGTATGGAGTGCAAATCATGGTTCCAGGGTACGAGGGCGATCCCGATCAACCAAAGGTTGTCCCACGGGATCAGTGGTATGCAGCTCCTGCGCGTCTTCCCCGGCCAGACATCATCACGAACTCTGTCGCACCGGTACAAAGCCTCTCGAAGGCATCTTCGAGTTAACATAGGGTGCAAAAAAACGCTAGTGCACTTTGACATCACATTCTTTCAGTGCACCTCACTGCGACGGCCGAGAAGATACGGTCTCTCTTAGAGAGGAGAGCCTGCTATGAGAAACGTCAGTGGATTCATTGTCAGCAGGTTGATTACTGGGTTACTCGTGGTCGCACCGATTTATTTGACTGTGCTGCTGCTTCTCAAAGCGGCTAAATCACTGTTGAGTATCACACAGCCGGTGGCGGGGCTTCTTCCAGACTGGCTGCCAGCGGCCCAGATCCTTTCGTTTCTGATGATCCTGTTTTTTTGTTTCTTGATAGGGCTCGGGATGAAGACTCCGGCAGGACGAGCAACGTGGGATCGAATGGAAAATTCTCTATTCCAGAGACTGCCGGGCTACGCTCTCCTTAGAAGTCTTACCCAGCAACTAGCTGGGAGGACGGAAGACAATACATGGAAGCCAGCAATGGCGGAAATTGAAGAGGCCTTCGTCCCAGCTTTCATCATTGAAGAGCTGGAAAACGGAAGCTTCACCGTTTTCGTCCCTTCAGTACCGACGCCTCTGGCCGGGGCGGTTTACATCCTCACATCGGATCGCGTGCACCCGTTAGATGTTCCTTTTACTCAAGCGATCAGGACAATTTCCCAGTGGGGATCGGGATCGAAGGATTTACTCGCCTCCATGAAAGGGGTTGATCTTTCACGTAGTCATTCCGCAGAGCGATAACACTTTGTGTCTATTTGACCGAATAGCCTTTCGCATTCATGCAAGCTGAGAAGGCGAGCTTGAAGTTACTCATCTTTTGGTCATAGGCAGCCTTCTGGCTTTGGTATTGCTGCTGAAGTTGCGACCCTGCTTGCGCCGAGGCCTGCTCCTTGGTAGCAGTGTTCGCCTTCCGCTGCTGCCTGCCGCCGCGCACGGTACCAAGACCTGCGCCAACTGCTGCGCCCGTACCTGCATTTCCGGCAATTCCACCAATCACCGCACCGCCCACTGCGCCGCGAGCCGCACCCTTGGCTCGGCCACCTTTTTGCTGAGGTGCAGCCTCTGCCGCCTGAGCTTGAGCTGCCTGGATATCAGCGGAAGACGGTGGCTGCGGAGCGGGCATATCGGGGCTGACGCCTGTCTGCTGCTGAGCTGAGTTGTAGCAAGCGGATTCATCGATAAGTTGTTGATCGTGGCTTTGATTCTTAGTAGGAGAGGCGTTAAGGCCTACTTTATTCGCGGCCGAGAACGAAGGGACGGGGCCCGTAGGTGCTGCAGGCGCCGGTTGGGCAGGAGCAGCAGAGGGTTGGGCTGGTACGGTTTCAGGAACCTTTGTACCGGGTTCCTCTTTCTTACTGCAGCTAACTGAAGACAAAAGCAAGGTTGCGACACAGAGGCCGGTCAGTAATCGAAAGTTTTTGATGTTTGAAATTGCAGGCATATTGATTTCCTTTCTCGGAAGAGTGCACTTCCCCAAGTTGCCTGCACCGAAGCCCACTGGTTATCCCAAGCGCAAACTTAGGGAACGGGACCCGACGGTGGATTGTACAGCGAACTTAATTCGATTCGCTACTGTCAAAGGTGCCATTTGCGGAGTAAACTCTCTAACCCACGGGTTATCGCTCCGTGATCGATGTTCTTCGTTTCCAGCTTTGCGGCAACCTGTGAACCGGCCCAGGAAATCCAAGGAGTGATCTATGACAGCCAATCAGATTTTCAACGGGTCTCGATTCGTCATCGCCTCTCTCTTTTGTGTACTAACGGTAGGCACCTTCGCCGAAGATAAAAAGGAGAAGGAGAAGACCGAAATTCGTCAGATGTCCAAAGAAACACTCACCCGGCTCTATAAACTACAACCCTCCGCTCAGGCAGCTATACAAAAATCCTATGGGTATGCGGTTTTCAGCAATACCGGTATAAAGATCCTTTTTGGTGGTTCAGGCAATGGTGAAGGGGTGGCCATCAATAGTCAATCGAAGGCTGAAACGTTCATGAAGATGTTTGAGGTACAAGCCGGTCTTGGCATGGGAGTCAAAAAGTTCAAGGTCGTATTTGTATTCGACAATCAGAAAGCGTTCGACGGCTTTGTGAATTCCGGTTGGGAGTTTGGAGGACAGGCATCTGCAGCAGCCAAAACCAGTCCGGAAAAGGGCGGAGCCATGCAGGGCGCGGCATCGGTTTCAGACGGACTCTGGATGTATCAAATGACCGACAAGGGATTGGCGCTGGAAATCACGGCCAAAGGCACTAAGTACTCGAAGGACGATGACCTGAACAAATCGTAGTTGGTCATAAAGTTCGGAAAGACTAGGGCTAATCACATTTGACCGCTTGGGGCGACATCATGCATCCCCATGCTGAGGTGAAGTGTTTCCCCCAAGCGAAAAGGAGGGGAACATGAGATTTCCAGGTATTCCAGCCATGTTGTGGAAGGCTCTATGCTGTGCACCCAGCCTTGTCGCGCAGACAGCTTCCGTGCAGACGATGGTCTCGTCAGTAGTAAGCTGCGTGTCAGCAGATAGCCCGCGCCAGCATTGCACGGCCGACACCAGTGCGGGAGTAGTTATGCTGCGCCAGACCAGCGAGGCTAATTGTCTGCTGGGCAGAAACTGGGGATATGACGGGCAGGGAGTTTGGGTCACAGAAGGTTGTGGAGGAGAGTTCGGAACAGGTAGCACTTCCCGTAAATCGGAGCCACCGCAGGCAGCGAATACTCTTGTCCCCACTAGCGAGAAATCAGAGATGGCCAAGGTCACCACCGGTGTCAATCCTGACGTGAAATACACCGGTTACTTCACTCCTTACGGAACCCTTCGCACAATCGTTTCCATACCGGAAACGGGAGCGCAGATCCAGGATAACGCGAGCCGAATGGGAATCGATTTCAAGACCATGGGACCTGTAAAGGTATTCGGAACTGGGGAATGGGGGCTGAATCTGGTTCAGAGCGAAACCTCATTGAACCCCGGTGCGACCACGAACAACAACTTCGGCGTAATCAATCCAACTACCCAACCTGTCGTCGGTATCCGTCTCGGCTTCTTCGGCGTCGACACGGGTAAGTTCGGTCGGCTCTCGTTCGGTAAACAGAACGCCACCCACTACGACATAGTTAGCTATACGACCGATCGCTTCAATGTTTTTGGCGGACAATCCACTGCGGCCTACGTTGCCGGTACCGACGGCGGTGAATCAGGTACGGGACGCGCTGACCAGACGATTCTGTATCACGTTAAATTCGCTAAGATTTTCGACCTCGGAGCTCAAGGGCAGTTGCGCACCGCAGATACTTCGCAGGCTTTCAACGGCTTCGGTTTCTCGTTGCAGGCGAAGCTGACTCCAGCAGTGCAGGTCGGTGGTTCCTTCACCAAAACCTTCTTCAGCACGGAGAAGACGAACCTCTTTTTCAATGGCCGTGGGACCGACTACTGGTCGTTGGCGGCTAAAGGGAACTGGCGAACACTCGAATGGGGCGCCGTCTGGATAAGACAGGCCAATGGTGACCTGGCATTCGTTCGGAATCCGGTAGTTGGTGAGCCATCTCCTATAGCAGTGGGCTTCTCTGCCAGTGGCGTGGAACTGTATTCCAAACTCTGGCTTCATAAGACAGCTCTCGTCGGTGGCTTCGAGGGCTATTTTCCGCGTGATCTAAGTCTCCTCATCAGACCGGAATTCAAGACGCGATATGCCATCCTTGGCGCGGAATATCATTTCTCACCCTCCGGTTACACCTACGTTGAAGCCCGAGTAGGAGACACGAAGGATGCAGAAGGACGCGGAGGGTACAATGCTGCAGCGATCGGTTTCCGCTACGACTTCAGTTGGAAGACACCACACATACAGTGGCCGGCTCCCTACTAATCGCTCAAGCTAGACGGGGTGAAGTTGCTTCCGTAAGATCAACAAGCCTCTCACTTCTATACCTGCATAGAGGCGAGCGGATGGTGACGATGACCGAGCGACTTTTAGATCGTGAGAGACGTGCTCTCTTGAGCGATGCCACTGTCCTGATCAACGAAGGAATCGAGATCGACGGCCACAGGATCTGGGGATCGCCTGTGACTCCGCTGTACGGCGGAGCTTTCGGCCTCATCTCGCCGGAGGATCGTAAGCGGCTCTATGCCCGAATCCCGGAAGACACGGACAGCCTGATTACGCAGGGCCCGCCATATGGCATTCTTGATGTAACTCCGGGGTCGGTTGCCAGGAGCTTCTTGACGCGGTGCTCCGTGTCCACCCTCGGCTACACATCTTCGGTCACATCTACGGCGCGGGTGGGATAATCACGACGGAACATACGACCATCGTCAACGCTGCTTTGCCTGGTGTTGACGATGAAATTGAAAGAGTCCCGACCATACTCGAGATCCCGATGGTCTAGCCGCCACGCAAATGCGCTTCAGTCCAGCTCTATACCGTGCCACTCTGCCCCGGATTCTCAACGAGTGCCAAATCGCGAATGCACTCATCGACCAGACCGCGGATGAGGCAGAGGTCTAGAGGGCAAAGGTCGCGGGTCCGATAAGGGTCCAATAATTGTTGCCATTAGTATTTCAGGGCGCTCAGAGAGCCATCCGCTACGCCTGGTTTCAGTTAGTTACGTGACACGGATTAGCTGTCACGGCAGAGGTCGCGGGTTCGAGCCCCGTCGTCCCCGCCATACATTCCAAAAGAGTTATGGAGCGTATGGACCTAAAGTGACAACGAAATCTGGGCACAATAAGGGCACAATAAGCTTCTTAACCTGCATTTTGGGCCTGTTTTCTTGAATCAGTTGTGCCCACAATCGCAGATTTAGTGCCTTCACTCGAGACCATCATCTTTACGACCTTGCTCTGTGCGGCTCGCTTGTTCGAGTTCACCGCCTGCGTGTAAACGTCGAGCGTAATTCTGCTGTTCGCGTGCCGCAAGAGCTCCTGAACCGTCTTGACATCTTCTCCATTCGCCTTCAGCAAAGTGCCGAAGGAGTGACGGAAAGTATGCCAGCCGATCTTCTTGTGAATGCCACTTGCCTTCGCAACTGGCTTGATATGACGCTTCATGAGGTTGTCCGGCCAATAGGGCTGCTTTCCCCTCATCGTCTCGCTGGCGAAGATGTAATCGTCATTCGATGAGTAAATACTCTGACGGCGCCAGCTGAGAAGATCCTCTGCCATGTAGCTGTCCATAGGGACAGGTTTTGCGGAGGCTTCTGTCTTACAGTTGCCCACGACCTGATGCCAAATCGAACGCGTTACGCGAAGCTCCAGGTTCTCAAAATCGACATCGCTCCAGCGAAGCGCTAACAATTCGCTGACCCGGAGACCGGTATCCATGTCCGATTTACAGCGGCGGGGCACAGATCCTGCAGAGGGAATGCGACAGTTCAACAAGTGGATAGAAGGTGTCGCTGGCGTTGACGCAGTCCCGGTTTTCGTCGGATTTAACGCACCGTTCGACTGGTCTTTCGTTAACTACTATTTTCACCGATTCTTGGGACATAACCCTTTTGGCTTTGCAGGACTGGACATAAAAGCGTAGTACATGGGTCGGTACAAGACGACCTGGTCCGAAACCAAGTCCAGCAAAATAGCGGCGGAGCTTCACGTATCGGAAGACGGCGACCACAATCCTCTTCACGATGCCGTCTACCAAGCCAAGCTTTTCAAGGCCATGCTGAATGACGTCCGAACCTGAGATTTTCTTCTGCTTTTGAAGTCCGGTGAGATTCGTCTATCAATATGGAAGGACCGCACAACAACATGCAAAGAGCGGAAGTCGCTCTTCTACGGTCCAGTAGTTCATCTCCGATGCATAGGTCTTGTTCCGGCTCCAACGCCTGTCACTGTCGCTTTCCGAACCGTAAAAGCAAAAGCTCCTAAGGGGAGTGAGTGTACCTGGACATCCGTTACGTTGTGGACCTGAGACATCCGTTACAACCCCCTTGCGGTGGGGATGGTTCGAGTTGAGAGGGCTCGAGAAGACATATATCCAGTCGTCGAGGCCGTGGGAATGTGGGAATCCCGAAGGGATTTCCAAAGAGTGTGGGAAGGGTGGAAAGCCGGCTTCATGGCTTTCCATGCTTTCCACACTCTGTCATTTGCATGGCCTGCTTTCGCGCGCCACTGGCGGATAAACCTATATGGCGCAGCTCCGTGGCGATGTGCCGCACCCACCATGCGATGCTCATCGGTCTTCATCGCTTGTCAATGGTGCATTGACGACTTTGCATTCATCGACATCGGCTGACCGGAGTAACTGAAGTGAAATCGTTGATCGTTACTGCTCTGCGCAAACTTTGGTCGCAAATCAAGGCTGCGTTATTCTTTCGGCGGAACGTAGGGGTCGGGTGTACCCATCTTGATCGGCGGATATTTGTTCAAGCTTGCCTCCCACTCGCCAAGCAACGTGGTCATGGGAACGCTCACAAATCCCGCTTTCACACCCGTATCGCGTTCTTCCTTCAAATCTGTAAGGAGATTGATGATGCGGGGAATTGGCAATACTTGTGGCGGGTCATACATATTGACCTGCCAGATAAGGTGCATCTTCCAGTTGCGCCATTTGACCGCTTGAAGGCGGTCGGCAACATAGGCCGGAAAGCCTTCCCGGTTGGAGTTCTCCTGCTTGCCTAAAAAGAAATCAAGCTGGTCGATGCCGTCGATCGGACGATCCGTCGGAACTTTCGCGCCCGCAACTCGAGCCAGTGTGGGGTACATGTCGACGATGTGCACAATCTCGTTGGAGACCCGACCGGCAGGGATTTTGCCCGGCCAACGAATGATGAAAGGAGCGCGAAGCGAAGCCTCCATCGCCGTGAAGTAGGTTCCGCGCCATGGGCCGGGGTCGCCTTGCCAAGGATCGGTTGCCTCGGGTCCGTTGTCACTGCAGAACACAACGATAGTGTTGTCATCAATACCGGCGTCGTGGATAGCATCGAGTATCTGCCCAGTGCGATAGTCCATCTCGGCAAGTGTGTCGGCCCAGTCGCCGTTGCCGGTCTTGCCGAGGGAACCCGGCTTCTGAACTTTAATGTCGAGGCTCAGTGCACCCCCTCCCGTTCTCCGAGGCGGAAGCAGAAAGGCTGCGTTCTTCGTCGCTCATCTGAGCAACAATATCGTGTGTATGCCCAGCAGAATCGGTGTAACGGACTCTAGTGGCCGAATAGATGAGGACTTGCACTTTCCATCTCGGCACGCGCGGCGTTGCTGCGAATGCAACGTCGCCCTCCATTCCGAATAACATGATCACCTGCAACGCAAGAAAACCAAATCGCAACGGACGCATACGACCTCCTTGCTAGCCAATTTTGCGGAACGGAATCACCGAAAAGCGAGCCGAAAACGTAAAGCAGCATCTCCCTAAAAAGACGCAAAGCCGCTGGCGTAAGTGATGGTGATAGTTGGAATGGCTGCCGCCCGCGCGCACGGGCACAGAAGATCAATCGATACGCGAGTATAGGAAGGTGTCGATATCAGGTGCCTACACATAGGACGCGGACCTCTGAAGGGGATCAAAGCTTACGTCAGTGGGCGACTAGGGACCTGAGCGCAGAATACCGCGCATTCCTGAATCAGTAAAGGAGAACTTTGCTGCACTTCGATGGAATGATAGGTTTGCCGCGAAAGGATGTTTCAATTCAGTAGTACCAGCGGCACTCGGCGATAATATCGAAGCGCGCAGAATCGCCAATCCACTCACCCACTTCGGATCAGTTTCGCTAATGACGGAAAACGCATTTAGCCGGGCTTGAGGGCGTGTCGTTCCTAATGCGAAAAACACGTCTGGCGCATGCGTAAGCGATGCATTCGAAAGGACTAGACAAGTGGCAACGATCTTTTGCATGTGCGCCCCAGTGGCATCTGGTAAGAGCACCTCAGGTCATTCCGCCTTCCTTGTGGCACCAGTGAGTGCAGCACAGAATTTCATCTGAATCGCTCCTCTCCTCGGTTAATCCGCACTCAGCTACTCTCGCATGGCCAAGGCAGTTCTCGCAGGAAGATCAAACGAGACACGGAGTCCTTTTCGAGGGAAGTCCTTTCGATTATTGGGAGCGTATGATCTACCGTAATTCGGGGGAAGTACCCCCAGAAGGACGGATGTTTAGCGGACATCCTTCCACGTAACGAGAGGTTCGGCCCCAGCTGAACGGGGCAGAATCCCTTTAGAGGCCCATCCCACATCAAACTGAGCGAACTCAAGCACCAACTGGACTGATTGGAGTACGTTCTCGAAAGGATCGTTGGATCCTCGCTATCGGATATTGAGCGGCTCTACAATCATCGAGCGAAAAATACGGATGTCGCGCGACAGTTCTCCTCGTAGAGTAGAAGCTAGAGCAAATCCACTGGATTGGCGCACTTTAGTGTGCAGAGTGTTTCACAATTGGTGCTGCTAAATCCCAGGAGATCGGGACCACCACAACCATTTTCCCTCTCCAGTATCCCAGCACCCCGCGCTTGATCATCAGGCGGGCGGTTTCCCGATTTGCCTCGAAGCCATGCCCTTCGATAAATCGAAACGCGGCCGTCTGCGTTTCAAAGGTAACAAAATCATCAGGATGTCTCGACACATCTTCGCGCAGACTATTGATCATCCCAGCTTCATCGCTCTGCATTTTAATCGTGACGCTAGATGGCCTTGCTAACGTCATCGTATACGCGTTTATCGTAGTAACCGACGCGATCGACGCAACCGGACTTGCTATCTGCAAGAACAACATGATTGGCCAGTGCGTTCGCATCTACTTTATGTTTTCAGGGGGTAGAGCTATTGGCCATTACCAAAACGGGTCATCCTTGATGATCGATGTTTTTCTCCCCGCATAGCACCTGGCGCTACAAACCCCTTGGAAGTGAGCGTACTTAGCACTTCCGTTACAAAACAGACCGGAGACATGGTTTACAGCACAGCGGGATGGCGACGGTTCCTCAGCTTTGGGCAATACACGACGATGCTGTATGCCCCGGAAAGGGAGTCGGATCGTGGATCAACGTCTACAGTTTTTATCGAGTTATCAGAAAGAGGAGATGTTGGTAGCGGACCTATGTCGTGAGTATGGAATCTCACGCCCAACGGGCTACCGCTGGATCAATCGTTACAACGAGACAGGGCCGGAAGGGCTGGTAGATCGCAGTCGCCGCCCGCATAGTTGCTCCCATGCGACGCTGGAGCCGACCGAGAACGCTATCCTAGCGCTTCGGGCGAGACATCCGACCTGGGGCGCGCGAAAGCTGAAGGCAAGACTAAGATGCTACAGCCAGACGTAGTGTAGCCAGACGTAGTGTGGCCAGCCGCGAGCACCTTCGGCAACATCCTGAGTCGTGCGGGCTTGACCAGTCCGCAGAAGAAGAGAAAGCGCATCACACCGTGCTCCGAGCCGTTCTCCATGGTGACGGGGCCTAATCAGTTGTGGTGCGTGGATTTCAAAGGCTATTTCACCACGGGCGATGGAAAGCGCTGCGATCCCTTCACCATCACTGACGCTTACAGCCGGTATCTGATTCGTTGCCAGATCGTCTCACGCATGGACCTGAGGCAAGTCCGAGCGATCTGCGAAGCGGCCATGCGGGAGTACGGGGTACCCGCGCGGATCAGGACCGACAACGGCGCACCGTTTGCGGGCACCGAGCTACTAGGGTTGTCGAAACTTTCACCTAGCTGGATGAAGCTAGGGATCGTGCATGAACGCATTCAAGCAGGCCGGCCACAGCAAAACGGTCGCCATGAACGGATGCACCGCACGCTGAAGGAGGACACGATGAAACCGCCTGCAGCATCACTTCGCGCGCAGCAGAGCCGCTTTGATCGCTTTCGTCATGTGTTCAACAACGAGCGACCACATGAAGGCCTGAAAAACCAAACGCCATCAAGCCTCTACCAGCCTAGCTCCATTAGGCTGCCACGCAAAATGCCCGAGTTCAAATACACGAACGGGCTTCTTCTGCGACGGGTGAACAATAGCGGCGACATCAGTTGGCATAAAAACAGGGTCTTCATCAGCGAGGTATTCCGCTTCGAAGAACTGGGACTCGAGTTGGTTCGACAAGGACTTTACAGAGTCTTCTTCCGTGACATGGAGATTGGAGAATTCGATGTCGAAGAGCTTCGTTTTCGATCGGCACGGCGTGTGGTCTAAACTGCCCGTCACCACCAGCGGTGTTGTTTCCAAGCTAGCGAGTATGTGACGATCGATCTTGCCAGAGCTATTGCCAAAGGAGAGCGATGAAGCTTATTTCCATCACGCTATCTGTATTCATCATATCCGGCACTCTCTTTGGGCAGAATCGCATCTGGCAGCCGTCTCCAGGGCATAAACAAGTGGTGATCTGGCCTGGCGCAGCACCTGACCCACAACCGGTCGGGGGGCCAGAGTTTGCTAAGTTGTCTGCAAAGGACGACTTGGTTGCTGGTAGGCGAGTGCTTGAGGTCGACAACGTCACGCAGCCCACCATGACGATCTACTCACCCGTCGGGAAAAACACAGGAACAGCAGTCGTTGTTTTTCCAGGGGGCGGCTATCAAATTCTTGCGATGGATCTCGAAGGGACGGAAGTGTGCGACTGGCTAACGAGCAAAGGCATCGCGTGCGTCCTTTTGAAATACCGTGTGACGAACACAGGCCCCTACCCAAGGTCCGGTCCTTATCCTGAATCGCTAATGGCACTCGAAGATGCACAGCGAACGATGGGCTTGGTGCGCCTTCGGGCAACGGAGTTGCATATCAATCCTCACAGGATTGGAGTACTCGGTTTTTCGGCTGGTGGGCATCTTGTTGCGGCAATTAGCAATCACTTCTCACGGCGTCTCTATGCCAGGGTTGATGAAGCCGATGACGAGAGCTGTCGACCGGATTTCGCGGTAGGCATCTATCCCGGACATCTGTCGCTGGCTACTGCACGATGGGATGCAACGCAGGGTAGCAAGCCTTTCGACAGCCCGGAGCTTGACCGGCTGAAGGATAACAAGGATAGCTTGACCTTAAATCCTGATCTTCACGTCACGAACCAGACTCCGCCGACATTCCTCCTGCAGAACGAAGATGACAGGGTGGACGGAGTGGAACAAGCGCTTGCTTATTATGTTGCGCTGAAACATGCTGGCGTTCCCGTCGAATTGCATTCCTATGCCAAAGGCGGTCACGCATTTGGGTTGCGCCGGACGAAGCTGCCAACGACCGCTTGGCCAGAATTGGTGGAAATCTGGCTCAGAACGATCGGAATGACGCCCTGAGATGGTCCCAACATCAGATCCCATTCTGAAGTAGTGCTCCATATGCGAGAGCCAGGGTAAGGGCACCTGCCGAGGCAAGTAAAATCCTTGCCGGTCCTTTTCCAAAAACGGCGAGTATGGTGCTTGTGAGGGCCGCAATAAATGCTGAAGTCCAAGCCAACTCAAGCCCGCGTATAGAGGCGCTTCCATCGGAGTGGAAAACCAACGGGTTGACGTTGAGCCAGCAACTCGCGGTCAGGAGCAAACTGAGAAGGCTCATAAGGACTCCCGCCTGAAACAAGGCCCGTCGGCGTTTAGACAATACAAGCCTCGATCTGCGTCCGAGTATCCATGAAATCACTGTGGCGATAAGCGGGATCAAATGAAGAAGTAGCGGTAATACCATGAGCAAGAAACGATCTCTCATTTGATAGAGCCAATACGCTGCTGTATCGTCCCGTCCGGTATCAATAGTTTCAGTGAGCGAACCGCCGCGTTGCGTTTTTGAGCCGGAACAAGCGGTTCGCCCTTGAGATCCGATAAAACCCATCCCTCTCGGTTTCCACGTTCCGGAGGTAAGCTGCAATCTCCAAATTGAGGTCGACCGGAGGCAGCCACTCATAACTGAGCACAACAACACTGGTTTGCGCTTCGAGGATGAGAATTCGCAACACTCGGTCCTACGAATGTACCGTGCGGGGTGAATATTCCTTCTGCGTCTTCTCATTCTGAACGCCTCCACAACTGCCCATCCTGCGCAGATAAAAGCGGCGAGTGGGGGAAAAAAATGTAAGAAGAGAGCGCCAGATCACTGAGCACAGAACACCGCGATTAAAGCAGTCCTTTCGATTCCTGATGCTTGGAACTTCTGCGCTTGTGCATTATCCTCTGGGGATGGCTTACCCGGCCGTCGCAATAGAGGAGACAGGGTTCGCCGCTAATCGCCGAATCCTCTTCCATTCTCACCCGCGCAACCGGCGCCGATAGGACCCATTTTCGTGATTGTTTGCAAACGCCTTTCTTCTGCCCCAAAGCTGTTCGTATTGTTGTTTCTTTGTACCTTCTGCCTCAATGCCTGCAAGAGCAAGCCGCCCGCGGAGACTGGTACCGCACCAGGAGAATCAGTCAGTCAGAGCTCGACTACGGACGCACCCAAATCCCTCACTGCCGATATCTCAGGTGATGTCAGTCAGCACTACGCCGCCGTCAACGACCAGATCAATGTCGCTTTTCTACCCACAGGCACGAAGGGAGAATATAGCTTCGGCATCAACGCCAGCAAAGAAAGCGGGGCACAGACATTCAATCTTGGAACCGGACTCGACGGAACCTTCCACTTCACTCAGGGTCTCGATCAGCAAATGGGCGGTGCGCGATTTGCCATCGTTACAGATAATGGAGAGACCGCCTATACCGACATGGGCTATTCCCAATACTTCGCCCCTGACGATGGGAAAGATAACGCGCACATCGTTCTTTCCAAGGTCGACAAGCTCCCTTCTAAAAATGCCTTCCTCGTCCGTTATCGTCTCGTCGGGACGTTCCGTTTCAAGGGTGGCTATGCTCCCGAACCCCTCGATGAGGGCTGCGCGAAAGAGGCCGGGATGTATGCCGGACAGCACGGGAAGCGCAATCCACCGTTCAGAGCCGCCCTCTGCAAGGCAAAACAGATCCAGGTTAGCGGCTCTTTCGATATCGTGCAGGACTTTCCAGCGAAGATGCTTTAGCCGCATAACGATTGCGGCTTTACCCATAGTCATCGGCCTGCCAAACCGCCTTTCACTTTCCCGCCACCTATCGCGCAATCTGAGCCTGCCTGCAACGCGTCGACCCAGTCAGGAGATAAGAGTGATTAGGGAAAGAAGAACGTAGACTTAGATCTTTGAAATTCAGTTGAGTTCACGAACGCATCCGCACCGACGACTGAGGCCGGGGGCCGGCGCTAATCTACCGCTTAGCAGACAGGCAGCAACAATTCACAGCCTCAGTGTTAGATGGGCCGATGAGTGACTGATAGGATTGAGCATGCGTCGAAGTCTATTTATCATCATCGCCTTTGGGGTGCTGGCATCGCCTTATAGCACCTTTGCTTTTGAGGTTAAATCCTTGGCGGCATCCGCCCCAAGCTGCGAAGACATAGGCCGTGCTTTCGCAGCAGCTCATGGTCCCATCGGAACAGTTGAAGATCGCACAGCGAAGAGCCAGGAGGTTGGAGGCTCTCTCCCCTACAAAATCCTGAGAATGTGCCTAGTGACGGTACCGGGGCAACGGCTGCCGGTCAGGATCGGCATCGATGGTGCAAGTCACCAGTTTTTCACGACCATGATGACTCGAATGGCCGCGGTGCGAGGGCATGGAGTTCGGAAGCTTGACGGCACCGGTTATGGCGATCTCGCCTACCTCCTACCACAAGATGCTGGTGGCTTTGCGATCGACGCCGTAGTGGGAGATTTGGGGTTGAATATTGCCTATATGCCCAACGACCAAGACATCCAGAACGTGGCTGAGCATGTTATCAAGCTAATGCGATGACTCCTATAGGAGCCCCTCCAGGCTGTGCCAGCGCAGACTTCAGAGCCGCTGTGCGTGCAGCCTGTTCAAACGGAACCATTGGCGAGGTGGGTTGCTGCGCATTGGAAATCGCATACGCAACGAGAGCGACAAGAAACGGTTGAGAGAAGCGCACGGGCATTTTCTTCAGGAGAGATGCGTTGGACAAAGTAGTTTCATCATTGCATGCCTAAGGCTTAAGTCCTAGCCTGCGGAAGAGCAGATTAGGCCTGCAACTCCAGCAAGCAATAAGCCGGTTCAGACCTGACTTGCATCAGTAAGACAAGTCTGCTTGTAGTGGGTGACAGCCCGGTTGCTTCCGCGATGAGCGTTTCTCGTACCCCCTTCAGTCAAGATGCATCAGGCGGCCCCCAAAGAAAGCTGGGAGCCATCTTCAAGCTTCGACCCTGTACGTTCCGGGCACTGAAATCTCCAGGCAGCAGCAAGAGCTTGCCCTGTGCTCTTTTACTCATACTAATTTCTGCTGCCTCACGCCAATCCTCCAAAGCAAACGTTCGAGCGATAGGAATGGAAAAGCGATCTTCAGCGGCAAGCTGCGCATAGTGCCCGAGCACATCGTAGCGTAGACCGTTGGGCCCCTGCTCCTTCCATGCGGTGCGGACGCCGATGCCTTCTTCGTCTCGATCGGCAAAGCTAAAGACACGTTTGGGATCGCCATCCACGATTTTGACCAGATCTGGCAAAGTGCCTTTGACCTGGGCGGTATGCAGCGCAAAGTCAGGTGCTCTGCCTATGAGTTCGCGGACGCGCTCAACCATTCCTTCGCCATAGGGTGTCCCCTTCGCTCCGAGTTCACGCAGGCGATCAGCAAATGTCTCACCCGCCGAGGTGATGACACGCGCGCCGCGCAGCAGTGCGATTTGAACGGCAGCGAATCCCGTCATGGTTCCGCCGCCGTTGACCAAAAGGGTTTGTCCGGCAGTCAGCGGCAAAAGATCGATGCTGCGCGCTGCTGTCTCCACCGCCATCGGCAGCGCCGCCGCCTCCGTGGTATCCAGTCCCTCAGGAATGGGCAGGAAGACTTTGAGGATCGCATACTCGGCTGCACCTCCGGTGGGTTGGCCTATGTAATATAGGGACGCCAAACACGCGGTCGCCGAAGTTGAAGTTCGTGACGCTCTCGCCAAGTGCATCCACTGTTCCGGCGACATCGAAACCAATTCCTTTTGGTGGAGGGACGGGCAGAAAACCCTCGCAAACCGCCCAATCCGCTGGGTTGAGAGCACAAGCCTGAACCCGTACACGGACTTGTCCGGCACCCGGCGTGGGGATAGCGACCTTCTCCAGGCGAAGGACGTCGAGTGGCTTGCCTATACTTTTGAAATAGAGCGCTTTCATCGCCGAGGTGCATCGCAATTTGATCGCTTATGCCGAGGTTTTTTCGCGCGGAGCGCTGATCGCGCCCATGATCGAACGGCTCATGGCGCCGGATCGGGCATTCGCTGGGGCGCGACGACGCCCTGCTCAACCCGGAGCGAGAGCACCCGAGAGATCAGTCTAGGATGTATGGCTCGATGCGTGGCGAACGCTGTTGGGCGCGCTCGACAGCGTTCGCCCGCTGAAGTGGGAAGAGACTTTTCTGGACGGTAGCTTCGCCCCGGCGAAAAAGGGGCGAGAAACCGGATTTTGCTCCAACAGGCGAAATATTTGTCTTATAGAGGTTCGCTCCATAGACTGAGTTCAGTGGCCTGTGGCGCTTGTTCCACGCGGCTTTCGGAGCTGGCTTTCTTTCCAAAGATCATGGTCGAACGGTCTTTGGAGTTGTACCTCGGCCATGAAGGAAGGCCTGGTGCCGCGGGGGTTTCGCCCCGGATGAAGGAGGTCCAGGCAGCGTGTATCTGCTTGCCCAAGGCGGCTTCTGATGTCGCATTGGTCACCCGCTCGTGCGGATGATTCCATACCATGCCCACATCAAGTCCATGATACGCATTGCCCTCAAGCTTCCCACTGGTCTCTTCAAATTCCAACTCATAGACATAGGTGCTACCGCCGCCTTTGACGTGTGACTCAGCCACGCGCATGGAGGGAACCCAGTATTCTTCCGCCGTAAGGGCGCGAATGCGACGCTGCTCGACGCTGAGTTGCGGATAGATGTCCTTGTACTTTTGATAGATAGCGTCGAACTTTGCGATGCTCGTGTTGGCGAGCTGATTCGCACTTGGATCTTGTGTCGGATGTGCTCCAATGAAGGCCGCGCTCTCTTCTCGGTTGGTACCGATAAGCAATCTCTTACCGCGAGTGGAACCGTTTGCGATGGTCTCCAGTGGAAGACGTGGAATAAGTACTCCATCGATCTCGGGGCGCAGCGGGTAGTGCTGAGGCCACATCTTTGTGAACTGTTGCTGAGCTTCGATTAACGCTCTTCCCGTTGCTGTCTTCAGGCTTATGAGGGCGCTCCTCGATTGCCTTTGCCAAACATCTCCGAAACTCTTTGAGATGCCTGCGCTCGCCGAACCGTCCCAGATGCGTTCGGCTCCTCCACTTTCAGAGATCATCTGGTGGAATAATGGCTGGGCCGATGGAATTCCCATCACGGTGTCGGTCAGCTTCGCACCCGCAGATTCACCACCAATAGTTACGCGAGTGGGATCGCCGCCAAAAGCACTGATGTTTTCCTGGATCCATGACAGTGCGGTCATCAGGTCATGCACCGCATTGTTCGCGGTACCTGCGTAGTGCTCACCGAGGAGTGGTTCGTAATCCAGGAAGCCGAAAACACCGAGGCGATACTCTACAGAGATGCTGATGATATCTTCGCGGGCGAACCCTGTGCCGTCAAACATGCCCTCGGTGGCATGGCCGTCGGTGTATCCTCCACCGTGAATCCAGACAAAGACGGGGAAAGGTCCTCGACCCTCAGGCGTCCAGATGTTCAAGTAGAGGCAGTCTTCGCTATGCGGTACTTCCGGCAGTCCAAACTGCATGGGCGCCGCAGTGAAATGCGATGCCTGCCGTTCGCCCTTCCATGGAGCCACTTTTTCTGTTGGAAGAAGACGTAGCGCCCCGACAGGTGGTTTGGCATAGGGAACACCACGGAATACGCGCACTCCGTCCCGGCTTTCGCCACGCAATGTACCACTCGGGGAACGAACGACCGTGGGCGTGACTGCATTCGATGTGAAAAGGTTGTGAGTTCGGAAAGCACATGCGGCAAGCGAACTGTTTACCATGAAGTTTCTGCGAGTAATCATAGACATCCGTCATCAATTTACCTCACCGACCTTGCTGTTCCCGCAAATTTGACCAAAAGAGATCAAGATGATCGAAAGACTTTGCGGACCGCATCGAGGTATGCGTTGCCGTGTTCTGCGTCAGGTTCTAGATAGCTCCCCTCAGTCCATTCGTTCCACGAGTTGAGAGTGACTAGGCGCTTGCCCGCGGGCAGTTGCGTGAGCGTAAACTGCTTTGCCGAATGAAGTGCTTCTTCAAATGCCTGGGGCGAGTTGTTCACGACGACCGAGGTGAAAGGATAGCCGCCCACACGAAAATTGTCCGTTGGACACGTACGAGGTGTGGCATCCCATCCGACGGTTACGTTAGGGAAATACATGCAATCCAACTCTGCAGACGCCTGGCTACGGTAAGTTTCGTACTGGCGACGGACATCTTCGTACTCCGTGGTGACCGTTTCTGAAAGCTTGACATGATGGATCCACACATAGGAGGTCGTACTGTCGATGCGCAGTTGATGTAGCAGCTGGGGCAGGTTCTTGATCTCCGCTTCGCCCGGTAGAAGCTTCACGCCCCATGTAACTGCGTTGATATGGACACCGGGAAAGCCAGCGGCAACTGCCTTCTGGCGCAATGCATCAAGCGCCTCCGCGGCCTGAGAGGGTCCCCCCATGCCCTGCACAAAGCGAAAGAGTTCGTAGATGGAGAAGTAAGGCTGTCCATTGAGCTTGAGGTAAGACGGGTGCTGGAAAAGTTGGATAACGCGCTCACACATCGCGTCGAAGGCACGGCGTGAAATGCCGCCACGAAACTGTACCTTCCCGGGGCTATCCAGTTTGGCAGGATGCAGGTCGATCCAGTCATGATTTGCCCACATCAGCCCGAAGCGAACATCGCTATTGTTCGGGGCTTTGAGGTAACCGCCCTCGAGGGCACCGTTCAGAAACGGCCCATCTTCATACCAGTACCAATCGAACAGGAGTGCATCGATGCGATGCTGGCGAGCGGCAGAGATCTTCAGGCTGAAGACTTCCGGAGTGGACTCATCCGGGTAGCCCCACTGTGGCACCTTGGGCTGATGGTGGCCTGGAAAACGAGGTTTTGCGGCCTTGACGAGGTTCCATTCGGTCCACCCACTGCCGTGGGCCTTTTCGTTCCGCGGGTCCACATGGAAGTTGCCGAAGTAATAGGCTGCAGTGATCAGCCCGTCGGGCCTCGTTGGTTCAGCAGGAGCTGTTATTGAACTGAGCCCACCGTTCAGCAGCACAGCGCCGCTTCCGGCGATAAAGTCACGGCGATCCATACATCTCCTCTTGCTCACGCTCTTCCGGTTGATAGCTTCTTCGTTTACAGCCAAGAAGGGTGCATTGCCGCAATTCTTCTCCCTTGGCAGCCAGTGGACCTGCTGCGAGCAGTATCCGGTTCTTCTGGAGAGGCGATGCTCCGTCGATCACCGTCCAATAGAACTCAATTCCTAGACGGCCGCCCTTGGACTGTCAACGTTCTACCGGTACAGTGCAGGTGCAGTGCTGTATGATAGGTGCCTGAGGAAAGCTTCAACGTCTTCTATTGTCACCGAAGAGTTTGGTGATTCGGGGACAAGACGAGGTGCTGCGATGATTGCCACAAACGGAGTTGATACGAATGGCAAACAGTCGCAAGCAGAAGCACAGGACTCCTCCGAACGCATCTCAGAAGCACTGACCTATATCCTCCACAGCCCCCGCTTCAAAGACAGCCCGCAGTTGCAGAGTTTGTTGGGCTATATCGTTCAGGAAGCTCTCAGGGGGAATGAAGATGCTCTCAAGGAGCGGATCATTGGGATGAACGTCTTTGGGCGGCGCCCTGACTACGACACAACGGATGATCCGATCGTTCGCTCCCGCATGGGCCTGCTTCGGAAGCGGCTCGCGCAGTATTACGACGGAAAGGATGGGGAACATGCTGCAGTGCAGATCGTGATCCCCAACGGTACCTACCGTCCTTCTTTCGTATTTCGTCCGGTCACAAAGAGATCGCTCACGAAAGCCGTTCTTGTCGAGACAAAGGCGCCATCAGTTTCCCTTGAGGAGCCCAAAGGTTCCCCAGGCAATCCCGACGCGTCCTCAACCATGGTGCGGCACGTGAGTGTTGTCCCGTGGGTGTCCGGGGTGAAGCGGACATTCAAAATCGGAACCCTTGTAGCGGCCGCGCTTCTCATCTTCCTTGGAATATGGTGGTTCTTCCTACGGAGCCCACAGACTGAACTCGATCTGCTTTGGGCGCCGATCGTGAAAAGTAAGCGGCCAATATACGTCTATACCGGGACGATCCCGGTCTTTGAAGAGGCATCTCCTCTTGACGAAGCGGCGTCTCCAGAAGATCGAGCCTCGCCCTTACGCGTGCCCGAACCACCATCGGTGGATGCACCGCGAACAGGCCCGAACCATGTCTTCTCGTGGGGAGAAGGGATGCTTACCGGCTCTGTCTACGCCGATATACGATTGGCTGCTTTTTTAGGCGAGCACAAGCGAACGCCGGTCATGCGCTCTGGTGCAAATCTTCCCTTTCTGGATCTGAAGGGATCCCCTCTTATCCTTGTTGGCTCCTTTGACAACTATTGGACGCGGGTCATGAATGAAAACCTGCCTTTTTACCTGGATCGGGGCTTCGGGATTCGCGAGCGCGGCGGGGAGCACCGGCGGTGGTTTAACCCTCTGAAAGCAGAGATGACACCCAGGATGATGGAAGATTACGCTCTCGTTTTTCGAATCATGAACTCGAAAAACGGAGCACCGGTGTTGGCTGTGGTCGGCCTCTCGACCTGTGGAACGCACGCCGCAGCGGATTTTGTCACGGACCCGGTACAGATGCGGGCACTGTCAAATGTTCCCCGTGGATCTCTCATGAACAAGAACATCGAACTCGTTCTCCATACCTCCTTGGTGAACTGTGCGCCTACCTCAGTAGAAGTCATTGCGAGCAAGGTCTGGTAGCGGATTATCGCAACTCCATCGAATGAGATCGTTGCAAGGTCTGCGCCGCTTTCATCCTCGGAGTGGATCCAGATTCCCCTTCTGAAAATTTCCGAATAGCGCCTCGCCGCGACACTCGCGCGTACAAGGCCCTTCCGTAAGTTGCAGACGATCTTCACGCTGCCGGCGTGCCTGCTTGTGCACCGCCTCCATACGGTCGCGCACTGCGGGAGGTAACCGCGCGTAGTCCCTGGGTAAACCATTGCAAAAGTCATGGTTACGACTTCTCCGAAAGCCGTCCGTACCACACCGCACCTACACCATACCTGCGGATCATTGACAGTCAATCCAACCAAACCTTAGCACTTGGGATGCTTGTTACTAGTTTCATCATTCGTGTCATTCCAGAGGGTAGAACATGAGATCGAAGTTGCTCCTTGAAAGCCTTCAACCCAGAGTCGTAGAGAAGAGTGGACCTACACCGACGATAGGACAAATCAAAAGAAAGGCACCGCTTGCCGCGTTCGTTCTCTCCGCACTGCTTTCCCTCACCCTCATGTCGGTCGTTCCTCAGCGACAGGTATTTGCTCAAACAAACCTCGCCAGCATCACAGGAACGGTCACGGACAGCACCGGAGCTGCGCTTCCGAACGTCAGCGTCAACATCCTGAACACGGAGACCACGGCAGTGCGTGTCGTGACCACGGACGCAAACGGGTTCTATACGGCCCCCTCCTTGAACGTCGGGTCGTACCGCATCACGGCAACATTGCCTGGGTTTAGTAAGGCGGTCGTTTCCGCCTCGCTGACATTGGGTGGTCTCAACCAGGATGTTCACATGAACGTAGGAAACATTTCGGAGGAGATCACGGTGTCCGGCTCGTCCGGGTCAGTGGCTCTCCAGACGGACAGCCATGAATTGGCTACGTCCGTTGACAGTGTGCAGCTGACAACCCTTCCAAACGGTGGCCGGAGCCTTCTCAGTATCGCCACTCTGGGTCCGGCTGCACAGAACGGTACGGACTCTAGCACGTCGGCTGGTGATCAGAGCTTCTTTGGCCAGACAGGCAACTCAGTCATCCTGGCTGGCCTGGGTCCCAATCAGACACAGTTTCTGCAGGATGGAATTGACAACACCAATCTTCTCACACAGACCGGCAATATTCTCGCCTCCGTCGAGGCTGCAAAAGAGGTATCCACCCTCTACAGCAATGCTCCCGCCATCTTCCGGCAGCCCGCGATCGTCAACGTCATCACGAAGAGCGGCTCCCATGACTTCCATGGGACCGTGTATGACTTCCTGCAAAACGATGCTGCAAACGCGAAAAACTGGTATGCGGCATCGAAGGCCCCTCTGCGATACAACCTCTTCGGCGGCAACCTAGGCGCCCCCATCTTCCGAAACAAGGTCTTCGGTTTCTTCGACTACTCCGGCTTGCGGAGCCACTCATCTGGACTCTCGCAGAACCGTGTCCCAACTGCGGCAGAACGCCAGGGAGATTTTTCAGCCGATCCGGTCATTTACGATCCCTCAACGTACAACGCTGCCACCGGCACGTCGAGCCCATTTCCGAATAATAAGTTGCCGGCTATCAGCCCCTTCGCGCAGCTATGGCTGCAAAATTACCCTCTGCCCAATATGCCGCTCAATGCGAACAATGTGAACTATCAGGTGAACCTCCCCTCGATCAGCAACTATGACGAATACCTCGGTCGCATCGATTGGAACATTTCCAAAAAGGATCAGATCTTTGGAACCGTAGCCCGCTACAGCAGCTCCGGCGGTGGAAACAGCATCGTTCCAGGATTCTTCGGCATCAGCATTCCTCTAAACGGCACGAACGCTTCCATCACCGACACTAATATCGTGAATGACCACATCGTCAATGCCTTGAAGATCGGTTACAACCGCAGCAATCTGTTCCGTACACAGCAGGGAACCGGAGCAATGAACTACGCTAATTTCTATGGATTGAAGAATCTCAATCCCCTTCTGGCGCAGTCGACACCGCCCGCAATCTCCGTCACGAACTACACCTCGCTGGGAGATCCATATTCCCCGCAGGGCGCTATCCAGAACCGTTACCAGTTCGCGGACCAGGTTACCTGGACGCGCGGAAACCATACGTTCAGCTTCGGCGGTGAATTCATTCGGGTCCAATTCAACGGAAGCTGGGTCGTCACGAACAACGGCAATTACACCTTCGACGGGTCCGCGACATCCCAGTACGTCTCCGGAAAGCGTAGTTCGGCCAGTCAGGGCAATGGATTAGCCGACCTGGAACTCGGCCTCCCTGTCAGAGGTAGCGGCCTGACAGGTACGTCTGCAGGAGCATTTCGGGAGTTCGACGTCTCCGGATTCGTTCAAGATGACTGGAGAGTCACCCCTCGCCTCACACTGAATGTCGGACTGCGGTACGACTATGTCAATCCTCCCAGCGACAAAAACGGCCGGGGTGCGATCTATGTGCTGCCGGCAAATGCCAACAGGCCCGGTAGCTGGAATGCGAACTATAACGACTGGGGCCCTCGGGTCGGCTTCGCTTATAAGGCGACAGATCACCTGGCCATTCGCGGCGGTTATGGCATTTACTACGCACCGATCCTCTACAACAATCTCCAGTTCATGCTTTTGTACTCGCCCAATGTAGTGGCTCAGAGCTATAGCCTGAACATCCAATCGCCGCAGAATATACAGAACCTGTTTCAGCCCAATCCACCTTCGGTCCCCGGTCAGGGCGGTTACTCCATCACCCCAACTCTTAAGGACACGTCAACACAAGAATGGAATCTGAACATTGAGCGGACGCTTGGAAGCAGCACCATGCTCACGGTGCAGTATCTCGGCAACGTCACCCGGCACCAGTCTGCCCGCGCTGATCTTAATCAGCCGGTCGCTCTCTCCCCTGGCAATACCTCGGGCAAGCTCGATGTTCGTCCCTATCCCAGCGCCGGCCCCATTGACGGGCAGCTCAATGCCTTCAGCGCGAACTATAACGCACTGGGTGTAAAGCTCGACCGAAGGCTCTCCAGGGATCTCCAACTGCTCGTCAGTTACACCTGGCAGAAGGCATTGAACAACGTGGACGGCGACAACAATAACATCCAGTCGATCTACAACCCTCAACTGACCTACGGTCCAGCAAGCTTCAATCGTAGTCAGGACCTCAACATCAGCCCGATCTACTTCCTGCCCTTTGGACCCGGCAAACGATTTGCGAACTCGAACAATATCTTCAACCGTGAGTTGATTGGCGGGTGGGAACTCTCGGGCCTGCAGTACATCGCATCTGGCCAGCCCATCTCCGTCTCCGCGAATAACAACGCGGACACAAGCCAGAACCATGGTGTTTACGCAATTCTTACCTGCGATCCCATGCACGGATTCCAGCGCACACGCTTCCACATCTTCAATCCTGCTTGTTTCGCCCAACCTGCAGCGGGCCAATACGGCACAACACGTTCGGTAGGATCACAGCCGCGAATCTTCTCTACAAACCTCTCAGTCCTGAAAAACTTCGCCATCACAGAGCATCACCAGCTTCAGTTCCGGGCAGAGGCATATAACCTCTTCAACCATCCCCTCTTCAGTACCAGCGGCGGCGGCGTCACCTCCCCTACGCTTGGCGTGGCGACGTCGCAGTCAAATAGTCCTCGGACGATGCAATTTGGGCTTAGATACTCTTTCTGACGCAGGTCGCCAGCAACGGAACTGAGGTGACGCGAAACATCTACCGGTGTGTTACATAGTTTCTGTACGCAGGTTTCCGATCCTACCCCGTTGCTGCCGCGCCGTGAGTGGTAAAGAATCTGAAAGCGTCAAGCCATACGAAAAGTTGGATCTGTCCGACTCGGGATCGGAAGGAGCGAGCGAAAGAATAGATACATCTCCATTTACGATGCAGCGGCCGACTCCGAGGAGCTTCGGAAATATTCTGGAGTGTTTGAGCCAGGCTTGGAAGTCTCCTGAGCGGGGGGAGGAGCGGCAGGGAACTGCGTCTACTCACATCGAAAGCGGGATTGGCTTTGCAGTCGCAACATCAGTCTCATCAAGCCGCTTTGACCACGGACCCCAGTCTTTCGGAAGATTGTTTTAGACATGAAACGCACACTAGAGTCTGTGACACGGAGTAACTGTTCGGCTTCCTTGAGTGAAAGCCCCTCTAAGAGAAGGTCTGCCAAACGGGCCTCGGAATAGGACAAACCAAATATGTGACGCAACAGATCACCACGTGGAGGCAGAGGCTTATCTAAATCCGTCATGAGAACGCAGGTTCGACATTGCCATGAAAAGATCTGCGAACCTTTCGATGGCTTCATCACGGTGATTTGCAGATCCTTGCGCCCGTCACGGCTTAGCAGCATGGAGCCGCATCCCCGGATCTGTCTTCGCGATTCATCCCGAATTGACGAATAAGCAGTCAGACCCAGCAGGTCTTGGAGTTCTGCATCTTCGGAAGGAACCGTGGCCCTAATGCGGTTTCCCGAAGAGCGTAGCCCGCGACCCGACCGCAGAATTGCTTCTGCCGCAGGCGTCATGCATATCACCAGGCCGTTCTGGTCGATAGTGACCAATGCTACGTCTAGTGTTTGTGCAACATCGTCGAAGACACGCTTGGAACACTGGAGATGCGAAAGCCTCTGGCTAATTGAAAAAGCTTGCCGAATATGGGGACGTAGAAGCGTGACCAAGTCGATGTCTCCTTCATCGAAGTTGCCGGTCTGCTTGGAGCGCAGTATGGTGACTCCTCCGAACACATACTGGCCGACGCGCCCTACACTTGCTCCGATCTGGTGAAACTGGTGGAGTGGACGCATGTAATCGGCGTAATACTCTGTCTTCTCTAACTCGGTGTCGCTTATCAGTTGGCTACGAGAGCCTACCCAACCAGATTCGGCGTTGCCAGCTTGACGAAATCTTTGGAGCAGAATGTCTTTGGCAAGAAAGTACTGCTCATAGGCGGCCTGGGCTTGCGCGTCGACACCATCCTGGCTAAACAACGCAGGCCGTTGCTCCCCATCGAGTGCGACGACCATTCCACTGTTCCCGTGTAAGTCGCGACATAACTGAGAGACAACTCTACCCCACAGATCGGGAGATTCCGCCGCCTCGTAGATCCTGAGGATGTGTCCGTTGATCGCGCTTTGCGAAAACATGACGTGCCCTCCAGGAAAATAAACAATACTCCCAAATGGTAGCTATTCACATGAGGGTCTCTCGGTTAGCTTTACCTTAACAAAAGGCCTCAACAGGAAGGCTTCATCACGACACGTGACGGATTAGCCAGCGTTCACAACGCGAGGGCTTTTGGAGTAAGAGACTTATTGGAGGAAATCATGGATGAGATGCTACCGGGCTCCGCTTACTATATCGTGCGCCGAGAGTCCGCCTCTGGCACCGTCATAACACTTCCTGAAACTGCACTAATGGAAACCGCAACGACCAAAGTTATGGTGGTCCCGCCGGTCGTAGTTGGATTGATCATTACTATTGCTCAACGATTTCTGGAAAACAGCGTCGATAAATTCTTCAGTTGGATGTTCAACTCTGGTGACAAGCAAGATGGTGTGACGTTGCCCCAGATTGCAGAGTTGATGCAGCAGTTCTGTCAGTATGTATGTTCCTTCGTTTATCAAACCGTCAACGATGCCCGGATCAAGAGCAAACTAGACCACGCCAAGGAACTCCTAGACACCATTAATCAGAAACTAAGACGTGCGGCAAACACAGAAGACTCGGTGAAGACCTATGAAGAGCTATATTTCAACGCCCTGCTATCGCAAGCTATGTCTGCTTACAAATCGCTCAGTGAAGAAGCCTCGCAGGTTGCCATCCTGAACTACGCAACGATCGCAACCGCTGAGATCCAAGTCATGCGGGCACTCATACAGGCTGACCATAAAGATCCCAGCCGACGTACTCTGGCGGACGCTGTGAAGGAACATAAAGAATATCTGATCCAGTCGATCGAAGCGCTGAAGATCGTCACATGTAAATCACAGCGGGTAGGTGCCTTACCAAACGCCGAGACTAACTGCGCCATATACATGCCGCACCCGACGGCCACAAAGGATGAACCAAACTCACCTGAGAATTTAGACTACGACAACACCGTATGTGGTCAACGGTATCGGCAGCGCTATTACATCCTTCTCACCCGCGAAGAAGTCGACCCCTGGCAGCCTACTGGCTGGAAACTCCTTGATCAGCAACAGGTCATTCTGGATGCGTTAGTAAATCCCGGGAATCCACCTCCTCCGCAGCCTCCGATCAATGTGCAGATTCAAGGGTATTTGGCTGCGTTCCGTCAAAGGCAGAAGACAGACACGGACAAGAAACTGAAGGACCTCGAAGATGGTCTGTTCAGCCAAATCCGTGTGCTGATGGACGCGTGGGACAAAGCTTTGGGTCACCACAAACACAAAGGCAATGAGGAAGTCTGAATAAACCCGCAACAAAGGCTACTGTAAAAAAGGCAGCTACCGGATCTGGCGTTCACGAAGACGAGTTTCGTTGGACAGGGGAGGGAATGGCCCCGCCGCCCGCCATTGAGTGGGCGAGTCTTGGCATCTACCATCTAAGCGAGATGAGAAGGGCGGTGCTTTTGGACACGATTGCCCACTTTTTTGCGAAGAAGTAGGGGCCGCAAACGCAGCCCGCTGACTCAGAGGCTCGTATTATGCATGGGTGGTTCATCCTGCTTGGGTAACTGCGGCTTAGTACGTGATCGTCGAACCCGCGTCCAGGGCAAGGTTCTTCTAAGAAACTCCCTGTGAGCGGCGTCCAGCGATAGCCTCGCCTGATGCAGGTCAAAGAGAGAGAAACATGTGGAGCATCCACCCTTGATTCCGCCGCGTCCTTCTCGCTCCGGGTTGTAACGTGGATGCCGTTCGCACTTCGCCTTCACCCGCTCGGCGACCGCGACCGCGACTGCCTGATTCAGCCGCGCACGACGGTAGGAACGCGGATCGACAAATGGCGCGACTGTATTGTGGAGCGCATCGGGTACAACGAAGAGCGACTTGCCGACTCGACGCTCGACAACTCGGACAGAGCCATCGCCCTGAAGTTTCTGGTGCACCTGGTCGGCGACGAGCATCAACCGTTCCACACGCTGGGGGTTGGGCGCGGCGGGAACGATATTGCCGTGAAAGTGTGGGGGAGCGAGAAGTGCGGGCAGTGGGGCTGCAACCTGCATGAAGTTTGGGACGAGAAGCTAATCGAGCATCGCAATCTTGATGAAGCTGCGTGGTTGAAGATGCTTGAGAACGAGATTGCAGCGAAGAAGATTGTCCCCGGGAATGGGAGCGCCGCGGACTGGGCGATGGAGTCGCACGACCTTGGTCGGTTGGCGCTGGTAGCTCCGGGAACGAACATCGATGAGGCTTACTACGAGAGAAATATCGGGACCATCAACCAGCGACTGGAGCAGGGCGGCCTCAGGCTCGCGCAGCTCATCAACGCCGCGTTTAATGCTTCGCCATTGACTAAACAGTGAGCCGCAATCGCACCAATCAACTTTTATCAGTCTCGATCGTAAGAGTGAACGGCGAATTAAAGGCTCTTATAGTCCCTAATTGTGCCAACCTTACAATCTGTCTTAGTTGAGCACCGGGTACCAGAGCATCCTCTCCCAGCTCACCGCTGCCGTCATGGGCCGCGGCTGGTTCTACTACCTCACCATAGGCTCGATCCTAGCGGTGCTAGCGCTTTCGGCGAACACGTCGTTCGCCGACTTCCCGCGCCTCACCCGCGCCATTGCGCTGCAAGACTACCTACCGCACGTATTCAAGGTCCGCGGGCGCCGCCTGCTCGACCCCACGGGATAGAAAAGTTTCTGCGGTCGTGGCGCGATTCTTTCTGGTCTTCGCATTAATGAGTAAGGCAGATGGAGTCGCAGCCACTGTCGCAAAGGAGAACGATCATGAACTTCCTATCACGTAAGTCCATCCTCACCCCCTCAGTCCTTGCCTTTGGCTTCGCTCTCAGTGCGTTCGCATCGGTCTCGCGCGCCATAGCACAGAATTCCTCTGGGCATGTCGTAGCTACCGTCCCATTTGACTTCCGAACTGGCTCTGAGGTCATGCCGGCCGGGAAGTACGACATTCGGACGCTGTCCGACCACGTTCTGCTTCTTCGCGGAGTTACTCAGAACCGATCGCAGATCCTGATGGCGATAGGATCTACAACGATGAAGCCGACCGACAAGGGCAGATTAGTATTTCACCGTTACGGAAACAAGTACTTCCTCCACCAGATTTGGTCTCCCGGTGCAACGAACGGTTTCGAGCTTCCTAAGAGTCATGCGGAGAAAGAAACCATTCGAGCCGCAAACAGCCCGGTGCCTACGAACACAGAACTTGCACTTAACATGCCTCACTGACTCCGACAGCCGGCCGGAGATTTCTCCCATCGGCCGGCCGCCGTTTTCTTCTGGAGGAACTGGCTCCCTAACCCTCGACATCCCGGGAGGTGCGCGATGCCATAACGGATCGGACGACGACCCATTACCCGATAATTTCGTGTCGCGGGGGTTCCCAGATGCGCGATGCCGCACTCGAGAATGTCGCTCCGAGCTAGATAATGAGATCTGGGACGCTAACGGGAACGCTGACAGCCCAACCAGAGTTCCGAACCAGAAAGCCCGCAGCACCGGTTGAGTATGTCTCATCGGGGGAAATCATCATATATACGAGAACCTTCTGCAACCCCTGAGGGATCGGCGTGACCATATATTGCGTCAGAGCGGCGGTAACCTAGAAATCAGCAACTCGATCCTAGAGAACCAACCCCATTGCCACTCGTCTGGTTATTGTTCAAACGTGTTCATCGACTTCTATTGATCAAGTCCGCAATCACATGTGGGGGACGTGGATCAGAAATGCCCTTGCCTTCGCTCAGACTGACCAAACTGCCGGGATGCCCACCTACCTCCATAGGCCTGATTGCAAACAATGTGTTGAGGGTTTATAAAAGTGCCTTCTATTTGAATGAAAGTCATTGTCCCTCCGAACCATCAAGCCTAACACTCAAAGGGGCTGCATGACCCTATTCTTCCAGCATGGCGTCGAGCGCTTCGGCTGCCACTCCCCATCTGTCCTGGACGTCCATAACAAAATCGTCAAGTTCCTGGGCGGCATCCTCAGAAACGCCTTTGGACTTGAGATATTTCTTCAGGATGGCGATCTCACTGTTGAGGTGTTCGATAACAGACTGGTGGATGGATTCAATATGTTCGCGAACTTCCGTGATGTCGTACTTGGGCTTAGGTGGAGACATAGGTTTTCTTGGTGCCGGGCTGTCGAGAAAGGTGAGGTCAGAGGTTTGGACTCGAAAACGCTCCAGCTGGATCGGAGAGAATCATCGGGAAGAGCAGGTGATCAAGTAGAGGGCGCACAGAAGTTCATCGGCAGCTAAGATTTTCATGAGTTCCGCATTCGGATAACCGCGTCGCTTTCCGAGATGCGCTGCAGACGTGGAGGGCGCTCATTTGCGCTCCCGCTCTGTGCCTTCGACGGTCCCGCCGTCAACCAACAGCCAATCCTCACAATCCGCATACGCGATGGGCTGATCGAAGTGCGGAAGCGTTTCCATCTCTCAGCGACGCGCTGCAATCCAGGCCCAAGGCTGCCAACGACGGCGAGCGCGAGCCGCCATTCTGCTCGGCTATGTTGCCGGCATGTTGTCGGGTTCTCATAAAGCCTGGATCAAATGAAGAAGCTTCGTTTTGAATTGCCTGATTTCCACCTAAGCGAGGCTGCTGGAGAGACGAATAGGGAGATAGCCCTTCAGTGTATTCCCAGGGGCAAGGATCCGTGGATCCGGGCCCTAATGACTGCCGTCAATATGTGGCATCGTCTCAGCAGGCGGTTCCAGGATTCGTAGCTTCTGCGAATATTGCATGCCTAGGATCTGGACGAAGGATCAGGATGAGGGGTTAGCCGGTGATACGTGCAGAGCGCATGACCAGGCGGGACACTCTTGACCCTATAGACCCCGTTCTCAGCAGGTCCTCGGTCTTCACCTTCTGGATTTGAATTCTCCACATGTTCTTTCTTTGGGTAGGCCCGTTTAGAGTGAGCCAGCGTTGCTCCTGTGCTTCGCCGCGATGGCGGCTTTGGCCGAAAGTCCAAGTTTCTTGAGCATCGAGCGCAACTGATCCTGCTCTCGCTGTGTAAGCACATTAGTCACAGCTTCAATGTCCAGCGCGTGTTCTTTATACAGCTCGGATATGAAGGTCCGGCCCTCGTGGGGGAGCGCCACGATTTTGCTGCGCCGATCGTTCTTTGAGCTTTGCCGGATGACCCATCCTTTTTCTTCGAGCCGATCTACAGCAGCTGTCATTGAAGCATTTGCGAGGAGCACCTTTTCGCCAATTGTGGAGATTGTCATTGGCCCTTTGTGCAGCAGAACCTCTAACACCATGAAGTCGCTAATCCCGAGCCCTTCTGCCGCGATGCAAGTCTCGACATAGGACGCCAGTGCCCCGTGGGCTCTGGCCAGAACCACCCATAGCTTGGGGCCGGTCGTGGGTGTGTCGGATCTGATGATCTTTCCGCATAGCTGCACATCTTAAGGTGCTTCGACATTGAAGAAGATTCAGAGTTTTGCCGTCGCACTCGCACACATCGACGAATCTTTTACTTCGATATCGAATCTTATTATAACGAAGGAGTTGCCAAGTGGCCACCAGACCAATCGTAGGATTGCATCATGTAACCGCCATTGCGGGCGACCCGCAGCGGAACCTGGATTTTTATACCCAGGTGCTCGGACTGCGTTTCGTCAAGAAAACCGTAAACTTCGATGATCCGGGGACTTATCACTTTTATTTCGGGGATGACGCCGGAACCCCTGGGACCATCCTAACGTTCTTTCCCTGGCCTCTCGCCAAACGAGGGACAGTCGGGGCGGGAGAAGTGACGCACACCGCGTTCAGTGTTCCTCCAACCTCGATCTCCTATTGGCAGGAGCGGCTAGCCTCGAAGAATGTCTCCCTGGAGGGTAAGGAAGAGCGCATGGGCGAGACCGTCCTGACGTTCAGCGATCCGGATGGGATGAAGATCGAGCTTGTAGGGCATGCCGAGTCCGGCGTCCTGAAGGCTCCCCGCTTTGCCGATGTTCCGGTTGAGCATACGATCCACGGCTTCTTCGGAGTGACCATGCTGGAGCGGGATGCGCGCCAGACAGAAGCTGCGCTCGCACTGCTTGGCTTCCGCAGGGTGGCGGAAGAGGGAAACCGGTTACGGTTTTCAGCCGCTGAGGACGCGCTTGGCAATCATCTCGACATTGTGGTCGATCCCAAGGCCGGCCGGGGCCGTCCTGGTGCGGGCAGCGTGCATCACATTGCCTTTCGGTCGGAGGATTATGAGGACCAGAAGCAGTGGCATGCCGTAATCAGTCAGCATCTCGGCGTTTCGCCGGTGATGGAGCGTGACTACTTCCGGTCGATCTACTTCCGCGAGCCGGGTGGTGTGCTCTTCGAACTCGCAACAGACATTCCAGGTTTTGCTGTCGACGAGCCGCTGGAGTCTTTGGGAGAGGAACTCCGCGTACCGCAATGGCTTAGCTCAAATCTGGCCCCGCTGACCCAGCTTCTGCCGCCGGTTACGCTTCACAAGGCCAAAGAGGAGGTGAGGGCATGATGAACGATCCGCATGCCGGGAGTGCCGTGCTCCAGGCTGGAACGTCTTTGAGCCAGGCAGATCTCGCAGTGGTGCTGCTGCATGGGCGCGGCGGCTCAGCCGAGAACATCCTCGAACTGAGCTCCGCGTTCCGTCTTCCGAATGTGGCTTACTTCGCCCCACAGGCTGCAGGACACACGTGGTATCCGCTCTCGTTCTTAGCACCACGAGAGGCGAACGAGCCGTATCTCAGTTCTGCTTTGGCGAAGGTGGAATCAGTCGTCCGCTCCCTGGAGCAGGCTGGTTTCGGCCGCGAACGCGTTGTTGTCGCTGGGTTTTCGCAGGGCGCGTGCTTGGCGACAGAGTTTCTGGCCAACCACCCTACGCGCTACGGAGGGTTGATCGCCTTCACGGGCGGTTTGATCGGACCACTAGGCTCGCTCCAACAGCCCTGGGCGGGAGAGCTTGCGGGCACGCCTGCATTGCTATGCAGCGGCGACCCGGATCCGCATGTGCCCTGGGCACGCGTGGAGGAGTCGGCCGAGATTCTCCAGGCCATGGGTGCGACGGTCACGACGAAACGCTACCCTGGCCGGCCGCATACCATCACACAGGAAGAACTGGATCTTGCCCGCGACTTGCTTCTGCAGATCAGTGATAAGCGCTAGCTGCTGAATCAATGTTGGACTGATCGCAAGATCAGATCCGCAACCTCAACGAGCAACCTGAACGAAAGGACTACTCAATATGTCTACAAGCACAGCACATACTGCCTCCACGATTACCTGGAAGATCGATCCCGCGCATTCCCGTGCGGAATTCAAGGTCAAGCACATGATGATCTCGAATGTTAAGGGCAGCTTCAACAGCCTGACCGGGACTCTGATCGAGGACACTGCGGATCCGATCCGCAGCCAGGTGGAAGCCACTATCGATATCAGCTCGATCAGCACCGGGGATGAGCAGCGTGATGCGCACCTGAAGAGCGCGGACTTCCTCCATCACGAGGAGCATCCGGTCATGACGTTTAAGTCCACGAAGATCGAGAAGAAAGGTGACGAGGAGTATGCCGTAACAGGCGACTTGACTGTTCGTGGAGTTACCAAGTCGGTGACGTTCGCTGTGGAAGGGCCGAGCGCACCAGGCAAGGACCCTTGGGGTAACACTCGCATTGGACTATCCGCGACGACGAAGATCAATCGCAAAGACTTTGGACTGACCTGGAATGCAGCTCTTGAGACCGGAGGGATTCTGGTTGGCGAAGACGTGCAGATCGCGCTGGACGTACAGTTCATCAAGGTTTAATGCCGCGGTGTCGCGAAGTTAATACATCCCAAGGGCGCAGTGATCGTTCGCTGCGCCCTTACTCGTACGTATCGATGGGGAGGAGGGAATATTTTCATCCAGTGCCTAATACGTCCTGTCGCTGCAAAGCTAAAGCGACTCTGTTCCATGCTTCCCATCAGCCCGAACGATATGAAGTGAGTGGACGAGATGCAGACGATACCGAAAGAAAAAGGGACAGCCATCAGGACTGTCCCTTTCTCTAGTTAGATCTAAGTTATGCGACCTGCACGTTCTCAGCCTGCCAACCCTTGGGGCCTCTGCTCACTTTGAAGTGAACATTCTGACCCTCTTGTAACGAGCGAAATCCGTTACTTTGGATGGCGCTGTGATGGACGAATACGTCCCCGCCATTCGCGCGGCTGAGAAATCCGAATCCCTTTGCATCGTTGAACCCACTTAACTGTTCCGTTTTCCATGATGTTGTTCCTTTGTGACCTGATATACCGCTGAACGCAATGTGGGATTTGTGCGAGTAGAGCGCTAAGCGAGAACAAGCAGGAAGACCAGATCAGATTCGACGACTGAAATTAGAGTAGCAGGTCTCCAAGCTATCGTTGGGACTGCCAGGTCGCTGTTTTGTAAGGTCTGTAAGCAATGCCCTCCGTACTTCCGGTAAGTTTCGACAAAGAATGCCTTCGAGCGGCTGTCACGGCAGAGGTCGCGGGTTCGAGCCCCGTCGTCCCCGCCATCATTCTAAAAGACTTACGGAATGATGGCTTGATCGTCATAGGTGCAGAAAGGTGCAGTTTTGCACCTGCTGGCACCTATTTGGCCTAAGCTGCGTAGTGTCCGAGATTGTTTGGATGAACTTTACAGCGCGCGCCTGGGCACAACTAACACGCTCATTACGGCTTCTTGAGCCTGAAGCTTGGCTGCAGTGATCGACTGGGTATAGGTATCCAACGTCATTCGCGCTGAGGAATGCCGAAGCAAATCCTGCTGAACTTTAATGTCTGTGCCTATCGAGCGGAGAAGCGTTTAGTACGAGTGCCGAAAGGTGTGCCAGCCAATCCGCTTCTGGATTCCCAAATCTTTCGCTGCCGCTTGGACGTGTTTTCGCATGACCGTTTGCCCCCATAGAGGATGTTCACCACGCGCACGTGTGCTGGCAAACACCCAATCGTCAGGGGCAGGGAACTTGGACTTCGTACGCCAGTCCTGCAGCATTTGCGAGAGCTGACGACCCATGGGCACCGGCTTAGCCGATGATTCTGTTTTACAGTTGTTTATGTGCCCGTGAACAACGGATCGAGCCACATTGATTTGACCATTATCGAAATCGATGTCGCTCCAACGCAAGCCGAACAACTCACTCTGACGGAGACCGGTCGTTGCAACCGTGAAGATCAGGATATGGGTTAGCGAATCGACCGCCTCCAAGATCTGGCGAATTTCGTTCTCCTGCAAAATGCACGGAACGCCGCGCCGTTTCCCACTCTGACGTACAAGTTGTATTGGATTGCTATCAAACAATTCGTATCGACGTGCGTGATTGAACAACACACTCATCAGGTTTCTGATCTTTGCGCATGAGCCGCGAGCTAACGGAAGCTGCCGCAACCAAGATTCGACCGCGACGGGTTTGATTGTCCGGAGGCGACAAGTTCCCCATCTCGGGACGATCCACCGCTTGAGATAGATGGCATAGGCTTGCTTGGTTGAGTATGACTTCCACGTATTGTCTGGATTCAACTCTCTTTGTCGGTAGTGTTCGACCAGTTGCAACATGGTTAGAGAATCAGTCAACAGGCGCGGATCATTGGGATTGTTCTCCAGCAGAAGGGCATGAACTGCAGAGCGGGCGTCGGTTGTAGCTGGGTACTCCTGGATTGTTCCAATAACGATGCGGCGATAAACCAGTGTGCCGCTGCTCCGATCCCGCCATCGATATTCCCAGACAATCTGTCCACCCTTCCTTCTTGATTGAAAGAGGCTGCCTCTTTGCATTGTTGCTCCTTTCCTTGCCTACGTGTTTGCGTATCGGGAAAAGATTATCGCAGCGAATTTGTATAAATTGCACGGATTGGCAGGGAGGCTGATTGGTCTCAGAGGCCGGGAGAGTGCTGCTTTCCCGCGGCAGAGTTCTAAATTTTGATCTGTGGATGGGCGACAGATGCAGCTCGCTGCAAGCATGGAATCCTCCGGTGCTATTCCGCGACGATTTCGGAATACTGCTCCATTCGATATTCAGGCTCAAAACATATAGTCAGGACACGCGAGACCCCGAATGGCAATCGAATATGACTGTGCACAGCAACGATGACAATCTCATCGCCAGATTTGCCTGAAAAATGACGCCTGATTCGAACGCGATAGCCTCGCGACCCCGACCTCACCGTCACTCAGGGAGAGGACTTCGAGCCAAGGTCAAGAATTTTCACAATCTCGTGGTGATCATTGTAGCTAAGCTTGATCTGCATTCCCAAAGGCTACCACTCGAGGGCGGCGTGATTCCGTCTTAAGATTCAGCAACATTGCTGCGCCGTGACACTACATGGGGAGTTTGGCGACGAGGCCCGCGTACTCGATGCGGAGTTCTGCTATTTCAATTTCTAGGAAGGACGTTTCCACAGGACCGAGAGTCTGTCTATGTCCATCGGGCATAAACGCTCCGCACAATCTCGCCTGTAACAAATCGATCTGTGAGGTGATCTCTACCATGCGACCTTCGAGGTTAGTGCGAATACGCTTCATAAAGTCGAGTTTACGCGCTCCGAAGACAATTTCTGCGATAGACCCGTCCAGAGCACATTTGCCGTCAAAGTCCTCATGGCGGCACAGCAGTCATTTCAAGCGTATGATCAATACAAGTACTCGAACCACCTTTTCTCGCCTTCAGCTGCCTATTGCTTCGCTCCAGACGAGCACCTTTCAAGTAAGCAACAGGACAGTTGGAGTCTCTATGAGCTTCCCTAAAAAATCTGATGTAAAGAACCATCTTTCTCGACGCATTAGAAAGAACATTCTTCCCTTCCGACCTGTAACGGGACCTAATTTGACAGGTTATTTGGGTAGGAAACAAAACCCTTCTTCAACGCAGATTTCCGGCATAGCCTCACTTCATAGTGAGAATTTAGTTGCTGTACCTGTAATAAGAAAATTGCCGGCGTGAAGCAGTATGCGATCTTCCTGCGCACAGGATGCTCACTGCCTGGCGGATTAGCGCTTATCCAAGAGCCGTTTTGCGAGACGTGGATGTCTGTCGAAAACATGACTGCCGCCGCACTCGATACAAAGGTGCGGAGTGCGGACTGGCACTTCATGTGGCTGACGGAAGTGCATTCCTGCTTGGGTATCGGTCAAACTGCTGAATCAGCTTGCAATAAGGCGATCACTCTGGCCTTGAACAAGGTGCCGCGACGCTTTAATACTGCCGAATTGAGTCTGCTCAAGATCACGAAATACCCTGGGTTCCACGTTGCTAGGGTCATGTTTCAAACTCGGCAGATTCAACAGCACGCTTCTCTTGGTCTCGTTGACGAGATGACCCTTCGAGAAAACGCTGCATTCTGAGCCGCGTGCGCCGGTCTCTAAATTTGTTTAAAAAGTTCCCGCGTTTCTCACTACCGCACAGTTTCACAACTGTGAAAAGGAGGTAGGCATGTCTCTCTCCAGAACCTCTCCGGCATTCCAAGCATTGCCATTACCCTTGCCGACCCGCATTGCATTCATTGGGAATTATCTTCCCAGACAATGTGGCATTGCGACGTTCACGACCGACCTATGTACTTCTATGTCCGTCGAGTTCGGCAGTGGCCGCTTTTTTGCGATTCCTGTCAACGATCCCGATTCCAGCTACCAATATCCCGAACAGGTGCGAATAGAGCTTGAGCAGGAGGACTGTTCTTCTTATGAACGTGCTGCGGAATTTCTCAATTTCAATGGAAACGATCTTGTCTGTATGCAGCACGAATATGGCATCTTCGGAGGAATTGCCGGCAGCCACATATTAACGCTGCTTCGCAAATTGAAGATGCCGCTAGTGACAACACTTCACACCGTTCTGCGTGATCCAGATTTCAATCAGCGTGCGGTGCTCGATGAGATCAGCCATTTATCGGATCGCCTGATCGTAATGAGCGAGCACGCAGCAAGTCTTTTGCGCGATGTATATGGTGTCTCGGACGAAAAGATCGATGTCATTTCTCATGGCGTGCCAGACCTTCCCTTTATGGACCCCAATTATTTCAAGGATCTGTTTGGAACCCAGGGGAAATCCGTGCTGCTGACGTTCGGTTTGCTGTCTCCTAACAAAGGAATCGAAAATGTGATTCGCGCGTTGCCTGCAATTTTGGCGAAGCACCCTGATCTTGTATACATCGTCTCCGGAGCGACGCATCCGCATATCAGACGACGCGAAGGGGAGCGGTACAGGGAAGAGTTGCAGGCGTTAGCGGCAGAATGCGACGTTTCCTCACACGTGATTTTCAATAATCGGTTCGTGAGCAATGAGGAGATGATCGAGCACGTCGGCGCTGCGGACATCTATATCACTCCATATCGCCACGAAGCGCAGGTGGTATCCGGTACCCTCGCAATTGCACTCGGAGCGGGAAAGGCGATTATCTCGACGCCCTATTGGCACGCCAAAGAGATTCTTGCTGACGAACGTGGTGTCCTCGTTCCATTCGATGATCCTGATTCCATAGCGACTGCAGCGATCAAATTGTTGGACAATGATGCCGAGCGGCATGCGATGCGAAAGCGCGCATATATTCACTCGCGCAACACCACGTGGCAGAAGACGGCACAGGCATACATGGCAAGCTTCCAGCGAGCACGCGTCGAACGAATGTTGCGTCCTCGCGCCGCCCTGCAGGACATCTTCGCACCCAAATCAACGGACACATTGCCGGTACTGAATACGTTGCATTTATCGAGCATGACGGATGACACGGGCATGTTGCAGCACGCCATATTCTCTTTGCCTAATAGCCTTGAGGGGTACACGACCGACGACAATGCGCGTGCTCTCGTAGTGACAACTCTACTTGCTGCGTCGTCCGCGCCTCAACACCATCAGCCTGCAGCGTTGTCGCATCGCTATCTGGCTTTTCTCTGGTTTGCTTTTCATGAAAAGGCGGGCAGGTTCAGAAATTTCCTTAGCTACGACCGCAGATGGCAAGAGGAAATCGGTTCGGAGGACAGCCACGGCCGTGCCTTGTGGGCGCTTGGGACAGTGCTTGGCCATTCGCAAGATACTGGGCTAAGAGGCGCTGCAGGCAGGCTCTTCGAAGCTGCTATTCCAGCGACACTGACGTTCTCCAGTCCGCGGGCCTGGGCATTTTCTGTCCTGGGAATGCAGGCGTATCTAGACTGGTTTCCCGGAGACAGAGTGATCCAGAATGCTCGCAACTCGCTCGCAAACCGTCTACTGGATATCTACGAGCGCAGCCACACCGAGACGTGGCGCTGGTTTGAGAAGAGCCTCTCCTACTCGAATGCCAGGCTATCGCAGGCGCTCCTGGTTGCTGGTTGCCGAAGTGACAACCAGAGGATGGTAGAAGCAGGATGCGAATCTCTCCAATGGCTGATGAATGTCCAACATCATGAGGAAGACGATTTGTTTGTTCCAATAGGCTCCAGAGGATTTTTCATGCAGGATGGTGAAAAAGCCCGCTTCGATCAACAGCCTGTCGAAGCCTGTGCAACAATCTCAGCTTGTTTACAAGCATTTCGACTGACCAGCGAGCGACATTGGCTTGAGGAAGCATGGTGTGCGTTCCGCTGGTTTCTCGGTGAGAACGATCTTCAGGTCCAACTCTATGATGCAGCTACTGGGGGTTGCAGAGACGGCCTCCATCCCGATCGTGTTAACGAAAACCAGGGAGCCGAATCAACGCTTTCCTTTTTGATGTCATTGCTAGAAATGCAAAGTATAGAAATTCCCACAGCCAAAAACATGAACTCCGAAATGAGCGTTTCTTTTTGACTCCAATCATGCTTCCAGCAACATCACCCGAGTCTCTTCACGCTAACCAGCTAAACTCGCAAAAGCAGGCTGATGATTCTTTGTTCACCCGTTATCCTGGCAATCCAATTCTCAGCCGAAAAGCGTGGCCCTATCCGGTAAACAGTGTCTTCAATGCAGGTGCGACATTGTTGCCGGATGGAGATACTCTCTTGCTTTGCCGGGTGGAAGATCGAAGAGGCCTATCGCATCTTTGCGCTGCCCGTTCAGAAAACGGGATCGATGGATGGCGAATCGACCAGCAGCCAACTCTGATGCCGAATCCCCGCGAATATCCGGAGGAGATATGGGGCATAGAAGATTCGCGCATCACCTACGTTCCAGAACTTCAACAATATGCCATCGCTTACACGTCATTTGCCCGCGGCGGCCCGGGCGTCTCGCTTGCCCTGACAAAAGACTTCAAGAGTTTCGAGCGATATGGAGTTATCATGCCGCCAGAAGACAAGGATGCCGCACTATTGCCGCGTAAAATCGGGGGCTCCTGGGCACTAATCCATCGGCCAGTGACAACGCTCGGCGCTCATATGTGGATCTCGTATTCCCCTGACCTGCAACACTGGGGCAACCATAAGGTTATACTCCAGGCGCGACGCGGTGGATGGTGGGACGCAAACAAGATCGGTCTTTGCTCGCCACCGATTGAAACAGCCAAGGGCTGGCTGGTGCTTTATCATGGCGTCCGCCAGACTGCCTCCGGTAGCATCTATCGCCTTGGGCTTGCTCTCTTCGACATTGACCGACCGGATATTTGCTTGCAACGGGGAGATTCCTGGATGTTTGGCCCCGAAGCCTACTATGAGCGGACGGGAGATGTTCGAGACGTCGTTTTTCCCTGTGGACAAACTATCGGACCCGATGGAGACACAATTCATCTCTACTACGGAGCAGCTGATTCATGTATGGCCATGGCCACCGGCAGCATTCGTGCTCTTCTTTCGTGGCTGGATGCGCATTCTAGCGCAGATGCCGAAAGCGGAATCTAGCGTACTGAAAGGCGGAGAGGCTATGGATATCGCAGGTTTGACTTGGCCTAGCAGCATTCCGCGGGTGCTCTGGACGCGTCGAGAGTGCCCGCGCTGCAGTTCAATTGAGTTCCAGACTGCCGAGTCGCATCCGTTCGACGCTCTTCTGAAACTATTCGCGTTGCATCCGGTTCGTTGCGCTAATTGCTGGCGAAGGTACTATTGGTCTGCCAAAATGGCGCGGATGGAGCCTGACGCGTGAACATGTACAAAAAGACAGAACAACAGAACACATGAGTGTTAGGGCCATGGAGGAGCGTTCATGAATAATTGGCAATATCCATTCAGTCATACATCGAATGATCTGCTGCTCAGTCTGGACAAAGAGAATTCGGGAAAAGCGCTGAATTATCAGGTTGTCGCACAAAGTGCCGAAGAAGTGCAGGCGCATTCAAAATGCGCCCGCCATCAGTATCGGGCCCTATCTGATCGAGTCTGGGCAAATGCAGCTTTTGAATGCAATCAGCATCTACGCTCAACGAGGCGAAGTAAGAGCACAGGTGCGGCTGCTTTATATGAATGCCATTGCACCTCGCATTTGGAAAGCGATGGGTAAGCAGGCAAACCCAATTGGTGCTCAACACCGGCCACCAAAAAATGCGCTGCTGGTATTTGGTGTTCCCTTCAGTGAATAGGACGTTATCTATTGTTCGCAGGCATTCGTTTCAGTAATCGGCCCTGTATGATTGATATGGTAGTTCGGCAGGAAAATTCGTAATCAGGAATCAAGCCAAACTTAGTTTGCGCTGATGATTCCTAAATTGTGAAGACACTCTCTGAAGCCACCGTACTCGCACGAGGAAAGGTTGGATTCGATGAGTGTTCATCTCGTAAATCCCAGTGATAATTCATTTGGCACAGCTGTCATTACTCCTAGATGGCTGTTTGTCCTTGCGGCGGCAACGCCTGAATCAGCGGGCGACCCCATCCTCGTCGATGAGTCCCTTGAGCAGATTGTGCCCGAAACCATTATGCCGGGGATATTGTCGGCATCAGCGTGCATACAGGTAATGCTTTGCGCGGGTATGCGGTTGGAAGGATGGCGCGCGAGCGCGGCGCCTGGGTGATCTATGGCGGCATTCACGCTACGTTATTTCCTGAAGAAGCTCTGGATCGCGGCAATGCTCATGCCGTTGTGAAAGGCGATGGGGATCTTGCATGGGGTAGAGTTGTTACCGATTGCCTTGCAGGTAGCCTAGACAAAATTTACGAGGGCGGACGGATCGAAGGCAGCCAGTTTCTGGCTGCGCGATGGGACCTAATGCAGCGCGATAAGTATATGTGGGCATCGGTGCAGACTATTCGAGGATGCCCGAAGCACTGCTCTTTTTGCAGTGTCTGGCGAACAGATGGGCAGCAACCCCGACAACGTAGGTTTCAGAATGTTATTGACGAGATCGTGAATCTGCGACGCATCGGCTTCAGATTTATCGCTCTGGCAGATGACAACTTTTATCCGGTGACATTGACGGATCTGCGATTGGCCAGAGAGCAGAATAATCTCCCCAAACTTGGAGAGTTGACTGCGATCCGAGCCGAGCGCTTCCAACTCATGGAAGAGCTGGCAAAACTGCCAAAGATATGGTCTTCTTTACGCAGATCACGATGGAGGCAGGCGAAGACGGCGAGTATCTGGACGCCATGCGAAAAGCCAATATCAAGGGCGCCCTAGTAGGAGTCGAAGCAGTAACTCCCGAAGGACTCAAAGCTGTCTTCAAGGACTTCAACTACTCAGGCGAAGCGCTGGCAAGACAGCTACAGACATTCAAACGACACGGCGTTCATGTACTTGGATCGTTTATCTTCGGACTTCCTACCGATAAGCCTGCGACATTCAACGCTACTGTCGAAATGGCGCTTAAGGCAGGTGTGACTTTTGCCCAGTTCGTCATGATGACACCATTTCCCGAAACTGTGGACTTTACCCGATGGGAAAAGGAGCAGGCGAAAGCTCCGACGCTGGTTGGCGATGTGCCAATTACCCGGTATTGGCTGATTCCCACAGAGGTTCGGCCGAAGATGTTCACCCCTCATCCTTCAATGAGCTCGGATGAAATTCGGAAGCGTACACAGAAAGTTTGGGACAGGTTTTACAACTGGAGCGCCATCTGGCAGAGATCAGCATGCACTCCGACGCTACGCGCTCGGCTAGCTTTTATGTTCCTCTCCAAGCTCTACCGGCAAATGTACGCGGGAACTGGAATTTCGACCGACAGTGCCCGCAGGAAGAAGTCTAGAACCTGGGCTAGATGGACCGCCAAACAGTGTCGAAAGTTATTTCAAGCAAAGCCGATGCCACACTTACAGTCTCCCACCTGGGAACTTGCTTTTGCATCGCCTTTGCGTCGCCCAGCATTCCTGGGGAACCAGCAGCGAGGCGAAACCAGCCCATTCGTCGTCATCCCAAAATAGCGACTACGAGACCGTTATACGAAGAAGCGTTCTCCAACCGGATAGGATTTACCGTTACGGAAGCCAGCTGGATGTTCTCCAATGCCACAAACGGTCTCAATCAAAGGCAAGATAATACCAAGCTCGCAACAGGTATCACGTTCCGCTTCCTTAACTAAGTAGTTGATGGCTGGTCGTACGACCGAAGTGAGACAAGACAGAGACTCAATGCGGTGGTTCAGACAGTCGTTCCGCGTTTCATCCCACAAGCCGGCTAATGGTGGTAGAAACCACTGGCTCCGTAGTGCGAAGCATCAACCGTAAAATGGGAGGGCGCATGCCCAACCTGCTCTCGGTCAATGTCGGCCTTCCCCAGGAGATCGAATGTTGTGAACAGGGCAACGCACATCCCTCTCACGAACCGACAGCCCGCGTCCTCAGGAATCGATTTTGGGCAAAAAGGTAGAGGTTGCGGGGCAGAGGTCGAATCGACAGAAGAGGTGGGTTCAATAAGGGTGCAATAGCGGTTCCCAAGGGTTCCACAGGGCGCTCAGGTTGCCATCCACTACGCCTGTTTCCAATGGGTTACGTCCCTCGGGAATACTGTCACGGCAGAGGTCGCGGGTTCGAGCCCCGTCGTCCCCGCCATCAATCTAAAAGACTTAGATTGATGGGTGACCCAAAAAGACCGAGGTCGCGGGTCCAATATGGTTGCAATAAGCTAACCCGCATTTTGTGGATGTCCTTTCAACTCCTTTTAACCCAGATTTGGAACCATCATTCGTACAACCTTGCTCTGCGCTGCACGTTTATTTGACGTGATAGCCTGCGTGTAGACCTCCAGCGTGATTCTGCTGTTGGCGTGTCGCACAAGCTCCTGGACCGTCTTTACATAAGCAGATGCTTGCGCAGCACCTTCGCGAGATGGAGCGAGACGGCCTCGTCGTGCGAAAGAACCTGAGTGGACGAGTGCTTCATGTTGAGTATTCGCTATCCGCTTCGGGCGGTTATGCGACATTGCATCTCATCAGCATGTTGCAGGATTGGAGCAGTGCGCATCTGCCCTTTAGGACGAAAGAGTGAATGGTTCGACAGTCCCGTTAATGGAGACGGGACGCCGTGGGAATTGATTTCACAAGCGTCGAATGCGTACACTAAAGTGTACGCAAAGAGGTGTCTATGCCTGCAATTAAGGTGGGGGTACGAGAGTTCCGCGAACAGATTGCCCGATTTCTGGAGTCAGACGCTCCCGTCGCCGTAACGCGACGCGGCGAGACTCTTGGAGTCTATGTTCCGACTCCACGCAAATCCGCGAAGTCTGCGGACATGACCGAACTACGCGCGGCGGCTGACCGCCTCGCAGCCGCACTCTCTGATGTAGACGAGGAAGAGATCGTCGCAGAGTTCAAACAGATGCGACGTGGAAGAAAGGCTGCTGCCCGCTGAGATGATCGTTCTGGACGCCAACATCCTGATTCGTGCCGTTCTCGGGAAGCGCGTCCGACAGCTTCTTGAGACCTATGCGGCGCAAGGTATCCGGTTTTATGCACCGGAAGTTGCTTATGCCGACGCAGAGAAGTATTTGCCTGCTCTGCCTGATCAAACGGGGAATGCCAAATCATGATGTTCCCGCCACGCTCGCTTACCTGCAATTCCTGATCGAGCCTATCGGCGCAGAGACATACAGCCTCTTTTTCACCTAATTTTTTGCTTGCCGTGCGGTCGTACTGGCCATCTCGTCTACCCGAGGAGAGAATCGAACTGAGATGTTCGGTTGAGACCGGGCCTTGGTTACGTACCATTACCTCGACAAAGCGGAAAGCTTGCGAGTCCGGCTGAAGCTCTGTCAACTCGATACCATCGACCCATACTTTCTTCAGGCGCGCGTCCACGACAAGCCTTGCGCCATCGTGGCAAAAATAAATAGCTGGGGTGCTGTCCGTACACGTTTCGAGCCGCAGAATCCTTTGCGGCAATTTGTGGAAAATGCCGCGCGAACTGGACTTGATGCCATTTGATGCCAAATTGCACCGACTGGCATCAATCGCGGCGGTTGTACCGGCTGCTTCAACTACATCGCCTGCTGCTGTGTTCCCGACTTATCGCCGTGTCTGCTACAGAGAGCAAGATGTCGTGGAGCAGCGAACCTGCGGTTGGTCCCATGCTTCTACTGAGGATCAAAAGTGAATCTCCGAATCATTCTTGGAAGTGATAGAAGAGCGAATCGGTCACGGGCCGTTCCAATTTGTAGTGGTCAAGATTCGAAAGAACATTTCCTTTTATTCGCTCAAATTTACAAGGTCACTTCGTCATATCGTATTGATATTGAGATATTTAAGCTGATCCATATGGGATCATGCGGCTCATGCAGCCGCACAATGAATGATTGTTTAATTATTTTTTCATGTTTTTGATTTCGTATGTAGTCTATATTGTTTTCGTTTGGGATTCCTTTATTCAGTGCTGTGTTTCTCGGCCACCAACCACTCGTGGCGCGAGGATCCAGTCAGATGGTTTTCGGCATTCTCCATACGGTTTTAGCGCATTGCTATTTCCGCTGTCCGGAGCTTCCGTCTCGGCTCAAATCGAGCGTGCAACCCTTCGACGACATATGACCCATGTATCAGTTCCAGAACCAGAGTCGGATGTAAAAGCTGTTTCGAATAAGAGTCTGCCAAGAGCGTCGGTCTACGGAAGGTCAACAGGACGCCGGGTCCAATTATCTAGGCAAAACAGTTAGAGAGGAGTCAAGATATGAGCTTAAGTCGTTTCAACTTTCTCAAGTTTTTGCGTGGGAAGCAAATACTTCCAATGTGTATCGCGGCTGCGCTTCTTGCCGGTCCAGTTTGGAGCCAGAGCTACACGCTCACCACCACGTCGTATCCATCTCTCATGCTCACCCAATCAACCACTTTCACCGATCTTGGGGCTGCCGTTAAAAAGATTGAGGATAGCGGAAAGGTGACAAAAACTCCGTTTCTTAACATGATTCTGAACCGCACCGGTTCCAGCGGGGGAGTGGTGCTGGGATCTTACACGGTCACCGATAAATTCATTTACAACTCAGATGACAATAGTTCCGGTAGCTATCCGCAGGGCATGTCGACATCATCGGATTCGATCGGTGGTTCCGGCCTCATCAACAATCAATATTGGGTCGTGGAAACATGGGACGCTCCCAACAATGCCTACCTGTCTCTGATGCTCTATGACTACTCCACGAAGAGCTATCGGTGGGTAGAAATGGTGCAGCCTTCTCTTACGACAAATAACGAGGTTGGGGCAGATTTTACGGGGATTCAACGTCATGGTGATGGAATTGTCTGGTATGGCCATTATCTCTACGTCGCAGATGGCTGTTACGGCTTCAGGGTTTTTGATACAGATCATCTCTGGGCGATCTCTTCTTGGAATGGAACGGACGGGTACGATGCTTCGGTTCATCAGTTCCATTCGAATGGACGCGCTTATGCGATGCCGCAGATTGGTTTTTACAGGTTCACAAACGGCTGGACATGTCCGAGCGGTTTTTCGGGTCTCGCAGGAGCTTCCTTAAATCGAGGATCTAACTCCTACATCATGGGATGGGGCCTCGATGGAACCATTACAAAATGGCTGTTTGACGGGACGGGGCTGTTAGCTCTCGACCAAAACAATGTTGCACAGCCTGTCGACGGGTGGCATCTTTCCATGTTAACCAACGATAGATTATTTGCCACCACCATCGTTGGAAGCCAGTTGTATACATCGGTTGAACCTGCCGGTGCCGACTGCCATGCCGCAGCTATGTTGGGAAAATATCCAGTAACAGGTGGAACCGATACTTCTCCGACCCAGATAAATGGGTGTGTGGAGGCCCTCTCTTATGATCTATCTGGGAACCGGCTGTGGGCGGACAGCGAGGAACCCGGTAATAAGATAACCTTCGCGATCACACCTCCATAACAGAAACAAGATGGGAAGCGGTACGAGAGGACAGTCGATTCGGCTGTCTTCTCTCTACCGAATGCTGAACCAGTAAGGATGGACTGCCAATGAATCAGTACGGAAGAGCATAGCCACCCTCGGCTCGAAGAGAATATTTTGTTACTTTCCACATTTTGCATGTAATTTTTAATTGCTTTTCGATTGTGCGTTTGTTTCTTTTGTGGATATATTTACATCGTCCTTATAACTTTTACTTTCGTACTGAATCGAAACTGATTCCAGACATCGATCCATTTCTATTTGCCAGTGAGGTCAAAGATGCGACGGATTTACAAGCTCCTTCTATGTTTTATTGCTTTAGCGCTCTCTTTCATCCCGGTTCAAGCCTCGGGTCAAAGCGAACGCGCCACCCTCCGCGGAACAGTTGTGGATACATCCGGCTCATCGGTTAAGGGAACTGAGGTTGTTATTACAGAGATCTCGACATCGACTTTAGCTCGTCGTATTACTACCGATTCCAGCGGCAACTATGAAGCCCCAGACCTTAAACCGGGTACATATCGTATTTCCGTTACCTCGCGGAGTTTTCAGACCTTTGTCGCGAACTCACTTTTATTAGACCCGGGGCAGGTTCGAAGGCTGGATGTAACACTCCAGGTTGGAGGCACCACCGACACGGTCACTGTGAATGCGGGCGCTGCGCTGATTCAGACAGAAGGCGGAACGATTAGCCGGCAAGTGGATCTGACGGAATATACCAGCAGTGCTGTCGTAGATCGGTCTGCTACTCCCGTTTCTACTCTCGTTACAACTCCAGGCATGCAGGGAAATGGCTGGAACATGATTATGTCGGGCATTCCGTCCGGGAATCTGCAGACGTGGTCGATGGACGGAATTGCGGGTGACACCGGATCAGGTGGTGGCGGTAGCGATACGGCTCAGATGGCAAATCCAGAGTTCTTTGACACGGTAGAAGCCACCACCGTCAATGCCGGTGCAGATGCGACGCGCGCGGTCGGCTTCAATATGGTTTCCAAGCGAGGCACAAACGACTTTCACGGCTCCGTATTGTGGAGAGAAGGGAATTCAGCACTCGGGGCAAGAAAGTATTTTGACCCCAGAAATACTCCATTCATTCTCCACACCGGTTCTGCCTCTGCAAGTGGTCACATCATTAAAGATCGTACATTTTTCTATGCTGGCTATTGGCATCAGGTGGTGCCGCTTGGATCCTGGGTTCAATCATCGGTTCCAACCGTACAGATGCGTAGTGGCGATTTCAGTCAATTTCTGAACCCCGCGACGGCTCCTAATGGAAAGGCCACTGTTCTTGTTGATCCAATCACCAAACGGCCATTTGCCAATAATCAACTGCCGGCGGGCCGTATCAATGATGTCTCGAAAAAGTTCATGGAGTACTGGCCGCTTCCGAATGTGGGTAACGCCAATACGTTTACGAACAATAATGGACGCAACGATGTCTATCCGGCATACAAAATTGATTACATCCTTGCTCGCATCGATCATCAACTGACAAAGAACAACAGTGTGTATGTTCGGTGGTTAGGTAAATACAATCCAGGTGCTTTGGTAGCTGGCCCCAGCTCACAGTTTGATTACGCTCAAGCACGAAACGATTTTCAGACGGTTGCTTCAGATACGTGGGTTCTCTCGCCTTCCCTGGTAAACAACTTTACGTTTGGATATACAAATGAAACGATTAGCTACGGAAATTCCTATTCCGGCTTAGACAAACCACTTCTGGGTGATGAGGTTGTGAACGGGATAGGACTTCAAGGTGTGAATGCTCAGAACTTCCATTCCATTGGATTCCCGAACACAACGGTAAGCGGAACTGGCTCGGTTACCACGCTTTCAAACACGAGTGGCTGTTTGGGAGGTCTGGGTGGCCAATGTTCAGGAAACGGTCTCGCAACATATCGAGATGTTGCAACATGGTCCCATGGAAAACATGTATTTGCGTTTGGTGGTGAATACAACCGGTACAAGGAATATCAGGGAAGTATCCCGACGTCTGTATATGGTGGCTTTACTTTCAATGGAGCGTTCAGCGGCATCTCCTTTGCTGATTTTCTCCTTGGACTTCCAAATAGCAGCTCACGGCTGGATAATCCCGTAGTTGACCGGCATATCCATCAAAATCAGATGGGCTTGTTTGCAGATGATACCTATAAGGTCACACCGAAATTGACTATTAGCTATGGGATCCGGTGGGATTTCTACGGTACACCGATGTATGACGATGGCCTTGTATATAACTTCGATCCTGCTACGGGAGGTATTGTTATTCCGCAGGGGGCAACTTCAAAGGTCAATGGTCTTTTCCTGAAGACCGGAATCCCTATCGTGGAAGGCAATGTAATGCCTTCTGCAAAGAGAACTAATTTCAGACCTCGAATTTCGGCTGCATATCGCTTTACAGATAGGACTGTTCTCCGCGGCGGATACGGAGAGTTCACGGAATCGTGGGGCTATGGCGCCAGCGGACATCTAAACGGCGCAGGCCCGTTTCAGTTGAGCGAATCGTACACTAATCAGAACGTAGCAGATGGGGGAACGGCCAAAACGTATCATCCACTCTTTAGCTTCCCGAATCCATTTCTGGATCCGTCTGCGTCTGCAGTACCAGGTCAAAGCGCCACGTATATTCCTTTCCACAATGACGAAGGCGTTTTGCGGCAATACAACCTAACGTTGGAGCAGCAGATCGGAAACACTCTGGGCTTTCGCCTCTCCTATGTTGGTATGACCGGCTCTGGAATGAACTACAGTTTGAATATCAATAAGCCGAGAGCTCAAACCAAAGCCTTTCAGGTATCGGATCGCCCCTGGCCAATGTTCAACTCCGTTACGGCCTACCGCAATGACGGTTCGTGGCGCCGTAATGCGCTTCAGTTTGAAGTGCAGAAGAGAGTCGGCATGCTGACCCTCGACTCCAACTTCAACTGGGCAAGCAATCTTGAAAATTACTACAACGCCCAGGATCCGTATAACGTGACAAATCGCTGGGCACGTGATGGAAACGAACGAAAACTTTATTTTTCTAATCGCGCAACCCTTGCGCTACCCTTTGGCCGCGGTCGGCGCTTTCTGACGAAGGCGAATGGATTCACAGATGCGGTGGTTGGTGGCTGGAGTGTTCAAGCCATCGTTACGTTTGCGTCAGGACAATATACATCTCCTGCGTATACCGGTCCCGACCCTGCAAATGCCAGCGCTGGCAATGTTACCCAGCTTCCAGACTGTGTAGGCGACCCCTATCGTGTTCAGAATCGAACGCACAGCAATTGGTGGAACATCAATGCCTTCGCTGCCCCTCCCGCTAACGCAGGACGTTATGGGACCTGCAATATCAATACTCTTGAGCTGTACCCGATTCACAATGCAAACATGAGCTTCTCAAAACAATGGAGCTTTAGCGAGAGAGTTCATATGTTGTTTGCGTTGCAGATCGCGGATATTACCAATACACCAACTTTCTCGACTGCTAACACAAACATCTCTGGGGCAAACTTCGGAGCATTCACATCAGTCTATGCCTACAACCAACCTGAACAAATGGGATACCGACAGATGGACGGCACGCTGAGAATTCGGTGGTAGAAATGCTCTCAAAGTCATGGACGCGTGTGCTGCTGATATAGCGGTACACGCGCTATTTTTTGCAAATGAATCGAGTGTCCAGTGTCCTGGCTGTGAGGTTAATTACCTATGCCCATCAGATGCATAAAATTCGTCATATTTCTCGTGCTCTTTGCGATAGGCGGCAACGCGACCGTAAGCGCTGAAGTGGTTCTCGCCAAACTATTCTCTGATCATGCTGTGTTGCAGCGTAATCAACCTATAAGAATATGGGGATGGTCGTCACCCGGAGAGGTAATAAGTATTGATTTTAACGGGAAGAGTGTAAGCGTGACCGCTGATAAGAATGGTGTATGGGAAGCATGGTTGGCTCCGGAACCTGCTGGGGGTCCTCATGATCTGCAAGTGTCTAGCAACCTGACAAAGACAACTATAAAGAAGAATGACATTCTGATTGGTGATGTGTGGGTAGCTTCCGGGCAGTCCAATATGGAATTTCCGATGACCGGCTGGGCGAACCAGCCGCTAAAAAATGGCGCTGCTGAAACAGCATCTGCAAATCAACCCCGCATACGATTGTTAAAGCAGGAAAAAATCACATCAAATTATCCGTTGCCGGACATCTCTGGGACATGGTCGATTTGCACGCCCGAGACGGTTCGCGATTTTTCAGCGATCGCGTATTTCTTTGGAAAAGAAATTGCGGAACACCAAAATGTTCCGATTGGATTAATTCAAACAGCATGGGGAGGCACGCCTGCCCATTCGTGGATAAGTCCGGCAGGTATCGCGGAAGCTAATCTGGACTCCGTCTATCGTGATGCAGGACAAATTGCGCTTGATGTTGCGCAAGCGCACGCCAAACAGGATCTGTATGCGCGCGAAGATGAAGAAGCTAAAAAAGAGGGTAAAGCTCCACAAAGACATCCTGGCATTCCTTCCGAGGCCCTTGGTGCGTTTACGCCAGGCTCGCTGTTCAATGCGATGATCGCTCCTTACACGCGATATTCCATTAAAGGTGTGATCTGGTATCAGGGTGAAACTGACCGAGACCCAAGTCGGGCTCCATATTATGCTAATGTGTTTCCCGCTCTTATTCAGGATTGGCGAATGCAGTGGGAGGAAGGGGATTTTCCCTTCCTGTTTGTTCAGATATCGAGCTTTGGAGCAAAGACAGGAGATTGGGGTGCAGTACGGGATGCACAAAGGAGAGCATTGTCATTGCGTAATACTGCGATGGCAGTAACTCTCGACGTCGGCTCAAAGCAGGTAATTCATCCTCCAGATAAGGAGACCGTTGCGGGAAGACTTGCAGCGTGCGCACGGGGCATGGTTTACAACGAAGACCTGCAATGGGAATCTCCTTCATTCGAAAGAATAGTAGTAGAAGGAAATACATTGCGCATCCTCCTTACGCATGCCGCAGGATTGACTGCAAAAGAAAGCGCCACGGCCGACTTTGAAGTGGCTGGAGATGATCTCGTGTACCACCCAGCGGAAGCGAAGATTGAAAAATACAATGGAGCACCAACGATTGTGGTGTCTTCTAAAGATGTGACTGCACCTTTGCATGCCCGATATGGTTGGACCCCTTACGTCGACAGCTATATCTACAACGCGGCCGGCCTCCCTCTTGGAACGTTCATATCGCAGTAGTGCGAAGACGCAAGATCTGCATTCGAATACAAACTGTCAGGCATTTCAAGTCTGGCACGAAATAGAACACACATAAGAACCGGTGCGGCATGTGGAATGAAAACTATGACTCTATGGAAGAGAATATCTTTGCGATCAGTGGTATTTGGCGGATTGGTGTCTATATGCATTCCATTTGTTGCTGAAACCAAAACTCTTGTTGCTACACCTCCAATGGGATGGAACAGTTGGAATTACTTTGCCGTGAAAGTGACTGACGCGGACATTCGAGCCATGGCGGATGCATTGGTGGCGAGTGGAATGCGTGATGCTGGATACATTTATGTCGGTATTGACGATTCGTGGGAAGGGAAACGTGATGCTGATGGCAACATCCATTCGAACAGCAAATTCCCAGACATGAAAGGGCTCGCTGACTATTTACATGCGCGAGGCCTCAAGTTAGGTATTTATTCTTCCCCGGGACCACTTACATGTGAGAAGTATGAAGGTTCTTACGGTCATGAGGAAGCCGATGCTCGAACCTATGCCGCTTGGGGGGTTGATATGTTGAAGTACGATCTCTGTAGCTTCCAAGAGGTGATGACAGAGACGGCGCCCGGCAATCCGTCCGAGCAGAATCGGCTGATGCGTGAGGCATTTGAAAAAATGCATCACGCTCTTTTGAAGACGAAGAGGCCGATCCTCTACAGCCTGTGCCAATACGGAGTGGACTCTGTGTGGCAATGGGGACCCGAAGTAGGGGCACAAATGTGGCGCAACACAGGTGACATCAAGAATAACTACGATCGCATGCTGATTATCGCCATGGCCCAGATGGGTCTTTCGAAATATGCGGGACCTGGCGGCTGGAACGATATGGACATTCTCGAAGTTGGAAATGGTGCTTTCTCCCAGGATGAAGCCCAGACTCACATGACACTCTGGGCGATGCTTGCGGCTCCGCTGCTCGCTGGTAATAACCTCGCAAAGATGGACGAGAGCACAAAATCTATTCTGTTGAATCATGAAGTGATTGAGATAGATCAAGACCGTTTGGGGAAGAGTGCGAGCTTGTTGTACGCAGAAGGCCCTATCCAGATATGGACTCGTCCGCTTGCAGATGGATCTGTCGCAATGGCAATTCTAAATACAGGATTCGCCCTTACCGACATGCATGGTGTCACGTTGCATCTGGAGGAAGCTGGCTTTCCGAAGAGCGCTCATGCTCGCGATATATGGAATAAGACCGACTTGGGAGCGATTCAGGATAATAGGCAATTCTCTATCCCAAGGCATGGTGTTGTCTTATTGAAGCTGACCAAATAGCAGCGAATCCGCTGTGCTTCGCTGATCCCTCATTACCTGCGGTTGTTGGCTTGCCATAAGTGGTGGGTTTGGATTCATAGAAAGGGACTTAGAACTATCGCAGAGCCCATCGCAATATAGTCATCGTTCAATGGATGAAGACGTCGCGTACGAATTGGAGCCTGCCTTCTAATCAACGAGGGCACAATTGCGTATGTTGTGGCGTGAAGGTATGACCGCTCGCCTTCGGTCATCGACGTCTCGGGAATCTTTCGAGCTCCATGAAATCCAAAAATGTCAACCGCGAGGATCGGTCCGAACGCATTCAAATACAGCGGTCCGAAAATAGGGGCGCGCCGCAACAACGAGATGTAAAATCGCTTCCGAAATCACTCCGCTGGGGGATAGCCAACCATCACGCCAATATCATGTCCAACAACCACGATAGGCTGCTGGATTCCCGAGGTGCAACATCAGGAAATCGATGTCGCTGACCGTCGTTCGCTCATCATAGCCGCTCTCCATCCGTGAAGAGCTGCTCCGAACTGGCGGAGGTGACGCCATGAGAACCCTACTCCCATCTTGCAGAAGGCCGAGGGTGCCGCGCCAAGTAAACCCGAGCCACTCGGAATCTTTGATCTACAACAGGCGTGCGTGTATGGCGCGAAGCGCCTCCTGGATTCGATCTAACACGCCTTCTTCAAACCGATCGACGCGCGCAATGAACGCTATGAAGTACTCGGTGCGCACCCAGATTGGCATACAGCGGGGTTCCGGTAGAAAAATGGAAGCTGTTGGAGCAGCGAATCGTGTGTTTCGACGCCACCCGCAAACAACCTTCATCGGTGCACGTGCCTGAGAGCGGCGAAGATCTAGCCTTTGTACGGCGGATGTTAGAACAACATCCTAATGTTCTGGTAGATATCTCCGCGAGAACTCCGGAACTGGGAGGTCAGCCATACACAGGCAGCAAGCTGTTTCTGGGACTTCCCTGGACCGGCTTCTCTTCGGAACGGAGTTTCTCTCCGGAGTTGGAACGTACCGGTTATATTGCCGTGTCCTCGAAACGGCCGATGAGTACTTCGGGTACCCATCCCGCGCCTGCCGCCAAGGACGCAGGAACATCTATGGCCTGTTTGTTCCAGACGAGGTGTTGAAGAGGGTATATTGTGCTAACGCGCTCAAGTTGCTTCGGACGTCGCGGCTTTGCTGGGAAGTATTCCGTCGAGCATTGGTTAGACGAGAATGAGTTCGATGCCTGCGCTGCGCAGATTCTGGGTCGCCGTCTCGGAGATCTGGCAATCGGTAATTACAGTGTGCACTGCGTTTGGCGGGATAATCAGCGCCATGCTGGAACGTTCGAACTTGGTGCTATCACAGACAACGACTACCTTACGAGAAGCCTTCACCATCGCCCGATTTACTCGAGATTCGAGAACGTTAGGCGTCATCACGCCCACCTTCGAATCAAATCCGTCTACGGCAAGAAACAGAATGTCCGCGTGAATCTGCGCAAGCATTTCCTCCGCCATCGGGCCAACGAGCGAAAACGAGTTTTTGCGCAGAGTTCCGCCTGTAAGGATGACTTCAAAATCGGTGTCGCCCAATTCTTGGGAGATGTTTACCGCATTCGTCACGATGGTGAGCCGAGAAAACTCACGTAGAGCGCGAGCGACCATTGTAGTGGTCGTACCTGAATCCAGCAGGATGCACTGGCCTTCAGAAACGAGCTTCGCCGCAGCCGCTGCGATTCTTTGCTTCTCCTTCTCTTGGTGATGCTCCTTATCCTTTAGAGAGGGGTCCAGCATCATGTTCTGCAGTGCAAGTGCACCGCCATGCGTGCGCTGCATCAGTCTGCGCAATTCCAGTTGATCCAAATCTTTACGGATGGTGATCGGAGAAATCCCGAGCGACTCTGAGAGTTCTTTTACCAGGACGCGTCCGTCTCGCTGAAGCAGCGAGAGGATGTGCTGCCTGCGCTCGGCCACCAACATACGGTTGCCGTGAGAGTTCGCCGGATTGTTAACGTTCTTCCGAGTCTTCATCCTTGGAATTACCTCGTTCCGTGCATGGTCAAAGAATTGCTCGATCCCTTCGAGATGCTGCCCTTATCTTCGGACAAAGAAAGCGATAGTAGAAAATAGAATAAGCCAAAGATCATGGATATCTGTTTGGTTCCTAAGGCTACGGATTCGTCAGTTTTTCTATTTCTTTTTATTTCGTTTTGTCGCTATATTGGATATCAATCGAAATTACTTACCTAATCCGGAGGCAATATCCTTTGATCGCAACCATCAAGACGTTGCAAGAGATCAACGGCAACCGGAGACTTGGAGACAATGTCTCCAACAACTGCATCCCCTCGACCTCGGCGGCCTTATCGGGGAGTTTCAGCCAGAACAGTACCGGTGGTTATTCGTCGGCTGCGGTACCAGCTACTATTTGGCCCAGGCTGCGGCTGCGAGTTTCACCCTCCTCACCGGTAAGCAGTCGAGCGCGGTTCCAGCGTCGGAAATTCTGCTCTACCCCCAGCTCTCACTGCCGTCTGCTGATATTGTTTTTCCGGTTCTGATCTCGCGTTCGGGCCACACGTCCGAGATCCTTGCGCTAGCGGAATTTTTGCAGAAGGAGCAGATTGAGTTTTTGGCCTTGACCTGCGACGGCAACGAGCTCGCGACCATGACTCCGCGTGTGCTTCAGCTTCCGGTCAGGGAAGAGAGCACGGTGATGACGAGCAGTTTTACGTCCATGCTGCTTGCGATACAGTTTGTCGCGGCCAAGCTGGGCGGCCAGCCGGAATTTCTTGACGCGCTCGAGCAGGTGCCCTCACTCGTCGAAAAGTGGCTGGCGAAGTATGAAGGCCCTCTGGAAAAGTCCGCGCAAAAGCCCTTCGATGATATAGCAGTCCTCGGCCAAGGCCCCCTCTATCCCATTGCGTCGGAGGTCGCTCTGAAGGTGATGGAGTCCTCTTCTAGCTACGCGCAGCATTTCCACACGCTCGAATTCCGGCATGGCCCCAAGTCCATCATCAGCGACCGGACTCTTGTCGTGGGCCTGATTGGACAGGAAACCGAAGCGGAGGAGGTTCCTGTGCTCCGCGAAATGAAGGAACTCGGCGCGTCAACGATTGCTATCGCAAGTCGTGCGACCAAGCCGGTTTGCGAAGCCGCTGATCTGGTAATCGAGCTATCGTCATCCTTGCCGACTTTCCCACTGCTGATTGCGTACGTCGTCTGGGGCCAACTGTTCGGCAGCTTCGTCGGCCTTGCCAAGGGGCTCAATCCGGATGAACCAATCTAACCCGTGTGGTTACGTTCTGATCATTGATGAATCCGTTGGATATTGCGATCGCTGGTGAGATTAATTCTTGATCTCATTCTTTCGGGTCTTCCTCAAGAGATGCCGCCCGAGCGCGAGTTGCTGGCCGATAGTTTCACCGTGACGTTGGGAAGCTCTTCGGCAATACTCGCCCACAACCCTAGCGCGCCTTGGCGTGAAGTTACGGTCAAGCTAGAACAGGCTCCAAACCCTGCGGCCGAAGCGAGGAACCTTTAGGTTTCTGTTTATACCCAATAATTACGTTTACTTGACATTTTCTTCTGCTCAGGCTCTACTGTTCTGGATTTCGTAAGCGAAAGAGAAGCGACGCTGACAATTGGATCGTCCTGAAACGCCCGGTAATCGCTCCGCGAATCTGGGGGAATTCACTGCAGCAACTCGCTGAGATCTCGTTGAGCCCGACACCAGTTGCAGGGTCTTCTGATGCTTGCGCGGAAAGCCTTGCCATCCGTAACTGGTCCCGCCTAGGTAGGACCTCTACTCCGGAATATTCAAATTCGATGAAGCGACCCCTCTATTTGCGTTCGCGCTCTCCGCGGAAGTTTTGCATGGCTCTGATGGCTGCGGTCCTGGCGCTGCCAATCTTCGCGCAACACTCGTTCGACAACAGCCTGATGCCCCAGCCAGCTAACCTGTCGACGGAGACGGGTGCCCTGATAATCGCCAGGAGGCTCCGAGTTTCACTCGATAGTGCACACGACCCGCTGTTGGAAAGGGCCGCGCACCGAATGATCTTCAGGCTGGAACGCCAGACATCGTTGCAATTGGATCATGCATTCGATGATGATGGCCGTCCCTCGATCCGCATCCGCGTTGCCGACCACGAGATTCAGCGGCCAGCGGAAGGCGTTGATGAAAGCTACACGCTCGATGTCCACGATGGCGCTGCTACTTTGCGGGCATCCACTGATTTCGGCGCACTGCACGGGATGGAAACTCTTCTCCAACTGGTTCAACAAGAACCACAGGACTACGCGGTTCCCGCTGTCCATATTGAAGATGCACCACGGTTTCCTTGGCGCGGCCTACTCCTTGATCCCGGCCGGCACTTTCTTCCAGTTTCAAATGTTTTGCGTACTTTGGATGCAATGGCCGCGGTGAAGATGAATGTATTGCATTGGCACCTCACCGAAGATCAAGGCTTTCGGATTGAAAGCAAGCGGTTCCCGAAGTTGCAGGAACTGGGTTCGGATGGTCAGTACTACACGCAGGATGAAGTGCGGCAGGTTGTCGCTTATGCCGCAGATCGTGGTATCCGTGTGGTGCCGGAATTTGATATGCCTGGCCACTCCACGACATGGTTGATTGGCTATCCAGAACTCGCAAGCAAGCCTGGGCCGTACCATGTCGAGCGGACAAATGGGATAAAGGATGCGGCAATGGATCCCACCCGCGAAAGCACCTACCGGTTTCTGGATAGCTTTATCGAAGAAATGACTTGTCTTTTTCCGGATGAATACATCCACATTGGTGGGGATGAGAGCAGCGGAAAGGACTGGCTCGGCAACCCTCAAATCGTACGCTTCATGCAAAAGCACAATATGAACAAGACCAGTGAGCTGCAGGCGTATTTCAACGCAATTGTGCAGAGGGTACTGGTGAAGCATCACCGGCGCATGGTGGGTTGGGATGAGATTCTTCAGCCGGACCTTTCCTCGGACGTCGTCGTTCAGAACTGGCATGGCATCGAGTTTCTCGTAGACGCTGCACGGCAAGGACACCGCGGAATTCTCTCTAAGCCTTTCTATCTTGACCACAATTATTCAGCCTCGGACATGTACGCTGCCGATCCCATTCCTTCAACCGATAAGCTGACACCTGCACAGGAAAAGCTCATCCTCGGTGGCGAGGCCTGTATGTGGGGAGAGCAGGTGGACTCCTCTACGGCCGATTCAAGAATATGGCCGCGCACCGCATCTGTAGCTGAGCGGCTCTGGTCGCCTGCTTCAATCCGTGATCCACAGGACATGTATCGACGTCTCGCTGTCATGTCCCGCCGGCTGGATGGGCTTGGGGTTACTCATGTCTCCAATCCTGAGCGTGGGTTCCGTCAAATTACAGAAGGCAATGCGTCCGCGCTGGAGCTATTCGCCTCCGTTGTGCAGCCGGTTGATATGGGGCAGCGAAGCAAAGAGCAGCACACTTCACCGTTGACACCAATGACCAACGTGGTTGACTTCACAGTCTTTGATCCCTTGTCAAGGGAAGTGTTTGCTCAACAGGTTGCCGTGTACCTGCAAAGCTCGCGTGTACTGGACGGTAGGCAACACGCCGCTGCTCGGGCATTGCTAGAGCAAACATTCAATAGCTGGAGTGCCGCGGCCTCCCAGTTAAGCGTACAATCCGCAACCAACCGGAGATTAGCATCCATCGCAGCACGCCAGAACCAGTGGCTCGAACTGGCAACGCTCGGGCTGCAATCTATGGCATTGATTGAGTCACGCCAGTCTCCTTCGGATGCGTGGATCATCTCTCAACAAGCGCTGATCAAATCGTGCGCACAATCGCAGGAACTCGTGGATTTTGTAGTTCTCGCACCGCTTGGTGATCTGGTTAAGGCGACCTCCCGAGCGTCAGCAAATTAACGGAGCCAACCCAAACCCAACACCTCCGGAGATTTATGTACATTGCTAACTCATCGCTCAAGAATATTTCTCTTTTTGCGGGCACATTCTGCACTTGCGCACTACTATTGCATAATACTTGCCTGTTGGGTCAAGCGAGCCAAGCACAGATCGATGCGGCCTCTAAGCGGCCTTATAAGGTCTATGGCACCGTACCAGCTATTCTCGACGGTCCCTTTCTTCTGGATTCATCGCAAACCTCAGCGACGATCGTGTGGATTACGGACACCCCGTGTCATCCGAAGGTCGAGTATGGTGAGGACAAACTGGATCATGAAGCGGTTCCCGAGGAATACGGTCTGGTTCCAGTCGGGACGTTACAAAAAGTCGAAATCACCGGCCTTATTCCTGGTCACACATACCACTACCGTGTAGTTTCGACTCCCGTTGTGAGACTCCGGCCATATTTCCCCGACAAAGGCCGGTCTGTAGAAAGCCCGACTTACGCCTTCACAACATTCGATGAGAAGAAGCCTGCTATATCCTTCAGCTTTATTACTGACACGCATGAAGATATCCAGCGCATCAATACTCTTATGCGCGCGATTGACTGGACGACAACTGATTTTCTGGTCAATGGTGGTGATGGAGTGAACTACGCGCAAAGCCAGGAACAAGTCTTCGATAACTGGATTGAACCGATTTCGGGAGGTCTTGACCATGCCAAACCTCTGATCTACATCAGAGGGAATCACGACATGCGGGGACCCTTCGCGAGGGATCTCAGCCGCTACCTTTTGCCGCCGAGTCGGCAGTATTACTACACCCGTGATGACGGACCGGTTCATTTGATCATCATTGACACTGGCGAAGACAAACCAGCGAATGGCAATGAGTACGCAGGACTCGTTGACGAGCACGGGTACCGGGAGCAGGAATACGACTGGCTCCAAAATATTGTTCCTACCGACCCTCGAATGGCTTCAGCTCCGTTTCGCGTAATTCTTATGCATCAACCGAAATGGGGCTGGCTTGATGGCGAGAACCAAAAGTGGACCGATCTAGCGAATCGGGAAAAGATCGACCTGGTTATGGCAGGCCATATGCATCGATTTTCTATATCCCACCAGGTAAGGAAGGAAATCGCTTCCCGATTCTTGTGGTTGGACAGGATCAGGTTGCACGGGTTGACGCGACCAGCACGGAACTGAAGGTGACTCTCACTTCAACTAAAACGAAAGAGATCGTCTACTGTTTTACTGTTCCCCGTTCAGGCATGAAATAGATACATCACGTTTGAGACGAATGCCGCGGATCGCTGAGCTGCGTTCGGGCCGATAATCCCAATCCGCCCTTTTGTACAACTAAGGCCGCGATCCAGTCGTAGAGACCGTCACTGGGATACCAACCGAGCGATACCTCCGCGCGGAAGTTCTTGAGATCATCTCTTCTATGTTCAGACGGAACTCACAGAGAGCGAGGGTGTAGAGGCTTGATGGGCAAAGGTCGCGGTCCTATAACCGTTGCCAGGAGGGTTTCAGGGCGCTTAGGTAGCCGTCCGTTACGACTAGTTTCAATCTCACGGCAGAGGTCGCTGGTTCGAGCCCCGTCGTCCCCGCCACAGATTCTAAAGAGGATAGATGGAATCTACTGAGGGGTGCACAAGGACTCTTTTGTGTCCTTGTGCACCCTCATCCTTCTAATGGGACCCGACTGTATTGGTCTTATTCTGTGTGTGCCCCAGTGTTCCCGATTAGCATGAGGGACATGACAGCGTCTTGAGCATCTTGTTTTGAGGCTGTTATCGCCTGCGTGTAAACGTCGAGTGTTGATCGTAATGAAGAATGCCGAAGCAATTCCTGCATGACTTTAAACTCCGTTCCTACGCTCCTCAAAAGCGTTGAATAAGTGTGTCGCAACGTATGCCGCCCGAAGCGCTTTTGTATCCCGAGTTCCTGGGGCTTTGGCCGAATGAACTTACGCAGGATAGCCTGGCCCCAAATTGGCTTTCGGCCCGCGATGGCGTTTGCTGGCGAAAACCCAATCATCTGGTTTCCTTGTACCGCTGTTGTTCCCTCCAAGTCGCGAGTGCCTCAAGAAGAAATGAATGGGCGGGAACCGGCCTTTGTGATGACTCAGTTTTGCATGGCCCCACGACACCGTAGGCGATAGATCGAGTGACGTTGATCAGCTTCAGGTCAAAGTCAATGTCGCTCCACTTAAGGCCGAACATTTCACTTTGACGCAGTCCAGTATATGCGGCCAGTAGCACCAATGTCTTTTCGCGAAAGTCTAGAGCATTCCCTAGAGATCTGATCTCATCCGGTGTGAACACACTTGGAGCCGCTTTTCGCTTGGCACTCTGGCGAACGAGGCGGATGGGATTTCGATCGTAGAACTCGTATCTGCACGCATGATTGAAGAATACCGACATTATGTTCCGGATTTTCGCGCAGGTCCTCTTCGCGACCGGCAAACACCGTAGCCATAACTCCACTTCAATCGTCCTGACATGACGAAGTTGGTAGTCGCCCCAACTAGGTACGATCCAATGATGAAGGTAAACGGAGTAGATCCTCTTTGTGGAATAGCTCCGCCAAGTGTTACTTCGGGCGAGTTCGCGTTGCTCGAAATGATGGGCGAGTTGAGCCACTGCCATTGGGATCGAATCAGCACGGATATTTGACCAATTGACTTCGGCAATCAACCCCGCGACGGCAGCTCGGGCTGACTCAGAATCAGGATATCTTATCCACCGAGCCAACGACGGACTTACGGTATACACGTTTGCCTTGAGGGTCCCTTTTCCGACCAACGAAACTCCCAAACGTTCGGAACTTCAAGCCGATTCCTTATAGTGAGGCTCCCTCGTTGCATAACATCCTCCTGACCCGTAATAGAGGTTCAGAAAAGACACTGTGCATAGAGTCGGATCGTTTATAGAGAAGGGAAGTGAACTACTTTGCGACGGCAGTGGTGTCGTTCAGCGAAATCGCTGGAGCCTAGCCAACTAATGAGATGGTCCGCCGCTTGATTTAGCCTTCGTAGAGGTGGATTGCGGTGGCAGCTTCTTTCAAGGGGGATCATCGACGTGCAGATACATTCAGTTGGCATCGACTTGGGTAAGACGACCTTGCACTTGGTGGCGCTTGGGGCCGCCGGCAAGGTGCTTATGCGGAAGAAGTTCACACGGAAGCAGCTGCTGGCTTACACCGCGAAGATGCAGACTTCCCTGATAGGTCTGGAGGCTTGTTGGGAGCGCACTTTCTCGGTCGCGCGTTACGGAAGCAGGGTCAGGATGTCCGGCTGATTGCGGCGCAGTTTGTGAAGCCTTTTGTGAAGTCCAACAAGAATGACTTCGTTGATGCGGAGGCGATTGCCGAGGCCGTCGAACGGAAGAACATGCGCTTTGTCCCGATCAAGACGGACGATCAGCTGGACCTGCAGGCGATTCATCGAGTTCGGGACCGGCTGATCTCACGGCGAACGGCAGTCATCAACCAGCTGCGGGTATTCCTGCTCGAACGAGGCATGGTGTTTGCGCAGAAGCCAGCGAGGCTCAAGGCCGCGATGGCGGATATCCTCGAGAACGCAGAGGCAGATCTCACACCACAGATGCGCACCCTGATCGACATGCTGTGGAGTGAGTGGAAGCTTGTCGAGCGACAGATTGAGGAGTTGAACAATGAACTGGAACGGATCTCTGCCAGCGATACAGGATGCACCCGCATCCGTCAGAGTCCCGGCATTGGCCCAGTTGTCGCAACAGTTATCGTTGCGGCGATAGGCAACGGGGCCGCCTTCCGCAAGGGCCGAGAGTTCGCTGCGTGGCTTGGGATCGTGCCACGTCAATATTCGACCGGAGGCAAGGCGGAGCTGTTGGGCATTAGTAAGCGCGGGAACGTTTATCTACGGAAGATCTTGATCCATGGTGCACGAGCTGCTGTGCTGCGGATCAAGCGGGACCGAGCACCGATCGGAGCCTGGCTCGACGCCAGAGCTCCCAAGAACGTCGTTGCGGTCGCGATGAAGAACAAGCTTGCACGGATCGCAAGGGCTGTATTGTCGAGCGGAAACGACTATCGCCCGACAGCGAACCCGATTGCCGCATGAGATAGTGCGGAAAAGACGCCTTCGGCTTGGAAGCGCTGACGCGCTCCCACTTCACCGCACTACGACGACGGATTGAATTTACCCTCCGAGGTCTGCAGAGGAGCAGCAAGGCCGAAAGAACAGTCACAACGGCGTGTCCGCAGCCTGGCACCGAGAATGGTCTCGAAAGAGCAACCGACCGACTTAGAAGGACAGACACGCGCGTAACTCATCATGGCCAGGAGAGCTGATCTCCACCCAAAGGCCGAATACATTTGCGCAGACTTGTCTTCTCGCCCACGCTTTCCCCTTGCAGTCGTGCGGCGGACCATACATTCTCGTTACTTGTGAACGCCGTCTTCATGTTCGCTCAGGATCTACCGGGGCTATGCTTCGCGGTTGAGTCCGAAAGAGACCACAACGGCCCCGCAGAATAGCTAGAGCAGGTTTAGGATACCCCGACCTACTGACGGCATCTGTGAAGTATGGAACATCGTCCATGATCTCCTTTGTCACCGAAGAAGCCAAGGCAGAGCGCATTGCGGACTCATCGCGGAATGTGTAAATGCCAACGGAGACAGTGCCATCTGTAGACTCGATGCTCTCTGCTGGAAAGTAAGGGTAAGCCTCTATCAACCTGACGGGCGCCACAGTTCCATCGTAAGAGGCAGATGCCGCGGAACGTAGTACTCCCCGTCGAAGTGGGTACAGCCTACCCACGTAACTATCATCTTGACCAATTGTGCCTCTCCTCTAAAGCTAGGTTTTAGATTCGCTAGTCATTCCTGAGGACGATGTGTCCGCCGGCGCCGAGCGGGCCATGCATCGGGCATGTCGACTGTTCAAAGCCGTTGCTCTCCGCTCCTCTCAATCCTCGTCTTGCCACCTCCGCAAGTCCGTCTGATCGTGGTAGGGCATGCGATCTGGCGTGGTTATGAATTCCATCGTCGTGCCCCAGGGCATCTGGCAGTAGCAGACCTTGTTGCCCGGGCCTTTTTCTGTCGCATAGGGGATTGCCCGCGGTGCCGTGAGCGGCTTGCCGCCTGCCTTCTCGAAGCGCGCGACAGACGCGTCGATATCGTCGGTGTAGAGCGCGAAATGTGTGATGCCGAAGTCACTGGCCCGGATGGGCTGAGCCTGCTCCGGTCCGTGCATCTCGAACAATTCGATGTCGGCACCGGTCCCGATCTTCACCATCGCCTGGGCGCGCACAACCGTGCCAGGGTAAGCCCCCACTGCACGCTCGAACTCAGGGCCCTGTCGCGGCGGATCCTGCGGTCCGAAGGACTGATATAGAAGCTGGCCGCCGAAGGCCTCAATGAGGAATGCTATCGCTGCCTCGATGTCTGGGACGGTAATGCCGACGTGGTTGACGCCGCGGATTTCAGGTGCAGACATGATACTTTCCCTTTCGATTTTTTTGTTGGAATCAACAGGTTGTCACGAGAGCCCTATCTGGATCGAGGGCTCGCCGAAGCACGGCCTCCGATTACTTCGCTCCCAGAAACTCGATCAGCGCAGCGGCAACCGCATCGGGTCGCTCATCAGCGACATAATGACTGCACCGCTCGATTGAGCCGCCGGATACGTTGTTCGCAAACTCCCGCAGCATGGGCACCATCCGCAGGCCAAAGCGCTGATCTCCTCCGAGAGCAAGGACGGGTATGTCGAGGGGTTGCTTCTTGTATTCCAGTGCAGCCGCGTGATCATCTGCGAGCGTTCGATACCACTCCATGCCCCGCGTGTCCGGCCGGGGAGCGCCATAGCCCTCGCGAAGATTTCAATGTCCGCCGGATCAAAGCTGCTGTGGTCGTAGAAGCGCTCGGCCATGAACGCTGAGACGTAGTCATATTCGCGGCCCTGGATCATTCGTTCCGGCAGGTCGCGGTTCGCATGGAATGCAAAGTGCCAGAGCTTCGCGATCGTCTCCTCCCACCCACTCCAGCCCGGAAGGGGAACGTCGAGCACCGCCAGATGACTGACTGCTTCTCGGAACAACGCCGCTTGCGGCAGCGCGACCATGCCGCCGATATCGTGCCCGCACACCGCGTAACGATCATGGCCGAACGAGCGCATGACCTCGTGTGCATCGCGCGCCATCGTCGCCTTGTCATAACCGTCGAGTGGGCAATCGGAGAAGCCCGCTCCGCGCAGGTCCATGGCAACCACACTGAAATGCTCGGCGAGTGGTGGCATCACATGATGCCACTCCCACCAGGTTTCAGGCCAGCCGTGCAGCAGGAGGATAGGCGGACCTTCGCCGCCGATGACGGCATTGATCTTGATGCCGTTTACCGAAATCAGTTGTTGGCTAAAACCCTGTAAAGTCGGAAACATAGTCGCACTCCATCGAAGAATGGCGTCGGGATTGGCTGGGCGCGCCCGCGCTCACGACCGATCGAAGTTCGTCTTGATCGAAACCTTGCGCCATCTGTAAAGCTTACGAAGCGTGTGCGCCTTGGGAAGCTCATGAGACAGTGTGGTTACCATATTTCCCCGTAACACCACCTAGTAGGTCAGTCCGCGCCGAGAGAGCGCTGCAACTGCGGTACATAAACTAAGACTGCAAACCAGTAGCACTGGATTCAAAACCTGATGAAAGCCCCCGTACCTCGGGCGGTCACGTGCTATGTCTTCAGAGACGCTGGCTTTTTTCGCATTCGTCATTTCCGGAGTTTAGGCCAATGCAATCGCCGGGGGACATGCCCGCGCAAATTATCCAGGTAAGCGCCTTTCTCATGAATTTTCTTGCACCCTCCTTCTACGTCTCGCGGACTGGCCGCGTTGGAAGACGAACAACGCATCGTGCTCCGTGGCCGCCCGTAGAATCGAAGAAAATTGAACCTCCCGACCGCTCAATCACCAGCTTGGCGATGGAAAGTCCCAAGCCTGTACCGTGGCTCGCTACTGTTTCACGATTTGCGCCGGTGTAAAAGCGCTCGAAAACTATCTCACGCTAAGACTCACCAGCGCCCGGCCCTTGATCTTGAAGCGTCAGTTCCTTGAACCCCTCTCTTTCGCTGGTGACAGAATGGGGCACCGTCACGACAGAATCAGGCGGAGAAAACTTAATGGCGTTGTGAACGACATTCATCACGGCGCTTCGAATCAGACCCCTGTCTTCGGTAACAGGCAACGCGCTTGAGCCAGATGCAACGATCTTGATCTGAATTCCACGATCTTCGGCTAGCACCTCCAATACGGTGAGCACATCCTTGATCAACTCGACCAAAGAGAACGTGTTGGGCCGTCAGGATGGGTCTCGCCCTCTCGCATAGGAGCTCTGATGATCGAACAAACCACATTTCTCGGCATGCCCATCCGAACATGCCGTCAGCGACAACTGCTGGTCATCGTCTACTACCTGTTCGTACTTGGCATGGGCTCCTTCTACTTTTGGCTAGGGTGGCGTTACATCTGGTTTGCGGTCCCCCAAATGCTGACCCTCGGCGGCCTCTTCCGAGGCATCAAGGTAGGCGGCCCGGTAAAGTTTTACGAGGACCGCGGTCTGTCTGTTAGCAGCGGCATCCAGTCGTTGAACTTGAGCGCGCGCAGGCCCTTCAGCTTCATTCCCGCATTGGATGAACGAGAAAAAGCCCGACGCGATGCCGCGCACTTCCGTGCATACCTAATCCTAATCGTGAGCCTCTTTCTAATGAGCACTGCTGTCTTGTTACCACATTCGATTTTAAGTTCCGAACACTACACATGGATCGCCGGCAGAGTGAAGGTTGTCTTTCTCTTCCTGATCATCTACGCGGTCTCCCTTCCGCAATCCGTTCTCTTATGGACAGAACCCAGGAGCCCGTAGCATTTCTAATAGAAATGCCCCCAACACAGACGTCCTCAAACATCTTTGTATCTTCCATCGTGTGCAAATGCTCTACTCACTTTCATCTCCAGAAACGGCATTTTGTCTCTGTATGGCGAGTGGTCCGATATTGCTACGATAGCAGGCCATGGAATGACAGAGAGTGGAAAGCATGGAAAGCCATAAAGGCGTGCACTAACATCTTTTAGCTGAGTTACTTTGGGAGGTGTAGGATAGGCATCTCGAAGATGCATAGCACCATAAAATGACTTCACAATTCAGCGAGTGTGTTCGACTTTGGAAAGTGAACGGTGGCTTGCGAAAGCTATACTTTAGGTGTTCCGAACGCCCCCATTATGCACAGATTTGTATAATGAGCGCGCTCGAAGCATGTTTATCCCTCGTACATCCAATGGCTATTCAGCAAGGACTACCTGATCGCGACCCTGGTCTTAGCACGGTAGAGCGCAGAATCCGCGGCGCGCAATATCGCTTCTGCGGTGGGGCCACTCTTGGGGTAACAGGCGACGCCTACAGATAACCGAATACCCTCCAGCGTTTCACCGTAGTGCTGCACCTGAATTCCCCGGCACGCCATCTGTAGTCGCGTCGCACACTCGTGCGCTGCTTCAAGATTGGTGTCAGGCAGAATGAGGGTGAATTCCTCGCCTCCATATCTGCTGACTATGTCTTCCGTACGGAACAGAGCCTGAAGAACCTTCGCCAGCTCTCGAAGCACAGCATCGCCCGCTTCATGCCCATGTGAATCGTTGAAACGCTTGAAATGGTCGAGATCGATCATGAGGATCGCCAGATGTAAGCCTTTGCGTAGCGCTCGACGAAATTCACGTTCAAGCGACTCTTCCATATAGCGTCTGTTGCATAACCCCGTCAGCGGATCCCGAATGGATTGGGTGCGCAAAGTCTCCCGCAGGTTCAGATTCGTGACCGCTAATGCGAGGTGTTCGGTGAGCGTCTTTACCATTCTCTGTTGCGAGTCGGTGAGCATCGTGATTTCGAATGCCGCACGATCTGTTGCACTGTCCAGGTAAAGGATCCCGAGTGTCTCGCCCTGAGCCATCATGGGAATACACATGGCATATATAGGAATGGAGGTGCCAATGTGTGTGCAGGCCAGTTTAGCGTCAGAGGCGAGAGAGGTGTTTACCCTGAGATCTTCGGAGTGCCCAACAATCCTTAATAGATAAGAGATTTTGAGCGATTGCAGGTTGCCCCCAGCTTGTAGTCAATTCAGCCGTCTTCTGCATTGGAGAAAAAGTAAAGATCGCTCCACTCAGCGAGGGAAGCTGACTTTGTAAATGGCGAATCACTATCTTGTATGCCTCATCGGTAGACAAGCACGACTGAAGTAGATCGTCAGTCTCCCCCATCAAGGCCGCATCTCGATTGATGGCCCTCAATTCAGCCTGTAAGCGCCTGTACTCGGCAACCTGACGAGTCAATCCGTCCATCTTCACCAGGAGAAAATGGCAAATCCGGCACCAACAATTACGATCGCGGTCAGAAACTCATCGACGCGTACTTCTTCATGGCTGGCGACCCATTCGAACGCCCGATCGGGGTCGTACAAAATCAGAATACAGGCGATTAAGATCACAATCCCGATAACAAAAAGGTCCCATCTTGCTCGCATTCGAGGGATCTCTGATATTCCATCGACTTGTGGCCGCTGCTGCATCTAAAGGGCTACTCTCATCCCTATTCTAAATCGGACCTGGCGCATCGGCACGGGCGGATCAATGCGCAGCGAACTGAAGTAAGATTGTCTCCGATGATTAGTCGAAGCGATGTTCACATCTATATAAGTAAAGCTTCTACCGTCTCGGAGGACGAAGGTTGTGACAACAGAAACCCTTGTATGCAATCGCAGTCAAGGTCTTGAAGTACCTGCATCTGGTCTTCATGTTCGACCCCTTCCACTATGACTTCCATATGGAGGCTATGACCCATTGCGATATGGATTTTACAAGCGAATGGCTGCGACTGGATTCGCAGAGTTGATGGATGAAGAATAGTCGATTTTGAGAGTTGAGACGGGAAGTCGATGCAAGTGCTGCAGGGATGAATATCCTGTACCAAAATCGTCGACGGCGAAGCGAATGCCCATCTCTGCCAGCTCCGTCATTCGCGGTGCGATCTTATTGATGTTCAAGACGACGCGCTCCGTAATCTCCGTCTCCAGCCAACTAGGCTTTATGCCCGACTCAGCGATGGTCTCTCGAACTTCGTTGACGAAATCGGATCGCATTAGTTGCAGAGGTGAGATGTTTACTGCAATGCGGACAGGAACATTACGTTTCGAGTTCCACATCTTTAGTTGTCGACACGCTTTCTCCAACACCAACTTTCCTAGTGGATGAATCATTCCCCGTATCTCGCGATTGGTATAGTACTGGAGCTGATAGTGCAGATGAAAACCATCCATGTGCAGCATGGATCGCATTTGAGCGTCGACGTCCAGGTTTTCATCTATTAGTTTGTTGGTGCTCGATGTTGCAAGGGCGTGCCGGTTCCCGCCTGCGCGTTTCGCCTGATACATAGTCGCGTCCGCGCACCTCCAAAGTTCAGCAGCTTCAATCCCGTGATCTGGATAAACCGCTACTCCTATGCTGGCACCAAGCACGATCTTGTGACCCTCGATCTCCAATGGCTTTGAAAGAGCCTGTATCAGTACCTTTGCAACTATCTCCGCCGAAGCAACACTGTCGACGTCTCCCAAAACGATCGTGAATTCTTCTCCTCCCGTACGGGCAACCGTGTCCATTCCGCGTAGCCTTCGGGTTAGCAAGCTTGCCAAACGTTTGAGGCACTCATCTCCCGTGGCATGCCCATACCAGTCGTTGATCTGTTTGAATCGGTCCAGATCAAGACAGAGGATCACAGCGCGGTGCCCTCGTTGTCCAGCTAGGGCCAGAGCGTCACCCATTCGTTGTTCGAGCAGGATCCGGTTTGGCAATCCGGTGAGAGGATCGTGGTGCGCTAACTGAAAAAGTTGTGCATGTGCACTACGGCGTTCGGTGACATCTTCCGCAACTACGAATCTTCCCGATCGCCCATCGTAAAGCACATTATTGCCTCGAGTCTTAACATAGATCTTGGTTCCATCTTTCTTTCGATGAACGCAAACTAGATCTGGATCGGTCATACCCACCTTGAGGATTGGTTGAACAGGAGTCCTCTCCCGTGGGTCGCTGAGATCATTTACTGATAGAGTGAGAAATTCCTCTCTGCTATATCCATATTGACGCTGAGCACTTTCGTTAACCTCAAGGAATCGAAGGGATTCGAGATCGTAAATCCACATCGCCAAAGGATTCCCTTCAAAGATTACCGATGGTTTTTGCATTCTCGTGGCACTTTCTTAGCATGTGGTTTGTCATCAACTAACTGCTGAAAAGCTTTTCGTGCAGCCAGCAGCGACAGTCAAGCCTTTCTGTCCCACCTAGTGATTGGATAGCTATACTCACATAGCAATTTAGGGACTGTAATTGACCCGAAAGTTGCACCGGCTCAAGCAGAAGCACATTGAGGTGTACGTCGCTGAGGAGGACGGAGAGGTTGTGGGCTTCGTGAGCAGCGGCTAGATACGTGAGTCGTTGCACGAATACGATGCGTCGTGGCGCGCGGAATGTGGGAGACGCCAGCTTCACCGGCGTCTTCCAAGCGGCGGTGTAAAGATTGGAAAACGGTCTTACCTTTTTCCATGCTTTGCACGGTCCCGTCATTTCGAGGGCTCTGTTTCTTTATAAAGCGTGGGGGAAGTGGTCTTATCGTCATTCCCTCTCAGAGGCCAGGGCAGGGAAGAGGTCTTGCTGCCCGAGTGCATCACCATGCCGGGGGCCGCCGGCACGTGACATAAGGGTGGGAAGCCTCCTTCTCGTCCCAGAAATACCTTCCAGGGCTTGATATAGGTCCGACGGGAAACTGACTGAAGCCCGGATTCGCTGCACACTAGAAGCCGAAACAACTCCACCACTGAGTTTACTTAAGGTCGTGTGTAATGAGTTTGAATCCGCGATACTGGAAAACGCTCAGCAGGTCGTTCGACAGGGCAACGAGGCTCGCGGCGTCAAGGTTGTAGGTCTGATTCAACTGCACAGCGTCATCCCAGTACGGGTGCGTGCGGTTCAGAATCAACAGCCGAACCTACCCTTCTGCGGCGAAGGCAAGGATTTCGGAGGCCTACCAGACTCAATGAGCCCAATGCCGAACTGGTCGTGGGAGTGGCGTGGAAAGTGGCGGTCAGAAATAAGGCGGAATGCCTCTACTCCTGCCAGCTCTGTTCGGAAAATCTCAACGTTGTGCATCGTAGTTCAAGATCATGTCACACCAAAGTCGGGAAGCATGGAGTACGGCCCATCCTATAACAACGCCGAGGAGAGCCTGGCAGGCTGCGGCAATCCGCGACGTGGGCGGTTCGACTGAGACTCATAAAGGTATGCATCTGATGACAAACCATCCGAAACATATTCTCGCAATCATGGCTGTCCTCATGGTGGCGGTAGCCGTGGGATTGATCAGGGTCAAAGGTTAAGAGCGGACAAGAGTTGTGGGGCATCAATTGGAAGAAAGCGTCACGGGAGGCACAGATTCTTGAAGGTGAAGAAGGCCGAAGAGAAACCCGATGGAAATCCATCCGATACCTACGGTCAATTCGTCTCGGCCACTTCGATCAATATCGGAGCCTGCTGTTTTCGATCGCATATCGCATGCTTCGCACCACCTACGATGAAAATCGTCACAATGGGCTCACAAAGGCTGTGGACACGGGCGCGGAGAAGACATGCGATTCTCGGAGCGAATGACGAAAATCGGATTGCTGTGATCACTGCCGGAGCTAGACGATTTTAGTGCCGATCCTTGCCAGGAGCAAGTGTAGAGCGGCGATTGGCCGTCCCCTCTCGTGAGGGTTGCTGCTGTTACGTGGTGCTTGATGCATCGGATTCCGGCGCAATCTTCCAGTAAGTGACGTAACGCTCATGCGCGATTTTGTAGTACGGCATCAGCTTGACCTGGCTTGCAGTGCCGCTGGCCGGGACGCTGAAGGTGAGCGGCGATCCAGCGGCTTTTGCCTGCCTGACGAGTGCGTTGGGATCGCCCGTTAACGTCGGCGGAGTGAACGGACTATTGAGTACGGAGCCATAGCGTCGTTCGTTCACGGTGAGGTCCGCGCCGGGCGCGATGCCTTCGTTGCCTAACGCACCCGCGAGCACGATGGGCCCATATACGAAAGCGACGATGCGTTCGTTGCCAGGTAGGGGGACCGCCTGCAGTTCCATGGGCGTCTCGAGTTCGACGACGTCGCCGCTATGCCACTCCCTTTTCAACTCGATATAGGAACTGGCTTGCAGCGACTCCACGACAGGCTTGCCATTGATCCTGACCTTCGCGGTCCGGCACCAGTGTGGATGGCGCAGTTGCAAGGTCATCTCAACCGGGCGATCGGTCTTCCATTGAAGCTTCGTTGTAGGAACTTCCGGAAACTGTGTCGTCTGCGTCAGGGATACGCCAGGTTGCAGACGCACGACCGACGGAATAAAGAGATTCACGTAAACGGAACGATCGCCTTTGAAATAGATGGATTCGTTGTACTTCGCATGGTTTTCCATGCCGCTGCCGGTGCAGCACCAGAATGAGTCCACCGGCGTGCAGTAGAGCTTCATGTATCCCGGGCGATTTCCCTGGAAGTAGGTCACCATCCCCGTGTCGGGGTCCTGCGAGGCGAGGATATCGTTATACAGCGCACGCTCATAGAAGTCTGCATACGCGGCGGAAGGATTCAGCTCAAAGAGCATACGCGTGAGTTTGAGCATGTTGTACTCGCAGCACGTCTCCGACGCCTTCGCGGAGAAGACATGTTCGCTGAAATCCGCGACTGGGAAGAAATGCTCGCCATCACCATGATTCCCGTTCACGAAGGAACGCGTGTTCACGACCGTCTTCCAGAAGAAGGTCGAAGCCCCGAGGTAGTTTTTCTGTCCCGTCAGCTGATAGAGCCGGTTGAAACCGATGATTTTGGGGATCTGGGTATTGGCGTGAAGTCCGTCGAGGTGGTCGCGCGACTTCGCCAGAGGATCGAGAATCGCCTGATGGCAGAAGCGCTTTGCGAGCGTGAGATATCGCGCATCGCCGGTCATGGCGTAGACGTCCGCCAGTACCTCGTTCATGCCGCCATGTTCTACCTCCAGCATCTTCTGGAACTGCTCGTCGGTCAGGGGAGCGGTAGCGGCAACTGCCCAATCGCAGAATCTGGTCAGCACATCGAGCGCTGCAGGATTGTCCGTGTAGAGCTTTGCATCGCGTAGCCCCGCGAGGACCTTATGTGTGGTGTACCAGGGCACGCCGGTGTACTTTTGGCCGCTCAGCATGGTGTCCATGAGTGTGTTGCCTTCCGGGAAGGCTGTAAGGAGGCCCGTCTTGCCTGCGACTTGGCAATCGCACAACTCGGCGACTATGTAGTCTGCGCGCTTCTTCAAACTCGCGTCGCGAGTGACGCCGTACATCAGAGAACATGCGGAGAGATGGTGCCCAAGGGTGTGACCCTGGCAATGAATGTCCGTCCAGGTTGGCGCCGATTCCCAGCCGCCATAAATCTCTGCCTTGGGAGGCAGGCCGGCGTTGACACGGAACTGATGAAGCATCCGATCCGGCTCGAGGCTCAAAAGGTATTGCTGTCCAAGAGTACGAGCTTTCAGAAACGGGCTGTCGAGGAGGTCGACAGCCGCCAATTCGAATGAAGTCACCGTGGGAGCTACGGGAGAGGGCACGGGTTCCTGAGATGGAACGGATGGTGCGCCTGTTTGGGCGGCAAGAAATTTTTGTCCGGCAGCCGCCAGCCCTACACTTCCCATACTCTTGAGCAGAGTACGACGGGACAAGTCAAAGTCATTCGCGCGCATTTCTTAGTAGCTCCTTCGGTAGAAGAATACTTCTGGATTGCCACCAATGTCCTGCTCGTCCTCAAGGATGCACCCTTCCACAAGCGAGACGCGCAGCTTGTACAACAGGAAGGCAGTTCCGTTCTGCCATTTAGCGGGTATACCGCCATCCGGGACGACGACCCGAAATCTAACGACGAGACGAAGCGTTGTGGGGTGCTGTGTCGTTCTTTGCCCCCTCTATCTTCGGGCAACAGGGAAGCTTCTGCCTTCTGCCCGCGCGATAGTAGTTCCGGAGCTTGAACAGGACTTGCGCGACCAAGGAGATCATGAAACAGACCAGTGCATTGACACCACAGACGGCTGCCTCCGCGCACTAGTTGATCTAAACCGCCTGCAAGTTACCGGCACGATGTACGGCGAGTTCCTTTTTCGGGAAGAACCGCCTGAACCGCTACTTAAACGTCGCGCCGAGTTCCTACATAATTTAGATAATGTGCGGCCATCTAGGATTGTAGTGATGACGGGCGTATTTCCAGAATCGCTCAATGGATATGAACAATTGAACCATTGGCACAGCTTCCGGCAATGGCTTACCGGTTGCTATACCTTGATCAAGGAACCGAAGTTCAATACTCCCCATGATGGCGAAGTCGGATATGAAATCTTTTTGCTAAACTCGGCGAACTGCGGGAAAGAACCTTCAATAGGGAACAGCCCCTGAGATGGCTGTAAGCGGTTCAAGTCGTTCCCGACGGTTTCAGTTGTCCCGCGACTTTAGGACCGTCATGTAAATGACCCTAGATGTATGGCTGTGACGTCGGGTCCGGGGTTTGGAAAATTAACGTCTCGCACGAATATCCGTTGATACTTGTAGAGGGCTAGTGGGCATCTTGGAGATCTGGGAGAAAGCATAGGGATTTCTTGCAGATGATGTAGGGTTCGTTCTCCTTGCCAACGGACAAAATGGCTAAGATGAGTAAGAGCGGGAAAGAGAAGCTCAATAGTAGCAAAGTCCCGCAGATGACTCTAGGATTCCCGCAACACTTCTCAGTGCACGCCTAATGGTAGGACAGGCACGGTATTTTCGCTCCGCGATATAGCACTTTTCCTTCGCCCCATAAACCCGACGATTCGGTTGCATGCGAAAGATTGGGCTTAGGCAACATTTGTGCTCGTCGGTTGGTGCGAAATCGCCAATGCGCTCACCCACAAATAAGAGGAAGTCACTTGTCTGTGTAGTCGGCTTCTCGGACAAGTGGCTTTCGACGAGCAAGATTCAACGCAATTTGCTTTATGGGACCGCAAGAAGGCGTTGGACCCGCAGTCCGTGCTGGGATGAGAAATCAATTTCTGATGCGTGAAATGCGCAATCATTGCTACTCCTTGCAAACTCACTGACGACATGCGATTACATCGCGCCCTCAAAACAGCAAGTATCAAGAGTGCTTAGTGGAAATCGATGTCGGCAGCGATGGCTGCAAGATCTGAAGCAGCTTGGACCGCCGCATACCAACTGAAGAATCGAGCCTCCCTCAGGACGCGGCTTGATTCGCCTGCCCTGACCGGAGCCCGGCATCGAACATCGCTAGCTAGAAGACGATGCGTCCACCAATCTCGATCTGCCGTCCAGCTTGATTGCCATACGTCGCCGTCTGTCCCGCGAACTCGCCTGTCGGCGATCCCTGGTAGATCGCTCGTCCGAACAGTCCGACATCGTTCACGTTCGTATCCGGGTCGGCGTAGTTCAGCTTGTTCGTCGCATTATAAGCATTCATCTTTAGCTGTAGCTGAATTCGCTCTGTCAGGTGAACGTTCTTCTGCAACGTCGCATCCAGGTCAAAGAACTGTGGCCCGATGATGCAGCTATATTGCATTGGGTTCGACCGCAGCACATACGTATTCGCAGGCAGAGGACTGAACGCAGACGGATTGAAGTAGTAGCGCGACGGCACATTCTTACAGGGATCGCTGTTCACAATCAGATTGCCGAACCGTGGATAATCGCCGCCGATGAAGGTTGTCAGCCCGGTCACCTGCCATCCGCCGATCAACAGGTCCACGGCATGAGGCACATTGGAGAATAACTTCTTGTTGTTGCCGAACGGCAGCTCCACTGTGCCCGCGCCCGTGATCCGGTGGCGAGGCTGATTGCTGGTCTGCCACTGCAGCGTATTGTTGTACAGCGTCGCATCGTTGAAGTTGTTGATCTGCGACTTCTCGTTGATGTAGACGTAGCCGAACAGGAAGTTGAATCCCTGCGCCCAGCGTTTCTGAACGCGCAGCTCGATGTTCTGGTAACGCTCTTCTGCGCCGCGAACACCGATCTCATACAACGCTCCGTACATCGGATACTTCGTCAGCAGCGACGATAAAGGAATCTGTTGCTGGCTGTACCACGGACCGGGCAACAGGTCCTGGCTGTTGTACTGATGGTAAGGATTGTTGACTGCCGTGTTGTTGAGGTAGTCGGGCGTGTAGCTCTGGAGAATGCGCGGATTGATGTTGTTCAGCGCACGGTTGTACAGCTGATTGCCGATGTTCAAAAAGTACGACAGCGAAGCCACGATCTGTCCGGGTAGCTCGTGCTGGACTGAAACATTCAGGCGATTGTTGTACGACTTCTGAAAGTCCTTCGGATACCACAGCAGCGGAGATCCTCCACGGCCAACGTTGCCACCGGCATCACGCCCCTTGATCGCCACCAGCGGACTGCTGGCTGGATAGGGGTCCTGGAACGTTGCCTGCGGAATTCCATTCAGCGGCGATGCCACACTCTGGTAGCCCGTCATCCCAAAGAACGGCGGCTCTAGGAAGTTTACGTCCTCGAAGCCGGAGACTGGTGCGGGCGTGAAGCTGTATTCCGTTGGCACGATGTAGAGCGAGTAGCCGAAGCGCACTGCAGTGTGATCGGTGATGCGATACGCTACGCCGAACCTGGGCTGGAAGTTCGCCTTCGGTGCATTCCACATGCCGGGATGATTGCTGCTGGTGAAGTTCCACATACCCGCAAAGCTTTGCGTGGCGGAGCCCATGATGCTTGTCACCTGCGACGGCAGTTGTGGCGGATGGGCAGAGATATAAGGATCGGTCGAGCTCAGATCTAACCCTTGCGAAAGATAGTGGTTCGCATCGTGCCACGCCGATTCATACTCATATCGCAGACCCGCGTTGATCGTCAGCTTGCGAGTCGCGGTCCAAGTATCGCCGATATACGCTCCATAGAAATCCGTCTTCGGTTCAGGAGCGGGACCACCCACCATCTGCGAGGTGCTGTCGAGTGCCCCGAGCAGGAAGGTCGCGAAAGGATCGCCCGAGAGCGTCAGGTTCGGAGTGCTCGTCTCGCGCGCCGTCAGGCTCTGGTTGAAGTTGAAATTGTTAGTGTTGCTCACGAAGACCGGGCCGCCGCCGCGGCGATATTCGCCGCCGTACTTGATGTAGTGCGCGCCTTTGGTCTGCGCCACCTGTACGGCGTAGGCCTGCGCCGAGGGCCGCTGATCCCAGAAGAAGCCGGGGCCTCCGAAGCTACTGCCTCCGACGACCAGCTTCGGATAGTACACCGGCACATTCGGCGCGGCGTCGAGGTAAGGCGCGTACCAAGCGTTGTTATTCCAGATTGCGCCCCATCCATCCTTGCCCATGCCCGTCGACACATATGCGTCGATCAGGTTGAACCAGTCGCCGTGAAAGTTGATCACCGTGTTCGGGTTGACCGTCCACACGGCGTCTCCGAGCACCTGGTTGGCGCCGCGCAGACTTCCAGTGGGCTGATAGAGCGCGTTGTTCAGCGGATCCGTCTGGCTGTCCTCCGCGTGATAACGGCCGAAGTAGCCGGAGAAACGCCACTTGTTGCTGATGTTGTAGTCCACGCGATCAGAGAAGTTGTAGTAGTTCGTCGTCTGATTGCCGCTCTTGAAGAAGTTGTTGAGGTGTAGGGGGCCCTGTCCCGCATTGTTCGGATCTGGAAACAGCGATGCAAACTGCGACGTGATCGGATCGAACCGGCTCGCAGGAATCTTGTTCCCCGCAAACGCCGTTCGCACCAACGCGCCCGACGACGGATCGACTGTCGGCGCGACGAACGGATCGTAGATCTTGCGCACCGTTCCGTCTGCAGCATAGCTCTGCGAGAAGTCTCCGCCTCGCTCCAGTGGCGTCGGCACCGTAGCGGTGTAGCTCCACGGCGCATTGATCTTCCAGTACTCGACCGATGCGAAGTTGAACAGCTTGTTCTTGATGATTGGATTTCCAAGCGTTCCGCCGAACATATGCTGGCGCTGCGCACTGACTACGTCGCGTGTGCGATCCGTCTTCGCGCTGAGCCACGGATAGCGGCCCAGGTAGAAAGCCATGCCGTGCCAATCGTTCGTGCCGGACTTCGTCGTCAGGCTGATGGTACCCCCAGCGCTGTGGCCGTCTGCGGCATCCACGCTGTTCTGCGCGACCACCGACTCCTGCACATCGTCCTGGTTCGGCGGATAGCCCGCCTTGTGTCCAATGCCGATCGGGTTGCCATCCACCAGTAGATTGTTCTTCAGATTCGTATTGCCGCCAAGGTCGACGCTGTTTGCAGCCCACGACTGGTAAGGCAGCATCTCGCCGCGCGTGTTGATCGCCGCAGGCTCCAGCATCGAGAGTTTGAACGGATTGCGATCGATGCGCGGGGTGTCGTTCGCCATCTTCGTATCGATTGTCAACTCCTGGTTGCTCGATGTGAACTCGATCGCCGGCGGCGTTGCATCCACCGTGACGCTTTGGGTGACTGCGCCTGGATTCAGCGCAGCGTTCACTGTGACCTGACTTGCCGCCTGCACCACGATATTCGATTGCACAAACTTGCCAAATCCGCTTGCCTCAACGCTCATCTTGTAAGTACCAGGCTCGACAAAGTCGAAGATGAACGCGCCTCCAGAGTCACTCTGTTTCGCTGTGTTCACGCCTGTGCTGATGTTGCTCAACATAACGGTCGCATTGGGCACAACTGCACCCGAGGTCTCTGTAACCAGGCCTCGGACCTGGCCTCGAAAGGTCTGACCGAACGCTGTTGAGATGTGAAAGGTAAAAAGCAAAAGGACGCACAGATTCGCAAAGGACTTAAGCAACATGTGATAACCCTCGTTCGGAACTCAGTGGGCGTACGGGGCTATTCGGGGCTTTTGCGGCCCAAGTTATCGTGCGACTGGGGAGCACTCCGCGATAGCGAGGCACAAAACTACGGGGTTCGCATTTTGCTTGTCAAGCCTTTAAAGTCATCAAACCACACAAGATCATTAGCGGGTGAAGCCTCTCGCAATCTGTGCGTAGACTCTCTGCCTCGATAGACTGGACTCTCGGCAAAATCATCCAGAGTCTCACCGGCAACGACTGTGTCCTCCGCAAACAGTGCATAGAGTAGTGAAATCGAAGCCGCGGATTGTCAGGCTTGCGTGGCTGGCTCCATTCCTACGGAGGGATGTACGAACTTTACAGCCGCCTATCCGATCACGGCACCGGCGCCGTAGACAATTCCTCCACAAGCTGCGGCCATCTTTCCCGTTAGCGCCATAGTCAGTTATTGGACGCTTGCCTTGGAACACAGATTGATCTGAATAGGTCGATAAGCGCATTGGCATGTTCGCGACAGTTGACATCCCTCGTTGAAACATACCTCAACACTCTCCTCCTAGCTATTGAGCATGTTCTGCATGGACGAAAAGTTGACTATTCGGACCAACAATCTCGAAACGGTCTGGCCGGCAAGTGTCCGGGATGACGGATTTTCGGGCACTTACCGAACACATAGTTCGATCTGAATACGTCGATGAGCGCATCGGCCTGAAGTCGCCAATCCAGAAACAAGACCGGCAGGATCACCGGACACCTGCCGACTTCTCGCTACTTATCGGCTTCTCACATCCCTAATCATCAATTGGCAGGATAATTGACGCATGGGCAGATACGAGGACTTCCGCATCTTCTGGGAGGCATGGAAGCAGAACACGAAGCGTCCGCTGAGCGAAACGGAGGCTGCAAACTGGGACGCTGCGGCTGCGATTTTTATGGCTATCGCTGCAGGAAGTAGCGACGCCGGAACTCGAGAGGCGCTGGCTTTTGTGCGAAACTCACTACCTGGATGGCACGCACGCTTGAAGCGCACACCCAATGGAATTCGGGAACACATCGACTGCGTCTGTACCGTGGACTTCGGGACGAGTCTGCTATTGAGGCCCGCGTTGCTGGGAAAGCGGAGATTGCGTCGAACCGTCCTATATCCTTAGCCCTCGACCGAGGAAGCGCACTGGGGTTCGCCGGCCAGGGATTCGCGGACGGATACCTAGTGTGGCAGATGTGCCGTTAGAGGCCATCGTCTTTGCGGATCTAGATGGATTCTATCGGGAATGTCACGCCCATCTGGAGGCCGAGATCATTGTGGTAGCCCGAGAACCTCTGTTAATTACGTGTGAGTTGGAGCGAATCGCTCCTCGCGTCAGGCGCATGAAGAACAATTCCCAGAAGATGAAAATGCAGGAGGAGCGGCTTCGTCTCGAGGAGTTTGAAGCGAACCTCATGAATGAGCGCCGACAGTCCAAAGAGTCTTAGAAACGGACAAGTTGACACTGCCCCAAAAGGAATCTGCCTGGACGTAGGGAGCACGGGCGAAGAGAGATATGCTGGAAGCTCATGGTTCCTTTAATCGAGTCTCATAGCGCCGTTCTGTCCTTCATCTTTCTTGTTGTCTCGATCGCTGTGCTGAAGTATTGGCATAGGAGGCGAAGCGGTTCGGTGTCCGGCAATACCTCCCATGGTAGTGAAAACGAATCTTCCATCACTGTTTCTCAGCTTCGAACGCTACCGGAATCTCCTCTGGTCAGGATGCCACCTGACGCAAAGCTGTCGCTCGGGGCCCTTACGTCAGAGTTGGAGACGTACTGCGACGATCTCTTCCGAACGCTTTTAAGCGGCGACACAGTGAACATCGTGGTTCAGGGTGTCACCGAAAAGATCGTCGGGGGGGACATCGCGTATCGCTTTTCTGAGCATGCGGTCAATCTGATCCGGCGTGGCGAAGCCACGATCGCGATCCACCGAGAAACGGAAAAGTACCTACCATTCATTCAAGATGGTTCCGGCAAAATCATTGAGCACGCCCGCGGGATCGTCTCGCTGGCACCGAAGCTAGCGCAGTTGGCGTCACTGGGTGTCGCGGCAGCACATCTTGTTGCGGGTTAGGATCTCGCAAAGCGTGTGAAGTTCATTCAGCAGGTGCTATTCTCTTTAGCTCAATGAGTGACTCGCCTTATTGTTAACAATTGCTGCGTAGCGGTTTTGTCGAATTGTTTTACAACGGGGCGACATCGATCAGACAACTCGGCCCGTCATCCTAAATACCATCGAACTGACCGTGGATGTGGATACGAAACATTTCATGAATCCTGATCGCTTCATTACAGTTGGCGGAGCCGCCGGTTTAACCACTTCGATCGTTGCGATCCGCAGTGGCCTTTCCATCGTTGTCTCAGATACTGCCCCTTCGCCAATCGATAAGGCCTGTGGTCGTGAGGGCTTTTGCCAGATGCTTTCGAAGTTCGTCCTTACCTCGGGGTCGACTTCTCCTTTGTCCGAAGCTTCCCCCTCCATGGCATCCGCTTCCTCTGTACCGGCTCCAATCTTCAGGTCTCATTTCCTCATGACGTTGGCCTCGTCATCCGCGCACCGTTCTTCAACCTCCTCTCCTCCGTCATGTCGAAACATCCAGTGGCCGCTTCCTCTGGAATACCACCTTCGGTGGTATCCAGGCAGCCTACGTTGCGGCTGTTAAGCATGATCGAAACCTGTAACCAATTGGACATGTTTTCGACATGTCCTTTAGAAAAAGGATCTGCGAATGGGCCGCTCCACCACTGATGACCGGTTTGAAACGTTTCATGCAATCGAAAGCATCGACGACGAGGGTTTTTTGTTCAATTGGTCGAAGACCAACCCCTTAGCTCCATTAAGCAAGGTTTTTCAGCCCTCCAACGAGCAGGAGCTTCGCTCCATTGTGCGTGGAGGCTACGAAACGGTGCGCGTCGTGGGCTCGACACTGTCGTTCGAGCCTGTGCACTCGGTGCATGGCGAAGCAGGCCCCTCGGCATTGATCGATTTGCGATCCTGGATCGGCCAAGTCGCCGTCGATGAGAGTTTTGTGACATACAAAGCGGCCACGACGGTGGAGCAGCTTTACGCGGATTTGATCGAAATGGATCGCATGCTGCCGGCTTGCCCCGGTGTCATCGGGATTCAAACTCTCGCGGGGGCCTTGGGGACGGGAACCCATGGACAGGGACTGCGCCAGTCGAGCTTGGGCGATGCGGCGATTTCAATGAAAGTAATGCTGGCCGACGGTCAAATTCAACTCATCGAGCGCAAAGACCACCGCTTTGGAGCATTCATGCTCTCTATGGGGTGCCTGGGAATAGTCCTGGAGGTGAGCTTTCGAACCGTGCCGAATGTCATCATGAAGTGCCGTAAGCTCACCGTCGATCAGGAATGGTTGATTGCTAACCACGAGAGGCTGAACCGGGAGCACCTGTTTGTGAAAACTTGGTGGTTCGCTTGGACCGGAGAGGCCCATGTCTGGCTGGTGGACCCCGCGTCGGAGTTCGAGGTCCAGGCATATAGGGCAGGGGGACGCCAGCTATTGGATTTGGGCTCCGACGCCGCGCCTGAATCGCTCTTGGACCCTACCGTCGAGGTCACAATGCTCAAAATGGGCGCCGACACGAAAAACGAAACCTTGGATGGACAGCACATCGAAACGATGCGCCGTTTCAAAAACGCCAACGATTTGGTTGGGAACGTTTACCAGCTGTTATGTAAGGGGATTCCCGCTCCCCAAATCAATTGCGAGGTGTCCATTCCTTTCGACAAGTCCGTCGAAGGATTCGGTATCCTCCGACAGTGGCAACAGGAGCATCCACGCGTGTTGCATTATCCTTTTATTTTGCGATGCTGTGGAGCCTCCGAGGCTTGGCTATCGCCGGCTTACGGCCAACCTGTGTGCTGGATCGGCTTTTTGGTGTACCTGGCCGCAGATGGCCAATTCGCTCGTGGTTCCCTGGATTGGATGGATGAGGTGCAAGCGCTCTTGGCTCCTCTCGGCGGAGCTCCGCACATGGGCAAGCATTTTTCTCCCGAAATCTTCAAGCTTTCGGAGCGCACTCGCTGGCGCGATTTCGACAAGCTGCGCAAGGAGCTCGATCCCAACGGGTTGTTCGAGAACCAATTCGTCAAGCGATTGTTCGCCCACTCCGGGCGGGTGGCCGCATGATGCCGCACGCGCTTCTTTTTGACCTTGATGGAACTCTGATTGACTCGTCCGACGATCTCACGCGCGCGTTGAATGCCGCTTTCATGGAGCATGGCTTGAGCGTGCTCTCGCGAGAACAAGTGGAGCCGTTGATCGGCCAAGGCGCTTCGGCGTTGATCGAGAGAGCATTGCGAACAAGTGGGCAATGCCATCTTGTGGAGGACTCCAATCGCCTGCTCGCCTCCTTTTCACAGCGTTCGCATGAGATCTACGATCTTGGCCGGTCTTCGACGAGAGCGTATCCATTCGCCCTTGAAGCGCTGCGCGAACTCAAATCGATGGGCGTGCCCCTGGCGTTGGTGACCAACAAAGGGCGAGAGCTTTCCGTCAAAGCTCTTCAGAATATCAACGCCGAGCCATTTTTTTCGGCGATCGTCGGCGGCGACACCTGTCCTCGGCGAAAGCCGGATCCGATGCCTCTGTATCGGGCTTGCGAGCTCTTGGGGGTCGAGGTATCCAGCGTTTCCATGGTGGGGGATTCGCTCAACGATGTCCGAGCGGCTCGCGGCGCCGGAATGCCGGTTTGGTGCGTATCTCATGGATATCGGGAAGGCTTGAGCGCTGAGGACCTCGGCGCCGATAGGATCGTCGAGCTTCAAGAGCTTCCCGCTTTGGTTCGAGCCCATCGCCTCGAAATGCGTTGAATGGACAACCTACTGAAGTTTCATCTAGCGATACGCAAACACTTCCAAGCTCGAGAAGGTGCTCCAAAAGCGGGTGAGTAAGGTCTCCCTTGTTCGTAAGTCGAGTGTGCGGCAAGGCTCTCAGTTGTTGATAAATCGCAAATGCACTTATTGAGCCAATCGAGACCTCAGAATCGACCGTTTATGAGTCCTTCGAAATCGCCTCATAAAGCCATGTCGAAGACATCAGATTAAGACTTTCCGAGAAACAGCACTTGGAGTCCCAGGCATCAGCATTCAATGGCCATCCATGCGAGAATGTAACGACCGGGTCGGCTCCCCAGTCCTTGAAGTAAATTGTTATGCCGTCTTTGATAGTGATTGTGTTCATGTCGAACTCTCCCTGTCGTTTTGATAGGGATAGGCAATGTGCCGATTTCAATGTCCTGAGGAGTCCTCGGGTCGGCTCGCCTCAAACAGAAACCACGTTCGGCGCTCGGTTTCATCAATCCAGGTCTCAATCAAACTGCCAGTGGCTATGTCGTTGTGATCTTCGCAAACGCCATGAGCTTCGCGCAGGCGTGCAGTTAGAGTCTTGCTGTCCTCTTGCCGCTAAGAGAGCATGTCCTCTGGCTCGACGTATTCTGCGTCGTTGTCCAAAACGCGCTGCAGTCGGGTGATGTGGCCGATGGATCTGACCGTGGTGCCGCCGATTTTACGGATCCGCCCCGCGATAAGGTCGGTCATGGCAAAAAGCTGGTCGCCGTGTTCGTCGAGCAGCAGATGATAATCGCGGAAATGCGATCCGCTCAGATGCCAATGGAAATTCTTGGTTTTCAAATAGAGCGCGAAGACATCTGCCAGGATTGCATTCATCACCCCTGGGATATCTGTGGTTGCCGATGGTTTCAGGTCTGTGGCCGTCGTTATCGGAGCCACTTGTCTATGCTCAAGATCCCTCATAGCTATGCTTGATGCCTTCATGTCGGCTCCTTAACGGGTTTTGAGATGTCGTTTGATCTGCAGCTCGCGAGTACAGCCATAGACATTGCGCATATGCTGCCAAACGCCATGTAAGCTGCGATATCAACGGATCATGCTGTGGCATAAGGAATTAAGTGAGCATGCAGTCGTACGTGTGCACGCAAAGGCAGGCTTTGACGAGACGCAATCTCGACACCGGTGTCGCTAATTTGTCAGTGCGTCAGCCGGAGATGCAAGTACCCGCACCGAACGTAACCAGAAACGCTCGATGCGAACAGGTCCACATGCCCAACTGCGATGTAGATCCCACCTCTCAGAAACCTGCTCTTTGCTGCTAAACGGACCCGAACCGGGCATCAGGAGCAACTAGTTGAACAGGCCAATTTGAACTGCGGAGATGGCCTTCAGACGCCTGCAGGACCTGGGGGCGTTCTTCGTGAGCGGCTTTTATACTCGTTCGAGCGTAGTATCTCGAAATCTGCAGAATGATCTACGGATGGGTATCGACGTCCTCACCGTAGGTGGGAAAAGGGACCGGTTCATCACTAGTGGGGATATTGCCAAGGGTGACAAGATCTGTCTCGACCTGCGTCCAGAGCAGGGAGTCCCTTTTAGTAACGAACGGGGCATTTGGATTTGCGTAATATGCCTGAATATCTTCCTTGATAGCTGGAGGGATGGGCCTCGTCGGTCGCAGAGCCAAACGATGAAGCAGATTGGCGTAGGTCTCATCGGTGAGAGGATAGCCACCAGGTTTGATAACATCTCCGGTGTCAAGATCTCGATTGGGGAGAGGATGTCTGGGATCGCTCGACTGACGTGGGAGGATTTCCTGCGCATTCGATTTTGCGAGTAGAGGACGAGAGGTGGGAGGATCGGGGTTCGTTTCGGGAGTTGCTTCGTTCGTGGCGAAGGCCTGGATACTTGGTGGAGTAAAACGTGCCAATACACGATGCAGCGCAGAGGTGGAACGGACTACGCTGCGTATGTATTGTATTTCAGTATGTTGATTGGGACCTTTGACCGCAACGAGTTTTAGCGGGCCAATCTTCGGCAGGATGATCAGAAGACCAGCCAGAGAATACGTACCGATCCCCGCCTTGCGACGATATTGATCCCATCCATTCTCAGCCGCAACCATATTTATTTCTTTTTGGAGTTCGAAAAGTTCGGCGATGTTCGGGTCGACAGGCTCGCGATTACGATGGACTAGGGTGACCGCATAGGCAATGCGTGGAATAAAGTTGCGGACGGCGAAACGGTAGCCCTTCACATTCACGCGGCTGCTGCGGATACGGGAGAAATTCATCTCAAGTCCATAGGTCTGGTAGAAAGCCAGCGCAAGCAATTGAGTCGGAACCTGAAGGCCAATATGACGAAGATAGTGGACGGGAGCGACGCGTCTATGGGCGATTTCATTAATGTCGAATGCGAACTCAGTCTGAACGTGTTGACGTTTGCCTTCGGCATAGTTGACGCTGGTGCCATATTTCATTCCAAGTTTTGGAAACTCGATTGGTACGGCTAGATTGGTTGCCTGGGAATGCCCGACCGTGTCGCCGATATAGTGGGAGAGAGCACCGACGGCGAAGGCAAGCTCGTCGGCATTTCCGGCGTTCCGGAATAGATTTACAACAAAGTCGCCCGAGCGGACATAGTGGGTCAAATTTGAGAATGAAACGTCGCCGAATGGGTAGTAGCCAATATCCTGAATGGTGCATCCACCATACGCGTATGCACGTGCATGCTCGAGCTCGGCTGGCGTCAGAGCGGGATAGCGGCTTAGAAGTAGTGGAACAATGGATTGCTTCCAGGTCAGATCGATCAGCTGTTCATGGGTTAGAAGCGAGTAGGCCCCGGCCGGAAAACATAACGTAAAAAACAGCAGATGAAGGAAAACAGCGATGACTCGAGATCGATGAGAGAAGGTTGAGCGACGAGGTATCGCAAACTGCCTCATCGTCGCCAACGTCCGCAGCACCTCTAGATTCATCAGTACGTCTTCGGAATCGCTAGGCTTCGCATTTTGTTCATTCGAATTCATTTGATGAAGATCGCTTTACCATCGATAACTATATCCGTGATCTTCATTGGCTTCATCGCGTGGCAGAATCGCAACCCTCACATACCTTGCAGCATGTCTTTCAGTTTATCCAGCCCCTCCGCGAGGTTGTAGTTCCTAGCCACTCATCTGGATTGATCCAATCTCCGCCTCCGAGATCTCACGGAAGGGTATTTGGGACGTCTCAACTTTGGACAGACCGGACACTTGTACTCTGCGCGTACAATTCCACTGTACCGAAGATACGTCATCAGAACGCCAGACTCAACGAATACAAATTGAATCGTGTAGGGGCGGGGTCGGGTGATTGCGAAGGAAGCTGCGAGGAGCCAGTTCTCGTATTTGCAAGGGCCAACAACAACAAAGGAGCTCTCATATACTCCCCGGAGGAATTGAGTTTGTTCAGGCATGATTTAGAGAACCGACCATGTTCGCCCTTGTGGCTAAGCTTACGCATAAAAATAGAAAGATGAAAAGCAGGAACTTGATAGTCGCAAAGCGACTATATCGACAACCGACTATCATGTCAATACAACGGTGAAGAGCCCTCTTGTGCCTTCCGTGGCTTTGCTGGGATGGAACGGCAAGGGCTTCAGCGACGGGAAACGGTGGAAGGACGGCAAGCGGATCCAGGCCCGACCACATCCACAGTAGTCGAAATACGAGGAGTGCGAACCCTAGGGAGAGGACTCGAGTGAGTGATCGAACGGTTCTGTTGAGGACCATACCGGAAATAGCTCATGCAGGTGTCTTGATATCGTTGATGCCCATCACCCTAACGCTTGCCGGTGCGTTTGACTGTCTCGAGATGCCTGGCTTCAGAAGGTAATCGAAGTCAAGGGGGTCATTTGAATTATCGATCTCCATATGAACAAGGGTACCCGCCACGGTGGCATTGACTAGGACGGAGGCCAAGCTGAGATCATGCGTTGAGATTGCACCCACCGCACCGTCTTTGATCAGGTTTTGACGATCACATCTGCAGCTTTGATACGATCCCTGGAGTTGGTTCCGCCGACGGGAGCGAGCTGCAGGCATCCAACCGGCCCATCAAACTATCCAAACGGTCAGCACCACAATCTCTCATTTCAAACACCGAGAATCAGGTCGAGGTCCTCGGCTTCTTTTGTGCACGAACAGCAGCACTTTATGCTTCAGCGTTGAAAGGATGGGAACTCAATTATATTGAGCGTCGTTGTGCCGGTGGTCCTTCCGAATGAGTGCTCTCATCACAGCGCTCAAAAAAAGTATCGACTATCAACCATGACCTCATCTCCCAGGAAACGAACCCTCCGTTAACTGCCGGTTCTTTGTTCTTCAATTCCAGAGCGCCACATTAGTGGCTCGACACGTCAGTTGATTCACAGCATCCCCCGACGGCTGAGACGGCTTGCGTGTTCCCGCAAAAGAAAGTAACCATCATGAACGATTACGCTCAACAAAGCCAAAAAGCTAGAAACCTTCCTTATTTTGGACCCCCTCTAAGTAGCTGGGCCTAGCTGGCTTGTGCCGACTCGAGGAGACGCATCTGGCATTGTACTCATGTGGCGATCCGCCCGGCCGCCGACTTGCCTGCAGCTAAGGCCCGCAACCTCATAACTCTTTGGTCTTCGTTTGAAAGGACAACTTAGACAGTTGGCGTGCCATCACAGTTCCCATGCAATGTTCGACGGAGCCGCTTTTATCGATCTTGCGGCCCGCTTGCCGAAGGCAAATGCCCACGGGAAAGGTCTTCTGAAAAATGATTCCGATACGTTTCAAACATGCGGCATCAGCCGCACTGGTAGTTTTGTGCCTGGTATCTACCGCACCCCGGGCACTCTCTCAGGCGGCGGACAATTCGAAGCAGAATAAAGAGCAGAAGGCACTCACGGCTGATAACCAGAGCAACGCAAAGGCCGACCGTGATACTACCGCCAAAATCCGCAAAGACCTCATGGCCGACAAAAGTCTGTCAAGTTATGCGCATAACGTAAAGATTGTTACTGTCAACGGCGCAGTGACTCTTAAAGGGCCCGTCAAATCTGAGGACGAGAAAGCAAAAGTCGCTCAGATTGCAAGCAATAGTGTATCCGGTGACAGAATTTCAAACGAAATCACAGTGAAGTAGCACTCACCTTTGCCAACTAGCCAAGGAGTACAAAATGTATAACAAAAACACAGCAGTCTACGGCATCTACGCAACGCCAGGAACTGCAGAGGCCGCCGTCGATCATCTTTTGGCGCGCGGCTTTTCAAACTCGTCCATCTCCGTGCTTCTTCCCGATGACGAAAGCACACGAGCCTTCGCGCATGCGAAGAGCACGAAGGCGCCTGAAGGAGCGACCACGGGCGCCACTACTGGCGGAGTCGTGTTCGGAGGGCTGGGCCTCCTAGCAGGTATCGGTGCACTAGCTATCCCCGGGGTAGGACCTTTGATCGCGGCTGGTCCTATCATGGCGACCCTTGCGGGAGTCGGGGTCGGCGGGGCATTCGGAGGGCTCGTCGGAGCATTGATAGGCTCGGGTATCCCAGAGTACGAAGCTAAACGTTATGAAGGAGCCGTCAAGGAAGGAGGAACTCTGCTCTCTGTCCACTGCGACACTTCTGAACAGGTCGATGCGGCGAAACAAGCTCTTAAGGAGACCGGAGCGAAGGACATCTCCTCCACCGGTGAAGCTAGTTCCTCGTCAAAGGTATCCCGTGACTCCGATGACGAGCGCCGTCGCCACGAACTTCGTGAAGATGGCGTCATCACACACAACTAGTCTGGATATCTAGGCCACTCGATCGGAATACTGCTAAGTCAAACGGCTCGTTGGCACACGCATCTGTCGCGAGCCGTTTTTCTTTTCCGCGCAGATATCCGCAACCCAGCCAGACACCAACTCAGCCGCTCGGTTCCAGTCCAAACTCACGGTCTTACACGGAGAACCTCGAATTTGGAAAGGCTAGTCGACACGGCGAAAATCTTCATTCTTGGGTGATCGCGAGGTGAACACTGGGAGCAGTAGTTGGTGCGTGCCAAGAAGTTCTGGTAATCGCTGGATGGGTCCTGAACATTCTGCTAATAGAACAACCGCTGACAACGAAGAACTTCGGCGACACTCCAGGCTTGAGCCATGCAGCCGCGAGGAGTGAACGGCGGCTCCGCATCGAAGATCTCGCTGACGGTGCCTACGCCGTCTTCGTCGAGATGATGATCGAAGCCGCCTAGAAAGGACCGAATAGATTCGAGGTCGTTGGGGTATGTGCGATGCCAAGCATCTATAAAAGGACCGATTAGCCATGCCCAAACAGTGCCCTGGTGGTAGGCGGCGTCACGGGCGAGGAGGTTGCCATCGTATTTCGCTTTGTAATTCTTGTCGGACGGGGAAAGCGAGCGCAAGCCGACCGGAGTTAGAAGGTGAGTCTTAACGATCTCGAGGACCGGTTTCCACTTGTCGTGTTCGAGAACGGGATGTTTCAGCGAGATAGCGACGACCTGGTTAGGACGGATAGAAGCGTCATCTGTGGGATCGACGAGTTCACCTTTCCGTTCGAGCGGGGAGTCGACCACATCGAAAAGGCAATTCGTTGCGGGATTCCAAAAGCGCTTCTGAAAGCAGTCGCGGGTGCGTACGGCGTGTCCGCGGAAACGCTCTAGGGTCGATGGACCGTTGAATTGATCATTCACAGATCCAAGCCGTGCGATCCAATCGCAGGTGAGACATAGAGCGTTGTACCAGAGAGCGTTGATCTCGACTGCCTTTCCTCGGCGCGGAGTTACGACCCAGTCTCCAACTTTGGCATCCATCCAGGTGAGCTGATATCCAATGGCTCCTTGGCGGAGGAGATCGTCGGTGGGATCTATGCCGATGCCGAAGTCGGTGCCCCGTAGGTGCCATTCGATGATGTCGACAAGCTTGGGGAGAAGATACTCGAGGGTTTCCAAATCGCCCGTCTCTGTAACATAACGGTCAACGGCGTGAAAGAACCACAGTGTTGCATCGGCAGTGTGGTAGAGGCCGGATTCTTTGCCCTCTGGAAACATATTCGGAATGAGACCTCGCCGGATGTAGGCGGAGAAGGAACGAAGGATGTACTCGGCCTCCCGATGGCGCCCGGTTGCTAGTGTGAGGCCATCGAGGGAGATCATGGTGTCGCGCCCCCAGTCGGTGAACCAATGGTAACCAGCTATGATGGAGCGAAGCTGGTCGCCGATAGCGTGAGTGCGAACTTGGTCAGCCGTCCGACCCACTGGAGTGATCAGGAATTGGTCTGCAGCGAAGATGAGCTCCGCACTGAGACCTTCGGCGGCATGCTCGGGCGCGTTGCGGAGAAGACGCTGCCGACGTTCGATTTCGATGGAAAAGGCTTCACGAGGAGTCAACGCGAGGGCGCCATCCCAGTTCTCGGTAGATAGGACTAGGGACGCTGCCGCAGCAGTAAGATCAGCGGAGAAGACGCCGGGCGACCAGAGATCGCCCTCCCAGTCATACCCGCGTGCCTGTTCGATCCAATAGCGAAGGTTCGTGATCTTTGCGGCTTCTATATGGAAGCCGCTCTCATTGCCCCGCCAGATAAACTTGAGTGGCGGAAGTTCATCCACGCAAAGCTCGAACCCATGTTCAACTGAGGTGAATCGATAGTGGGCATGAGGCGGGCCATCGAGTGTGCCCTCATGCGGACGGATGTGGAGTGCCGGCTGGATCTCAAGCCGGCCTTCACCCTGGAGCAGGGAATAGGTGACACAGGAGGTGTTCTGAGTGTGGATTAAGCATAGTCGCTTTTCGAGCACCACGTCTTCCATACGGTAGGTCCAGACGGGAAGCCCGTCCTCAAGGCGAAATGAATCGAGATTGGGGCTAATCGGATCGGAACTCAGAGCCGACCCCGGCGGGTCGGGGTCAGGGGAAGATTCACGGTCGCTGACGACTTCTTGCGCGTTCAGGATGAATTGCTTATCTTCGATACGGAATCGCTCGCGGAGGCTATTGACCATCATCATGCGTCCATGTGGAGAGGGAAGTGCTGCAATCAGCCAGCCATGAAAGCGACGAGTGTTGATTCCTGCAATGGTGCCTGAGGCGTAGCCGCCCAGCGCATTCGTGACGATCCACTCGGTGTAGAGCCCGCGACGGCTGCGGATCTCCGGGTCAAGGTGGGCTACGTCGAGGGGAACATTACGAACTAAAGGCTCGTTGCGAAAGGTGGATCTCATTGTGTGTGTGATGCGATGCGGCCAAGGAGGTTGGGCGCTGCGGCAATCTCAACCACCATTTGATGGATATCGCCCAGGTATCAACAAGATGGCACATTCCTCGGAGACATGCCAACCATCCTCGGTGATGGGATGAATCGCGGAGGTTCCACCATACTCAGGCTGCTCGCTGTTCCAGACGGATTGCCAATCTACTTCGGAGGGCGGAGCGAGTAAAGGCTCGGGTAGATGGCGAAGCTCTAGTCGAGGACCGAAGTTGACTAGCAACAGCCGGTCGATATCTTCGGCATTGCATCCGCGGGCGAAGAACCGAAGGACAAAGCAGTCTTCAGTAAGAACAGCACCGTCGACGGAGCCGAGATGCTGAGTGGAGATGGCGGGGTCCTCGCGGCGAAGACGAAGAAGATCGGAGAACAGGCGCTGTAGTTGCACTCCTTCGGGATCGTCGCGCTCGACCGGATTGAGCTTGCACTGTAAAAAGGTCTCTTCTTCGCAGGGCTTGGGAACAAGAGAATTAAGATTCGGGATATTGCGAATGGATTCGAACTGCAAAAGAAATTCGACTCGGCCTTTGTGGACCGCCTCGCACAGCTCGGCGCTCTCGTGGTCAGCGAAATAGAGGAAGGGCTGTCTGGAGCCATACTCCTGTCCCATAAAGAACATCGGAGTACCAGAGCTGAGCAACCAGTATGCAACCATCGCACGGTACTTGCCTGGCGATGAGATTATTCTAGGGCGTGTGCCGAGCAGCGTGTTCGCGACCTGATCGTGATTCTCCAGAAAGGAGATTGCGCGGCGCGGGTCCGTGTGAAGAAAAGATGTGCCACGTGAAGCCTTCTGCCAGGAGTAGTACTGCCCCTGATAGAGAAATCCATACTTTGCTGCCGAAATAAACTCCTGAGAGAGGCCGAGATGATCACTGTGATACGCTTCGCGTCTGCCTGTGAGTCGAACGAAGGCAGAGTGATGGAAATCGTCGTTCCACATGGCGTCGAGCCCGCAGCCTCTGGGGGCGGCAAAGATCTGGCTGTTCAGCTGACGCTCGCATTCGGAAAAGAGCAGGATGCTGCGGTTCCCTGCGGCTGCCCTAGCTGATCGGGCGATCGCAGCTAGGATGTGCTCGCCGTGGGTACCGCAGTCGGAGATGGACTGCGTGGCGTCCAGTCGCAGGCCATCGAAATGATAGTCACGTATCCATTGTTCGGCATTCTGAAGGAAGAACTCTCGTACGGGAAAACTATGTTCTCCGTCAAAGTTGAGCGCTTCCCCCCAATCGGTCGTGCCGCCAGAGTAATAGGGCGAAAAATCTGGCAGATAGTTTCCGTCGGGTCCGAGATGGTTGTAGACGACATCGAGCACAACGCTGAGCCCGCAACTGTGCGCGGTTTCGATCATGTGGCGGAGATCATCGGGGGTACCGTAGTGGTGAAACGGAGCGAAGAGCGAGACCCCATCATATCCCCAGCCGAAGCGACCGGGGAACTCGGCGATCGGCATGATCTCCAGCAGAGTAATGCCGAGTGCGCGCAGACGAGGAAATTCAACTTCGGCTGCGCGAAAAGTGCCCTCCGACGTGAAGGTGCCGACATGAATCTCATAAAGAACCTGTCCTTCTAGACGGGGTCCATTGCGTCCGGCTTCAAGGGGGTTCCAGCGATAGCTATGATGGTCGATGAGCTCGCTCCAACCGTGAGGGCCTTCCGGTTGAAACGAAGAAGCCGGATCGGGAACCAGATCGCAGCCATCTATTCGATATTTGTAGTGAGCCTGCGACTCAATTTCAGACGATACACCGATGAAATAACCATTATCTTGAGGAATCAACGGGGTGATTCTACCGCTCCGAAATACCACCTCGAGTTGATTTGCCTGCGGCGCCCACACACGGAAGTGAACGCCGTGCGGTGTATAGGTCGCGCCGAGACGGTGGCTCCAATCCGTTTTCGCCAGCCCCGAGCTAGTGGCTGTCATGATGTTGGACCATCCGATTATGTGCTTCAGATGCCGCGAGGAGGAGTTTGGGTGCCTACTGCTTCGGTGCGATTCCCAAATCCATTTTCCGCTCGAGCCCGCCAGACAATGCAGGAAGGCCGGTGGAGAGCACTCTAATGACAACGCACATACTTTGCTATCGAGTATCTGCAGTGCCTCGCTGATGCAGCATGAGGGTCAATTTACTCCTCGGAGACCCTTGAGCAGGATCGGAGGAACATGTTCACAGCGTCATTGAAAGCGATCGGGATAATGGTGTTCGACCGACTAGGAGTATCTGCTAATGAGGAGCGGTGCATGTCTCTTTGAAGCAAAGATTTTCGCTGAAAAACGGCATTACATGGTTTTGAAAGCGATCGGCTACGGCACTCGTATGGGTTCCCGGGTAAATGTCGAAGCTATTCTTGAGGCCGTATTGGTCGAACACTTCGTGAAGCTTTATCGCGTCGACCTTGAGACTGTCATTATCGCCTACGTCCATGGAGATGCCTTTGTATCGTTTTAGATTGCCGATGTATTGATGGACAAATGCGAGGGGAGCGTTTGCGGCCCACTTCGCCAGAACGTCCGGCTGTAACTCACCATCCTTTGTAGGGAGATCCAGATAGAGAGGTGGATTCTGCGGATTGGGCGACCATGCCGCGGCGGACGCGAGCTGCGCTCTTGTGCCAAATGGGAGGGATGCAGAATCTGCCGGCGTCTTCATGTTTTGCACTGCTTTTTCGAGCTCTGTTGCTGTAGAGCCAATCTTACGTGCCGACAGACAACATGGACTCATAATGTAGAGGCTTCCGAAGATATCGGCATGCTTCATGCCGATACGGGCCGCACCGTAGCCGCCCATGGAGTGACCAACAAGTCCCCGGCTCGCTCGATTCGGGATCGTTCTGTAATGGGCATCGATATAGGCGACGATATCTTTCGCGATGAATTCTTCAAAATCGCCCGTTGTGATGGAACTGGAGTACATCGACCCGTTATGAACCGTCTTCGAGTCCGGCAGGACAACAATCATCTCCTGTGTGCCCTGCGCAAACGCGCCTTCGACGGTCTGGGGAACATGAATCTCTTTACTCCACTGTTCAGCCCCGATGGAGTAACCGTGCAGCGCATACACCACAGGATAGTGCCGCTTCTTGTCGGCCGCATAACTCGGAGGAAGGTAAACAATGACCGTCCGATCAACAGCGTCGCCTTCCAGATTGCCTTCGAGCGAGGTGCCGTGGACGGTTATCTTCTCCACTTTTGCAGGCTTTGCTCCTGGAACCACAGCTGGTATCAAAGTTTGAACCTGCGCTTGCAAGCCGGTGGCGCACAGAAGGCCAAGTTGCATCCAGAACATTAGCGTGAATCGTTGTTGCCGCATCGACTCCTCCACTCGAGATTCGTTAGCTCAGTAGTATTTTGCGGACGCTTCCATCCGGATCGTCCACCATGCGACAAGACTTGTCGAATATCATGGTTTGGCATTTCGACGGATCACTTGGCGTCCATGCAAGGTCGGGTTGGCTCGGATTACCGCTGTGGGCGAAGTTAGCCCATGCAGTGCTCATCTTTTTCGCAAGCGCCTGAGCCTCTAATGTGTTGCCGGTGCCCTGCTCGCAACGTTTTGTGTTGTCAAAGCAGAATGCGAGTTCTGCTGTATGCCAAGCGCCACATTCGCCATCGAGCATGGGCGACTGCCAGGTGAACCAGTATTGATAAACGGGTGCTCCTCGTTGCTCGTACTTCAACTTCACCATGCGTTGAACGTTGTTGCGTCCATTCAGGCCCTGAACACCATACGACAATGTGCGAATGCTCTTTTCAGGGTGAGCCTTCTTCATCGAGGTCATGAGCGCGACCGCTTTCTCGTTGCCATAGGCCTTGGTAAGCGTCTCCTGCCACTCGGCTTCGGTTGGGTTCGATCTGTACTGCATACCTTCTTCGCTTACCGATCCGATAAGCATTGGTACATTCTTCGAGACTTCGGGAGCAACGTCATAGAATGATCGGGCGATCACGGTTCGACCATCCACAGTTGGCGACCAGCCGACTCGTGGGGTCGCAGGCGGCGCCGATCCCGGTCCGCTCAGACCTCTTGTCGCAGGATTGATTTTGGCAATTGCAGCGTTGCCAGCAGCGAATAGCCGCGACCATTCCATCTTCTTCAATGACTCGATATCGTTCGGCGCGAGGCCAAGCTCGTTCATTACCTGACGCGCCAGTTCTTTCGACTGTTCCGCGCTCGGCGCATTTCCCCCTCCGCCCGACTGCACGCCAGCTCGGTGGATTAGGCCGGCGGCCGAAGGCATGCCCATCAGGCAAGTGACCTTCGATCCGCCGCCGGACTGGCCATAGATCATGACCTTGTTGGGGTCTCCACCAAAGTTTGCAATATTCTCCCGAATCCAGCGGAGTGAGGCCACAAGATCCGTCATACCTACGTTCACCGAATCCTCATAACGCGAGCCGCCAATCTCGGAGAGATCAAAAAAGCCAAGAATATTGAGCCTGTGGTTCACAGATACCTGCACGACATCATGATTGCGAGCCATCTGGGCACCATCATGGGAGGGGAGTTCGTACGCGGAACCAAAGCTGAATCCTCCACCGTGGAAGTACACCATCACAGGGCGTTGCCCAGTCAGGCTGGGGGTCCAGATGTTTAACTTGAGCATGTCCTCGCTCATGTAACCGTCACTCCAGTCGTAAAGGAATGACATCTCGATCGATCTGAAGTTGTGAAGCGTCTGAGGGCAGTTCGCTCCATAGACCAGGGCAGGATACTCATCCTTCCAGGGAATGGGAGGTTTGGCCGGCAACCAGCGGTGTTCGCCAGATGTGTCCTGGCCATAGGGAACACCCTTAAAGGTGTACACGCCATCGCCGACATAACCACGGACTTTTCCGTATTGAGTCTTCGCGACCGCGCTCAATGGAGTGGTGCAGCTCCCCGTCGGCTGATGGATGGCCGTCTTGGTGTTATCAAGAGCCTGCAGCCGGTGAGCGAAGGTTAACCCTATCCCCGACGCCGATAACGCCAGGGCTTTACGACGACTCATACGAAGACTACTCAGCAGTTCCTTCTTCATTTTTAGCTCCGATATTAGGAGGACGTCATTCCCCCGCGCACTGGGTAAACGCGGCACGCAACATACTAACCGAAATTCTGCGTTTTATTCGCGACTAAAAATAAATATAAGAAATGGGTGGAGATTTATTGGAAGAATCGGCCTTCGCATGTCGGTGGCCGAGTGGGAGCAACACTTGGCCTATCGCCCTCTGGCGGCGTCAATTGTCCGCCCAGATGCCTTGACGGCAAGCTTATCGTTGCCCGGGTATAGTCGGTACATTGCCCCCGCCCTATCCGGGATGGATTGGTATCCGAGAGTCGCGATTTAGGTCGTCGCTGGCGGTCAATCGCTAATTGGTTTTGCGTCTAACAGCTCGTGTCTGCTCGCACTCGCCTTAGTATCTCTTTCTCTCCATCACTGAGCTGTGCTCTGGGAGTACCGGGCGATGGACACCTGGCAAGTTGCGAAACCAACATCTTGCGTTGATGAAAACGGTACAAGAAGACATGGATCACATTTAGGCTCAACGAGAGAACATACCCGTCTGATTCGAGGACGTTGAGTTCCTATGAATGACCTTCGAGGCTCTGAATGCGACAAATTTACGCCCGCACAAGTACTGATTGGGTTTGTGGAAGCAGCTAATTGTGCTCAACTGCAGTAACCACGAGGAACATTCATATTGGCTGCCGCACTTCGCTTTCTTCTACTTGAACTGCATGCAGCAGCAAATGTTTTGTGAACCTCGTGTGGTCGAAGTGATCTGAAAACGTCTGGTCAGCCAAACAAGAGAGCTTTTGTCGCAGCAGACACATCCTGTTTCCGCATTAAGCTTTCGCCGACGAGAAAGGTTTTGACTCCAAAGGCTGCGAGTCGGAGGATGTCTGTGTGATTTGATATGCCGCTTTCGCTAACGATGAGTTGGCGCCGCAGATTCCAAAGAACCGGATCCTCCTGTCTGGAGTGCACCCCATCAAAGGTGGGCTAAGCGACATTTCTCGCCGAAACGTCACAGACCTTGTGCGATCACGAATCGGCGGTGATCAGCCTTGCTGACATGGCAGTCGTTACAGGTCTAAGCGTGACTCATTTTGCTCATACCTTCACACGGTCAATGGGTGAAAGCCCACACCAATTAGTTTTGCGTCAGAGAGTAAAGTGCGCAAAAGAGCTCCTCCTATCATCGAATCTTCGAGTGATCGATATCGCCATGGCCTGCGGTTTCAAGACGCAACAACACTTTGCTGTGGTATTTCGAAAGTTGTGTAATCTTAGCCCAACAGAATACCGGCGGCACGTCCTAACCAAACGATTGCAGGATTCATAGCTCAGTTGTTCGGCGAATATTGCATGCTGGGTCGGAGAGAATCATGGGGATGAGCAGGTGATCAAGCAGAAGGCGCGCAGAAGTTCATAGGGAGTAAGACTTCATGAGTTCCGCATTTCGGAAAACCGCGTCGCTTTCCGAGATGCGCTGCAGACGTGGAGGGCGCTCGTTTACGCTCCCGCTCTGTGCCTTCTAGAGGTTTAGAAGTATTACATGACCGCAAACTGGGATATCGACACTACGCGTGGGATATGTCCATTTGGTGATAAATCGCCAATGCACTCAGCGAAGAGTTTTGGGGCTCGATGAGTGACTCGCCCTGAAGTCATTCACTGACACTTTCGGCAACAAACACATTCTGCCCTGACCCAAGTCAAAGCGATCCTGGTGTATGACTCCTTAGAACATAAACCGTGGCCTCGAGTTTGCGTTGCACGCGCGAGCTGATGCTTTCAGACAAGCATTCAGTGCGATCCGCTTTCCTTCACCTTGGGAGCCTCATGACTGTTTAACGATGGCGGCGGGATTATTCTGGCAGCGTATATCGCGCATCGATGAGGGCACGTATGAGCTTGCGAGACTCCTGGGAGTTGCGAGGAAATTGAAGTTCTATCCGAGCTGCTTGGTCTGCCATGTAAGGATCCTTCACCGCTTCTCGAAACCACTTTGAGTAGTCTTGACGGTGCAGATGGAAAAGCCACGTTTCCTCATCGATACCTTCAGCAATCTGCGAAAAAATGGCAAGATTGTGGGCCTTGAGATTGTGACGGTTCCCCGGTCCGCGAAAATAGAAGCTGTGATAGCGCATGTTGCCTTCAGCGTATTTTCGGCGATGACGGATCCGATCTACTTTGGGTGGCATGATACTCATCGGGGATGGAGGCTTTCCAGTCACAGGATGCCAAACGATAGCCTGCCCCGTCTTATGGGATAGACCTTGTGGCCAGAGCAGAGGACGACCGGTCACATTGCTGAAGCTTTTCATGGTTGTCTCCGGGGAAGGCCCCACTGCAATGACTACATCCATCATGACCAAGAGCGCGGTCGGCAAATGATCTGGTCGCACAGTCACGAGTATCGTCTCGCCTAGTTTTTGCGGCAATACTTCTGGCAAATGACCCCAATCTAAGGGCAAAAGGTGATGAGCTTCATCCAAGATCATCCAGTGCGGTCGACCTGTTCGTGTACGTAGTGTTCGGAGGCTAGGGAAAAGTTGCCCGAAAAACCCGGGCCGATCCGCAAGTTGAATACCGAGGAGATTGAGGCTGACGTTCATTTTTGGATCCTCGAGTATGCTCAATACCTCGTTGATGCTGATTGCACGATTCGAATCGCCTAGATGGATGACATCGCGGGAAGGCCCGTAGTCTCCCTCTGGGTCGATAATGCAAACCTGATATGTCTGCTCAATCAGGCGTTCGATGATACCTGCTGTGATCGTGGACTTACCGCTTCCCGAAGGCCCAGCGATAAGAATATTGGTTCCATACGGGGGAACTTTGATCTCACCCTGATCCTCAAGCGAACCGATAGGTATGAAATTACGGCGAAGGTTGCCTTGCATTCGAACGAGGTCGTCGAGAATTAACTCATTCACTAACTCTGTCAAACCGCTACCTGCTTCTCGCTTTGTGACGATGTCGACGAGCTTAAGGACGGAAGGCACTGCATTGGCTACCGCAACGGAACACTCACAACGGTCGAGAAAAGACTGGTCGTTCTCTCCGTCTCCAATACCCACTGCTTCATGAAATGAAAGCCCAAGTCGCCGCAGGGCAAGACTTAGTCCAGTCGCTTTATTGACCCCTGTAGGAAGTACCATCACGGCGTTCTTGTTGAAAACGATCAGTAACTCCAGACCGCATTCTTGAATAGCTCGAAGGACTGCGTTTTGATGAGGTGTCCACGTGGCAACTACAACTCGGCCAACCTCGATCGGCTCCACGCCAAGACTGCGGAGGCGTTCGATAAACGCTAAGGGTAACGGTGGGCAAAGGATCGTCTCCTCTCGTGTCTGAGGGATATAAATAACCGCGCCATTCTCTGCTACGACACAGTCGAACAGGTCAATCTGGGGCAGAACATCGAGCAACTCAACGAGACGTCTTCCGGTCACCAGAATGACTCGCCGTCCCGAAGCCCTGAGACGTTTGAGCGCTCCAATCGCTTCCTCCGACAGTTGCCCATCGGTAGCCAGCGTGCCGTCGTAGTCCGTAGCTAGCGCCAAGTATCGCAACGTCGTAATCCTCCGATCGATGGTTCGGAGCAGATGCTACGTAATCGTAGAACGCCATAAGGTACGAGCGCACTTCATCTCGCGTAATCGTTTGTCTATCCCGATCCTATACTCCAGGCAGGGTGTGGATAGGGCCTTGGGCGCAAGCCGGCACTGTACCGAAAATCGTATTGGCAATGAGCGATCTTATGTAGTCACGTGGTATCCGATCAGTTTCACTCATGCGGGCTCAAGTTAATACAAAATCGCCAATGCACTCATCGACCAGACCGCGGATGAGGCAGAGGTTTAGAGGACAAAGGTCGCGGGTCCGATAAGGGTCCCATAAACGTTGCCAAGAGGGATTCAGGGCGCTCAGGTAGCCATCCGCTATGCCTGGTTTCAATTAGTTACGCGACACGGATTAGCTCCTGCGCGGTCCATCTTCCTGTTAGCCTCAAGCCGTGGGCCATAAGTGTCGTGGAAGGTGTCAATCAAAACGCGTTTGTTGATGCGGTTCGCTTGCGTGCACCGATCAGAGTGAGAGTTTCCTGCTGCCCAACGGTGCGGTGTGAAATCGGAAACAGAATCTCGGGATTGAGACGCGCATGGCGCGCCAGCTTCTCGGCATGTGATCGCTCTTCCGATCACATGCGATATGGCTCTCAGTTCTCGGACTTTGGCTACCATCACTTCGTGCCCGAGTTTCTGAGCGGCTCGCTGATCGAGATCAAGTGGACTTCGGCTTCGGTGGCAATACGAGAGGAAGGCGGGTCCGTAAACCATTTCTCGTGCTCCTTCGGAGTGGTCATGAAGCGGCCTCGATCAACTACTTCACTGCCTTGGTTGAGAGTACAGTAATGGCTCGAGGCATCACCAAGGTCGATGCCAATCGTCGTCTCGACCTTGGACCGCGTGGAGCTTCCGTAATGAGTGCTGGCGCTGCCTTCTTGACCTGGGATCATGGGATAATCTCACCCTTCCGGGGCGATTTGCTGATCCCATTTATGAGGACCGATTGGAAGTTACCCCAACTAAGGTGTCTCGCTCGCTGTTTTGCTCGATCCTTTGTTGTCCCCGCCAGTTGCTTGCCTCAGAAAGCGAATTCCCTCATAAGCAATAGCGGATGGGCTGGATTCGATATCTCGCCAGATTGCTGCGGCGGCGCTAAGATCACCTAACGTGAACCCAAAACTCTCGATGGTGAGCCAGCCGTTGTATTCAAGTTGGCGTATTGCGGCGAAGATGCTTTCCCATTCAACATGGCCCGAGCCGGGGATTCCACGATCGTTCTCACATGTGTGAATCAGCTTCAAATACTTTCCGATCTTAAGCAACCCCGCTGCGATGCTCTTCTCTTCAATGTTTGCGTGAAATGTGTCGTATAGGATTCCGACGTTCGGATGCCCAACTTCCTCTGCTAACAAAGCGGCATCCTCCGCGGTGTTCAGAAAGAATGTTTCGAAACGATTGAGCGGTTCAATGGCGAGCGAGACGTTGTGTTCAGTCAGCGTGTCGCCTACCCGCTGATAACCTTCAATCGCCCGCGACCACTCGTCAGCAGTACGGCGCCTACCTGGTAGATATCCGACGGGACAGTAAAGTGGGCCGGCAATGGTATTTGCACCGCACTCTGCCGTGATCGCAATAGCATCTTTCAACCATTGGATGGACCGCTTGCGAATCATGGCGTCGTCACTGATCGCGCTCAAACCGTCGACAAAAATGCTTACTGTATTACATTCAAGGTCATTTGATGACATCGCGCTGCGAACACGAGCAGGAGATAAATCTGCGGCGCGGAAGATAGGAAACTCTATTCCGTCGAAGCCCTTTTCCTTGATCGTGGGAAGAACCTCCTCGACCGAGTTGTCATAAGTAGCGGACCAGATAAGAGTGTTGACAC
>Ga0268266_10000163_pt1 | contig 123632 bp, 93 predicted proteins | sample KBSS13metaG_FD_190356 | JGI IMG/M metagenome (GOLD analysis project Ga0268266, IMG submission 190356) | Switchgrass rhizosphere microbial communities from Kellogg Biological Station, Michigan, USA - KBS S1-3 metaG (SPAdes) (version 2) | ecosystem: Host-associated > Plants > Roots > Rhizosphere...
GCAGGCTCAGAAATGACACGCGCTTCGGCACTACAGCGGTGCGTGCGCCCACAACGCCGGCGCGCGGACTTTACGAGCCTGCGCCGTGCCGAATGACGAAAGCTTGCCCTACTTCCGCTCCAGCGCAATGCGTTGTGCGCCGCCGAACTGATCCACAATGGCACCAGTCACTTTTCCTTGGCCATCAACCAGGAACTCGATGGTGGATTCCGGCCACGGAAGCACAAACCGCGTCTCCGAGCGCGCAACGAGCGGACCCTCCGGCATGTTGCCCGACACCTTCAGCAACAGCTTGTTCCCGTCGCGCCGGACAGTCACGATGGTCCCCACTGCCACGTGTTTGTACTCACCCACGTAGCGATCCAAAGTGGCGGCGGACAGCACAACCGCCGGCCCTTGCGATGCCTGCTGCTGCGGCTTTGGTTTCGCGGGCGGTGTCGGGGGCAACGCATCCACGAGCTCCGCCATCCGCTTGCGCATCGCCTCGTTCGGCAAGCGGCCAACGCCGCCCCCAATGTTGTCGAGCATGTGCGCCGCGTTCGTCGTCCCCGTGCGAGCCACAACAACGGCCGGATGGCTCAGCACGTATTTGAGGAAGAACTGCGCCCACGTCTTCGCGTCAAAATCCGCCGCCCACTCCGGAAGGGGCATGCTGCTCGCTCGCTCGAAGATTCGCCGGCGGTCGAAGGGAAAGTACGCCATGAACGCGATCTTCCGCTCCTGCGCGAGGGGCAGGATCTTCTCCTCCACGCGTCGATCTCCCACGGAATAGTCCGTACCGACGAAATCAATCTCCTCATTGCGCATAACCGACTCAAGGTCGCCAAACGGAGGCTGCGGCGCCTTCGGCGGGAACGCAAGGTGGTGCACACCGATGTACCGCACACGCCCCTCCTTCTTCATCTCCCTCAAGACCGCGAGGTGCAGCGGCATGTCGGCGTTCGTCCCCACCATGACCAGATCGATCTTGGAAGCCTTGAACTTCGCGAACTTCTCCTCCATCGCTGCTTTCACTGCCGCAGTGTCGGGCTTCAACTGCGGTCCGGCGTATCCGGGCAGTGTGGCCACCGAGACGGACAGTGGCGTCGTCCAGAAGAACTTGTTTTGAATCCCAAGCTCGTCGGCAGCCGTGCGGGCGCCCTGCTCTCCAACAGGTCCGCCGTGCAGCACGTCGACCACTTTGCCTCCGTTTTCAAGAAACGTCTTGAGGACCTCCTTGATCGCGGCGAGTTCCGCTTGCCGCGGTGCAAAGCTGATCACCGGCAGCTTCTCCCCCGAAGATGGAATAGCCCGCTCGAGAAGCCTTCCGCCCGACTGTTGAAGCGCGGCAAGAAGCTTCGGCGGAAGCGCCATCGCAGCGCCGACACCCAGAGACAAGCCGAGCCATTCGCGCCGTGAGATCAGGTGGTTTTCAAACGATTTCATGAGCATTTCCTCCGTTGAGATTCAAAATCGATCGACCGTCTTGATGGCAGGTTCGTGGAATTCCGCACGCACGGCAATGGCGCGATGTTAATTCCGATCACGGCACTCTGATCACTTCTTTGAAGGCTTCCCGCCCCCACCCGCCGGCTTTTCCTTTGGCCACGAATCAATCAGCTCCGCCATGCGCTTCCGCGTCGCCGCATCCGGCAGGCGCCCAATGCCGCCGCCGATGTTGTCGAGCATGTGGCCGGGCTTGCTCGTTCCCGTCCGAACCACCGTCACGGCCGGGTTGCCGATGATGTACTTCAGGAAAAACTGCGCCCATGTCTTCGCGTCAAACTCCGCGGCCCACTCCGGAAGCGGCGTTCCGCCAGCCCGCCGGAACAGGCTGCCCGTCCCGAATTCGCCGAACGGGAAGTATGCCACCACGCCGATCTTCCGCTCCTGCGCGAGGGGCAGCAGCTTCTCCTCCACGATGGCCCGATTGTCGATCGAATAGTCCACCCCGATGAAGTCGATCGCTTCGTTCTTCATCGCCGCCTCAAGCGCCGCATACCGCTCGTCCGCGATCGCTCCCATCCCGATGTAGCGGACCTTTCCTTCTTTCTTCAACTCCTGCACCGCCGCAAGCTGCGCTGGATCCGCCGCCGGGCTCACAAACACCAAGTCCAACTTCTCGACCTTGAACCGCGCCAGCGATTTTTCGATCTGCGTTTTCGCGGGGCCTGCCCCAGGCTGAGGCGGCCCCGGGGGCGACCCCCTTGTCGCCAGGAAGATTTTGCTCTGAACCCCAAGCTCCGTCACAATCTTGGCAGAAACGTCCTCCGCGCCCGGCACAGACTGGTGAACCGTGTCGAAGAATCGACCCCCATTCTCGACGAGCGTCTTGAGAGCCTCTTTGAGCGCCGCATGATCCGGTGGCGGCGGGTTCCCAAACTGCAGGCCAATGACCGGAAGCATCTCACCCGACGACGGAATGGCCCGTTGAATGAGCTTTGCGCCCGGCTGCTGCAGCGCGGCAAGCAACTTTGGAGGGAGCGCCAGGGCGGCGCCCACACCAAGAGACAGCCCGAGCCATTCACGACGTGAGATCAGCCGCTCATTCAACTGCTTCATCGCTGGTTCCCTGTTGAAGCGTCCGGAACGATCGCCCGCCTTGGTACCGAAGCGAGTTTTTCCAAGTTTCGCGTTTTTCGTGAATTGACGAAGGTTTTCGTATACGATGCCCCGGGGCAAAAGAAGTTCCTTTAGAACGATCGCGTGCGCGACGCCCCAAAACGCTCCGCGCGGCTGCTTTGCAGTCCGCTCCGTCGCGCCGACGGCGTCGCCGCAAGTGGTTCGCCTGCGCGCTCCAGTCCATCGACATCAACCGGTATGTCTTGTCGACGCAATCCGCGGCATTCGCACCGCCAGCGCGCCGCTTCCCGCTACTCGCCCCAACAGCGCGACGGCCTGCAGCCACGTGTGAAGCAAACGAGTCCTCAAGCCCGCGCGAGGCGACGTTGTGGTTATATTGGCGCAGCGACACTCAGCTGCATGCAAGAAGGGACCATCGCATGACGAACATTCCATCCGGAACCGAAGTGGCGCGGCCATTTGTGCCCGCCAAGGACCTTGAGTTATCCAAACGCTTCTACACCAAGCTCGGTTTCGAAATCGTTCTCGACGCGGATGACGTCGCGATCTTTCGGATCGGACCGAGCAGCTTTCTGCTAACCCGCTTTGATCACGCCGAGCACTTCATGATGCAGCTCATGGTCGACGACCTGGACGCCTGGTGGGCACGAATTTCAGCACTACCTCTGAAGAGTGAATTCGGAGTGCCGGATCCTCGTCCTCCCAAAATGCAGCCGTGGGGACTGCGCATTGCGTTTGTCGTTGACCCTTCGGGAGTACTTTGGCACGTCGCCCAGCGGCGCCCTTCCATCCCGCACGATGCTTGAAGTGGGCTCGTTTCGCCCTGGCTTCTCAGCCTATCGGGCTGAAATGTTCGAACCATGTCGTTGATGCCTTCAAGGGAGGGGGTGCCGGGGGAACCGCAGGTTCCCCGGCATCAGCGGCATTCAAAGTCCGCCCCAGCATTCGACACATCCATCAATCGACAAGCTTCGCACACTCGCTCGCCCTAGCACCGTGTCCGCATCGACTCGCGCGAACGCTCGTGCGCCGCCGGACTCTCAAAGCCCTTGGACTTCGAGTGTCCCCACGCTTTCTCAATCGACTCCGCCGCCACCGGAGTCTTGCAATCCGTATCCCCGTGATCGACCTCGACCGTGCCGATTCGCTTGGCGGATGCAAGAGCCGCCTTCCGAAGCGGCAAATTGCGGCAGCCAATCGCAATCAGCGCCGCATTCATCGCATACCGCTGCACGTTCGGCCCCGAGTGAATGCCCTTTTCAATTTCCGAAAGCCGCTCAACAAACCACGAATCCTCCGTCCCCTCGTCGATCATCGCCATCGCAGCAACCAGCGACCACGCGGCAAATCGCGTCGGTTCGTCCTTCGCGGTAAGCCACTTGTCCGCCTTCGCCCGCCCGTGTGGACTCTCCGCCGCCAGATGCGCGACATACCCGCCGCACATGCGCGCCGTCGGCGTCGCCGCCCAGCGATCCAGTTCCTTAGAAGAAATCGCCGCAGGATCAGCGATCTTCACCGCTAGGTTGAGCGCATCGAAGTTCTTCGTCTCCCACAAAGCCTCCGCCAATTCCTGATCAATGCGGATCCGCTTGGTGAGAACCTTCAAAGTCGCAAAGCTGACCCCGAACATCGGCTCGGTCGCCCCGTGCCGCAAATAAGTCTTCCGCGTCTGGGCCGACCCAGCCTTTTCGAGCTCGCTCATCGTCTCCCGCAAGCTCATCCGCGGAGCAGCAACCTTCGAAGCCTTTTTCACCGCGCTCTGCTTCACCGCGCTCTTCGCCTTTGGCATGGATGTTCCCCTTGAAATCGAATCTCCCAAACACGCGACGATACGCGCGGCAACCAAACGTCACCACCCGAAGCATCAACAAAGGCGCATTCGACGACGACCCTTCTTCCCCCGCCTTCCGCCCCAACGGGGCGACAGCCTGTAGCGACGGGTGAAGCAAGCGAGTCCCCGAGCGCCGCGCAACCCGTCGAAATCGTTCCCCTCAAACACCCCGCCCCGAAGGGGCGGCGGAATCAGACCTCAATTTGATATCTCGACCTTATGAAATGAATCGCGTGCCGCCATCGGCATCCAGCTCGCGCCTGCATTTCTTGAAAGGGAGGGGGTGCCGGGGGAACCGCAGGTTCCCCGGCATCAGTGACAAACAAGACGCAACAACACCTCGAGAAAGCCGTAGAGTGAATCGTGCGTTTCAAGCGAATTCACCTCTTATGGCTGACCCCGCTCGTGCTTATTTGCACGCTTTTGCTTGCGGGCTGGAAGTTTGTTGACGCTCTTCACTACGGCAACGCATCTTCCCTTCATCGCGCGGTCATGAGAAATGACGCACCACGCGTTGCAAAGCTCCTCGCACAAGGGGAGGATGTAAACGCCAGAATGAGAGCCGAGCTGATTCCTGAAACCTGGGGCGCAACTCCTCTCCATCTCGCGGCACGCCGAGATCGAACGGAAATTGTCGAAGCATTGCTGCAAGCTGGCGCCGACAAGAACGCCGCAGACGACCTTGGTTTCACGCCGTTGCACGCCGCACTTGCAGACAGAGCCGACGACGCAGCGCAAGCCCTCATTCGCGCTGACGTTTGTGTGCGATCGGACACTCGTGACGGCCGCGACGGCTATGCCTTGGAGAATTGCGGTCAGCCGCTCCGCACCGCTCTGGAGCGAGCAAATTTCACGACAGTGCGAATGCTGCTAAACGCCGGAGCCGACCTCCAGTTCGATGTCGGTGAGGATGCCACGGCGTACGTAAACGGGCCGGATCGCCTGCCAAAGCTCCAACTGCTTGTTGAGCGCGGATTCTCCGTTGAAGGCGAATCGAGTTGGGGTCGCCCGCTGCAACTGGCAGCACAGTGCAACGACACCGAGTCCATCTCATTTCTTCTCGATCACGGAGCCAACATAGAGGCGAGAGGGGGCGAATACGCATTCACCCCGCTTCTGGCCGCCGCGTACGTCGGCTCAAACGACTCCATTAAGCTGCTCTTGAAGCGCGGAGCAAATCCGAAGGTGGGCACCGACGAATTCGGGTCGCCAATCTACGCATCTGCGTTCTCCGCGAAGACAGAAACGGTTCGGCTCCTCTTGTCTTCGAATCTCGGAATCGACTTGGAGGCCGGGCGGGCGTCCGACAAAGCAACACCGCTCCACTTCGCGTACTGGAACAACGATACTGAAATGGCGGAATTGCTTCTGAAGGCCGGCGCACGGCCCGACGCGCGAACAACGGATGGACGTTTGCCAACGCAATTTCGCAAGTGATCATCTACGCCGCATGGGGTTACTTCCAATCGCGCCGACATTTCAGCCAACCACCGCGCACGTTACGGCATAGCTACTTCTTCCCACCCCCACGCATCTGCGCCGCATATTCATCCAACGGCGGCAGACCCACTTCCGCGCGGCGCTTATCCACATTCACCTCGTCCTCGATCGGCCGCGGCTTCAGCTCGCCATTCTCGGTGAAGAACTGCGAGCCGTACAACTGCGGTTTGCCCGCGGCAACAAGCACGCGATCCGTGAGATACGCCATGTGACCCGCCGGCGCATCCTTCTTCTCAACGGCTTTCTTCAAGAGCACCAGGCAGCGATTCTGGAACTCCGGATCCGCGTCGGCGTGCTGGATCATCAGAAACACGGCTTGCGCGCCATCCTCGCCCACCGCTTCGAAACCCGGCCAACCGTACTTTTCGATCACCGACTTCATGTACGCCGTGTTCTCCGCATCGACTCGTTTCCACTCTTCCACAGTCGTCTTTTCATCCGTCCGTACCCGCTGATCTTCGCGCACCCGCTTCAGGAGTTCCTTGCGGAGTTCCGGCTCTTTCAGTGATTTCGTGAACTTGTCCGCCGCCTCCTGCGTGATTTTTACTATGCCCGACCAGCGCGCATCGGCATGCAACGAATCGAGATCGGAATCAGACTTCAGATGCTCGACGTCGCGCCATCCAGCACCCACCGCTCTCTCGAGACACCGAAACGCATCATCCGCCTGCCCCGCAAGCGCATAGCAGCATGCCGCGTTGTATGGAACCACGCGTCCCCCGGCGCCGGCTTTCATCGCGGCCTCGTACGCGCGAGCCGCCTGCGCGTATTCATGGGCCTGACTTGCCTGCCTGGCTTCCGTCAGAAGCTTCGCGGCCTCCGAATCGCCAATAGGTTTTACCTGGAGTTGTTGAGCAAAGGTGTTCGTGCCAATCGCGCCGGTAAGCGCGATGACAGTGAGGAGGACACTGGGGCGACGGTTTTTCATAGACGCTCCGTTCGACTATTTGGATTTCTGTCGCTCCCCGAACTACTGCGTCCTACCTCGGCGAACCACCGTCGGTTGCGAATCCGTACGAACGCCGCCGAGCGCAGATACCAGACATATGAACGTGGCCATGGCCCCGCGAACGCACCGCAGGATCCGAAACAGGTCTCCATCAGCGGTGAATCCGCTGGAAAACCGTTTAGCCCAAAAAACCTCACAAAATCCAAACTTTACTCTTGCGTATCCACACAAATACCGTACAATACTTCCGTGACCCCTACTCTCCACTCCAACCTCCTCTCCGCGTTCCTCGCCGGAAAGTCCTGCTCCGCCATCGCTTTAACCTTCAACCTCTCCATCGAAGAAGTCCTCGCCTGGTTCGAGTCCGACTACACCCAATCCACCCTCCGCCGCCTCGAATCGCTCCAACACCAGCAGGCCCGGATCGTCTCCTTCTCCGTCCTCCCCGGCGCAGCAGATTCGCTCACCAATACCTGCCACACCGCCGACAACCCGCTCCTCCGCACCCGCGCCGCGTCCAACCTCGTCCGCCTCGGCCTCCGCTTCGCCTCTCCTTCCAAATCCCCTTCACTGGCTCGAGGCGTTGCCGAAAACGCCGCAAGCGCTCAACCCGCGGCAGAGATCGCAGCTCCCGCAGAACATCCCACCAGCACAAGCCGATCCCATTCATCCGCCCCATCGGCCCTATTGGACCGAGCGGACCCATTCCTCCCATCCGCCTCACCCTCAACAAACCCGCGCACGAATCTTCTCTGCGAATCGCTGCGCGCCGAATTCGCCGCACTGCGCACCGTTCCGACAAACACTCATCAATCGTCCTCGCGCACCGCCTCTTCGAAATCTCCCAAAGCGAATCACCGCACGGAACCCGCGCCGCGCCATGAACCCGCTCGTGAAGGCCAAACACTCGCTTTCGAACCGGCCCTCACGATCCAACCAATCGCTCCCCTGCTCAGTCGCCGTGAATCGCGCATTTCATCACTCCGCTCATCCGCCGGCGCGATCATGCCACGTGATGCCTTCCCGGCACTCAACCGCGCGCCGCCACGAAACTTGCATCCGCCCTCTCCGATAGACTCCGCGGCGTGATTTGCACCGAGTGCGGACACAATCTCGCCGGGATCCCCCGCGCCGCGTTATGCCCCGAATGCGGAGCGGCCTACGACTCGACCGCAATTCTCGAGGCAAAGACAAAGCGCGACTCCCTCGCGGAATTCGCTCTTTGGGCAAGCCTCGTGCTCGGCGCCCTTGCTGCGTTCTCAACGCTCTTGTCGCCCCTCGCACTCCGGGTGATTCTCATAGCCGGAATCGGCGCGAACATCGTCATGGCATTTTTCATCGAGCGCGCTGGTCGACTCGCCCGCGAACCAGGCAGCTTACACGTCGTTCGCTCCGTCGGACTCTTCGCACTCCGCATCACCGCCATGTGGTTCGCCTGCGGCATCTCCCGTGGAGTCGTCCAGATGGTTTTGAGTTTCTTCGAGTCGAACTAGTTACGCCCGCCCGAACAACCGTTCCAACTCTCGAATCGTCAGCCGCACCGTCGTCGGCCTCCCGTGCGGGCAGTTGCTCGATCGCTCCACCGCCTCGCGCAAGCGAAGCAGTTCATCCAATTCCAGGTCGCTCAGATGATCCCCCGCCTTCACCGCCGCCTTGCATGCCATCATGTCCAGCACATCGCGCAGCAGCCGCTCATCGCGCGAGCCGCCCATGCTGTCGCGCGCGTTCGTCGCCCGCGCCGGCCCGTCCGCCTCTTCATTCTCATCCGTCAGCGAAAACAAATCTGCCATGAACTCGATCGGATCGACATTCCGCGAGAACAGAAAGCTCGGAAACGCCCGCACCGCGATACTCCGAGGCCCCGCCGGCTCCGCTTCCACACCAATCCGCTCCAGCAGCGGCTTCATTTCTTCGAGCCGCCCAAGCTGATCCGCCGTCGCATCAATCAGCGCCGGCGTCAGCAACGACTGCGATTCCAGATTTCCTTTTCCAACCCGCGCGAGCAGCGCCTCGAACATCACCCGCTCGTGCAGCGCATGCTGATCGACAATCACAACCCCCTGCTCATCCTGCGTCACAACGTACGAATTGTGCACCTGCAAGATTCGGTCGACACGTTTGGGCGAATAGACCTCACCTTCACCACTCGCGACCGGCACCGATGCGCTAGTCGCATGGCTGTCGCCTGGACCTGCCGTCGATTGTCCATTGCCGTTTGCCGCGGCCTGCTGCGTCGTTTCGCCCGATCCACCCGCGCTTCCGCGAAGCGGAAAAGTCAGTTGATCCGTTCCCGGCGTGAATCGCCGCAGATATTCGACAAACGCTTCAGCCTGTGCCGGCCCGTTCGCCTGCAGCGGCTGCTGAAACGGCGAAGGCATGATCGCCGTCGTATGCCCGAATCCCTGCTTCGCCTCAATACTCGAATTGCCGCTCGATGCGCCCCCGCTCGCATTTCCCCCGCCATGCGGAAAAAACGTCGGCGTCAAATCCGCCGCCTTCAGCGCCCGCGATATCGCGTGATACACCACCGAGTGCACCAGACTCGAATCGCGAAACCGCACCTCCGCCTTCGTCGGATGCACGTTGACATCAACCGCTTCCGGCGACATCTCGAGCATCAGCACCGCAGTCGGATACCGCGAAGGCTCGATCAGCCCCCGATACGCCTGCATGATCGCGTGCTGCACCGTGCGATCCCGCACCGCTCGCCCGTTCACGAACACATGCTGGCTCTTGTTCGTCGCGCGGGCAATCGCCGGCGTTCCAATCAATCCCCACAGCGAAACCCCGCGCGAATCGTGCTGATCCGATTCAACGACCAGCATCTCCGGCTCAAGTTCGCTCCCGAGCAGCGCGAGCGCCCGCTCCTGCGCGGTCTGATTCGGAGGCAGATCAAACTGCGTCTTGCCATCCGTGCGAAAGACAAATCCAACCAGCGGATGCGCCAGCGCAATCGCCGTGATCGTGTCCGCGCACCGTCCCTGCTCCGTCGCAATCGTCTTCAAAAACTTCCGCCGCGCTGGCGTATTGAAGAAGAGATTGCGAACGCTCAGAGTCGTGCCGACCGGCGAAGAAGCCGGCGCGATCGGCTTCTTGAACTCACCTTCGCTCTGCAACTCGAACGCCTCATTCGATTCCGTCGTCCTCGACCGAATGCTCATCCGCGAGACCGACGAGATCGATGCGAGAGCCTCGCCCCGAAACCCGAGCGTCGCGATCCGATCCAAGTCTTCGAGCGTTCCCACTTTGCTCGTCGCATGCGGCGCGAGCGCGAGAGGCAGATCGTCCTTCGTGATCCCCCCGCCATTATCCGAAACCCGCACCAGCTCCACGCCGCCCTGTTCAAGCTCAACCTCGATGCGAGTCGCCCCCGCGTCGATCGAGTTCTCGACCAGCTCTTTCACCACGCTCGCCGGGCGCTCGACAACCTCTCCCGCAGCGATCTGGCTCGCAACAAGTGGCGAAAGCGTTCGGATTGGCCGGGAAGCAGTAGCGGTCACGTTTCCATGGTAGTGAAAGAAGTTGCTTCACGTCCAAGCCCCATGAATTCCTGTCGATTACGCTTCCGCCATGACCATCTTCTCCAAAATTATCAAGGGCGAAATCCCCTCGCACAAGGTCTACGAGGACGACAAGGTCTTCGCCTTCCTCGACATCGGCCCCCTCAGCACCGGCCACACGCTGGTCATCCCGAAAGAAGCCGTCGCAACACTCGATCAACTCAGCGACGATTCAGCCGCGGCAATTGGCCGCGTCCTCCCGCGCCTCTGCCGCGCCGTCATGAAGGCCACCGGTGCAAAGGACTTCAACATCCTCCAGAACAACGGCGAAGCCGCGCATCAGGTGGTAATGCATGTCCACTTCCACATCATCCCGAAATTCGACGACAGTGGCCTCGGCCTCGACTGGGAACCCCAACCCTTCGATCACCCGTCCGGCGCCGCGCTCGCAAAGAAGATCACCGCCAACATGTGACCTCTTCCGCTCCGCACTCCGAGTTCCGCGTTCCGCGCTCGCCCCTACTCATCATGCACCAGCGCCGTCGTCAACGACGGCAACTGCACAACGCCTTCCTTCGTCTCGATCTCGATATGGCTCGTCGGCTGGATCGACTTCACCAATCCCTCATACCGCCGCCCCGCCTGGATCATCGTCCGACGCGATCCAACCAGAATGTCCAGCGTCGACCACTTCGTGCTCACGATGTCCGCCGGCGTCTGCATCGCCCGCTGAAACTCGCCAAGGAACCGCAGCAGAATCTCAAGCCGCGATTCGCCCGAGCCAAGCTGCCGGAGCGAAACCGCTCGCCGCGAAAGTGCGCCCGGGAAATCATCGTCCTCGTGCAGCACGTTGATTCCGACGCCAATCAGCGTCAGCTTACCGACGTTCTCAACAAGCACACCGGCAATCTTCCGCTGATCGCCATGGCGCTCCACCACGTCATTCGGCCAGCGAAGTCCGAGCGCTCCCGGCTGGGGCAGCGAAGGCGCACAGGCACCATGGGCCGCAAGCCCTGCCGCCAACGACAACCGCGGCGGAGAAAGGTCTGCATCGCTCAGCGCGATCGTCGCTGCAACACCGAGCCCACGCGACGCCAAGGGCGACTCGCGCGGGTCGGCCGAAGTGCCCTGAATCCAGACTCGCCCCAGCCGGCCTCGCCCAGCCGTCTGTTGATCGGCGACGACAAGTGTTCCGCCAGGGGGTTGTGCCGCGGCACGCGCCGCTTCCTGCGTCGAAGCCGTTTCGCGCAGAATCATAACCCTCTGAATGAACGTGATGCGGCGCGACCGGACAAAGGCTTCGATCGCGTCCTGCCAACTTTCGAGCGGGGGCTCCGTCATTGCGGGTGAAGAATGCATAACGAATCAGACAAAGTCAAGCCCGAGATCCACGATTGGCGCGCTGTGCGTGAGTGCGCCGACGCTGATGCGGTCTACACCGCTCCGCGCAATCGTTGCGATTGTGTGAAGATTGATCCCGCCCGAAGATTCCAGTTGGATTTTGGGAGAAAGCGCATCCCGCCAGCGAACCGCCATTTTCAGGGTTGCCGGCGACATGTTGTCCAGCAGCACGATATCGACAGCAGGTTTGTCCCCGAGGCGCGCGTACAAAACTTGCTCAAGCTGCGCGAGCGAATCGACTTCGATCTCGAAGAAGCGCGCCTTCGGCCGCAGCTTGCTCGCCTTCAACGCGGCACGTTCTGTCCACTCCGTCAGCTTGTTCAGGGGTACACCGGCAATGTGGTTGTCCTTGATCAAGACTGCGTCGTACAAACCGATGCGATGGCAGTGACCGCCGCCGCAGCGGACGGCGTACTTCTCAAGCACACGCAGCCCCGGCGTTGTCTTCCGCGTATCAAACAGGTTCGCCTTGACCGCGCCCTTCGAACGCATCGCGCGGTCGTATTTCTGAGTAATCGTCGCAACGCCGCTCAGCCGCGAAACGAGATTGAGCAGTGTCCGCTCGAACGTCAGAATGTCCCGCGCCGGACCTTCAAGTGTGCCCAGCAACTGTCCGGGCTTGAACGGGGAACCATCGGCAACGCCCCTCGCAGCGCGAAATCTGATTCGATTCGAAAACACCGGTGCAAGGAACGGAATGCACGCAAGACCGGCCACCACTCCGTGCTGTCGCCCACGGATTTCCCCACGCGCACGCTGGCTCGAAGTCGTCGCGACATGGCTTGTCAGATCGCCCGGCTTGCCGCCCTTGCCAAGGTCTTCGTCACGCGACGCAATCGCAGCACGCCGGGTCGCCTCGGGCGCGCCCAAGGTGCGAAAGAGACCGGGAAGCGAGAGGGTGTTGAAGTCGGTCATGTGGGAATGCGAGCATACGCGTCAGCGGGCTTGAACGCCAAATTGGAGGCTAAACTCCGTGTTCGGCAAGGAGCGTTTTCAATGGGTCTACTCAGCGGCAAGGTCGGTCTCATCGTCGGCGTGGCAAACGAGCGCTCCTACGCATGGCACATCGCCAAAAGCCTCAGCGAGCACGGCGCAACCTGCGCCTTCACCCACCTCCCCGGCGAGAAGAACGAGCGCCGCACCCGCCGCGCCCTCGAAGCTCTGAACCTTCAGGATTCATGGTGCTTCCCGCTCGAAGCCTCCAGCGACGAGCAGATCGATGCCGCGTTCAACGCCTACAGCGAGAAGTTTGACAAGATGAACTTCCTGATCCACTCGATCGCCTTCGCCGATCGCGAGTACCTCCAGCACGGCAAGTTCATCACGACCCCACGTGCTGCCTATCTCTCCGCCATCGACATCTCCGCATACACGCTGCTCGGCATGTCCCGCCGCGCCCACCCGATCATGCAACGCTCCGGTGGCGGCAGCATCCTGTGCATGAGCTACTACGGTGCCGAAAAAGTCGTCCCCGGCTACAACGTCATGGGCGTCGCCAAGTCCGCGCTCGAATCGACCGCGCGCTATCTCGCTTCAGAACTCGGTGCCGACAAGATCCGCGTCAACAGCATCTCGGGCGGCTTCCTCCGCACCCTCGCCAGCAGCGCCGTCGCCGGAACCGACTCGATCTCCGAGCACAATGCCCAACGTTCGCCCCTCCGCCGAAACGTCGAAGGTGCCGATGTCGGCAACACAGCCACGTTCCTCGTCAGCGACCTCTCCGCAGGAATCACCGGCGAAACGATTTACGTCGACTGCGGCGTCAACACGATCGGCGTGTGAGGTCGTGCCTGCCTCGTCCGGAAATGGGTGCCTTGAGCTGAGTTGAGTGCCGTTTTCAGGTGGCTTCTGCGAATTGCCGTAGTGTTTTTAAGGCTGGAAGGCCCTGCTATTCCGATGTTTAGGTCATGAGCGCGGTGCCCTCAGCCATTGCTTCGGCGATTGCGAATATCCAGCAGACGGACAAGGTCACCCCTCGCGCCAAGCCCGAGCCGCCGAAGAAGGGCCGCGAGATCCGTCGCGAGACAAAGGATCGAGTCGAGTTGGTGGATGCCGCGGAAGCGGTGGATGCCGTGAAGGGACTCGCCGGCAACGAGAAGGAAGATGCGAGCGAGGACCATCAGGAACATGATGGGCCGCAGAAGTCCAAAGCGCGGCCGCGGCTCGACATCGAAGGCTGAACTCCACAATCTCAAGCCAGAATCTCAACCCCGGAAGAATTGGGCGATGGCGTGGATTGTGGTCTGGCGACCGATGGTTGCGATCGACTCGGTCAGCGGAATGTTCTTGGGGCAGACCTTCACGCAGTTCTGAGCATTGCCGCAGTCGTTGATTCCGCCTTCGCCCATGAGCGCGTCGAGGCGTTCACCCTTGAGTTCCTTACCGATCGGGTGCTCGTTGAAGAGCCGGGCCTGACTGATCGCGTGCGCGCCGACGAAGCTGTTGTCCCACTTGGTCTTGTCTTCTTCGAGGTTGAACTGCGGACACGCTTCAAGGCAGCAGCCGCAGGACATGCAGGTGGAGAGGACGTAGTGCGTCGCCTGCGAAGCAGGGGTTTCCTTCGGGCCGGACCCGAGGTGATACGTGCCGTCGATCGGAACCCACGCCTTCACGCGCGAGAGATTGTGGAAAAGGCGCGAGCGATCAACCCAGAGATCGCGGACCACGGGGAACTTGGTCATCGGTTCGAGCGTGATCACGTCGCCTTCGTTCGGGGCGTATTCGTCGATCAGGCAGGAGCAAGACTGACGCACCTTGCCGTTGATGACCATGGTGCATGCGCCGCAGACTTCTTCGAGGCAGCCGGCATCCCACACGACGGGCGTGACCGACTTGCCGTCAGTCGTCATGGGGTTCGCCGCGATCTGCTGGAGGCACGAGATGACGTTCGCGTTCTTCGGGACTTCGATCTTGAAATCTTCCCAATGCGATGGCTTGTTGGGGCCTTCGCTGCGCTTGATGCGGAAGATGACCGAGCGGCCGGGAGTTGCAGTGCGGCGGGGGAGATGATTGGGGGATGCGGTGGCGGTGCTCATGTTTGATTCAGGAACCTGCCGCGGCGAGCGCAGGCTCGGTCTTGTGTTTGGGGCTTGTGTCTTTCTTCCCGTAGGTGCGAGCCGTCGCGAGGATGAGTGATTCGTCGATCGGAACAAACTCGACCGTCGTGCTTCCTTCGATGTGGCGGGCTAGCGTGGTCTTCATGAAGTTGGCGTCGTTGCGCTGGGTGTAGTCGCTTCGGTAGTGCGCGCCGCGGCTTTCCTTTCGCTGGAGGGCGCCGAGTGCAACGGCTTCCGCGAGAGCCAGCATGTCGCCGACCGAGCGGGCGTAGCCGAAGGACTGGTTCGTCCATGAGGAGCTGTCGGAGAGTTTGAGTTTGCTGTAGCGGTCTTTGAGTTCGGCGAGTTTTACAAGGCACTGCTTCAGGCGCGCCTCGGTGCGTACGACAGTGCAGGCAGCGGTCATCTCGTCGCCGAGTTCCTTGCCGATGTGGTACGGGTTCGTTGCAGCATCCGTGTTGCCGGGCTTCGCGCCGTCGAGCAAATTCTTCATCTTCGCGGTTTCCTGTGCGACACCCGCATCGAACGCGCCGGAAGCAAGGCCAGAGGCCGGGTTCTTGCCGGGGGCTTCGTTCTTGATGAAGTTGAGGACCGAGACGCCGCAGAAGAGGCCGTCGAAGATGCAGGAGAGCAGGGCGTTTGCGCCCAGGCGATTTGCGCCGTGGTACGCGAAGTTCACTTCGCCGAAGGCGTAGAGGCCGGGCACATTGGTCATCGAGTTGTTGATCGCGCCGAGCTGCATGCCTTGGCCGACTTTGGCGTCGATCGGGGCGGGGCTGCCGCTCTTGTGCTTGGCGAGCGGGGTTTGCGGGTTGTAGCTTCCCTTGGTGTATGTGGTCCAGAGGCCGCCCATCGAGTAGTGCACAGCCGGGAAGATCTTCATCGGAGTGAAGCGCGGGTCTTCGCCGACGAACTTTTCGTAGATCTCGAGGATGCCGCCGAGTTTGCGGGTGAGGTAGTCGGGGTCCTTATGCGTCAGATCGAGATAGACCTGATTCTCGCCGTAGACGCCCATGCCCTGATTGACGCAGACATCGAAGATCTCGCGCGTCGCGATGTCGCGGGGGACGATGTTGCCGTACGCGGGGTATTTCTCTTCGAGGAAGTACCAGCGTTCTGCTTCGGGGATCTCTTTGGGTGCTCGGACGTCTTTGGGCTTGCGGGGCACCCAGACTCGGCCGCCTTCGCCTCGCGCGCTCTCGCTCATCAAGCGGAGCTTGTCGGCACCGGGGATCGCGGTCGGGTGGACCTGGATCATTTCGGGATTGCCGTACCAGACGCCGGCGCGGAAGCAGCGTGCGGCAGCAGCGCCGGTGCAGATGACGCTGTTGGTGCTCTTGCCGAAGACAAGCCCGCAGCCGCCGGTCGCCATGATCACGGCATCGCAGCGAAAGGAACGGATCTGCATCGTGCGCATGTCCTGGGCGACGATGCCGACGCAGCGACCATCATGAAGAATGGGCCAGAGGAATTCCCAGAACTCGTACTTTGTGACTTTGCCTTCGGATTCGTAGCGGCGGACCTGTTCATCGAGGGCGTAGATCAGTTGTTGGCCGGTCGTCGCGCCAGAGAAGTGGGTGCGCTTGAAGAGCGAGCCGCCGAAGAGGCGAAGATCGCGGTTGCCTTCGCCGGTGCGGTTGAAGGGAACGCCCATGCGATCGAGGAGATCGATGATGCGGGGTGCCCAGTTTGCCATCTCGAGCACGGGGTGCTGATCGGCGAGGAAGTCGCCACCGTAAATCGTCTCGTCAAAGTGTTCGTATTCGGAGTAGCCCTGCTGGCGTGCGACTTCGTTGCAGGCGTTGATGCCGCCCTGGGCGCAGACGGAGTGCGATCGCTTCACTGGCACAACGGAGAAGAGATCGACGGGTGTGCCCGCCTCGGCGATTCGCGCGGCGGCGGAGAGCCCGGCTAACCCACCTCCAACGACGATGACGCGATGCTCGGACAAAGTGACCTTTCGGGTTCTAATTACTTGCTGCAGTCGGCGGTGCTATTTCGGCGATCCCAGCGGCCTGGTGCCTTCCACCAATTCGCTCTTCCATCTCGCGTAGTTTCACTGGATCCGCTGTTGCAAATGCGAGGATGGAAGCCCAGCCCATGACCATCAACGCCGCGCCGAGTCCGGCGCAGGCATAACCCCAGCGGCGCTGTGCAGGAACAGAGATTGTCAGTCCCCATGTGATCGCGGCGGTCCAGAGACCGTTGGCGAAGTGGAAGATGAGCAATGTCACGCCGATGAAATACGCGAGCGAGACAGCGAAGCCTGCGGCCGTGATTTTTTCTGTGCTGCCGCGGAGAGCGAGCGCGAGCGTGGATGCGGAAAATTCCTGCGACCAGGTAGTTCCGCCGGGCACAAGGAACGTCCAGCCCCAGCGAAGCGTGGCGACGTGATAGAAGATGAACAGGATGCCGAGGTAGCCGCTGATGCGTTGAAGGCGGTAACGCCAGTTGGACTGATAGGCGTAGCGTGCGGTGTTGGAAGAGCCGGTGAAGGCGTAGTAGAAGCCGAGGATGGAGTGGAACGCGATCGCGGCCCAGAGGCTGATTTCGATCAGCATCAAGTGGGGAATCTGGGTGTTGATCCAACGGACTTCATGCCAGAAATACTCCGCGCCGCCCATCGACCACGACGTGGAGTGCGGGGTTTCGCGGAGTGCGAATGCGCCCCACGCAGCGGAAGAGTTCGTCAGCAGGTGGGCGAGGAGAAAGACGCCGATGGGCACGATGCCCGAGAGCGAATGGAGGCGGCGGAGAAGAAAATAGTGCCGCTCGAAGAAGCCGACTGGTTTTGCTGGCGCGACGTTGGTCACGAAGTAGATCCCGGAGACGCCGAAAATCGCGCGGGAACGCGCTTCATCACGGCGATTCGCATCGTAGCGGCGCGAGGGCGGTCATCCACTCTTTCGATCACGGATCGCGATTGGATTACGGAGGAAGCGGGACATTGCCCGCGGCGCCGATAATACCGGACGGTGATGTGGTGCCCCCACCGATGCCCCCACCGATGCCCCCACTCATGCCCCCACTCATTCCGCCCATTCCCGGTGTGCCGGGCTTGATCTTTCCCTCGGCGATGGCCTTGTTCACGTAGTTGGACACTTCGACGTACTCCATGCGGAGTTCATGCAGAGCGCGGCTGAGCAACTTGGATTCAGTTTCTGAAAGATTGCCCTTGGTTTTTTCTTCGAGCGCGCCGAGCATGTCGATGTGCAGTTTCGCGTATTCCGGCGCGACGATGGCGCGGCCGGACTGCGGATCGGGAACGGCACCGAGATACATCAGCGTCTGGCTGACGAGGAGCGAAATCAGGTCCTGGATGCCGATGGGGCCTTCCTCGCGGCCGGGGACGCCCGCGCCGGACTCGGCCTTTGCCTGCTGCTCGGCCTTCTTGGCCGACTCCGCGGCGACGAGCTTTTCCTTCTCGGCCTGGGCCTGGCTCTTCCAGTCGGTATCAATGATAATCTTGGGAGCCTCTCCGCTACCGGGCCCACCGCTCCCACCCGAACCAGAAGGACTTGCGTTCGACATGAATACCTCTCGTAGCTCCGGCACAAAAACTGCAAAGTCGCAGATCGCAAGATTTGCGAATGCGGGGAATGCTAAGGCGGCGGCGGGCGTGATTCTCACGTTGACGATGCTTTCGGGATGTGCGTCGAGCAATCCGGTGACGGGTGCCGCGAAGCCGGCGACGACGGTGATCACTGCGGCAGATTTCAGTGCGCCGGCGTCGGCTGCGGGTCCGCAGCCCGCGACCAAGTCGGCGTCCATCGAAGAGTCTGACGCGGTGGCTTCAACGCGTCCGCTTCGGACGGGACCGTTTTCGGCGAGCGAGGGACTTCTGGATGTCGCGGTCGAGCCGGGCGAGCCCGCGCTCGGCGCTCGGACGCCGGACCCGGTCGGCGCACCGGTGTTTGTCGATGCGAAGGTCGGCGACGTGAACAACCGCGCGATCTACGCCTCGGCGTTTTTGAATGACATGATCGATCGGCTCAAGGCCAAGTACGCGGAAATGTACAAGGCGAATCCGAAGCTGGCGAAAGCGGCGTGGAAGCAGTTTGCCCGCGATCAGATCCAGCAGAAGCTCGACGGCATCATCGAAGACGAGGTTCTGCGTGCCGAGGCGTTGAACGCGCTGCAGCCGGAACAGAAAGCGGGCTTCTTCAACTGGCTGCAATCGGTGCGGAGCGAAGTGGTCGCGGAGAACCGGGGCATCGAAGCGGCGGCGAACGAGAACTTGTCTGCGCAGAACGGGACGTCGCTGGATCAGACGATGAAGAACCGCGAGCAGCAGGAGCTGATCAAGTTCGTGCTGCAGACACGTATCTACAACCGCGCGAATATCAGCTGGCGCGATATCCAGATCGCGTACGAGAAGAACTACGACCTGTTTAATCCGCCGCCGATTGCGTCGTTTCGAATCTTCACCGTTCCAGAGAAGAATGTGCAGGAGGTCCAGAAGATCGTGGCCGAACTGCAGGGCGGGAAGGATTTTGACGACATCGCGGACGAGAAGACGACCAATCTCGATGAGAAGGACAAGTATCTCGATCGCCCGTACGAGGGCGAGTATTCCAAGGCGGAGCTGCTCGGCCCGAAGGAACTGAACGAAGAAGTGCGCAAGCTGGTGCCGGGGCGCTGGGTGGGCCCGATCATGTTCAAGGGCTCTGCGTACTGGATCAAGCTCGAGCGGATCTGGAAGGTGTCGGAGGATCTGTACGCGGCACAGCTGTATCTGGAATCGCGTCTGGCTCAGGGCAAGAACGACTACGAGAAATACAAGTTTGTCGATCGGCTCAAGAAGCGGGCGAGCTTCACGGACGTGGACATCATGACCGCGAGGCTGCTGGCGCTCGCGGAAGACCGGGTGTTTGGGATCAACTCCGGCATGACTTCCACCACCAGTTCCACAAGTGCGCCCTCGAGCACCCCGAAACCCAAGTTGAGGTGAACGATGCGCGGGGCGTGGCGTGCGCTGACGACTTTCCTCGGTCGCGCGGATCACAACACTGCGTTTGTGGGCCGGCGAGGGGAGGCCGCGGCGGCCCGATACGTGAAACGACGCGGGCTGCGCGTGCTCGATCGGAACGTGCGGCTCTCGCGGGGGGAGATCGACCTCGTGTGCGAGCCGGATGACGAGTCGATGCTGATCCTGGTGGAAGTGAAAGCACGGGCTGTGAAGGCCGGGTGGGATGCGCCGTTTCTTCCAGCGGAAGAAGCTGTTGATCGCGAGAAGCGTGAGAGGCTTGTTGAACTCGCGCTCGAACTGAAACGCCGGCATCGAAGACTCAACCGGCCGGTGCGGATTGACGTGATCGGCGTCGACCTGTTCGAGCCGGGAACGTGGCGCGAGCGTGTGAAGCTGCGGTACTTTGAGGGGGAAGTGAAGATGTGACCGAGCGCAGAACGCGGAGTGCCGAGTGCGACTCTATCGAGCGCGGCGAGGGCGGTGGATTGGATGGTCCGCGGTGGCGCTCAGTTGGCACTCAGTTGGCGCTCATGGGCATTCGAGCTGGTTGTAGGCGGCAACGAAGACCGCGAAATCGTTGTCCTCGGTGAGGCCGTCGCCGGTGAAATCGGCGGCGTTGGTGAGCAGGACGTCGTACGCCGCGACGAACAACTGGAAATCGGCGTCGTCGACAAGCGTGTCGCGATTGAGGTCGGCGGGGCAGAGGTGAGCGATGAGCGCTCGAAGCATCGCGTTGCCCTCGACGCATGATTGAGCGATGGAGGACGCGGGAGGAACGAAACTGTCGTTCACGCTGTTCATCTCGATGGTGTAGGCGATGCAGCCGGTTGTGCCGAACATCCAATCGGGTGCGGTTCCGGACGCAAGGTAGAGTTCCTCGGGGCCGCCGTAAACATATGCGTTTGGAAGCACTTGATCGGCAGCATCGAGCATGGCGTTGCCGATGCGATCGATCGCGGCGATTCCGGGGGGCAGTAGATTCTGGTACGACCAGGTACGGAGAATGAGAGCGGCGTAGCTGTGGATGTCGACGTGTGCAGCGATCTTGGGAATCTGGAGGGCATAAGACGCGAGCGTCTGATTCTCACGTTCGGAGAAAGGCGAAGGCCCCCGGTAGGTTTCTGAGCCCGAACCGCTGCTCGATCCGGAGTTGAGCCCCCACCCGACGCTCCAATTGCGGTTGTTGTCGACGCTTGCCGCGTTTTTTCTTTGCAGACGGTTGGTGGTCCATGAGATGTTGTAACCGTCCGGGTTTGTAATAGGAACGACGACAATCTCGTAGGTATCGAGGATGGCCTTGGCCTGCGGATCGGTTGAATAGGTGTCGAGCAGGTTGCTGACAAAATTGAGATTCACCATGACGGTGATCCACTCGCGGGCATGCTGAAGGGAGTTCAAAAAGATGACGGGTTTTCGGGGCGAGCCGCCCAAAGGCGGAACCGGGCTGGTGACACGAAGACCGCAAATCTCTCGGAACTGGAGGCTGTAGCCGAGCGATATGCGCTGGACAAAGGTCGGGTTCGCTCCGGCGAGATTCAGGCAATAGGCGTTGATGCCGCCGTAGTTTTGGAAGGAATCAAAGAACCCTCGATTCTGGAAGGGATCGTTGAGCGCGGCCTGCTCGGCATCGAGAAGCGCCTGGACGTCTTGGACGGTCACAGTGAACGGAATTCCGGCTTGCTCAAGAAGAGCGAGATCTTCCTTTGCGAACTGGTAATCGGCCTGTCCGCTTTGGTCGGGGCTGCCGCAGGTCCAGCGATCATGGGCGATGGAAGCGACAAGCCGAACATCGGCGGTCGATCGGAGCGTGACGCGGGCAACGACGTCGCCGTCGAAACGGGCCATCGCGTGCTCGGGAGGCGAGAGCGGCTGGCCGCAAGAAATCGAACCGAGCGCTGCGCAGGCAACGGCGAATAGAAGCAACATCGGAAGAGGCGTGCGCATCATGGTGCAACTCGGCGATCAGGGACAGAGCAGAGCGTCATATGAAACAATGAAGAGCGGGAAATCGGCGTCATCCACGGCGCCGGACCGATCAAGATCGGCGGGACAATCCGTCGGCATGGCGGGGTCGGAGCAGTCAAGCAAGTTGTACCCCGCCACAAAAACCTGGAAGTCTGAATCGTCCACGAGGCCATCTGCGTTGAAATCGCCGGTGCAGACGGAGAGGCGGGCCGGCGTGGAGAGTGTTGTGCCGCAGGAGTTCGTCGCGGCGCATGTGTAGAGACCGGCGTCTGCCGAGGCAGCGGATGCGATCGTGAGCACACTGGAGCTCGCACCAGAAATCGTGGAGCCGTGACCGGTTGGGCCGTTCTGGAGGGCGAGGCCGTTCCGGAACCATTTGAAGGATGCGTCGGCTGGTGAAGCGGCACAGGAGAAGATCGCGTTTGGCGAGGCGTTGGTGTCGGCGGGCTGTTGTGTGATGAGCGGCGTGAGACCCGACGAGCCGGCGACAAGGAGCGCGAACGAATTGGGAACGTTCGCGGAGTCGAGTAGAGGCTGGACGCCGAGCGAAGCCGGGTTCCCGTCCGCACACACCGAAGCGAAGGCGCCGACGAGTGATGGCGCGGTGAGGATCGGGGAAGTGACGTCGCCACTCTGAGGAATGTACGGAGTTTTGAAGGCGGCGCCGAGTTTCCCGGCAAGAGAAGTCGTGCCTGTGGAAGTCACGCGACCGTGCGAGGTGGGCCCGAGCCCGGTGAGCGGAACGTGGAGATTGGACGAAGGGTCGAGATTGACTTCGCCGGTCACATTGAGATGGCCATTTGCGTCGAGTTCGAGCGTGCCGGAGTTGGTGAACTTGCCTCCGGCAGGAGTAATCGCAAGCGTTCGGTTGGCGAGGACAACCGTGCCGGAGTTTTGGAAGAGCGCCGAGAGATTCGGCGTTGTGCCGGCGGGACTGGTGAATCGGAACTCTGTGCCAGCGCCAATGTTGTTGATGACGCTCGTACCCAAACTGAGCGAACCACCGGACATGATCCAGCGTCCGCCGGTAAGGCGGGTCACATTGGCGACATAGTTGCTGAGCGCCGCAGTGATACTGATCGTGCCAGCGGCGGACTCGATTGTGCCAGAATTTTGGAATGTTCCGCCGGAGATCGTCACGATTTTGCCGGGGATGTTCGAGGCGATAGCTCCCTGGTTCACGAGCGTTCGGGAAGTGCCGATAGCGATTGTGAAGTTCGAGGCGGGCGCAGGGCTGGATGCGGGCGTGGGGCCGAAGGCGAGTTCGACGTCGGGCCCGATTGTGACGGTTGAAGACGTTGAGACGGAATTTGTGATGGCGTTGGCTGTTCCGGCATCGAGGATTGAGAACTTGCCGAGGCCGGTCACCGATTGGGTGGTGCCGGTGAACGTGATCGCTGCGCGATTGCAGAACGCATTGTCGAAAGTGAGGGTGCTGCCGTCGGCGAGGGTGAGGCCCTTGTTGATTGAGAGCGTGGAGCAGAACGTGAAGCGGAGGTCGGTCTCGATGCGGCACTGGCTCATCGTCACCGCGGCGCCAAGGCCCAGATTGATGCGTGCGTTGTCGCGGGTACGGAGGATCGTGTTGTTGAGTGTGACCGTCGAGAGCGTGATATCGCCGGTGGTTGCATTCGCTTCAAGAATCGGACCGGGGAATGTGCCGGCGTAGGTCAGGCTGTTCGAGGCGCCTGTGTTGTTGCCGAGCGAGGCGTAGGTGCCGCCGATTGTCCAAGCGGAATTCGAGACGTTGAGCGTGCCGGCATTGGTCCAGGTGCCACCGAGCAGGAGGGTCGCGTGGTCGACGGAGATCGTCGAGTTGTTGGTCCACGTTCCGGAGAGATTGAGGCCCCCGCCCCCGGAGATGGCGAGCGGATCGGAGATGGAGTAGGTGCCGGCGAGGATGAGCGAGGCTGCGGGATCGAGACTCACGGCGCCGAGCGGCCCTGACAGATTGGCGATCGACAGAGAAGACCACGCGGAGGCGTGGAGCAAGCCTTGGTTGACGAACGTTCCGGGGCCGGTGATCGTGAGTTGAGATCCGACACCGAGTACAGAGAAGATGCTCTTGTTGATCAGCGATGCGGCACCTTCGACCAGGATGCTGGCGTACCCGACGGAATCCTGAACATCAATGAGGACTTCCACTCCGGAGTCGATTTCAACCGGGCCCCCGGCAACGTAAATGGCGGGAGCATTGCCGGGATGAAGGACGCGGATCGCGCCATGACCGGTGAGTACCTGGGCGGCGCCCGAAAGCATGAGGGGATAACTGGAGCAATTTGCCGCCGAGTTCTCGATGGAAATCTCGGCTCCGCCTATCAGGGTGATGCCGTTCTGGATTGCCAGTCTGCCACAGTCGCCGATGACGACGTTTCCCCCCACGGTGCACCCTTTGAAATTGGACAAGTTCGTGCCGATGACACGGAACTTGGCGCCGCCGGAGGACTGGAGGATCACGTTGTTGAGGTAAGCGGTGTTGAAACTGATGTCGCCTGTTGTGTTGTCGGCGATGATTGTCGAGGCGGGAACGGTTCCGGTGTAAATGAGTTGATTGGATGTGCTGGTGAAATTTCCGAGGGAGGAGTAGGTTCCGCCTAACGTGAGTTGTGAGCCGGAGATGGTGATTGATCCGGCGTTCACCCACGTGCCCACAAGCCAAACTGTGCCGCCGGTCACCGTGATAGCGGAGTTGTTGGTCCAGGTACCGGAAAGCAAGAGTGAACGCCCTGGGGCGATGTCGATGGGATTGTTGATATTGAAATTGCCGGCGAGGACGAGCGACGCGGCGGTGCCAATCGCCAGCAGACCTGTGGCGCCAGAGAGTGCGCGGATTTCGAGCGTGCCGGAAGTAGCGGCGACGGATCCGAGGTTGGTAAATGTTCCAGCGATGACAAAAGACCCGCCGGAGTTGGCGAGAATCGAGCCCCAATTGACGAGTGGACCGGAAAAACTGCAGTTCGCATTCGGGATTTCGGTGCCGGCGGAAATCGAAATGGTCGGTGCAATGGTGAGCGTGCCGCTGGTCGATACGGAGCAGGCATTTAGATGGATTTCGCCGTTGCCTCTGATCTGAGAGGGGGTGGATCCGAAAGACATTCCCGAAGAACCGGTACCACACGACCCGAGTCCGCTGAAGGCAATGACGGCATTGTTCGTGAGAACGAGATCGCCGCGCACGACGACTGTTGCGCAGCGCGTAAAATCGAAGTTGCCGTCAATGGTTCCGTTGTTTAACTGGACGCCCGTTGTAGTGATATTGAACCCTGGGGTAAGGAAGAGTTTTGTGCTCTCGAGTATTACGCCGCCCAGCACCAAATCCCCGGTGGAAGCGTCGGCGGTGAGCGATGCTCCGGTATAGGTGCCGGTCAGCGTGAGCGTGCCACCGGAGCGAGTGATGGGACCGAGGGAGGAGTAGGTTCCGCCGAGCTTGATCGTGCCGGTGCCGGAGAGCGCGATGTTTCCGGTGTTTGTCCAGGACGCCGTGTTGATGTTCAAGTTGCCGGCGATGCACTCGAAAGTTCCGGCGTTGACGAAAGAAGCGGATACGTCGCTGGCATTGATGTGAAAGACTTTGTTGGCCTGTCGAACGGCGATGGTGCCCTCATTAATCAGCGTGGCACCGGATTCGAGGACAAGGCCCGAAATGTGCTTCTGGCCGTCGGAATCGGGGCCCATGCGGAGTGTGATGCCGCTGAACAAGGTGAGTGTTCCAGTGATAGACGCGCACATGCGATCGGCCGCGTCGTTGACGACGATTTCGCCCGACCCTTGAACAGATTGCGTGCCCTCGAAGTAAAAGGGGGTGCCGCAGTTGAGGTTGTAGCCGGTCTTGAAGTCGACGATGAGGCGTGCGTCGGTGCTTAGGGTCAGCCCGTTGCGGATGTGCACAGTTGCACAGGGCAGGACCGTCATGGAAGCATCGATCGTGCATCCATCGAGCACGAGATCACTGATGACCGTGAATTTGGCACCCCCGGAAGCTGCGAGGGTTGTATTCACGTATGTTGACGAACCGAGCGCCAAATCGCCTGTGCCGGCGGAGGCCTCGAGGAGTTGGCCACTGAAAGAACCGCCGACGATGATCGTTCCACCCTGGCGGTCGATCGTGCCTAGAGATGAATAGGAGCCTTGGAGGTTGAGCGTGGCTCCATTTGAAACGCGGAAGGTGCCGGTGTTGAACCAGCTCGCGGTCGAGATCACGGTGTTGTAGTTTGCGGCGTGGAGCAGACCCTGGTTGCTGAACGTGCCCGCGCCGGTGATGTTCATCCAGTAATTGGCCAGAATGGTGCCGAGGTTCGTCAGCGTGCATCCGGCCTCGATCGTGATGTACGAGGAGTTGCTGGTTGCGCCGGCCGAAACGGTGACGCCGGGTCCGATGCTGACGTTCGCGTTGTTTTTGAGGCGGATCGAGGGCGATTCGGCGCTCGACCCGCGACGAAGAAGGATGGTGCCGCTGCCGCCGAGAGTTTGGGGGCCGCCGGAGAAGACGAGCCCGGAATATGGCGAACAGGAGGATGTGTCGCCAACGTTGAGCGTGCTTGCGTTCGCGAGTGTGAGGCCGCCGGTGATGAGCGTTTCCGGACACCCTTGAATCACGAGATCGGTTGCGAGGGTACAGGCGTTCAGGTTCAGGCCGCCGCTGGAGAGCAGTTTGCGCCCGGGCGTGGCGGAGAGAAGCGTGTTGTTGGTGGCGAGACCGGAAAGGGTGATGTCGCCGGTTGCATCGGTCGCGACAATGGAAGAGCCGAGGTAGGTCCCGCTGACAGTGAGGCTGCCGCCGGTACGGGTGATCGAGCCAAGGGAGTCGAACGCGCCGGCAAGAGTGAGTGTGGAATCGGTCGCGGAAATGGGAGCGGCATTGAGCCACGACGCGGGTTTTATGTTGAGAAAGCTGCTGGCGAATGCTGTGATCGGAGCGCGGCTTTCGAATGTCCCGGCGCCGCTGATCGTGAGCGTGGAGAATTTTTTGATCGTGACAGGCGCGAAATTGATGCATTTGGAGCCGGCGTCAATGCTGATGGCGGCTTCCGCTCCGGCGAACTCTGTTCCCACACTGAGCGTGAGACCGGCGCCAAAGGTGACGGTGGACGACTGCGTGAATAAGAGCGCGGGTGACGAACTACCAGAGGCAATGTAGATAGAACCGGAGCCGGAAACGGACTGCACGCCGCCGTTGAAGGAGAGGGCAGCGGTCGAGCAAGTCTGCGTAGTTGAGAGCTTGCCGTTGCTGGTTAGAGTGAGGCCTCCGGTGACGGAAACGCTGCCGCAGGAAGTAATGGCGAGCGGGGCGTCAACAGTACAGGCGTTGAAGTTGGAAGCACCGACGAGAAGGAAGGATGCGCCGTCGGCGGAGGTGAGCGTGGTGCCAGCGAGAGTCAGCACGGCGAGAGTCATTGAGCCGGTCGAAGCATTGGCAGCCAGGACGGGGCCCGAATAGCTTCCGGAAAGGCTGATGGCACCGCCGATGCGTTCGACGGCGCCGATTGAGGAATAGGAACCGTCAAGGCTCCAGGTGGTGTTGCCAAGGAGCGTGCCACCAGTGTGCGACCAAGTTCCGGCGAAGTTGAGCGTGGCGTCGGTCGCCCAGAACGGCGCGGTCGATGACCAAGTTCCGGCGAGCGTCAGTCTCGTCGAGGCCGGCAGATTGACGGGCGCCGAGACGGCGTAGTTACCGGAGACATAGATCGAACCGCCGGCGCCAAACGCGAACTTGCCGATGTCGCCGGTGGCGTTTGTAACCGCGAGCGTGCCGGAAGTGGCGCGGAGCGTTCCAGAATTGACGAACGAACCGGCGCCCATGACATTGAGCGTGGCGCTCGGGTGCGCGACAGCGAGAACACCGAGATTTGTGAGCGAACCGAGCGACTGGATGTTGATGTACGCGATTTTCGAAGCGGCTGTCGGGCTAAAGCTGACCGTCACTCCGGGCGCGATGGTGACCTTTGCACCATTTTGCAGCGAGAACAAGTAGCCGCCTTGCCCTTCATCCACCACGACAATCTGGCCATCACCGGAAAGCGACTGCACGCTTCCATTGAAGGTGATGCCGGTACAACCGGCGCTGTTGTCGATGCGGATGATCGCGCCAGTATTCAGCATAATTCCGGCGGTCACTGTCATCTGCGAGCAGCCGGTTAGATTGATATTGCGAGCGGTCGACAAGCTGCGGATGCTGAGAGAACTCGGCGCGACGATTGTTTGTGCGCCAGAGGGGATAACACAGTCGTGGGTTGGGCCGGGGCTGACGGCGGGTGACCAGTTGAGGGCGGACCCGAACGAGACGCCGTCTCCGGCGCCGGTCCATGTGAGAGTCTGGGCAGGGGCGCTGGTTGCGCCCGCAAGCAGCGCGCCGAAACACAACACCCAAAGGGTGCGGTGTGAGAAAGCAATTCCGGATACCAGCGAACCAAACAGGTTCAGCAACGTGCGCGAAGAATGACTTTTGGAGTGCTGGAGCAAAAGGAAATCCATAACAGGATGAATTGTTCATAAGAACGAGCCCTAGGACTCGCTCGGCGAGCTTGAAGATTACAGCAACGCTTCGAGGCCGGCAACCGCGGAGTGCCAACGAATCAGTCGCTTCCATGCGACCCGCCGAAATCAAACGGGGCTCGTCTCATAACTCGCAAGACGATGCGTCATAGGCGCGCCCGACGCTATTCAGAAACAACAGTGGCGCGACGGAGCGCTCCGCGGAATCGCGCCTCGGCCTCTGTTTCCTTCATGCGGCCCGGGTCGGGGTGCATGGGGAGGATGAGGCTGAACATGCTGCCTCGGCCGACATCGCTGACGACCTGGATCTCGGCCTGGAGCACGCCGGCGAGTTCTTTGCAGATGGCGAGGCCGAGGCCGGTGCCGCTGTGTTCGCGGGCGTGACCACCGGAAAGTTGCTGGAACTTGTCGAAGATGCGCGCCTGGTCTTCGGGGGCGATGCCGGGACCGTTATCGATGACGCTGACGCGGACACGATCGGAGTGCGGCGACGATTCATCGTGCTGGGAGCCGACGAGCCGTTCGGCGCGGAGCGTGATTTCGCCCTTCGGGCCGCTCTGGCCGGCGCTCGAACCGGGAACGAACTTCACGGCATTGGAGAGGAAGTTGAAGATGACCTGGCGGAACTTTTTGATGTCGGTATCGATGAGCGGAAGGTCGGGCGCGATCTCGATATTGACCTTGATGTCCTTCTGCGAGGCGAGCGGGAAAATGAGACCGGCGAGGGCTTCGCACGTTGTCTGCAGGTTCATCTTCTCGATGCGGAGTTCGTAGCGGCCGGCTTCGATCTTGGCCATTTCGAGCAGGCCGTTGATCATCTCGAGCAGGTCGCGGGCGGCGTTGAGGATGTTCTCGAGGAAACGGAGGCGTTTGGAAAGCCGAGTTGAATCGTCGCCGGCGGCGAGTTCGGACTGGGCGACTTCGGTGAGAAGGTCGGCGAAACCGATGATCGCGTTGAGAGGCGTGCGGAGTTCGTGGCTGACGTTGGCGAGGAAGTCGCCCTTGAGTTTGGCTGCTTCGTAGAGGGCGGAGTTGGACTGCTGGAGTTCGTCCACCTTCAGGTTCATCGCGGCGTTGAGGGCGCGAAGCTCGACCTGGCGGTTTTCCAGATCATGCAGCATGAGGTTGAAGGTGTCGGCGAGTTCTTCGAACTCGTCGCCGGTGGTGATTTCGGAGCGGGCGGTGAGATCGCCCTGGCGGACGCTCTCGGCGGTGGTCTTGAGGGTGCGGACGGGCTGAAGAATCAGATGGTGCGTGATGAGATAGAACATCAGCACGGCGAAGGCGGAGACGAAGAGACCGGCGGAGAACAGATAGGCTGTATTAATAAGGAGAAGGCGGAGCGGCTCGTGACTCTTGCGATCAAGCAGCACGAGACCGATAAGTTTCTGAGCACCATCGATGTCGGCGCGGACTGCCTTGGCGTACCGGTATTCGCGCTGCGTGCCGGACCATCTTGCCTGCTGGTAGTCCTCGCGAGCAGGATCGGTGAGAAGTGCGCCGATCGCACGAGAGACGAAGCGATCGTCGGCGCCGATCGTGTTTGCTTCGGTCAGGCCGATCCGCTTCGCGGGGACGCCGGCGTAGCCCTCGGTGCCGGGGCGCGGGTCTGAGTCGTTGGCGATGTAGCGTGGCGGCTGGCGGGGGCGCGACGTCAGGACCGATGTATCGAAGAGCCCGTAGGAAACCGCCTTGATCTGGCGTTCGGCCTGCTCCCAGTGGTCGACCATCTGGCGGGAGAGTTCGAGCTGGCCCTCGTCGACCAGCGAGTTCATGCGAAAAAACGGGAACATGAGCGCGGCGAGAACGATCGCCGCGACGGCGCCGCCGAAGAGGAGAAGGCATTTGTTGGCAAGCGAGATCCCTCGGAACACGGGAGAAGTCTAAACACTCGGAGCCGGGGAGCGCCCTGCAACGCATAAAGTTGCGGCTCATGGCTTCCAAGCGGGTCTACATCGAAACTTTCGGCTGTCAGATGAACGAGCTCGATTCGGAGCTGGTGACGGGGCAGTTGCGCGCGCTGGGGTATCAGTTCACGACCGATCCGAACGGCGCGCAAGTTGTGCTCTACAACACGTGCTCGGTGCGGGAGCGCGCAGAACAGAAAGTTTGGTCGCGGCTGGGCGAGATGACGCTTCGGAAGAAGGAAGATCCGTCGCTGGTGGTCGGGGTGCTTGGGTGTCTGGCGGAGAGGGACGGGGCGGCACTGATCAATCGCATGCCGGTTGTGGATGTGCTGGTCGGGCCTGCGGAACTGGACAAGTTGCCGACGCTGCTCGACAACGCGGTGCGGACGAACAGCTCGCTCGCGGCGAATCCTCCTCAGGATTCAAATTTGCCCGGCGAGAATCGTGTGGTTTCGGCGAAGCAGATTGCGCTACAGGGAAGTTCATCGCGCCGGAGCGGGACGCTCGCGGCCGCGGAAGATTCGCTGGAGATGCTCGACCTTTCGCGTGCGGTCTCTCCCATTGATGCGGGCGGATCGAAGGGTCGGAGCGCGTACGTGCGGATCACGCGCGGGTGCAACAAGTTCTGTACCTATTGCGTGGTGCCGTTTACACGCGGGGCGGAGATTCATCGGCCACCGGAGCACATCATCGATGAGTGCAGGCGGCTGGCGGATGCGGGTGTGATCGAGATCACGCTGCTTGGGCAAACCGTGAATCACTACCGCTTTGAGCACGGCTCGGCGGTGACGGTGAATGGACTGGTGCAGCCTCAGAAGGGGCGGAGCTTTACGGGGGGGCATCGGCGCGATCCTTTTGCCGGCGAGTCAACGACCACGTTCGGGGATCTGCTGTCAGAGATTCACGAAAAAGTGCCTGAAATCAAGCGGCTTCGGTTTGTGACGAGCTATCCGCGCGACTTTGGCGACGACGTGCTGGAGGCGATGCGGGATCATCCGCGGATCTGCCGCTATTTGCATGCGCCTGCGCAGTCGGGTTCGGATCGCATTTTGAAGCTGATGAACCGCGGGTACACGGTTTCGGAATATCTCGAATTCGTGGATCGGGCGCGGTCGTTTCTGCATGAGCCGGAGAAGGGGCGGCCACTGGGGCTTTCGGGGGATTTCATTGTTGGATTCCCGACGGAAACGGACGAGGATTTTCAGGCGACGATGCGGCTGCTTGAGCGAGCGCGATACAAGAACAGTTTCATTTTCAAATACTCGCCGCGGCCCGGGACTGTCGCGATTGACAAGTTGCCGGATGATGTGCCGGAGAGCGACAAGCGCCGGCGCAACACGGAATTGCTTGGATTGCAGAACCGGATCGGTGAAGAGGTTGCCCGCGAGAACATCGGCAGCGTGCTGGAAGTTTTTGTTGAGGGACCGAGTCAGCGCGAAGAGAAGAAGCGGAAGCGCGCGGCGAAGCCTGCGAATCTTGTCACGCTCACGGTTGGCGGGCAAGACAATGACGAAGATTGCGGGTGCGGGGAAGGTGGATGCGCGACGGAAGCGCCGGCCGCGGGAATAGAAAGTAACGGCGCGGATCGGCCGGTGCAATATGGTGGACGCACTGATACTGATCTGATCGTGCTCTTTGATCAGCCTGCCGCGGCGAGTGATCCTTCGGGATCGTTCCTGAATGTGCGGATTGAGCGCGTGCACGGGCTTTCGCTGTTCGGCACGGTGATTTGAGCGCGAAGAGAGCGATCAACGCGAAGAGTCGCCGTGGATTGATGCTTTCCGGAGAAATTCCAAAGAGAATCTGGCACCACCTTCGGGTTGCTGAAATCCGCCTGCTTCAACCGAGGGTGTCGCTCGGAAGACCTCGCTCCACCCTCGGCTCGATTCTCTCGGCCCGTTGGGCTGCAATCCAAGTGACGCGGCGTCGAACCGAACGAGCCTGACTCGGCAATCGATCGAATTGTTGCGATTCATGCATTGGACACGGTTCTAGCGCAACGCTGCGATTTTTACTGCCTGGCCGAGCTTGGCATCCCGCAGATCGGGACCGGAACCCAGGTAATTCGAGAGGTTTTCGATGTAGAACGTCCAGCCGCCTTCGTGCTTGCCGGCCCAGTCTCGGCCCTGTTCGTCTGATGGCCATCCGGAGTGGACGAGCTTGACCTTGGTACCGTCGAGCCCGTCCAGGCGTGCGGGTGTCAGCGTGATCGTGACGATGGTGCTCTGAAAATTGCCCATCCCGAGCTTCTGAGACGCGTCGCCTTTCCACTCGAAAACGACTTTGCGGTCAGGGATGAGTTCGAGATAGCGGCCGAAGCGATCGTGATCACGGGTGGGATCGGTCTTGGAGCGCCAACGCATCTTGTACGAGCCGCCGGCGCGCGGTTCGGTCTGCACGTCCGAAAAGAGCCACTGCTCCATTTCGGATGCTTCGGTGAGCGCGCGATAGACCCGCGCGGGCGAGGCGGCGATGAAGCGTTCCACCGTGACGTCGATGGCGGGTGTGTTCTTGCCGGCGTTCATGATCAGGGTTCCTTTCTGAATAGGGGCTTGGCTTGAGGTTGCGGGGTGCGAAGCGGAGAGGCGGGCTGCGTGGGACCGGCAGAGTGCGCGGCGACATGCGCGGCCAACGCGTCGAGTTTGTTTTCCCAGAAGGCGCGGTAGTGCTCGATCCACATGTTGGCGGCGTGGAGCGCGGCGCCGTCTAAAGAGAGGATGCGTTGTCTGCCGCGCTTCTCGCGACGGACGATGCCGGCGCGTTCGAGCACGGCAACGTGCTTGGTCACGCCCTGCAGCGACATATGGAGCGGCCTGGTGAGATCGCTGGGGGTGCAGGGGGTGTTTGGGGACTGGGCGAGGCGTTTGACGATCCAGCGCCGGCCGGGGTCGGAAAGTGCCTCGAAAACATGGGAAAGGCGGCGTTCGGCAAGATCAACCATAAGGTTGAGTTTAGTGGCCACCGCGAAACAGTCAACCATCTGGTTGATTTATTTTCATTACCGGCCTGCATTGGCCGCTAAAGGCGGTGCGCACGGCCAAGTCGGCAAAATCGGAAGTTTTTTGTCCGCTTTGCTGGCATCGACTGATTCCTGAGGCATGTTCTGATTGAAGCGACTGCAGTGCGCGGTCGCGGGGTATTGGGTCGTATTTGCGCGATGTTGGCGCGTACGGCTGCTCATGGTTTTAGGTTTAAGGGAAGAGAGGTTCGCTGTGAAGAACGTATTGAAGATCTCGTCCGCTTTGGCGGCGTTTGCACTCGCGGGTGCGGCGCAGGCCGATTTGGCTTTCTCCTTCGCTGACCCGGGTCTGGGCATTCGTCCCGTGACCAACGTCGCCAATGGCGGCGGTGCGGGCATCGGACTCATCTCGTACAACATGGCTGTTCCGATTTCGTTCATCGTGGACGGATCGTCTGAGCCGGTTGGCTTCCAGAACACGTTCACCAACGCCCACCTTGAGCTGAACCTCAAGATCAGCGCTGCTGTGACCGTTGGTGGCGTGACCACCGCGAACGTTGACGGCTTCTTCATCGTCACCGACTCGGGCGGCGGCATGATCCTCCGCGGCGATTCGATGTCGGGCTCCTTCGTCCGCGTCGGCGGTACGAACTCGATCCTGTTCTCGGATCAGACCGGATTCGCTTACACCTTCGGCGCTTCGCTGCTCAGCCTGCTGGCCCCCGGCCGCACTGCTGCGAACCCCCAGGAAGCGGTGTTCACTCTCACGAACATCCTCACCGCTGGTGGCTCACCGCTGATCGACCCGATCACCAAGGCCTTCAACTCGTTCTCGGCGAACAGCTCGTTCACCGGCAACACCGCGGTCGTCGTCCCGACGCCCGGCTCGCTCGCCCTCGTCGGCCTCGGCGGACTGATCGCCGCTCGCCGCCGTCGCGCCTAATCGCTAGACGCTGTGGTGTAGACAGCGTTCCTTGAACTTCCGACGAGCCGTCCGAACCCCGGGCGGCTCGTTTTTTTTTTATTTGAGAGACGGGAGGTTCGGGCTCGGTGCCCAGTGAATTCTCTCGCGGGCCCAGCGGCGTTCATTTTTGTGGGTGTGAGCGCGACATGGCGGGGCCGCGACATCGATCAATCCGACCACCTGTGTATCAAGGCTGATTCTCTTCGAACCGTTCACGCGCTCGACGCTTGGCGGCCAGAAGCGAATCTCCGCCTTGTGGAGCCGGATCCCCTTCGGCGGGAAGTGTTGAAGCCGGAGGGGGCGATGCAATTGGCGATGCGGCCATTCGCTCGGCACGCCGGCGGTCGCGTGCCGCGGCTGCGAGGCGGGAAGCATCGTCACTGGAAAGCTGCACTCCCTGGTAAGCGGAGTCAGTTTCGGTGGCCGCTTCAGGGATTTTGAGCTTGGCGAGACTCGCGCGGGGCGCGGCCTGGGCGGCGTCCTTTCGATCGATGAACCAGCGATCCCACGCGATTCGGCGAACGGCTACATCGAACAAAAAAAGGGCGGGAATCCAGGCGAGCAGCACGGGCCAGAGAGGCGTGCGCGAGCGGTGAGGCGGGATAGAGCTTCGATCGAAGAGTGAAGGCGGACGATCGGCATCGAGCGGACGCACCTGCGAGCCGGAAATCTTCGCGAGCGAAGCGAGCCACTCGTCGTTTGAAGCCAGATCACGCCATTCGCGGCCGGCAAAGAGCGATGCGCCGGTGATGATCGGGGGCGCTGCGGCAGAGCCGGCGGGCATGATGGGCCTGACAACCGCGATGTACGCGCCTTCGTCGGAGACCGTGGTGCGGGCTTCAAAGACTCCGGGAGCGATCTCGGCAAGGCGAAGCGGGATCTGCGATCCGGAAGGCGAAAAAACTGTGGCAGAGAGCGCGGTCGCGCCGTCGGTTGCGCCGGAGTTGCGTTCGGCGTGGAGCACGAGTTCGTCGGAATTGATTTCGGCGCGCGCGGAATAGCGGCTGGCGTTCTGGCTGCGTCCGATGGAGCGAGCCAGCTGCGTCCACATGCGCCGGTAGCCGGGCCAATCGATCCATTTTGAGGCCCAGTGTCCGGCATCCGAGGTGAACGCGGCGACTTGGCCGAGTTCAACGCGCCAGTGGCTGAGCACGGGCTCACCGGTTGGAGCGACGATGGCGTTGATGACTGTCGGATCAGGTCGGGGCTGCGTAAGGCAGAGGCCGAGGAGTTCGGGCGGAGTTCCGAGTCCGATCGTTGCGGGAGATCCAGACGGAAGCACCACGGGCTGGAATGGTTCTTCACGGATCAGGGGCGAGCGGATGACTTTGACAGCGCGCATGAAGATGCGGGGAAGCACAGCGGGATTGACCACCTGGTAGAATTTGCCTTCACCGAGGCGCGACATTTCTTCGAGGCTGGAGACGTCGGCGTCGTCGCCGATCGCGATGCTGGAGAGGCGTATATCGCGCTTCGAGAGGGCGCGGGCGATATCGGGGAGACTGTCGCGGTCCTGCGAGACGCCGTCGGTGAGAACAATGATGTTTTTGTTCTTGGCTTTGACGGCTTCGAGCTGCTTGCCGGCTTCGACGAGGGCGGGCGCGAGGTTTGTGCCGCCGCCGGGACCGATTGAGAGGATTGCGCTCGCAGTGGATGCGGGATCGGCATTTGGCGAAAGCGGCTGCACGACGTCGTAGTTGCTGTTGAAGGAGATGACGCCGACGAGATCACGGCGGTCGAGAGCGCCGAGGGCCATCGCGGCGGCCTGATTCGCGATTTCCTGCTGGCTGCGCGAAGAGCCCATGACGGGGCGGCGCATGGAGCCGGAATTGTCGAGAATGAAGATGACGGCGGCTTCGGGTTCGACGAGGCGCTCGGGAAGATCGAGAAGCACGGGGAGAACGGGTTCGAGCGGTGTGTTACGCCAGCCACCGGCGCCGAAGGAGTTTGGGCCCCCCACCATGACGAGACCGATGCCCATCTCGCGCACTGCCCCGGCGAGTAGGCGCTGGGTCGACTCGGGTAAGTCTTCAGCGCCGACGTTTTCGAGGATGACGAGGTCGTAGTTCTGGAGCGTGAGCGGATCGGAAGGAATGAGGCGGGCGGAGAGCTTTTCGACCTTGAGTCCATCTTCTTCGAGCGTGCGGGCGAGAGGTGAGGGCTCTGCGTTGTCGGCGGTTCCTTCGACAATCAACACGGAACCGGCGCCCGGGGTGAGCGTGAAAGCGGTGGCGGCATTGTTTTCGGCGAGCGTGTCACCCTTTGGCTTGCCGTCGGCGCCCGTTTCCGGTTCGAAGACGGCGCGGAAACGATGGACGCGGCCGGGACCGAGCGGAACTTCGAGCGTGCGAACGTTTTCGCCGGGTTCGAGTTCGACACGCTGGGCATGGAGTTGTTGTTCGCGTGCGTCAGAGGAAAGAACGCGGAGGGTGCCGATTGCATTGCCCGTGCTGAAGAGCGTGACGCGAAGGCGAACGCTGGATTCGGCGGGAGCCTGGGAAGGCGCGTCGACGTTGGCGATGTAGACCTCGTTTTCGAGGCGGTACTTCAAGGGAACGACTTCGACTTGAACGGGGCGCGACGAGGACGCGAATTCGCGTGCGGCGGATTCGGCGTTGCCTCGGGTTTGATTGCCGTCGGAGAAGAGAGCGAGGCGGCCCGCGGCATTGGGCGGGACAATCGCGCGAGCGAGACGGAGCGCGGATTCGATGTCAGTGCCGTCGGCGCCCGGAGGCTCGAAGGAGAAATCGTTGAGGCGGGCGGATGTCGGCGCGGCGGAGGTGATTGCGCGACCGTCAAAGACGACGACGCCGAGCAGATCGTCAGGGCCGCGGGAGGCAGTGGCGCGTTGGAGGTATTCCGCGAAGCGGGTCGAGAAATCAAGGCCCGAGAGAGCGCCGAAGCGGCGGACGGAATCGGAGGCGTCGACGACGGCGATCACTGCGAGTTTGTCGGTGGTGCGAACGAGGCCGAGGCCCGAGATACATGCGCCGATGAGAAGGATGAGCAAAACGCGGACGATCGCGGAGACCACACGTCGCGGCACGCTCATCACGCCGAATGTGCGAGTGAGCAACGCCATGAGGACCGCGATGGCAATGACTGACGCGAGCAGCCAAGGACGCTCGACAGAGATGCCCGCGAGGTCGAGCCATCGCTCGAACGCGTTTGCGAGCGTGACGTGAGCGAGCAGGTCGCCGGTCACTTCTTCTCACCTCCGCTGCTGCCCCCTCGGGCCGATTCGGCGTACCGCTTAAAGACGCGGCGGACGAGATCGGAATACTGCGGCGGAATCGATTGCTGTTCGATGGCCTGGTTCGCGCTTTCGCTCGCGCGGCGGATTGGTTCTTGCGGGATTGCGCCGGCCGGAGCCGTGCCACCCGGCTTGGGCTCGCTCAGCCACTCGGCGATGGTGCGTTCAGCGGGGCGGCGATCGTCAAGGGGAGTCGAGTTTGGATCGGGGCGGGAATCGAAGGTTTGGGTCGGTCCTCGCCACGGGGCGGGCGCGTTGCCGGGCGTGGCGCGATTCGAGTCGGCGAGGCGCTTAGCGAGTTCCTGGAGGCGAGCGCGTTCTTCGGGAGAGGCGTTTTCGAGCATCTGCTCGGCGCGGTCGCGCATGCCGCGGGCGGTTTCGCGTTGTTGCTGGGCGTTCTCGCGTTGGCGTGAGAGATCGCGGAGGTCTTGTGCGAGTTTCTGCGCGCCGCCGGAAGGGCCGGAATCGCGACGCGGATTGGATTGGCCACCTTGAGATTGGCCGGGCTTCTGGTGCGGTGTTGAAGTCGTTTCGCTGGGCTGCTGCTGAGATCCGGACGGCTGTGATTGCGCAGGCTGCTGTGCGTCCTTGCTCGCGCCAGGCTGGTTCTGTTGCTCGGGTTTGCTGGATTCTTTTGGCGATTGACTTCCGGATTGATCTGAGGGGCGGGTTCCGGGCTGTTGCGGCGAACGTTCGGCGCTCTTGGAATTCTGCCCCTGTTCGCCGGGTTTCTCGCCTGACTGCGGGCGCTGCTGACCGGGGGCCTGCTCTTGTGGAGCCCCCTTGCCCGGTTCATTCTTCTGCTCGCTGCTTTTGTCTTGTTGTGGTTGCGTGCCGGGCTTCTGGGGTTGGTGCTGTTGATCGGGCTGTTGGCCGGGTTTTTGGCTCGGCTGTTGGTTCGGTTGCTGGGATGGTTGTTCGCCCGGTTGTGCGCCCGGTTGTTGGGCAGGTTTCGACTGTTCCCCCGACTTCGACGGGTCGGGCTGGCTCTGTTGGTCAGCGGGTTTGGACTGATCTTTTTTCTCGCCGCCGCTTTGTGGTTGCGGTTTGGATTCGCCGAAAGGTTTCGAGGAATCTTGTGCGCCGGGCTGCTTCGCCGGATCGGGCTGTTGCTCGCCTTGTTTTGGCTGAGGAGATTGAGCTGGATTCGGCTTCTGGGTCGTGTCTCTTTGCTGATCTTTCTTTTCAGGTTTGTTTTGCGGGGTATCGCTTGCGTTTGGCTTCGGCGCTTGAGGTTGCTGGGGAGATTGCGGCGGAAAAGGCTCGCTTGGTTTCGGCTGATCGGCCGGCGGCTGACGAAGGTCCTTCGCAGCCTGCTCGGCAGCGTCGCGTAATTGCTCGGATTCTGATTTCGGATTGGCCTGCTCGCCGCTTTTGGGCGTGGAACCTGACGGCGTAGACGATTCGGGCGAATCGGCCTTCGGATCCGAACTCAAGTTGGTGGCAAGTTGATCGAGCTCTTTCGCGGCCTGCTCGCGCTCGGCGGAAGCGGAGGACTTGCTCAGGCGTTCGAGTTCTGCGGCGGCGGATTCGAGATCGCCTTTGCGGAGCGCCTCGGAGAGGCGTGCTGCTTCAGGTGAACTCGCCTGGCGCGCGCGGGCGGCGGCACGGGCGAGCGCTCGCCGCGCCTCTTCGACACTTGCTTCGGTCTGGCGGGCTTTGGTTTCGGTGGATTCGGCGCGTTTGCTGAGTTCTTCAGCGGTACGAACGCGAGCATCGTGCGCGGTCAATCGTCCGGCGGAGAGTTCTTCCTCGATCTCCGAGAGTTTCTGATCGAGCGGATTGTCGGGCTGATCGGGTAATTGCGGCTTGGGAGATTCCTGCACGGACTTTGCGATTGCGCGGATTTCAGCAGCGGCCTCTTTGTTTTCTTGTGCTCGCTTTTTGGCCTGCGTCGCGGCACGGAAAGCACGGTCGGGGATCCACGCGAAGCCGGCGAATGCGAGCGCGGCGACAACGGGCCAGACGTACCACACGGGACCGATGCGGATCTGGACAGCGCGATCGGGACGCGCGGATTCGGCCATGCGCTCGGCGCGTGCGGCGAGTTCAGCGATGAAGGGCTGCTCCGCCTCGCGATTTGAAGAACGAAGTTCGAGCGCGGAACCGAGGGTGTTGTTCAGGCCGAGCGAGCGGTCGAGTTCGCGGGCGGAGCGTTCGGGCGTCCATGTGGCCCGGGTTGCGGCGACTCCGGCTGCTATCAGCGCAACGAAAGCGAGAAGAGCGAAGCCCCACCAAGGTGTTTGAGGGATCCACGCGAGTTTGGCGCCGAGAACGAGCGTACAAGCAACCACGGACCCGGCCAGCGCGAATACGCCGAGCCAGCTGAGAAAATCAGCGACGAGGCGACGACGGGCGACCTTTGAGGCGCTCTTAAGTGTCTTCTCCATCGCGAAGGCGGATTCGCGGGGTTGCATTCCGGAAGATGGTACGAACGGAAGGGGGTGTGGGGCCGGCGTGGTTGGGTGTGGTTTCGGGCTTTGGTACGGTGTGCTTCTAGAAATCTGCGAAAGCGGCAGAAAGTCGAAGACGCCGGGCCGACGCCCCGTGCCACAAGGGCCGGCGCCTCGGTCGCGCTACCTTGTGGGTGTGAGTGATGCCACGATTTTCATCCATGCCGCGCTTGCCGACCTGGCTCAGGGGCGCGGGTTGTCGGCATCGACATCGGAAGAAATCTTCGAATACATGCTGCGGGGCATGCTCGACGCGGGTCAGATCGGAAGCTTGCTTTCGCTGATTGAAGCAAAGGGAGCAACTGCGGATGAACTGGTTGGCGCTGCGACTTCGATGCGCCGGCACGTGATGCCGGTTCCCTTGACTGAAGCGACACGAATGCGGGTCATCGATACGTGCGGTACGGGTGGCGCTCCGAAGCTGTTCAACGTCTCGACGATCGCGGCATTGGTTGCTGCGGGCGCGGGGGCGAAGGTCGTCAAGCACGGGAATCGAAGCCGGACTGGTCGAGGCTCGGCGGAGATCATGCAGGCCCTGGGGGTGCAGGTCGAAGCGACGCCGGAGGTCCAAGCCCGGTGTGTTGAGCATGCGGGGCTTTGCTTTTGCTTTGCGATTCATCATCATCCGGCGACACGCGCCGCGGCACCGGTGCGGAAGTCGCTTGGGTTCTCGACGATTTTCAATCTGCTCGGGCCACTGACGAATCCGGGGCGGGCATCAAGGCAGTTGCTTGGTGTCTCGCGACCGGAGCATGTGCGAATTGTGGCGGAGGCGCTTTCGCGGCTTGGATGCACGCGGGCGATGGTTGTGCACGCGAATGACGGGTTCGATGAGCTTTCGACGACGTCGTCGAACCTGGTTGCCCATGTCGAGGGCGCGTCGGTGCGAACGGTGACGCTGCATCCCGAGCAACTGGGGATTTCAACCGCGACAAGGGAAGCGCTCCAGGCGGACACCCTGGAAGAGGCGGTCGGAATTGCTCGCGATGTCTTGCACGGCACGCCGGGGGCGAAGACGGAGATGGTGGTCTTCAATGCCGGCGCAGCCTTGTACGTCGCGGGTGAAGCCGACGACCTACGAGATGGTGTCGAGAAAGCGCGGGAAGCGATCGAATCGCACAAAGCGCTGGAGCGGCTGGAAGCGCTTCGGGCGGCGTCGCATCAGGGATCGTGAAGTCCGTTTCGCGCCCGCGATTTTCTGGCTACTTCTGAGTACGAAGTGCGGAAGCGATCGCATCGCGTGCAGTGTCGCGGACCGCGTCGCTCGCCTGCTGTGAAGCGATAATGTACGCGACCGGGGCCTTGCTCACGTCGGGCTTGCCGGTCGAATCGAGCTGCGGACGAAGCCAGATGACGACATCCAAGCCCTTTTCGTTCACCCAGCTGAGAAGGCGGTCGCGGAATTCGTTGGAGGCAACTTCGACACCGGAAACAGCGACGCGGGCTTCTGCCAGGCGATTGACGGTCTCGGTGTCGCCTTCCTTGGCATCGGGCGTATCGCCCGTCAACTCGAACCCGCTGGTGCGGAGGCGTTCGACGACGGCTTCCACGCGGGTCCGGGCATCGGCCGTGAGCGGCGCGGGGAAATCGCTGACGAAAAGGCCCTTCGCGCCGGCCTCAAGGACGGGAACTGGAGCCGGCTCGGTTCGGACCTGCGCCTTGGACTTCTTGGAGTATTTCGCCGGCGCGGGCTTCTCGCCGACAGTCTGCGAAGCGAAACGGATGGTTTCCATCGCGCCCTCACGCGTGCTCAGCGGTGCTTGTGCAACGGTTGGCGACGAAGACGCTGATCGGCTTGATGAAGTCTTCCGTCCGTCGCTCATTACTATCGAGAGAATGAAGACGATGCCGCCGATGACAATCAGAGAGCTGACAAACGACCCTGCACCGGGCTTGTTTGAGTAGCGTCCGATCGCCTTTGACTTCGACCACGAGCTGCGCCGGGCCTTCATGCTCTCGCGCTTGGCCTGGATGCGAGCGCGGGCCGCTTCGACCTGTTCGCGTGCGCTGCGCAGGTGAACGCCGACGCGACGAATGCGAGGTTCAGCACCGTTGCCGGCTCCGCCGCCTGCAAATCCTGCCGCGGCGAACGCGTGATCAACGGCATCTTCGACCTTTTTGCCGGCATTTCTTGCCACCGCTTCCCAGTTGCCAAAGGGTGAATTGCCGGACGTGCCGTTCGGCGCAGGGGCTTCGGGAACCACGACGTGTTCGCCGGTCCACCAGTTGAGCAGGCGGATATCGGGGCGAGCGGGACGCGCGGGATTCGGATTGATTGCGGGGCCAACCGGCGAGGCGTATGCCGCGGCAACCGCAGCCGCGGGAGCGCCGGCGTTCATCATGTCCGCCATTGCGTCGGGCAGGCGAGGAGGCAACTCGACCGGAGATGCCTTCATGCTGGGCAGGTCGATGGGCTTGAGCGCGAAGGGATCATGAGCTGCCTGCACCGTGGCAAGATCGGCGAGCATCTGGGCAGCGGAGGTGTACCGCTTGTCGTAATCCGCCATCGCGCGGCGGATGATCCACTTGACAGCCTCGGGGCAGCGACGACTCACCTGGCTGAGAACGCCGTGCGCGGGGAAGCTGTTTTCCATCGCGGCAAAGAGCACCGCTCCCGCGGCGTAGACGTCGAACTTGGAGCCATCAACTTCGTGGACTTTGACTCCACGAAGCGCGAGGCGGACGAGTTCCGGATCGCGGAAGTATTCGGTGCCGTGGGTGGTCAGCGTCATCGCGCTACGGAGCGGCGTGACAAGGCCGAAGTCGACCAAGTGAGCGCGGGGACGCCCGTCGATCTGCTCGACGATAATGTTTTCCGGCTTCACGTCCTTGTGCCAGAGGCCGCCGCTGTGATACTGGCTGAGCGTGCCAACCAGATCCGCGACGTATCCGAGCGTGCTGCGCAGGCCACGATCATCGAGCCCCTGCAGACTCGGATCGCTCTGGGCGTGCATCTGCTGGATGGCGACGTTCAACGTCTGGCCCGGGACATAGCGCATCACGTAGTAGAATTTCGAAGGGCTCAATTCGTGATCGAGCACGAGTCCGAGTTTCTTCGCGGCTTCGAGAGCACGCGATTCACGCACGATGTTCGGCAGGTTGGAACCGTCATCGACAGGGAAGTTCTTGATGACCACCTGATCGACGCCCCGGAAACCCGAACGCTCGAGCGAGGCACGCTTGATCGGATCGGGCTCGGCGATGTAGAGCTTGGAACCCGAGCCACCGGTCGGGAGCGAGCCGACGATCTTGTATCCCTCGAACTGTCCGGCGCGGCCGGCAACACCCTTGCCACCCTTGGGCATATCCGCACTTGGCGCCTGTGCGACAGCCTGCGGGAAGCGCTGCTCAATACCTTCGACCAGACCCCCCATGCCAACGAGTCGAAGCGGGTGACCGAGGCAGATTCGATAGAGGCAAGCACCCGCGATCGCGAGTTCGCCCTTCACAGAAGACGCAAAGTGGGCCGAAGCCGACCAGCGCCCGATGAGGATGTTCAAGAGCACCAGCGGCGCAAACAGCACCATCGCCAACAGAGCGCCGATCATCCGCACCACGTCTGCGAGCATGCCAACCACGAAGTGGAAGATGCGAGCGATGACCCACGCGGTGCCTCGGAAGAGCGGCACCAATAGATGCGTGATCAGCAGCACGGCGATCGCGACCGCGAGGATCACTCCCACGATGCCGGCAATTCCGATTCCAATATCACTTGGGCTCATCGTTCACCTCGAGAAGCCGGACGTGCCGCGGTCCGCGGCAGTCAGAATCCGACGGTTTGTGCCCTTCGCATTTCCATCTGCCGGTGGTAGATCTCGGAGATGGAGTCGTCGAAGAGCGCATCGTCTTCCGGCCCAGGAGTTATCTTGGGATTCAGGTCCAGCCCGTTTCGGTGGGCTTCGGTCAATTCTTCCTGTGTGAACGAGTAGGTCATGATGACCTCGCCCAGGCGGCGACGAAGCACATCCCGGACCTTGGCCAGCCGGCGGCTGACGGTGGGCTCGCTGATTCCAAGGGCTTCGGCCACATCCTTGCCGGGCTTGCACTCGAGCACCCGCATGGAATAAATGGCAAAGTCGGTGAAGTCGCTTTCTTTCTGGACCATGCGGATTGCGGCCTCAACTTTGGCCCGGAAAACCGCCGCCTCGTAGACCTCATCCGCACCGAGGGCGGACCGTGCCGCGGCCATCCATGATTCATCGAACTCGCCAGTTTTCTTGCCGCTGCCTCGCTTGAGAGCGCCGCGCCGATCCATCTCGTCGCCCAGCACGTGCTTCGCGATCGCGAGCAGCCATGTGGAGAATCGTGCACCTTTGCGGGGGTCGTAGCGGTCGATGGAATCGGACAGTGCCGCGAGGGTTTCCTGAGACAAATCCTTCACGGTTTCAGGGCCAATCCGCCCCTTACCCCATTTCATGAGCTGGGCCCGAATGACGGGGCCGAACGTCTCCCACAATTCAAACCACGCCGCCTGGTCGTTGGCGCGCAGGCGATTCACGAAGCCGGTTGTGAGAGAATTCAGCATCGGCGGCAAAGTTCCGGGGCGGCACGTGACGGATCGGATTATTTTATCAGGCGTTTCACCGAAAACGCTGTGGAATCCGGGGAGATTGGAAATCTGCACGTGGGCGCGAAATCCGCGCTGGCCGTTTCCCAATGACCAGATGCGGAACCTCGTTCCGTCCGGCCTGAACGGGAAAACACAGGCCGGGGCACCAACCCCATAAGGGAGGCTCGGCCATGTGCTTCGTTAAAGGACTCGTTCGCTACGGTTTGATCGCTGGTTTGGTTGCCGGGGCCGGCCTTGTTATCGCCGGTCCGGATCGGGCCTTCGCGCTCGTTTCGCAGACCCGCGATTCCATCAACGTCCACATCGACAAGCATGTCAAGGACCCTGTGGCCTTGCGTTCTCAGCTCCGAAAGCTTGAAGCGCAGTATCCGGCCCGCATCGCGGATGTCCGGGGCGACCTCGCCGAGCTGCGAACCCAGATCGGTCAGCTTAACCGCGATCACGACGTCAATCAGCGTGCGGCGGAACTCGCTATGGCGGACCTCAGCTCCCTCAAGGGAATGGTCGCCAAGGCCGAATCACTCCGCTCCAGCACCAATGGCATGTTGGCTTCGGGCGGAAACAGCGACAACGCTCCCGTCTTCGCGGTCCGCTTCGCCGGTGAGACGCTCGGCATCGACCAGGCGTATAGCAAGGTTACAACCGTTGAACAGCACGCCGGCGCCTTCGGCCAGCGCGTCACCGACATCGAACGCGACCTTGGCTACCTCAGTCAGCAGGAAAGCCGTCTCGCCACGCTTCTCGACCAGCTCGAGACCGAGCAGGGTCAGTTCCAGAGCCAGCTTTGGCAACTCGACCGTCAGGTCGACGCCATCGCCCGCAACGACCGCATGATCGAGATGATGGGCAAGCGTCAGGCGACGATTGACAAGCACAGTCGCTACCGCGCTGAAAGCCTCGATCAGGTCAATGCCCGCGTCTCGGACATCCGGGCCCGGCAGGAAGCCCAGCTTGAGTCGCTCGCCAAGACCACCAGCGTCAACGGATATGAAAACCGCGCCCGGATCGAGCTTGATGGCAAGGCCGGCGCGGCAAGGTTCACCACGGCTCCGCTGCCGCGGGCCAAGCCCCCGGTCATCGAGGTCAAGCCTGAGGATGTGAAGGCATCCCCCGCCCCGACGACGACCGGCCCAAGCGGTAACTCGGCCAGCACCGGTAGCACCCCGTCCACCTTCGCGCTGAACGGCCACTAAGCCGAATTGGATAGCTCAGATATCTCGAAGCACACCCTTCGCCCCCCGCCTCGCGCGGGGGGCGTTGCTTTGGAGGTCCTGGGGTGGCAACCAAGTTGAAAGTGGTGGCGACGGACCGCCCCCGGTGCCGATAATATGTGCTAGATTTACGGCCCCCAGACAGGTTGCAGACAGGGGGCAAGGCCGGGGCAGGAAGCTCCGACCCTACCGACGACTTTTCATCCATCTACCCCACCCACCATCAAACGCCGGAGGCGAAGTTCAGGTGCCAATCTTCGATCGACTACTCGGCCTCTTTAGCGTGGACATGGGGATCGACCTCGGCACGTGCAACACGCTCGTCGCCGTGCGCGGGCAAGGCATTGTCCTGAATGAGCCCAGCGTGGTCGCGGTCATCAAGGGAACCAACAAGCTGCTTCGAGGCGACGCCGTCGGCTGGCGCGCCAAAGAGATGCTGGGCAAGACGCCCGGTGGCATTACTGCTGTTCGTCCTTTGAAGGACGGCGTGATCAGCGACTTTGAAATCACCGAGGCGATGCTCAAGTACTTCATCATGAAGGTGAATGGCAAGAGCAAGATCTTCGGGCCGCGGGTTGTGATCTCCATTCCGTCGGGCATCACCGAAGTGGAAAAGCAGGCTGTGCTGCAATCGGCGGAAAACGCCGGTGCGCGGCGAATCTTCCTGATTGAAGAGCCGCTGGCTGCCGCGATCGGTGCGGGACTTCCGTTTACCGAAGCCACGGGCTCGATGATCGTCGACATCGGTGGCGGCACGACCGAAGTCGCGATTCTTTCGCTGGGTGGATTGACAACATGCGAGTCTGTTCGCGTCGCCGGCGACGACATGGACGAAGCGATCATCAACCACATGAAGCGCACGTACAACATGATGATCGGTGAGCAGACTTCCGAACGCATCAAGATCGAGATCGGCAGTGCCTCGCCGACTGGCCCGGAAACGACGATGGAAGTGCGCGGCCGCGACATGATCAGCGGTCTGCCCCGCAAGACCGTTGTCACGAGCGAGGAAATTCGCGAAGCTCTGCAGGAGCCGGTCACGGCCATCATCGAAGCGGTCACGCGGACGCTGGAAAAGGCCGAGCCGGAACTCGCGGCAGACCTTGTCGACAACGGCATCATGATGGCTGGGGGCGGATCGCTGTTGCGGGGCTTGCCGCAGGTGGTCCAGAAGGCGACCGGTCTTGAAACCAAGCTGGCGGACGATCCGCTGACATGCGTGGCGCGAGGCACGGCGGTCTTCCTTGAACACATGGACGAATGGAAGGACGCGCTCGAAGATAACATGGCGCGTTGAGCGGGCGTCTGGCCCCGCCATATGACTTGGTTTGTTCGTGCGATTGGTGACAGGCTGAATTTCGACGCCGGAACGGATTCTGGCGGACCACTTTTCGGAGATCTTGACAGGGAACATGTCGAGACCGCCGCAACAAACCGGACTCGGTCGAATACTGCTACCCGGCGTGGTGCTGGTTCTCATTTGCCTCAGCCTGTTTCGCCTGAACTGGATCCGCTGGGTTCAGCCCTTTGGAAATATCACGACCGCAATTCTGACCCCGGGAAGTGCCGTGGTCTCAACGGCCTCGCGCTGGCTGCTGCCAAAGCGCAGGCAAGAAGGACAGACCGAGCTCGAAAAAACACTGCTTGAAGAAGTCGAGCATTACAAGACGCTCTACTTGCGAAATAAGCAGCAAACCGAAAAACTCCAGCGTCAGATCGAGGAGTTGCAGCGCGGGCAGACCATCTATTCCGAATTGCCGGTGCGTCAGGTGCTGGTGCCGGTGGTAGGCACGTCGTCCGATCTCTCGAGCGGTCTGCTCCGGATTCGTGCGAGCGAGTCGCTGGGAATTACGCCGGAAAACACCGTTGCCGTCGCCGGGGGACTGCAAATCGTGGGAAGGCTCGCGAGCGTGACGGGCGTGACGGCTCTGGTGCAGCCGATCACGAGCAAGGCGGCCGGCAAGATCGCCGGCAGACTGATGGTGGATGAGCCAAACGGGATCGGCTTGATGTGTTTGCTCGAACCACTGGGAGACGGGCGTTTGCGCGGGCAAGTGGAGTCGCCGTCGTCCGGAGTTCCGATTCCTTCACCGGAAGCCGGGCAAACGGTCCGCCTCTCCGACGACCGGTGGCCGGCAAGCTCACAGATGTTCATTTTGGGCAAGGTGGAAAGCGTTGAACAAGATGCCGCGAGCCCGCTTCGGACTGTTATCACGGTGGTTCCCACTGTCAGCATTGAGCGGCTCAGTGAAGTGACACTTCGAATCACCGACAGCGGAGTTTCTGGTTCAACCCCTGGTTCACCCGCCACTGGAGCCAAGCGATGAATCTGATTGCCGTCATCGTTGGCGGATACATCGCATTTTCGCTGGAGCTGGGCCTGCGAAACGCGCTTGCCATCGGCACGGGAGGCGCGGCACCGAGCTTTGTATTTGTGCTCTGCATGGTGCTCGCAATCGGATCGCCCGCGAACCTGGTGCTTTGGACCTGCCTGATCTTCGGCCTCATTACCGATCTCACCTGGCCCCACGAACTCAAGGGCGGAGCATCGAGCGTGACGATCGTCGGGCCTTATGCACTTGGGTATCTCATCGCCGGACAATTCGTTCTGCTTCTTCGATCGCAGATGATCAAGCGGAACCCGCTTTCCCTGTTCGTTCTGTCGCTTGCGGGATTTGCAGTCGCACAGGTCGTGGTCGTTGCGCTCTACACCTTTCGTTCCGGGTATACACCGGAAATCGTTTGGGAGCCGACGCACCAGCTGATTTCGCGGCTGCTGGGCGCTCTTTACACGGGCCTGCTTGGGCTCCTGGTTGGAATTTTTGCGGGCCCGCTTTCCGCGGCATTCGGGCTTCACCAGCCGGCGCAGCGCCGGTTTGCACGGCCGATTTATTGACTCTCTCGGTTTACTTGATCGTTGCGAGAACGCGTTCGAGCGTGACCTCGCTTGTCGATTTGGCGAAGTCGGCGATTTCGGCGGGGAACGCCTGCCGCGGAAGGGAGTGCCCCACCGCAATCGCGTTCAGTCCGGCCGCAAGCGCGGCGCGGCAACCAGTCGGCGTGTCTTCGATCGCGACGCACTTAGCAGGTTTTTCGTTCAATGCTTCCGCGGCTTTGAGGTAGCCCTCGGGATTCGGCTTGCTGTGTCTCACTTCATCGGCACTCACGATTGTGCGGAAGTGTTGGGCGATTTCGAGTGATTTCAGGACCGTTTCGATCTCCGGCCGGATTGCGCCGGAGCAGATCGCGAGCGGGATAGAGCCCGAGGCTTCACGAATGAGAGCAACCGTGCCCGGAAAACCCTTCGCCTCGCCCCGTTCGATCATCTCATGGACCAGCCGCTTTTTCTGGGCGAAATACGACGCGTGCTCGTCCGCCGTCGGGCTGCGGCCGTTGAGCTCGTAGAGCACGGGCAGGCAATCGCGATCGGCGAGGCCGATCAATTTGGTCATGTATTGGTCATGGGTGAACGACATGCCGCGCTCACGGGCGCACTGCAGCAACGCGGCCTCGTGGAGCGGCTCAGAATCCACGATGACGCCATCAAAGTCAAAGATAATCGCGGGCAAGCAGGATCCTCCAGTGGCCAGTGTAGAGGTCGGATTGGATCATGCCGCCGCTACACTCTGAGCCATGACTCCGGCGATCGTTTTTGATGATGGTGGCGGCAGGCTGAGTCCGTTGACGGACCTGCGTGCGAGCTTTGATATCCGTACCGGCGCGCTCACGACGCTTGAGCGATTGAGGCTCGCGCTTGATCTGGATGTGATTTCGCTTCGCACACCCGAGGCACTGGCGCAATTAACCCGCGAGCGGCACCCGGGGATGACCGTGAATTCATGGCCCGCAAAGGCCGGAGCGGGCGGCGTGCTCCTGATCAACGGCCGCTGCCCGATCAGTTATGAACCGATTGCCAATCTTGAAGTGGGGCAATCGGTCGTCGAAGAGATTTCGGGCGAGATGATCGCGGCGATGGTTTCAGCGGTCGCCGCGAAGGCGTTCATGGAGTCGGGGACGTTGCCACCGTCGGCGGCACCAATAGCAAAGATTCCGGGCGTTGCGATGTTGGGCCGTCCGTGGCACGTTCGTACGTTTCGGGATGACAGCATCGCGAGCGATCTGGAATTACTCGGCGATGCAGAGCCCCCGGAGATTCCGCCGGGAGTCACTGTTTTCGGCGAACACGGACTCACGATCGATCCGAGCGCGAAGGTCTATCCGGGTGTCATCATCGATTTGGAGCATGGACCAGTCGCCATCGGACAGGATGTGACGATTCGGCCCGGCGTTACGCTCATCGGCCCATGCGCGTTTCTCCCCCACTGCACGGTGCTTGATAAGGCTCTCATCAAAGGCAACACGGCAATCGGACCGCACTGCAAAGTCGCAGGCGAAGTCGGCGGCACGATTTTCCAGGGCTACAGCAATAAGGGGCACGACGGCCACCTTGGCGATTCGTACGTCGGAGAGTGGACGAATCTGGGCGCGGGAACAACAAACAGCAATCTGCTCAATACGTACGCGGAAGTAATCTCGGTCGCCGCCCCGGGCATGAGCAACGAACGCACAGGCCAGCAATTCCTCGGGGCGATCATCGGTGATCACGTCAAGACCGCGATCTGCACGCGGATCATGACAGGAGCGGTGCTGCACTCCGGCAGCATGTTCGCGCAGACAGCAGCGGTGAGCGGGTGTGTTGGGGGATTCTCGTGGTCCACCGATGCCGGCCGCAAGCCGTTCCGTTTCGACAAGTTTTTGGAGGTCGCGAAGGCAGCAATGAAGCGAAGGAAGCTCGAACCTTCCGTTGCGATGATCGAGCGACTCAAATCACTCCACTCTCAAGCGGCTCCTGTGCAGCCAGCCGTCTGATTACTTTCGCGAAGCGAATCTATGCCCACCCTCTACCTCATCGACGGCTACGCCCAATTCTTCCGGGCCTATCACGCTATCCGCACGCCGATGACGAGCCCGGTCACAAAAGAGCCGACGAACATGACGTTCGGCTTTATCGGGATGCTCTTGAAACTGCTGCGGGGCGAAGGCAAACTCGGTGGCCCGCCCGACTACATCGCCGTCGCTCTCGATATTTCCGGCGACAAAGAGACCTTTCGCTCGGAGCTCTATCCGGAATACAAAGCCACCCGTTCGCCACCTCCTGAAGATCTCTTCCCGCAGATCGATCGCGCGATCGCAATCCTGAAGGAACTCGGCGTCCCCACCGTCGGCGTCGCCGGTTTCGAGGCCGACGACGCGATCGCGACGATTGTCACCCACATGCGCCGCGATCATCCGGACCTTCGCATCCGGATTATCAGCAAAGACAAAGACCTTAAGCAGCTGCTTGCCGCAAACGTCGAACTCTTCGACGTCCACACCGATCTCAAGATCGGCGTCGAAGAACTCAAGGCCGATATGGGCCTCGATCCATCGCAGATCATCGACTATCTCACGCTGATGGGCGACACCGTGGACAATGTTCCCGGCGTGGAAGGCGTTGGGGAGAAAACGTCCGCAGCGCTCATCGCCGAGCACGGCACGCTCGACAATCTCATCGCCGCGGCCGGCACAATCAAGGGCAAGCGGGGCGAGAAGATTCGCGAAGCGATTCCCAAGCTCGCCCTTTCCAAGCAACTGGTTTCGCTCCGACACGACACGCCGGTGGAGCTTCCGCTGGAGACCGCTTCGGCGAAGGCCTTCAAACTCGACCGTCTCATTCCCATTCTCAAGGAACTCGGGTTCAACCGCTACCAGGAAGACGTTCGCGCTCTCCTGCTTGCTCGAGGCGAAACGCTGCCCGCCGGTCTCGCTGCTCCCATGCCCGACGCCGCGTTAAGGCCGAATCCGGCGGAGCCCAAACCGAAAAAATCCGAACGCCCCGCTCCTTCCGGCGGCCTCTTCGATGGCGGTCTTTTCAGTTCGCTCGAGCCGCCAAAGGTGATCACAAATCCCGGCGGCGACTACCGCTGCATCAAGACCAAGCAGGAACTCGACGCCCTCGTCAAGGAACTCAAAGACGCGTCCATCATCGCGATCGACACGGAAACCACCGACGTTTCTCCCACTCGGGCCAGCCTCTGCGGCATCAGCCTTAGCACGAAAGTCGGCACCGGTGTCTACATCCCCGTTCGCTCGCCGGATTGCGGTGCTCACCTCGACGAAGCCACCGTCCTCGCCGCACTCAAGCCCATCCTTGAAGATGCAAAGAAGCCCAAAGTGGGCCACAATCTGAAGTACGACATGATCGTGCTTCGCAATGCCGGCATCATGCTCCGCGGCTTTGACGCTCCCGCGGCAGACGGCGCCGAACTTGCCGCGGGCGACACGATGGTCGCCAGTTACCTGATCGACGCTTCCCGTTCTTCGCACGCGCTCGAGCCGCTGGGCCTCGCCCTTCTCGGCCGCACCAAATCCTCGATCTCCGAACTTATCGGCAGCGGCAAAGACCAGCGCACGTTCGATACGGTTCCCATTGATCACGCCACACCCTACGCAGCGGGCGATGCGGATCTCACGCTTGCGCTCATGCACATCATGCTCCCGCAGCTTCGCGCGATGGGGCTGATGAGTCTGTTCTACGAACTCGAGATGCCGCTCGTGGAAGTTCTGGCGGAACTCGAATTCAACGGAATAAAGGTTGACGGCGACGAGCTCGATCGACAGCGCGCCCGCCTCCAATCCAAGCTCACGCAGATTCTCGATTCGCTCGAAGGCGAATCAAAGCGAGCGCTCGGACGCACATTCGATCCGGATTCGCCGAAACAGCTTTCCGCGGCACTCTTCAACCGACCCGATGATGTTCCCCCTGGTCTGGGCATCAAGCCGATCAAGAAAACCAAGACCGGGTTTTCGACCGATGCAGAAGTTTTGGAAAAGCTGGGCGAAGATGCGACGCTGACGACACCGATTCCGAAGTTGATCCTTGAGTACCGCCAGCTTTCGAAGCTGGTTTCCACATACCTCGTCGCGCTCAAGGAAGAGATCAATCCCAAGACCGGTCGCGTTCATACCAGTTTCAACCAGACCGTCGCCGCCACCGGCCGTCTTGCCAGCAGCGACCCGAATCTTCAGAACATTCCGATCCGCACCGAAATCGGCCGCGAGATCCGCAAGGCCTTCGTTGCGCAGCCCGGCCACATGCTTGTCACCGCAGATTACTCTCAGATTGAGCTCCGCCTCCTCGCGCATCTCTCGAAAGACCCAGCTCTCACGCAGGCTTTCCACGAAGGCGCCGACATTCATACCGCTGTCGCGGCACAGGTTCACCACATCCCGCTCGATCAGGTCACCAAAGAGCAGCGCTCCGGCGCGAAGATGGTCAACTTCGGCATCGTCTACGGCGTCACGCCCTACGGCCTTGCCCGCCGCCTCAACATCGGCAACGACGAAGCCGCCGAAATCATCAACGGCTACAAGAAGCGCTTCGCCGGAATCACCACCTTCCTTGAGGAATGCATTCAGCAGGCCAAGCGCTACGGCTACGTCGAAACCATCATGCACAGGCGCAGGCCGATTCTCGATATCGAGAGCAATATTCCGGCTCGCCGCTCCTTCGCTGAACGCATCGCCATCAACAGCGTCGTCCAGGGTTCCGCGGCAGACCTCATCAAGCTCGCGATGGTCCACATCCAGCACATCATCGATAACGGCAAGGCCCCAAAAGGCCTGAAAATGCTGCTCCAGATTCACGACGAACTGGTGTTTGAAGTGCCGGCCGAGTCAGCCGAAGCCGCGAAGGCCCTGGTCGTGGAGAAGATGGAGCACGCGATGACACTGAGCGTGCCCTTGGGCGTTGATGCACACGCGAGCAAGAATTGGTTCGAAGGCAAATAGAACTCGCTTACACTTCCCCAGTGACCGAAACCGCCACGCAAATCTGGACCACGCGACGCCTGCTGGCCTGGATGAACGAGGCGTTCACGCACAACGATCTCGATTCGCCTCGCCTGATGAGCGAGATGATCCTCAGCCACGTGCTTGGCTGCCAGCGTCTGCGTCTCTACATGGAACCGGATCGTCCCTCGACCGCGCTGGAACTCAATGGATTGCGGGACCTGGTTTCCCGCGCGCTCAAGCACGAGCCGGTGCAATATCTCGTCGGCGAAGCGTGGTTCTTCGGCCTCCCTTTCACCGTCGACAAGCGCGTCCTGATCCCGAGGCCTGCAACTCAGACAATCGTCGAATATGTGCTTCAGCACGCCAGAAACACCGCCGGCTTCGGTGGCGCGTCCGGCGAGGGCGTCCTCATCGCCGACGTCTGCACCGGTTCAGGCTGCATCGCGATTTCTTTGCTCAATTCAATGAAACTGGCGCGGGCAATTGCCGTCGATATTTCCGACGATGCGCTTGCGGTCGCTCGCCTCAATGCGATCCGCCACGGCGTCATAGATCGAATCGAGATCCTGCCAGGCGATCTTCTCGCTCCTCTTCTGGCCCATCCCGCGGCAGGCGCACACGGATCCCTTCACTACATCGTCAGCAATCCCCCATACGTTCCTGATCATGAATGGGATGACGTCGAACCCAACGTCAAAAACCACGAGCCGCACATCGCGCTACGCGGGGGCGCTGATGGAATGGACCGGGTACGCCCGTTAATTGAGAACGCGCCACCGCTGTTGCGGGCCGGAGGGCTCCTCCTGATCGAGATCGCGGCATGCACGGCCGACCAAGCACTTGCCATGGCCTCGGCTCATCCCATGCTGGAAGCGGCACGCATCCTTCCGGATATTGAAAACCTCCCTCGCGTCCTGGTCGCGACCAGACGCTCCGCGTGAGGGCCGCGACAAGCCGAATGCCAGAACTGCGCAATCTATGCTTTCAGCATGTCCAAGAAGGCGCAGATCGCGATTGCAACTTGCCGCGGAAACGAACTTGCGCGATTGGCCGACGCCCCGCTGGTTGAGGCATTTCATGCGATCGGCATCGACTCGGTGCGGCTCGCGTGGGACGATGAAGATGCCGACTGGTCGAGCTGCGATGGAATACTGATCCGAACCACGTGGGACTGGCATCTCGATCCGGAGCGATTCCTGGCTTGGCTCAACGTTCGCGCGAAGGCCAATCGAATTTGGAATCCTGTTGAGCTGGTAGCGTGGTGTCTCGACAAGCGGAGCCTGATCGGCCTCGAATTGCGAGGCGTTCCAAGCGTTCCGACGGTCTCGATTGGATCTCTCAATTCGCTCCGAGGATTTTCCAGCCCTTGGACGGAGTGGGTCATCAAGCCTGCTTTCGGTGCGACTGCGTATCGGACGAGTGTCATTCGAACGAGTGACGACCTCGACGCTTGGGTCCGGCAGAATCGCGAGTTCACCGGCCCGCTTGTGGCTCAGCAATTTCAGTCGTCGGTGCTTGACCGGGGAGAGCTTTCCCTGATGTACATCGACGGCGAGTTTTCTCACGCTGTCCGCAAGTCCGCAAAGCCCGGCGATTTTCGGGTCCAGGCGGAATTTGGCGGCGGCGCGGAACTCGCGACCGCATCGTCCGTCGATTTTGAGATCGCCGACCGGTGCCTTCATTCGCTCGCGAGGGCGACGGTCTTTGCCCGGATCGATTTGGTTTACGACGAAGTGGGACAGCCAATGGTCATCGAATGCGAATTGGCAGAACCCGAGTTGTTTTTCGGGCAGTGTCCCGAAGCGGCCGCGAAGCTCGCAAAGACCGTCGCAAGAGCCCTTTCGCGGCCGAACTGACACTATCGCGAAACTCGGCCTTCGCCCTGTCCGATGCCGCCTTAAATTGATGAGTCCGCGGAGGGAATATGAGCAGTTACGCGAACCCGATCCAGATGCAGCACCGCCTCTTTGCCGAGCTTTCGAGCATGTTCGGCAAGGAAGTGCCCATGTACGACAAGGAGCTCCTTGTCAACAAGGAATGCAACAAGACCGCGACTGCCCTGTTCGCCAAGATGTATCCCGGCTTTTCGATCTCCGAAGCCCAGCTCGACAAGACCAGCGGCGAGCGCCACGGCGCGATCCGCATCGGCCGCCCCGATGAGTACCGCTGGATCGCCCGCTTCTTCCATCAGTTCGCGATGGAGCCTCACAACTTTTATGACATGGCCAACGTCGGTAACAAGAGCCAACCGATCATCGCGACGGCGTTTCGTTCCGTGTTGAACCCCGAACATCGCGTCTTCACGTCGCTCTTGCTCACCGACTATTTCGACGCCAAGACCCGCGCCCGCATCGAAAGCGTTCTCGCGACGCGTCAGGTCTTTTCCGACCGGGCGAAGCAACTCATCGAGAAGGGTGAGAAACAGGGCGGGCTCGACGAAAACGATGCGAACGAACTGATCCGCGAGGCGACGCAGCGCATCTTCAAATGGACCGGCAAGGCCCGCGACCACGGTCTGTACAAGGACCTCTGCGATGCCGGTTTCAAAATCGCAGCGGATATCGCGTGCTTCGAATCGCACCACCTGAATCACCTGACGCCCAACACGTTCTCGATGGATCTCTACACCGCCGCGATGAAGTTCTGTATGGGCGAACTACCGGAAGCCGACTTCCGCAAGCGAGCAACGACGACATTGACTCGGCTGCTTTCATTCGCGGACCGCGATTTCATGAAGCTGCATTTCAAGCATCTCTCGCGCGAACAGATCGACACGTTGCCGAAAGCAAATCCCGGCCCGGGACCTTCAGAAGTTTCCGCGCTCGTGGACGCTCTCGTCACGCGCCTCAGCCAGCCCGATCTTCAACTCACCAAGCTCAAGCACGCCGGCTTCAAGGACTTTACGGAAGGCCCCGCTCAAGACACTCCAGTTCTGCTGCGCCAAGATGCGTACAAGGCGCTCACAGAGCCAGTCACCTTCACAAACGCTGACGGCAGCACGGTTGAAACCACGCACACCGCCCGCTTCGGCGAAATCGAGCAACGCTTTTACGCGACCACACCAACCGGCCGCGATCTCTACGACAAGTGCCTGACGCAGAACGATGCGCAGCGCGACAAAGACCCTTCGATCGTCAAACGCGACTTCGCGGCGTTCGAATCGCAGGCGGCAGGCGCCTTCGCGCCGTTCCCGAAAACTCTCCGCGAACTTGTGGACAAGAACATTGTCTACGGCCGCTACACCCCGACGCCAAAAGGCCTCACTGCAAATGGCGCGGTCCAATCCACAAACATGCGCGACCTTGTTGCTCAGGGTTTCGCACAGATCGAGGGCCTTCGCTACGAAGACTTCCTCCCCGTCAGCGCCGCGGGCATTTTCGCATCAAACCTGAACCAATACGGCACCAAGGCCACCGCAACCGAGCGCCCGGTTTACACCAAGGCCCGCCTCGAAGAGATCATGGGAAAGAAGATCATCGAGTCCGACGCGGTCTATCAAGGCATCCAAGCCCGCTCAATGCTCGACACCTACAGCAAGCTAGGCCTGCTCGCAAAGCTTCCCCCCGCACAACGAACCGAACTGGAATCACAGGCCGCCGCAGTTCCGGCGTAAGTTGGGAGTCGGACGATTTCCCAGAGGCGGCACCAAAGGGTATGCACTACTTGCCCTTCAAGGCCTTCTTGACCGTATCGACGAGCTGCTCAATCTGGAACGGCTTGAACAGCACGCTCTGAAGGCCTTCTTGGCTCGCACGCACGATCGAGTGATGCGGGTCGTATCCGAAACCAGTCATCAGGATGACCGGAATGTCGGGACGATACTTCTTCGCTGCCGCAAACACTTCGTATCCGTTGTGATCCGGCATCCGGATATCGCTCACAACCAGGTCGTACGGCACCTCCTGCTCGATGGCCGCCGTCTCGAGCGCCACAATCGCCTCGCCGCCTCCGTTGCACACCGTCACGCGAGCGCCGCGATTCCGCAGCACGCTCCCGATGATCTGCCGGATCTTGGGTTGATCGTCCGCGACCAGCACGCGCCGTCCCTGCAGGATCGGATCGAGCGTGCGGTTTTCCATTGCCTTTTCAACGCCCAGCAGCGTCTGAGGTCCGCTCGCGACGTCGCGCACACGCGAGCGAATCGCCTCAACATCCCGCAGAATTCGGGCCACATGCGCGCTCGTCGTCGGGTCGTCCGCAACCACTTGCTGCAGGAATTCGACCTGCTGGACGATGTCCGCCAGCGGCTCCGCCAATTCGCCTTCTACTCGCCCGCTCACGCTGAGATTCGTGGTCGTTCGCTCAACAACCAGATTCTCCTGCATGTGCACCGCCATCGCGATGTACCGCGCGAAGATTTCCGCAAGCTGACGGTCATCATCATCAAAAGCCGACTCTTCCTGACTCTCGATGTTGAGAATCCCGATCACCTTGTCGTGCAGACGCAGCGGTACGGTCAAGCTCGACCGCGCGCCGTGCAGCCCCGGCAGGAACAACTCGTCCTTGCTGGTATCGTCGCAGATGTAGCTCTTGCCCGTCGCGGCAACCCATCCGCTGATTCCGTTTCCTTCGGGCTTGGCGAAGATGTCGAATGCTTCGTATTCGCTGGGGAGCCCGACCTTAATCACCAGCTCCAAGCGTCCGGATCGCGCATCGAGAAGCCGAATCGCGAAGTGGTCAAAACGCAGAAGGTCGCGCGAGAACCGCACGACCTTATCTTCCAGCACTTTCAATCTTTCCGCGGCATTCAGTTTTCGAACCGCGTCGGCGTCAAGCGTAAAAAGCTCCGCTCCCGCCCGGTCAATCGCGTCCATCCGAAGTCGGACACGATTCGCCGCGGTTACGTCTCGAATGACGAGCGCGACGAGTTGTTCTTGTTCCGCCCCCGGCGTCGGAACCGGCAAACCCGGGAAGTTCGGCGCCACGAGCGAAACCAGTACCTCGTAATACCGCGATCCATCCGCCGACGTCAGTTCGAGTCGTTGGCTCGGCTCGGCCGTCGGTTTTGAACCGCCGGAAGCGGCCGGTGTCGCCAGGCCGAGTCGCTGATGCTCGATTAGCTCCGACCCGACTTCCTTCGCCGCGACGTTCAGGAGTTCCGCCGTGCGCAGGTCGTATCCGTGAAAAAGTTCGTTTGCCCAAAGCCGCTCGCCGCCGCGCGAAAAGAGCGCCACGCCCTCTCCGATCGCGTTGAGTAGAGAGACGGACCAAGCCGGGCCCTCGGTTCGACCGAGGGTTGCTCCGTTCGATGGCTTGTCCTGCCGCTCACCTGCAACCAACGGACGAACCCCCTGACGCTGATCTCCCGCTCCGGGAGCATGGTCGACGGGACCGACAGTCACTTCGAACGATCCCCGAAGCCGATCCTTCAATCGTGAAGCATCGGCCCCATCGCCGGAGAAGACGACGAGTTTTGGCCGGTCATCGGGCATCCGGGCCAGCAGCCTGTTCGAGAAGTCTTGCGAACACGTTGCGACCGAGTGTAGCGGATGACGCAAATCGCGCCGCCTCAATTCGATCGCGGAAAACAACGCAACCCACCCGCCCCATCTCCAACCCCCGCCCATCCATCCGTACTTCGACGCAATTTCCGCGCCGCCGTCGTTTTTGACGCCGCAGAAACCCCGCCAGCCGAACTTCTCCTGATATCGTCCCTCTCCCGGCTCCCGCTTCAACCGTCCGAGAATGCCGCATTTATGCTCGACGTTCGCGACATCCACAAGTGGTACGGCCCGTTTCACGCTGTGCGGGGTGTTTCATTTGCCGCCAAGCGGGGTGAAGTCGTCGGGCTGCTCGGCCCAAATGGTGCAGGCAAGACAACATCCATTCGGATGATCACGGGTGTCTTCCCGCCCTCCCGCGGCACAATCTCCATCGACGGCCTCTCCATCCGCACCGACCCCGAAGCGTCCCGCCGCCATATCGGGTATCTACCCGAGTCTGCGCCGCTCTACCCCGAGATGAGCGTCATGGGGTACCTGTCGTATCGCGCGAAATTGTTCGGCGTGGCCTCCGCTGATCGCTCGACCGCAATCGAACGCGCGCTCTCGCTCACATCTCTGGAAGAAGTTCGGCGCAAGCGCATCAGCGCGCTCTCGAAGGGCTTTCGTCAGCGTGTCGGCCTTGCCGCGGCAGCCCTGCATCGCCCGGGCCTTCTCGTCCTCGACGAGCCGGCCAACGGCCTCGATCCGACGCAGATCCGGCAGATGCGCGAGACTATCCGCGCGCTTGCGAAAGACTCCTGCGTGCTTCTCAGTTCGCACATCCTGAGCGAAGTCGAACTCACTTGCGATCGCGTCGTCGTGATCGCCGCGGGCCGTGTGCTTGCAGACGGCACCCCGGCGGAACTTCGAGAGCGACACGCACCGGAGAGCGCGATTCTCATCGAGGTTGCGGAATCTGAAGGGACGGCCGCAACAATCGCCGTGCGTTCGACACCCGGCGTCGCCGATGTGGAAAGCGGCAAGGTTGAGAACGGATGGCGGTCGCTTCGAGCTCGCTTGAGGACCACCAAGGAATCGTCCGTGGCCGAACAACTTGCCGCGGTCGCACGGTCGCTGCATGATGTTGGCGTGATCCCCCGCATTCTCGCGCCCGATGCTCCAGGTCTCGAACGTGTTTTCCATTCGCTGCTGGAATCGCCCGACGCGATCGACTCCGAAAGGGCCGCATGAGCGCAACCCTCACGATCGCTAGGCGCGAACTCTCGTCGTATTTCCGGCTGCCGGTCGGCTGGTTCACCATCGCGCTCTTTCTCTTTCTCTGCGGCTGCGTTTTCGGTCTCGTCGTTCTTGCACCCGGTCGCGTTGCGAGTTTGCGGGCGTTCTTCGGCGGCGCGGGATGGATTCTGCTCCCTGTAGTTCCTGCCATCAGCATGCGACTCTTCAGCGAAGAAATGCGCAGCGGCACAATCGAACCACTGATCACTTCTCCCGCCCGCGAGTTCTCGATCGTCCTCGGAAAATTCTTCGGCGCCGCGGCCATGCTCGCGCTGATGCTCCTGCCAACTCTGCTCTACGCCGGCGTGCTCGCTCGCGTTTCTGCTCGCCCGCCGGAACTCGGCCCGCTGATCGCCGGATATCTGAGCCTTCTTCTCCCGGGCATCTTCTATCTCTCGATTGGCACGCTCTGCTCCGCACTCACCAACAACCAGACTCTCGCGTTCCTCGCCACACTTTTTATTCTGCTCGCGCTCATGCTTTCCGCTGCGCTCGGCCCCGCCGTCGCACCGACAATGCTGCAGCCGGCCCTCGCCTGGCTCTCGTTTGATTCGAGAATCCAGGACTTTGCCAAGGGCGTGATCGACTTCCGCCACATCGTCTTCTTCCTTGCCGCGAGCGTACTTCCGATTCTGCTCGCCGGGACAGCGCTCCGCGCCCGGAGACTCGGCTGATGCGACGTCTCTCTTTCTGGCTGTGGACCATCGTCGGCCTCTTCGCCGCGATCGCATCGATTGCGCTCGCCAATGTCGTCGCCGCCCGATTCGCTCCGCGCTTTGATGTCACGGCTTCGGGCGAACACCGCCTCAGCCCGCGTGCGGAAGCTGTTCTGGCGCGCCTTTCCGCACCGGCTCGCCTGATCGTCGCAGCGGATTTCCAGCGCGTGAGCCCGGAAGCCTTCCGCGATTCGAACGACGTTCTGGAACGATTTACCCGCACCGGAAAACTCGAACTCGCTCTCATCGATCTCGGCTCGCCCGCGGGTCAGAAGCAATTCCAGGAAACTCTCGCCGACCTGATCTCTCGCGACCAATCGGAACTGCAGTCGCAGGCCGCCGCTGTTCGGGCCGCAGCGAACTCTGCGTCAGAAGTCGCGGCATGGACGCAGACCGCACTCTCGCGAACGCTTGACGACCTGCGTGCCGCGCTTCCTTCAGGCACTTCCGGACCAATTCAACAAGCCCGCGCCGCGCTCGAACAGCGTGCAGCCGGAGCCCGAATTGCCGGTCGCGATCTCGCGGCTTCCCTTGCCAAAATCGAAGAGCCCCTGAACAACAAGATCGGCGATCTTGAGCTGCCCGCGACCGATCGCGCCAGCGAGACACTGCGTCGTGATATTCGAACCGCCGCGGATCAGATCAGCCAGGTCGTGGGCGAAGTCCGTCGTTTGTCGCGACAGTCCGAACTGGGCGACGCGTTCACTTCCCGCGCAACGATCGCGGCCGACACAATCGCGAAACAGCGGGACCGCCTCTCCGTCATCACCGAATCGCTCGCGCGCCTTCCCCGGCCCGGCGTGCTCCGAGTCGCCTCCGCGCTCCGGCAATCGGCTGCCGCGATCATCGTGCCACCCAGCGGCAATCGCCTCACTGCCATCCCGCTCGATGAGCTCTTTCCTGCACGCGAGATCGTGCTCTCCGCGGGCGCTCGCGCGGACAATCGCCGCCGCGTCGAAGAGTTCCTCACTGCCTCGCTCGCATCAACCCTGCTCGAAAAGCCCCCCATCGCCGTCTTTGTTCACGCAGAGGAACGTCCGTATGTGATCGATGCTCCGTTCCTTGAACATCTCCGAGATGGTCTCTTGATGAAGGGGATCGACATCACCGAATGGTCGGTCCTGCTCGAGCCGGAACCTTCCGGCCTTACTCGCATTGATCCGTCCCGGTCGCGCCCGGCGGTTTTCATCATCCTGCCTCCCGATTCAACGACGGCGGCGCGCTCGGGTGAACAGCGTGGCGGCATAGAACGCTCGCAGCGGCTTGGAGCGGCCGTCGACAAGCTCGCGGCAGATCATCAAAACATTCTGCTCAGCCTGAATCCTTCGATTCAACGCACCTATGGCGATGCCGATCCGTTCCTGCCCGTACTCCAGCGCTTCGGGCTCGAAAGTGCTGCGGGCAAGCCGATTTTCACCGAGCGCTTCGATCAGGGACGGCGCGAAGTTGAGACCGATCGAACTGTCATCGCCGGCAGCGCGGGCGATGCGGCTCAAACAGCAACGAATCCAGTCTTCGGCGCCATCCGGGGCTTGCCGACCTACTTGCCTTGGCCCATCGGACTCAAACCCGCGCAAACCTCTGCCACATCCGCAACTCCACTGCTGCAAATCCCCGGCGATGAGAGCGCATGGGGCGAATCAAGTTGGCTTCTGATCTGGCAGACACCCCGCGCCCAGCGGTCCGCACTTGCCGGTTCCCCCAAATTTGATTCCGGCAAGGATGATCGTGGCCCTTGGTCTGTTGCGATCGCGTCTGAAATACCAGCCTCGCCAACGTCGCCCGCACAGCGCATGCTCGCGGTCGGGTCCAGCGGCTGGTTCTTCGATTCCCTCACGCAGCCGGGCGTGCAGGTCGATGGACGCGTCGTCTCACCCTTCCCAGGCAACCAGGAACTCTTCGACTCAGCGCTGTACTGGCTGGCGTTCGCCGACGAGTTGATCGCTCAAAGTCCGCAGGCCAGTTCCATTCCGCTCATCGGCAGCATCGACCCCGCGCGCCTTCTCTGGCTCCGCCTCATCATTATCCTCGGCCTCCCGCTTTGCGTGCTCGCCCTCGGTGTGGTTCACCGCGCGGTCTTCGGTTGAAGTCGCATTCGATGCCCCACTCTTTGTGCCGCGCGTAAAAAGCAAATGCAATCCGCAGCGCGAGCAGACCCAATCCCGATGCCCGTGCGGTTTGGTTTCACCGCCGCAGGATGAACACGGCAGCGAATCGCCCGCCGAAAAAGCGTGACGAGTACCGCACTCGGGACAGACGAGCAGCTCGTTTTCCGGTTCAAGCCCGATGAGACTGTAACCGCACTTGCGGCACGCGCTCTCCCGCCTCACCGGCAAGCACGAGATGTACGCGCCCACCACGCCGACGATGACTCCGAATGGCGCCATCAAGATCATGAACGAATCTGTGCGGTCGTTCCCGAGCAGCGCGCCCACCCAGATGTAAAATCTCGCGACGAACCACACGCCGAGCACGCCAAGCCCAACCGCTGCAAATCCGAGCCATCGCCGGCGCCACGCAAGCGCGGCCCACCAGACAATCCCGGCATATGCCACAAAAAGCATCACGGAAGCGCTTCCTTGACCAAGGCACGCGTTCGAACCGCAAAATGCTACGTCGACGGCTGCGTTTCGGATTCAGTTCATTCTCAGGGCCGGATCACCGACCGGCCTTGAAGAACGTCCGAAGCGACTCGTAGATGTCGTCGCGACCGTTCACTTTGCTTGTAATCAACCGGGGCCCGAGCTCGTCTGCCGCCCCTTCTTTGAAAGCCTCGTTCAGCACATTGATGAAGCTTCCACTGCCGTAAGCGCTTGTCACTTGGCAGTATCCGAACATGTTGCAGATCGGGAGCAACTGCTCCTCGAGAATCTTCACGCACAGCCGGTTGTCCGCATCGCTGCTGTTGTCACCGTCGGAGAAGTGGAACAGGTATGTGTTCCAGTCGTTCGGGTCGTAATGCGTGTCGATCAGTTCCTTGCACGCATTGAATGCGCTGCTGATCCGTGTGCCCCCGTCCTCACGCACGCTGAAGAACGTCTTGCGGTCCACTTCCTGCGCACGCACATCGTGCACGATGAACCGGCTCTCGACACCCTCGTAATTGCGGCGCAGCCATGTATCGATCCAGAACGCCTCGAGCCGCACCAGTTCCTTCTGCTCATCACCCATCGAGCCCGACACGTCCATCATGTACACGATGAGCGCGTTGCTCTGCGGCTTTTTGATTTCGTTCCAGCTCCGAAATCGCAGGTCGTTGCGAATTGGAACGATGATCGGATTGGTCGCGTCATACGTTCCAAGCGAAATCTGCCGCTTGAGCGCTTCGCGATAAGTCCGCTTAAAGTGCCGCAGCGCCGCCGGGCCGATCGGACGAATCCCAGAATATTTATCACGAATCGTCGTGATCCGATGCTCGCCCCGCGGTTTAATCCGCGGCAGTTTCAATTCTTCAGCAAGGATGTCGGCGAGTTCCTCCATCGAGACGTCAACCTCGAGGATGTGCTTGCCTTCCTGATCGCCGCCCTGCCCGTCCTTGCCGCCGACCGACTGACCTTCTTTCCCCTCACCCATGCCGACGCCGCCGGAGTTGTCGCCGTATCGAAACGTCGGGATGTCAATATCGTGGACGGGAATCGAGACGAAGCGCTTGCCCTCGCGCCCGATCAGTTCGCCCCGGGAAAGGAACTTCCGCAGGTCGCGCCGGATCTTGCCCTGCACGATCTGCCGGAAGCGCTGATGGTCTTGTTCAATCTTGCTGACCATTCCCCAACGGCCTCCCCCCAACGCAGCTTCCTGCTCGAGTCGGGCGCAGCCATGCGCCGTCCGACTCCATGCGCCGATTCGGACCCATCGGATGCACCCGCAGCGTTTCTACGTTGGCGCACCGACAATAGATCATCGGTCGAAAGCGGTTTCAGCTTCGAACGGCCTCAACGGCCTCCACGCTTTGGGAGGCACGGACCCTCCCAAACCGCCTGGTCAGCCACCAAAGGCTTAGAAGGCCCACTGGAACGGCTACGACGACTTCACACGCCCGATTCAGCAATTCCGCCGAGACGCCGTAGGCGACGGGCATCGCCGTGTCCTTGCCGTACCACTCCGGCAAACTCCGCGCGGCGAGCCCCACCATCCATTCTCGGACTCCAAGACCGTTTCCCGCGAAGGGAATGAGCGAGGCGAATTGGCTGACCCCGGCGATCGCCGAAGTCGTGCTCACACCCTGCGGACGGCCCGCGACCCAGAAGAGCAGCCAGTACCTTCCGCTCCACACCAGCGAATCCGCGTAGCGAAATGCGAAGGCGGCGCTGTAACGCCAGCCGTTCGCTGTGATCCCTTTGCGTGGGAGCGCAAGCCCGAGCAGCGAGAGGATCATCGGTGAGGCGATGAATGCTCCGCGTTCCCACTCGATCCACGAGCGCTCCGCCGCGATCGAGGCAAGCGCCACCTGCGTTACGAAACAACCAAGACCGACGAAGATTGATTGGATGACAACGACAAGCGACCAGCGATAGTCGATGCCGTTCACGTGTTTGTGATACGCGACTCGGCCCGCGACCCCGGGCTTCAACGGCAGGTAATTCAGCAACCAGGCACCCCCGAGCAGCGCCATCATTTCCAGGCAGCCTACCCTTCCGAATCGGAGCGTCAGCATCCAGAAACTCATCGAAGCGAGCGAAATGCAAACCAGAGGCAGCAGCACCAGCGCGACCAGAGCGCCAGGATGTTCCGCGGCACCCGAGAACGCCCGCAACCCATCGGACGAGCCGATCCACGCCGCGTAGATCGCGGACGCGAATAAGCCGGCCCCCACAAGGTACAGCACAAAGCGAACCGCAGGGTTGGCGAACAACGTTCGCAAGCCTCGCGAGCCGTGTGACCTGCCGGTCACTTCTTCCCTCCTGCGCCCTCCTTGGCGGCAGGTGCAGTCTTCGTTGCAGGTGCGGGCGCAGCCGGAGCGGCCTTGGGTTCGGGCGGGGCCTCCGGACGGATTGGATCGAGCGCCTCGTCGATGTTGGAGCCAAGCGTCGCGTAGCACGTTGCGAGATCCGCGAGGCGCTCTGATTGCAGCTTGGCCACCAGCTTGACGCGTTCATCGCTGGATTCCATCGCCGCTTTCAGTGCAGGCGAATCGGAAGTGGAACAGCGTGTCAGTAGCGCGATCGGCAGTACCGCCGGATCCTTCTCTTCGAGCACGGCCGCGTCGAATTCCGCGAACTCTGGAGATTGCTTTGCCGTGGGAACAATCGCCGCGAGCGCCGCGCGGGCGTTGGGCGAAAGCGTCGGGTAGCGTTTCGCGAGCGCCTGCGCCATTGTCTGCTTGTCGACCGGCGTGATCTTGCGCGCGTTGAACGCCTCACCAAGAACCAATGTTCGAGCGGCAGCGCCCAATCGAACCACGGCGCCTTCTCCCGCACTACCTGCTTCGGCTGCAAAGTCGGCCGCGCCGAGCGTCGACTCGCGGAGCGTCGTGCGAACGATGATCGGCAAATCCGACTGCACGCAGCCCGGGCCCGGATCGATCAACCCGCGCGGACCGGTGACAAAGCCCTGCACCACGCGGTATTTCGCTCGAACCACCTGCGACGCGACATCTTCGCAGAACCAGCCGGCGAATCCGGCATCCGCCCAGACGATTGCATCCAACGTTTCGCCCGGCAAGAGACGCAATCGCCGATCGAGATCGATGACCTCCGGCTTGGAGAATCGGCGAGCATCGGTTTCTTTCAAATCAAGATTGGGAGCGAAGAGGAACCGGCTGTTCAACGGACGATTGGAACCGAGCCCCATCGGAACCGCGCCGAGATTGCGGATACTGAGCTTCACCAGCATCGGCGAGAGAGGTTCCTGCGTCGTCGAGAGGGGCTCCGCGCTCACGCCGACAAACGTCCGGGGCTGATCGACGATGTCCTCGATCCAGCGGGGCACCGCCGCGGCAAGCTTTTCAAGCTCCTGCGTTTTGGCAAAGAGCGATTCGCGTTTCGTCGACATCTTCTCGAACAGCGATGACGCGAGTGCGCCCTGAACGGTCAGGGGCGCGTTGCGGATGATGTCTCGATACGAGGCCCCGGCTTCGGCCTTTTTGCCGAGCGCATCGAGTGCGCGGGCTTTGGCAAGTTCGCCATACAAGGTTGCGTCGGTGATTTCCGGGCTTTCGCTGCCGTTGTTGATCCCCAAGCCGTTCAGACCCGCGAGCGCTTCCTCCGCCTTGCCCTCCTGCAGTTTCATCAACGCCGCGATAATCGCGGGCCTCGTGTCGCTTGCGGGCAGGGGCGGATCGAGATCCTGCAGCCCCGCTTCGACCTGCTTCAGTTGCACGCCCGTCATCGCACGCAACAACGCGAGATCGACCTTTGCATCGCGCGCGATCCGCATCGCGTCTGCCTTCGCGATCTCTTTCGGACGCTTCTCATCGTCCGGAGATTCCTTGATCATCTTCGCAACAGTCAGGTCAAGGTCGGCCAGAGAGGTCTCCACCGCATCGGTATTCCCTTCCGCAAACGAGGCGAGCGCCCGCATCTGTTCCGCAACGCGGGGAAGCCGGAGCGAAAGCGGATCGATGATTTCCTCACCCGGCACGTTTTGGATCTTCTGCCGATCGGCAATCTGACGGGCGTTATGGCGCTCCGTATTCAGCGATTTTTCAAGGTCTTCCCGCACGGCCTTGGGCCCGGTGACCTGCCAGGCGAGGATGAGCTGCTGTACTTCCTGTTCGCCGTCGATTTTTCCGCCCGCCACGGCCTGAATCTTCTGACCGATTCGGAACATCCGATTCGCGCCGACAAACGCGCCATTGCTCGCCAGTTCCTCGGTCATCTGCATGTAGATGCCCGGATCGAGAGGATCGCTGTACAGCAGGTTGCTCAGCAACTCAAATCTGCCGACCGGATCGTTCACAGAGGCTGAAAAGAAAGTCTCCGCGACCAGCGCAGCTTCCTTGTTGGTCGGATCGAGCGCTGTCGCCTGCTTCAGTTTCGCTGCGAACTTATCGTCGTTGCTCCGCTCGCGATAGAGCAGCGCCGCATCGAGCGCGAGACGGCTGCGGATCGACGGATCAATCGCCTTTCCGTCGGGCCCCAGAAATCGCTCGTACGCAGCAAGTCGCGACTCGACCGTCTGCAACCGCCCGATGCTCGAGGAGACCAGCCGGAGCTGAGCAACGGTGTCTTTGGGATCCAGCTTGAGCAGCACCTTGGTTGCCGCGATCGCAGCTTCCTCATCGCCCGCGTTCCACTGACTCTCGATCTTTCGCCGAACCAGGTCCGCGTCGTCGGGGCGAATGTTGCCCGCGAGTTCAAGCAGCACCGACGCGAGCTTGTAGTCGCGGACGTTCGGATTTCCGGCCAGTCGCAGATCCATCATGGCCAGGCGCTCGAGCGACCTTGCCGCGAAGTCATCCACGGTCCACGCCGGCACGACATTCCCTGAAGCGTTCGCGCTCGTCGTGAGCGCGGGCGAAGCTGGCGCAGACGGCTTGGCAGGCTGAGCGAGCGCCGGCGCCGCAAAGCCCGTTGCACAGACCAGCAACCACGCGCTCAATCGCGTCGCATCAGCCTTGGAGAATGTTCCGCGACGGTTCAACTGCTTCAGCAAGCTTTCGCCTCCATGCCTCGTTCGTTCACAGGGCCAGCCCGGTTCGCCCGTTCTGGCTTACCAGAGCCCCCGCACGAACCCAGCGACCGAAATCAACAGCCCGACAAAGACGCCCCCTTCGGCCAGGGCCACCAATCGCCGGTCCGCGTAGGGAAACCATCGGTCCGCGACCGCCGCCATAAACACGAACTGGCCTGCACAGAGGGCCGCAAGCCCAAGCCAGAATCCGTGTGTTCGGATCCACACCCCGGTTACCGGTCCGCCAAGCGCGGCAAGGCCTGCGATCGCGAGGAGCGCGGACCAGACCGTGAACAGGATTGTGCGGACCAATAGAACTGCCGCGGGCGAGGCCATCCTTGACTCTCCAAGACGCCACCGACCACGGTGACGAGTCGGCAGCTTATCCGAGCGCCATCGTCATCAGGAACTCGGCGTTGGTTTTCACCTTCTTGAGGCGTCCCTTCAGCAGTTCCATGGCCTCGACGACGTTCATGTCGCTGAGGACCTTGCGCAGGCGGTGGACCAGTTCGAGTTCCTTCTGATCGAGCAGCAGTTCTTCGCGGCGCGTGCCCGACGCGGCAACATCGATCGCCGGCCAGATGCGCTTCTCGACCAGCTTGCGATCCAGATGCAGTTCGCTGTTGCCCGTGCCCTTGAACTCTTCGAAGATCACCTCGTCCATCTTGGAACCGGTGTCCACCAGCGCCGTGCCGATGATCGTCAGCGATCCGCCCCGCTCAATGTAGCGGGCAGCGCCGAAGAACTTCTTGGGACGCTGCAGCGCGTTGCTGTCAAGGCCGCCCGACATGATCTTGCCCGAGTGGGGCATTTCCGCGTTGTAGGCTCGTGCCATACGCGTGATCGAGTCGAGCAGAATGACCACATCCTCGCCGAACTCCACCATGCGCTTGGCCTTCTCAATGACCATTTCGCAGACCTGCACGTGCCGATGGCTCTGCTCGTCGAATGTGCTCGCCACCACCTCGACGTTCTTGGCCGAGCAGTGACGCTTGAAGTCGGTCACTTCTTCCGGCCGCTCGTCCACCAGCAGAACGATGATCCGCACGTCCGGGTAGTTCCGGGTGATCGCCTTGGTCATCTTCTGCATCAGCACGGTCTTGCCCGTGCGGGGCGGCGCGACGATCAGTGCACGCTGGCCCTTGCCGACCGGCGAGACCAGATCCATCACTCGGCACTCGATCTCGTCGGGAGTGGTCTCCAGCACGTACCGCTTCTCGGGGTGCAGCGGAGTCAGATCCTCGAAGTTCACGATGTTCGCGATCGCCTTCGGATCCTTGCCGTTCACGGTGTCCACTCGCAGCAGCGCGAAGTAACGTTCGCTCTCCTTGGGCGGACGGACCATGCCGCGAACGGTCATGCCCCGGCGCAATCCAAGGCGGCGCACCACGCCCGGACTGACATAAATGTCATCCGGACCGGGCAGATAGCTCTGCTCCGGGCTGCGCAGGAATCCGAACCCGTCGGGCATGATCTCCAGCGTGCCCTCGCCGAACATCAGACCCTGCTTGGCCGCCCGGGCCTTCAGGATCTTGAAGATGATGTCCTGCTTGGTGAGCTGATGGAAGTCGGTCAGACCTTCCTTTTCGGCGATCCCGAACAGCGCATCGATTTCCTTGAGCTGCAGTTCGTTGATGCTGATCGCGTTCTTGAGCGCGGACGGATCCGCGCTCTTGGCGATCCGCTCCAGCTCAATACCCTCGCGTTCAAGTTCCTCATCGCTGGGCAACTCGCCCAGATTCATTCTTGAATACCCACCACCGCCGCCCCCACCGCTCGGCGGGCCGTAGCTGCTTCCGCCGCTCGGACCGCTCGACTGGAATCCGCCGCCAGATCCGCCCGGCCCGCCAAACCCCATTCCGCCGCGACGCTTCTTGCGTTTACGACGACCGCCGCGGTCGTTCCAGCCACCGCCGCCGCTGTTCGGATAGCCTCCACCGCCTCCGTAATTGGGATTCGGATAGTTGCCTCGGTCGCCCTGAGGTTGTCCGCCTTGCGTAGGACCGCCTGAGGGACCACCGGACTGGGTGCCGGACGAGGAGCCGCCGTTCGTCCCACTTGGGCCGCTGGAAGGGCCTCCCTGTGACGGGCCGCCAATCGGTCCGCTGCTCGATTGCTGCGAACCACCGGAATTGCCACCGCTGGAGCTGGCGAACGACGAACTTCCCGAATGACTTCCAGAGGAAGGTGCCGAGCTTTGACTAGATCCATGAGATGATCCGTGACTGCTCGAAGGACCAGCAGCCGGAGACTGGCTCGATGTCGGTGCTCTGGGAGCCGGGGGTGGGACATCTTCGTAGCGGGGTGTGACAGGGCGATCGCTGCGCGGAGCGGGGCGTTCGACGGCAGGTGCACGCTCGACGGGTGCCTCGGGCTTTGAATCAGCGACGGCGGCTGCGCCCTTCTTGCTGTCTCGGCGCGGACCGACGGGACGGAACTTGGAGCCGGAACGTTCGGTCTTCGCGTCGGACTTTGAGGAATCGCCTGATGACTTCGCCATGAATCTGCAAACTCCAAATATTGTCCTGGGCGCGCCCTGAGATGGGTGCTAAGGACATGCAAGATGTGACTGGAGAGCGCTCGTTGGAAGAGCGAAAGCGAACCGACGCGTGAGGAAAATCCGCGTCGTAGGGAGGGGGCCGGCCGCCGTCACTTTCGTATCGCTCAGTTCGGCGTGCGTTCAAAACGCATACCGCAAGCCATAGAGCGAAACAACTTGAAAGCGGGAGGAATACCCGGTCAGAAGCGCAGGTCCAAAACCCGCGTCACCGGTCCGTTGAGTATAGCCAAGCATTTCGGAGGGTGGCAAGCAAGGCATGCGGCAGCTAGGAATGGATGGATTTTCCGGCCTGTTTGGATTCGACTTCCCGCATCAATTCTTCGACGCGTGCGCCCAGCGAAGCCATGTCGCCGTTGTTTTCAATGACAATCGAACTTCGAGCCCGCTTTTCGCTCAGGGGCATCTGTGCCGCCTCGCGGCGGGTGAGTTCCGCATCGTCCCAGCCTCGGGCGCGAACGCGCTCAAGCCGCAGCTCGCGCGGAGCATCGACAAAAACCACGGCGTCGCACTCCTTGTCTACGCCGGCTTCGATGAGCAAGGGTGCGTCGATGACGATGATGCGGACGCCCCGTGCCGCGGCGGCCTCGATGTCGATTCGGCGGCCTTGATGGAGTTTCGGGTGGACAAATTCCTCAAGCCGGCGACGCTGAGCTGCATCGGAGAAAATGATGTCCGCAACCCGTTTTCGATCGACCTTGCCGCCTTGCAGGATGTCGGGCCCCCACCACGAGACGAGCGCCTCGCGAGCTTCCGGGGTTTCGAGCACGGCCTTCGCGCGGGTGTCCGAATCGAGAATGAGAGCGCCACGAGATTCGAGTTCGCGGGCGACTGCCGATTTGCCGGCGCCGATTCCGCCAACGAGGCCGAGGACAATCGGACGAGCTTTTTGAAGCTGCGGATTTGGAGTGTTGCGTATCGGATCACCGAGGCCGGAAGCTGGCTCAGCTCCTCGCTCGGTCGCGTCGAGTTCGTGCCGAACTTTGTCGAGCACGCCTTCGGGATCGTCGATCATGCGCCAGACAATCTCGACGCTGCCGGTTCCGGCGGAGGCGATTCCGATCGTGCCGATGCCGGCGAGACGCTCGAGGAGCGATTTAGAAACAAATGTGTTTTGCACGCGCGCGAGCGGGATCTCTGCGCCGAAGCGGGAGAAGACGCCTTCTGTCGCGCGGACGCGGAGGGTGGTCAATTCGTAGCGTGCGCAGGCGTTCCAGATTGCTTGCCACAACACACGAACGACGAGCAGACTCAGCAGAGCGGCCATTCCGAGAGTGCGTTCACGTGAAGGTGGAACGAACCACCAGAGAAGCAGGAAGCCCACGCCGAAGATGATGATCGATCGCAGCGGGCGCAGAACGATGGATGCGGCAGACGGCCGGAACGAAAGAATCGTGCGCTCGGCGGAGTTGGAGGAAGGTGTCGTCATCCGGTCGCGAACGGGTTGCATGCGCCCGCACCGATCCTCTATCGGCCGATGGCTTCCTGCTTGAGAACGCCGATGTACGGCAGGTTTCGATAAAAGCCGTCGTAATCGAGGCCGTAACCAACCACGAATTCGTTCGGGATGTCGAAGCCGACGTAGTGAGCCGTCACTTCGCGCTTTCGGACTTCCGGCGGTTTCTTCAGGAGTACGCAGATCCGGATGCTCGCCGGCTTCTGCGTGCGGACAAGTTCGTCAATCAGGCCGAGAGTCTGCCCGCTGTCGAGGATGTCATCCACGATAACGACGTGCTTGCCCGCGAGATCCTTCGGAAGTTCACCCGCGAGCTTCGCGCCCTTGCTTTCCACGCTCGTCCCCGGATAGCTCGAAACCGCAACAACGCGCAGACTCAGTTTGATGGAGAGTTCACGGATGAGGTCGGCCGTGAAGACGAGGGCGCCGGTGAGGATCGGAACAAAGATGATGCGGTCGTGCCCATCCGGGTCGTTCTCGCGCTGGAGTTCGTCTTGCAGGTCCTTGGCCAGTGCGCGGCCAAGGTCATGCACACGGAGCGCGATCTGGGCGCGATCGATCAAGATGCTTTCGACATCGGCAACCATGGGGAGAAGGTATCACACTCCCAGCAGCCAACCCTCTACGAGCGGGGATTCGGAGCGTCGACGTCCCGGGTTCATCCGTCGACAAACGGGTCAGTGGCTGCCGCATCCATGCGGTTTGCCGCAGGCGCAGCCCCCACCCCCACCGCCAACCGATCCAAGAGAGACCGACCGGCCCTCAGCGCCCTTCGCGGCGAAAGTCGAAAACTTACGGGTGAAGTGACGCCCCTTGCCTTCCGGATCGGTAACCGGCTTGTCGGCGTCGGACATAGGGCGCATCAGTTCGATGACGGTTCCGTCGGTCTGGCAGTGGTATTCGTACAGGGGCATTGGTGAATCCCTTCATTCTCTACTACATTCATACGCTGGATCTCTACGCTCGATCTTTCAGCTAGGACCGCTCATGCCCAAATGCCCGTCATGCTCTCTTGAAGCGCCCGCTGCCGCGAAGTTCTGTCCATCCTGCGGCGGGTCGATGGTTCCCGGTGCGAGCCAGAAATCGCTCAGCGATGACCATCAGGACATGCTGCAGACCGCGGTGTCGATGCCTCCGTTGTCGCCCGCGACGCATCGACCGGCGGGAGAATCCGTTCCGACGAGGCCGGCGAACGCGACCCTGCCACCGACAATGGTCTCCGGACAGGGCGCATCGATGCCGCCGAATGCAGGAATGGGTGTGGGTTCGGCTCCTTCGATGATGAGTCCGGGACAGTCGAACACCATGCGAGGGGCGATTCCGCCTCGCGATGAGAGGATGGAAGCGACGATTCCGAGCCCGAGTCACGGGTCCGCGCCGGCAGGCTCGAGCACTCCGATGGCGGATGTATCTGCGATTCCGATGCCTGTTTCCGAAATCGCCGCTTCGCCGATCGGTGTTGCAGGGGGCGGAGGGGGCGCGGTTCGCGCAGTGTCAGGAACGTCGATCTTCGCGGGTGCTGAACTTGGGCGGTTTGTTCCGGGCACGGTGTTTGGTCAGCGGTATCGGATCATCGGTCGGCTGGGTAAGGGCGGCATGGGCGATGTCTACCGAGCGGACGACATCAAGCTCGGTCAGCCTTGTGCGATGAAGTTCTTGCCGGAGCAGCTCGGTCAAGATCGCGCGGCGTTGATTCGCTTGTTCAACGAAGTGAAGATCGCGCGAGCGGTGAGCCATCCGAATGTCTGCCGCGTGTATGACTTGGGCGAAGAGGGCGCACAGCACTTCATCTCGATGGAGTACGTGGACGGTGAAGACCTTTCGAGTCTGCTGCGCCGAATCGGGCGGCTGCCTGGTGACAAGGCTCTGCAAATCGCGCGGCAGTTGGCAGCGGGACTTGCCGCTGCACATGAAAAGGGTGTGCTGCACCGCGACCTCAAGCCTGCAAACGTCATGGTGGATGGACGCGGTCACGTCCGCATCATGGACTTCGGTCTTGCGGGACTCGCTGAAGAACTCAAGGGTGATACAGGTCGCGCCGGGACACCGGCATACATGGCCCCTGAACAGCTTGCCGGGCGGGGCGTGACTGCGAAGAGTGACGTTTACGCAATCGGCCTGCTTTTCTACGAGATCTTCAGCGGCAAACCGGTCTTCCGTCCCGAGTCGATGCAGGATCTGGCGCGCCTGCACAAGCAGCCGATCGCGACGCTTTCTTCGCTCGTTCCGGATGTCGATCCGGGCGTCGAGAAGGTGATCATGAAGTGCCTCGAGCGCGATCCGGATCTGCGTCCGGCTTCCGCGCTCACGGTCGCGAATCTGCTCGGTGGTGACGCCCTCACTGCAGCGCTCGCAGCGGGCGAAACGCCGAGTCCCGAACTGGTCGCGGCGTCGGGCTCGCGCGGCGCGCTCACGCCTGCGATTGCGGCTGCGCTTTTGCTTTCGTGTATTCTTGCGGTCTTCGGTGCCGCCTCGCTGAACTCCAAGGTAAAACTATTCGCGACGCAGAAGATGGATTACGCGCCGATGACGCTCGCGGACAAGGCTCGCGATGCGCTGAAGCAGCTCGGACACAACAACCGGGGCGTGGACAGCGCTTTCGGAATCGAGGAAGTACGCGTCGACGTGCAAGAGGGTCAACCGGCGGTCGCTCCGAAGATGCGGTTCTGGTATCGCGAGAGTGATCGACCGTTCCCGCCGGGTGCGGGCGGACGCATCAGCCGGCTTGATCCACCTCCCGCGGCATCGGGCGAACGAAACGTGCTGATGGACCTGCGCGGAAACGTGATCGAGGCGACGGCGCCGGTGGCGTCGGGAACGCTTGTCTCAGCGCCTTCGGCGGCAGCCGCATTACCGGAGCCCGAACTGGTTCGCATCGTGAAACTCACGGACGCTGCTCCAGACAAACTTCGCGCGCTTGACGCAGCCGACTTTGCTCCGGCTTCGTTTTCAACCGGCCGATTCTCGTTCGAGGGCCAGCGGGCAACGACCGTCAAGAACGCGGCGATGTCGCCGGTGCGAGTCGACGTCGCGACGGTTGGCAATGCGGTGACGTATCTCTCGGTGCGCGACGGAAAGTCACCTCTGACCGCGCCGGAAACAAAGAACTCACAGTCGTCCAGCGATTCGAACTGGGTTGTCGCGGCAACCGTCGGGCTTGCTCTCTTCGCCGTCCATGGGGTTCTCATCTGGATGGCGGTGTGGAGTCTGCGTCAGGGCAAGGCAGATCGCAAAGGTGCGACGAGGCTCGCCATCGCCACATTTGCGTTGCAATCACTGGTGTGGCTCTGCCGCGCTCACTTCTCGAGTGATCCCGAAACGGTGCCGGACACCGTGATTCCTGCACTTTCGTTCGCAGCCTGGCTCGCGGCGATTGTGTGGATGATGTATGTGGGCCTGGAGCCGATCATCCGCAAACGCTGGCCGCTCAGTTTGATTGGCTGGAGCCGGTTGCTTGCGGGGCAATGGCGTGATCCGCGCGTCGGTCGCGATCTCCTGATGGGCACACTGGCCGGCACCGTGTGGGTACTCGCAGTGCAGGGATTGGCTCTCTGGCAGAATCGTACTGGCGGAAATGCGAATCTCGCGATAAACGAACTCACATTGCTCGGGCCTTTGCCGGCATTGTCGGTGGTTTTCTCGGCGCTGGTCGGAGCGATTCTGCTGACGCTGTCGCTGACGTTTCTTTGCACGCTTCCCCGGTTTGTGCTGGGGAATCATGCCGCGGCAAGCGCGGCGGTGTTTGGACTGCTCGCTGTGTTTTTCGCGGCCGCAATGATGCAGCAGACCGGGAGCGTGGGGTCGCCCGTTGTCGCGATTGCCGGACTGCTCGCCGGCGCAATCGCGGGGCTTGTGCTCACGCGCCTTGGACTGCTGACGCTGCTTTCCTCGTTCTTCGTGGCGGGCGTACTCGGGAGTTTCCCGCTGTCGCTCTCGGGCGGATGGACGATCGCGGCGTCGCTCTCCGCGATTTCGATCGCCATGATCGTTGCGATGTATGGCGCGTATGCGAGCCTGGGCATGCACTTGCCCAAGGCGCGAGCGATTTAGGCAGAAGGGTCCGAAGAATCCCGCTCAGAACGCAAAGACCGTGTCAAGCAGCCGCGGGATCCAGCCCTTGGTGGTGGAATCCTTCACATCACCATCATTCTTCATGCTGACGATGAGATCGGCGAGCTGACTGGAGAGCACGGTGTTGCTCGTGGTCACATCCATCGTGCGGACGTTGCCGGTGAGGACGATCGTTGTGACTTCATTGTCCTTGGTCACGGTCTTCTTGGCTTCGAGCACGAGCACGCCATTGGGCTTCACATCGATGATGGTCGCAGTGATTTTTGCGGCGAGCTTGTCAGCGCGGTCGTAGCTGCCCTGGGCCTTCCACTTCGGATTGGCGTTCAGATCAACCTGCGCAATCGGGCTGCGGGGCGAAGTCTGCAGCCGCAGGCCGTAGAGCTGCGTCATATCGATGAAGTGCTCGAGCGACGCGTTGAAGTTGAGCTTCTTTTCCTGGTCGGCGTCGGCCGTTGTCGTCGTGGTGCTCTGCTCATCGATAAGGATCGTGATCAGATCGTTCTTGACGTAGCTCTTGGGCTTGGGCGCTGTGACGTAAAACAGGCTGAAATCCTGGAGCGGCTGCTGGTTCACCTGCTTCGAGGCGTCGGAGTTTGCGGGTGATGCCGCGGCGTAGGTCGTGGCGCTTGCCGATCCCTGCGCGTTGGGAGGTGTCTGCTGGATGGGCTGCTCATCGCGCAGGAGGCTCTGCGCGTTCGCACCGGCGGCGAGGTACGTCGACATTCCGATCCACAGCAGTGCGCTACGCATGGGTCACCTCTTCAAATCGTTACGGAACGTCAACCGGCATGAACTTCATCTTGCGAACGGGCTTCTTGGGGTCATTGGTCGCGGCCTCAACCACCATCGTTCCGTCGGGCCTCGTCGTTACACGCTGAACCGTGGTGTTGCCGACGGTCGCGAGTTCCGGAGCTCGTTGAATGTTTGCTCTGAACTTTGGACCGTTGGACGCTGACTTCGCGGTCGATCTCGTCGCTTCAGCAGGTGCGGGCTCGGCCTCGGCAACCGGCTTGTTCTCATACACCTGATCGTCACCGCCTTCGGCGTTGATCACGGCCTGGCCTTGAGCGACGACACGGGCGGTCACGCGGCTTTTGGCATTCCGAAGCGGGGTGAATTCGATGACCTCGTTCTCGCGGCCGTTGGCCATTGCGCGGGCCTTGGTGTTCATGACGATCGAGCCGGCGAGGCAGGCGACGTTCACGATGTCTCCCCGCTTCACCAGGATCGCGGCTTCGACGTCGCCCTCGAGAAAGAGATCGCCGGGCTGAATGCGGTTCTTGATGATGCTGCCGACGACTGCACTCTCGATCGCGAGGCGCTCGCCGGGAATCGTCCATCGACTTTCGCTGAAGACGACGTCGTTGGTAACGAGATCGCCCCGGTGGAGCGCGCGGGTCGCCCCCACCACACTCAGTTTCTGTTCCACCCGCACCTTCGCGGTGCCGGCGGCAATCACTTTCTCGCCCTCGAACACCCGCACCACCACCGGCACTATTGCACCGAGTCCGGTGGGCTGGATATCGAGTGTGCGTCCGGGCGACGGGGTGTCGAGCAGGGCGTTGTCGGCGTCCGCGAACGCGATGCGCACATCGGTAGGCTGGGCCTTGAGCAAACTGACCAGTCGAGTGCCGATCGCCGTGCGAAGAGATTCATCGTGCATGTCCGAAACGACATGCCAGGTGGGGCCCGCGGGCAGCTTCGGAACCGGTAACGGTGCTGGCGCGGGGGTGAGATCCGCGACGGGAGTTTCTTTCTTCTCCGAGATGAGGCGAAGCGAGCAGGAATCGCCACTGAGCGCAATCTTGCCCCAGCGGATGTCTGCCTTGGTTTCGTTCAGCGCGTTTCGAATGTCTTCGATCGAAAGGTCGACTTGAGCGACTTTTCCGTCCTTCGTGCGTTCGAACACGATCAGGTCGCCCAGAGCTTCGGCGTCGGAGCCGTCGAGCGTCGCGACGTCGCGAAGCGCTACCGGGGCAGTTGCCCGCGCCGAAGAGCGCAGCAAGATCGTGTCGGCACGCAGAGAGTGCGCTGTCGCGCTCGCGAGCATTACCACAAACCCGATCATGACGACGCCTCGAATCATCTGGTCTCCGAATCAACTTCCAGCCAAGGGGTTTACCGACGCAGCTGCGACACCGAGCGGAGCGCGTCGTCCGCGGCACGGATGACCTGGCTGTTGAACTCGAACGCTCGCTGCGTGCGAATCAGGTCGATCATCTCGCGTGTCGGGTCGACGTTCGAGTTTTCGAGCATGCCCTGCATGATCTGCCCCCGCTGATCGGTGCCGGGCTCGCCGGTAACGGGCGGGCCGGATCCATTGGTTTCGGTGTAGAGGTTTTCACCGATCTGGAGCAGGCCGCCGGGATTCGGGAAGGTCGCAAGCTGAATCTGGCCCTGCAGCTGAGGCTGGGCCGTGCCGGCAATCGTCGCGTAGACGCGCCCCGAATTGTCGATGGAAATCGCGGTCGCGTTGGGATCGATAGTGATAATCGGCTCAAGTCTGCGGCCCTGGTCGTTGGCCATGACGATTTCGCGATCGGCATTGAGCGCAAAGTTGCCGGCTCGCGTGTACGCCGTGTTGCCCAGGCTCGGCTCGACCTGCACCTGGAAGAAGCCGAATCCATCAATCTGCATGTCGAGCGGGCGACCAGTTTGGAGAGGCGAGCCCTCGGTGAAATCGAGCTGCGTACTGGAAACCTTCACACCGAGGCCAACCTGGATGCCGCAGGGAGACTTATCGCCAATGGAGTTTTCCACTCCCGGCTGCTGCTTGTGGAGGTAGAGCAGGTCTTCGAAATTGGTGCGGCTGGCCTTGAACCCGACCGTGTTCATGTTGGCGAGGTTGTTGGCGGTGACGTCGAGCGACGTATTGAGCGCGGAAAGTGCGGTTGCCGACGATTGCAGCGCGACCATTGTCATAGTGAGGGTCCTGACGCGAATGGCGTGCCGCGGGAAGAAAGGTGTCGAGGTGTCAAGGTTTCGAGGTGTCTCGGGAAAGGCTGGAACGCAAACAAAGTGTCGGAGTTCGCTTGCACCCTCGACACCTCAACACCTTGACACCTCGACACCTTGCTTTTAAGCCATTCTGCCGAACGTGTTGATCGCCCGATCCAGCATCCGATCCTGGGCCTGGACGATGCTCATGTTCGCGTCGATGTCGCGCGAGGCATCCTGGATCTTCAGCAGCGTCTTCATCTCTTCGACGCCGGATTCTTCGAGCTGGCCCTGCTTGATCAGGCCCTCACCCCGGTTCATGCGGCTGACCTGCGCCGCCGGAGCCTGGAGCACACTGCCGCCACGCTTGCTGATCGTGTTCTGATCGCGGGCGTTGAAGATTCCGATGGAATCGATTTCGTTGCCGTTGACGGTGATCTTGCCGTCGGCGGCAATCCTTAGCTCCCCCGGAGGAATATTGATCGGACGCTGCACCCGGTTGAGCACCGGCGCGCCGCTGTTGACGTGGATGAGCCGGCCTTCGACGCCCCGGGCAAATCGACCGTCGCGAGTGAGCAGCGAGTTACGACCAGTGTCTTTCGGGCCACCCTGCAGCTGGAAAAAGCCTTCGCCTTCAATCGAGAGATCGGTATCACGGTTGGTGATCCGCGTGCCGCCCTGGGCCAGATCAACCTTCGTGGGCGCGGCAAGCACCCCCGCACCGAGCCGTTCGAGCATGGCGTCGGAAGGCATGAACGGGAGATTGTCTTCCTGACGTGCCGCGGACCGCTGCATGAGGGCGGGGATGTCGGGCTTGAAGCCGACGGAATCCATGTTGGCCAGGTTGTTGGCCTGGACGTCCTGGCGGTACATCGCCGTGAGCAAGCCGGAACTGGAAATCTGGATGCCGTAGTTCATGCTTCGCGAGAGCGTCTCCGACGGACCCGCGGCGGGAGCATCGCAATGGGCGTGCCAGAAACCCAGAATTTCACCTGCATTGCACGGGGTTGACATTCTGGGCGGCGACGGGCCCGATGGCAGCCCGGGCCAGTTGAGCGGAACCATCGTCTCTGGTAGCTTCAAGCCGAAGGAATTCACTATGAAAAGCATTGCTCCGGTCGCCATTGGTTTGATCGCCATCTCGCTCGCAGCCTGCCAGACGTCTTCGAAATCGAGTTCGAGTTCGACGCCGGTGGTCCAGGCGGCGACCGCGCAAGAAAAGCAGGCAACTATCGGCCGAGTGAAGTCGCTCGCGGGGACCTGGAACCACGTCAACGACAAGGGTGAGTCGCATGGTCAGACCGTCTTTGCGGTCGGCGGCGGCAACACCGTTCGCGAGGTCATGTTCCCCGGCACAACGCACGAGATGACCAACATGTATCACATGGATGGGACATCGATCGTGTGCACCCACTACTGCGCGATGGGGAATCAGCCGCGGATGAAGGCGACGGGCGCGGAGGGCGAAACGATCGTGTTCAAGCTCGACCGAGTCAGCAATTTGCGCTCGGCGGACGAAGAGTACATGGGCGAGATGTGGCTCACGTTCAAGGATCCGAACACGATCCAGGAACGCTGGATGTCGTTCAAGGGCGACAAAGTGTCGAGCGATATGACCTTCACACTTACAAGAGCGCAGTGAACGCAAATCGCGCTGCTTGGCCTGCGGAACTGGCAGCCCGCAAAGTTAGCGCGAGAGTCCTTTCATGGAGCCCGTCCGCCGCGCGTTGAAGTAACGAGTCAGCGAGTCTTCGATGATCGCGTGGGCCGCCTCAGCGGGCATCACTTCATCCACCATGACATCTTTGCCTTCGAGCATCTTGTAATCCTCGAAAAAGCGCTTGAGCATTTTGAAGATGTGCCGCGGGAAGTCGCTGGCTTTCTGGAATTCGCTGTAGATCGGATCCTGCTGCATGACCGCGATGATCTTGTGATCCGGATCTCCCTGATCGATCATCGACATGAGGCCGACGGCGCGTGCATCGCAGATCGTGAGAGGCGGGATGCTTTCGGTGCTGTAGACAAGCACGTCGAGCGGATCATCATCTTCGGCGAGCGTTTGCGGGATGAAGCCATAGTTCGCGGGGTAGTAGACCGCGCTCGAAAGCACGCGATCGACGCGAAGCATGCCCGAGCCCTTGTCGATCTCGAATTTGAGGTTGCCGCCACGCGGGATTTCGATCACCGAGCGGAAGTGACCGGGGAGCTCGAGCCCGTCGATGCCGGGCGTAACGTCGTGCCAGGGGTGAACCATGGACGGAGGGTAGGTTGCCGCTGCGCGGAATCGGCGAAAAGCCGTAGCCATGAAAACGTTCACACACCGCGGCGATCGGAGCCAAACCCGAACCGGCGTGCCGCTGTTTCGCTACTGTTTCAACATGAAGACCAACGCTCTTGCGCTCGCTCTGCTCGCCGGTGGACTTTTGATGAACTCATTTACCGCGCCGACAATGGCCGCCGCTCCGACACTCGTCACCGCGACTCCCTCGCTCACCATCGACGACGCCGTCGCGAAGGCAAACAAGGCAATCGAGAAGATCGTCACGATTCCTTCGAAGGACCGCACGTTCGACAACACTGTCGGGGCGATCGACGACATGGCCGCGAATTTTGAGCAAGACACGAGCATGCTCATCTTCCTGAGCAACGTGCATCCCGAAGCTTCGGTGCGCGACGCCTCGCAGGCGGCAGAGCAAAAGGCGGGCGACTTCCTGGTTGACCTCGGGAAGCGCGAAGACCTGTACAAGGCCGTGAAGGACTTCGTCGCCACTCACCCGGAAGAGGTTTCGTCGCTGAAGGGAGAGAAGAAGCGCTTCCTCGACTTCACGCTCCGCGACTACCGGCGCGCGGGCATGGAACTGGACGCCGCGAAGCGAATCCGATTGACCGAAGTGCAGAAGGAACTCACCAAGCTCGGCATCGAATTCAACAAGAACATCGCGGAAGACTCACCGACGGTGTATCTCACGGCAGCGGAACTCAAGGGCGCGCCGGAAAGCCTGCTGAAATCATTCCCGCAGAATGACGGCATTTACGTTGTTGGTCTTTCCAATCCGACCTACACGCCCCTGATGGAAAACTGCTCGGACGAGACGGCCCGCCAAAAACTCTGGATGGCGTGGAAGCGCCGGGGCGGGAAGAAGAACATCGCCGTCCTCGAACACGCCATCAAGCTCTACGCCGAGCAAGCGCAGCTTCTGGGCTACAAGCACTGCGCCGATTTCCAGACCGAAACGCGCATGGCCAAGAATTACGAGACGGTGCAGAAGTTTTACGCGGATCTCAAACCGCTGGTCCGCAAGAAGGCCGAGGCCGACATGGCCGAGTTCACGGCGTTCAAGCGCGAAGCGACGAAGAACCCCAAGGCCGAATTGATGCCGTGGGATTTCCAGTACATCAAGAACGAACTGACCAAGAGCAAGTACGCCGTGGACGGCGAAAAGGTCCGCGAGTATTTCCCGATAGAGAAGGTGATTGACGGTCTCTTCGCCACGACGCAGTCGCTCTACGGCCTTGAGTTCCGCGACGTCACCAAGACCAAAGGCGGCACCGCATCTCGCCCCCTCTGGCACGAAGATGTCAAGCTCTTCGAGGTCTACGACAAGGCGCCGGGGCCGAACCAAGGCAAGATGATCGGCGAGTTCTATCTCGATCTGTATCCGCGCGACAACAAGTACACGCACTTCGCGCAGTGGTCGCTCGTCAATCACAAGACCTGGAACGACGGCAAGGTTACTCTCCCGCTCGCGGCACTCGTCTGCAACTTCAGCAAGCCCGAAGACGGCAAGCCCAGTCTCCTCGGGCACGAAGAAGTCGAGACCTTCTTCCACGAATTCGGTCACTGCCTGCACACCATCGTGAGTACGGCGCAGATGAACCGATTCGCGGGCACCAACACCGAGCTCGACTTCGTCGAGGCCCCGAGCCAGATGTTTGAGAACTGGGTCTGGGATGCGCAGGTACTCAACACCTTCGCCAAGCACTACAAGACCGGCGAGCCCTTCCCCAAGGCGCTGCTCGATGGCATGATCGCCGCGAAGAACCTCGGCAGCGGGCTCGATGCCGAGAACCAGTTCTACTACGGCATGACCGATCTCGCGTACGAAACCACCGCCGACGGTAAAGTCGACACGACTCAGGTTGCGATCGATCTCTATCCGAAGGTCACGTGCTACACGTTCAAGCCCGATGCAACGTTCTTCCAAGCGAGCTTCGGACATCTGATGGGCTACACCGCCGGCTATTACAGCTACATGTGGTCCAAGGTCTTCGCGGCAGACATGGCCCAGCGCTTCAAAGAGCTCGGCATGCTCAATCCAGAAGCCGGCATGTACTACCGCAACAAGATCATCAGCCAGGGCGGGACGCGCGATGCGTCGGAACTGCTGAAGGATTACCTTGGCCGCGAGCCGAAGCTGGATTCGTTCCTGGAGCAGCTTGGGATGAGCAAGTAACCGATCGCGATTCCTCGGTCACACGGGCAACGCTGCTCGCGCGAATGTCGCTCGAGCAGGCGCTCGTGCAGCAGTAATCAATCCCCAGACGCCCATCGCCGCGATCAGAGCGACGGCAAATGCGCCGCTGCCGAAATACCACGCATCCGTATTCATCGTGATCGGGAACGACACGCAAACCTTGAACACAAAGGCCCCCACCACGAGCGCGAGCAATCCGTAGCGCAGCAGTACGACCATGACGATGCCGGTCATCATCGCCGCGAAAACCCACGCGAGAAGATTGTTCGACGCGGCAAGCCCAAACACCGCCATCTGCAGAATCGCGTACAGCGCAAGCGCGAAACGCCGATCACGAAAAAGCAGCGAGAGCAGCACGATTCCAAGCAAAAAGCCCATGCCGTAGAGGCACGCATCCACAGCGTGCACGCAGAGCGCGCCGATGATTTCACGCACCCCGAGCAGCGCGGCTATCCCGGTCGCATCGTCGATCATCGGTCGCAGCGTCGGCGAACCGATCCACGGTCCGCACAGGTGCTGCAGGCTGTGCGTCACGACGACCAGGCAGCCTCCGATGACACCGATGACCGTGCTGCGTCCAACTTCCGGGTCGTTGAATCGCCCGAGCAGCAGCCTCGACCACGCGATCAGAGTCTCGGGCCAAAAGCGCCGCGCATAAGGCTCGAGAGCGAAATACGCGATCCAGATGCAAAGAGCCAGGAAGAGCCCGCTCTCGATCGCGCTGAAGATCACACCCATTGTGCCGTGTTGCAGATCAAACGTCGCTGCGGAAGAGTTCGAAAGCACATCCGCGCGGCACAGCACCGAAAGCACCAGCAAAAGCCCCATGAACACCGCGACCCGAGTTGCGCCGGCGGAATCCCCACGCCGATACCGAAAGTTCACCCACGCCAGCACAGCGGCCACCAGCAACGAGCCGGCGCGCAACGCAGCTTCCAGCATCATCGCCAGACGGATTCGTCCCGGCGTGTTTGCCATGAGATCCTTGAACGTGGTTGCAAATTGCGGTTCCAGCGTGCGGAAGCTCACGAGCTTCCCCTCGAACCACGCGAGTTCGATCCGCACTTTCGTTTCAGGATTCTCCGGGTACACGCCCTCGAACGCGAGCACCAGGTCGCCAAAGACTTGCGGCACCCGCGCCGGCGTTACGGCGACGAACTTCTCGAAGTCCAGCCCGGCCGCCTTAAACGCCGGACGCGGGTCAGGGTGTTCAGTCGGCTTTGGAGACTTGCCGCTCGCAATCTTTTCAACGGCCGCGAGATCGTCGCCCGCACCATCAGGAACTGCACGCAGTTCACGCAGCTGACCGAGCAAATCGAGCCTCATGCTGATAGAGCCGGCGATCGGACGCGGATCATCCCATGTCACGACGCCATCAGACATATCCGGCCGGATCGGCACCGGGAATTGGCGGTACCAGAAATCCATCGCGCCCGGCCGAGGCAGGCTCAGCCGATCCCACATGCCGATGCTGCTTTCCTTCTGCTCAATAAGATCCAGATACTCGTCGAAGACATCGAGGCGGTAGACCGAGTTCTCGAACGTCGGTGTGTATCCCAGTGTCTTCAGAATCTCGCGAGCGCGGTCCGCCAGCACCGCCGGAGGTTTTTGCAGAGGGAGCTGCGCGAGCAGCTGAATCTTTGGCATCAGCCAAACGACCAAGCCAAGCAGCACAACGAGCGTGAGACCCACAAGCCCAAGAGTGCGTGTCCGCATCGACTTCAGGTTGGACGCACCCGCAATCGTGGCGACCGAAGGGGTCACGCCTGCCGCGAGTGCCGCTCGCAACGGATCGCCACCCGGAAGCATCGACAATACTTCGAGCGCTGAATGCGGGCGCAATTCCGGATCGCGCTCGAGGCACCGCATGATCGCGATCTCAACCTGCGGATCAACTTCTCGCACGGTGGCGGAGGGGGGCAATATCGCCTGGTCCTGCTTCTCGGCGAGATCTTTCAGACTTGCCGCTGCGAATACCGGTTTGCCGGTGATCAACTCATGCAGCACAAGACCGAGCGAGTACAAATCCGATTGTTCGGTTGCCTGTCCTTGGCGCAGCGCTTCGGGCGCCATGTACAGCGGTGTGCCCGCCGCCTTGCCGCTGTTCGCAACATCCGACGCCAATCCGGCGAGGCCAAAGTCTGTGATCTTCGCGACGCCCTTGCCATCGATCATCACATTCGCGGGCTTGAGGTCGCGATGGATGATGCCCTTCGCGTGTGCCGCGGCAAGCCCCGAGCAAAGCTGCCTTGCAATATCCACCGACTTGTCCGCCGGCATGCGTCCGATTCGGCGCAGCAGCCCCGCGAGATCTTCGCCGCTCACGTATTCCATCGAGAGCACCGGCGCACGCACGCGTGACGACGGCGAGTCGCCGGGAAGGTCGAGCTCCGCCAGATCATGCACGCGGCAGACATTCGGGTGCGTCACCTCCCGCGACAGCCGAACCTCCGCCGACAACTTTCGTGTGCGCTCAGCAATCCCGGCTTCCGTGATTCCCGCAGTCGAAAAGAACTTCAGCGCGACTTCCTGCTCGAGCCTCAAGTCCTGAGCGCGATACACCTCACCCATACCACCCTTGCCCAGGAGAGCGAGAATCCGGTAGCGCTCCCCCAGCACTTCGCCGATCGCAAACCGCTCCCCGCTCTTGGATTGGACCGGGTCCTTGCTCGCTGGTGTTGGTTCACGCAGGGCCCGGGGAGGCGGCGGCAGCGTTTCGAGCGTCTCCGCATCGCCCAAGTCCTGCCGGGGCGCGCCGCAATACGCGCAGAACCGCGCGGACGGAATCAGCGGCTGTTTGCATTGGTGACAGACGGTCATGGGTTTCCCAGGGCCCTTTTCAGCGACTCACTCTACCCATTCCGGGTGCCGGGCATCCCGGCACGCCCCTTGCGTTTGCAGCGTCGATGCTCCGCTCGTTCTTCATCGCCCTGGCATTCGTTCTTGCCCCGCTCGCGCTTGCGAGCAAGGTCTCGGATCTCACCCGCATCCGGGGTCAGGGTGAATTCAAACTGCGAGGGCTCGGCCTGGTCGTCGGCCTCAACGGCACCGGCGATAGCGGCAAGGACATGGTCCTTGCCCGACCGCTCGCAAAGCTGCTTGAATCCGAGGGCAATTCGCCCGGTCAGATCACCGAACTCATGGGCGCCAAGGCCGTCGCGGTTGTCTGGGTCGATGTCACCATTCCCGAAGTCGGCGGACGTTCCGACGATCGCTTCGATGCCTACGTCTCCGCCGCATACGGCGCCAGCAGCCTTCGGGGCGGTCGCCTTGTTCTCGCTCCGCTCCGGGGTCCACTTCCCGGAAGCCCGGTCTACGCGATGGCCAGCGGCTCGGTCGAACTTCCCGATCTCTCGCTTTCGTCGAGCGGAAAAGTCCGCGCTGGTGCGCAGCTGCTGCGCGATGTCGCCGGACCCACCGTGGGCGACACCTTCGACCTGTACATTTCGCCCTACTTCAGCGGCTGGGCCTCGGCGCAAAAGATCGCCACCTGCATCAACAGCGACGCCGGACCGGGCCCGATGGTTGCGGGCGGAGATTCCAGCGTCCGCGTCAGCGCGAATGTCGCAACTGTGATGGACGATCGGACCATCCGCGTCGTGATTCCGGAAGCAGAGCGATCGGATAAGGCGGGCTTTGTCGCCGCGGTCTTGTCGGCGAGCGTGCGCGTTGCCGAGTTGGATTTGCCCGCCCAGGTTATCGTGAATCAACGCAGCGGCGTCATCGTCATCACCGGCGATGTCGAGATCAGTCCGGGCCTGGTCACCCACAAAGACCTCGTCATCAACACGACTGTCCCGACACCGGTCGGCACGCCGCAAAACCCACTGACAACGACCACCCACTTCGCGGAAATCAGAACCAGAGCGCGTGCCAGCGACAACGCCCGCCTCGCCGACCTCATGTCCGCGATGAAGCAGCTGGATGTCTCGGTCACCGATCAGATCGAGATCCTCCAGATGCTCCACAAAACCGGTCGCTTGCACGCCAAGATGATCGTGGATTAAACGCAAACCTATGTCAAAGCTCGACATAAGCGGCATGCAGTTCCGAGCTGGGGTAAACCCGGCGGATACGTCCACACGCACGCCAAACGCGCAAAATCAGCTCGATTTCGCCGAAGTACTGGGCAAGAAAACGGGGCGCCAGCTCGGCAAGGCCGACGCAGGCAAGATCCGCGAAGCCGCAGAGAACTTTGTCGCGGTCGCGTTCGTGCAGCCGGTCTTCAAGCAGTTGCGGGCGGCGAACCATGCCGCAGCGCCCTTTGGACCGAACAAAGCCGAGCAGCAGTTCCAGTCGCTGGTTGACGCTCAGGTCTCCAAGCACTTCGTTCACAAATCGAATTGGCCGGTTGTCGAGCGGGTGGCACAGCAAATGCTGAAGAAGGCCGGACTCGCGCCAGCGGATTGATGGCTGGCGCGCTCCGCCGAGAGCGACCATGCCCCCCACCCCCACTCCTGCTTCGAGCCCCGCCGCTCCGATCCACGATGAACTCCGCGCCCTGCTGAGCGAGTTCATCGCCTTGCACGAGAAGCTGCTCGCACTGACCACCGAACATCACGAAGCGATCCGCCAGGCCGATCCGATGCGCTGCGACCGCGTGATGCAGTCGGAGCGAAACACGCTGGCGGCGATTGCCGAACTCGAATCCAAACGCCAGTTGTTAGTCAAACGCGCTCAAGTCGAGATCCGCCCGGTGTCGACTTCCATCGCGCGTCTATCTGATCTCGCCCGCTGTGCGCCCGAAGCCCTTCGAGTCAATCTCGTCGAAATGTCCGACCGGCTGAAGACCCTCGTCGCGCGCGTTCAAGAAGAACAGAACGTCGTGCGAGTCGTCAGCCGCGTGCTGCTGGCGCACATGGAAGGCCTGATGCGTCAGGTGGCGAGTTCACTGAGCCACTCGGGCACCTACGCCAAGAGTGGCGCTGTGACAGCCGGAGCGCCGATCGTGACGAGCCTGGACGTCCGTTTGTAGTTCTGGATTCCCGAGCCCCAAAGGAAACGAATGAGTCTTACTGCCGCCATGCTGATCGGACGCTCGGCGCTCACCGCGAGCCAGCTGGGAATCCAGGTCGCCGGCAACAACATCGCGAATGTCGGCACCGCGGGATATAGCCGCCAAGTCGCATCGTTCGTTCCCGTTGGTGACGGCGGCACGACTGCCGGGGGCCAATCCGGCCGAGGAGTCAGTGTCCGAGATGTCCGGCGTCAGATCGATGCCGCGCTCCAGAACCGCATGTGGAACGGGACCGCGGACGAAGCCGCCTCCGCCCAGCAGCACTCAACGCTCAGCTCGCTCGAATCGACACTCGGCGAACTCACCGACAACGATTTTTCTTCGCGTTTGCAGGGTTTTTTCAACATCTGGTCGGAACGCGCCAACCTTTCCAAGAGCAGCAGCGTCGTCGTGCAACAGGCCGGGCAGATCACAGACTACCTCCGCAAGATGCAGAAGGATCTGGGAGGCATCCAGTCGCAGATCGATGCGCAGCTCGGCTCGGGCGTCGAGCGCGCCGATCAGCTGCTGACAACGATCGCGAACCTCAACTCCCGCATCTCAACCAGCGAAGGCGGCCAGGGCCTCGCAAACTCGCTCCGCGATCAACGCGATCAGGTCATCGGCGACCTTTCGAAACTCGTGGATGTCACCGCCGTCGATCAGCCCGATGGTTCGATGAACATTCTCATCGGCAGCACGCCCGTCGTGCTCGCAGGCACCTCTCGAGGCATGCGCTTCGATATGACCGAGATCAACGGCACGCTTCAGGTGAGCGTCAAGGCCAAAGACAACAGCGAATTCCTCGATATCCAGTCGGGCCAGATCGGCGCGCTCCTCAGCGACCGAGGCACGAGCGTTGAGCAAACCGGCGCAGCGCTCAATAAGATCGCCAGCCAGTTGATCTTCGAGGTCAACAAGCTGCACTCGACCGGTACCAATAAAGATGGACTGACGGCGACCTCCGGCTCACTCTCGTTCGCGACCGCCGATCGCACCCGATCGCTCAACGACACCTACAACACCGCAACCTCGAACCTTCCCTTCGAGGCCAAAAGCGGCGGGTTTTACGTCACGGTCAAGCAGACCGGGACAAACGCGACGCAGACCGTGCGAATCAACGTCGATCTCGACGGCGTCGACAACACGGGTGCCGCGGGATTTGCGAACGACACTTCGGCGGAGTCGATCCGTGCGGCGCTCGGTGCGATCCCTGGGCTTTCCGGGACGTTCGACGCCGAGGGCAAGCTTCAAGTGAATGCCCAGAGCGGTTTCTCTTTCAGTTTCAGCGACGATTCGAGCGGAGCGCTCGCTTTGCTCGGCGTGAACAGCTTCTTCACCGGAACCAACGCCTCCAACATCGCCGTTCGAAGCGATCTCGCGGCCGATCCGAACAAGTTGCAGGTCGGTCGCATGGTCAACGGCTCCTTCGTAGAGAACGGCACTGCCTTGGAACTCTCAAAGCTCCAGAACCAGACGCTTTCAGACCTCAACGACCGCACGATCGGCGCGATGTGGGCCGACACCGTACAAGGCGTGGGAGTCGCAACTTCCGCGGCAAAGACGGCCGCCGCCGCCTCAACTTCGGTCCGCGAAAGCCTGGACGCCCAGCGCGCTAGCCTCAGCGGCGTTTCGATTGACGAAGAATCGCTCAACCTGCTCAACTTCCAGCGCCAATATCAGGCCGGAGCAAGGCTGATCGATATTTCGAATCAGCTGCTGACGAGCCTGATGCAGATCATTTGAGCATCCGACCCAGAATCTCACTCACGTGCGTGGGAGGTGAGATTCTGGATGGTGGACTGCGCCCCCAACATCAACGCGCAAAATTCAGCTGCTCTGCGAGTCTGGTGCTTTAAGGCCGGCTTGGCCCGTGCTTTGCGTTTGTGACTGCCGGATGACCTACTTCCCTTCCAGCATCGCACGCGTTCCGAACATGCTGCTCAGCAACCTGACGCTGGGCAACATCAACCGCACGCAGGTTTCGATGCTGGATGTGCAGAATCAACTCTCCACGGGCAAGGAAATCAACCGCCCGAGCGACGACCCGGTTCGATACGCAGGAATCCAGGCAATCGCGAGGCGGACGGCGCAGGGTGTGCAGATTCAGCGCAACCTCAGCAACGCCAACGCCGCTCTCGGCCAGCTTGATAGCGCTCTCGGTGAAGTCTCCGATGTCGCGCTTCAGGCCAAGCAGATTGCTCTGGCGCAGATTAACGCCACTTCCTCCGCCACCGAGCGTGCCGGCCAGGCCACGGTGGTGAATCAACTGATTCAGGGTCTTCTGAAGACCGCCAATCGACAAGGTGTCAGCGGCTACGTCTTCGGCGGCAGCACGCCCGGTACCTCCCCACTCGTCGAGATGAACGGCGGCTTCCGCTACGTCGGCCAGGGCAATGGCCTACTCGCCGATCTCGGCTTTGCGGACTCGGTGCCCATCACGCTCGGCGCATCGCAGGCTGTCGGCGCGACCTCCGCGCGGATGCAAGGCTCGACCGACCTCAACCCGGATCTCACGGCATCGACACGCCTTCAAGACCTGAATGGCGCACGAGGATTGGGAATCACAGCCGGCCCAATCGAATTCGCATTCAACGGTGGTCCCACCGCAACGGTCGACCTCACCGGCGCCGACACGGTGCAAGACGTTGTCACCAAACTCACGAACGCGATTCAGCAGTACGAAACCGGCAACAGCGTTACGGTTCTCGCCGGTGCCGGCGTGACGACAAATGGCGGCTCAATCCAGGTCAATGTCGCCGCGGGCGGCTCGCTGACGTTTGCTGATATCGGCTCCGGAATCACTGCACAAGACCTCGGTTTTTCGGCTGCGGCATTTACTCCCAGCAACGCCAATTCGACCGGTCTCGACGCCAAGCTTACTTGGACGACGCCGGTTTCGGCCCTCGCAGGCGTGACCGGCGCGCTCGGCAGCATCCGAGTCAACAACATGGGCCGCGGCGCGACCGTCGATCTCTCGGGCGCAACCACCCTCGAAGACATCAAGAGCTCGATCGAATCGCTCAACATGGGTCTCCGCGTCGAGATCAACGCCAACGGCAACGGAATCGACATCGTGAACGAGGTTGCCTCGGGCGCCGTTCAGTCGATGTCAATCGAAGAAGTCGCCGGAAACAACTCGACCGCCACCCGCCTTGGCATCCGAACCTTCTCCGCGGCGACCATGCTCCGGGATTTCAACAACGGCAAGGGCGTCCAGGTCGTCAACGGCGTCATCAACCCGGTCACGAACACGGCCGACCCCGAACTGAATTACGACTTCAAGATCACCGTGGGCAACGCCGTCCCCGGCGCGACGGTCAAGGTCGATCTCCGCCCCCAGGATGTCGTCAGCGTTCAGACCGTCCTCGCCCGCATCAACTCCGAGATCGCTTCGCAGCTCCCCGCGCAAGGTTTGCTCGCAACTGATGTTGTTGCGCAGCTCGCCGACGGCGCCAACGGCATCAATCTCGTCCAGAACGGTTCATTCACGCAGGCATTGACGGTTGCACAGGCCAACAACTCGACTGCCGCAAACCAGCTCGGGCTTCTCAACGGTTCATATAGCTCGACGACCGGCACATACGCGGGAACAGATACAGCCAAGGTACGGGTCGACAGCCTGATGAGCTATTTGATCGATCTTCGCGACAGCCTCACAGCCAACGACGTGAATGGCATCCAGCTTGCTGGAGAGAACATAGATCGTGTCAACGGCCTTATCGGCGAGACACGCGGCATGGTGGGCGGCTTCGCCCAGCGCGTCACGTTTGCCTCGCAAGTCGAAGACGACCGCAGCGCAGTGGACACGAAGGTTCGGTCGGAGCTCGAGGACGTGGATTTCGCGAGCGCCGCATCGAGGTTCAGTCTTCTGCAGACCCAGCTCGCCGCGAGCCTGCAGACGACTGCGCGAATGCAGTCAGTCAGCCTGCTGGACTTCCTGCAGTAGAGCAAGCCCGTTTCCGACTGAAAAGCCGGAAACACGGATTGGATCGACAGACCCGTCCCGCCTCGGCCGCGGGATTTTTCGGGTGACAGGACGTCGCCGGCCAGGGAGGCCGGGCGCGATCCGTAGTTTGCAGGCCGGTTTCGCGGGAGCGCGACGATGGAAGTTCGCACCAGCAGGTTTGGGACAGTCAATATCGCGGATGATCGAGTGATCAGTTTCCAGAAGGGACTGCTCGGCTTCGCGGATTGCAAGCGTTTCTGCCTGCTCGAGCCGGCGGAGGACGCCTGCTTCTTTTGGCTGCAGTCGCTCGAAGATCCGGATCTGGCCTTCGTGGTCACCGATCCGATGATCTTCGTGCCCGAGTATTCCGTGCCGATCCGGCCGGAACAGATGGCCGAGCTCGGTCTCGCCAAACTCGATGACGCGCAGGTCTTCGTCGTCGTCAACAAAATCGATCGCCAGCTCACGGGAAACCTCCAGGGCCCGCTGGTCATCAACACACTCAACAGAACCGGCGAGCAGGTGGTGCTCGCAGAAAAGCGTTGGACGGTTCGGCATCCGCTCATGACAGTCGGCGCCGCTGTGCCGACCCGCAAGGCAATGTCGGCCTGAATTGAAGTACACCTGCCTCTGGGCGACGGATCGCCCGGCGGCCACTTATGCGAAAGCGCGGCACCACAACTCTGCGAATCTCGGGGCGCTCACCCCGCACGCATTCGCCGCGCTCTTCCCTGTCCCTTCACACTCAATCGAGCTCCATAGACGGCAAGGAGGCTCTTCATGCTGGTGCTCTCGCGTCAGCGCGACGAAACGATCATGATCGGGGACGAAATCGAGATCACCGTGGTGGATATCCGCGGCGACAAGGTTCGTCTGGGCATAACGGCCCCCACCCGGATCGCGGTACATCGCAAGGAAATTTACGAGGCGATCAAGGCAGAGAACAAGCAGGCATCCCGGGCGATCACTCCCGGCGCAGCCATCGCTTCGATCGACCCCTCGATCTCACCTGGACCCGCCAAAACCATCAACACCTCGAAGACGGCAAGGCTGGCCGCCGGCCCCGCGCGTCCCACACCGGATTTGACTCTGACCGACGCGCCGACCGTGCCCAAGCGGGCTCAGTCACGCACGGCCTGAGCAATTTCAATCACCCGAATCACCGTTCCCGAAACCAGACCGAAGCAGGATTCACAGGCAAAGCTGACAACGGATCTCGTCAGACCGCCGCTCGCAATCACGGAGGATTGCCATGGCCCGGATAAATACAAACATCCCCAGCGTGCTCGCACAGAGGAATCTGCGCAGCATCCAGTCTGAACTGCAGACGCGTTTCGAGCGTCTCAGCACCGGGCTGCGGATCAATCGCGGCGCGGACGACCCCGCGGGGATGATCATCTCGGAACGACTGCGCTCGAACATCTCTGGTGTAAACCAGGGAATCAGCAACTCGGACCGAGCCGCCAACGTGATCTCCACGACGGAGGCCTCGCTGTCGGAAGTGAGCGATCTGCTCAACTCGATCAAGTCGCTGATCGTCGAGAGCGCCAACACTGGCGCCAACTCCGACGCGGAACGAAACGCCAATCAGCTCCAGATCGACTCCGCGATCGCCAGCATCACCCGCATCAGTGACACGGCAAGCTTTGGCTCGCTGAAACTGCTGAACGGCAGCCTCGACTACAACCTCTCGGGCGTCAACCCAAACGACGTCGTGCAGGCCAAGGTCTGGAACGCCTCGTTCATCAGCCAGTCAACGTACAACGTCAGCGTCAACGTGGTCGCCTCGGCCCAGACCGGCGCGCTCTACTTCCAGCCTCCGACCGCCGCAGGAACGATCCTCAGCTCCTCGACTCTCCAGATCGCCGGCGTCCGGGGCGTGCAAACGATCACGGTCACCAGCAACGCTTCGCTCACGAGCGTCGTCGCGGCGGTCAACAACCTGACCAGCCTGACCGGCGTGCGTGCCACGCTCATCAACAACGATCCGACCAGCGGCATGGTGTTCAACTCCGTGGACTACGGAAGCAACTCCTTCGTCGCGGTGAAGCGTCTTCAGGGTCCCGCTCTTGCGGCAGACGCCTTTACCAATAACCTCTACAAGGTTTCGAACAACCTCCCCGCTCCATCGGGTGCCCCCTTCAACTGGTCAACGCTCATCAGCGGCGGCACGATCTCAGTCGCCCAGCGCGACGAAGGCCAAAACGTGCAGGCCCTGGTCAACGGAGCCCTCGCCACCGGCGACGGCCTCAAAATCAAGGTGAATTCGCCCAACCTCTCGATGGACATGCAGCTGTCCTCGACGTTCGCCACGACCGTCAGCAATACCGCAAGCGTCTTCGACATCACCGGAGGCGGATCGCTCTTCCAGCTCGGACCCGATGTTTCCGCTTCTCAGCAGGCGAGTTTTGCGACACAGAGCATGGCCGCGTCCAATCTCGGCGGCACGCTCGTCGGAAGCACGATGCAGTTCCTCAGCTCGCTGACAACCGGTGGCTCAAACTCCATTAGCGCGAGCCTGGCGAGCAAAGACTTCACGATCGCCAGCGACATCCTTGAGCAGGCGATCGATGATGTGAGCATCCTCCGCGGACGGCTTGGCGCCTTCCAGCGAAACGTGCTGGAACCCAACACGCGCTCACTGAACAGCGCGCTCGAGAATCTCACGGCCAGCAGCTCTGCAATCCGCGACGCCGACTTTGCCGCGGAAACCAGCGCACTGACCAGAGCCCAGATCCTGAGCCAGTCCGGAACGACGGTTCTGCAGCTTGCCAACGCCTCGAGCCAGTCGGTCCTCCAGCTCCTGCAGGGATGATTGACCGGAATGAGATAGATGGACCGGTCGGGGTGTAAGCGCCGACCGCAGTTATCGAGATCAAAATCACGCCCCGGCGCAATGCGCCGGGGCGTGTTCTTTTTCTCGGACCTCCCGGACAGCCTCCGCGCCTTCCCAGCCCGCACAGACGGACCCACCGTTTCACTTTGAAGCACCGCCCATAAATCGAGGCCTCCGTGCCCCCGATGAGCAGGTGCGATCGCGTGTTTTCGGATGGTCCGAAGGCGCGCGTCGGCCCCGGAACGGATTCGGGGCGCCGGTCTTCTGCGTGTGCGGGACCGGAAACGCAAGGTCCGTTGTGCCGAGTTCGGCAGAACGGACTTCGCAGCGAACGGGACCCGGGTCACGCCGGAACGCCCGATCGCGAGTTAGCACGGAGGTTCGTCGCCCATGGGCCGCATCAATACAAACGTTCAATCTCTGATCGCCCAGCGCGTGCTCGGCCAGAACCAGCAGTCGCTGAGCAACTCGCTCCAGCGTCTGTCGACCGGCCTCCGCATCAATAGCGGTAAGGACGACCCTGCCGGCCTCATCGCCAGCAACAACCTCGGCGCCGAAATCGCGAGCAAGACCGCTGCGGTCAGCAACGCCAACCGCGCCGACCAGGTGGTGAACATCGCCGCCGGCGGCTTGTCGGAAGTTTCGGGCCTGCTCACGCAGCTCCAGGGACTGATCACGGCGACCTCGTCGTCGGCCGGCATTTCAGATGCGGAACGCTCGGCGAATCAGCTCCAGATCGACTCGATCCTCCAGACTGTCGATCGCATCTCGACCAGCACGTCGTTCCAGGGCATCAAGCTCCTGAACGGCAACTTTGACTTCAAGACGTCCGGTGTCGATGCGGGCATCGCTGATTACAAGATCAACGCCGCAAAGTTCGCCGGAAGCGCGAACGTCGACGTGCTCGTGACCGGCTCCGCTCAGCAGGGCGGCATGTTCCTCTCGTTCGGCGCCGCGTCGATCGACACCGGAACGGGCAGCCAGTTCACGATCGAGGTCGGCGGCTCCAACGGCAGCCGTCAGCTCACGTTCAGCAGCTCAACCAGCCTCACCAACATCGCTGCCGCGATCAACAGTTTCACCAGCACCACAGGTGTGAACGCCACAGTCTCGGGTACCGGCATCAAGCTGAACTCATCGGACTTCGGCAGCGCGAACTACGTCAGCCTCCGAGTCGTTGACGGCGGCAACATCGCCAGCGGCGGCCAGCAGGGTGTCTACGACCTTCAGGGCAACAACACCAACCTTTCCTCCACCACGAAGCGCAGCACCTTTGCCGGCGTGAATAACACAATCACGAACAAGGGCAAGGACATGCAGGCGACCATCAATGGTGTCGCAGCGATCACCAATGGCAAGACCGCCCGAATCAACACCGATTTCCTCGATGTCGAAACGACGTTGACGACCGGCCAGTCCCAGACGCTGGGCGCTGTCGGCACGCACGCCTTCTCGATCATCGGTGGCGGTGCAACGTTCACCCTCGCGGGTAACGTGGATATCGCGGGCAAAGTCTCGATCGGCATCCAGTCCGTCGGAACGACTTCGCTCGGCAATGCAGTTGTCGGCTACCTCAGCGAGCTCTCCAGCGGCCAGTCATCCAATGTGGTGACCGGCAGCACTGAAAGCGCGCAGAAGATCGTCGGAGCCGCGATCGAGCAGATCAGCTCGCTCTCGGGCCGGCTCGGCGCCTTCCAGTCGAACACCGTCGGAGCGACCATCCGCAGCCTCGGCGTTGCAGTCGAGAACGCCACGGCCGCACAGTCGATCATCCGTGATGCGGACTTTGCAGCGGAAACGGCCGGTCTGACCCGTTCGCAGATCCTCGTGAACGCTTCGACCAACGTGCTGGGCCTTGCCAACCAAGCCCCGCAGTCGGTGCTCCAGCTTCTGGGCTAATTTGAAGCGATTCTGATACCCCTGAAACCATCAGGCCGGCCCCGGGTGAGTTCCCCCGGGGCCGGTTTCCTTTGCGCATTGCGCACAAATTGCGCGTAGTTTTTGAGCGGTTTTTATGAGACGACTCAAAGTGCTTTCCGGACCCGCCGATTGCGAGAGTGCGTCAACGACCGGAAACCTCCGGCCCTGACGCAAGGCCCGCACGGATGCGGGCTTTGGAAGCCGGGCGTCGGGCCCGGTCGCAAGGTCCGGTCTTGAGGAAAGTCGCCATGAGCCGCATCAACTCCAACGTCCAGTCCCTCATTGCTCAGCGCGTTCTGCAGCAGAACCAGCGTTCTCTGTCGACGTCGCTCGAGCGTCTGAGCACGGGCCTCCGGATCAGCCGCGGCGCGGATGACCCGGCCGGTCTCATCGCGTCCGAAAACTTGCGCTCGGAAATCAAGTCCACCAACCAGGCCGTTTCGAACGCGAACCGCGCCGATCAGGTGGTGAACATCGCCGAGGGCGGTCTGCAGGAAGTCAGCTCATTGCTGACCGAGCTGCAGGGGCTCATCACGAGTTCATCCTCCTCCGCCGGCATCTCCAATGCCGAGCGTCAAGCCAACCAATTGCAGGTCGACTCGATCCTGCAGACCATCGATCGCATCTCGGGCGCGACCAGCTTCCAAGGAGTCAAGCTCCTCAACGGCAGCTTTGATTTCCGGACCAGCAACGTCGCGAGCGGCATCGCGGATTACCGAATCAACGCCGCGAAGTACGCTGGCGGATCGCTCGACACCGACATTCTCGTCACCGGCTCCGCGCAGCAGGCCGGGTTCTTCCTGTCGTTTGGCGCAACATCTATTGATACCGGCGTCAACAGCCAGTTCACGATCGAAGTGGGCGGCACGCTCGGCTCTCGCCAATTGACCTTCAGCTCATCCACCACGCTCGTAAATATCGCTGCGGCCGTAAACAGCTTCGCTTCGGTGACCGGGACGCAGGCAACGGTTTCGGGCACTGGCATCAAGCTTTTCAGCACCGAATTCGGTTCGGCGCAGTATGCGTCGATCAAGGTCGTCCGAGAAGCGGGCATCGCGAGCGCGGGCCAGCAGGGTATCTACGAACTCAACTCTTCGAACACCAACGCGGCACAGACCACCCTCCGCAGCACATTCGCAAATGCCGTCAACACGATTACCGACCGAGGCCAGGATCTCCAGGCCACGATCAACGGGATTATCGCCACCGCCAACGGCAAATCCGCCCGCATCAACACCGACTTCCTCGATGTTGAAGCCACGCTGACCACCACGCAGTCTCAGACGCTCGGGGCGGTCGGCTCGCACGCGTTCACCATCACCGGGGGCGGAGCCGACTTCCAGCTCAGCGGCCAGGTGAATATCGCCGGACGCGTGTCGATCGGCATCCAGACCGTGAACACATCGCAGCTCGGAACGACTACCAATGGCTACTTGAACACGCTTGCCGCCGGACAGGCCAATAACCTGGTCAACGGCAACGCCGAGACCGCGCAGAAAGTGGTGAACTCCGCGATCGAACAGGTCTCATCGCTTCGCGGCCGATTGGGTGCGTTCCAATCGAACACGGTTGGTTCAACGATTCGCAGCCTCAGCGTGTCGGTTGAGAACACGACGGCAGCCGAGTCGGCGATTCGCGATGCGGACTTTGCTGCGGAAACCGCGGGCCTGACCCGCTCGCAGATTCTGGTGAACGCGTCGACAAACGTGCTCGGGCTGGCGAATCAGGCGCCGCAGTCGGTGCTGCAGCTGCTCGGATAAAAATTCCGCCAAACGCCGAGTCCTAAAACGAAACTCAATGACCACCGGGCCCGCGTCAATCGCGGGCCCTTTTTCATTGGTGCCGAGAACAGCTCGCGCAGATCGGCGCAGGGCGCACAAACGAACCCGTTTGGCATGAGGATCAGCTCAGGTCCTTGGCTAATGCCTGTTGTATCCCGATTTCGAGACTGGCCCCCCCAAGCCATGCGTGACGGCGAGGGGGCGGAGGCGGCGCGGATCGGTTCTGCGCTTGGGCGTCACACACGGGAGTCCGTGTTGACGAGTCGTGCCGGGCGGTCGCCCGGCGCGGGAAGGTGTAGACGCGAGACGCGTCCGATCGACCCGCGTGCGGGGCGAATCACGGAGGAATCGATTCAATGGGACGGATTAATACCAACGTTCAGTCGCTGATTGCTCAGCGGGTGCTCGGCCAGAACCAACAGGGCCTGTCAACCTCGCTCGAGCGCTTGGCAACCGGTCTTCGCATCAACAGTGGTAAGGACGATCCTGCCGGTTTGATCGCGAGCAACAACCTCAGCGCTGAAATCGCCGGCAAGAACGCCGCGGTTGCCAACGCCAATCGCGCCGACCAAGTGGTGAACATTGCCGCCGGCGGCATCACCGAAGTGTCGAGCCTTCTGACCCAGCTCCAGGGCCTGGTCACCGCCAGCTCCAGCGCCGCGGGCATCTCTGAGTCGGAAAAGCAGGCAAATCAGCTGCAGATCGACTCGATTCTCCAGACCGTCGACCGAATCTCGAGCAGCACCTCCTTCCAGGGCGTGCGACTCCTGAACGGCAACTTCGATTTCAAGACATCCGCCGTCGCCTCGGGCGTCTCGGATTACAAGATCAACGCCGCCAAGTTCACCGGCAGCACCAACGTCGACGTCCTCGTGACGGCCTCGGCCCACAAGGGCGGCATGTTCCTGTCGTTCGGCGCCGCGACGATCGACACCGGCACGGGCAGCCAGTTCACGATCGAAGTCGGCGGTGCAAACGGCACTCGCCAGCTGACGTTCAGCAGCTCGACCAGCCTCACCAACATCGCTGCGGCTGTCAACAGCTTCACCAGCATCACGGGCGCACGAGCCACCGTCTCGGGCACGGGCATCCGCCTCGACGCCACCGACTTCGGCAGCGCCAACTACGCGAGCCTTCGCGTGGTCGACGCCGGCACAATCGCCACCGGCGGCCAGCAGGGCATCTACGCCTTGAGCTCGACGAACGATGCGGTCGCCAACACGACCCGCGTGAGCCAGTTCAACGCCGCGACCAACACCATCACCAAGAAGGGTGCCGACGTCACCGCGACGATCAACGGCATCTCGACCACCGCGACCGGTAAAACCGCTCGCGTGAACACCGACTTCCTCGACGTCGAAGTGACGTTGAGCGACACCCAGTCGCAGACGCTCGGTGCGGTCGGAACGCACGCCTTCTCCATCACCGGCGGCGGCGCTTCGTTCCAGCTCAACGGCAACGTTGACATCGGTGGCAAGGTGTCGATCGGCATCCAGTCGGTCGAGACCACCAAGCTCGGTACGGCAGCTCTTGGCTACCTCAACAGCCTCGCCTCGGGCAAGGCCAACAACGTGGTGACCGGCAGCACCGACAACGCTCAGAAGGTCATCGCCGCGGCAATCCTCCAGACGTCGTCGCTCGCGGGCCGTCTGGGTGCCTTCCAGTCGAACACGATCGGTTCGACGGTTCGCAGCCTCGGTGTGGCCGTGGAAAACTCGACTGCCGCTCAGTCGATCATCCGCGACGCCGACTTTGCCGCGGAAACGGCAAAGCTCACCCGCAACCAGATCCTGGTCAACGCTTCGACCAACATTCTGGGTGTGGCCAATCAGTCGCCTCAGGCCGCTCTTCAGCTCCTCGGCTAAACCAAGGTACTGAGAGAACAGAGATTCACGCGACCCCGGGCGTACTTCCGCCCGGGGTTTTTTCTTGCGCCAACCTCATACCCCCTCGTTTCACGGAGCTTGGTCCACGTGGTCGATCTTCTCCATCTCATGGCACGTCGGCGCGGACAACTCGGCTCAGAATTCCAGGCCCCCGAAGCGCCCGTTCGTCGCCGACGCACGACCACACCCGCCATCGAGTTTCCCCGCGAACTCGACGCGGCACGCGACAACTTCCTCGTCTATGTCCAAATCGAATGCGGTATGAGCCGCGCCACGCTCGATGCCTACGGCCGCGACATGCGCGATCTGATGACCGACCTCACCACCGCCGGTGTCACGACTCTTCGTGCGATCACCAGCCAGCACCTGATCGACCACCTCGCGCGCCTCAAATCCGAGCGCGGCATGGAAGGCTCTTCCGTCTCTCGCCACCTCGCAACGCTCCGCACTTTCTTCAAGTGGATACACGCCAACGGCAAGATCGATCGCAACCCCTCCGATGCGCTCGACGCACCAACACGCTGGAAGCGGCTTCCCGAATACCTCTCGGTCGCGCAAGTGAAGGCTCTGATCGAAGCGCCGACCGCCGACGCGAAGGCCGCAGGTGACGACGAGGCCGACGCGCCGCTCTGGCTTCGCGATCGCGCCATCCTCGAAATGCTCTACAGCAGCGGGCTGCGGGCGACCGAGATCACGACCATCACGCTCCGCTCGATCGACCCGTCAATCGGCGGCGTCCTCGTCATCGGCAAGGGAAACAAACAACGCCTCGTACCTCTCGGCACGCCCGCGCGCCGCGTGCTCGACGAGTATCTCAAGGAATGCCGCCCGAAGCTCCTGCGCCCCGATGGCAAAGACAAGGGCCGCGTCTTCCTTTCCCGCACCGGCGGCCCGCTCGAACGCGTCGCCCTCTGGCAGATCGTCCGCAAGCATTCGCGTGCGGCAGGCCTGAAAGACGTTCATCCACACATGCTCCGCCACAGCTTCGCAACGCACATGCTCGTCGGCGGCGCGGACCTGCGCGTTCTCCAGGAAATGCTGGGTCACGCGGATATTTCGACGACTCAGATTTACACGCATGTGGACCGTTCGCATCTGAAGGCCGTCCACGCAAAATTTCATCCGCGCGAACGCTTGAACCGCCGGTCGGCATGACCGCTCGCCGTTTGATAGACTGCGCGCATGGATCGAAACCCGCACCGCTGGCTCGCGTGCACGTTGATTTGTGTGCCGATCGCCATCGCGCGATGCGATGAACCGCAGCCGCAACAGAGCCCACCGACGGACGCACCAGTTGCTCCCCCTGGTGAGATGCTGCCAGATGCCGGTGACCAGCCCGCGCTCGACAACAACCCCGACGTGCAGGGGCAGCCTCCGACCGAGTTCAACCAGCAGCTCCGCGTCGATCAAACCGATCGCAAGAACTGGTTCGGTATCACACCAGAGACCGATCCGCTCTCGCCCTTCATGCGACTACTCAAGGGTCTGAACGAAAAAACCGGCCTGACATTTGGCGGGGCGTACACGATGCTCCTTCAGCAAGCCACCGGCGGACCGGGAGATCGAACCGCCGCCGCCGGCGATATCGACCTCATGCTCTCGTGGAAAAAGCAGTTCAACGAAACCGACTACATCCGCATTAACAGCAGCTTTGAATACCGCTTCCAGATCGGCGACATCACGCCCTCGGCGCTCGGCCCCGAAATCGGCACACTTATCCCGACCACAAACGGATTCGGCGAGCGCCCTCCGGTCGTCAAAGAACTCTTCTATGACCAGACGCTCCTTGATGGTCATGTCCGCTGGATCTTCGGGCGCATCGATCCCGAAAATTACGTGGGCGGCCATCGCTTGCAATCTGCAAATACGTTTTTCCTGAACAAGGCCTTTTCATCCAACCCGGCTATCGCGTATCCGAGCATCGGGCTCGGAGGGGCCGCGGCGGTCAAACCCGTCGATTGGCTCTACATCCTCGCGGGAGCGACGGATGTCAACGCAAGGATCACGCGCACCGGTTTCGATACTGCATTCGACACCGGTGAGGTCTTTGCCTTTGCCGAAGTCGGCGGAATCACTAATTGGAACGGACTGGGCAGCGGACGTCAACGTCTCAGCGTCTGGCACTCCGACGCCAGCTCTGTCAGCAACGAACCATCGGATCAGGGCATTTCTCTCTCGGTCGATCAGGAGCTCGGTCCGAAAGCAGCGATTTTCCTCCGTGCTGCGTACGCCGATGCAACGCAAACGAATGTGCGTCATTTGTATGAAGGCGGCTTCGGCTTCAAGGGATTGACCGGTATCGAGAACGATTACACGGGAATCGCGCTGGCATATGCGGCGCCGCCGAACGGCCGCGCCGAAACAATCGTCGAAGCCTTCCAGCGATTCCAGCTCGCGCTGCGAATGGAACTCACCGTCGGCGCCCAGCTGATCCTCCATCCCAGCAACGCTCCGGATGACGAAGCACTTGGTATCTTCGAGTGCCGGTTCAGGGTTTCTTTCTGATTTGAAAGGCTGACGCATGGCCAAGAAGGTATCGAAGCAATTTAGAATCGAACACGACCTGCTTGGCGAAAAGCGAATTCCTTCCGACGCGTATTACGGCGTCCAAACGCTGCGCGCCATGGAAAACTTCGATATCTCAGGGGTGCCGCTCTCCCACTATCCGGATGTGATCCGGGGTCTCGCCGTCGTCAAGCTCGCCGCGGCACGCGCCAATCACCAAGTGGGCAACCTTTCCCGCAAAATTCTCAAAGGCATCGAAGCCGCCTGCAACGACTTGCTCAACGGCAAGCTCCACGATCAGTTCCAGGTCGATGTCTTCCAGGGCGGTGCCGGCACCTCGACAAACATGGCCGCGAACGAGGTCATCGCCAATCGAGCACTGGAGCGCATGGGCCATCGCAAAGGCCAGTACGAGCACTGCGACCCGCACGATCACGTCAACCTCGCCCAATCAACCAACGACGCCTATCCCTCTGCGCTCCACGTCGCCGCGATCTTCGGCAACGAGCGCCTGATCGACGAACTTGAGCGGCTCATTCTCTCCTTCCGCAAGAAGGGCCGCACGTTCGCGCGCGTCATCAAGATGGGGCGCACACAGTTGCAGGATGCCGTGCCCATGACCCTCGGCCAGGAGTTTGAGGCCTTCGCACGCACGCTCGAAGAAGAAGTGCACGCGATGAAGGTCGTGCAGAATGCGCTTTGCGAAACCAACATGGGTGGAACGGCCATCGGCACGGGCCTCAACGCGCCCCGCGGCTACTCCCAGGCCTGCGCCCGCCACATGTCGCGCATCATGAAACGCGAGATCCGCCTCGCGCACAACCTCATCGAAGCCACACAGGACACGCAGGCCTACGTCCTCTACGCGGGTGTGCTCAAGGCCACCAGTATCAAACTCTCAAAGGTCTGCAATGACCTGCGGCTGCTCTCCTCAGGGCCGCGCGCCGGGCTCTACGAAATCAATCTTCCTGCCAAGCAACCGGGCTCATCGATCATGCCCGGCAAGGTGAATCCGGTCATCCCCGAAGTCGTGAATCAGGTTTGCTACAAAGTTATCGGCAACGACCTGACCGTTACGCTCGCCGCCGAAGCAGGCCAGCTTCAGCTCAACGTCATGGAGCCGGTCATCGCCTCGTGCATCTTTGAGAGCCAGATGCTGCTCACGCGCGCCGCGAAAACACTTCGTGAGCACTGCATCAACGGCATCACGGCAAACGAAGACGTCTGCCGCTTGTTCGTTGAACGATCCATCGGACTCGTCACCGCGCTCAATCCGATCATCGGATACGAGAAGAGCACGGAACTCGCCGCCGAAGCGCTCAAGTCCGGGAAGGGCATCATCGAACTCATTCGCGATCGCAAGATCCTGACCGAAAAGCAAATCAAAGCCGTTCTCGATCCGCGCACTATGACTGGCCAGCTTCCGACACGCCGCTCCAAACGCAAGTAGGAACAATCCATGATCTGGCTCGAACTCGCAGTCGTTTTGGGCGCGATCCTTCTGGGTGCGCGCGTCGGAGGTGTCGGCCTCGGAACGATGGCCGCGCTCGGCTTGCTCGTTCTCGTCTTTGGCTTTGGTCTGCCGCCGTCTTCGCCACCTGGCGCAGTTCTGGCCATCGTCGTCGCCGTCGTGACCGCCGCGGCAACGCTTGAAGCCGCGGGAGGCATGGATCTCCTCGTGCTGGTAGCCGATCGTGTGCTTCGGGCTCACCCGCGATCAATCACGCTTATCGCGCCGATCGTTGCGTATGTCTTCACGTTCTGCACCGGGACCGGGCACGTCGCCTATTCAATTCTTCCCGTCATCGCCGAAGTTTCGCGCAAAGCGGGCATCCGCCCGGAGCGCCCCATGTCCATCAGCGTGATCGCTTCGCAACAGGCGATCACCGCGAGCCCGCTTGCCGCCGCGACCGCTGCGCTCCTCACTATTCTCGACGATCAGGGCGTGACGCTGACCAAGATCCTGCTCGTGTGCATCCCATCCACTCTCATCGGCGTGATCGCCGGCGCACTCTCGGTTTGGAAGAAGGGCGTCGAGCTCGAGAACGACCCGGAATATAAGAGACGCCTCGCGGCAGGCGAAATGGGCGAAGAAGTGGCTCTCAAGCAGCTCGAAGGCCCGGCACGAAAGCGGGCGGCCTGGGCCGTCGGCATCTTCCTGTTTGCCGCGGCATCCATTGTCGCGTTCGGCGTGTTCCCGACGCTGCGTCCGACGCATTCAGCCCCTATTCCCGCCGTTTCAATCGAGAAACTCCAGAGCGCCATCTCCACCGGCGCAGCCGACATGAACAAAGACAACGTCGTCACGCAGGCCGAAGCCAAGAAACTCTTTCAGAACCTCGCCGCGGGTCAAATGTTCGAGCAACGTGACACCGTCGCCATGAACACTCTTATCCAGATCATCATGTACGCCGCCTCGGCGTTCATGATGCTTTTCTGCGGCGCCTCGCCCGATGCCGTGGCGAAGAGCAAGGTTGCCGGCGCGGGCGTTGTCGCCGTCGTCTCGATCCTCGGACTGGGCTGGATGGGCAACTGCTTCTTCGAAGGAAACAGGGAGCTCATCCTCACCACGCTCAGCGGCACAGTGCAGCAGCACCCGTACCTGTTCGCCGGTGCCCTCTTCGCACTCTCCATTCTGCTCTTCAGTCAGGCGTCGACCGTCACCGCGCTCATGCCCGTCGGCGTTGCGCTCGGTGTGTCGGCGAGCACGCTCGTCGCGTACTTTCCCGCAGTGAACGGTTACTTCTTCCTGCCCACTTATGGCACGGTCGTCGCGGCCGTTGCGTTCGACCGTACCGGAACAACGCGCATCGGCTCCTACGTTCTCAATCACTCGTTCATGAGGCCCGGACTGGTTGCCACTATCGCTGCGATTCTCTCCGGCCTGGCCATTTCGCGCGTTGTGTTCTAGTCAATTCAGATCGGTCGCCGCAGCGGATCCGTTCCGGTCGGCTTCAGCGGCTCGTCCTGCGGGCGTCTGCGCCCCGACAGCTTCTCGAGATCCGCCATGGCGCGATCCGCCTCGTTGTCCCCGGCGATGCGGATGGGAGCGGCCAGCGAAGGCGCGACGACAGCCCGATTGATGTCGCCCGCGGCACGAACAGAGTAAAGGCTTCCCGCACCGTGCGCCTGCACTTCTGCGATCTCGGCTTCCACGAGCGGATCGATTGTGTGTTTCACGATGCCAGCAGAAACGCCCACACTCAGGTTGAAGATCGCCCAGACGACCAGGCCCAGCAGGATGACCGGTAGTACGGCGTGAAGCGTGACCACGACGAATTCGCTCCGCGTGCCTGCGCCGACGGCGTCAGTTGCGGCGATCAGCGGTTGATAGCCGCAGAAGACGCCCCAGATCGGCGAGGCAGGAATCACGCTTGTCCACGGAATGCACATCGCAAACAACGCTGTGGCGATCGTCGCGGCACGAACCGCCCGCTGCATCCCGATCACACCGGCGCCCGCGACGATCGAAGTCGCCATCCAACATTGAGCAACGAGCACCGCGAGCGCAACCACACCGGCGCTCGAAGCAATTCCCGAAACCGTCGCGAGCGCCGCATCGGCTTTGCCAATGGCCCGCTTCTCCACGACTTCTTTCTCAAATGTGGCAGGGTCGATCTGCTTGCGAGGTTGAGCTTCAACAACTGCAAGTTGTTCCTTCTGCGTCATCTTCTCGGCCGGTGCGGAATCAAACCGGATTTCCGTGAAATGAGCGAACCCAAAGACCAGCGTTTGCGCGATGATCGCGACAGCGACAACCAGCGCTGAAAACACAGCGCCGCGTCGAAGTGCAAGTAACGCCGGCGATGCGTTGATGTATGCGCCAGAAGTCGGGCGTGGCACGTTCGATCTCCCGTAAGTACTGCGTCCGATACCCTTTATGACTCATCGGCTGTGGCAACTTGCAACTGAAGTCAATCTGGGGGATCGGCGGCCGTCGATTTGGCCCCTTCACCCTCCAGATGGCAGCCAAGGCCATTTCAAGCTATACTTTCAATAAATCCTGAAAGTTCAGAAGGCCAGTTTATGAGCAACCTCTACACGCCCCCGCCCCTCTCGCCACATGCCGACGCCTTGGACATGGGTTTCTTGGCGGCGGTCGCTGCAGGGACGGCTCGCCTTTCACCGGATCAGGCTCTGGACCTCTTCCGGCGCTCGCCTTTGGCGACGCTGGGTCGGTACGCCGACGCCCGCTGCCGCCGAATTCACGGTGACACGTTCCGCACCTTCGTCATCGACCGCAACATCAACTACACCAACGTCTGCAACGCCAAGTGCACGTTCTGTGCGTTTCGGCGCGATGGACATGAGGCAGACGCGTACACCCTCGAATATGACACGCTGCTCCAGAAAGTCGGAGAGCTTTCCGCGATCGGCGGCACACAGATCCTCATGCAGGGCGGCATGAACCCCGAGCTGCCTTTCGACTGGTATCTCGATCTGCTCCACGAGATCAAGAGCCGCTACCCGCACATCCACGTCCACGGCTTCAGCCCGCCCGAGTTCATCGAATTCGTCCACTTCTTCAACCCGCCCGGCAAGAACCTCGAAGAGAAGATCCGCTGGGTGATGGTGCGTCTGCGCGATGCCGGACTCGACAGCGTGCCCGGTGGCGGCGGCGAAATCTTCTCCAACCCCGTCCGCCGCAAGATCGGCCTTGGCAAGTGCGATGCCGAGGCCTGGCTCACGGTGATGTACGTCGCGCATTCGCTCGGCATGTTCACCAGCGCGACGATGATGTTCGGCCACATCGAGGGATACGCCGATCGCATCCATCACATGATGCTGGTGCGCGAGTGGCAGGATCGGGCACTTCGAGACTTCGGTGGCGAATTGAAAACCGCTGATGATTCCGTGAACGCCGAAGCACCCAACATCGCGACGAAATACCCCGGTGGCTGGCGTCGCACTGAACGTCGCAAGATCAGCTCCGGTGGCGGCCACTACAAAGCCTTTATTTCCTGGCCTTTCCAGCGCGAAAACACGCCACTCGGCCGCGTGAAGGATTGGGGCGTCAATCCCGGCGAGCTCGAAACCGAATTCCCCGGCGATGTGCTTGCACGCGCCTTCGCGTGGGGTGAGAACCCCGAACCGGATTACAAGACTCTTCCGGGCGCTGAGGAATTCGGCCGTCGCGTCCGCATGAGCGGCAGCACCGATTACCTGCGCACGCAGGCCCTCAGCCGCCTGATGCTCGACAACATTTACTCGATCGGCAGTTCATGGGTCACGATGGGCCCGCACATTGGACAGGTCGCGCTCTCGTACGGCGCGAACGACATGGGCAGCGTGATGATGGAAGAAAACGTCGTCAGCAGCGCGGGAACCACGTACTGCCTCGACGAGGCGGTGCTCTGCCGATTGATTCGAGGCGGAGGCTTCATCCCGGCACAGCGCGACAATGTCTACGACATTCTGAAAGTGCATTCTGGCGCGGATGCACCGGATCTCGCGGTCACCGATTGGTCCACGCACCGAGCGCGCAAGATGCACCAGGAAGCCCCGCGCGAGCAGAAAGTGGCGCTCAAGGTGCAGGTCAAGGCTCGCCCCGAGCTCGCGCCGGCTCGATAAGCAGGACGGCAAGAAGATTCACCGCCGACGGCGGACGCACCCCAGCAGAGCAATTCCGCCAAGCCCGAGCACACCCGGCGCCGGAATCTCCGCAAATTCGACAAACGCCGACCCGTTCACATCCGCGATCGAGAAATCGACCTGCGAGGCGCGATATCCCATTTCCGGCGCGAAGCCAGTCAGCACCATTTCGTTGTGGAACCAGTTGTAGAGCGATGCAACGTCCCCGTTCTCAAGCCAGGACTGCACCGTCGATTCCGACGTGGCGAACAGAGTGCTCCAGTCGCTGAATCCGGGAATGAACGCTGAATCCAGCATCGAGACCGAAACGCCGCCGTCCTCGTACGTGCCGATCACCGTGTATCGCGCCGAACCGATCGGATCGTCAAACACGCCCATCTGCACGTTCTGTTGGATCGAAGTCGTCACGTCCAGCATGTTGACACCGTTCTTCGCGGCATCCGAAAGAGCCCAGCCGCCCAGCGCCTCATGCTGGTCCGACGCGCCCGCTTCCTGGAACCAAGCGAGCAAGTACACGTGGCTCAGACTGTTCGCGGCGGGCGACGAATCCCCTGTCAGACGGAGCTGAATCGCCGAAGTGGTTGCGAGAGCAGAAGTTGAGACAGCGCACAGTGCAGAAAGTGCGAGAGCGGTTCGGTTCATAGCAGAGCCTCCGGCGAGCGTGGCGTTCGGGACGGTTGAAGCAACAACGAAACGACATGACGCCGCGAGTGCGGCGATCTCCGCTCTACCCGTTTCAACTATGACTCAGGATTTGATGTGCTGCCAACCAAGCGCACGAATGCTCGCGCGTGTCGCGCAACCGACAGCAGAACCAGCAATTCAACTGACTGCAGCGAAACTACTTAGCGAACAAGAGGTCCGCGATCTGAATTGCATTCAGCGCTGCCCCCTTGCGGAGTTGGTCGCCCGACAGAAACAGGCAATGATTGCGCGTCTTGCCTTGGGCATCGCGTTTCGAACCCGGATCGGCGCGAAGCCGACCGACGAAGACGCTGTCGGTGCCCGAAGCGTGCAGCGGCGTCGGAAACTTGTTGGCTTTGCGATCGTCGATGAGCTGAACACCCTTGGCTCCATCGAAAGCCGCGCGAACCTCGGCTTCCGATGCCGCGGCCTTCAGCGTGATCGTCGCCGATTCCGAGTGAGCCCGCACCACCGGGACGCGAACACACATCGGTGAAACCTCGACGTCCGGATCGTTCCAGATTCGCCGCGTCTCGCTGATCATCTTCTTCTCTTCGCCGTTGAGGCCAGAAACCTCATCCATCGCCGAGTTGTGGCTGAAGACGTTAAACGCGCACGGCTCGGCGAAGACCTTGGTTTGGGGTTTGCGCCCCGCGAGCATGTCGGCCGCCTGATTCTGAAGTTCAGTGATCGCCGCCGCGCCCGCGCCCGAAACCGCCTGATACGTCGATACGACAACCCGCTCGATGCCGAACCGCTTGCGGATTGGTTCGAGAGCGACGAGCAGCAGAATCGTCGAGCAGTTCGGGTTGGCGATCAGCGCCGGAGCCTTCGCCCGCGCGACTTCGTCGCCGTTCACTTCGGGAACAACCAATGGCGCGCTCGGATCAGCACGAAACGCCGACGAATTGTCCACAACCGCACATCCCGCGGCACGCGCCACCGGCGCAAGCGATCGCGCAATGTCCGAAGTCGCACAAAACAAGGCAACTTTCTGCCCGGTAAAGCTCGCAGGGCCGGCTTCCGAGATCGTCAGCGTCCCGCCCGCGTATGGAATCGTCGAACCCGCCGACCGGGCGGAAGCCACAGCGCGAATGCGATCGGCGCGATGGCCCCGTGCTTCGAGAATTGCGAGCGCCTCGCGACCGACAGCGCCCGTCGCCCCCACTACCACGATCGGACAGTCGGACGGAATCATGAGGCCACCTCAAGAACAGATTGGGCGGGAATCACAACGGACGAATGTCCATTCACAATGGCCGGTGCCGCCGGAGCCGGCTTGATCTCGATGTCCTTGCTCGCGATCACGATCGGCTGAGCCAGGCCCGCGCTGCGAAGTGCCTGTTCCAAATCCTCAATCAGGTCGTCGATGTGCTCGATGCCAATCGAGAGTCGCACCAGATCGCGGGGCAATGCGTGCCGCTCGCGTTCCTTTTCGGGCACGCTCGCGTGCGACATGTAGAACGGCAGGCTCGCGGACGACGAGACCGTGCCGAAACTGACGCGAATGGCGAACAACTTCAGCGCTTCTGCGATCTTGCGCGATGTTTCGACCGAGCCGGTTTCAAAGCAGACCACTGCACCGCCGCCCGAATGCTTCGAAGCGCTCTGCTGGAGCAGCGTCTCGCGTCCGGGATGCGACGCCAATGTTGGATAGCGCACTCTGGTCAGCCCAGCGCGCGAGGCTAAGTAATCGGCGATCTTCTTCGCGTTTTCCTGCTGGCGTTCGAGCCGCAGCGCGAGCGTACGAAGGCCACGCTCAAGGTTGTACGAATCAAACGGAGCGAGCGCACAGCCTTCACCGTTCTGCGTGCGATAGAGATGGTCGGCAAGGTCCTCGCGATTCACCGCAACGACACCCGCCGTCACATCGCTGTGTCCACCGATGTACTTCGTGGCCGAATGGATCACGATGTCGATGCCAAGATCAAGCGGCCGCAGATTCAGGGGCGTCAGAAGCGTGTTGTCGACCGCCGTCAATATTCCGCGCCGCTTCGCTGCCTCGGCAATCGCCTTCACGTCGTAGATCGTGAGCATCGGGTTACCGACGGGCTCAAAGTAGACGAGTTTCGTCTCAATCGATGCCGCGGCAAGGAACCGATCGGCATTCGAGGCATTGCAATAGCGAACCTCCACACCACGGTCCGGCAGGATGGTCGAGAAAATCCGCTGTGTGCCTCCGTAGAGGTCGTTCGCGGCGAGAATCTCTTCGCCGGGCTTGAGGAAACGCGTCACCGCCGCGATCGCTGCGACGCCGCTCGCGAAGGCAAAGGCCCGCTTCGCGCCTTCAAGTTCCGCGAGTTGAGATTCGAGCACCTGACGCGTCGGATTGCCGCTGCGCGAGTAATCGAATTCACCGAACGCCGTCGCCGAGTCCTGGTCGAACGTCGAAGACAAATAGATCGGCGTCACCGTGGGCTTGTGCTGCAAGCCATCCGTCGCGGGGTGAACGAGCTTGGTGTGAATATGCAAGGTCACCGATTCACTCCCGAACGCGAAGCGGGAGCGGGTGAGCCGCCGTGCGAAGAAGGGCCCGCATCTCGCTGAGCACCCTGAGCAAATCGTGCTGCGACACCCTGTGCCTTTGCGTGCGTGCGAACGCGATCGTGCGTGTCTTCCGGATCGAACCGCTCGCCCGCGATCTCAAGCAGATCGGCAAAGACCGATTCAGCCGTCGGCCAGCGACCGGCGCCGCGTCCGTTCACCACGATCTGGCGACCATCCGCCAGCCGCACGATCGCGGCGTTCTGCTCGTTCTGCAACTGCGCGAATGTGCCTGAGAGCGGCACTTCTTCGGGACGAACAAGCGCCCGCACAACACCCGCGCCTTCGGCACGCAGCGTTGCGACCAGGCGGATGGCATTGCCCTGCGCCTTTGCCGCGGCAACCGCCTCGACATTGATCGCGCGAATGCCCGTTCGCTCCACCTTGTCAACAGCAAGCGAAACACCAAAGCCGACCGCCGCGAGCACGGCGAGCTTGTTTGCAACGTCAAGACCATCAAGATCGGCCGACGGATCCGCCTCGGCAAATCCCGCAGCCTGCGCTTCGCGAACCGCTTCATCAAACGCGATACCCTTTTCAAGCCGCCCAAGGATGAAGTTGGTCGTTCCGTTCAGCACGCCACGAAGTTCGACCACTTCGCCCGATTCACGAGCGCGACGGATCGCTTCAATCACAGGCACGCCGCCACCAACGCTCGCGCTGTAGCGAACGGTCACGCCCTGCTTTCGAGCTCGTTCATGCAACTCAGGCCCAAACGCCGCGATCACGGCCTTGTTCGCCGTGACAACATGCTTTCCGGCCGCAATCGCCTGGAGAATCAGCTCCCGAGCCGGGTGCAATCCGCCGATCGACTCGACGACAACATCTGCCTGCGAAGCGAGGACCGCATTCAAATCGCTGGTCAACAGCGGAGCCGGCACCCCGCTCGAAGCATGCTTGCTCAGCGTGCGAACGCCCACCGCAACCACTTCGAACAACTTCGGCAACTGCGCGAGGTGGCGATAAACGCCGAGACCAACGGTGCCGAGTCCGAGCAACGCAACCTTCACGGGCTTCGGAGTTCCCACACCCTTCGCGAATTCCGATGCTTCCGGCCCAATCAACGTGCCGACCGGATGCCCGATGCCGCCGATTCCGATCGACAGATTGTGATCGCGTGCGAAGCGCACAGCCTTGTGCTGCGCAACCCCTTCAACCAGCGAAAGCACATCGTCATAGGAAACCTTGCGATACCGACGCGCGGTCGATGCATGCTCCGACGGATCGCGGTCATACAGACCATCCACATCCTTCACCAGCACACAATCACACCCCAATCCCGCGGCAATGAACAACGCCGAGAAATCAGACCCGCCGCGTCCAAGCAGCGAAGTGCGACCCAGCGAATCGCGCCCAATGAAACCCGGCACAACCAGCACGGGCCGATCTTCCAGTGCCGCACGGATTGCCTCGATGTTCAGACTCTCCGGCTTCGCATCAAGCAGCGGCCCGCTGGTGCGAAGACCAAGCGCACCGGGATCCAGCGCATTCGCCGGAATGCCCGCACGATCAAGCGCAAGCGTCAAGAGCGCCTGCGTCTGTGCTTCCCCCGTCGCGGCAAGCGCCGCAATCCCGCCCGCATCGCACGAATCACCAAATGTTTTCGCGTGCGCGAGCAGTTTGTCCGTCGTCGGCCCCATCGCCGAGACGACCGCGATCACCTTCTGGCCCCGCCGGAGATAGCGGTACACCTCATGAATCGCGAGCGAAAGCGACTCTTCATTCGGCAGAACCGAGCTTCCAAACTTGAGAACGACCACATCGTCGCTGTGCTGAACAGAATTGGGCTGGGCGGACATGACAAGCTCCAGATCAAGAGCGGGCACAAAGCGAATCACGCGTTGGCCGCGGGAAGAAGCGGGGAGAAAACAAACGCAAGTTGGGTTCAGGCAAGTTGACGCGCGCGACCGCGCGTCTTGATCGTCGTCGTGCGCGTCGTCGTGGTTTTTGTTACCACTTGATCAAGCGCTTGCTCGAGATCCGCGATGATGTCCACCGCGTCTTCGAGCCCGACCGAGAGACGAATCAATCCATCGGTGATGCCGGTGCGCTCACGCTGCTCGCGCGGCACATCTCCATGCGTCATCGAAACGGGGTGAGTGATCAACGTCTCGGTCGCGCCGAGATTCTCCGCGAGCGTGCAGAGTTGGACGTTGTTCATCACGGTCACACCAGAATCTACACCACCGGCTACCTCAAACGCAACGATTCCCCCAAAGAACGTCTCAGAATCGGCGTTTTTCAGGCTTCTCTTCGCGGGAAGTTGTGAACGGTTCTGCCGCAAAGCCAGCTCATGCTGAGGAAACTCCGATAACCCGGGATAGAACACTTTCGAGACCTTCGGGTGGCTCTGCAGATAACGGGCAACTTCGAGCGCACTGCGCGAGTGCTGCCGAATCCGCAAAGGCAACGTTTTCAGGCCTTTGAGCGTCAGCCAGGCATCGAACGGAGCTTGAATCGATCCGAGCGACTTGCGAAAAAGCCGCAGGCGATCGAGCAACTTGGCATCGCGCGTGGAGATCGAACCGCCCACCGTTGCGTTGTGTCCTTCGATGTATTTCGTGGTTGAGTAGACCGTGATGTCCGCGCCGAGATCGAGCGGGCGGAAAAGCACCGGTGTCAAGAACGTGTTGTCCACTGCGAGCGGAATGCCCAGCTTCTTCGTGATCTTCGCGATCGCTTCGACATCGACAAGCTTCAACGTCGGGTTCGCGGGCGTTTCAACAAAGACAAGTTTGGTGCGCGAAGTAATCGCGTCTTCAACGGCCTTCACATCGGACGTATCGACAAAAGAAGCCGCAATTCCAAGCGGTTCAAGCACAAGGTTCAGCAAACGAACCGTTCCGCCGTACACGACATCCGAAACAACGACGTGATCGCCCGCCTTCAAAAGTGCGAGAAACAAAGTCGTGATCGCGGCAAGGCCCGTTGAAAAACACACTGCAGACGGCGTGTTTTCCAGTGCGCCAAGTGCATCTTCCAAAGCCGAAACCGTTGGATTGCTCGCTCGCGAATACGTGTGTCCTTTGTGCACACCGACCGCATCCTGCGCGTACGTCGTCGTTTGATAAATCGGAGTCAAAATCGCACCGGTGGTCGGATCGGGCTTGCGGCCGCCGCGGATTGCGACTGTGTCGATTCCGGCGTCCGCGCTCAGTTTTCGCTTCAAAACAGGCCGACTTGGTTCTGCGCGGTGTGCCGCGGCAGAGCGGGTTTCGAAGGACTTTGAAAGACGACGGGGTTGATTCGAAGAACGAGACATGCCGTGAACTCCACGGCATCAAGTCTGCATGAGCCAAAGGGCGGAGCGAATCTGGCTTTCGCCAACTTCGCTTTTTGCAGGAAAATAGGCCAATCCTATTTTCCGCCGCATCGTTCCAAGGGGCGGTCGTTTCGACCGAACCAAGGCTGGCTCCGGCACCGCGACTGTTTATCAGCTCGGTTGCCGCCCGGGAATATGCCTTCCCGGGACTCTTGATGCTGGAAGAAGTATACCGAATCCGGACAAGCGTGTCAACGGGTTTTTCTGGGGTCGGCTGGCAGCCGATCGCCCATTAGACTGCGGCCTTGAACGCCTTCCGCGCCACACCATCGAATTCAGGTAGCGCTACCACGGTTTGCTGGTGTGGTGACGCGTGTCTGCGCGTTTCCTTCGGTGTGGCGCCACCGAGTCTCGCCCTAGAAAAGGTGGCGCTACTAGAGCGCCGGATTCGGCTCGAACCGCCGGACGGATTTCTCGATTCGACCCCCGCGTACGCGACCTTGCTGATCCGTTTTGACCCGCGCGCCGACTGGAGAACTTCCGAAGCGCGGGTTCGCGGGTTGGTTGATCCGATCGATCATTCAACGAGTGCGCGGGAAAACACAAATCCGATTCGAGTCGTTGAGATTCCGGTTTGTTATGAGCCCGAGTTCGCGCCGGATCTTGAACGTGTCGCGATTGAAAGTGGATCGAGTGTTTTGGATGTGATCGCACAGCATGCCGCGGCGGAATACAAGGTCGCGTTCATTGGATTCACTCCGGGTTTTCCATATCTGCTTGGATTGCCGGAGCAATTGCATTCGGCGCGGCTGGAACGGCCGCGGATTCGCGTGCCGGCGGGAAGCATCGGCATTGCGGGTGGGCAAACGGGGATCTATCCGCGTGAGACGCCGGGTGGGTGGAAGTTGATCGCGAGAACGCCGCTTCGGATGTTCGATCCAGCAAAGCCGGAGCCTTCGCTGCTTTTGCCGGGGAATCAGGTGCGATTTGTTCCGATCGATGCGCAGCGTTTCGCGGCTCTTGCTGAGAAAGAAAACGCCCGATGAGTGCGCAGCTGCGAGTTCTTGAACCGGGGATGCTGACCACCGTTCAGGATCTTGGACGCAGTGGATATTCATCGCTGGGCGTTGCGATCGGCGGCGCGGCGGATTCGTTTTCGCTTCGCGTTGGAAACAGGCTTGTCGGCAATTCGGATTCTGCCGCGGGTCTTGAGTTCACATTGACCGGTGGGTTGTTTGAGTTTGAGAAAGACACCGCGATTGCGGTCACTGGCGGAATCGCGGACGCATTGCGGAATGAATCGCCGTTTCCGATGTGGAGTCCAATACATGTTCGTGCGGGCGAGCGGGTGCGCATCGGACCGGTTCGGCGTGGAGTGCGGGTGTACTTGAGCATTGCCGGCGGGATCGAAGTCAAAGATGTGCTCGGGAGCGCCTCGACTCATCTCGCGGCGGGATTCGGCGGGCACGAAGGACGAGCGCTGCGGAGCGGTGACGCTTTGAATTACCGAGAATCCGCTGAGCAAACGAGCGATATTGATGCTCGCGTTCTTGGTACGGATCTTCTGCATCGCCGGACGATTCGCGCGATCGAAGCGACGCTCGAGGGACACTTCAAGCGCGAAGCAGCGGAATCATTCTGGGCATCGGAGTTTGCGGTTTCGAATCACTCGGATCGTGCGGGCATTCGGCTCGAAGGCGCGGATGAAATCCAATCGCTTTGTCATGGGCGGATGACGAGCGAGGGAATGACGCACGGCGTGATCGAAGTTCCGGAGAATGGGCAGCCGATTGTGCTCGGGGTCGATCATCCGACAACGGGCGGATATCCGGTGATCGGGTGTGTTGCGAGTGTTGATCTGCCGATTCTGGGCCAGCTTCGGCCGCGGGAGAAGGTGCGATTTGAACGAGTCTCGGTGAACGACGCGCGAAAGCTCCTAATCGAGCGGGAAGCGGAATTGGGTAGAGTGCTTCCGCAGCGACCCGAACTCTCATGACAGAAACTGCCGCGGCCAACGAACGATCTCCTCTGTACTGGTGGACCAGCGCGACGCCCCATGCGCGCAAGGCGCTGATCGCGGGCGGTGCGGGGTGGATGCTCGATGGCATGGACGTGATGCTCTATGCACTCGCGCTCACGACCATCAAGAACGAGTTCGGTTTTACGTCGACTCAGAGCGGTTTGATCGCATCCGCGACATTGCTCGCGTCCGCCTTCGGCGGAATGGCTTTTGGAGTCATCGCTGATCGGATCGGGCGCGTTCATGCGCTCTCAATCTCTATTCTGATGTATTCGATCTGCACCGCTCTGTGCGCAACATCGAGAAGCCTGGAAGCCTTGATTTTCTGGCGTTTGCTCGTGGGAATCGGCATGGGCGGCGAATGGGCAGCGGGGTCGGTGTTGATCGCGGAGACGTGGGAACCGAAACAGCGCGGGCGCGCGATCGGGGTGATGCAATCGGGGTGGGCGATCGGATACATACTCGCTGCGCTTCTTGCCGCGGCGATCATTCCCAAATGGGGTTGGCGTCCGCTCTTTGTGGTCGGAGCTGCACCCGCGCTCGTCGTTCTCTGGATTCGTTCCAGCGTGCCGGAACCGAAGGCGTGGCTGGAATCTTCCGGTAAACGGCTTGGATTCGGTGAAACGATCGTCGTCTTGACCCGACCACCCTACGGCTCGCGCGTGATCATCGCATGTCTGCTGACGACTTCGCTGATGTGCGCGTTCTGGGGGCTTTTCACCTGGATTCCGAGCTTCCTTGCGATGCCTGCGGACAAAGGCGGCGCGGGTCTTGAGTTTGTGTACTCGACCGGATGGATTGTGACGATTCAGATCGGCGCGTTTCTTGGCTATTTCAGTTTCGGATTTCTCGCGGAGCGATTCGGGCGGCGAGCGACGTTTGTTGCGTTCACGGTCGGTGCGGCGATCTTTACGCCGATCTTCGGGCTCAGCTCCGATATCAAGTGGCTGCTCTTTGCGGTCGGGCCGCTGGTCGGCTTCTTCGGGCACGGGTTTTTCAGCGTCTTTGGTGCGTTGCTTGCGGAACTCTTCCCATCGCGAGTTCGTGCAACTGCGCAGGGGCTTTGCTACAACTTTGGTCGCGGCGTGAGCGCGATTGCCCCCACCGTCATCGGCGCACTTTCCGCGAATCTCGGTCTTGGAACGGCGCTCGCGTTTCTCGGTCTGCTTTTCCTCGCGGGTGCGATCATCTTCTTCTTCCTTCCCAACGTACAGGGAGAAGAACTCGAATGACTTCCATCGACATCAACTGCGATCTTGGCGAAGGCGTGGTTTCCGATTCGGTCGAACTCGCGTTGCTGGATTGCGTTACTTCCGCGAACATCGCCTGCGGGGGACATGCGGGGGATTCCGCGACAATTCGGCGGCTTGCAGTGGCGTGTGTTGAACGTGGAGTCGGAATCGGCGCGCATCCGTCCTACCCCGATCGCAGAGGATTTGGTCGAGTCTCGCTTGACATTTCGCTCGACGAGATCGAAGAAAGCGTGTTTGATCAGATCTACATGTTTGTCGGTATTGCTGCAGAAAGCGGGGGCACGGTGACGCACGTCAAGCCGCACGGCGCGCTTTACCACGATGCGATGAAGGATCCGCAGATTGCCGCGGCGATCGCGTTTGCTGCGCAATCCGCCGCGCCGGATGCAAGGCTTGTTGGCCAGCCAGCGACCCCCGGCTTTGATTTCTGGAAGGGACGCGACCGCAGCGCGATCTCCGAAGCATTTGCGGACCGCCGCTACGAGGCCGACGGCACGCTGCGTTCTCGCAAGTTGGCGGGTGCGCTTCTCGAATCCGTCAGTGAAGTCGTGGCGCAGGCCCTCTCGATCGCGCGAGATGGCAAGGTCTCGTTGGCGGACGGAACGAGTTTGAAGGTTGCTGCGGAAACAATTTGCCTGCATTCGGACACTCCTGGAGCCTCCGAATTCGCGCGGGAAGTACGTCGCGCGCTGGTCGCGGCCGGAATGGAAGTGAAGGGGCTGCGCACGGCTTAGAGTCGCGCCCTCGGCGCCCAAATGGGCGGAGTGGAGCGTTTCAAGCGGAAATCCCGCGGATTGAAGCGAATTGCATCGACGCTTCGTTGGATCCGGTACGATGTGCACCGGAGGCTTTGTGCCCATTCAACTCACACGCATTCAAACCAACATCATGCAAATGCCACGTCGCCGGATTACGTTGGCCGGCGCGTTGGTCACCATCATCAGTGCAAGCGCGCTCGCGCAGGTAGCTATACCGCACGATGCGGCCCCGACCGCGCCTGCCGGATTCGGCCCCACGATTGAAAACAAGACGCCGGCCCCGACGCCCGCGCCGACCGGCATGGTCTGGATTCCCGGTGGCGAGTTTTCGATGGGCTCCGATGACCCGACACCGCTCGTCTGCGGCGGCCCGGATTCCATGCCTGACGCGCGTCCTGTGCACCGCGTCTACGTCGACGGGTTTTGGATGGACATCACCGAAGTCACCAACGCGCAGTTCGCTGAGTTCGTGAAAGCCACTGGATACGTCACCATCGCGGAGAAGGCGCCGACCAAGGAAGAGTTTCCAACGGCCCCCCCGGAGAACCTCAAAGCAGGCTCAACGGTCTTCACTCCGACTGACAAGCCGGTCTCGCTCAACAACCACTATCAATGGTGGCGATACCAGCACGGCGCGGATTGGAAACACCCCGAAGGTCCGAAGTCGAGCATCGAAGACAAAGGCAACTACCCGGTCGTGCACATCGCCTATCCCGACGCACTCGCGTACTGCAAGTGGGCCGGCAAACGCATGCCGACCGAGGCCGAGTGGGAGTTTGCCTCGCGAGGCGGTCACGCGGGCGACGTCTACTCCTGGGGTAATGAACTCCGCCCCGACGGCAAGTTCATGGCGAATACGTATCAGGGCACTTTCCCAATGAAGGACAAGGGCGAAGACGGGTTTGCGGGCATCGCGCCCGTGAAGCAGTTTGCGCCGAACAGTTACGGGCTGTACGACACGGCCGGAAATGTCTGGGAATGGTGCAGTGATTGGTATCGACCGGATACATATGCGAGGCAACTTGCCGCGGCGGGCGGGATTTCGTCCGTCATCAAAAACCCGAAAGGCCCGACTGCGCCGTACGACCCCGCGGAGCCAAATGAGAAGAAGCGCGTTCACAAGGGCGGCTCATTCCTGTGCACCGATCAGTACTGCACGAGGTACATGGTCGGAACCCGGGGCAAAGGCGAAGAGATGACGGGAAGCAATCACGTCGGGTTCCGCTGCGTGCAGGATCCGGTGAAGGCGGCTCCGAAGGAAGCAGCGCCCCCCACGCGCTGAGTTGCATTGACAACATCCAACAGATCAGGCACTTCAACGAGAGTTTCCATGTTCAAGAAGCAAACACTGGTCATTACCGCATTTGTCGCGTGCCTGACCGCGGGGCAGTCATTCGCGGCGGATGATGCTCCTTCCAAACCGAACCACTACACGCTCGTCCGCTGCGGCACGTTGCTGGCGGTTCCGGGGCAGCCGGCGAAAGCGCAGCAAACGGTTGTCATCAAGAACGGGATCATCGACTCGGTGCGGGATGGATTCGATGGACCGGATGTAAGCAAAGAGCCGGTTACGCCGGTCATTGAAGAAGTCGACTTGCGTGAGAAGTTTGTGCTGCCGGGCCTGATCGATTGTCACGTGCACCTGACAATGGAGTTTGATGCGGCGCTTCGGATGCGAGATCTGGTCGAGTCCGACGGCATGCTGGCGTTGCGTGCGACGACGTACGCGAGAAAGAATTTGGATGCAGGATTCACGACCGTGCGAGATCTTGGTTCGGGCCGGGCGCAGGTGATTCTGGATCTGCGCGATGCGATCAAGGCTGGTTGGGTGATCGGTCCGCGCGTGGTGGCGGCGGGCCATGCGATCAGCATTACCGGCGGGCATGGCGACGGGACGACTGGGTTTCGCGAAGGTCTCTTCCTGCCGCAAACGCCGGAAGATGGCATCGCCGACGGGCCGGACCAATGCCGCAAGGCCGTGCGAAATCAGATCAAGCTCGGCGCGGATGTGATCAAAGTCACGGCGACCGGAGGCGTGCTCTCCGCGGCAAAGGCCGGTCTTGCCCAGCAGTATTTCGATGATGAACTCGCAGCGATCGTGACCACGGCGCACTCGCTGCAGCGCAAGGTTGCGGCACACGCGCACGGCGTTGACGGAATCAATGCCGCGATCAAGGCGGGCGTCGATTCGGTGGAGCATGGCACGTATCTCGATGACGATTCGATCGCGCTCTTCAAGGGGCGCAACTGCTATCACGTCCCCACGCTCCTCGCCTCGGCGACGGTGGCGGCGAACGCTGAGGTTCCCGGGTTCTACCTGCCTCAGGTTGCCGAGAAAGCGCGGCTGGTCGCCCCTAAGTCGATCGAGATGTTTCGCAAGAGTCACGAAGCCGGCGTCAAGATCGCATTCGGCACCGACACCGGCGTCAGCCCGCATGGCCAGAATGCTCGCGAGTTTGCCCTGATGGTCAAGGGAGGCATGACTCCCATTGAAGCGATTCGATCGGCGACGATTGTCGCCTCTGAACTTCTCGGGCTCGAAAAAGAGATCGGCACGATTGAGCCCGGAAAGGCGGGCGATCTTGTCGCGGTGAAGGGCGATCCGACGAAGGACGTCACCGAGCTCGAACATGTCACGTGCGTCGTAAAGGGTGGAAACCGCGTTTCGTCCCCTGTCCCGCATTAAAGGGATTGTGCCTCGGGCATCGTCGGATAGGCTGGTGCGATCGTGGCTGCACTGCGGCAGAACATTTCCAAACCCGCATTCACGCTTGTTGAGCTGCTGGTTGTGATCGCGGTCATCGGCGTGCTCATCGGCGTGCTTCTCCCCGCGTTGAAAAACGCGCGGGCGGCGGGTCGGGCGGCGGTCTGCCTTTCCAACCAACGTTCGATCGCATCGGCGCTGAGCATGTATGCGGACGATTCCAAGCGCATCATCCCGCGCGAATGTGGTACGACGGATCTTTCAATCCCCGCCGTGCCGCTCAATTCCAAGCCCGCACTCACCGACGCCGAGAAGGTGACGATCTCGTGGGCGTTTAACTTGCGTCCGTATCTCGATCCCGTCGCGACAACGCGAGACAAAACCGGCGGCGTCAACGACGATCGCTTCGCGGGAGCAAGCTATTACCGCGACCCCGCCCGCCCGAAAGACCGTCATCCGCTCCACTACGTCGCCAATGGATTCCGATTTCGCAGCCCCGGTGTGGTCGGAGGCACAAAGTCTCCCGCACCGCTCGATCTCGTGCGCAATCCATCTGGAACTCTTTATCTCACCTGCTTCAACGACGATAGCGACGAGCTGCGCGCCTCCAACTGGCTGAATGGCGATCCGAGCACGCTCCAGGTCTCGCAGTTCTACGACCTTTGGAGCGAGACCCACCTCAAAGGCTCGCTCGCCGGTCCGGCCGACACAGCCGGAACCGCTCAGCGAATTGCCATCGGTCGGCACAGCGGCTCAAGTAACGGAGCCTTCTTCGACGCTCATGCCGTGGCACTGCGCCCCGATCAAGTCGCGGATTTGGCGATGTGGGACGACGGCGATTACCGATAGCGACCCTCGGGCAGTTCACGTTGTAGTTGCTGGAAATCGGCGGTCCCTTGTTTCCACCGGCGATACCCCCGACAATCCCCACGCCCAATACTCGCTTGCCCGCGATTGAAGGTGTCCGCCGGAGGCTCGATGAAGATTCTCGTGATTGATGTTGGTGGCACGCACGTCAAGGTTCT